>Ga0210394_10000010_pt1 | contig 490733 bp, 415 predicted proteins | sample IncBWC12MmetaG_FD_160121 | JGI IMG/M metagenome (GOLD analysis project Ga0210394, IMG submission 160121) | Forest soil microbial communities from Barre Woods Harvard Forest LTER site, Petersham, Massachusetts, United States - Inc-BW-C-12-M | ecosystem: Environmental > Terrestrial > Soil >... | reverse complement strand
ACCCGCTGTTCCAGACTGACATAGCTGAACACCCCATCCTGTTGCTGATCGTCTCCGCGCATGCCTGCTTTCTTACCCTATTTTCCTGTGCAAGGCATATGAGTTTTTCAGCACTCTGTTTAGCCCGTGAGGGAGGCTGCGGTAGCCTAGGCGCGTTCCTCCAACAGCGACCGAAAAACATCAATATTCTTCTGCCAGCGCTCGACCGCCCACATCCTCAACTGCCTGCGCCGCTCATCTTGTTTCATGGCGGATGCGCGCAGCTTCTCCACGCATGCCGCTTCGGTCACAGAGCTGTCATAGGTAATGACGGCATCTTCGGGAAACCCATAAAGTTTTCGCAGGCGCTCGGGCATCACCATAATGCAATTCAACTCCACGCCAAGGATGAGCGCTCCGCAAAACCTGCACTCCATGTAATTCGAGTCCAGCAGGATTGGAAACCAAAGAAACATCGGCTGCTTTTGCTGGGCGAGCGACGCCATGAAGTCGGCACCGTTTAAACCGACATGCTGCGTATAAGTGCCGCTGTGACCTTCGAACTGCCTACATTTATGGCGATCATAGTGCACGATCTTTCCGCCGGCCTTCATGTACGCGAACACGTCCGCAACATTCTTGAGGTCCAAAGCGCCAATCGTTACCAGCGTGGGAAGTTCCGCGGCATCGCCTGCCGGCATCAGTGCTGACTCCGCCGCGCCCTGAGGCCTGGAATACAAAGGGAAAATCCACTTTTCTTTGCCCACCGCCGGGGTCAAGTACACCCGCGCCCCATGCGGGTTCAGTTCGATATCTTCAGGGTGGTGATGGACTACAATGAGTCGCTTGTGAGCATTCCATTGCGGCAACTGACGTCCATAATCCAGCCACACATAGGACGTATTTAACAAGATCACATCAAAGTTCGAGCCGGGGTCGTTGATGTACGACCAGTCATGGATATTCTCGCTCGCGACCGGTAAGCGCGTCCGCAGATACTCGACGAGGTGGAATTGATCTTTGCCGTTGAAAAGCAGGTGCGTATCGTAACCCAACTCGATCGCCAATGCAGCGAAGCCGCCCATGACCTCGGTGTGACCGGGAAGTCGCTCCACAATGGCCAGCCTTTTTGTCATCCCGAACGCCCTTTCGCAATCGATTCAGATTCGCATTGACACCGAGCGTTTTGCAAACAGAAAGTTGGACGTTCGCATGATCCGGGGCAGGAACTTTCATGGCACTTGCGCGCCGGGCAGCCCTGCTGCTTCACTTGCCTTTACTGGAGTGCTCACTCGGGAGGCATAACACAGGAGGTACAAATATGGACACCAGCCTCATCACGGGGTTGGCATTCTTCCTGTTCGTGGCCGGCGTGCTCATCTATACCGTCATCCTTTATAACGGGCTGGTGCGCCTGCGCAACGAGAATGACCGCGCCTGGGCGAACATTGACGTCCTCCTGAAGCAGCGTCACGACGAGATCCCGAACCTGGTCGAGACCGTCAAAGGATACATGCAGCACGAGCAGCAGACCCTGCTTGCCGTCACCCAGGCGCGGACGGCGTCGATGAACGCAGCCAGCATCGGCCAGAAGGCGCTGGCCGATCTGACCATGGCCAGCGCCCTGCGCGGACTGTTTGCGGTTGCCGAAAACTATCCCCAGCTTAAGGCCAACGAAAACTTCCTGAAGCTGCAGAGCCGCATCAGCGAACTCGAAGAGCGCATCGCCGATCGCCGCGAGTTCTTCAACGACGACGTCAACCACTACAACACCCGCATCGGCCAGATCCCCGACGTGTTCGTTGCCAGCTTCATGAGCCTGAAACCCCGCCAGATGTTCAAAGTCTCCGACGAAGACCGCAAACAGGTCGAAGTGAACTTTCAGGGTCCAGGCGCCGCGCCGCCGACACTTGGAGCTTGAAATAGTGCCGTCCGTCTCTCATAATGCACGCCATGGCGCTAACGCAAGGTTGGAAGGACACGGTGGATCGAGGCGTCGCAGATGCCACGTGGGATGCCTACGACACCACTATCCAGACCGAAGTCACCGCCTACAACCTCAAGTTTCAGAAAAGCCCTGGATACAGCGCGGTCGACTGGAAACTCTTCAAAGCCATCGTCTGGGTGGAAAGTGGCGGCCCCGGTTCGTCGGCCTGGACCGGCAGAGCGATGCAAATCGGCGTCCCTGGCGATACCGGGTTGGGTGTCCTGCAGCGCGCGGACGAGGGTTCGGTGCTGATCATGAGCAAGCAGCTTGCCGCCGAGGTCAAGAACTCGGCGCAGGTTGGCAACGACCCAGCCCTCAACATCCGGGCCGGCATCGCTTATGTGTTCACCCGGATGTGCCTCTCCGAATTTCAATCCGTGATCGACGATCCCAACGTCCAGAGCTACACGGTTACGCCCGGCGACAATCTCTCCATCATCGCGAAGAAAGTTAGCACCACGGTTCAGGTGTTGGAGGAATTGAATCCCGCCAAAAAGAAAATGATTCATCCCAAGGACGTTCTGAAGTACAAGCACGCCAGCATCCAGCGTGTCATTACGGATTGGCGGGATTTCACCACCACCACCGTCGCCGATCGTTACAACGGCGGGGGCGATCCTGACTACGCGGCCAAGCTGGTTTATGTCCTTGATCTATTCAAGAAGCTGAATCGCCAGGCTCCAAAGAATCCATGAAGCGCATTCTTATCCTTTTCCTGGCGTTGGCCGCCACCGCGCAAGTCAGCTCCCGAGACCAACTGTATGCTGCGCTGCTCGAGGCCAAGGTGCTCAACCCGGACCGGCAACTGGTTCATTTATCCCACACCTGCACTCTGGACATCGATGGCGGTAAATATCTGGTCGTGGACTTGCAGGAAATCGTCAAGAGCGAAACCAGCCCGCACGGGGTCAATCGCATCATTCTGCTCGACTCACAATGGAAGCCGGTGCAGAAAATCGAGTACACCAACCACCGGCCTTTATTCTGTCTGGAGAATCGGCTGTACGTCTACGGCGACCTCGCCATCGACAATCTTGCACCTGAGGGAAACGTCCTGACATTCTCCAAGCAGGGCCGCGTCATCAAGTTGAGCCACATCGAGGCCAACGCCTATCCCGTGCCCATCACCCGCGACCGCAAGTCACCCCCACAGTGAGGTCAGAACCAGCGTGGCGAAAGGTGGCCCAAGCTGATGAACTAAAGTTGGGAATAGTCCCGAACTGGGAGCGGCAGTGTTGTTTGTGCCGACGTTGGCGGACAGGAGTGTCCGCCCCACACGGCCAAAATCCCCACTTCTCGCAAAGGACGCGAGAAATGGGGCACCCGCAGAATACGCCAAACTTATCCCAGCAGTTTGGCCGCGTCCTTGGCGTAATACGTCAGGATAATGCTGGCCCCTGCGCGCCGGATGCTTAACAACGACTCCATCATGACGCGGTCGCGTTCGATCCAGCCGTTCTTAGCGGCAGCTTCGATCATGGCGTATTCGCCGGAGACTTGATACGCGGCCAGCGGCAGATCGAAGCGGTCGCGGGCCGCCGCGATCACGTCGAGATACGGCATGGCCGGCTTCACCATGATCATGTCGGCGCCCTCTTCGATGTCGGCTTCGATTTCGCGCATGGCCTCGCGTAGGTTGGCTCCATCCATTTGATACGAGCGGCGGTCGCCGAATTGCGGAGCCGAGTCCGCCGCCTCGCGGAACGGGCCGTAGAAACCGGAAGCGAATTTCGCGGCGTAGGAAAGAATCGGTGTATTGATAAGTCCGGCGCCGTCGAGCGCCTTGCGGATGGCAGCCACGCGGCCATCCATCATGTCGGAGGGCGCGATGATGTCGATGCCGGCTTTGGCGAGCGAGACTGAGGTGCGGGCCAGCAGCTCCAGCGAGGAATCGTTGTCGATTTCATAATTCGACTCAGCCGCGCGCTTGGCCACGGCAACCAGCTCGTCGGCCACCGCGTCCAGGGCCTTTTCTTTTTCCTTGTCCTCGAAGGTCTTGACGGCCATGGCGCGGACCTGGTTCATTGCGTCGACGGCAGCCGCCCCGAGTGACCGCGGGAGCGTCGGTTTTACGATTCCGCAATGGCCGTGACTCATGTATTCGCACAAGCAGACGTCCCCCATCAGGATCAGGTCTGGCACTTCCCGTTTCATGGCCCGGGCGGCCTGTTGCACAATGCCGTCATCGGCCCAGGCTCCGGTGGCGACCTCGTCCTTCTTGTCGGGCAGGCCGAAAAGAATCACCGATGGCACGCCCAGGGAATAAACTTGCTGCGCCTCTTTCACGGCTTCGTCTACCGACAGATTGAACACGCCCGGCATGGAGCGGACTTCCTTGCGGACGCCTTCTCCGGGACACACGAACATGGGGTAAACGAATGCGTCGGGTGTGAGGCGGGTTTCACACACCAGGTTGCGCAGCTCCGCGGTACGTCGGAGCCGGCGAAGGCGGGTCACAGGAAATACCATGGCAAATCACCAGGGGGAAGGGTGGGGGTTCGATTGCGCCTTCCTAGAATTGATTCTAGAACATCTTTTTCTCGAGCATCTTTGATTTCTGAGGCACCTTGGCGGCTCGCGTTGCCTGGGGGGTATGACGGAAGTAACCCACAGGATTCCAAAGGGTTCTCTTTATCCTCGATTGCGTCCCATAGAATTGGAGACGGATGAGTCTGTTCCAACGTCACCGCTGGTTTGCCGCAGCGGCCGGAATCACTCTGGCCTTTGCCGTGGTGTCGCTGACCGTGCCGCGCGGTCCCGTGCTCACCGCGATTTCCGATATTGGATACGAACTCATAATCCTTGGAGCCGGCGCGGTCATGCTAGCCAATGCCCGGTCGACTGAGGGCGCAGACCGCCGGTTTTGGGCACTGATGGCATCAGGGTTCGTTCTCTGGGCGTGCCACCAGTTTGGATATGTCTACTATGAGGTGGTGCATCGGGCGAAGGTGCCTGATCCCTGGGCTATGGATGTGGTTTTGTTCCTCCACACCATCCCGATGATTGCGGCGGTCGTGCTGCAACGCTATCGTACCGAAGCTGAGCAGAGGTTCCGCGTAGCCACCCTCGACTTTCTCCTGCTGCTGGCCTGGTGGGTGTTCCTGTATGCGTTCATTGTGTTTCCCTCGCAATACGTCGCGCTCGACTTGGCGGTGTACGACAGGAACTACAACACACTCTACCTGGTCGAGTGCGCGGCCCTGGTGTTGGTGCTCGGGATTGCTGCTTCGGGGGCGTCGACTGGCTGGAAGATGGTGTACCTCAATCTGATGGCGGCGACTGCGTTGTACGCAGCGGACTCCGGGGCAATCAATCTGTCAATCACCAGCGGGGAATACCAGACCGGAGGTCTCTACGACATTCCGCTGGTCGCCGCGGCGAGTTGGATGGCGGCAACCGTCTTGACTGCCCGCCAATCCAACCTCACCAGCGTACCGCCCTCGAAATGGCAGTGGGGCAGCCGTATGGTCCCGCGCCTGGCCGTGCTGGCCATACTTTCGTTGCCGGCTCTGGGTCTGTGGACGGTTTTTCTCGACAAGTCTCCGTCCGCCTCGCGGGCGTTTCGACTGTCAACCGTGCTGGCAGCAATGGTAGTGTTGGGAGCTTTCGTTTTCCTGCGCCAATACTTCCAGGACCAGGCGCTCATGACCTTGCTGCAGGAGTCGCGCCGCGGATACGAGAACCAGAAACGTCTGCAGACCCAGCTGGTGCAAAAGGAGAAGCTGGCTACCCTGGGCAACCTGGTGGCGGGCGCGGCCAACGAGATCAACCATCCTTTAACCGCCATCACGAATTACTCCGAGCAGCTCTGGGCCAAGGAGCGCCTCTCCGACGAGCAGAATCAGCTGGTCCGCAAGATTGTGAACCAGGCCCACCGCACTCGCGATCTGGTCACCGACCTTTTGCGCTTTGCTCAGCAGTCGCCGGGGGAAAAGATCCTGATCGACCTCAGCGTGCTGCTGCAGCGTGCCACCCAGATGCTCGAATTGCGGCACCCCGGCGGCAAGATCCGCGTGACTCTGACCATCGCACCGAATTTTCCTCGCGTGCTGGGCAATGCCAACCAACTGTTTCAGGCGTTCGTTGAGATCATCGATAACGCCATGGACGCTCTGGAAGAAGCGGGCGGCGGTTCACTCGAGGTCACTGCACACCGTCTCGGCGATGAGGCCATGCTGCAATTCTCAGATACCGGCCCGGGCATTCGCGAGCCGGAGCGCGTCTTCGATCCCTTCTACACCACCAAGCCCGTCGGCAAAGGCACCGGCCTCGGCCTTAGCGCCGTCTATGGCGTCATCCAGGATCACAGCGGCCAGATTTCCTGCCAGAACAAACTGGAGGGCGGCGCGCTTTTCATCATCCGCATTCCGGCAGCCAGCGAAACGGCGGCCCAGGTTGCTGGCGCGGGCGGGGACTGACCGCGCAACTTTCGTTTCTCTTCGATCCTCTCTAACCTTCAACTTCCATTGCCGAGTGCCCCATTTCTCGCGCGTTCTTTGCGCGAGAAGTGGGGATTTTCGACAGAGCGAAGCCGGTGGGATCTCGCGCGCAGACCGTCGCGCGCTCCGAAGTTCCGCTCCTGCTACCATAAATTGCGATGCCCAGTGAACTGCTTCACAGTTCGGCGCGCGTGCTGGAGTTCGAGCCTTTACGGCAACTCCTGCGCGGATACGCCTCGTCTCCGCTCGGTCAGCGGCGCATCGCCGCGCTCGCGCCGTCGACCGACTGCGACTGGATTCAGACTCAGCAGGAACTGACCAGTGAGATCCGCGAGTTCCGCCGCGCAGGCGCACGCTTCGATTTCTCCGGCCTCCTCGAAGTCGGACAACTCGTCGACAAATCACGCATCGCCGGCGCCGCGCTCGAGACCACGGAGATTCGCGACGTGATCCTGGTGGTCGATCGCGCCGCGGAATGGCGCGAGATCGCGCTGCATCCTCCGGCAAATATGAAGTCCGACTGGCATGGAGTCGGCGTCCTCTCCGGCCAGATCGTCGATTTCACAGACTTCCTGCGACTGTTCCGCAACAAAATCCAGCCCGATGGAACTCTGGATGACAAGGCCTCGCCGGAACTGGCGCGCATTCGCCGCGAGATCGAAAAACAGCGCCGCTCCATCCAGGAATCCCTGCGCGGCTACTTGCGGCGGCTGGCCGACGGCGGCACCGTGCAGGATGAACTCGTCACCATCCGCGGCGAACGTTTCGTCATTCCCGTAAAAGTCGAGCAGAAGCGCCGCGTGCAGGGCGTCGTGCATGGCGCGAGTTCCAGCGGCCAGACGGTTTTCGTCGAGCCCCTGGAGACCATCGAACAGAACAACGAGTTGGTGCGCCTGCTGGAAGAAGAATTGGCGGAGATTCACCGCATCCTGCTAGAAATGACCCAGCGCATCGGCGAGAAGGCCGAAGAAATTCTTGCCGCAGTAGATGTGTTAGGCGAACTGGAGTTGCAGTTCGCGAAAGCCCGATTCGCAGAGGACTACAACTGCGTAGCGGTTCAGCTGAGCGGAGAGCAGCATGACTCATGTGGGGACAGCCGCCTTCGCAAGCCTGCCCTGAGCGAAGTCGAAGGGTCCGGGGCGAGCAAGGCTCGCCTGCTGCTGCATAACGCGAGGCACCCGTTGCTGGAACACAATCTGAGGCCGAAGGGGGTCCCCGTAGTCCCCGTCACCGTCGAACTCGAAGCGGACCGCCGTCAGCTCATCATCACCGGCCCCAACACCGGCGGCAAAACGGTCACGCTCAAAACCGTAGGCCTGCTCGCTTTGATGGCCCAGTCGGGCCTCCCCGTTCCCGCGGACCGCGCCGAGCTACCCGTGTTCGACGCTGTGCTCGCCGACATCGGCGACTACCAGTCGATTGAGCAAAATCTCTCCACCTTCTCGGCGCACGTTACCAATATCGATTTCATTTCGCGCACTGCGACCGCGCACTCGCTGGTCCTGCTCGATGAACTGGGCTCGGCCACCGATCCCGAAGAGGGCGCCGCTCTGGCCGTCGCGATTGCCAGTCACTTTGCCGGCATCGGCAGCCTGACGGTCATTTCCACCCACCATACTTCGCTCAAGGTCTACGCCGCGAACACGCCCGGCGTGGTGAACGCGTCGGTCGGTTTCGACGAGGCCACGCTGCAGCCGACCTATGAATTGAAGGTCGGCGTACCCGGAGCATCCGCCGGCATCAACATCGCGCGCCGCTTGGGCCTGAATCCAACCATCATTGAAAGCGCGCGATCGCGCCTCGGCACCCAGGCTCGCGACGTTGGCCAATTTCTCGACAAGCTGCACGCCGATCTGCGCGAAGCCGATAACGAACGCCTGCGCCTGCAGAGGAGCCAAAAAGAACTGGAAAACGAGAAAAACCGGCTAGCGGTGGAAGGAAAAAAGGAACAGCAGGTTAAGATTCGCGAAATGGAAAAGAAACTGGAAAGCCTGCTGCGCGATTTCGAATATCACGCCCGCGAAGCCGTGAACGCCGTGCAGGATCGCGCTGCCGCCCAGAAGCTCTCCAAAGACGCGGAACGCAGAATCGCGAAGTTGCGCCGCGAATTTCGCGAGCAGTTCGATTCGACGGTCGTGGCCCACTCCACCGGAGCCGACCACGGCGATCCCCACGCCCAGCCCCAGGTCGTCAAGCACGTGTCCGAAGGCGACACCGTCAAGCTGAAGTCCACCGGCCGCGGCGCGCGGGTTGTGCGCAAGGTCGACGACAATCATTTCGAAGTCGAGATGGGTGCGATGAAAATGAAAATCGCCCGCGACGACATCGCCGAAGTGCTGGCGAGCGCGCAGCCTCCGGTGGATACTCCCGTGAAAGCCGCCCGTGCGCGCGGCATTTCTATCTCGCTCGAGAACGAAGGCGCGAATGTGCCCAGCGAGATCAACGTCATCGGCCAGACCGTGGACGAAGCCTCGCCGAAAGTCGAGAAGTTCGTGGACCGCGCATTTCTGGCTGGCCTGCCCCGCGTCCGCGTCGTCCACGGCAGCGGTATGGGCATCCTGCGCAAAGCCCTGCGCCAGCTGCTCCAGCAGCATCCCCATGTGGCATCCGTGGCTGAGGCTCCGCAGAATGAGGGTGGAGGCGGTGCGACGCTGGTGGAGCTGAAGGTCTAGCTTCCATCCGAAAGCCGAAAGCCGGCCCTCTTACCAGAGGATCTTCTTCCAGTTCTCATCATCAAGAGCATCGCGGGCGGCGGTGGCGATGGCCTTCTTGTCGGCAGCCGAGAGGTCGCTCGACACAATATTGTCGGCGTTGGCAGGATCGGCGACCACGGCCTGCTCAAAGCGATGCGAAAGATAGCGCAGCACTGCCAGAATATTCTCCGCCAGTTGCCCGAAACGCTCGGGCCCCAGCGCCCGCAGAACGGTTAGCTCCAGATACAGTGACGGAAAGTCCAGCGACATCCGCTCGCGCCAGATCTTGAACGCACAAACCTCCTGCTGGCGTCCGGAATTCGCCAACAGATGTACGTGCCGGGCAATGTCGGTATGGATGGCTTGGCCTGATCGCTTGTGGAACAACGTGTTGCCCGGAGTTTCATGGTCGCGGCAGGCGGGAATCAGATCCACATTGACTCCACCACTTTGCAATCGAATCGAAACGTCTCGCGTGTGAGGATGCAGATCCTGATCGCTCAGATATTTGAACAGGCTCCAGAAAATGTTTTTCATCTCCATGCCGGGCACCGGACTGAGCGCGATCAAAACGTCCACGTGCGACGACAACGTAATCGCCGTGTTCTTGGCATAAGCGCCCGACAGCGTCAGCCCCAGCAGGTGTTCCTTGCCCCATTTCTTGATCAGGGGAAGCACATCGTCGGCCGCGCGATGCGAAGCCGACTTCGTGTCCGGAATTATCCGGTATTTCTCCACAATCGAAGCGGCATATTGGTCGGTGGTAATCACGAAAAAGATGGCCCTCAAAGGTTTCTATCGGCGGAAGAATGGAAGAGTTGAGGCGTTGGTACGCCTGCGCTATCTTCATTGGTTTTTGGAAAATTGGGTTGTCGAGTGAAAACTGAGTGCCGAGAATGCCGCCGACATCTGCTACACTCCAGCCGCGAAGCGGCAGCATGTGAGAGCCCGGCACGGAAGTGCCGGGGAGAGCGGGGGGACGACAACCGAGTCCTGGAGGGACGGCATTGGTTCTCCTGCAAACCTCTCGTATCCCAAGAAAGCTTGTGCGATGACGCGGAGCGAAACATGATCGAGAGTTTTAAATGCTCAACCTGTGGCAAGGTCCATGAAGGGTTGCCGATGAGTTTCGCTGCTGACTTTCCGGACATGTACGCGCACATGAACCGGGACGAACGCGACTCTCGTGCCGTGATTGGATCTGATCAATGCATCATCGACCAGCAGTGGTTCTTCATCCGAGGATGTCTCGAAATCCCAATTGTTGGGTCCGATGAGCCTTTCTTATGGGGCCTGTGGGCCTGCATTCGTCAGGAAGTCTTTGACCAAATAGAAGACTGCTGGGAACTGGGAGGAAGAGAACAAAGCCGTGGCCCGTTTAAAGGCAGGCTAGCGAATTCACTCGCGGAATACCCCGAGACCCTCAATCTGAAAACAAAGATCTTCGTCCAGCCTGTCGGAACGCGTCCCCTGTTTGTAATGGAAGAGGCCGACCACCCTCTGGCGATCGAGCAGCAGTCAGGTATCTCGCGTGCTAGGGCCTTGGAATTGGCTTCGCTCGTGTTGCACAGTCGGCCAGGCGGGTTTCCGGATTCACGCTGAACGGAGCCTTTTCCTACTCGATCAACCGATAACTCGCGATTCCCACAGCTTCTCCACAACAATCCCGCCCCTGTATATTTCAATCAGCGGATTTCTCCCGCACAATTCCTTCGGAGAACTCTGTCCCGGAATTACCGAATCAAAAATGGCGAACCCCGGCGATTTCGCGTACACCCTCAAGCAGCAGGCGGACATCGTCCGCATCATCGGCGATTACATCAAGCTGAAAAAGGCCGGGGCGCAAAACTATTCCGGACTCTGCCCCTTTCACGGCGAAAAGACTCCTTCCTTCTCCGTGCATGCCACCAAGCAGTTTTATTACTGTTTCGGCTGCCAAGAGAAGGGCGACGTGTTCAGCTTCATCCAGAAAATCGAAAACATCACCTTCCCCGAATCCGTGCGTCTGGTGGCACAGAAGCTGGGCATACCCCTGCCCAAGGCCAGCTACGCCACCGAGGGCGAAGCCAAGGATGCACGCCTGCGCGGCCAGCTGCTCGACGTCCACGAGCGCGCGGTGGCGTTTTTCCAGGAATGCCTGCGCCGTCCCGAAGGAGCACGAGCGCGCGAATATCTCGCCGGCCGCGGCTTGAATGAAGAAATGATCGCGCGCTTCCGCATCGGCTACGCGCCCGATTCCGGGTTCCTCCTGCGCGACCGCTTGAAAGAACAGTTCAGCGAAGAGGTCCTGCGTGAGAGCGGCCTGTTTTCGTGGAAGCAGGACGACGGGCGTCAGACCTCGGACCTCGGACCTCCGCCAAACCAGATTGCTCGCCCCGCGCGGAATGACAACACTGAAGGCCGGAGCGAAACCGCCGAAGACACCGCCGCACCCGAAGCTGAGGTCCGAGGTCTGAAGTCTGACGCCCGAATCTCCGCCATGTACTCCAAGTTCCGCAACCGCGTCATGTTCCCTATCTCCAGCGAGGCGGGGAAAGTGATCGCGTTCACCGGACGCACGCTGGCCGCCGACGAAAAATCCGGCCCGAAATATCTGAACTCGCCCGAGACGCCGATCTACTCCAAAGGCCGCGTGCTCTTCAACCTCGATCTCGCCAAGGAATGGATCAAGAAGTTCGACTACGCCATCCTGGTCGAAGGCCAGATGGATTGCATCTCGGTCTATGCCGCCGGATTCCACAACGTCATCGCCAGTTCCGGCACGGCGTTCACCGAGCTGCAGGCCAAACTGCTCGGGCGCTTCAGCAAGAATGCCGTCGTGAACTTCGATCCCGACACCGCCGGAGCCAAGGCGACCGAACGTACGCTGGGCCTGCTGGTGGAAGAAGAATTCACCCTCAAGGTGCTCACGCTCGAACAAGGATTCGATCCCGATCTCTACATCCGCCGCAAAGGTAGAGAAGCCTACGGCGCCGCCCTCAAGAATTCACAAAAATATTTCGACTACCTGATCGAACGCGCGCGCACCCAATTTCCCGTCCGCAGCGGCGAAGGCAAGCAGAAGGCTGTGAACTTTCTGCTGCCCCACATTCAGCGCGTGCCCAGCCGCATCGTGCGCGACGAACTGGCACACGAAATCTCACAAAAACTCAGCATCGACTCCGCGGTCTTGCGGCAGGAGTTGCGCCACGCGGCGGGCACGCGCGCCACCTCCGCGGTCAAAGCCCTGGCAGAGGCCCAGGTCACCGACGCCGAAAAAGTCCTGATTCGCGCCCTGGCCACGGCGCGCCAGATGCCGTCTGGCGAGGAACATCTTTCCGCTCGCAGTGGCGCCTGGGTTGATAAAGAAGAAGAATTCGATGCCGCGCGTCAGGCGCAGTATGTCCTGCAGAACGAAGGTCTGCATCGGGGGCTGGCGACCGAATCGCTGGCCGAGTCCCTGCTCAACGATTTCCTGTTAAACACCGGCGGCGAATCTGTCGATGTTCTCGAAGTACCCACGACGGAAACAGATCGCCGCATGCTGGCGTCAATCCTGCTGAAGGAGGACGAAGAACTCACAGCAGAGGTCCTGGAAGCCTCGGTCCGCGCTCTGCGCCGCATTCACCTCCGCCGCCGTCAGGAGCAGGTCCAACAGGAACTCAAGAAGCCCGGCCTGGCTGCCGAGAAAGAGCGCCTGCGGGAATTGCTCACGGAACTGGAGCGAATAAGCCGCGCATTGCGGGATCCCAGCCTGGCCGAAGACGGCCTCAAGAACGCCGGGAAAAAGAAAAGCGCCTGAAACAAAAACGCCCTCGGAACCATCTAAGTATTTAGGAGAATTGAGGATAGCGGTGGGTACCGGGTTTAGGCCGAGCAACCGATAGACGGCACAGAACTTGTTTGCTAAAATCTATAGGTTTGTGCGATAGGCACAACCCCGCACGACCCAGATTCCCACCCTATAAGGAACATATCACAAGCTCCTGTGGAGCGGAATTAAAGCAGTTAGAGGACACACCTTTTGGCTCTTGAAGACAAGTTCGACGACATTAAAAAGCTGATCGATACGGGCAAAGAGAAGGGATATCTCACGTATGACCAGGTCAACGACCTCATACCGCATGACGTGCACAGTCCCGAAGACCTTGACGATCTGCTGACTACCATCGGTACGCAGGGAATCGACGTGCTGGAAGGCCCCAAGCTGCCTTCCGCCACGCTCGATAAGAAATTCGACGAATCCGAGGACGGCGAGGACGTAGAACTCGACCTTACTCCCGGAGCTCTGGAAAAAACTAACGATCCCGTCCGCATGTATCTGCGCGAGATGGGGACTGTGCCGCTGCTCACGCGCGAAGGCGAAGTAGAAATCGCGAAACGTATCGAGCGCGGCCAAATCCGTGTGCTCAAGGCCCTGTCGCGGTCGCCCATCGTGATCCGCGAATTGCTGGCAATGGGCGAAGACCTGAAGAAGGGCGTGCGCTCGATCAAGGAAGTGGTCACTTTCGACGAAGAAGAGATCACCGACGAGATCCTGCAGAACCGCCTGAACGAGTTCACCGGCAAGATCGACGACATGGCCAAGCTGTACAAAAAGGCCGCGCTGCTCGAAGAGAAGTATCACGAAGTTTCGAAGACCAAAAAGCCGAAGGATCATCGCCGGGCGCGGCGCAAGCTGGCTCGCGGCATTGTGGCCACATCGCAGGCGGTGCGCAAGCTGGGATTCACCAACGCCGAACGCAAGCGGCTGATCGAACGTCTGAACAAGACGGTCGACGGCATGCGTTCGCTCGACCGCCAAACGCAAAATCTCGAGCGCAAGGCCGACGCCACTCGCAGTGAAGAGCAGAAAAAAGAATATCGGCGGCAGGCGCGGGCGATTCGCGGCGAAGTCGAAAAACTGGAACTCGAAACCGGGGTGTCGTTTCCGGAGCTCAAGCGCACGCAGCGCGAGATCATCCAGGGCGACATGGACGCGGAGCAGGCCAAGCGAGAGCTGATTGAGGCCAACCTGCGTCTGGTGGTTTCGATCGCCAAGAAATACACCAACCGCGGACTGCAGTTCCTCGACCTGATTCAGGAAGGCAACATCGGCCTGATGAAGGCCGTCGACAAATTCGAATACCGCCGGGGCTATAAGTTTTCGACGTACGCCACGTGGTGGATTCGCCAGGCCATTACCCGCGCGATTGCCGATCAGGCGCGTACGATCCGCATCCCGGTGCATATGATCGAAACCATCAACAAGCTGATCCGCACCTCGCGGCAGCTGGTGCAGGAACTGGGACGCGAGCCGACGAGCGAGGAAATCGCCAAGCGTATGGACATTCCGGTGGCGAAAGTGCGGAAAGTTCTGAAGATTGCGCAGGAACCGATCTCCCTCGAAACCCCGATCGGCGAAGAGGAAGATTCGCACCTTGGCGACTTCATCGAAGACCGCGGCGTGGTTTCTCCGGCCGAGGCGGTGATCAACGTGAACCTCAAGGACCAGACCGGACAGGTCCTGCGCACGCTGACCCCGCGCGAAGAAAAAGTCATCAAGATGCGCTTCGGACTCGAAGACGGCAGCGAGCACACGCTGGAAGAAGTCGGGCAGAGCTTCGCCGTGACCCGCGAACGCATCCGCCAGATCGAAGCCAAGGCGCTGCGCAAACTGCGGCATCCGTCGCGCTCGCGGAAGCTAAGGGCGTTTATGGATGGGGTAAGGGACTAGGGCTTTCTCCGCCGAGTGTCTGGGCAAACAGCTCATTTTCAGAGGCACGGCGAAAGCCGTGCCTTTCTTATTTCCGCAGCATCATAGACAATAGGATTTGTGATCGATAATCCGCTATTGTGCTAATAGTCATACTTATTACATATTGACGGACTGCGAGAACAATGTCATACTATTTGTTAACAACATGACTGAAAAAATTGAGACCGTGTGGTTCACAACGAAGGGGCAGGTTGTCATTCCTCGTCGGCTGCGCAAACAATTCGACATCGAAGATGGCACAAAGGCCGTGGTTCAAGCCACACCGGAGGGCATTCTTCTCAAACCTGTCACTGCCGCACTCATCAAGCGCGGGCGCGGTGTCCTCAAGCGTGCGACCGGAGCGAGGCCGTTGAGCGAGGAATGGGCGGAGCATAAGAAGCAGGAGCGGGCACTGGAAGAGCGTCATGTCCGCTAAGGTGCTCGATAGCTTTGCGCTGATCGCCTACTTCCGCGACGAACCAGGCGCAGAGACAGTGGAGGCGCTCCTTGTCGCCGCCGGCAGGAAGGACAGCCCGCTACATATGACGGATGTGAATTACGCCGAGGTGAAATATTCCATCGTGAAGAAAGATGGAGCTGATGCGTGGGCTGAAGCGGCAAAAATCCTTCCTGGGTTGCCGATTGACTTTCATTCCACCACGCGCGAATTGGCCGACACCGCCGCCGATATCAAGGCGCGGTTCAAGATGAGCTTGGCCGATGCCTTCGCCGCCGCGCTGGCCAAGGAAAAGAAAGCTGAACTCATCACCGGCGATGCGGAATTCAAGCCGTTGGAACCGGAAATCAAGATCCACTGGCTGAAATAAACACGCAGGCCGGAATTGAAGGAATTTTCGTCGTCAGGATTTCCCGCACCTGATCCCTCGGCTGCATCGCGCCCACCCTTCGCAAAGAACGCGAAGGATGGGCCACCCGCCAAGGGAGCAAGGGTGGGATGATCTAACTCTTCGTGAGGGAAAACATGGGGCATACGGGACGTTTCCCGGTTTTTCGGAGGGGCACTCCACGGTGGCCCGCAGCGGCTAAAGCCGGCATTGATTTCGTAGGTGCTTTACGCGGCGCTGAAGCGCCGCTCTTCTACGAAGCCGTCAGCGGCTGAAGCCGGGGTATTTTGCGGGGCTTTTTGCGGCACGACTCGAAGTCGTGCCCTTCCCGTTTGTGCCGGCGGCATCGTGTCCGCTTCTCGCAAAAGGCGCGAGAAATGGGGCACTCTCGGTGATGGCATTACCCACTCAAGCCAAAACCGGGCTTGAATGGGCCACTGCTGATCTCGATAAGTCGCCGATTTCCGTTGAATTGCCGAAATCTTGTCAAGTCCCCAAACCGGGCCATTTTTCCCTAATCCATTGATCCGGCTTGAGATATAAAGTTTGGAAAATGTCCGGTTTACCCCCTTCAAGTTGATATTCTGGATATATAGGGATAAGAACAGCGGCGCAGCCCTCTTGGGGCGTGCGCCGTTCGTGTTTTTGGGGAACACTCTTTGGGGAATTGAAGGTCCGTAACATCAGGTCCCTCCACGCGCTGGAGGATTGGCTGGGCGCCAATCCTCCGGCTTGGTCGGGATGACAGAGTTGGGAGGCGGGAGATGAGGAAGAGGAAGATCAAGATCAAGATCATTAAGGATCCGAAGAAGCGGGGGGAGTGGGTGGAGTCGGTGTTTGTGGCGCGGGCGACGGAGCACGGTCTGCCGGTGAGCAAGCCGTGGGGGGATTCGGAGAGTTATGACTATGTGGTGGGGCGGCCGGGGCGGTTTGTCGGGGTGCAGGTGAAGTCGACGACCCACGAGAACGGGGGCGGGTACGTCTGCGTGATCCGGAAGCAGGGCAAGGCGTATACGCGGGGATCGTTCGACTTTGTTGCGGCCTACGTGGTGCCGGAAGACGTTTGGTACATCATCCCGGTGAGGGACATCCGGGGCAGGGAATGCGTGAGTCTGTGTTCGAACTCGAAGCGCAACGAGAACGAGAAATACCGCGAAGCGTGGCGTCTTTTGCGGGAGGCGGCGGAACTGGGTGCGGAGGCGGAGGGTGCCGGCGATTCTGCCGACATAGAATCGGGCGGGGGTGGCTCTGCGAATGAATCGGCCGCGAGTGAATCGGCCGCGAGTCAACCAGTTACTCGCGCGCTGCCTGGGACCGGTGTGGCACGGATGGAGGCGGCGGCGAATTACTTCCGACGGTATCTCGAAGGCCGTGGCATCCGTCCGCAGAAGGAGCGCGGGGATGGGTAGGGGCTTGCGAGGGGAGATCGACCACTGGGGCTGAAGGCCGGGTTATATAGGCGAGGCTTTACGCGGCGCTGAAGCGCCTCTCTTCCACGGAACCTCTCCACCATGAGCAGAATGCTTCACAACTTATAAGTTATTGAAAGCACTGGAACTCAGAATCCGGCGGGGAATATTTATTCTTAGTTTTCCTCGGCCTTCCACAGGGAAGTCTCATCGTCCACAGTTTCTGCACAAGGGGGCAAAGTTTTTGTGTTGCGGGGCGCGACAAACTGGCTGAAAGTGGGTTCAGCGAAACGTGAAGTTTCCTGAGCTTGCCGAATGATTGCGGCAGAGCCAGCGGCAGCCGGTGATTCTCGAGGGTGAATTGCCGGGGGACGATCCAGAAACGCGCGCAAGCGCGACGGGTTGCCCGGGCGTTGCGGCCTCCTCCCCCATCCTGCGACTGCTCTTTGGAGCAGGCAGCAGGGCAGGGCCGCTGGCCACCGCGGCGGTTGCTGATTCGTGATCGCGAGATCTTTTGATCGAGAGATCATGAAGCGGCAACTGGCTTTGGCAAATGCGGCACTCCTTTCGAGCGCTGTCGGGCTGAAGCGGTCATTCCGCCGCCACGCGGTGATCAGGCAGACCAGGAAACCACGAACGAATGCGGTCGGGTGGCTGGCCCGGCCGCATTCGATTTTTTGGGCCAAAAGCGAGACCAATCAGCCGGGGCGAACTATAGATTGTTACTTCCGTTACAGTAAGTCAGCCGCGGAGGACCGATAACATAGTCTCTATGGAGACGGTGTTATCGCGAACGCGGCTGTGGCTGGTTGCGATCGGCTACGCGGGGATTCTGGCCGTAGCGGTGGTTCTGATCGTTGCACGCTACGTTCAGTACGTAACTCATCCCGCTGACGTGGCTGCTTACGGCGGCATGTACGCCGGCGGCGATTTAATGCTGGAGCTCTTCATCGGCGGAATGCTGCTGGTGGTGACCTTGTTTTCTGGTGCTGGTGATTTACAAGTCGGAGCCGGCCTACACGATCTACTCAAAAGTTCTGCTGGGACTGAGCCTGACCGCTCCGCTGTCGGTCGGACTGATTAGTATTCCCGCGGTGAACCAGGGCATGAATGTGCTGGGTGAAGTGTGCATGTTCCGGCTGTTTGCGTCTCCGCTGGTCATCGCCGGGATAGGGATGAGCCGTCTGTTTGCGCGGTATCCGCGCGCCAAGCGGCTGACGGTGTACGGTTTGCTCATTGAGGGGTTGACCCTGGCTGCTCTGCTGGCGCTGCTCATTCTGCCCACGACTTTCCATCTCGGTTAACGGTTTAAATTCGCTTTCCTTTCGCTCCAGTGACATACTAATGTTGGCCGCGCAGGTTGAATTGTCTTGCGCGCGGAGTTTGAGCGAGTGTTGCTGCATTTCCATCTCCGCAAAAAAAGACATTGTGCGGAGTTTTCCTAAGGGCGTTGCGAATTTCACAACCCCTGGCACGCTAGGATGAGCGACACACCGCGCAAATGAATACCGGGATGCTCACTCGGTGATGTGCGGGAGCAATGCTGGCGAGGCAGAACGAACTTGGCGACTTCCAATTACACGATTAGCACGCTTCCGGCGAACGTAGAGGCGGAGCGCTCGATTCTGGGCGCGATTCTGCTCGACAATTTTGCATACAACCAGGCGGCGGAACATCTGCGGATCGAGGACTTTTCGCTGGATTCGCATCGGCGGATTTATTCGCGGATGGTGGATCTGGCGGAATCATCTCGGCCGATAGACATGATCACGCTGATCGAGGAGCTCGATCGGCACAAGGATCTGCAGCCCATCGGCGACGTGGCTTACGTGTCGAGCCTGGTCGATGGCGTGCCCGACCGGCCAAGCATTGAGCACTACGTCAAGATCGTGCGCGACAAGGCGATGCTGCGCGGGCTGATTTCCGCGGCGAGCACGGCGATTGCGCGGGCCAGCGATCAGTCCGATTTGGCCGAAGATGTTCTCAGTGATGCCGAGGCCGCCATTTTTCAGTTGTCGGAAAAGCGCATTGGGCGCGGCTTCATGGGGATCCAGGAAATCGTTCGCGAGTCGTTTGGGTCGGTCGATGCGCTGCTGCAGCGCGGGCAGCGCATTACGGGACTGGCGACGCACTATACCGACTTGGATGAGATGACTTCGGGGTTGCAGCGTTCCGATCTGGTGATTATTGCGGCGCGGCCTTCGATGGGCAAAACGGCGTTCGTGATGAATATTGCGGAGAACGCGGCGATTGAAGATCAGCAGGTGGTGGGCGTGTTCTCTCTGGAGATGTCGCGCGAGGCGCTGCTGATGCGCTTGTTGTGTTCGCAGGCCCGGGTCGACGCGCACAAGATGCGCACCGGGTCGCTGTGGCAGGACGATACGAGGAAAGTTGTGCGGGCGATGGAACAACTGGCGCACGCTCCGATTTTCATCGATGACACGCCGGGAATTTCTCTGAGCGAGATGCGGGCCAAGGCGCGGCGGCTGAAACAGGCGCAGGGCGGGCGGTTGGACCTGATTATCGTGGACTATTTGCAGTTGATGTCGGGCGGAGGCAAGCGCTTCGAGAATCGCACGCAGGAAGTTTCGGCGATTTCGCGCGGGCTGAAGGCGTTGGCAAAAGAGTTAACCGTGCCGGTGATCGCGCTGTCGCAGTTGAGCCGCGCTCCGGAGAGCCGGGGTGGAGATCATCGTCCGCAGCTGGCGGATCTGCGCGAGTCGGGATCGATCGAGCAGGATGCCGACCTGGTGATGTTTATTTTTCGCGAAGAAGTTTACAAGCAGGATGATCCGGAATTGCAGGGAAAGGCTGAGATCATTATTGCGAAGCAGCGCAACGGGCCCATCGGAAAAGTTCGGATGGCGTTTTTGAAAAACAGCACGAGATTTGAGTCGCTGGCGGAGGGCGGAGTGGGTGACGAGGAGTAGAGACCTCAGGCGCTGAAGCGCGGTTGGGTGTTGAGGAGCTTAACGGCACGAGTGGAACTCGTGCCCTTCCCAAGAACAAAGAAATCGGGTGGCCCGGCTACAGGAAACACTGCAGAGGTGTCCGGGTAAGTCCCTAAGGAACTTAGGGTTGCGGCGCGGGGAAGAAAACGTGGTCAGCCTGTGGAAAAGATTGTGGAATTGAAAATCGTTTTCGAAATCTGGCGCGGCGAGGACCGATCGGTCGGTTTCGGGAAGGCATTCTTGAGGCCGTTAAATCCATGAATAGTAACCAGTTATGCAATTCATGAAACATTAACATGACCCGTGGCTATAGGCTGTCCGTTTTATTCCGGTTTTGAGATTTGCACATTCTGGGGTTCCTGTACTTTCGTTTTCGTCCCGTTTTTTGGCCCTTTTTCGGCGGGTTCCATCGCTCCGATCAGCGAAAAATCGCGGCCCGCCGAATCGATTTTTCTTCTGCAGGCTTCTAACGCATCAACGATATAAATTGCACGCCATTCACGGCGTTAGCATCGGCCGGATTCGGAGCTTCGCCCAGAGCAGTACGGGCCACGAAGAGTTCGGCGAGCAGGCGCGCCTCGGGGAGCGAAAGGCGATCGGCCAGAATTCGGGCGGCGGGAAGATCGTAGTTGGCCAGTTCGGCGGTGGCCTGGGCGTAGGGCCGGATGAGCGAATTGCACAAGAAACTGTTGCTGAGCAGCAGCTCGCCAGAATCGAACGAGCGCGGGTAGGGCAAGAACGCATCGACCGAAACGGCCGCGGAGAGGACTTGATCCAGCTGCGAGGCGGAGCGATCAAGCAGTGGCACAGCTCGCGCGGGCTTCACGTGGGCGAAGGCTTGCGCGACCTGAAGCTGTGCCGCGAAGGCCGGTAGGCCGGCGGCGCGATTCAGCAGAAGTCCGCCGGCCTCTTCGAGCATTTCCTGGGCGAGCGCCGGCTGCTTGGCGACCGCGGCCGTCGTCGCGAATTGCGCCAGGAGGGTGGCGCGATCTTCGTCGGGAGTGATTTCTTGCGCGAGTTGTCGGGCGGCAGCGAACTCGCCTTGATTGGCGGCGTTCGATGCCGATTGTCGAACCGCCTGTTGCAACACTTGCTCACGCTGAAAAGGATCGGGCAATTTGTCGGCGATCTGGCGGGCGCGCTGCAGGTCGCCAGTGTTGGCAAACTGCCAGGCGACCTGTTGATACATGTTGGGACGAACGTCCGGCGACGCTTGTTCGGCGAAAGCGAGAAGCTGGTTGGGATCTCCGCTGGCCTGCGCCGCATTGAATTGGTCCCAGGTATTTTGCTGGGGGTTCGCGGAGCGAATGTAGTCGTCCACTTTTCGGGCGAGCGCCTGCACGCGGCCGGGGGCAAACTGTTCGAAAGTCGGGTTCGAGCCTTGCAGCATGGGCAGAGATGTTTCGGGGAACTCGGGGCTCAAGGCGGCCGAAACCACAGAGTCGGCCAGCGTCTTCAACGTGTCGTCGGGCGCGGCGCCGCTGGGGAGCGAGTTGGCCTGGGCGTTGAGTAGATTGACGGTGAAGTTAAAGTTGTTGTCTTCCGTGAGACTAGCGCGGCGAACCCGGGCTACGATTTTGTGCAGCAATTCGGTGCCAGCCTCCGGATCCTTGGCGGCAATCTGGCTCAGCAGATTGATGAGTTCCTGAGGCAAGTCGCCGGCATTTTCGAGGTCTTTTTCGGCGAGGCGCAAGGCGTTGCGAGGATTGTGCTCCGCTTCCTGCGCCGCAACTTCCAGTCGCAGGCTGCGCTCTTCGGCTTGCTCCTGCTCAGGATCTCCAATTTGCACGAAGGCGCGCGTCGCGTTCATAAAGCTGAGAGCTAACTCCGCATCGGATTGGGCAACGGTTCGCAGCACGATCTGCCACTGTTGACGCAGCATTTGGCGGGCGCGGAGATCCGGGCTCTCCTGCTGACGGGCGGCAGCTTGCGCGAAGTCGCCGGTCATTTGCGTCACGAGGGTTCGAGCCTGCGGCTGGTTGCGAGTCCAAAGGATGGGAAAGGCGTCGGACGCGATGGCGATGCGGTTTTGCGGCAGGCTCAGATTCCTGGAACCGGCGAGAACGAGGTCGAGCAACGTGAGAGCGGCTTGATGGCGGGCGAGGGTCTCTTTCGCTTTTTCGGGGGACTTGTCGTCGGGTTGCGAGGAGGCCGATGGGAGGTTCGGCGGGGCCGGTTGTGGCGCGGGTTGCAGAGTGCCGAGTTGGGCGAGACTGGGCGCGGTCAGGATGGCGATGGTGAAAAGAAGGCGTGCGAAACGGTGCATGGATTCCTCCCTCGCGGATTGGTCAGGCCAAGACCGAGCGGATGGTCGATGGGATAGACCCCGGTGTCAGGCTCGAAGTTCCTGAGTCGAGCCCTTAGCGGGATTGATCTTTCGGATTGATGAGATGGGGGTTCGCCCGTGCCAGTTGCCCGGCTTCGCGGTTTTCACCGCGATGGCGCGGCAGCGCGCTCGCACGGATCATTGCCTCGGGAACGCACTTTCAGATTCCGCCTTGCTGACTCTCTTGGGACGCCCGTCGACGTGCCAGACATCTTCGGGAGCTTTCCCGCCACGCACCGGGTCAGTGATATTAAAACAACCATCCAACCCAGTTCCCGCAGGTCACAGAGTGCATGTGGCGCTTTTTCAATAGCCATTTTGACTTCTTCTCAAATAGCAGTTGTTTGACGGGGTTTGTCAGCCTATACTTTCGCCGCCAAGGGGCTGACGGCTTGGGTCGACAGCTGACTACCACGGATCAGGTTGCTTCCTCCATATCTTTAATCTTTCGGGATCTCTCGGGCGTTAAGACGGAAAAGAAAAAGGTCGATACAAGGCGCCCAACATAGTGTGGCGGGTAACGGCACTCCCAGGAATACATATGAGTGACGCCCTCATCGCGTAAAGCAGTCCCAGTGCCCGAAATCAAGGAGGAAACATGTTGGAGAAAATCACGAAGGTTTCTGTAACGCCCAGGCAGTGCGTGTGGGCGATTTTCATTCTGTTCCTGGCTTCAGCAGCATACGCGCAGAATGGGCTAACCATCACGGTGAACTGCGACAACGGCCAGACGTTGAGTCGCACTTTGTCTCAGCTGAATAAGCAAATGCCGACCACGGTGATCGTGCAGGGAACCTGCACGGAGTTTGTGACGATTGACGGATTTGAAGGCCTGGCCCTGAAAGGCCAGTCCGGCGCGGCGATACAGCAGCCCGCTACGAATCCGCATTCGAATCCCTACGTGCTGTCTATCACTGGTTCACGAGGAATTACCATCTCTAACCTTGCTGTCCACTCACTGCCGTCCATTTTTTCAGGTATTGGCATTGGAAAGGGCAGCAGCCAAGTCCAGCTTCAAGGCGTGCAGGTTGACGGTTCCTGGGGAGTTGCAGTTTACGAGGAAAGCCAAGTTTGGCTGGTGGGAGTAAACGTCAACATAACTTCCGGATTTGCGGCTATTTCTGCGTTCGACAAATCCGATGTTCACATTTTAGGTGGCTTGCTGCACCGCCCGTCCGACTCGGGTTTCTACGCCGGTGTTCTTGTTGGCTCGGGCCATGTCACGATGCAGGGAATAACCATTCGCAACATGCAATACGGCATCGACATCGACCAGAGTGGGAGCGTGGACTTAGTCGATTTTGTTTCCACTGCACCGAGTGATGTGACCATTGATAACCCGTCCGGCAAAAATTCTAATGGTGCCATCGTGACTGATGGCTCATCGCTTAACCTAGAAAGCGCCAGGCTGATAATCAAGAACGCTGGGCAGACATGGGGAGGCAACACCGGGGCGGTTTTCGTCACCAACGGTTCGACTCTGGATGCGGGCCAGAACCTGGTTGTGTCCGGCAGCCGGGGGCAGGGCGTCATTGTGACGAACAACTCCCACGCGACCGTGGCGGGGTCAAGCATTGCAGGCAGCCTTCACGGAGGTCTGGTTGTGGCCAACGTTTCCACGATTGACGTACAACCAAGCAGTTCTTTGACCATGGTTGGGGGTAACGCGCCGGATTTGTTCTGTGATTCCAATTCGTTCATAACAGGGACCGCGAACCTGGCCGGCGTGCCTACCGTCAACTGTGGCAACCTGCTGTCGGGTAACACGGTACCGCTGCCGTAGGGGCGAGTGAGCTTTTGGGGCAGCTCCAGGAGCCGAATGAACGGGTGTCCGTCATACCCCGCCTTTCGAACACTCGAAAGGCGGGGCGGCTCCACACGAGATTGTGCTTCATGTACGTGTCCCACTGTTAGGCTCTTAACGCAACGTCGCGGCGCACGACCGCATGGAATCTCCCCTAGCTGTCGTTACCAGGCGTTAGCCCTCATTGAGACGGTGGCGGTTGCAGGCCGCCAGGATGGGTGAACGGCTCAGACTGGTGAACACGTGGCGAGTCGGCGTTGGAGACCGCTGAAGCCGCGCGCCCTTTTCAAAGCAAACGCAAGTCAGATTCTGTTAGTTGCTGCTCTCGCCGACTTTGAGGACGGCGAGGAAGGCTTCCTGGGGGATGTCGACGCGGCCGATACGCTTCATGCGCTTTTTGCCTTCTTTTTGTTTTTCGAGCAGTTTGCGCTTGCGACTGATGTCGCCGCCGTAGCACTTGGCGAGAACGTTCTTGCGCATGGCGTGGACGGTTTCGCGAGCGATGATCTTGGCGCCGATGGAGGCCTGGATGGGGACCTCGAACATCTGGCGGGGAATGAGTTCGCGCATTTTGGAAACCAGGGCTTTGCCGCGATCGTAGGCGAAGTCGCGGTGCACGATGATGGAGAGGGCGTCGACGGGCTCTCCGGCGACGAGGATGTCAAGCTTCACCATTGGCGATTCCCAATAGCCGGCGAGATGATAGTCGAGCGACGCGTAGCCGCGGGAGACGGATTTGAGGCGATCGTAGAAGTCAAGAACAATTTCGTTCAGCGGCAACTCGTAGTGCAGCATGACGCGCGAGGAGCTGACGTACTCGAACGTCTTCTGCTTGCCGCGCTTTTCTTCGACCAGGGCGAGGATTCCGCCGACGTATTCTTCGTTGGTGAGGATGGTGGCGAGGATGACGGGCTCTTCGACTTTGTCGATCTCGCTGGGATCGAGCCAGCGTGAAGGATTGTCGATTTCAACCATGGTGCCGTCGGTTTTATAGATCTTGTAGCGGACGCCGGGGGCGGTGGTGATGAGGTCGAGATTGAATTCGCGTTCCAGACGTTCCTGAATGATCTCCATGTGGAGCAGGCCCAGGAAGCCGCAACGGAAGCCGAAGCCGAGGGCGGCGGAACTTTCAGGCTCGAAGAAGAAGGACGAATCGTTGAGGCGAAGTTTTTCGAGGGCCTCGCGCAGTTGCGTGTGGGCGTGCGCATCGATGGTGTAGAGCCCGGCGAAAACCATGGGCTTGATTTCTTCGAAGCCGGGCAGGGCCTCGATGGCGGGATTGTTGTCGTGGGTGATGGTGTCGCCGATCTTGGTGTCGGCGACGTTCTTGATGTTGGCGATGAGGAAGCCGACTTCGCCGGCGACCAGTTGCTCGATTTCCACCGGCTTGGGAGTGAGCACACCGAGAGTTTCTGCGTCGAAAGTGGTGCCGTTCCACCAGAGGCGAATGCGATCCCCTTTTTTCAGCGTGCCTTCGAAGACGCGGGTGAGCACGATCACGCCGCGGTAGGCGTCGAACCAGGAATCGAAAACCAGCGCCTGGAGCCGATTGTCGGGCGATCCCTTGGGCGGAGGCACGCGCTTGACGATCGCTTCGAGCACGTCGGGGACGCCCTGGCCGGTTTTGGCGCTGATTAGTACGGCGTCGGAAGCGTCGAGGCCGACGGCGCCTTCGATCATTTCTTTGGTGCGCGGGATGTCGGCGCTTTGCAGATCGATCTTGTTGATGACGGGAATAATTTCGAGCCCGTGATTGATCGCGAGATAGGAATTGGCGAGCGTTTGGGCCTCGACGCCCTGCGAAGCATCAACGACGAGGAGCGCGCCTTCGCACGAGGCGAGAGAGCGCGAGACTTCGTAGGAAAAATCCACGTGGCCCGGAGTGTCAATTAAATTGAGCTGGTAGGTCTGGCCATCTTGCGCGGTGTAGGCCATGCGGACGGCGTGGGCCTTGATGGTGATGCCGCGCTCGCGCTCCAGGTCCATGGAATCGAGAACCTGGGCCTGCATTTCGCGCGCGGTGAGAGATCCGGTGAGCTCCAGCAGACGGTCGGCGAGCGTGGATTTGCCGTGGTCGATATGCGCGATGATCGCGAAATTGCGGATGAAGGCGGCGTCCATGGGTGAGTGGCTAACCTCTGATTCTAACAGGGGCGAGAACGGAGACATGGCGCGACCGGCTGGCCTTACTCGCGGTCGGGTAGCCAGTTCTGTTCAGTTAGAATCAAAATCCCATGCTCGTTCTCGCTTCTGCTTCGCCGCGACGCCAGGAACTTCTGCGCAATGCGAGTATTTCGTTCACTGTGCAGCCGGCGGATATCGATGAGACTCCGCTGCCGGGCGAGCCGCCGCAGGCATGTGCGGAGCGGCTGGCGCGGGAGAAGGCGCTGGCCGTGTGGGTTACTCGGCCGCAGGATGTGGTGCTGGGCGCGGACACGATTGTCGTGGTTGATGAAATGATTCTCGGGAAGCCGGTCGATGCGGAAGACGCCGCACGCATGCTGCGGTTGTTATCCGGGCGGGTGCATCGCGTGATCACGGGTGTATGCGTGGTGGAGGCAGCTGCCGGCCGCCAGTTGCCAGCTGCCAGTAAGAACCTTCCGGTCCATTCCTCGCGGTCCGCGGTCGAAATCCTGAGAATTGAGAACCGTGAAATGAGAACTGGGTCTGAGACTACGCTGGTGACGATGAACCAGTTGTCCGACGAGGAGATTCTCGACTACGTCGCGAGTGGTGAGCCCATGGATAAAGCGGGAGCGTATGCGATCCAGGGGATGGCTTCGCGTTGGATCCCGCGCATTGAGGGCGACTACAGCAACGTGGTGGGATTGCCGGTGGCGCTGGTGCTTGCCATGCTGGGCGAAGGACCACGGGCGGACTGACGAAAAGAAAAATCTTGAACCACAAAGGACACGAAGTATCACGAAGGACTTCTTTGTGGGATTTCCCTGGGGGTGGAGACTTCAGATTTTCGTCTTGAGTCAGGGATGCGGGCGAATACGCTGGGCAGCGAATGAAGGCGCGACTACGACTTCTTTTGTTCTTCTTCCTTTGGGGCTTCTTTCTTTTCTTCTTCAGGGCCTTTCAATGCGGTTTTGAAGTTGCGGATGCCTTCGGCCAGACCTTTGCCGACGGCGGGCAACCGGCTGGTGCCGAACAGCAGAACGGCGATGACGATCACTAACAACCAATGCAGGAGCGAAAACTCCCCCATAGCTCCTCCGCGGGGACGGTCGACGCGAGTGATGCGTAAGGCAGCCGAAGGCCCTGAGAAAAGTTTAGGCCACAGCAACGTGGGAGTCAAAGGCGGCGGACGGGCGGCGGACAGGAGTGTCCGCCCCACACAGGGCAGGAGAGTTTATGCTGGAAGAGTACATTCTTTCCGGAGGCTGGCTGGGATGATCAATCGACGTGTTGCCGCGATCGTACTGCCGCTGCTGCTGCTCTTCCTGCCCGGTGGCTCAACTGCATCTGCGCAAAGCCCGGCCGGTACCGCAGCGAGCCAACCGCGTAAGACCAGTGAACCTTACACGGGAGACCTGTCGATTTTCGAATCGCCGGGGCGGGATGACCGTCTGCAGATCAAGCGGGTGATGGATATCCTGGGCATCGCGCCGGGAAAGGCCGTCGCCGACATTGGAGCGGGGTCGGGATGGTTCACGGTTCGCGCGGCAAGGCGCGTGGGAGCGGGCAGCCTGGTGTATGCGGTCGACATTAATCCCGAGGCGGTGAAGTATATCGGCGAGCGAGCGGAGAAGGAGCAGCTGCAGAATGTGAAAACAATTCTGAGCAAGGCTGACGACCCTCTTCTGCCTGCGAGCTCGGTGGATGCCGTGCTGTTGCTCAAGACCTATCACGAGGTGGCGCAGCCTGTGATGCTGCTGCGGAACTTGCGCGCGGCGCTGCGCGCAGGCGCCAAGGTGGGAGTGATTGACCGCAACGGCAACGGAGAGGATCACGGGGTGGGGCGCGACGTGGTGATTCGCGAGGCGAAGGAGGCGGGCTACGAACTGCTGAAGCAGTATGACTTCGTGAAGGGCGACAAGATGGATTATTTTTTGGTCTTCACGGCAAGGCCGTGAGCTCGTCGGCTGGCTTTCGAGTTAGGGCAAAAGACTTTCACCACAGAGGACACAGGGGGACACGGAGGGTTGATGCGCTGCGTGCCTTTTGAAGGTCTCAGGCGTTTTCGATCATTCCGGCGAGAAGCAGGGCGCGGCGCGGCAACTCGGAGATCACGATGTGTTCGTGGACGGCGTGCGCTCCCTGGCCCGCTCCTCCCATGCCGTCGAGCGTGGGGATGCCCATGCCGGCGGTGAAGTTTCCGTCGGAGCCTCCGCCGACCGCGGCTTCTTCGAGTTTCCAGTCCATGTGCTTCGCGATGGCTTGCGCCTTCTTGTAGAGCGCGGCGACGCCGGCGTTGCGCTCCATGGGCATGCGGTTGATGCCACCCTCGATGCTGAGTTTGCAATGTTTGTCGAAGGGCTTCAGGGCGCGAAGCTTGCGATCAAGGGCAGCGGCTTGCTTCGCATGAGTGATGCGCACGTCGATTTCGACCACGGCTTCGGCGGCGATCACGTTGGTACGGGTTCCGCCGCGAATGACACCGGGGTTCACCGATAAGCCGCTCCGCAGATTGTTCAGTTTCGAGACTGCGATGATTTGCCGGGCGAGCTCGAGGATGGCGCTGTGTCCCTTGCCAGGGTCGAGTCCGGCGTGGGCGGCCACGCCTTTCACATTCAGAGTGTATTCGCCGACACCCTTGCGCGCCGTTTTTACGGCCCCGCGTGGGCCAGCTGGTTCGAGCACGAGCACGGCCGCGGATTCCTTGGCCAGGGCTTCGGTAATTTTGCGGGAGGAGTAGCTGCCGACTTCTTCGTCCGAGACCAGAAACACCGTGACTGGCCGCGGCAGTGCGCCATGCCACGCTTGCAGGGCCGCGATCGCGTAGAGCATGAGTGCGATGCCCGACTTCATATCAAGCACTCCGGGACCGTGCATGCGTCCCTCGGCGACGTGGCAGGGCATGGTGGCCAGAGTGCCCAGCGGATAGACGGTATCGAAATGGCCGAGCAGCAGCACGGGCTTGATATTGTCTCGCCCGGGAAAATCGATTTGTATGCTGTCGGCGTAATCATCGGCGTGATGCACGCGGGCGTGTCCGCCGACCGCTTCGAAGGTTCCAGCGAGGAAGGCGCCCATGCGGTCGGCAGCGAGTTTGTGGTCGCTGGGCGATTCGATCTCGACGAATTCACGGATCGTCTGGACGATCTGCTCCTGCCGCGCTTCGAAGTAGAGCAGGCGCTCGCTCCACGCCGGGTTAGATGGATCTGATTTAGGGGTGGTTTTCTTGAGCGGCATGTTGGGAATGTTTCTCCGGCCCGCGAAAGAGGATGCACCGTCGGGCACAAGTCGTACAGTATAATCTTCAAGCCGTTTTGAGACGAATCATGACTGGCACGAACCATGCTTAGCACGAACCATGCTTGGGATGAACCATGCTCGGGATGAATCATGAATGACAGCAACCCTGTGCCGGAACCTTCGCCCGGCTCCGCGAAGATCGCGCTCGACATCCACGAGATTCTGAAGATCCTGCCACACCGCTATCCTTTTTTGCTGATTGATCGCGTGCTCGAACTGAAGCGCAAAGAGCGCATCGTCGCCATCAAGAACGTGACCATCAACGAACCCTTCTTTGCTGGGCACTTTCCCGGTCTGCCCATCATGCCCGGAGTGCTGATTGTGGAAGCCATCGCGCAAGCGGGTGGCGCGTTGCTGCTGACCGAGGTGGAAGACCGCAGCAACAAGGTCATGGTCTTTACCGGGATCGAGCGCGCCAAGTTTCGCCGGCCCGTCAGCCCCGGCGATCAGTTGCGTCTGGAGGTTGAGGTCAAAGGTTGGCGCTCGGTGCCCGGCATGACTGCGGCGAAAATGCAAGGGTACGCGTATGTAGGCGAGAGGCGCGTGGCCGAGGCGGCGGTGTCGTGCCAGTTGATTGACAGCTCGCGCGGGCGGGGGGCGGGCGAAGGCGAAGGATAAGCTGGCGCCTGCAGTTGCAGTCGAGCTTCGCTCGACCTGTCCGGGTCAAAGACCCGGACCCACACAATCTCTTTTTCGTTACTTCGTGGCTTGCTTTTCGTTCATGAACATTCATCCCACGGCCCTGATCGATGCGCGCGCAAAGGTTGCGGCTTCGTCCACCATCGGGCCGTACTGCGTGATTGGCGCCGACGTCTCACTCGGCGAAAATTGCCGTCTGGCGTCGCATGTGACGATCGAGGGGCCGACGAAAATCGGCGCCAACAACACCTTTTTTTCTTTCTGTGCGATCGGCATGGCGCCGCAGGATATCACTTACAAAGGCGAGCCGACGCGTCTGGAAATCGGCGATCACAACGAGATCCGCGAATTCGTGACCATTAACCGCGGCACGGTGAAGGGTGGAGGCCTGACGAAAGTCGGAAGCCACCTGCTGATCATGGCGTACACGCATATCGGGCACGACTGCGTGATCGAGGATCACGCCATGCTGGTGAATGGCGCGACGCTGGGCGGGCATGTGACGGTGGAAGAATGGGCGGTGGTGGGAGCGTTATGCCCGGTGCATCAGTTCGTGCGCATCGGCGCACACTCCTATATCGGAGGTGGAACCGTCATTACGCAGGATGTTCTGCCGTACTCCATGACCTCAGCGGCGCGCGACACGCACGCATACGGGATGAATAAAGTGGGGCTGGAGCGGCGTGGGTTTTCGAAAGAGCGGATTGCGAAGATTCATCACGCTTACAAGATTTTGCTGGCGTCGAAGATGAATACGTCGCAGGCTCTCGAAAAGCTGAAGTTCGAAGCGGACCGCGGCGAGGATGTGGATATGCTGATCCGGTTTATCGAGGAGTCGGAGCGAGGGATTATTAAGTGATCAGCCACTAGCTAATAGCTCCTAGCTACTAGCTCAATCAATCCGCAGGGTTTCGGTGAGCGACTAATTCCCTGTCGGTACCGTCCCTTTCTTGTCCAGCAGTTTCTCCATCTCATCCATTACGCGGTTCATCTTTTTGACCGTAAGCTCCAGCGGTTCGTCGGTGGTCATGTCGACGCCGGCGTCTTTCAGCAGGTCGATGGGATATTTCGACTTGCCGGCGGAAATGAATTTCAGGTAGTGCTCGGTGGCTCCGGACTCGCCGGCGAGCACCTTCTCCGACAGCGCGGACGAAGCGGTGAATGAGGTCGCATACTGGAAGACATAAAACGAGTTGTAGAAATGGGGAATGTAGGCCCACTCGTGGGCGATGTAGTCGTCGACGATGCACACGCCCTGATCGTGGCCGTAGTACTTCTTGACGATCTCGCCGTAGAGTTTTGAAAGAGAGTCGCCGGTAAGGGGCTCGCCTTTTTCGACCATTTCGTGCATGCGGAGTTCAAATTCTGCAAACTGCGCCTGCCGGAATACGGTTCCCTTGATGCCCTCCAGATAGTTGCCCAGCAGGGAAAGGCGAGTGGCGTCATCTTTGATCTGCTTGAGCATGTAATCGATGAGCAGCGCCTCGTTGAAGGTGGAAGCGACCTCGGCAACAAAAATCGGATAGGAAGACAAGGGATAGAGCTGCGTTTTATTGGAGAAGTAGCTGTGCATGGTGTGGCCAAGTTCGTGGGCCAGCGTGCTCATGTCGTCATACTTCCCGTTGTAGTTGAGCAGCATGTAGGGATGAACGTCGTAGGCTGAGCCATTGGAGTACGCGCCGGAGGTCTTGCCTTCGGTGGGGTACATGTCGATCCAGCGTTCGGTGAAGGCGCGCTTGGCTCCCGCGGCATATTCGGGGCCGAGTGGGGCAAGAGCTGCCAGGATGTTTTTTTCGGCGACGTCCACGGAGTAAGTTGTGTCGACCGAAGAGACGAGCGGAGCGTACAGATCGTAATAATGGAGATCGGGAAGACCCATCATTCGTTTGCGGAGTTTCAGGTAGCGCTGGAACGTGGGCAGATTGTGATTGACTCCGTCCACTAACTTTGAATACACCGAAACTGGAATGTTGGGCTGGTCGAGGGTAGCGTGCAGATCGTTGTCGTAATTGCGCGCCTGCGCGTAGAAGACGGAAGTCTGCACATTGGAATTCATCATGGAGCCGAAGGTGCCGCGATATTTTCCCAGCGCCGTGAAAAAAGCTTCCATGACTTTCTGGCGGTCTTCGCGGTTGGGCGAAGCGCGGTAGAGAGAAAAGGCGGCTTTATCGAGCTTCACCGTCTTGCCGTCGCTCAGGGTAACGGAGGGATAGGGAAAATCGGCATCGGCAAAGATTCCATAGACGCTGGATGGTCCGCTGGCCATGACGCCAGACGCGGCCAGGAGTTTCTCCTCTGCGTTGCTGAGGGTGTGAGCGCGGCGGCGCGCGATATCTTCGAGGTCATGGCGGAAGACGTGAAGCCGCGGCTCTTGGGTTAGAAAGCGCTCGATGGTCGCGTTATCCATTTTGAGGATCTCGGGTTCGATGAAGGCGGTTTCAGTGCCGAGAGCGGACCCGAGCTGAATCATTTCCTGCTGCATAGCCTGATAGGTGCTGACCCGGGTGTCCTGGTCGGAAATCAGGCCGGCGTAGGTGAACAGGCGAGAGAGCTCTTTGTTGAGGTTGCTCTGCGTCTCCATGGCGTCGGCCAAGCGGGATGCGGAGGATGATAAGGTGCCTTGAAATTGCCGCATCTTGGGCAAGTCGGACGCCAGCTTTTCCTTCGCCGCGCGCCACGCCTGGTCGGAGGGATAGATGGCGGTCAGGTCCCATTTGTCCTTCTCCTGCACTTTGCTACGATCGTGCTCCTGGGCTTGCGAGAGCAGGGTTGAGACAGCGAGCAGGACGAGCGCGCCAGAGAGGTGGCGCAGGACGGTGGCAAGATCAACGTGCATGGGCAGGGCTCCTTCGGAACTTAGACGGGCTGCGAGATGAAAGAGAAGCGGAATTAGAAGCATGGGATCGGAAATAACAGACATTAAATATCAGACATTAATTATCAGACATTGAGTATCAGACATTGTAGCCGGGGATTGTTTTTGATGCTAAGTGCTAGACTGACTCGACGTCGGTGCAGATAACACCTATTTCATGCCCGTTCAGAACGAAAAACTAGGGCTCATCGCAGGGAATGGCAAGTTTCCCTTTCTCGTGCTCGACGCTGCGCGGGCGCAGGGGTATGAAGTTGTCGTGGCGGCGATTCGGGAAGAAGCGTTCCCGGACATTGAATCGCACGGCGCGGCGGCGGTGCACTGGCTTTCGCTGGGGGAGCTGTCGAAGCTGATTGAGACGTTTCAGCGGGAAGGGGTGCGGCTCGCCATCATGGCGGGGCAGGTGCGGCATAAGCAGATTTTTTCCAGCATTCGGCCGGACTGGCGGCTGGCGAAACTTTTGCTGTCGCTCACGACGCGGAATACGGACTCACTGTTGGGCGCGGTGGCGAAGGTGCTGGCCGCTGAAGGCATCACGCTGGAAAAATCCACCTGGCTGCTGGAACCGCTGCTAGTCAAGGCCGGAGTGCTAACCAACCGCGAGCCGACTGAACAGGAGCGCAAGAATATTGAGTATGGACGCGTGGTGGCCCGGCAACTCGCCGCGCATGACATTGGGCAGACGGTGGTGATTGCGGAATCCGCTTGCGTCGCGGTCGAGGCCATGGAGGGTACTGACGCCACCATCGAGCGTGCGGGGCAGATTATGCGGTCGTTGGATGGCGATGGCGGCGCCTCGACTCTCAGCCGCGCTCTCACGGTGGTGAAGATCGCCAAGCCGAATCAGGATATGCGGTTCGATGTGCCTGTCGTCGGCGTGAAGACGATCGAAGTGATGCGAGCGGCGGGAGCGAGTTGTCTGGCGTTGGATGCGGGAAAATGTTTGCTGCTGGATGGGCAGAAGATTATTGACGCGGCGGACGCGGCGGGGATTGCGGTGGTCGCGGAGGGTAGGGCTTCATGAGAACGAGAGAAGCCGGAGCGGCGTCCGAAGCCAGCCGCATTGCCGATCAGCTTCGCCGCGCTTTTGACGGCAGCGCGTGGCATGGGCCGGCGTTGCTCGAACTGCTGGAAGATGTGGACGCCGCTACGGCCTCGGCGAGACCGTTGACTGACGTTCACAGCATCTGGGAGTTGGTGTTGCACGTTGCGGTGTGGGACGATGCGGCTTTGCGCAGACTCGATGGGAAGAAATGGCAGCCGACTGGGTTGGCGAATTTTTCCACCGGTGCGTAAGCCGACGGAGGCCGCGTGGCGCAAGGCTGTTTTGGCGACGAAACTCACGCACGATCGGCTCGTCAAGACCGTGGCTGCGCTTCCCGATTCACAGCTCGGGGACCGTGTTCCGGGGAAACGGTACGATTTCTATCACATGCTGCATGGGGTTGCGCAGCATGAGCTTTATCATGCCGGGCAGATTGCGATTTTGAAGAAGGCGCGGGCCGCGTGACGGTTCTTGTTTGCCAGAGCACCCGGCGTTGAAACGCCGGGCTACTTTCAAGGGTCCCTTCGAGACAGATTTCGATCGGGCGGTGTCGTGCTCATGCGGTCATGCTTCATAAACGATCCTGACCAGGAAAGGGCCGCAGGGGCTGAAGGCACGCTGATTCCATCGCTGACGCGGCCCTGAAGGGCCGCTCTTCCACGGCGGTGCACCCGTTTGTGGCTTTCCCTCAACCTCTCGATCGTGTTCCTCCTCCAGGCCTTCGCGGGCTGGGCCCTTCGACTTCGCTCAGGGCAGGTCCGCGCCAGATAGATCCTTGCATCACCATTTTTTGAAGATCACCGCGACCGCCGCGACGATCAGGGCGAAGCCGGCTAGATAATTCCAGCGCAGGGGCTGCTTCAGATACAGGACCGAGAAGGCGGCGAAGACGGTGAGGGTGATGACTTCCTGGATCGTCTTGAGCTGGGCTGCGGTGAACTCGTAGGAGCCGATGCGGTTGGCCGGGACTTGAAAACAGTATTCGAAGAAGGCGATCATCCAGCTTACGACGATCACTTTGTAGAGCGGAACTTCGCGGTACTTCAGGTGTCCGTACCAGGCGAAGGTCATGAAGATGTTGGAGATGGTGAGCAGCGCTATCGTTCTCATGGGGAGAGTCGGTCCTTTCTGGTTGATGAAACTGGCCGCTTGAGCGTTTCGCGGCGGGAAACGGTGTTCGTTTCTTTCGCCCTTGCGGGGCTCGCTCAACTTCGTCGTGCAACCCACAGCTTCCGCTGTGGGCTGCATTTTTGCGCCGCTTCGCGGCTGGAGTCAATCGACCATCTTGTCAGAGATCGAGTTGCGGACCTCAGGGGCTAAAGCCCGAGTGGATTCGACGCGTCTTACGCGGCCCTGAAGGGCCGCTCTTCCACAGCCGAGCACTCATGGCGAAGCGAGCACGGCAAGCACGCATGCCGAAGCACGCATGGCGAGGCGAGCACGGCGAGCTACGGCCGATCCAACCTCGGCGAAGCAAGCCAAGTGGAGCAAGCGCGGCGAATCAATTTCGGCGAATCAAGCACGGCGGGGCAACCACAGCGAATCAAATCCGGAGGGACCACGGCGAGAAACTCGTGGCACCCTCGGGTGGGCACGCTTCCGCTATCCTGATGCCCTTTCCGGGGTTTCCGTTTACAATTTGGTTCCGGCTACCGGCCATCGAGAATTTCTCCTGCCATCGCAAAATCCGATTACCGTCGCCGTGGTGGGCGTGGGCGTCTTTGGACGCAATCATGCCCGAGTCTACAAGGAATTGGAACAGCAAGGCGCTGCGGTGCGGTTGCTGGGCGTGGTCGATCCGGACACCGGCCGTGCGGACGCGGTGGCGCGCGAGTTCGGGTGCAAGGCGTTCGGGTCGGTGCACCAGATGTTGACCACGCATAGCGAGTTGCAAGCCGCTTCGGTGGCGGCGCCCACGGTACAGCACCTGAACGTGGCCGGCGAATTGATGCGGGCCGGAGTGGATGTGCTGATCGAAAAGCCGCTAGCGGCCTCGCTAGCCGAGGCCGAGGAGTTGGTCGCGCTCGCGGCCAAGCACAAGCGGATCGCGCAGGTCGGGCATCTGGAGCGCTTCAATCCGGCGGTGCGGGCCACGGTTCCGCTGCTGACCCAGCCCATGTTTTTCGAGGTGCACCGGCTCAGCGTGTTCACTCCGCGCTCACTCGATGTGGATGTAGTGCTCGATCTGATGATCCACGATCTCGACATCGTGCTGGCGTTTGCGAAATCTCCGGTCAAGGAAGTGCGCGCGGTGGGGCTGCCGATTTTGTCGGGGAAAGTGGACATCGCGAATGTGCGGCTGGAGTTGGAATCGGGGTGCATTGCGAACTTCACGGCCAGCCGCGTTTCGACCGAGCGGGTGCGCAAGCTGCGTTTCTTTCAGCCGCGGCAATACGTTTCGCTCGATTATGGGCGGCAGGAAGTGCTGGTCTTCACCGTGGGGCACGATGCGGGGTCGGGTACGCCGTCGGTGAATCCCCAGATTGGGGTGACGAAGCCTCCGGTGGCCTCCGAAGAGCCGCTGCATGCGGAGCTGAAATCGTTTCTGCGCGCGGTGCGGGAGCGATCGGCGCCGGATGTGCCGCTCGAAGACGGGCGGCGCTCCCTTGCGCTGGCGCTGGAGATTGTGGCGGCCATTCGCGAGCACGGGAAGAAGGTGGACTTGGCCGGCATCGCGACGGCGAAGGATTGATCCGGGGTGGCGACTCGCCCGGCTGCGCCCGGCGGGCGGCCGAGGGCGGCCGTCCCCACATAATCTCTTCCAGCTGTCCCCACACTCATCTCATTCGGCCAACTCAGAGCTGCGCGCTGCGTTTACATATGTTTACACACCTAAGTCGCGGCGCATTTGTTGCTTAGCAGAATCGCGGGAAAGATGCGAAAATAGAAGTAACTTGGTTGTAAAGCACCGCGCGCTGCGTGACTTCCTAGAAGGTCGGATGCAACGCTGAGGGTGTATTCGGTCTCTAACGAGAAGCCGGATGCAACTGAGTTTTAAAGCTAAACGTTTCAGGTTGCAGACGTTCTCGTTTCAGACGTTCTTGTTTTAGAGACTCTTAGTTCAGCCCAGCGCATGCCGATCACGCAAATTCCATTCCAGGATCCGGTGGCTCCCGAGAAGCCGCAACCGGAACAGCTGGGGCTCTACGATACCGAGGACTGGGAAACCGCGTACCGCGATCTGGATGCGCGCGTGCCGCACCTGCTGATTCAGTTGCAGGACGACCTGCAGAGATCTCGCAAGCGGGAAGCGGCGTGGATCTCGATTATCGTCCACTTGATGGTGTTCATGGTTCTGGTGTACTTGCCATGGATACAAAAGAATGTTTGGCACCACGGGGTGGTCGTGCCAGTGGACGCGACCAAAGACAAGAACCTCACGTTTCTGACGCTCCCGCCGGATGCACAAAAATTAACGCACAAACCCAACACCAACATTGCGTCGGATAAAGATCGCATCGCGACTTCGCGGCACCCTGAGCTTGATCCCAAAGAATTGCATAAGATTCTGGCGACGCCGCCTCCGGGCGCGCCCGGGCTGAGGGGTCCGCGGGCACCACAACAGTCGCCGCAAGCCACGGCGGAGAACCGGCCACCAGCGCAGCAACCGGCACAGCAGCAGTCGCCGCGTCCGCAGTTCCAGACCGATCAGACGGCGCAGTTGCAGGCGCCGGCTCGTCCCAACAACGCTTTCGCCAAGTATGGCGGGGGGATGACGCCAGGACAGGTGATTCAGCAGGCGGCGGAGGGGGCGGCGGCCAACCGTATCGGCGGAGGGCAGGGAGGGGATTTCGGCCTGGGGACCGGAGCCCACGGCCGGCAGATGGGTGGCCTAGAAGTCCTTAGCGACACCCAGGGTGTAGATTTCGCCCCGTATCTGAAGCGCATTCTGCAAGTGGTGCAGGAGAACTGGGAACGCGAGATCCCCGAATCCGTGAGGATGGGAAAGAAAGGGAAACTGGCGATTGAGTTCGCCATCATGAAAGACGGGCATGTGCAGGCGATGACCGTGGCCGTACCTTCCGGCGACATCGCACTTGACCGTGCGGCGTGGGGCGGCATCTCAGCGTCGAATCCATTTCCGCCGTTGCCCAGCGATTTCACGGGACCTTATCTCGCGCTGCGCTTCCGCTTCTACTACAATCCCGACAAGGCTGACCTGGAGTAGAGCGGGCAGCAGATTTCCCAGCGAATCGTTTCTCTCCGCTAGATAATCATACAGTTAAGAAGGGTTAGTGTCGGCCGAGGCGCGTGAATGGCGTCTGTTGGCGGAGAGAGGTTTCGTTGGAGAAGATGCCGGTTTTGTTCGTCGGGCACGGTTCGCCGATGAACGCCATTGAGCACAATGCGTTTACCGAGACGCTGCCGGGTCTGAGCGCGCGGTTGCCCAAGCCCAGGGCGGTGTGCGTGGTGTCGGCCCATTGGGTCACTACGGGGGCGCATGTGATGACGTCGGCGCATCCGAAGACGATCCACGATTTCTACGGCTTTCCGCGTCCTCTTTATGAAGTGCAGTATCCTGCGCCGGGCGCGCCCTCCGAGGCGGAAAAACTCGCGAACAATCCTGAGATGGCGCCTGAGATTGCGCCCGACGACGAGTGGGGACTGGACCATGGCGCGTGGAGTGTGTTGCGGCACATGTATCCGAAGGCCGACGTGCCTGCGTTTCAATTGAGTCTTGATGAGCGCCGTAGTTTCAAAGAGCATCTTGAACTGGGGCGCGAGATTCAGAAGCTGCGGGAGCGCGGCGTGTTGATTCTGGGGAGCGGAAACATTGTGCACAACCTGCGACGCATCGATTGGAAGGAGCCTCACGGGGCGTACGACTGGGCGGTGGAGTTTGATGCCCGGGTCAAGCAAGCGGTGTTGGCGCATGACACGAAATCGCTGGCCCAGCCCGAGAAGTGGGGCGAAGCGCTGCTGGCTACGGCGCATCCCACGGTGGAGCATTACTTGCCGCTGCTGTACTGCATGGGCAGCACGGATGAACGGGATGCGGTGTCGTATCCGTATGAAGGGTTCGACTTCGGGAGCATTTCGATGCGGATGATTTTGTTCGGCGAAGCTAAGGGGGCAGAATAAAGCGAGTGGAAGTCATCCTGACCGGAGCCGCTTTTCAGGCGGAGGGAAGGATCTCTCGCGCAGAACACCGGGGCGTCGCTGCGATGCTGCTCGCGAGATTCCTCACGTCGCCTGAAGAACGGCTCCGTTCGGGATGACCCCTTGATCGGTGGCACCTCCTCTGTAGCACCTTTCTCGCGATATAGCGTACCTGCTACATTTTGAGCCAGTGCTTCCCTCCGAAGAATACGTGCAGCGTCGAAATGCTCGCCAACAACGGGTCGCGCGCTACGAGAAAATTCATATCCGCCTGGGGAACGTCCGGCTGGCTTTGGCAATCGCCGCGGTGATCATGGCGTGGGCTTCATTGCGGGCGCATTCTTTCTCGGCCTGGTGGCTGGCCGCGCCGGTGGCGGCGTTCGTGGGCATTGCGGCGTATCACTCGCGGATTCTGCGGGCTCGCGAACTGGCGGAACGTGCTGCCTCTTTTTATGAAAAAGCGCTGGCCCGTGTCGAGGATCGGTGGGCCGGGTCGGGGGAGACGGGCGAACGCTTCGACGATCCGCATCACGTGTACGCCGCCGATCTCGACCTGTTCGGTAAGGGCAGTTTATTTCAGCTTCTGTCGACGGCGCGCACCCGGATGGGCGAAGACACGCTCGCACGGTGGTTGCTTTCCCCGGCCGCGGCGGAACAGATTCGCGAGCGGCATGCGGCGGTCGATGAACTGCGCGCTCAGCTCGATCTTCGCGAGGATCTGGCGGTGCTGGGCGAAGATGTTGGCGTGGGCGTGCATCCCGACGCGCTGCTGAAGTGGGCGGAATCGCCGAACCAGATGAGGCCGTTGTGGATTCGATGGCTGGCTCCCGTCCTTGCGGCGCTGGCAGTTTCGGGCACGGTGGTGTGGGCGCTTTGGGGAATGGCGACGCCTCTGGTGCTGGTGGTTGTGATTGAAGCCGTTCTCACGTACAGGCTGAAGAAACCTTTGGAGGAAGTCCTGCACGGAACCGAGCACGCGTTTCGCGACCTGGATCTGCTATCGGGCGTGCTGGCGCGGGTGGAGGCGCACGCATTTCAGGCGCCGCGATTGCAGGCGCTGCAGCGCGAGCTTCTGTCGAGCGGCGTGCCGGGGTCGCGGGCGATCGCGCGGCTCCGGACGTTGGTGGATTTGATCAACTCGCGCCATAACATCGCGGTGCGAATCATTGACGCTCCGCTGATGTACTCCGTGCAAGTGGCTTTCGCGGCGGAACGATGGCGGCAGGCTCACGGCGCTGCGCTGCGGTTTTGGGTGAATGCAATCGGAGAGATGGAGGCGTTGCTGGCGCTGGCCACTTATAGCTTCGAGCATCCCGCGGACCCGTTTCCAGAATTCTTGGAGGATGCGACGTCGTTCGATGCTGAGGAACTGGGACATCCGCTGGTTCCGGTCGCGACCTGCGTTCGCAACAACGTAAACATCTGCGCGGAGACGCGGGTCCTGCTGGTCAGCGGGTCGAACATGTCGGGGAAGAGCACGTTGCTGCGGGCGGTTGGGCTGAATGTGGTGCTGGCTATGGCGGGCGCGCCGGTGCGGGCGCGACGGCTGCGGCTGACTCCGCTGCAGGTGGGTGCCAGCATTCGCGTGAATGATTCGCTGCAGGAAGGCAGTTCGCGGTTCTATGCGGAGATCACGCGGCTGCGGCAGATCGTTGATCTGGCGGGCGGCGATCTTGCGCTGCTGTTTCTGCTGGATGAGCTGTTGCAGGGGACGAACTCGAAGGATCGGCGCATTGGGGCTGAGGGAATCGTGCGCGCGCTGGTGAATCGCGGCGCGATCGGGCTGGTGAGCACGCATGACCTGGCTCTGACTGATATTGGCGGGACGGTTGCGGGGCATCTGCGCAATGTTCATTTTCAGGATGAGCTGGCGAACGGGAGGATGACCTTTGACTACAAGCTGCGCGACGGGGTGGTTACGAAGAGCAATGGGCTGGAGTTGATGCGGTCGATTGGGCTGGAGGTATAGCGTGCTTCACGATTCGCGAGACACAGGGGCTGAAGCCCGTTTTCATTTGCGACTGTGACGCGGCCCTGAAGGGCCGCTCTTTCACTCGCTACCAGACCCGGCAGCGGTTCTGGTTCACCATTGGCGCGCCCGCCTTGCAGTGGAAGGCTTCCTGAAATTGCGGCATGTTTGAGACCACGCCGTTGGTGCGATATTTTTCGGGGGAATGCGGGTCGACTGTGGCGCGCAGGCGCTTGGTCTCGTCGCGGGTCTGCCCGCACCAGCTTTGGCCGTAGCCGACGAAGAAGCGCTGGTCGGGCGTGAGGCCGTCGATCGGGTCCAGCGTTTGGCCGGTGGTGTCGGCCTTCCATGCCATGTATGCCAGCAGCAGGCCGCCGAGGTCGGCGACGTCTTCACCGAGCGTCAGCTTACCGTTGATCTTGATATCGTCGATGATCGTGTAGCTGGAATATTGATCGGAGATGCAGCTGGCGCGCTTCTCGAATTCCTTCGCGTCTTCCGGAGTCCACCAGTCGCGCAGGTTGCCGTGGGCATCGAACTGGCGGCCTTCATCGTCGAAGCCGTGGGTGAGTTCGTGTCCGATGGTGCCGCCGGTGTCGCCATAATTGGGCGCGGCGTCAGACTTGGGATCGAACGCCGGAGGCTGCAGCACGCCCGCGGGGAAATTGATGTCGTTCATCTGCGGATCGTAGTAGGCGTTCACCGTCGGCGGAGTCATGCCCCATTCGCCATGGTCGACGGGCTTGCCGATCTTGGCCAGTTGGCGGTCGAATTCAAATTTGCGTGCCCGTTGAGCGTTGCCCAGTTCATCGCCACGGACGACCTCGAGTTTGCTGTAGTCGCGCCACTTGTCGGGGTATCCGATTTTGTTGGCCATTCCCTGCAACTTGAGGAGCGCCTGCTGTTTGGTCGCCGGGGACATGCTCAGGCCGTCAATGTCCTGCTGCATCGCGGTTTCAATTTCTTTCACCATCTTGAGCGCCTTCTGTTTCGCGTCGGGCGGAAAGTATTTCTCGACGTATGCCTGGCCGAGAGCCTCGCCCAGATGATCGTCCACATCTTCGGTGCAGCGCTTCCAGGATGACAAGGGTTCCTGCTGTCCTTGCAGGGTCTTGCCGTAGAAGTTGAAGTTCTCATCGCGAAACGGAGTGGCGAGAAATCTGGCGTTGCCGTGTACGAGATGCCAGCGCAGGTACGCCTTCCAGTCGGCAAGACTCTCTTTGTCGAGGACCGCATTCATGGATTTGAAAAAGGCAGGGACGGCGACATTCAGAGATGCCAGCGAGGGCAGTCCGACTTTGGCGAAGTAGAGCGGCCATCCGAAATCGGGAGAAATTTTCTCCAACTCTGCGGCGGTCATCTTGTGGTCGAGGGATTTGGGGTCGCGGCGCTCCACGCGCGTCATGGAGCCTTTCGCCAGCGCGGTCTCGATACGCATCACGGTCTGAGCCTCGGCCGCGGCTGCGTCCGGTTTGTCGCCGAGGAGCTCAAACATCTTCTGCACGTGCATCAGATAGGCTTTGCGGAGTTCCTGCGATTTTGCATCGTCCTTGGTGTAGTAGTCCCGGTCCGGCAGGCCGAGCCCGCCCTGGTCGGCGTTGGCGATGACCTTATTGGCATCGCGGTAGTCCTGGATGGACTCGAAGCGGAAGAGAACGCCGTCATTGGCCATGCTCGCGGCCACATCGGGGATCTCAGACTTGGAATTCATGGCGGCGATCCGGTTCAGACTCGGCCTGAGCGGTGCTGCTCCCGTGTTATCGCGCGCTTTGTCGTCGGTGCAGGAGGCGTAGTAGTCGCCGATTTTCAGCGTGACCGCGTTGCGATTGGGGTCGGGCGCTGCGGCCGCTTCCAGCAGGCCGCGCAACTGCGCCAGATTTTCGTCCTGCATTTTGGAATAGGTGTCCCAGGAAGATTGGTCGGGGGGAATAGGATTCTTCTTGATCCAGCCGCCGCAGGAATAGGCGAAAAAATCTACGCAGGGATCGATGGTGCGGTCCATCGCGTTAAGGTCGAGGGCGGGAGTGTAGTTCGCCGCGCTGGGCTGCTGCGCGGTGGCTAAGAAAACGAAACACATTGCTGCAAGCGCAACCAGACTGATGCGCAGAATCGCCATGGAGAAACCCTCTTCCGGTAGGAAATGGAAATCGTGAGACCTCAAAGTATAAGCCGAAGCTTCAAGCCGTGGCGCCGGAGTGCGGTATTTTTGAGGTCCGAAGTCTGAGGTCCGACGCCAGTTCTAACCCTTCCGCAGATGAATCGATCCGTCCCCGGTGCGGATGGTCAGCGAACTGCCGCCACCGTTGAGTTTTCCGTGGACTTCGTTTTCATGGATTTTGCCTTCGGTAGTGATGGGCATGTCGAGATCGATGTGGCCGTCGCTGGTGTGCAGGCTTACGTCGGCCGACAAGTCGCTGGGGATTTCGAGGGAAACGTTGCCGTCACCGGTCTCGAGCCGCCAGCCCGCAGCCAGCGTAGAGCCAGTTGCGGCGCGGACTTCGACGTGGCCGTCTCCCGTCTTGAGATCGAGTTCGTCAAAGCGGCCTTGCGCGGTGATGTGTCCGTCGCCGGTCTCGGCGTGCAGCTTGCCGTCGACGCCGTCCAGGCGCTCGTGGCCGTCGCCGCTGTGCAGGTCCATGTCGCCCTTGAAATTGGCGAGCTCGATCTTGCCATCGCCGGTGCGCAAGTTGACCCGGCCCTCGCGCGGCATCTGGATGATGATGTCCACTTTGTGCTGGCCCCACTCGATGTTGAAATTGTGATGCGGGTAGCGCACTTCGATTTCGACCGAATCGCCGGTCTGGTGCTCGCTGACGCGGATGCCGTCTTCGCCGATCTTGTAGCGGTTGGTGATGACTTTGGCTTCGATGGTGTTCTGATCCCAGGTGGTGACGCGGATGTTGGCGTCGGAAGTCTCGACGCGTAGGTCGGGCTTGCCGCTGATCGTGTAGGTCTTCGACCATTCGTCGGCGCGGGCGGGAAGAGCAGTGGCGAGGCCGACTGCCAGGGTTGCAAGGCCTAGACGGATTGCTAATGATTTCATGGAACCCTCCAGCGGGCAGACACAACTTCGCCCGCCTGTTAGACGTGGATACGGGGAATCGGTGAGGCTGGTTCCATGGAAATCGGAAAGTCTTCAGGGAGAGTTTTGTACCCGTCGGTGTCTAATCTTGGTATGCGAAGATTCATTTCTGCGGTCGGCGCGGTTCTTTTCGGTCTCAGCGTGATGTCCCCGCAGAACAACCTACCCCGATATCCCAACGAACTGCCGAGGTACAGGTTCTATTCGAATGCCAAGTGGAGGTCGCTGGAGCCGCTGGTGTCCACAATCGATGACGTTCGCAAGGTCATGGGCAGCCCGAACCAGGCAAACGATAATGGGTCGTATAGCGAGCCGTATCCGGGAGATGCGGCAGCTCGCGAGCCAGTTTTTACGTATCGGCTAAACCGCGACTGGGAGATCTTGATTTATTTTGTCTCTTCCTGCGCCTGGAAGGTGCCTCGCGACATTCCCTCGAACCGGCTTTGTTCTGTTGAACTAATTCCCCGGAAGCATGTGTCATTTCGTGCGATTCAATTTCCTGAGGTGTTCAAGAGACGACATATCGCCGCGGTCGATGCACAATGGGACGAGTATGTCGATGGAACCGGCCTACGGTACGAAGTCTACACGGCCAAGACCCCCTATGGCAGCGACGTGCCCGGGGACCTGAACCGCATCGCGTATGGTCCTGCTGAAGCAGTGGCACAGGCAGTTGACGGCGGCAAGCCGTAATCATCTGGTCCCACCGCGCCCGACGTACGCCATGCGAATCAGGGTTCGCTCCGAAAAAGGGAGATAGAGGAGCGCAGCGCTGACGGCGAAGGCCGCGCCCAGGCCGATCTGCGGGATCAGCAGGAACGGCGCGACCGCCCAGAGCTGGTCCAGTGCTAGGACGAACGGGAATATCTGGAGGAATTTTTCGCCCAGACGCTGGTAGTCGAAGCCCACTGACGACAGCAGGTAGCAGCGTAGGGGAATGCCGACGCCGGCGGTGATGAGCACCGCGCCGGCGAGTACCGTTCCGAGCGCTGCCCCGCCCCAGGGGTTGCGGAACGAGTCTCCAATCTCCTGGACGGAGCGGAGGAGAAACAGCGCCGACAGATAGAAGGACAGGTACATGACCTGGATCAGCGCGAACAGGCCGCGGGTGATGGCTCGCCGCGGGATTGGGACTTCGAGGTCGGGATGCAACGCGACCGGAGGAGGATCTGACGATGCCGTGGAGGCAGATGCTTCGCCGCTGCCGCTCTCGTGAGTCGCGATTTCCGTCGAAGGCTCTGCCTGCACCGGAGCCTGGACCGGAGCGATGAAGCGGTATCCACGGCGGGCGAGGGTTTCGACGTAGCGCGGACTGGCGGCGGAATCTCCCAGGGCCTCGCGCACCTTGTTGATGGCGGTGTTCAGGCTGTGGTCGAAGTCGACGAAGGTGTCGGAGGGCCAGAGTTTCTGCTGCAACTCTTCGCGTGTGACGACTTCGCCAGCCCGCTCGAGAAGAAGGGCAAGCACCTGGAACGGCTGGCCCTGTAGGCGCAGCTTGACGCCGCTCTTGCGCAGTTCGCCTGCGCTGAGATCGAGCTCGAACAATCCAAACCGCGCGACTCGGCTGCTTTTGTGCGGCACGACGCCGTAGTGTAGCAGGAAGGGGTTGCGAGGTGCGCCATCTGCGCTGCGGATCTCGGACCTCAGACCTCGGACTTTAGACCTCACGTCCGCGCTACAATATCGCCGTGCCTGAGACTCCTCCCAACGACGATCACAAGCATCGCCGCCACGCGGTCTACGCCTCGGAAACCACCGGGTTGCTGCTGATCGCGCTGATGCTCCTGGTGCTGACGCTGGTGCGCTACTGGCACGACCTGCACTGGAGTTTGCGCTGAACGTGGGCCCCGAGCATCACAACGAAGATCACGACGACTCGCTGCTGGTAGTGATTCTTGGGCCCACGGCCAGCGGAAAGACGGCGCTGTCCTTGGCGCTGGCGCAGAAGTTTCGCGGGGAGATCGTCAACTGTGATTCGGTGGCCATGGTCCGCGAGTTTGATATTGGGACCGCCAAGCCCAGCGCGGCGGAACTCGCGTCCGCGCCGCATCATCTTTTCGATTGTGTCGATCCCACGCAGTACGTCACTGCGGGGGAATATGCGCGGCAGGCGCGGCAGGTGCTCAACGAAATCAACCTGCGCCGTCACTTGCCCATTGTGGTCGGCGGGACTGGATTGTATTTGCGGGCGCTGCTGGAAGGACTGTTCCCCGGCCCGCAGCGCTCGGAGGAGTTGCGCGAGCGTTTGCGCGAAAGCGCCGCGAGACGCGGCTCTGATCATCTGCACCGGATCCTTCGGCGTTTCGACCGCGCAGCGGCGAAGCAGATTCATGCTAACGACATCCCCAAGCTGATTCGGGCGATCGAAGTCCGTTTGGCGTCCCGACAGAAAATGTCCGAACTGTGGCGGCAGGGGCGCGAACCGCTGCGCGGCTTCCGCATTCTGCGGCTGGGCCTCGACCCGGTGCGCGGGGCGCTCTATGATCGCATCAATCAGCGCGCACGTCGGATGTTCGAAGCCGGGCTGATCGAAGAGACCCAGCGCCTGCTGGTGAAGTATGGTGCACCCGCACGGCCACACGCGTCGCTTGGATACAAGCAGGCGGTTCAGCTTTTGCGCGGAGAACTCACCCGAGAGCAAGCCCTGCAAGCGGCGCAGCAGGCGCATCGCAACTATGCCAAGAGACAGATGACCTGGTTCCGGCGTGAGCCGGAGGTGGTGTGGCTGAAGGGTTTTGGGGATGATGAAGAGATTCAGCAGCGGGCTCTTCGGAAGGTAGCTGAGTCGAGTGGCGGTAAGGAATTATGATTGTTGCGGAGCAGGCGGGTGTGACCACGCGAAAATCCAAGATTGGTCAGGGCAAGATTGGTCAGAGCAAGATTCGTCAGAGCAAGATTCGACAGCCCGAGGTTCACACTCAACTCGGCCGAGCCGCCGTCCGGATCTTTGCCGCCAATGAGCGCATGAACCAGATTCTGATCGAACATCTTGACCCTGCCGCGTGGAGAGCGAAACCCTCGGGCAAGGCCCGCACCATCGCGGCGATCTTCACGCATGTGCACAACGTCCGGACCAAGTGGGTGCGGCTGACGGCTCCGCATCTGGAGGCTCCGCGGCAGCTCAACCGTACGCACTGCACACCGCAGCAGGCGCGCGCGGGATTGGCGGAGAGCGCGGCTCGCTGCGCGGAGATGCTGGCGGAAGCGCTCGGCGGCGGGGGCCGGGTCTCGAAGTTTCTGAGAGACGGATGGGCTAAGCCTTGGCCGGTCGGTCCGGAGATGCTGTGCTACATGCTTGCGCACGAAGCCCACCATCGCGGACAGGTGTTGATGCTGGCGCATCAGCTCGGATTCCCGTTGCCGAAAGAGGTGGGATACGGAATGTGGAATTGGGAAAAGCTGTGGAAGGAGTGCGGGGCGGTTGGCGGGCCCGGGTGCGATTCTTGAGGGATCGCTCGGGGGCGCAGGCCGGGTTGCTTCGCGAGCGTTTCCCGGAGAACGACTCCCTCAGGGGCTTAAAGCCCACGGAGATTCGATGCGTCTTAGGCGGCCCTCAAAGGGCCGCTCTTCTACGGTGAAGCAAGTGAAAAGCATCGGGCCTGCGGCCCGAGGACAGCCGAGGGCGGCTGTCCCCACATAGGCCGGGAGCCGAGGGCTGTCCTCACATAGACGCTGGAAGAAACCCTAGGCCTGGTCTTCTGGTATCGTTCCTTCATGCCCCGAATCGTCCTCGCTATGGCGCTGGTGCTGGCTCTTACTGTGCCGTCATTCGGCAAGACTAAGCCCTCGCACCCCGCCCCCGTCAGCACTGCGCGCGGCGATAAGTGGGCGGAGAAGACGCTACGCTCGCTGACCGTCGAAGAAAAGATCGGCCAGCTGTTCATGCCCTGGTGCCGGGCCAGCTTCCTCAACGTGGAGAGCCCCGAGTACCTGCAGTGGCTCGAGACCATGCAGAAATATCACGTAGGGTCGTTCGCCATGTCGGTGCATGTCGACGGGCCGTTCCTTTTGCGCTCCGAGCCGTACGAGGCTGCGGAGTTGCTGAACCGGCTGCAGAAAGAATCGAAGCTGCCGCTGCTGTTCGCGGCTGACTTTGAGCGCGGCGTTTCCACGCGCCTGCTGGGTACGACCAACTTTCCGCACGCCATGGCCTTCGGTGCCGACGGCAAGATCGAAGACGCGGAAAATTTCGGTCGGATCACCGGGCAGGAAGCCCGCGCCGTCGGCGTGCACTGGAATTTTTTCCCGGACGCCGATGTGAATTCGAATCCCGCCAATCCCATCATCAATACGCGCTCGTTTGGAGAAGATCCCAAGCAGGTCGGCGATCTGGTCACGGCTTACATCAAGGGAGCGCATGAGGCGGGAATGCTCACCACGGTGAAACACTTTCCCGGTCACGGCGATACTGCGACCGACTCGCATCTCGGCGTGGCCAGCGTGAACGGAGACCGCGCGCATCTGGATTCGATCGAGCTTCCGCCGTTTCGCCAGGCGATTGCGGCGGGCGTCGATTCCGTGATGGTGGCGCACGTCACCGTTCCGGCGCTCGATGCCGACCCGAATCATGTCGCCACGATCTCCCCGGCGGTGGTGAGCGACTTGCTCGAAAAGGAACTTGGATTCAAGGGTCTGATCGTGACCGACGCCCTCGACATGGCGGGGCTGACGCATCTGTTCGCCAACGATATTGGCCGGGCTGCGGTCGAGGCCTTCAAGGCCGGCAACGACTTGCTGATCATCCCGGCCGATTTGGGAGCTTCCTACGAGTCGATGCTGAAGGCTGTGCGCTCGGGCGAGATTTCGCAGCAGAGGCTCAACCGGTCGGTGCTCAAGATCCTGAAAATAAAGGGGCATCTTGGACTGAACACAGTACGCACGGTCGATCTTAGCGCGATTGCCACCGTGGTCGGCAAGCCGGATAACATAACATTTGGCCAGCAGGTGGCCGATTCCGCCATCACTCTGGTGCGCGACAACGGCAAAGTGCTGCCCCTGAAATCGAAGGGAACCGCCAAGGGTGGGCTTCCGTATATGACCAGAGAGGAGACCCACAACCAGGTGGTGGCCGTGATTTTTTCCGATGATATGCGTACGGAATCGGGCCGCGCCTTTGGACGTGAGTTCCGCGCCCGCATTCCGGACGCGCACGTGATCTATGTGGACTCCCGCGTCGCTGCGGGCATGAGCGACGAAGTTCTGAAGGCGATCGACGAGGCCGAAGCCGTGGTGGCTGCAGTTTACGTGATTCCGACGGCGGGCAAGATCGGCAACTCGGTTGCAATGGCCGATGCCAGCGGCGCACTGCTGCAGCAAGTACTCGACCATGCGGCGCAAAAGACGGCGGTGGTTGCCATGGGGAATCCGTACTTGGCGAGCGATTTTCCGAAGATCGAGAATTACATGTGTACTTTTTCCAACGCGGCTGTGTCGGAAGTGGGGGCGATCAAGGCGCTGTTCGGGGAGATTCCGATTCGCGGGCATCTGCCGGTAACGATTCCGAATGTTGCCCAGCGCGGCGCCGGACTGGAACGGCCGGCGCAAGTTGCCCAGGGAGGGCCTCATGCGCGGAACTAGATTTCAAATGTTCGGCAGAGTCGCTTTAGGATTCGCGACTCTTGCCGGCTTGCTGCTGCCGGCCTGCAGCATCAACGTGAAGAAAGAGCAGGATGGGCAAGACAAGCAGGTCGACATCAGCACGCCCGTTGGCGGCATTCACGTCAGCAAGGGCGCCAACGTGGCTGACGTGGGCCTGGCGATCTATCCCGGAGCTCGGTTGAAGCAAAATGATTCCGACGGCAACGACAAGAGCGCCAACGTAAACATCTCGAGTTTCGGCTTCGGGTTGAAGGTCGTCGCCATGGAATATCAATCCGATGACTCTCCGGCGAAGCTCGTCGCCTACTACAAGGACCAGCTTCAGAAATACGGCAAGGTGCTGGAGTGTCGGACCAGCCATTTTGAGGTAAACCCGGACATCAAAGGGTCGGATCACGAATCTCACGAACTGACCTGCGAAGGATCCAGCGGCAATAACGTCGAGCTGAAAGTCGGCACGAAGGAGAACCAGCACATCGTGGCCGTCGAGCCCGACGGTAAGGGCTCCAGCTTTTCACTGGTGTATGTCCGCACGCACGGCAAGGACGCGGAGATCTAGCAATCGCTCGTAGAGACGCAGCTTGCTGCGTCTCGGCATCTGTTGAAGGAGGACCATCTCATGTTTCGTCATCTCGTATTCCCATTGGCTCTTACTGCGGCTCTCGCTCTGCCTGTCTGCGCGCAGCAGCCTGACACGCAGGACAAGCCCTTTGACGTTCGCAGCTCGGTTGGCGATATGCACGTCGGCAAGGATGCCGACGCCGCAAAGCAGGGGCTGCCCCTGTATCCGGGTGCTCGTCCCAAACAGGAAAAAGACAATGACCCGCTCAATTTCGGAATCCTGACCGAGAGCTTTGGGATGAAACTGATGGTCGCAAAATACGAGTCGGATGATTCCCCGGCCAAGGTCATCGACTTTTATCGCGGCAAGTTGAAAAAGTACGGCAAGGTTCTGGAGTGCCATTCGCAGAAGCATGGCGGCGATGTCGAAGTGCACGACACCGACAGCGATAGTGACAAGGACTCCAAGGATAAGGATAAGGACAGCAAGGAATTGAAATGCGAGCAAAGCTCGGGCCCAGTCACAGAGCTGAAAGTCGGCACTGAGGATAACCAGCACGTCGTGGCCGTTGAGCCTGGCGACGCGGGCAAGGGAGCGACCTTCGCTCTGGTCTACGTGCATACCCGGGGCAAGCGCGGGGATATTTAAGCAGTGGCCTAAGCGCAAGGCGTCAACCACAAAGGGCACGAAGTATCACTAAGGAAATGCTGGGAAGCCAGTCCTTCGTGATACTTCTTGCCCTTCGTGGTTTCGGCATTTCGCGTTCTGCGCCTGCGCCAATGGGATACTTTCTGCGATACTTTCAGAGGCAGCTCGTCTTTGATCTCTGATGGAACAGCCCTGTTACAAGTGCGGACAGACGGTTGAGGAGGGAACTGCCTTCTGCCCGCACTGTTCAGCCCCGCAGATTCGCGTGTTGATCACTGAGCCCGCGGCGCAGCCTTTGGCATTCTCTGCCGCAGCTACAAAGTCGCGAGACTCCGTCGCGCTCCCGGCATCGCAGACTGTGCCGGTGCTCGCGCTCCCGATGCAGTGGTCGCAGGCGCTGAAGCCGTGCGCACTCGCGGCGCTGGTTGCGTTAACGCTCGTGTTATTGCGCCTGTATCCCGCCGTCGCTTTGTTGAGCGCTGGGTTCCTGGCGGTTGTTTTCTACCGCCAGCGTCGCCCGGGGATTCCATTGCGGGCGTTCGAGGGTGCTAGACTCGGCGCATTGGCTGGAATCATTTTTTCCATCATCATCTCGCTATTCCTCGCGGTTGCGGTCACTATTCCAGATGTAAGGGCGAAAATGCAGGACGAGGCCATCAAGGGTGAGCAGCAAGTCGCCGCCTGGTTCCCCCCTAATCCGAATACTCAGGCCTCGATCGATCAGATCAGAACGCCCCGAGGATTCATCGTGTTCCTGGTGGAGGCGAGCGTCGGATTTTTCGTGCTTTCTGTTTTGCTTGCCGGTCTTGGCGGCGCACTGGGTGGGGCAGTGTTTCGCCGGCGCGACAAAACCTGAGATTCCATTTATCGCGCGGGCCTGGATCGGGCTCTTGCGGTGGTCGCCCCTGCCGCGTATGATGCACCGTTTGCACTTTTTCCAATGAACAAGCCCGCACGCGGTTCGCTGCTGGGGATCGAACACCTGGACGCGAAGGACATCCTGGGTCTGCTCAAGCTGGCCCGCCGCATGAATCCGCTGAAGGCCCGGCCGCTGCTGCGCGGCAAGCGGGTGGTGCTTCTGTTTTACGAAGCGTCGACGCGCACGCGCTCGTCGTTCGAATTCGCGGCGAAATCGCTGGGCGCGATGACCACGCTGGTGCAGTCCTCGGGATCGAGTATAGAAAAAGGCGAGTCCGTGCTCGATACCGGATACACCCTGCGCGCGGTGGGCGCCGATTGCATCGTCATGCGCCATCCCTCAGCGGGCGCGCCTCACCTGATGGCGCAGCATCTCGACATCCCCGTCATCAATGCCGGGGATGGCATGCACGAGCATCCTTCGCAGGCGCTGCTCGACGCCTTCACCATCCTCAAACATAAGAAGTCGTTCAAGGGGTTGCAGGCCACGATCATCGGCGACATTTTTCACAGCCGCGTGGCGCGCAGTGCCTGCCATTTGCTGACCAAGTTTGGAGTCAAGGTCACGCTGTGCGGTCCGCCCGAGTTTGTGCCTGACGTCGCCGCAACACTCGCACCCGGCTTGAGGATTACGCGCCACATCGAAGATGCGCTGCGCGGCACTGACGTGGTCATGCTGCTGCGTGTGCAGAAAGAGCGCCTGGCCGGGCAGAAGATCCGCCTGCAGGACTACATTGCGCGCTACCAGATGACGACCGCCCGGCTGAAGCTGGCCAAACGCGACGCCATCGTCATGCACCCCGGGCCGATCATCCGCGGCTTGGAGTTGACCGCTGAAGTCGCCGACGGCCCGCAGTCCGTGATCGTCGACGAGGTTCACAACGGCGTCCCGACGCGGATGGCGATTCTGGCGCGGGCGCTGGGGAAGGCAAAATGAGCCACGTCCCTTGTCAGCGGCGCCTCCGGCGGCCTTGTCATCCTGAGGCGCCGTCCTTTGGCGCCGAAGGACCTATGCACTTATCTTGGGCGAGAAACAATTGCATTGATCCTTCGCGCAAAAGACGCGCTCAGGATGACAAGCCGAATCCAGTGGGGGCAGTTCGATGACTCGCCCGGAAAACAAGAGCCTCCTGATCAAAGGCGGGCAGCTGATCGACCCGGCGGCGAAGATCAACGCGCCCATGGATGTGCTGCTGCGTGACGGCCGCGTGGCCGAGGTTGCTCTGCCGAATAAAATCCGCGGCTCTGCCGATGAGAAGTTCGATGCCCGGGGACTCATCGTTGCGCCCGGCTTTATCGACCTGCACGTTCACTTGCGCGAGCCGGGGCAGGGTTACAAAGAAACCATCGCGAGCGGAACGGCCGCGGCCGCTGCCGGAGGCTTCACCTCGGTCTGCACCATGCCCAACACCGCACCCGTTGTCGACACGGCGGAATGGGTCGCCTGGCTGCGGAATCCCGAGCGCGCGGCGGTGGTCAACGCCTTTCCAATCGCAGCCGCGACGCGCGGCAGCAAGGGAGGAACCCTCACCGACTTCGCCTCCCTGCAGCGCGCGGGTGCCGCCGCCGTTACCGATGATGGCAAGCCCATTCTCGACGACGACGTCATGCGCATGGCTTTGCGTCTCGGCGCGGAATTGAATTTCCCAGTCGTGCAGCACGCGGAAGATACGCGCCTCACCGAGAATTGCTCGATGCATGCCGGCCCCACCAGCTTTCGGCTGGGCCTGCGCGCCATGCCGGCGGCCGCCGAGGCTGCTATCGTGGACCGCGATGTGACGCTGGCGCAGCAGATTCGAGAATCGCGCCTGCACGTAGCGCATCTTTCTACTGCCGACGCACTCAAGGCCGTGCGCCGCGGCAAGCGCGCGAAGGCCCGCGTCACCTGCGAAGTGACGCCGCACCACTTCACCCTGATTGACGAGAACGTCGGCGAGTACGACACCAACTTCAAGATGAATCCGCCGCTGCGCTCTGCGACCGACCGCGAGGCGATCGTGGTCGCGCTCGCCGACGGCACCGTGGACGCCATTGCCACCGATCACGCCCCGCACGCCGCCCACGAAAAGCAGGTTGAATTCGAGCGCGCGTCTTTCGGCATCACCGGCCTGGAAACGGCGTTGGCATTGGCGATCACGAAGCTTCATCGCGAACACAAGATCCCGCTGACTCGCATTGTGGAGCTCTTCACTGCTGGCCCGGCCCGGGTCTTCGATCTCCCTGGCCGTGGAACACTTGCACGCGGCAGCCACGCCGATGTGACCATCTTCGATCCCAAGAAGCGCTGGACGTTCGACGCCGCCAAGTCGCGCTCGCTCTCGCACAACACTCCCTTCGACGGCTGGCAGTTCACGGGGAAAGTGGTGGCGACGATTGTCAGCGGGAAGATCGTTCATCGCGAGAACTGAATTGGGCTGTGTCAGGCCGGCAGGATCCCCATGCGCTTGCCGACGCTTTTGAGCACAGCCAGCGCCTGCTCCAGTTCTTCTTTCGTGTGTGTGGCCGTCATGATGGTGCGGATGCGCGCTTTTCCTTCGGGCACTGTGGGGAAAGCGATGCCGGTGCCCAGCACGCCTTCTTTGAACAGTTCGCGCGAGAAGTCCATCGTGAGCTTGCCGTCGCCTATGATGATCGGGGTGATCGGAGTTTCGCTGGCCGGAGTCGCACGCCCACCGATGTCGAAGCCCAGCAGGCCGAGTTCTTTCCTCCAGAAGCGCGTGTTCTCCCAAAGTTTTTCCATGCGCTCGGGCTCGTTCTCCAGAACGTCGAAGGCCGCGATGCAGGTGGCCGCCACCGACGGTGGATGGGAGGTTGAAAACAGGAACGGCCGCGCGCGGTGATAGAGAAAATCGATCAGGTCGCGCGTGCCGCACACGTATCCGCCCATCGCGCCGATGGCTTTCGACAACGTTCCAACCTGAATGTCGACGCGGCCGTGCACGTTGAAATGATCGACGGTGCCGCGACCGTTGCGGCCCAGCACTCCGGAAGCGTGCGCGTCGTCGACCATCATGATGGCGCCATATTTTTCGGCGAGGTCGCAGAGCGCGGGCAGCGGGCCAATGTCGCCGTCCATGGAGAAGACGCCGTCGGTGATCAGCAGCTTCTTGCCGGACGCACCCTTAATGCTAACTAACTGCTCTTCCGCGTGGGCAATGTCTTTGTGGCGGAACACCAGAATCTGTGCCTTCGAGAGCCGTGCGCCGTCAATGATCGAGGCGTGGTTCAGCGCGTCGGAGATGATGAAATCGTCTTTGCCCAGCACAGCCGAGACCGTCCCCGCATTCGCCGCGAAGCCCGACTGAAAGACCACGCAGGCTTCGACGTTCTTGAAGCGCGCGATCTTTTCTTCCAGTTCCATGTGGATCTTCATCGTGCCGGCAATGGTGCGCACCGCGCCCGATCCCACGCCGAATTTGCGCGTCGCTTCGAGCGCCGCCTCGCGCAGCTTGGGATGCGTGGTTAACCCCAGATAATTATTCGACGCGAGGTTGATGACTTTCTTGCCGTCGAACGTACACACGGGCGCCTGCTCGTCGTCGAGCACGCGCAGCTTGAAGTGCGTGCCTTTGGCTTTAAGCTCGTTGAGCTGGTCGGTGAGGTAGGAGAGCGGGTTGGTGCGGGTTGCGGTGGTCATGGGAACCTCGAAAATCTTTTCGCCGCGCGGATTTGCGCGGATCAACGCGGATTAGAGGACGGATCAGTCTAATACTAACGTTGTCATCCTGAGCGCGTTCTTTGCGCGAAGGATCTATGCAACTCGCTGGCAGCATCTATAACTCCGGCGAATTGCATAGGTCCATCGCTTCGCTCAGGATGACAAATTGATTTGCGATGTACAAGTACATCTCGGATCAGAGGCTCGCGGGCGGGGGCACCCGCGCCACATACGCACACTAGCGCACGCCGTTGGGATACACCAGAATCTTGCTGGCTTCGCCGGTTTTCAGGCGCTCCATCGCTTTGGAGAAATCTTTCATGGGGATGCGGTCGGTGATCACGGGATGCAGGTTGAGTTTGCCGCTTTTCAGCAGAGCTGTCATCTGGTACCAGGTTTGGTACATGCGGCGGCCGTTGATGCCTTGCACGGTGATGCCTTTGAAAATAATGTCTTCGGAGAAATTCAGAGAGATGGGCTTCGAGGTCAGCCCGAGCAGCGAAATTCTTCCGCCGCGGCGGACGATATCGAAGGCGGTGCGAATCGAATCGGGATGCCCCGCCATTTCCAGGACTACGTCCACACCCAGGCCGCCGGTTTTCTCCATCACGATGTCGTGGACGTTTTCTTTGGCGGGATTGAGCACGTAGTCGGCCTGCATCTCGCGCGCGATGCGGGCGCGGTGCTCGTTAACTTCAATCGCGAAAACGGAAGTTGCGCCCACTGCCTTGGCCACTGCAATCGCGAATAACCCAATCGGCCCACAGCCTGTCACGGCCACGCTTTTGGCCGCGATCTCCCCGGCCAGCACCGTGTGAACGGCGTTCCCCAGCGGATCGAGAATCGACGCGTACTCCTGCGGGATGGTGGGATCGAGCTTCCAGATATTCGACTCGGGAATCACCACGTACTCGGCGAAGGCGCCGTCGGTGTCCACGCCAATGATTTTCACGTTCTGGCAAATGTGCGCTTCGCCGGTGCGGCATTGCAGGCATTTGCCGCACGCCACATGCATCTCGGCGGAAACGAAGTCGCCCTCCTTGACGCTGGTCACTTCATCGCCGAACGCGGCCACTTCTCCGCAGAACTCGTGCCCCGGAATCAGCGGCGGGTGAATGCGGTTCTGCGCCCAGCGGTCCCAGTTATAAATGTGCAGGTCGGTGCCGCAGATGGACGCGACCTTCACCTTCACGAGCACATCGGTGGGACCGAAAGTGGGGATCTTGACCTCGCGAATTTCCGCGCCCGCAGCCTTTTCCGGCTTGACCACCGCCAGCATGGTCCGTTCTCTCGTTGCCCCAGCCATAATTGCCACCTATAAATTCCGGTACCAAAAACTGCTTCAAACACAAAACGTATGATTTTAGCACCGGAGGCGGCCTCGCATCTGGCACCGACCGCTTCATCGTTGGACACTGCAAGCGCCAACCGTAGCCTTGACAACCAGCATCTAAGGCCGCGAACCTTGTTCACTGGGGGTGAAAACCGTGAGCGTTCGGTTGATTGCGATCCTGCTTATCTCCGCTTGCTTTCTTGGCGGCGCATCGGCACCGGCGTCGCCGGTAGCGGTGCTTCACAGGGAGGGCTCGGTTCACGGCTTTCTCGTGCTCAGCAATCTTGACGGTACCCCGCTTGCGGAAGGCGATCTCACGCAAGTCCCCGCGGGCAACCGGATCACGAACCGCCTGATATACCGCTTCAAGGACGGCTCGCGACAAGAGGAAACCACTATTTTTTCGCAGCGCGGAAACTTCCGGCTGATCAGCTATCACCTGGTGCAGAAAGGACCGGCGTTCCCGCATCCCATAGACCTCTCGATCGCGACCTCCACGGGCCAGGTTACGGTACAGTACACGGATGACGATGGGAAAGAAAAAACGGCGACTGAGCGCCTTAAGCTGCCGCCAGACCTTGCCAACGGTTTAGTCTTGACGCTGCTGAAGAACGTTCGCCCGGATGCTCCGCCGGCGGAGGTGTCGATGGTGGTGGCCACACCCAAGCCCCGCCTCGTAAAGCTCGCGATTACTCCTCAAGGCACAGAGCCTTTCTCACTAGCTGGATCCAGCCACGAAGCCGTGCACTACGTCGTGAAAATCGAACTCGGGGGCATCGCCGGACTGGTGGCACCACTGTTAGGGAAGCAGCCGCCCGACGCGCATGTATGGATTCTGGGTGGGGAAGCCCCGGCGTTCGTCAAATCGGAGAGCCCATCCTTCTTAGGAGGCCCGATCTGGCGCAGTGAGCTGGTGTCTCCCGTCTGGCCTCGAACCGCCGCTCCCGATTCGAAGAATGACGGCTCGCAGAAACACTGATTCGCCGAAATGCTGCAGTCTGAGTTGCGCTTCATTTGGCTTTACAATCGTTTGAAATGCGCCTGTTCAGGGAAAGAGCGAGAGTCGTAGGAGTAGGCATGCTCTCGGCGTGCGCGTTGTGGAGCCTCGCTTCAACGCAGTCCGGTGCGCCGGCTTCGCGGCAAGAGTTCACGCGTCGCCTGGTGGCCGCCGCGATCGAGCGCACGCATCATTCGGTGCGCTACGTTTCCGCGTACGTTCGCATTCCGTATCCAGGCGGGGACGTTCCGTCCGATACCGGCGTTTGCACCGATGAAATCATTCGCAGTTACCGTGCCGTGGGCGTCGACTTGCAAAAAGAAGTCCACGAAGACATGGTGCAGAACTTCGCGGAGTATCTGAATAAGCGGCGCTGGTTGCTGGCTCGTCCCGACGCGAATATCGACCACCGCCGCGTCCCGAATCTGATGGTGTTCTTCCACCGCATGGGTGCATCGCTGCCCATCACCAGCCGTGCGGAAGAGTACGCGCCGGGCGATCTGGTGACGTGGGACCTGGGTGGGAACGTGCCGCACATTGGCATCGTCGTCGATCAAAAGGCCCGCTGGAGCGGGCGCTACATGATTGTGCATAACATTGGCGAAGGGCCAAGGATGGAAGATGTGCTTTTCAACTGGAAGATTACGGGACACTATCGGTACTTTGGGCCGAGGTCTCGCTGACCTGGCTTTGGATTGGAGTGCCTTCAGCACCGGCAATCAACGTGGAAGAACGGCGCTTCGGCGCCGCGTTATGAGTTGAAAAGGAGATCGGGCTTTAGCACAGGTGAAAGATTCCGAGCCGCAACGACGGAAAGACGACCACGGCGGCTAAAGCCGTCCGAGGTTGATTGCCTCACGCGACCCTGGAAGGGCCGCTCTTCCACAGTGCTGCCGGGGGGGCACGGTTTCCGCCGGGGGCACGAGTTCCGCCAGCGGCCACGAGTTTCTCCCGCAATCGCGAGTCCCTTAGCCAGTCAGCTACGAAGGAGAGCGGCGATATGGCGCAAGAATTTCATGGCTTGCTCGACTTGGGCGCCACCTTCTTGAATTCCTCAGACTTGCCGCGCGGGATGCTCAACGTTTTCCACTCGCTTGACCGGAGATGCTTGGCCAGAAACACGATCTGCCCGATGTGGGCTGAGTAGTGCGCGATCTGCCGGTTGATGGCTTGCAGCACGGTGTGGGGCTCGCCTCGAATCGTCACCGTGCGCATAACATCTTCCGGCTTGAGCGCCTCGATCGCTCCCAGCACGCAAGCCCAACCCTCGTCCCACCACTTCATCACCTCGGCTCGCGTTGTCGCTCCAGTTAGTTCAAACTCATCATCACGAAAACGATCCGGCTTTTCGCCGTCGCTGATTAAGAAGTCAGTGAAGCGTGAGCGCATATTGCCCGCAAGGTGCTTGACCAGAATGGCCACAGAGTTCGACTCCGGATCGAGCGTGACGAAGAAGTCTTCGTCCCGGAGTTGCGTCATCGCGCCTTCACCCATGCGCTTGTAGCCGCGCATCTGCCGGCGCGCTTCGTCGATATAGTGAGTGGCGGGATCGGTTGCCATTGCTTCTGCCTCCAGCAAACCTTAGATGCCCGGGGTTGGTGGAGGAATTATGGGATAGGGTGCGACAGGCAGATTTGCCTGCGGCTCCAGTTCCAACTCGAAGCCGCCCACCCACTTGGCTAAGGCGTTATAGAGCAGCGCGCCAATCGCGCCTGACACAAATCCCATGGCTCCGTAGATAAGGGGCATGAGGATGGCGAGAACGACTCCAAAAACTCCGGCCAGCGGAGTTTTGTCGGCGCCGGCGAAAGATCCGACTAGTCCGACCACCAGGAAGATTGGGGCGAAAATCAGTCCGAGGCAACCATAGAGCAAGCCCATGAGCTTCGCGACCGATATCACTCCCACCGACTTTAGGATGTGCATAAATTCATGTCCTTTCCAATCCCAATGACAGCAACGATTCAAAGCGAGCGCTTAGGCCTGCCCCCAGCCGCCGCCACCGGGAGTTTCAATCGTAATCCGTTCGCCTTTTTGCAGGCGAGTACTGAACTTCGCGGGCATCGATTCGACGGCGCCGTCGCGGCGTGTGATAAATGTTTTCCCCGGTGCGCCGTCACCTCCTCCGGACAGTCCCCACGGCCCGCGCGAGCGGCGGTCGGCCAGCATAGTTACCTCGCAGTCGGTGAGCACTTCAATCTCGCGGACAATGCCATCGCCGCCGCGGAACTTTCCGTCGCCGCCGCTGCCCGGCCGCAGGGAATACCGGCGCACGCGCAGGGGATAGGCGTACTCCAACGCTTCGGCGGGAGTGTTCAAGGAATTCGTCATGTGGGTGTGCACGCCGGAAACGCCGGGTTTGCCGGGCCGCGCGCCCATCCCGCCGGCGATCGTCTCGTAGTAGGCGAAGGGCTCGGCGGTGCGCGGATCTTCGGCGCTGAGATGCATGCCGCCGATGGTCAAATTGTTCATTGTTCCCGCGGCCGCGGCGGGGATGCGATCGGGAATGGCCTGTGCGAGTGCCCGCAACACGACGTCGACGATGCGCTGTGAGGTCTCGACATTTCCGCCGGCAACGGCTGCCGGGGGCCGCGCATTCACGATGGTTCCTTGGGGCGCGATGACGTGGATGGGCTGCATCAGCCCGGCTGCGGCCGGAACATCCTCGGCCAGCAGGCAGCGAAACACGTAGAAGCAAGCCGAGTAGGTGATGGCCGCGACCGCGTTGACGCTGCCTTCGACTTGCGGATCGCTTCCTGTGAAATCCACGGTGACCATGTGGGGCGGGCGCCCCCGCCCGCGTTTCTTCTCACCCTGGTGAACCGTGACCGCCACCGCAATCTTGATCGGCCGATCGCTGACCCCATCGCCATCCAGAAAATCCTCGGCCCGATACTCGCCCGCCGGCACGCTTTGCAAAAACGCGCGCATCAGTTCTTCGGAATAATCCAGCAGATTGATGGCCGCGCACCGGGCGTGCGCCACGCCGTAACGCGAGCAAACTTCACGCAGGCGCTCGGCGCCGGTATGGCAGGCCGCGATTTGCGCTCCCAGGTCGCCCTCGCGTTCCTCCGGAGTGCGGACGTTATTGAGCAGCATCGCGAGCACATCCGCATCCATGGCTCCCCGGCGCACCAGTTTCACCGGAGGGATGCGAACACCCTCCTGATAGATTTCGCGGCACAGGCCCATCGAGCCGGGATAAGCCCCGCCCACATCCGCATGATGAGCCCGCGAAGCTACATAGAAATCGGGCTTCGTGTGGCGCAAACTCGTGTGGCCGCGGGCGCCTCGCCCGCGCAAGCTAGTGGAGGGTCCCCGTTTCTGGCCAGCCCCGATTCCGCTCTGCTCCACATACACCGGCGCGACCAGTGTGATGTCGGGCAGATGGGTCCCCCCCCGAAACGGATCATTCAGCATGACAACATCGCCGGGACGCATCGCTCCGGCCCCCATTGCGCCAGCATCGATCGCCGCCCGCACCGACATGGGCATCGATCCGAGATGCACGGGCATGTGGTCGCCCATGGCGATGACTTCACCCGCGGAGTCGAAAACCGCGCACGAGTAATCGCGCCGCTCTTTAATGTTCGGGGAAAACGCGGTGCGCCGCAGAGCCGCACCCATCTCCTCGGCGATGGAGTGGTACAGGTTCTTGAAGATTTCCAGTTCGATGGGATCGCGCCGCATGAGGCGCAGTGTACTACCAGTCGTTGGCCGTTTGTCGTTGGTCGTTAGCGAATCCACAACCACGGCGCTCGTTTCTCTGAATTTCGCCAACGACCAACGACCAGCGGCTAACGACGGTTCTCAAAATTCCGCGCCAAACTGCAAAATTGTGTTGACACTTTATTCATAGTGCCGCAATATCTTGTGATATAAGACTTTCCCATACTACGAGTAGGGTTGGTCTTTCAAGTACAAGGGCCCCGTAGTCAAGAACCTTTGCAAGGGAAAATCGTTCACGGAGGAACCTTCATGGCAACCAAGAAGAAGGCAAAAAAGAAGAAACACTAACCGTCAGCGAGGACGATACCTCGCTTACACCCGATTTCTCACTGGCCTCTCAAGAGAAGCACCTCTTGAGGGGCTTTTCCTTTTTGCGTCCCCAGGCCGAAAATAGAATCGGCTGACAGGTTATGCAGATTACTCTTCGCCCGGCTCGCACCCTGGATTTCGACTTTTGCGCAGTCCTGTATTTCGCCGGGATGGAGAACATCATTCGCGAATTGAACCTGGACAGGGTCGCTCAATCTGCCAGCTTTCGCCAGCAATGGGAACTCCCGCAGGTTCGCATCATCACTGTCGACGGCGCTGACGTCGGGTGGTTGCAGAGTACGACGCGAGAAGGCTCGCTTTTTCTTGCACAACTCTTTGTGGACTCCACTTTCCAGCGGCGGGGCATCGGCACCGAAGTGATGCATCGCCTAATTGCTGAGGCTGCACGCGCCCGGCAGGCGGTGACGCTGGGCGTGGTGAAAATCAACCCGGCGCTGCGGCTCTATGAGCGGATGGGATTCCGAATCACACACGAAGATGATCGCAAGTTCTACATGAGGCGCGATCCTGATGCCGAAGCCCCAATTTCAGGCTGAAACACCGGTGAAATTCCTGCTATCCTCGCCCCGACCTGTGGCACAATAGGCAGACCACAATCGGTAGAGCACGCGGCTTTTGCACGCTTGATCGAAACAATGGCGGCCCGCAAGAAAAGCACGGCGAAGCACAAAGCGGATGAAATCCTCATCCCCGACAAGCTCTATTTCCGCATCGGCGAAGTGGCCACGCTGTGCCACCTTCCCGCGTACGTGCTGCGTTTCTGGGAGTCCGAGTTCCCGCAACTGAAGCCGGTCAAGAGCAGCACGGGGCAGCGCATGTACCGCAAGCGCGACGTGGAAAGCGTGTTGCGCATCAAGCAACTGCTTTACGAGCAGGGATTCACCATCGCGGGCGCGCGGCAGCACTTGCGCGAGGAAACGAAGACCGACAAGACGCAGACCGCCATTCCTTTCCCGGCGCACTCCGCGCCCGAGATTCAGCACATCCGCCAGGGGCTGCGGGAAATTCTGAGCATGCTGTCGGCGCGCCGAACGGGATAACAGGCGCCACGACTGGGCTAAGGTTTTTTCCCCGGCAGCCACTCCGGTTTGAAATCGGAATTCGCGAGCCACTCCACAGGTTCAATCATGGACGCGATCGCCTGCTCCATGTGCTTGAAATCGATATGCGCCACATCGTCGCTCGGCCGATGATAGTCACTGTGTAAGCCGTAGCTCGAGACGGTCTGAGCGATGATGCCACGTTTGGCCAGGGCGAAATTATCGGAGCGCTGAAAAAACTGCTGCTGCGGATGAGGATCGGCCACCAATTTTGCGCCGCGCCGTGCCAGTTCCGGGCCGAGGTTGCTGCGATCATAGCCAGTGAGCCAAAGCTCGTTGGGTTTGACGGCGGGGTCGGCCCGTCCAATCATCTCGAACTCAAGATTGGCGACAATACGATCCAAAGGCAGCGGCGGGTGACGGAGAAAATACTGGTCGCCTTGTCCGCCAGTTTCCTCGCTGCCGAAAAAAACAAAGAGCACGGTACGCTTCGGAGGCGGCCCTGCCGCCAACGCCCGCGCCAGTTGCAGGACGGCGACGCAACCCGAAGCGTCATCGTCGGCACCGTTATAGATGCTGTCGCCGTTCACCGGCGCTCTAACTCCCAGGTGATCGAGATGAGCAGTCAGTAGCAACACCTGGTCCTTCAACTTGGCATCGCTCCCGGCGAGAACCCCGATCACATTGCGGGTGTGCCACGCCCGGGGGCCTGAACGAAAATTGACTGTGGTGGCGACATCCTGAATAAAACCGCCGTTGTCACCCAGCGGAGAGATTCCGATCTGGCGCAGCTCGGAGGCTAGATAGGTCGCCGCTCGCAGTTCGTCGGGCGTGCCGCTGCCGCGCCCCTGCATAGCATCGCTGGCCAGGGTGCCCAATTCGTCGGCAATTTGCGCCCCAGGAGTCTGTGGGGCTTGCGGTTGCTGGCCGAAGATGGGGTTGGCCCGGCCGAGCAGAAAGACCCAGATGGCTACAACGGCGAAGTGGGTGCGGGTCACGTCTCCTCCGGAGACGAACCGTAGTATACGTTATCGCTCGTCATCCGCAGAGACGTTGCTTGCAACATCTGGCCTGCTCCCGGCGGAGAAATAGCTGGCGTTATCGGCGCTTGCCACGCAAACTGGACCGCGAATCGCTAGCTCTATGCCTCAACCCAGTTGCTCCGCTCGAGAATCGTGGGTGGCTCGTAGGTCTTGCCGCGCGCCAGACGCCTCTCCTCCCGCCGCGTCGTCCACAGCAGGATTGGACCGAGTACCGCCGGAAGCATCCGCGACACGACTCCGGATTCCTGCTTGAATTCCTGCCGCAATGCGCGAATTTTTTCGCTGACGTTGCGATCGACTTTCTTGAACTGCCGCTCCATAGCCCACAACGCCGCGCCGTACACGCCGCTCAGCTTTTCCATCTCGCGCGTAAACCGCTCGCGCACCCGCGCGTCGGGATAATCTTTGTAACGCTTGAATCCCGCTAGAAGTGTGCGCGAAATGCGGTACAGGCTCGGGCCGTTGAGCTGGAAGTCGCGCCAGAAAGCCCAGTCGAGGAAGCGCTTTGAATCTTCCCGCGAAATTGCGGCATGCTTGAAATTGAACTTGAACTGGCCGTGCACGTCGGCATAATCCACATCGCTCAAGAGACGGCCCTCTTCCGCCATCTGCTGGTAGAGCGGGGTTCCGGGCACGGGCGTGTACAGCATGAACTGGTGGAAGTCGGTATCGTGAGAGACGGCGTGCTCGATTTCCGACATGATATTGTCCGGCGTGTGGTGTTCGAGCCCGATAATGGTCGAGCCCTGCACGCGGATTCCGTGCTCGCGCAATTCGCGCGTGAGTTCCCGCGTGTCTGATCCCTGCAACTTGCTGTAGCCGGCTTTGGGGGACTCCAGGCCCATCCACAGCCATGACACGCCCAGTTCCACCAGTTCCTGCATGGTGTACTTGCGGATTGCATTGGCCGACGCGAACACCGACAGCGCCCAACTCTTGTTCCCCTCTTTCATGAGCTCGAGCAGGCGCATGGCACGCTCGCGATGCAGCAGGAAATTTTCGTCCATCACGAAAAACGAGCTTACTTTCAATTCGTCCTCCATGCGGCTCATCACTTCGAATAATTCGTCCCCCGTCTCAAAGAAATTGACGAACTTTCCTTTGCCTCCGAAGAATGCCGACGTCGTGCAGAAGTTGCAGCCCATGGGGCAGCCGACCGAAGGAATGATCGTCGCGGCGGTCGCGCCCTTGCGCTCTGGTAGACGGATGCCCATAATGCGCGTGCGCATTCCGGAAACGATCGCGGGATGCCGGATGGGCGCGGTTTCGTCTTCGCCCAGGTAGCGCCGCATCCAGGAAACGCCTTCTCCCTTCACGATGTGGTCGGCGTCGATCATGTTCTCGATGCCAGGAATGGCGGCCACGTGCCCGCCCACGATAATCACCGAGTGGGGCGAGAGTTCGCGCGTCATGCGGCACATCTCGCGAACCTTGGCGACGTTCACGATGATTCCCGTGATGCCCACCACGTGGTATTGATTGGTTTTCAGTTGGCGCGCGAAGTCGTCGCGCGTGGGGAAATCGAGCACCGCACAGGGGGCGGAGACGTTCGCCTGGATCATCATGATGCCCCAGGAGCGATGAAACATGCGCAGCGAGAAGCTGCCCTGCGCCCGCGTGACCTGATTGTGATAAAGCTCCATCGGATTGATGGAGCGGCTGCCAAATTCGTCGTCCTGCGCGTACGGTCCGAAGACCGAGCTCAGCAGAATGCGGGCATGGGATCCCTTGGGATGTTTTGCGAAACTGCCGGAATGAACACTAACAGGGCTGGTTGCGCCATCGCTTGTAAGAAGTTCCAATTCTTTTCATCATCCGTTTCCCCCCACATGCCGTTACTGCAATCGTAGTCGCGCACGGGCCCGGTGCAGCGCCCGCCCAAAGAAAACACAAAAAGATTACAAAGGCAAAACAGTGGCCCAATGTAACCACAGAAAGATTTGTGAAGACAGCCGCCCTCGGCTGCCCGGTCGAGCGTAGCTCGACCGGTCCACTTGAACCGGGCTTGCCATCTAGCCTAGAATCGCTGCGCTATGGCATCGGAACCGCTGGAGATCGAGCGTCTCGACCGGGGAGTGTTGAGCTTCCGCGGCCCGTTGACCATGGAGAACGTGTCTCCGTTCCTGAATGCGGTGCGGCGTGAAGACGCTCCGACCATGATTCTGGATTTCACCAACGTTCCTTACCTCGATTCCTCTGGGCTGGGATCGCTGGTCAGCGCCTGCACCACCTGCACCAAGGCCGGGCGCCGCATGGCGCTCACCGGCGTGAACAAACGCGTGCGCAAGGTCTTCGAGATCACCAAGGTCGAGCAGATTTTCCTGATGTTCCCCACGCTCTCGGACGCGCTCGAGGCCTTCACCAACGCCGGCACAGCGTGACGAAGATTCAATCCTGAGATTCTCTGTGTGGAGATTTTTATGTGGGGACAGCCGCCCCGGCTGTCCGCCGGGCGCAGCCCGACACGCCTTGGCACCAGCGCTGACTCAGCTTGCAAGAGTCAAGCCGCGCGCACCGGATTCGGCTTCTTCGATCCTCCGGCAACCGCGTCCAGGCGGATGCGCGTGACCCGGCCGGTTTCCTCCAACAGATCGCTGGTGAACTTACCGCCTTCCCCCGCCATCACCGACCCCGCGGCCAGCGCGAAACGCAGCGCGTCCGCCTGATCCTCGAAATACAAAACCACTTGTCCCGACATAGCACTTCTCCCTGGGCCCGGAAGCCCCAAAATCGCGAGCCATGCGACCTGGAAAATCAAATTGGCCAGATGTGTTGATTGTCCGAGCGAATCCGCATCAAGTCAAAGTGATTCTCTTGGTTCCACGTACTCGGTAGGCCATCTCAAGCGGCACCGTGCTAAAAGGCAGCCTGTCGTTCCTCGACATCAGCTAAGACAGCCCCACTTCGGATATGATGCGGTAGAAACGCCATGCGCCGCGTAGCAGCCATCCTTCTATTTGCCTTTGGTACGGCACTCTCTCTTCACGCTTCCGATAAAGCGGTTCTGGGTTCCTGGGAGGGAGACTCCAAGTGCACGGTGCCGGATTCGCCTTGCCACGACGAGCATGTGCTCTATCAGATTACCGAAGACAAAAAGGATTCGTTTCAGCTCGATCTGGATGCCTACAAAGTGATCGAAGGGGCGCCCGAGTTTATGGGCACGCTGACCTGTCGTTATGACGGGAAGGCGGGCGTTCTGAGTTGCACAACGAGCACGAAAGAGAAAGACGATTGGGAATTCCATGTCACGGGAGACACCATGGCAGGCAGACTCATGATCGACGATGGAAAGACGCTCTACCGCCGCATTACCCTGCACAGGATTCCGAAATAGTTCCATGCCTGTTCTGATCTCCATGCTCCGCGGCGTCAACCTTGGCGGCCACAACAGAATCAAGATGGACGCCCTGTGTGCCGTCTACAAGGCGCTCAAGTTCGAAGATCCGCTGACTTACGTGCAGAGCGGCAACGTCATCTTCCGGACCAGAGAGAAAAATTCCGCCGCACTGGCGAAAAAGATTCAGGATGCGATCGAGCGCAAATTCGGTTTCCGCCCCGCAGTGATTCTGCGCACCACAGACGAAATCAGGAAGGCGGTCGCGGCCACTCCGTTCCCCGCGTCTCGCAAACTGGAACCCGGCAAGATCCTGGTGACGTTCCTCGCCGGCGAACCCGGCCCGGAGGCAGAGGCGACGCTCGCCGGTTTCAAGTCCTATCCCGAGGAATTGCATCTCAAAGGCCGCGAACTCTACATCTACTTCCCCGACGGCGCCGGGAAGTCGAAGCTCCCCTGGTCGCAGGTCGAAAAGCTGCTGAAAACCACCGGCACGGCCCGCAACTGGAACAGCGTGACCAAGATGCTTGCCATGGCGGAAGAGATGGAAGGGGCAGAGTGAATCGGGTCAAAAGGGAACGGTGAGTGCTATCGCGCGATATTTACGTCAACAACCGAATAAGTTTCTCGGATGACCACAACAATTCCAGGAAATCAATTCCCGCCAAGTTGCTGGTAGATCGCACCAAGTAGCGTTGATTTGCTGTCGTCTTGACCAAGGTCCCAAAACATTATTCCTCCCAGATGTTTCTGAATTACGTAATGGGCCTTCACGGCTATCGACTCCGGGTCCTCGTAGCTGATCATGATTTTGGTCCCTTTGTTATAAAGCCAAGGTACTTTGACCTGATCGTCCCAATGTCGAGTGTAAACGGGAAGATAGATCTGCTCAATCTGACGGTAGCTCAACGTACCGTCTTCTCCGGGCCTGCCTGTGTATGGCTCATAAAGGCCCTCATTCTCATCAGGGACGCTGGCCCAAACTTGCCCGTAAAAGGGCAGGCCTAGCACGATCTTTTCAGGCGGAACACCGTGACCTAGATACCTTTGCACAGCGGCATCGGAATTTGCGTATTTGCTCGCGTCTGCATCCAAGTTTGAAGTCGCCGACCACGCAAAGAGCCCACTGTGGTGGGATGTACGCTTCGGTTGCATCTCATTGAAGTCGTAGCCCATGAGATTGAACCAGTCCAGAACGTCAGACATTTCTTTGAGCGACAGATCATTCAGATGATTTCGGTAACCAGTGGATGCAATGGTAAGCAGCAAGTGGCGTTCGTGCCCGAACGCATCCAAATCACTGCGCAGTTGCTTCAGAAGGAGGACGAAATTTTCCTTATCGCGTATTCGCTTGTGATCGGTTGGCTTCCCTCCGGTCACTGGGTATTCCCAATCAATGTCCAGTCCATCAAGACCGTACTTCTCGACAATTTGCAAACAGGATGCAGAAACCTGCCTTCTCGCGGAAGGCGTGGCAGCAACGTCGGAAAAATATGTTGAACCGCTCCATCCCCCAACTGAAAGGAGCACTGAGAGACGCGGATTGCGAGCTCTTAGAGTTTTCAGGGCCAGTAGGTTCGGCGTATCTACATCAGCGTGGGCTAGTTCGCAATCGCCGTGAGCCGTCGGTTTTGCATGGGAATAAATCAGATGAGTTAATTCTTGAACCGGCACCTGGGACAACTGATAATCTGGTCGACCTTTCCCGTAATAGTAGCCAACGATTCTCTTTGTGGTTCCGACTTGAGCTGTCGCCAACGTGCAGCACAAGATCAGCGCCATGCGGGCGAGTAGATAATCACCTTTGCGAAGGTTCGGCATGCGTTTCCACAATTCCTTTCCCAGTTGAACAGTTCTCGCCGTCCGGGTCAGTGTTACAGTCTGCCTCCGAGATGTCCAGATGGAGGCCAGCATGGCAATCCAGACACGCCGAAACTCCCTAGTGATTTTCAGCTGGCGAGAACAGCCATTTCATCGAGTGAGAAAATAGCCTTGGGGTCCACGGATGAGAGGGCCATCGTGCAAGAACATTTTGAACGGGCTCGAGATAACCATAATCCGGGATACCTGAATCCAATTCAAGCAATAGAGAGAGTCGTCTGTATCACAGTCTTGCCGAGGCCGTCATGCGCGTGCTCAGTCTTAGCCTAGCCGTTTGCGGATTGCTCGCAGTTCTGACCATGACGGGCTGCGGTTCCTCCGGGCCGCCCGCCAGCCTGACGGTGGTGCAGGCCGTCGATCTGGGAGCGATCGGCAACAATCCGAAAATCCTGGGGCGGGATGGCGGCTACAGCGGCCTGTTCTCGGGAAACTCGGTCTGGGTCTACGGCGACACTTTTCTCGTGAACCCAAATGCCGAAGGCGACACTCTGATCAGCGACTCGTGGGCGTCGACCACGGACCTGAATGCCGCGGACGGCATCACGGGATTTCAAGAACGCGAGGACGCCGCCGGCGCGCCCGCGATGCTGCTCTCCTATACCGCAGCCGAACAAGCCTTCAACACCGCGCATCAGGGTAATCCGTGCCAGCAGCAGCCCTGTGGCGCGCGCTGGGCGCTGTGGCCGGGGCCGGTGGTGGCCGACACCGCCCGGAATCGCGCCCTAGTCTTTTACCAGTTGGTGATGGCTCAACCCGGCAACTTCAACTTCGGGGCAGTGGGCTACTCTGTCGCGATCTGGCAGAACTTCGCCGACCAGCCGCAGCGGCCCACTGTCAATCCAACTGCGGATCATCCCGACCTGCTGTTTGGCCAGAACGATCCCAACTTTGGCGTGGCCGCCTTTGCCGATGGAGACACTCTTTATGCGTATGCCTGCAACGGCTCCAATCCCGGAGTGCCGTGCGTGTTGGGGCGCGTTGCGCTGGAAAACGTTCTCGATCGAACCGCATGGACCTTCTACGCGGGAAGTGGAAGTTGGTCGGGCAACGTCAGCAACGCGGTCACGGTAATGAACGCGGCTCCGATTATGAGTGTGTCGTGGAATGACTATCTGCAAAACTATGTCGTCGTTTACAACTCGCCGTTTTCCCAGCACGTCAGGATGCGCACGGCGCCCAAGCCTGAGGGGCCGTGGTCGCAGGAGGTGACAGCCTTCGATGCGCTCGCTCCGGGAAATGGAGGCAACTCAGTGCACGATGCCCAGGCTCATCCGGAGTTCAACGGCAATGGGGGACAAACTATGTACGTGACGTACTCGCATTCGACGGGAGCGTTCACCAGCGAATTGCGGCTCGTCTCGGTGGAGTTGAAGGCAGTCAATGCACCGTGACGGAGGGCAGGATGCCGCTTCCAGGCCTAGTGGACTGTCGCAGAGCAACCATTACGAGAACTCGCATTGCTATTTCGGTCCGCCGAAGTGGACATTTGCTCATGCAACAGCTAGCATCCGGCATCAACAGCAAGGCCCCCGACGTCAGCTTGATGGCTCGTCGCCACTAAGGTTGAGGCGGGCGATGGGCAAGTAACAAACCGGAGTTTGGGCAACAAGACAACGTTCCCGAGCCATCCGACGCAGCCCCTGGAAAGCTGGTTACTTCCGAAGCTACAAAGCACGCTGAAAGCCAAACCCCGCGCGGATTACAAGGCAATAAATTCTTTCGGAATCTAGAGACTTTTCTCGTACTTGCGTGTACACTGCCTCCGCGCCATGTGCGCTTGAGGGGGAACTCAAGACCCAGGAGCTAAACTTATGTATCGAAAGTTGCGCGTCGCTCTGCAGTTCACTTGTCTCGTTCTGACTGGAACCTTGGCAGGGGCCTCCACTGCGGTTACCGTTTATCCCAATCCGATCCAGTTTGCTACGGTCGCCCTCAATTCAACCAGCCAGCCGACATACGTTTTCGTGAGTAACACGAGCGTAAGTGCGGTCACCATCTCCAACATGACGATTAGTGGTACCGGTAGCAGCAGCTTTGCGTTTTACGGGTTTCCTTGCGTTGGGACCATTTCCGGCGAACAAACTTGCGAAATGTTCATGACGTTCACGCCCGCTGCGATGGGCAATGTTGCAGCCACGTTGGTGATTACTGAAGCAGGCGTGGCCAACCCAATCAATATTCCCCTGCAAGGTACCGGCGGAAATCCCATTCCCATTGTCACGTCGCTCTCCCCGCCTACTGTTTATGTCGACAGCCCGACCACTAAGATCACCATGAACGGTTCGGGATTCTTGTCGTCCACGTTAACTTATCTCCAGAACGGTAACACCCCGCTGCCCACGACATATGTGAGCGCCACTCAAATCACAGTTCAGATACCGGATACTGTTTTGTCGAACACAGGGTCGGTTGGTTTATACGTGTCAAACCCGGCGCCTGGCGGCGGAGTGACATCTACCAGCCTTCAGGTTGTCTCAGCCGAACCTTCTATTAATAGCCTTTCGCCACCTTCCATCGTGGCTGGAACCGCTTCCGAGCCCATTCTTGTTAATGGTCAAAACTTCATGGCCAGCGCAAAAGTGGAATGGAACGGTGTGAGCATTCCGACTACTTACGTCAGCTCCAATCAGCTTCAGGCTCAACCCACCACAGCTGAGCTTGCAACCGCCGGAATTGTTCAGCTGTCGGTGGCCAACCCGTCTCCGGGCATCGTCTCGTCGGCTGCCACCTTCAATGTCACTTATCCCGTTACCCTCACCGTTTTGGATCTTCCCGCCAACGACCTCATCTGGGATCCCTTCGCACAGCTGATCTATGCGTCCTTGCCGAGTAGCTACGGTACAAACGGCAACACGATCGCCGTGATAAATCCGACGACCGGAGCGGTTACTGGATACCATTTCGCCGGCAGCGAGCCCACGAAACTCGCGATTGACAGCACATCCCAGTATCTCTACGTCGGTCTAAATGGGGTCGGCTCGATCCAGCGATTAGATCTTCCGTCCTTTACACAGGACATTCAGATCAGCCTGGGGACCGCGAATAATGGGCCGAGTCTTGCCGAAGCCGTGGCCGTGTCTCCTGCGAATTCGCAAACGATAGCCGTCGCGGTCAACACCTGTTGTCCGGGTCCAATTGAATTCTTCACCGGCACGACGAAGCTTACGAACTCCGTCTCGGCAGCAGGCGCTAACCAACTGGCTTTTGCCAGCGGCACTACACTGTACGGTTATCAGTCCGGCACCCTGAGCCAGATCACGGTCAGCTCTACCGGCGGGACGTTGGCAAAACAGTGGAGCAATGCGGTCACCGGTAATACTTTCCAGTATTCCGGCGGCCTGATCTTTGGCGGCAATGGCCAGGAATTCAATCCGGCGACCGGCTTACTGGTAGGGACGTTTGATGTCGGGTCCGTTTGCTGTAACAGCACTGAGGTCCTGCCAAATTCGTCGCTGAATCGCGTGTTTGCCCTCGGTCAGACTCCTTTTTTTGACTCTTTCTCCATTACCAGCTACAACCTGGCTCAGTTCACACCTTTGGCAGTGGCTGACTTGGATGAACTGGGTACCTCCTACTACTCTTCCATTTCCGCTTCGAGTTTCATCCAATGGGGCACCGGCGGCTTAGCTTTTATTCTGTCCAATGGCTGTTGCGGAGCTAGCACGTCTCAAGTTGTGTTGCTACAGAGTCCCACCCTGCTTCTCGCCGCCACAAAAACCCGCAGCCCGGCGCCGGTTTCAAATTCATTGAGCCCGTCGAGCGTTCCTCACGGAAGCAAGAACTTTCGTATGGCGGTTGGAGGATCAGGTTTCGTGCCGGGATCGGTGGTCACTTGGAATGGCAAAGCTCGTTCCGCAAGCTTTGTCAGCGAAAATGAGTTGAGGGTTTACGTGCCCGCAGCCGAGGTCGCGTCCACGGGCACGGCTTCCATTGAGGTCAAGAACCCGGCTCCAGGAGGAGGAAAGTCGAACACGCTGACCTTCACCATCAAGTAACCGTTTCCCTGTTCAAGACCGTGTGCCCCATTTCTCGCCTCCGCGCGAGAAGTGGGGCGTCTCACGCAGCTGGCCCGTGGTGCCAACGATCTGCCCGCTGCGGAGCGGTACTTAAAAAGGTGCGAATGGATGGAAATAATTGGTCGGGACGGGCAGATTTGAACTGCCGACCCCTCGCACCCCAAGCGAGTGCTCTACCAGGCTGAGCCACGTCCCGACGAGGAAGGAATCCACTGATGCGACGGTCGCCATCCGACGATCCGTCAGCCTCCAGCGGAGGGGTTCACCCAGTGATTCTACACTACCGCCACGAGATCACGCGCCACGACCCCGCGCACCTGTCATCCTGAGCAACGCGAAGGATCTGTGTAGTCCGCCGCGGAGTACATAGGTCTTTCGGCCCGCAAAAGGCGCGGGCCTCAGGATGACAGCCATTGAGCTCTACTCCATATCCCTCCAATTCGCCCCCACCCCCATGTCTACCTGCAGCGGCACGGCCAGCGCGTGGACCTTCTCCATGTGCTCCCGTACCAGCGGCTGCATCACTTCCACTTCGTTCTCCGGAACTTCAAACACCAGTTCATCGTGCACCTGCAGCGTCATTCTGGATTTCAGGCCGCGCTCGCGCAGAACAGCGTCGATGCGGATCATCGCGATCTTGATGAGATCGGCTGCGGTGCCTTGCAACGGCGTATTGACGGCAGTCCGTTCCGCGAATCCGCGCTGGTTGGCGTTCTTGCTGTTGATGTCCGGAATCGGCCGGACGCGTCCGAACAGCGTCTTCACTTTCAGATCGCGCCGAGCCTCATCGAGAGTCTTGTCGATGAAGGTGCGCACGCCTTTGTACTTTTCAAAATAGGCAGCGATGAACTGCTTGGCTTCGCCGGGCTCAATGCCAAGCTGCTGCGAGAGTCCGAAGGCCGAGAGCCCATAGACAATGCCGAAGTTCACCACCTTGGCCTGGCGCCGGTGGTCAGGCGTGACCATCAACGGCGGCACGCCAAATACTTGTGACGCCGTCAGCGTGTGAATGTCGTCGCCGCGGCGGTAGGCCTCGACCAGCAGAGGATCGCGCGAAAAATGCGCCAGCAGGCGCAACTCGATCTGCGAATAGTCGGCGGTCAGCAGGACGTGCCCGGGGTCGGCGATGAATGCTGCGCGGATGCCGCGCCCGAGCTCGGTGCGGATCGGAATGTTCTGCAGGTTGGGATTCGCAGAAGAAAGCCGCCCGGTTGCGGTTCCGGTCTGACCGAACGTGGTGTGCAGGCGTCCGGTCGCAGGATGGATGAGCGCGGGCAACGCGTCCACGTAGGTTGACTTGAGCTTGGTGAGCTGCCGATAGTCGAGCACCATGCGCGCGATGGGATGGTTCTCCGCGAGTTCCTCGAGAACGTCGACCGCTGTCGAAATCGTCCGCCCCCTGCCGTATTTCACCGGCTTGGGCAGGTTCATGCGATTGAACAGAACGTCGCCCAGTTGCTTCGGCGAACCGACGTTGAACTCGATTCCGGCGACGTCGTAAATTTCCTTCGCCTTGGCGGCGATCTCGCGCTCCATTTCGCCTGACATCTGCGATAGCGCGGCCGTGTCGATTTTGACTCCCGCCTGCTCCATCCGCGCCAGCACCGGCACGAGGGGCAAATCCATCTCTTCGTAGAGCTTGACCAGCCCTGCCTGCTCGACGTCAGTGCGCAGCGCGATCGCGAGGCGTCCGGTAATGTCGGCCGACTCGGGCAGCTCGCCGGCGAGCTTCAAGTTGAAACGGCGAAGAGCGACGTCCGCCAGCCGGTGCGACGAATACGTCGGATCAAGCAGGTACGAATACAGCATGGGATCATGGCGCACGCCCGCGACCGAAACTCCAAGCGGAGAAGTTCCCCGTGGATTCAGAGCGTGAATCGCCGCTTTGTAATCGTGCAGGGCTTTGGGAACACTGGCGTTCGTGAGCACAGCCCGTAGTTTTTCGGCAGCGCCGGCCGAGTCGAGCTTGACGATCGTGGCCGTCCCGGCTGCGGCAGAGATGGCTACACGCCGCGCCGCGGGCTCGGGAGCCGCCTTGACCAGCGCATCTCCCAGGCCGCCCATCAAGGACATTTGAGCGTCCGGAACCTCTTCTTCTTTTTCTTCTTCCTCCGGCGCGGTTGCCGTTTCTTCCTGCTCGACTGCCACTGCGAGCACGCCCCCGTCCGCGACTGCGTTGACTACGCTCTCTACGTCCGCGCCCGACGTCGCCTCCGTGGAATGAGTCTCGCTCACCTCAACCACCGGCAGCAGCTCTTTCAGCAGCGAGGTAAATTCCAGTTCGGTAAAGAGCGCTCGCAGGTCGTCAAGGTTGGGCTCTCCGGCGCGCATGGATTCCACATCCAGGTCGATGGGAACATTCGTGTCGATCGTCGCCATGCTCTTGCTGAACAAAATGGTCTCGCGATTGTTCAGCAGCGACTCGCGGTAGGTTTTCTTTTCGACTTCGGCGGCGCGCTCCAGCGCCTGCTCGACGGTGCCGAAGCGCTGGATGAGCTCCACCGACCCCTTGTCGCCGATGCCCGGTGCTCCGGGAATATTGTCGATGGCGTCGCCCCGCAGGGCCATCACGTCGACCACGCGCTCGGGCGGCACGCCGAGAATTTCTTCGACCTTCGCGGCATCGCAGATCAGATTGTCTTTCGGCGGATTCAGAATCTGCACTTTGTCGTTGACCAGTTGCATCATGTCCTTGTCGCTGGAAACGACATACACGGGATGCGAGGCCTCGGCGGCCCGGCGGGCCAGGGTGCCGATCACGTCGTCGGCCTCGAAGCGGGCCAATTCCAGGATCGGAATCCGATAGGCCTCGAGCGCGCGCCGAATGTAGGGAACCTGCTGCACCAGGTCTTCCGGCATGGCCGAGCGGTTGGCTTTGTAGCCCTTGTATTCGACTTCCGTAAAAGTCTGCGTTTTGATGTCGAACTTGCGGATGCTGGTCACGGCCTCCGCCTGCTCGTCGCGGAAAGTGGGCCCGGCGACGTCGAACACTGCCGCCAGATATTGGGGAGAAAAATCTTCGCGCAGCTTGCGCAGCATGTTCACGAAAACGTAAGTCGCCGCCGTCGGGAGCCCGGTCTTGGTCGACATGGAACGCTGCCGCGCCATGGCGTGGTATGCGCGGAAGATGAATGACATTGTATCGATCAGGAAGATGCCGCCGTGTTCCGGCGCAGCCTGAGACGGCTTGCCAGCCGCGGTTTTGCGGTTCGCAGTACTGTCGCGCGAGTCGCCACCGCGTGAATCATTTTCACGGGAGTCTGCCGCGGGCGGCGTCGGAGTCGGTGATTGCTTACGCGGAGGCAACCCGCATAGTTTAGCAGCAGCGCATGCGCTAGAAATCCACGCGGAAGTTCGCCTCCACGATTCGGGCGTCCTTGTTCCCGCCAGAGCTGCGGAAGACCAGGTAGTACTTGACCGGCGTTTTCATCGAAGGGGGAAGATCAAAGTTGACGGCCTGGTTGTGGGACGCTTCAACGGAGAACATAGCGTCGCTGGGGCGATTGCTGGCGAGTTCGGCCTGCTGATCCTCGTTCAGCAAAAGCAAATCGATGTTGGCGCTGTCGTCGGACGCGCCACGCCCCGGGCCCGCGAACGACTCGAAGATTCCGTGGAGATGCGGCTGGGCAGCGTGAGCGGGAATCTCGAAGGGAAATGTGGCGGAAGCTTTCAGGTTGAAGGTCTTCTCGACGATAGTTTGGGTCGCGCCTGCTGGCGAGGGCGTCACCGGCCCCCTCGGCGACACATAGTCCGAGGGCGCGATGGTCTGCGTCTTTGGCGGAGGATCCTTCGTACACGCCGCGGCAGCCATAAGGAGAGTCGCCAGCAAGGCGGCCGGATATCTGCGGTGGGGTCTCACGCGTCAGTGCCCCTTCGGCTTTCCATATTCGGTGTTGAAGTGAAGCTGAATTACTCCGCACGTCCCCTGCTCGGGCGAGTACACCACGCAGGTATCGAAGGGCCGCGAATACATGTGCAGGCTGACGGCGCGCTGGTTGAATTCGCGAGGATTCACCACGCGATGAACGGGATCGGCCGGGTCGACGGCGCAGGGATGCGAGATGTTCATCTCAACCGTGTTGGTGGGTTCGAGCCGGCAGGTTCCACCTTGCAGATCCTGATGAACGAGGTGAAAGTTTTCCACGTGCAGGCGGCCGATGGGAACGGCCATCCAGCAATTCTGATCGCGATGATTGTGCACCGAACTAGCCTGCCCGACCTCCCAGCAAATGGCCATCAATTCGTAAAGCGAACTCCGGTCGATGAGATTTCGGGTGTAGTGCTGCCGGTCCCAGTTCAGATAGGGAGCGAGCGACTCTGCGCTGACGGGAGTGTCCTGCAGAAAGCGCCGCACCGGCTCAGTTGGCCCGAAGGCGGACTCGGGCAGTTGTCGCAAGCCTTCAACGAAAGACTGGATGGAAACAGGTTTTACTGCGGTGGCCACAGAGCGCTCCGGAAAACGAGTATAGCGCAGCCCGAACGTGTGGAGCGGACACTCCTGTCCGCTGCCCTTGACTTTGCTTTTGACTTTGTTTCTGTCCGAACCTGAAACGAATCGGCCCTACGGCTCCCTCCCCGCTCCCAAAATCTCCTTACCCCCGCCCTGCGCCACTGCCGGATACACCGCGCCCTTACGCCGCCGCAAATCTCCCGGCAATTCCGACCGCAGCAGCCACAACCCGGCCGCCACCGCCGCCAACCAGGTAATCGAGACCAGCGCCAGCTGGGTCAAGTCCGCCATGCGACTGCCGTGGCCCGTGGTTGCCAGCGGGACAATCTTGCCTACTTCAAAGCTGACTGCACCCGCGACCACGGCCACCACCGCCGCTTTTCCTAACTCCCACCAACGCAACTCGCCGAGCGGGACCAGTTTCTTGTAGTGCAGCAGGCCGGCCAGCGCCAGCAGATTCACGCCAATCCCGATATCCGACGCCCACGCCAGCCCGATCACGCCGAAGGAATGAAACAAGAGCGAATAAACCGGCAACGACGCTGCCGTAATCACGCTGACCGCGACCATTGGGGTAAGCGTGTCCCCGGCCGCGTAGAAGGCGCGCGCATAGAGTCCCTGCGCCGCCCAGAGTGCCAGCGACAACGAGAACCAGAAAAAATAAATCGCCGTCGTCTGCGTGTCCGCAAAAAGAAATCTTCCCCGCCGGTATACCAGATCGATCAAGGGAAGCGCCGCCACCATCATCCATCCAGTTGCCAGAAACGATGCTGCCGACACCCGATAGACCGAATCGTTCACCGTGGCGGCGAATTCCTTCAGCTTCTTCTCGTTGAACAGCCGCGCAAAAAATGGCAGCGACGCCTGCCCGGTCGCCTGCCCCAGTACCGCGATGGGCACGGCAAACAGCCGCTTCGCATAGTTGAGGCGCGCAATGTCGCCCACGCCGCTGGCCGCATAGTGGCGCAAAATCCAGTCGTCCGCGGTCACCAGCGATACGCCCAGCATGAGCGGCACCGACAGCTTCACCCACTCGCGGAACGCCGGATTCATCACCTCAAACGACGGCTTGTAGCCGGTGCCAATGCGTGCCGCGCCGATCACGCTGGCCAGAAACGGGCCCACAACACTGCCGATCAGCGCGCCATACGCCAGCGAAGCGATGCCGAAATGCCGCCCGCCCGCCACCCCGCCCAGAATGATAAATATGTTGTAGAGCAGCGGCCCAAACGCCGGCAGGAGAAACAAGCGGTGCGACAGCAGCACGGCCGAGACCACTCCGCCCACATAAAAGAAGATCTGCGCCGGTAGAAGAATTCGCGTCAGGTGAACGCACAGCTCGATCTGCTGCGGCGAAAAGCCTTTCACGAACCAGCGCACAAACTGCGGTGCGAAAATCTCGGTCAGGATGGTCCCCACGATCATCACCGCGGTCATGACCGTGATGATGATGGAGAACGTCTTCTGCGCCTCGGCATCGCGCTTTTCGGCGAGAAAGCGCGTGTAAATCGAGATGAAGGTGATCGAAGCCGCGCCCCCGGCCACAATGTAGTTGAGAAAATCGGGCAAGGTGAACGCGGCAACATAGGCGTCGGTCTGCGATCCGGCGCCGAAGGCGAAAGCGATGTACGCCTCGCGTGCGTAGCCGATGACCCGCGACAGCATCACTGTCCCCATCAGCAGCAGGGTCGCGGAAAATGCCGTGTGCTGGTGCGAGGGCCGGAAGAATCGCAGAAGTTTCGTCATTGAGACCCGATCGGAACGTTCAATCTTATCGGAATCTCAATCCGTCAGACAGTTGTGGGGCGGACACTCCTGTCCGCCGCCTCTGCCTTTGATCTTGACTCTCCTGTCAGGAGCGCCGACCTAATTCTCCCCTACTTTCCCTCCGGCGAGACCCAAACTCGGCCCGCCGATATCAAATCCACCTTCGGCACTTCGGTTCTGAGTTTCACCGTCTGCCATCCCGCCTTCTTGGGTGGCTTGGCCAGGAAGGTCAACAAATACTGATGGCTCAGCCGGCGCGTGAAGTCATCCAGGTAGGGAGTAAACGCGACGGGAGGTCCATTGAACCCGATGTAATACGCTTCACCGCCGGTCATTTCTGCCAGCCGCGCCAGATAAAGCTGGCCCCAATAGGCTTGCCAGTAGCTATGACCAAGATGGCCAGCGCCCGGGGTATAAATCGCAGAAACGAGAATTCCGGAGCGCTGCGCAACGTCGATGGCCTCGTCCAGATACGGATCCTGAAGGTCTCCAGTGCCGTAATAGAGGTCGATTCCATCGGAGGCCATAATGATCTCCCGGCGCCCGGTGCTTGCCGGCCAGCGTTTTATCAGGTCGGTCAGCGAAAAATACGGGCTGCCATTGACTCCGCGGATTCCCATCGGAAGGCGGAGCGCCTTGGCCGCCAGGGCATGATCGCTGGTCAGATTCTGCTCGACCTTGGCGATCCCATTCTGCATGTAGGCCACCCCAACCATGGTGGAGGCCGTTTGTTCGTTGATGAATTTTCGCAGATCGTCCAACTGCGTGCCCAGGCTGATGTTGGATCCGTCGTCGAGCAAAACCATCAACTCGAGAGCTGCGTGGTCTCCTTGGGCCGGAATCCATTCGGTGACCGTATCGCGCTCTTTTCCTTCATAGACCATGACCTCCTCGCGGTTAATAACCGGTACGTCGGAACCGTGATGGGGCTCAACCGTGACGACCAGGTGCGCCGGAATTCCGCTCTCTGAGGCCTGCTGAGCCGCAAGCCTCTGGGCTCCGCAAAGCCAGACCGCTGAGACAAATATTGCAATGCCCATAAAACGATATTTGTTCATGGAAGCTCCTTTCGAAGAACCGCCTTTGAGTGACAGCTTTCAGTCAGCCCAAGAGACAAGTTTCTAAGGTCTTAGATGTTCTCGAGAGGAAAAAAGTATGACCCGAATCATAGCTCCAGCCGCCGAGGCGAAAAAAGATTAACGATCCAACGTGGGATTCTTGCCGCCGCCTCCTGGTGCGATAATTCAGGAGTGGCCGACTCCACGACCATCCAGGCCCGTTCCGCCGTGCTCCGCCGATCTTTCCGCAGAGACTTCCCCGCGGCGGTCCGCGGCGAAGGCGTCTACCTGTGGGACGCCGACGGGAAGAAATACCTCGATCTCGCCGGCTCCGCGGCAGTCAACTTTATCGGGCACGGCGTAGCAGAAATCTCGGCCGCCATGGCCGCGCAAGCCGCGAAGCTCGAGTTTGTCCACACCAGCCAGTTCACTACGCCGGTGGCCGAAGAGTACGCCGAAGAATTGCTGGCGTTCGCCGGGTTAAACTCGAGCGATCATTTCCGTGGCGGGGCGGTCTACTTCACCTGCGGAGGTTCCGAATCGATCGAGACCGCATTGAAGCTGGCCCGTCAATATCAGGTCGAAATCGGACAACCCGCCCGCCACCAGATTCTGAGCCGCCAGCAGAGCTATCACGGCTCGACGCTGGGCGCGTTGTCCGTGTCAGGCAATCGGCGTCGCCGCGAAATCTATGTTCCGATGGTGCGCGAGTTCGCGCACGTCGGCATGCCCTACTGCTACCGCTGCGCCTTCGATTGCACCGACGGCTGCCACAACTGCGGCCAGCAATACGCTGCCGAACTCGAACGCGCCATTGAAGCCTCGAACGGCGAAGCCGCCGCGTTCATCTTCGAGCCGGTCAGCGGAGCCACGCTCGGCGCGGTGGTTCCTCCGCCCGGATATTTGCAGGCCGTTGCCGAAATCTGCCGCCGCCACGGCGTGCTGCTGATCGCCGACGAAGTCATGACCGGCATGGGCCGCACCGGCCGTAACTTCGCGGTGGAACACTACAATGTGGCCCCCGATATTCTGATTACCGCCAAGGGACTCTCCAGCGGCTACGCCCCGCTCGGCGCCGTGATCGCAAGTAAGAAAGTTGTGGACGCGATTGCCGACGGCTCAGGCGTGTTCCTGCATGGCTTCACCTACAACGCGCATCCCATCTCTCTCGCCGCCGGACGCGCCGTGCTGCGGCATTTGCAGACCAGGAAATTAGTCGAAGCTGCCGACTCCAGTCGCCCCAACACCTCCGCCGCCCACTTCAAGCAAGCCCTCGAGAGCCTTCGAACAGAGGAAGTAATAGGAGATGTTCGCGGCATCGGCCTGCTCAGGGCCGTGGAATTCGTCGCCGACAAAGCCAGCAAGCGCCCGTTCCCGCCCGATCAGAACTTCGCCGGAAGCGTCGCCGCCGCTGCCCTGAAGCGCGGTCTGCTGGTCTATCCATTGCAAGGCAGCGTCGACGGCATCTCGGGCGATCACCTTCTTCTGGCGCCGCCCGCGATCATTACTAACGAGCAGATTACGTGGGCCGCCGAGCAGTTGCGGGCCGCGGTACACGAGGCATTTGTTTCGCTCTGAAAGCACTGGGGCAGGAGAAACGAGGGACGAACCCTCTGCCTCATTGATGCCGTCCTGAGCTTCGCTGCCAACGCCGCAGAGCATAGTACTCGTTGATGGGCCGGTCGTCGCGCAGAGCAGGCGTGGTGGGAGAGGCCGCAATCAGCTTCTCGATCGGAATCTCATTGTCCAACACAGTGTCAAAGGCAAGAAGGACTGCCGGGCTGCCCCCCGGCGGCGGGTCCCATTCGGTGAGGTCGGCCGCGGCATCGGCCGGCAGCTTGCGCTGTAGGTCGTTCGCCGTCAGCTGCGGAAGGGGCCGATCGCTGGCCAGAAAGTGGAAGCCCCAGCCGTCGACACTGCCGAACACGCGCACATAAGGGAACGAGTTTCGCAGCGCTCGTGCGACTGCGGCGAAATCTTGATTGTCGCCCTCGGGCAGCCACTGCGCCAGAATGCCGCCCGGCCGCAGCCGCTTGCGGGCCGCGGCATAAAACTCCTCCGAATACAGCATGCTCGATCCCGCCGCTTCCACCGGCGGCGGAGGATCAATCGTGATGAGGTCATACTGTTGCGTGGTGCGTTCGAGGTAACGGCGGCCATCGTCGATCACCACATGCCCCAGGGGCGATAGCAGAAGCTCGGCGCCATCGCTGTGAAAATAACTGAACATCTGCGGCACGCTGGGCACCAGCTCGACCGCGGTGACATGGATCTTCCAGCTGAGCAGGGAGCGGAACGTGGTTCCCATACCGAAACAGATGTCGAGCGCATTCTGCGGCGCACGGTCGAGAAACGCCAGCGGGAGATGCGCCATCATCTTCGTGATGGGGGTCAGCGAGGTCATGCCATATCCATTGACCAGGAGTTGTTTGTTCATGTCCTCTCCCGTGGCGATCACGGTGGCTGTCGAATCGCGGAGCACTTGCCGCTGCGGGTAGCGCTCATCGTAGCCCTTGCTGCTGAAGATCAGTACGCCGGCCAGAGGCACAAGAACATACGCAGCACCGCTCGCGAAACGCGTGACCCCTGGTCTCGGGCGCAGCGCCCGCGGACCAAAAATCAGCCACGGCAACGAGAGCACGATCAGCGACCAGCGTTCGCTCAAGTAAGGCAACAGCAAGAATCCCGCCAGCAGCGGCCCCAGAATGCATCCCACGACATTGACCGCGTAAGCGCTCCCGGCCTTGCCCGGATCTCCGGCCGACCGCCGGTCGACCAGCATCGGAGTAAGAAACCCCAACAGGCCGGTGAAGGGTGCAACGCCCAGCACAAGCCTCAGACCTTTCGACCAATGAATGCCCGGATTCGACGTCACCAGCGGAAACAGCGCGGCCAGTGCCAGCAACGTCCACAGAACCGGACTTTCCGCGGTGGTCCCGACGGAATCGCCAACCTGCCGCGAACTCCACCGCCGGTACAGGCGCGAACCGGTGAACGTCGCCGCAAGGTAAACGCACAAAATGCTGGCGAATGCGTAGACCACGGTTCCCAGATACGGTGTGAACTGTCGCACCCAGACCAGTTCCATCCCCATGCTCGTCAGACCACTCAGAAAGAGCAGAATCAGAATGGCGCTGCCGCTCGCAGCATTTGGTATTGGTTTGGCGGACGGTTCGGCGTTTCCGACCGTGGATTCTTGCGGAGAATTCGACGAGCGCGAGAGCACAACGGCCGTCGTCGCAATCGCGCAGTTACATGCGGCGCCCACCCACAGCGTTCCGCGGAAACCTAGAAGTTCGACCAGCAGCGGAGGCAAGACCGTTCCCACGACCGCACCCGCGACATTTGCCGTGTAGAGAGAACTGAATGACCGCCCAGATTCGCGCGGCAGTGTCTGTCGAATCGCCCGCATCCCGATCGGGATCGTCGCCCCCATCAGCCCGCACCACGGAATCAGCGTGCAAGCCACCCACAGCCCGGACGCCGAATAGTAGGCCGGCGACGATGACAGCTGAAGCCCTTCGAGAATGCCGCGGCCCCATCCCAGTTCGTAGGGCACGGCGATGCCCGAGATTCCGATGAGCAGTTCGATCACCGCATAAAGACGAAGCGCCGGAAACGGTAGGCGGTCGCCCCTCCGGTCGAGCCATGCGCCACTCGCCCAGGACCCGAGTCCCAGGCCAGCCATGAACACCGACAGCACAATCGACACCATGGCCGTGGTCACGCCGAACTTCGCCATCGCCAGGCGCAGCCATACCAGTTCGTACAGGACGCTGCAAAATCCCGAGACGAAGAAGAGAGAAAGAAAGAGTTCCCGAAAAGTCTTTTGCGATGGATGGTTGGGCAAGCAGTGACCGGTGTCCGGCATGGGAATGAAAGCACAACTGAGCGAACCAGAGCAAGTCAGACAAGCCAAGTCAGCCCTCCCAGGAGATGATCTGGCGGTGTAAGCGTCGGCAACAAAAAGACTTCTAGGATGACCTGAAGTTGAGCCGCGAATGACCGCCAGTGCATTGCTGTGCACCGCCATCGGCGCCAAAGTGGCAATCGAGCGCACCGCGTCGGATTCGGCTTCTGGAAGTGAAACGGGCGGGACGCGAAGCACGGACGGGAAGGGCACGGCTTCAGCCGTGCCGTTAGGGGCGAAAAAAATCCCGGGCTTTAGCCCCTGAGGGTCGCTGCCAGATCGCCACGGCCGTGACGCTCAAAACCGACGGAGGCCATTTATGGCAAATCCCAATTCGCAAACCATGACGGAATTCTGTGAGCAGGTCAACCCGCGCGTCCTGCTTGTTCTACGAGATGAAGAGATGCTCCGCACGCGTCCCTTCCCCGACATGCTGCGCGTGCAGGAAAGCTGGGTCGCCGCGGCAGAAAAACGCGCCCTGCTCTGGCTGGCCGCGCGCACTCCGAACCGCATTGGCCCCGACCACCTGACAATCCTGGGCCTGGCAGCCCAGACCGGCGCGGGACTGTGCTACGCCCTGGCCGCATGGAACCGCTACGCGCTGCTTGGCGTGATCGCCTGCCTCGCGCTGAACTGGCTGGGCGATTCGCTCGACGGCACCCTCGCGCGCGTTCGCCAGCGTCTGCGTCCGCGTTACGGATTCTACGTCGACCACATGGTCGACAGCTTTGGCGCGCTCGCCCTGATGGGCGGTCTGGCCCTGTCTGGATACATGCATCCCTGGATCGCCATTGGCCTGCTGATCGCGTTCCTGATGCTCTCGATTCAGTCCTATCTCGCGACCCACGCCCTGGGCGAGTTTCGCATCTCCTTCTGGCGCTTCGGCCCGACGGAGCTGCGCATCCTGCTCGCGGCCGGCAACCTGGCATTGTTCTGGAAGCCGGTGGTGCATCTTTTCGGCGGTGCGGGTGTCTATCGCCTGTTCGACGTGGGCGGCGCTATCGGCCTCGCCGGCATGGGGTTGATGGTGGTCGTCTTCTCGCTGCAGAACACGATCCGCCTCTATCGCGAGGAAAGGATTCCGCAATGAAGATGACGGCATTGGCAAATTCGTACAGACGCGATGCTCCACGGTCCACGCTGGTGCGCTGGTGCAAGTTCAACTTCGTCGGTGGAATTGGAATCGGAGTGCAATTCGCCGCGTTGTTCCTGCTGAAGAGCGTGATGCACTTCAACTATCTTGCCGCGACCGCGATCGCAGTGGAGGCAGCGGTGGTCCACAACTTCGTCTGGCACGAACAGTTCACCTGGGCAGACAGAATCCAGTCCGATCGCGCAGAACCCCGCTGGCGCCGCTCGTTGCCCCGGCTTCTACGTTTCAATCTCACCAACGGAGCCGTCTCCATCCTCGGCAACCTCGCGCTGATGAAAGTAATGGTCGGCGAGGGCCACATGAACTATCTGCTGGCCAACGCCATCGCGATCACCCTGTGCTCGCTGGCGAATTTCCTGGTGAGCGAAACCTGGGTGTTCGATGACAGCTCGTCAGCGACCTCTAATCACAATCGGCCCAAGCTGTCCGATTCCGCGCCTATAGTCAAGCAGACGCAGACCATTGAACTCTAATTCGATGCGACCCCGATGCAGAAACTCCGGCCTGCTCAGGATGAGCGGCGTCCCCCGACATATGCCCCGCGCGCTTCGTCCCGAATCTCCGTAGCGATCGTCGACCGTGGGATTCAGATCAAAGGACTGAACCGAGCTGAATTCCGGCCCCGAGTCGGCATTCGAATTCCAGTCATGCGCCATAGTGCCGTGTGCGGCGAGGGCGTCGTCGAACTGCGTAGCCGGACATGTGGTCTCGGAAATGTCCGTGGTAACAAGCAAGGATGCGGGTTGGTGCAAGGCCGAGCGACAATGAATCAGATTCGTGTATTCAGACCTGACCGCGCATCGACCGACGCCAGGCATCACAAACTCGCCACGCGGGACTACAAATTTCTGTTGGTTCTTGTCGAGGAAGACGGTCAGCGCCAGAGAAAGCCGAATCCTCACCGGAAGCATCTTGATTCGGTCATAGATCTTCCTTTTCAGATTGAGCGTGATTTCGGTGCGATTCTGATCTGGAAACAGGGTCACACCGTTCGATTGCCAACCGGTATCCCATCGCGGCCCGGCAGGAGACTCAATTACCGACATGACACCATTCACCCGGACAATCGACTCGTTCGCAACTCCAGAGACGGTCAGCGGTATCTGGATCTCGACGTCGTTACCATCGTAAAAATCTTCGTGCGTGACGGGAGTCTCAATGGGGCGCAATTCCAGCCGCAGCGGCCGACCCTGGCTTGCATCGAACTGCGGGTACTCGCGAGCGACGAGTTTTCGATATGGAGTGACCACTATCATGAACAGGACCACCACCGCAGCGCCACCCAGCACCCAGCGTGATCGTAGCGTCCTTCGCTGGTGATATTGCCACATCAGGACAGCCAAACAGGTGCCAATCAAAACAGCGCCCTGCAAATCTTCGGTGCCCGAAGAAAAATCTGCGCTTGGGATTTCCGAGGAAAGTGCCGCAATGCCGATCATGTACAGAGCTATTGCTAGTAGAGCCAGAAGCATTTGGACCACAGTTGCCGTGACCGTCGCTAGTGCCGCGACGGGCAGCAGCAAGAATAGGAGGACGGGCACCTGCATCCACAGTAGCCCAAGAAAGTAGGCCGCGGGCATGAATCCCGCTCTCGCAAGCAGAAAGACATGGGCGATCAACAGTGGGAGGTTGACAAATAGGAGGACAAACAGCACCTTGGCGGCTAGCAATTTCTTCCACTCGTAAGGGCGAGTAATCCAGAACTGGCGATCTCCCACCAGAGATTCACCCTGTACCACTCGCGCAACCACCAACCACCAGCTAAGCATCAATAGGATAACGGGTAGCCCGGTCGTCAAGAATCGATTGAATCCAAAGACGTATGCCTCCGACGGATTCCATTGGCGCACCTCATTCCATGCAAATGCCACCATGAGCACAATCGAGACCGCACCTTCACGCCAGAAATGGCGCACGTCTTTTCGGAAAATGTGCAAGACCTGTTTCATTGCCGGCCCTCTCTATCTATGCCGCGTTTCGCCCTGCCTTGGCCATGGCCAGAAAAATCGATCGCAGTGACATCGGTGTATACGTAATGTCACGCACCTCGCCAAACAAGTTCCGAACGTCACCGCTCGTCCGCTCCCGATCGAAACGACTCTCGACGAACCGAACCACGGCCGCCGAAGTGCTCACGTGCATCCAGGAATCCGGTACTTTACTGCGTGGAGTCGTAGGAGCATTCAACGTGACCTCCACCTCTCGGAAGCGCTCGACCAATACCCCCAACTCCTCGGACAACCGCAACCGCCCATCCTCCAGGTAGCCCACGTGGCTGGCGAAGCTCTCAATCTCCGCCAGGTCATGTGAAGAAACGAAGATCGTCGACTCCTCGGCGCGATCCAGCAGCCCTTCGATCAACTCATCGCGGACCAGAGGATCAAGCCCCGTGAAAGGTTCGTCCAGCACGATCAGTTTCGGGTGATAGGCGAGCGCGCTGGCCAGCGCGGCCTTCATCCGCATCCCGCGCGATAAGTGGCGGAGCTTGCGGTCCAGCGGCAGATCGAACTGCTTCACCAGCTCCTTTTCCAGATCGCGGTCCCATGACGGATAAAACGGTCGGAGATAGGCGAGCAGCCCGCCCACTCGCATCCATTCCGGCAGCTGTTGGTTCTCCGACACATACCCGATCGACGTAAAGGCACCACCCGCGATTTGCGTCGATTCCATGCCCAGCACTTGGGCGCGACCGTGGGTCGGTCCGAAAATGTTCATCAGGATCTTGATGGCAGTAGTCTTGCCCGCGCCGTTCGGGCCCACGAGCGCATAAACTGCTCCCTCTGCCACGTTGAGATTCAGACCAGCGAGAGCGTGCACCCGGCCAAATTTCTTGGTGAGATTTTCGGTTCGAATCACGTCGAACGCTTCTCGGCTAGTCGTTGTTTGGCTAATCGCTTGGGTCATCGCGTGTCGCGACCTCCTCGACCTGATTCCGCCCTTGATCCGCCTGGACTGCCACCGAGTCGTTTCCAATGCGCCGAAATGGACGTCAGTATGTCTTCCAGACCGATCCCGAGTTTCTTCGCTTCCACCACGAGTTGTTCGATTTCGCGTCCCAGCAGTTGCGTTCGCTCGGCCTTGCTTGCTTCCGGCAGGGTCGCAACGACCGTGCCAATGCCAGGCCGGCTCTCCAGCAAGCCGGTCGTGACCAGGTAGGTGACGACCTTGTGTGCGGTGTTGGGATTGATTTTGAGTTCTTTGCTGAGGACTCGCACGGAGGGGAAGGGGTCGCCCGGACGCATTTGCCCGGAGATCATTGCCTTTTTTGCGGCATACACAACTTGCTCATGGAGCGAAAGGCCGGGCCGGAAATCCACGCGGAACGGAATCACGATCCGTACTATTACACGTAGTACAGCTGGTGGTCAAAGCAAAAAACTGACAGACGATTGCATGCTCAACCGGGGGCTCGCGCGATAGTCAACACAACCTTCCCATAATTCTTCCCCTCTTCCAGCAGCTTGTACGCTTCCACCGCGCGCTCCAGCGGGAACACGTGGCCGATCTGCGGAGTCAGTTTCCCCTGTGCGATCCAGGCCGAAAGCTGCTGCCATGCCGGGTCCATGATTTCGGGTTTCTGCGCCAGATACGTAAGCCACAGTCCTTGCACGCTCGCCGACTTCGCGTACATGGCGCGAAGATCGAGCTTCGGAGGCTTGCCCGTCGCCGTGCCGTACTGGATGACGCGTCCAAAGTCGCGCAGGCAGCGCGTGCTCTTGGCGGTGTGCTCGCCGCCCAGCATTTCGAAGACGGCGTCGACGCCTTCGCCGTGCGTCAGATTCTTCACGACCTCTTCATAGTCGTGCTGCTTGTAGTTGATGGCGTGCTGCAAGCCGAGCGTTTTCACGCGCGCGAGTTTTTCGTCCGACGATGACGTGCCGTACATGTAGACGCCGAGCAACTGGCCGACCTGCACGGCTGCCGTGCCCACGCCTCCGGCCACGGCGTGGATGAGAACGCGGGGGGTGCGCCGCGGAGCTTCGCTCCGCTGGACAGCCGAGGGCGTCTGTCCCCACATGGGCGGTGATGTCATGCCGGCCTGCCAGTACGCGAGATATGCGGTGAAGTAGTTGACTGGGAAGGCGGCGGCCTGCTCGTCGGTCCAATGGTCTGGGATTGCCCACAGCATGTTGGAGTAGGCGGACGTCTTCTCGGCGAACGCGGCCCACTGCGCGTATCCCATGACGCGCCGTCCGCTGGTCTCGTTAGCCCCGGAGATCTCTACTCCGGCGAATTCGCGTCCCACGACCAGCGGGGGCGCCGGGGTTCCGGGATAACCTCCCATGGTGGTCATCAGGTCGGCAAAATTCAGACCTCCGGCACCGACGCGGACCAGCGTTTGGCCGGCTTTCGCCGTGGGTTCGGGAACATTTTGGACTGCAAGCGCGTCAAGCCCGGACAGGCGGGTGAGGACGAGGGCTTTCATGCTCAAAGTTTACAGGATCACCGGCCTCCCGACCGTCAGCGTCATGACTACTCCATCGCGCCGACGACTTCGAACTTTCTGGTTTTGTTGTCGGGAAACAGGAACTCGTAGACTTGATACGAATCATAAGCGGTCCTGTGATCGTTTCTAACGAGCTTGGCTTTGTAGTCGCCGAGCGCCAGGAGTGCATTGACCCCGGGACACCTGAGCTCATATTTCTTCTCGTTGATGGTGACGCTCAGCTTTTGACTAAACGCATTCGCCTCGCCTTCAAGTGCCATGCGCGACGATGTGACGTGGACATTAATGGGGTAGTCGGCCGGGTTCGGTTCCGTGCCCGCCCAAGCCATGGCGGATAACAGTATCAAAACAACCGTCACGAGCTTTTTCATTGCTTCCTCATTTCCATTTTCGGCATACACCCGTACAAAGCCGTTGAAACCGCAAAAGTTCCGCGATCCTGCCCGATTTAAGGCCGAAATCCAATACTCTACCCTGGGCCGGCATCCGCCCCTTTCCCTACGAGATCAGGGGGGAAGCAGCGGGTAATTCCCCCCTTATTTACCCACAGGTATATACTCTTGGCGTTGGCTTACTGGTCGTCCGGCCGAGCCCCTGCAGGCCGGGACGGGGCGCAGATTCATTCCCCTAATTCTTGCGCGCCCCGCATAGGAAAGGCCGATTCCCGCCGGGGGCGGCGTGGAACCGGCACGGGTGCATTGCCCAATGGTATGGGCAGATGGGCAGTTGCATCCGCGGGGAGGTCTACCGTGGATATTATTCTTGTACGTCTTCTTTTTATCATCGTTGTAGCCGTCACCTGCTTCGTCATCGTGCCTTTCGGACAGACCCGCAATATTGATGCGGGCGTGGGTGCGCTGATCGGAGCGGCCATCGTCCTGTTCGAATGGAAGCTGCGCACCGTCAGCCTGAAGCGGCTGATCGGCGCCGCCATCGGAAGCTTCCTCGGCATCTGTGGCGCCTACCTGTTCGCCCTGGTCATTCGCAACAGCGTCCCACCCGGGAGTACCCAGAGCTTCCTGCAGATACTGGTCATGCTACTGATGGCCTACGTCGGCCTGGCAGTCGGTGCCAACAAGGGCGACCTGCTCAATCTGGCGGCGCTGGGTGGCATCTTCGGCGGCGAGAAGCAGGGCAAGAAAAGCTACAAGATTCTCGACACCAGCGTCATCATCGACGGGCGCATCGCCGACATTGCCGAGACCGGCTTCCTCGACGGCATCATCGTGACTCCGCAGTTCGTGTTGCGAGAACTGCAGCTGGTGGCCGATTCCGCCGATTCGCTGAAGCGCAACCGCGGACGCCGCGGCCTCGACATTCTGCAACGCCTGCAAAAGGTCGCCACCCTCACCATTCAGATCGTCGAAGATGATTTCCCCGCCGTCCGCGAAGTCGACCTGAAGCTGATCGAACTGGCCAAGCTTTACGAGGGCAAGATCATCACCAACGATTTCAACCTGAACAAGGTGGCGCAGTTGCAGGGCGTGGAAGTCCTCAACATTAACGAACTGGCCAACTCGCTCAAGCCAATCGTGCTGCCCGGCGAGACCATGCGCGTCTTCATCCTGAAGGAAGGCAAGGAATACAACCAGGGCGTGGCCTATCTCGACGACGGCACCATGGTGGTTGTGGACAATGCCCGAAAAATGATTGGCAAGACCATCGACGTCTCGGTCACATCGGTGCTGCAGACGACTGCCGGCAAAATGATTTTCGGCAAGTGGGACGAGCGCGCCGCCTACTCGCGCCAGACGGTGCCCGTGCCCGTTCCGGCTTCTCCTCCGCCGGTACCCGCGGCGGTAGCTAGCCCTGCGGCAGCCATTTCTACGGGAACCGAAACCAAGCCTTCTTCGTAACCTCTGCAGAGGAGGACGAATATGCGCTATCGCTATCAATCAACCGCAACCGTAGGCGACATTCCTGTCGTGTCGATTGCCTTCGGACCTGATCTCCAATCTCAGCAACTTCGCGGTCGCGCCGTTGGTGTGATCGCCGTGGGCGATGTCGCGGTCGGCATCATTGCCGTGGGAGCTATCGCGGCTGGAGTAATCGCGATCGGCGGCCTGAGCCTCGGCGTGATCGGAGTCGGTGGACTCGCGTTGGGCCTGGTGGCTTTGGGAGGTCTCGCGATCGGAGGCGTGGCCGTTGGCGGGCTGGCCGTCGGTCTCCGCGCTTTGGGAGGCCTGGCGATTGGGCCCTACCCGCAGGGAGGCGTAGCGATCAGGTGGCCCGGCTGAGATTCTTTCCCGGCGCTCAGCTCGAAGCTGCGACTGAAGACACTTTGATCCGATTTCCCTGCACCGAGCCCATAATGCGGGCGCGTTGTCCGACAACTTTCTTGAGACGGTCTGAGGCGCCGTCGAGCAGGTATGTCTTATCGCCATCCACCAGAGCGAACGTAGCTCCACCGCGCACGCAGGTAAGGCTGCAGTCGACGGCGGTTTTGCCGAGAACGGCAGAGTGCTTCGCGCCGCACCGGGAGCAGGTCACCATTCCTTCGTGAGTCTGCTGCAAGGCCAGAGACAGAGGCAAAGACGCGGCCGAAGGCGATTCCGCCGCCGGCGCAGCTTCCGCCTGCTCTGATTTCGGATGTTCCCCAACCGCCACAGCTGCGGCTCCCAGAGTTGCGATCACAAGCGCGAGCGCACAGGCAATGGCAGTGCCCAACCCGACGATCTCTATCCAGAATCGGCCCGCTTTCATGGCAACCTCCTACCGGGAACAGATCGGAAACTGCAAGTCGAGGGCCAGCCCGCAGGCTCGCCCTACGAAAACTCTAAGCTCCTGAGAGGAAATGGCTTGGACGATTTTCCGGCGCGGCTTCCTGAGGAGTCGAAACCAGAAGCGTGGAAGAAAGTTCCAGTCGTGTCACCTCGTGCCTATGCGAGATTAAAAACTTATCAGGGTTTTGCCCACGATTTCCCCGGCGAACCGAGAGACTTTAGCGGGGGAACAATGGCGGGTAACAATTTGAACTCTCCCTCCGCCGACTCGTATACTTAACGCCCGCTATGAAGGTCATCGTCATTATCCCGGCTGCAGGCCTGGGGACGCGCATGTCTCCCATGCCCAGCGCCATGGATGCGAAGACCAAGAAGCCCCATCCCTCGAAGCAGTTCACCGACCTGGCGGGCACGCCGATTCTGATTCACACTCTGCGCAGGTTCGCCGCCGTCGAGGAAGTCAGCGAAATCTGGATCGCCCTGCGCGAAAACGAAATCGAGGGGTTCCGCGAACGCCTCACGAAAGAAGCAGCCACCGACGCCGGCTTGCGGAACAAGAAAGTCGAACTCGTCGCCGGCGGCGAGCACCGCCAGCAGTCGGTCGAGCACGCGCTCAACGCCATTGCCGCCGCCGCCGATGATGTAGTTCTGGTGCACGACGCGGTGCGCCCACTCGTCACTGCCGAGATCATCCACGAAGTAATCGCCGCCGCGAAGAAATACGGCGCCGCCATCGCCGGCCTGCCCGCCGTCGATACCGTGAAGCAGGTGGAACGCACCTCCGAAGGCGCGATCGTCAAAGCCACCATCCCGCGCGCCGGCGTCGTACTGGCGCAGACGCCACAAGGGTTCCACTACAGCGTGATCAAGAAAGCCTTCGACGAGGCCACCGCCGACGGATTCACCGGCACCGATGAAGCCTCGCTCGCCGAGCGCAGCGGACACGCAGTCGCCGTCGTGATGGGCTCGCCCAGAAATATCAAAATCACGAACCCGGGAGACATGGAACTGGCGGAGTTCTATTTGAGTCGGCGCTGACATCTCATGCCAAAGACCAACGACCAACGACCAGCGACCCGCATCGGCTACGGCTTCGACTCGCACGAATTCCGCCTTGCCATTCCTCTCAAGATCGGCGGCATCACGCTGCCGCATGACAAAGGCCTGGGGGGACACTCCGATGGAGACGTCCTGCTGCACGCCATCACCGATGCGCTACTCGGCGCCATCGCCGCGCCCGACATCGGTGCGCTGTTTCCTCCGTCCGATCCCAGATGGAAAGGCGCCGATTCCGTAATCTTCCTGCAGGAAGGGCTGAAGCGCGTGCGGGACAGCGGTTACAGCATTGCCAATATCGATGCCAGCCTGATTCTTGCCGCGCCAAAAATTGGCCCTCATTCAGCGGCTATTCGCGCTCGCGTCGCCGAACTGCTCGGCGTGCACGGCGATTGTGTGGGGCTGAAGGCGAAGACTCCCGAGGGACTCAATCTGGAGAACGCTGCCATTGCGCACGTGGTGGTGCTGCTGGAGAAAACTTCGCGCCCGAAAAAGACAGCGCCCAGGAAAAAAGCATCGAAGAAGAGATAACCTACGGGATCGTCTTTACGGAGAGCGCTGTTGGCCTGCAGCTTCGATCAGCGCTTCGAAGATCGCCCGCGAAGCGGCATCCTCACCCACCGAGCGCTCGGGATGCCACTGTACCGCCAGCACAAAATGATCCGGCGCGGTTCCTTCCAGCCCTTCGATGATGCCATCGTCGGGACAGCGGCCCACGATGCGCAGGCCGGTGCCGATCACGTCGGCCGACTGGTGATGCGAAGAGTTTACCGGAATGATGAAGCTGTTGCCCCCAGAGGCTGAAGCCCTGTCCTTTCCCGGCGTCGTATCGGCACGGCTGAAGCCATGCCCTTCCCGATTTCCCAACTCCAGCGCCGCGGGTCCGAGCAGTTCCGATCGCCCGGAAAGCCGGGGACGGCTCTCCCCACTTAGTATCTTCGCCAGTCTTGAGCTCGGGACGATCTCGACCGAATGCGCGACCGCGGCCTTCCTGCCCGCCTCATGATTCACTCTGGCGCGCGTTTCTTCCGGCAAGAAATCCGGGATATGCTGCACCAGCGATCCCGCGCGGTACACATTCAAACTCTGCAACCCGTAGCAGATGCCGAGCACGGGTTTCCGTTGCCGGTAAGCGTCGTCCAGCAGAAGATCATCGACAGCATCGCGCTGCGGATCGGCGGCCGCCGTATGCGGCGACCGCGCCGCCTTGAACCTGGCGGGGTCCACGTCGGCCTTGCTCCCCGGCAGCAGCACGCCGTCGCAGCTTTGCACCAGTTTTCTGATTTCGTTCGCGCTCTGATCGAGCGCCACCCGAACCGGTTCGCCTCCGGCCAGCGCAACCGCGCGCTCATACTGCGGAATGGCCCGTTCGCCATACTCGAGGTCGGTCGAGTGCGGCATCGGAATGGCAATACGCGGCGTCGTCACCCCAGCCTCTCAATCGCCGACAAGGTCTTAGCCTGGCGGTAATGGCGAATCTCCATCGCCAGCGCGAGCACGAAAATTATGCTTCCCGCCACCAGCGCCACGGGCAGCGCAATGTGCCGGTAGGCGATCCGCATGTCGGGATGCACGCCCCGCAGCGCCGCCACAATCACCGTGCCAAGAATGGCCAGCAGCAAGCTCACCGCGAAGCACAGAAGCGTCCCAATAAACGTCACGAGACCCACACGCACAGGGATGGTGTACCAGCGAGGCGCGCGGGATGCGGCTGGAGGAGCCATAGAAACTTCAACACCTATTCTAATGGACCGGGAATGCGCGGCGGCTGTGTGTAGAATAGGGCAGATGTCGCAGGCAGCCCCAGCCATCACGCGCAGCCCCGCCGAAGTCGTCCGGGTCACGCCCGTTTCTCAGGCGCCGAACGGCATCTGCTACGCCGTTGCCGGTGAGGTTGCGGTCAACTCATTTGATCTGGAACGCATGATCGCCGCCGTCCCCACCAAGGTCGCGGCCGCGCTCGAGCGCAAGGCCTACTACTTCGTCCCGCTGACTGTGAGCCAGGGCGAGGAAACGCTCATCGCCGACCGTTACGACGTCGCGCTAAGCGACAACGCCGTCTGCCATCGCAACCTGAACCTGGGCGACTCGCAGTGTGTGTTCATTTCCACGCGCTTGATGGACGACAAGTTTTCCGTGGCCTTCGAGTTTTATATTAATGTGGGCCACGCCCTGGTCGAGCGCGCCGGAGTCTCGCGAGACTTCAGCGAGCTGGCGTGGAGCCAGGTGGAAGCGGGCATCCGCGGCGAGACATCGCTCGACGCCTGGGACGCGCGCAAGCTGGCCACCGCCGCAGGCCCCGACGCCGAACGCTACAAGAACGAATATTTCGACGCCACGTTCTCCGACACGATTTCGATTTATCTGCTATCGCTGTATCTCGACGTGGACTACTACGATCTGCGCGAGCGGGACTACCCGCTGCTGGCGCCCTCCGCGCTGGCCGAGCGCCTGAGGAAAGTGGCGGAGTTGTTCCCACCGAATACCGGATTTGAATTTGCGGTGCTGTATAAGCGGCGCGGGTAAAGTCAACTTCTTTCGCCACGGATTTTCACGGGGTCCCACGGATCAAACTCTAACCGCATCTCTCTGGTGAGATTACCCCCAAACGGTGAAGCCCACAGCGCTTATTGAGCAGTGGTCAGAACGCGTAACCGCCCGATAGCGTCAGTTGACTTGATCTCCAGAGTCTTGCAAAGAACGCAAGAGTGGGGCACGGGCAGTCGAGACATCCCCGTTAACGATGAAGTGCCGTCTCATAAACTATCCACGTGATCAGAGCAGTTATACCGAGAAGAACGGTCGCGAAGATCACTGCGAGAGGCCAGAAAGCCCACGACCAGGATTTGTTTCTGATGTGTTGTATGGAATTGTGCAATGAGAACGCTGTGCCTATTGCGCCGAGCGGAGTCAACATGAAGGCGGGCATAAAAGCATCGCCCTCACCGGGTCCCCTGCAGCCATGCCGGAGACAGTAAATGGAAGGCAACAGAATGGAAAGGATGTAAACCACTGTGATGAGATACGAAATTGCGAGGCCAAGTCTGCGCAAGATAGACCGATCCTCAAACTTGCTTTGGTTTGCGTACGGATAGCACGTTAGCACAGTCGGGGCGTCAGCGAGTGCTGAGGGCCTGGTTTCGGCATGCGACAACTGGACTACTTAACAATGGCCTCATCAGCCCCGGCTTCGGAGCTGCGAGCCTTTCTTGCCACGAATTCACGCGGATTTGCCACGATCAAGATCTAACGACTGCTGTCTTCCTGGGCTTCCCTCAGGGGCTGAAGCCGGAGTCTTTTAGGAATCTAACGGCACGGCTGAAGCCGCGCCCTTCCACGGTGCGTCAAACCTTCTGTTCACGCGGATCAAGGTCTACAACTTCTCTGTGCTGCAGCATGCGGAGAATCCAATAGCCCGCCGCGGCGGCGGCGAGATGCTTCAGTGTGTGTCCGCTGACGATGTTGCCCAGCGCGAAGACTTGCCGGTCGCTTTCCTCCAGAATCTTGGCGAGGGCGTAGAAGCCCACCACCACCGCGAAGTCCGAGCCGCGCGTATACTTCGTCGGAACCAGCAACAACAGCAGCAGAACGAGAATGGAGTACACCTGCACGGCAGCGTAGAAGCGCAGGTCGCCGTGGCCTTCCAGTTCCCCGGCACGCCACACCAGCACGCTTCCTACGCCAACGGCCTGCAGCACGGGAAAGAGCGCAAGTCCCGCGCCCGCGCTGACCCGCTCCGCGACCACGGCCGCGACCAGCGCCATGAACACGATCATGATGGGGATGCGGTCCCACACCAGGCGCGCATTGCCCGGAGCGAGATGGTAGTAGGCCGAGCCGAACGCGGTCAGAATCAGTCCGGCGAACATTACGAGGTAGAGCCAGCGCTCGCGGGGATCGGAGAATGTCCGCGGTCGCGGCTTGATCAGGAAGATCAGCCCGCATAGCCCAACCACTGCAAAGGGAACGTTCGAGACGACGTCTCCGAAATTCGGAATTCCAAGCCAGCCGCGCTGGTCGGCGAAGTTGTGATAAGCCAGCGGCTGCGGGATTGGCGGGAGCAGCAGAGCTACGATCGCGATCGCGACGCCGACCGCGAGTAGAAGCAGGGGCGCTTTAGAGCGGGAGATCACGTTCGGCCGACTAGGCCCATCCTCCAGGCTGGTCCTGCTTCAACAGCGCGGACCGGTCCGGGCGATGAGGATTCGAACGGACAAAGATCTGTTGGCCTTTCATCGTTGCGACGAACTTGTCGGCTGAACTTTCGCGCAGGAATACTTTCTCGAAATACCCAGAGTAGTATTCGTTGTTCACGGAATAGGAGTAGTCGATTCTCGCGATGTAATATGTGACGTAGCGAACGCGGCGTTCCTCGACGCTGCCAAATTCGACGTGCCCTTGAGTCATCGACCAGCCTGCTGCAAGGATCGACTTGACGTAGTTCCAGCCGAATACGCGGATGCCCGCGGCAAAAGCGACCGCAAGGAACAACACGAGGATGATGGGGTTGCCGTCTGAACCGGCGCTAAATGCCAAGTTCGTGCCCTCCGTGAAATGGCAGAAAGTATACGCGCGGGGAGACGGGGAATCCAAATCGGCGGTGCGCAGCAGGAGGTTGTCGTAAAAGTAAGACGCGGACTTTACAATCATTATCTCGATGAGCGTAACCGTGCGATCGTTCGCGAAGATCAATCTTGGGCTGCGCATTGGCGCGGCTCGGGACGACGGGTTTCATGATCTGCTGACGGTGTATCAGACGATCGCGCTGCATGACGTGATTCGGGTGAGCGTGGGCCGTGGGAGCGGGATTGAGATTCAGTGCGACGATCCGCGGGTGCCGACAGACGAATCGAATACCTGCTTCCGCATCGCTGAGCGAGCCATGGGGGCGCTGCGCGCCAAGGGCCACGTGGTGGTCGAGATCGAGAAGCGGTTGCCGGTGCAGGGCGGGCTGGGTGGCGCCTCGGCGAATGCCGTGGCGACTCTGTTGGGACTGGAGCGGGCGCTGAAGAAGAGTCTGCCTGCGGCCGAGAGGCTTCGGATCGCGGCGGAAGTGGGATCGGACTTGCCCCTGTTTCTGGTGGGCGGGACCGTGCTCGGCGTGGGGCGTGGGGAGCAGGTGTATCCGCTGCCGGACTGGCCGGCTTTGGCATGTGTGGTGGTGACGCCGAAGGTTGGCGTGTCGACTCCGAAGGCGTTCGCGGCCTGGGATCGGTTGAGTGGTAAGAAACAGGGGCTAAAGCCCAGTTCTTCGGATGACGTTGACGCGGCCCTGAAGGGCCGCTCTTCCACGGTTGCCTCGAAATCCACGGTGGCCACGAAATCCGCGGTCGTGGCGCAATCCTCCGTCGCGTTGAAATCGCTGCCGGAGAAATTGACCGTATCCTCTGCCTCCGATAGAATGAATGAGCTTGGTCGCGGGTTGTCGGCGTGGCTGAGTGAGTTGTACTCCAGTGCTCCTTCTGATTTCTTGGCAAGAGGGGGCCGGGCCGAGAATCCGCTTCTTTGGCTTGTCCGGGCTGGGATTGAAAACGACTTTGAACGAGTCGTCTTTCCTGAATATCCCGAGCTGAGTAGTGGGAAGAGTGCGCTTTTGCGCGCGGGCGCGAAGTATGCGTCATTGTCGGGCTCCGGTTCCACGCTGTATGGGCTGTTTGCCTCGCGGGAGGCGGCCGGGCAGGCGGCGGAGCGGCTGCGGAAGCAAGGTTGGGCGGCGCGGGCGACGGCGACGTTGACGCGGCGGGCTTACTGGAAGCGGATTGTGGGCTAGGGACTGCGGCCAGGGATTGTGCTGCTGGGCGCTCGCCTTCGGCTTCGCTTGGACGGCCGAGGCGGCCATCCCCACATGGTTTCTGGTGCTACATGCGGCCTGGGGTCGGCGACAAGTTTTTGATTGTTGATTTGTGATTGTTGATTGAAAATCTAATCTGCCCCGGGGTTGGGGGTTCAATCAGCAATCAGCAATTAGCCATCAGGCAATCAACAATGGTTCACTGGGCCGTCGACTAATGGTAGGTCAAGTGCCTTTGGAGCACTTTGTCTAGGTTCGAATCCTAGCGGCCCAGCCAGAAGAACGCTATTGGCTGTTAGCTTTTGGCTCTGGCTCAAGCGAGCTAGGAGTCGAGGCTTCAAGCCAAGAGCCAATGGCCAAGAGCTAAGAGCGAAACTATGGCTACTTTGGTGACGCCGACCGACAAGACTGAGAAAGTTGAGAAGAAGACGCCGCCGGTGACTGACGAGAAGACGGATCGGAAGCAGCGGCCGCGCTCGGACGAGAAGTTCAAGATCTTCAGCGGCACGGCGAATGAGCCTTTGGCCGATGAGGTCTGCCACTTTCTCGGGATGCAGCGCGGTCAGGCGCAGGTCATTCGCTTTCGGGATGGCGAGTGTTACGTCCAGATTCAGGAGAACGTGCGCGGCGCCGATGTGTTCGTGATGCAGCCGACGTGCCGTCCGGTGGACGAGCACCTGATGGAGTTGCTGCTCATGATCGATGCGCTGAAGCGCGCTTCAGCGCGGCGCATTACGGCGGTGATGCCGTACTTTGGCTATGCCCGGCAGGATCGGAAAGACAAGCCGCGCAGCCCGATTTCGTCGAAGCTGGTGGCCGATCTGCTGACCACCGCGGGCACGCACCGGGCGCTGATTGTGGATTTGCATACACCGCAGTTGCAGGGATTTTTTAATATCCCGGTGGATCATCTGTTCGCTTCGCCGGTGCTGGTGGATCATTTCCGCAAGTTGGCCTTGCCGAATCTGACAGTGGTTTCGCCGGATGCGGGCGGCGTGGAGCGGGCGCGGTTTTTCGCGAAGAAAGTCGACGCCGCTTTGGCGATCGTCGACAAGCGCCGCGTCGAGATGAACGTAGCCGAAGTGATGCATGTAATCGGCGACGTCGACGGCCGGACCTGCTTGATCATCGACGATTTGATCGACACCGCCGGAACACTCGTAAAGACGGCGCAGGCATTGATGGAGAACGGGGCGACTTCGGTTTACGCCTGTGCGTCGCATGCGGTGTTGTCGGGGCCGGCGGTGGAGAACATTCGGAACTCGGTGATTCAGCAAGTGGTGGTCACGAACACGATCCCGCTCACAGCCGAGGCGGATGCGGCCAGAACCGAAAAGGGAGGGAAGATCAGCGTCCTCTCGATTGCGGGATTGATTGGCCGGGCGATTCAGGCCAATCACGAAGAGACTTCGGTCAGCAAGTTGTTTACGTAGTGGCGTATAGGGTAGCGCGCCAAACGCGCGTTTTCGCAATCTCGCAAAGAACGCGAGATTGTTCGCGCGGCACGCTCAGATCCTTCGGCGACGAGAAACCGTCGCCTCAGGATGACAATCTTTTCAGACAGGAATTGAAATTTATGGCAACTACATTGGAACAAAACACACTCGAAGCGCAACCGCGCGAAGCGGGGACCAAGAACCACGCTCGGCGCGTGCGCCAGGGCGGAAAGATTCCGGCCGTAGTCTATGGAGCGGGCAAGGAATCGATCTCCATCAGCGTGGACCCGCGGCACGTGACGCGCATTCTGAACTCGGAGACCGGCCACAACACGATTTTCGATCTCGCTCTCAGCGGCGGAGAGCGTAGCAAGGCCATGATCGTCGACTGGCAGTACGAGCCCATCAAGGGGCATCTGCTGCACATCGACCTGAAGCGCATCGCGCTCGACAAGGTGCTCAAGGTCAGCGTGCCGATTTTCCTCGTGGGCGAGGCCGCCGGTGTGAAGCAGGAGGGCGGCATCATGGAACAGATGCTGCGTGAGGTCGAGATCGAGTGCCTGCCGGCGGACATCCCCAGCCACATCGACGCCGACGTCAGCCAGCTCACGTTTGGCAAGGTGCTGCGCGTTTCGGAGTTGCCGCACTCGGACAAGATCAAATTTATTACGGACGAGAACCAGCCCGTGGCGCACGTTACCTCGGTGAAGGAAGAAGTTGTGGTTGCGCCTGACGCGGTGGCGGCGGAAGCGGCGGCTCCGGCCGAGCCCGAAGTCATCAAGAAGGGCAAGCAGGAGACCGAGGAAGAAGGCGCCGAGGCTCCAGCGGCGAAGGCAGAGAAGGCGGCGAAGCCGGAGAAGGCCGAGAAGAAGGAGAAGAAATAAGGAAGCGAGCCAGGCGCGCGATTATTGCGTCGCAAAGAACGCGCCGCATCGCGCGGCTCGCCCAGATCCTTCGCGAGACAGAAAGCGTCTCACTCAGGATGACAAGTGGGCTGGACTGAGGAAGCTATCAAGGCGTGAAACTGATCGTCGGTCTCGGCAATCCGGGTATCGAGTATCAATTCACGCCGCATAACCTGGGCTTTCTGGCGATTGATCGAATTGCCGGCAGTCTAGGAGTGGAAGTCAGAAACCGGCAGTGCCGGGCGCTGACCGCGCGAGTCGTAATTGCCGATCAGACGGTGCTGCTGGCTAAGCCGGAGACGTTCATGAATTTGAGTGGCGTCGCGGCACGGGAACTGGTTGAGGAGTACGAGGCGAAGCCGGAGTCGGACCTGCTTGTGATTCAGGATGAGCTTGATTTTCCTCTGGGCACGCTGCGCATTCATACGCGGCGAAGTTCGGCAGGGCACAACGGCATCGAGTCGATTATTGGTGCATTGGGCACGCAGGATTTTCTGCGTATCCGGATCGGGGTGGCGCCCGAGCGGAAAGTTAGCGATGGCGCCGAGTATCTGCTGGCTCCGATGCGCAAGCCGGAGTTGGCGATCGTGGACGGCATGCTCGACACCGTTGAAGAAGCGGTGAAAGTGATTTTGAAAGAAGGTCCGGCGGCGGCGATGAACCGCTTCAACCGGAAAGAAGAGAGTGACTAGTGGTTGGTGATGAGTGGTTAGTTGAGGCGGGATTTTACCGGCCACTAACCACTCATCACTAGCCACTGGATTTGGAGAAAAGAATGAATCGTACTTATGAGCTGATGTTTATTGTTCGGCCAGATATGACGGATGAAGATCTGGACAAACTGATTTCGACTTTGAGCGCCGTCGTGCCGCCCACCGGCGGAACCGTGCAGCGCGTCGACAAGATGGGCAAGCGCCGTCTCGCCTATACCGTTCGCCGGTTCCACGAAGGCATTTACGTGCTGATGGTGGTGGAGGGCGGAGGTGCGGTGATTCACGAACTGGAGCGCCGTCTGCGCGTGACTGAGCCAGTCATCAAGTTCCTCACCGTGCGCACCGATGAGGAGCAGAAGCGGCTGGACAAGATCAAGGCACTGCGCGACGCGAAGAAAAAGGTAAGCGCGCAACCCGCGGCTCCGGCTCCGGTGGCAGCGGCGGCTGAAGCGCCTGCGGCAGCGGCACCGGAAGCTCCGGCGACGGCGTAGGCGCAGTGGTTAGTGGCTAGTGATTAGTGGCCAGTAACCATGCCCATTCGCGCTGAGGGTTGATTTGGCTAGCCACTAACTAATCACTAGCCACTGAATTTCAAGGAGAATTATGGCTGACGAAACGAAAGCACCAGAGCAATCCACACCGAGCGAGAGGCCGCGTTTCGATGGTCCCCGGCCGGGAGGCGACCGTCCGCGGTTTGGCGGCGGCGGGGGCGGACGCGGGCCCGGCGGTCCGCCGCGCGAAGGCGGCGGTGGACGCAAGTTTTTCCGGCGCAAGAAAGTCTGCAAGTTCTGCGTCGAGAAAATTGAGGACATCAACTACAAGGACTACCGCATGCTCGGCCAGTTTGTGGCGGAGAGCGGCAAGATCGTGCCGCGGCGCCTGACCGGCGTCTGCGCGCCGCACCAGCACCGGCTGTCGGCGGCCATCAAGAAGGCGCGGAATATCGCGTTGCTGCCGTTTGCCGGACGGGCATCGTAGGAAATCAGCTTCTAGCTACTAGCTTCTAGCCTCTAGCTAAACGGGGCAGAAGTTTTGGTTGGCTAGGAGCTAGGAGCTAGCAGCTAGGAGCTATTTTCATGGAAGTCATTCTGAAAGAAGATGTAGCGAAGCTGGGATCCCGCGGCGACGTGGTGAAGGTCGCGGAAGGCTATGGACGGAATTATCTTTTGCCGCGCAAGCTGGCTATTCAGGCCAACGAGGGCAACAAGGCCGTCATCACGCAGATGAAGGCCGCTTCGGTGCGGCGCTCCGCCAAGGAGAAGACGCAGGCCGAGGAACTGGCCAAGCAGTTTGAGGGCGTCTCGGTGTCGTTCTCGCGACGCACGGGCGAGCACGATCAGCTCTTTGGATCGGTCACGTCGAGCGATATCGGCGACGCGCTGACCAAGAAGGGCTTCAACGTCGATCGCCGCAAGATCCAGCTGCACGAGCCGCTGAAGACGGTGGGCGAGTTCACCGTCCCAGTCAAGCTGCATAAGGACGTGACCGCGCACTTGAAGGTGGTTATCGAGAAGGAAGCGGTCGCGGAGTAAGAGCGTCCTTTACTCCTAGAGGGCCCTTACTTCTTGATGTTGGAATCCTAGTCATACACTTTGCTGCGGTGGGTCGCCGATTCGGACGCGCCACAGATCCTTGTAGCCCTTTAGCTTTTTACATCCTGCGGGTCTCGGATCAAGTGCGAGGGATTCTATCTTGCGGATGACGCGCGGGAGCGCCGTATTGGGCAGAGATTCGAGTTCTTTTCGCGCTGAGGGTTTTAGCTCGACAGCATAGCTATTCACGAAGCCGCCCGTGCCTGAGCAGGTCGGCCTTCACTTTGGACAAAGGAATTCCGACTTCTCCGCGGCGGGACTCGGAAACCAGACCATCCCAAAAATCCCGGAGCCTGGCTCCGTGCTTCTTCAGGTCGATGAGAACCGCGACCTTCCGACCCTTGCTGTCTGTGACGAACTGAACTCCAGTCATAGGTCCATTTTCCCACAATAGGGGCTCGGTCTGCGACTAGATCCCCTCGTGATTATGGCATGCAAATCACGGTAGCCGAATATCGCGATTTGCACCGGAATCATTGCATTCCCGTGCCATGCCCTCTTTCTGGCGTTGTTTACAGTTGTTCTGTTTCACCCTAAATCTATGCCCCTGAGTCACCTAGGCCCCCAAAAATCTCCCGCCCAGCCTATAATTCCTGCTCACGGTTCCACTGACGAGTCGTCTATTCCTATGCCAGCCCGGAGGCGGTAAATACCGGGCGGTAGAGGACGCGACAGCACATGCCGGCAGGTGTTTGGGCAATACCACTTGCGGTTGGCGAACGGGCCCACTCGAAAACAAAGAGTGAGAGAGTAGAGAGATTCAGTCAGGACCAGGACCCCGTGCGGGGCCGCATGGCTGGGCAAGAACGCCGCATAGATGACACGATGTTGATCCGGGAGGCCCAGCGCGGAAACCGCGCCGCCTTCGAGGAACTGGTCCGTCACTACGATCAAGCGGTGTTGCGCCTGGCCCTCCATCTCACCGGAACCGAGCAGGACGCGCAGGACGTCTATCAGGACGCCTTCCTCAAGGCATATAAGAACATCGGAAATTTCCGGTTCGAGTGTTCCTTCTACACGTGGATTTACCGGATCGTGACCAACCTGTGCCTCGACCATCTGCGCAAGAGGAACGTGCGCAAGGAGGACGCACCGGTGGCGAAGGATCCGTCGGGCGGCGAGTACGATCTGCTCGACCAGGTGCCCGACGTGCGCGCCGGAGCGAATCCAGAGCGGGATTTGATGCGCCGGCAGTTGGGGGCGCGCATCTCGGGAGCGCTGGAGAAATTGACGCCGCGCGAGCGCATGGTGTTTGAGTTGAAGCATTACCACGGCCTGAAGCTGCGCACTGTGGGTGAGATTTTGCAGACTACGGAAGAGACCGCCAAGAATACCCTCTTCCGCGCCACGCAGAAATTGCGCGGGGCGCTGGCGGATATGAGATGAGGGAAGTCCCCACTTCTCGCAAAGGACGCGAGAAATGGGGCACCCGGTGGGAATGCCCACTGTGATTATTGAGGTGCAATTATGAAATGCGAATGGGTTCGAGAGAATATCGTGCTTCAGGTTTATGGCGAGTTGGCGGATGACGCCCGCCACGAACTGGAGCAGCATGTGGCCCGCTGCGCCGACTGCGCAGCCGAACTGAAGGCGGAGCAGGAGTTTCACGCTCTGCTGGCGCAGGATCGCGCAGCCGATGCCACGCCGAATCTGGTGGCAGCTTCGCGCATGCGCCTGCAGGAGGCGCTGGAGACGGCCAAGCAAGGCAGCTTCTTCAGCCGGCTGGCATTCGATCCGGCGAACTGGCTGCGGCAGGTGAAGTTCTCTCCCGCACTGGCCTCGGCGATTCTGATTTTTGGTTTCGCGGGTGGCATCGTGACCACTTACAAGTTCATTCCTCATTCCACAACAGGTATTGTTCAAGGACCCGCAACCGTTCCCGTCCAAACTTCGATTGCCGGCATCGACTCCATCAGTCAAGATCCCAACACAAATCAAATCAGCATCAAGTACAAGGCCGTATCGGAAGAGCAGAAGCAGGGGTCGCTGAACGATCAGGATATCCAGCAGCTGCTGCTCTATGCGGCACACAACAATTACAACTCCGGCGTACGCGTGGACTCGGTCGACCTGCTGGCGAAGCGGTCGGGTGACTTGCAGGTGCGCGAAGCTCTGATGTATGCGCTGCAGAATGACACGAATCCGGGAGTGCGGCTGAAGTCGCTGGACGCGCTGGGCAATTATGTGAAGGACGACACCAACGTGCGCGACGCGGTGCTGCGGGCGCTGGTCAACGATGACAATTCCGGAGTGCGCATTGAAGCGCTGCGGCTCATCGAGCCGGTTAAGGCCGACGGCAGCGTGCGCGGCGTGCTGATGGCGCTGGCCGCGAAGGATCAGAGCACGTACATCAAGTCGCAGGCCCGCACCATGCTGGCGCAGTTGCCGGAGATTGATTAGGAAAGTAGCGCCGGCAACTTGCCTTCGCGTGCGAGGGCGAGACGCCCTCGCGACAGCCGCCGGGACGGCGGCGCTACAAAAGAAGCGCTACAAAAGAAGCGCTAGAAAAGAAACCGCCGAGATAAGGCGAGAATTGAGGTGACTATTTTGAAACGTTCGCTACAAATTGTCGGGCTGGCTGGAATGCTGGCCCTGCTTGCGCCGCTGGTTCTGGTTTCGCGGAGCTGGGCGCAGGAAACGCATGTAACCCGCGAAGGCGGATCCTGGGGTCAGGAGATCACGGGCTCGCTGGCAACGGTCAAGAACCTGAGAATCAAAGTCGACATGGGCTCCGTAGTGGTGCGCGGCGGGCAGCAGCAGGGCATCAATTATGTCGTTCATACCCGTTTTGGCAATTCTAACGAGCAAGATGCACGCCGCCAGTTCGAGCAGTACAAGATCACCGCATACGTGAAGGGCGATACCGCCTGGATCGTGGGAGATTGGCAGGGCGGCAGACGGCCTCGCCATTGTTCCTCCGAATTTTCTGTGATGGTCCCCCGCGAAATGGCTTTAGTAAAGCTCGAAACGGAAGGCGGCAATGTTGACGCCACGGGCGTCGCGGGCCGCGTGGAAGCGGAGAGCGGCGGCGGCAGCATGAAACTCGATGACATTGGCGGAGGAGTGAACGCCGAAACCGGCGGCGGTTCGATCGAGGTGGGCACGATCAGCGGCGATCTCGGACTGCACACTGGCGGAGGTTCGATCGAGGTGCGTCAGGCCAACGGCAAGCTGACAGCTGAAACCGGTGGCGGAAGCGTCGAAATTCAGTCCTGCGCGCAGGGCGCGGTCATTGAAACCGGGGGCAGCAGCATCAACGTGCGCCATTGCAACGGCAAGGTCAAGGCATCGACGGGCGGTGGAAGCGTCGATTTGAGCGATATTGGCGGTCCCGCGGAGATCGAAACCGGTGGTGGCAGCATCCGGCTGACTTCGGCGAAGGGTCATGTTCAAGCCGAGACTGGCGGGGGCAGCATTGAGCTTTACGGTGTGCCTTCGGCCCGGGCGGAAACGGGCGCGGGCGGGATCACCGTGAAGCTGGTGAATACCGGCGCCGACCGTCACGATTCCGATCTGGAGACGGGTGCGGGCGACATCACGGTCTATCTGGCCACGGATGTAGCGATCAACATTCGCGCCAGCGTAGACATGGGCAGCGGGCATCACATCACCTCCGAGTTTCCCGACATCCACATCAACAGCGAAGGCAGCCATTGGGAGCCCAGGACGCTGAACGCGGAGGGCAAGCTGAACGGAGGAGGCCCCACGCTCAAGGTGCATACCTCGACTGGCGACATCAGTTTCAAGCGCGCCCGGTGAAAGGCATTGATGATTGATGATTTCTGATTGAAAACCGAAACAGCGTAGGGGAGTCTGGTTTTTAATCAGCAATCAAAAATCAACAATCAGATATTGGATCCGCGAGCCGCAAACAATTCAGGATGAGGGAATGACCATGCGCAAATACGTTATGACCAGTATCGTGTTGTTGCCCTTGCTCCTCACCTTTTCGCATGCAGCCCAGAACTTGTCGGTCGATCCGCCGACGCAGCCCTGGATGGTCTACTCCAGCGAAGACAGCGGCACCAGTTCCTATCTCGGGGTCGACATCTCGGATGTGACTACGGAGCGGCTGAGCGCGCTGAAGTTGAAAGAGGAAAAAGGTGTTGAGGTAACCATGGTCGACCAGGACGCTCCGGCGGGCAAAGCCGGCATCAAGGAGCACGACGTTATTCTCACCATGAATGGCACGGCGATCGAGAGTGGCGCACAGTTGCGGCGGATGATCCACGAAATGCCGCCCGGCCGCATCGTGAGTTTCGGCTTGAGCCGGGATGGCCAGCCAGTGACCGTCAAGGTGCAACTGGCGGACAAGCATAACGAGTTTGATCGGCACGGTGTGGGCGATATCCACGTGAATATTCCCGAGATCCACATTCCCGAGATCAATATTCCTACTTTCGACTGGGTCGTGACGACTCGGTCGGAACGCAGCGGTCTGATGGTAGAGAACATCACTTCGCAATTGGGAGACTTCTTCGGCGTGAAGAACGGCAATGGAGTGCTGGTGCGCTCGGTCGATAAGGGTAGCCGCGCGGAGAAGGCCGGCTTACGCGCGGGAGACGTCATCGTCAAGGTCAACGACGAGCCCGTGCACGACACCAGCGACTTCTCGCACGCGGTGCGCTCGCGAGAAAAAGGGTCGGTGAGTGTGGGTGTGATCCGCGACAAGAAAGAGCAGAACTTGACGCTGACCCTGCCCGATCGCAAAGAGTCCAGTGAACTTCTGGAAGAAGAAAGCTCCGACGATTCTGTGATCGACGCCGAGTCCGCGGTAGACCTGAGCGAGTTGCAGCAGGAACTTGCCGAGATACAGCCCCAGATGGCACTCGCCCGCGAAGATGCCCGCGCCACGGTCCGGGAGCTTCGCAAGGACCTGTGCGGGCAGCAGAAGAAGATGCGCCAGGAGGCGGAGAAACTCAAGAACCAATCCCTGCTCCAGCAGCGCCAACTCAAGCGGGATCAGCAGCGGATGTTGCGCCAACAGTTGCGGGGACACTGGCTGGATATTTAGCGCACTGGCAGATCGCGCGTTACGGGCCGCTCACGGCAGCGCGCGCCGGACTGGCGAGGCAGACGCGGTTGCGGCCGGCCTGCTTCGCGGCATAGAGTCCGTTGTCGGCGGCGCGGATCAGTTCGTCCCGGCTTTTGCCGTGCTCGGGGAAGGCGGCAACGCCGGCACTGATGGTGACCGTCCGGGGCACTCCGGGGAACTGGTAGCCTTCCACCAGCCGCCGCAACTTCTCGGCGATTGTGACCGCCTGCTGGGTGTTGGTCTGGGTCAGCAGGATCGCAAATTCCTCTCCGCCGTAGCGGCACACCACATCAATCTTGCGCAGCTGCTGGTGAAAGAGTGATGACACCTGCCGCAAAACTTCGTCGCCCAGCAGGTGACCGAATTCATCGTTCAACTTCTTGAACTGATCGATATCGGCCATGATCACGGCCATGCCGGTTCCGTAGCGGCGGGCACGCTCGATTTCTTCCATGATCCGCAGCTCGAAGAAGCGCCGGTTAAAGATGCCGGTGAGGCCGTCGAGGTACGCCAGTTGCTTCACCCGCTCCACATAGTGCGCGTTCTGGATGGAAGTGGCGCAAATGTCGGCTACGGATTCGAGCGACTGCAGCAGCGCGTTCTGGCGGAACGCGTTGGGCTGCGAGCTGTGCAGCGTGAGCACTCCCAGGGTCTGCCCGAATGAAATGAGAGGGATGCTCATGCGCGAGGCCGACTCCAGGAAAAGCCGCTTGGGCTCGGGCATGCTCCGCAGATCGCTTTCGATGACGCTGCCACTGGTTGCAATCACGCGCGACCAGGGTTCCAGCGCTGCTGGAAACCGGCCACCGGGCGGGATGCAGGGGGTCAGCGTGCCTTGATGTGCCCGCATGACCAGTTCGCTCTCCTCCCGCAGCAGCAGCGATACGTGCGAGACCTCAAAGGCCTGCTGAATCACCGAGCATACCCGGGCCAGCAGTTGCTCCAGATCCATGACGGCGGTGCTTTGCTGCGCGATGGCATTAATGGCTTCCAGCTGCCGGGCGCGCTGGCGCTCGAGAGAATACAAGTGGGCATTCTGCAGCGCGATCGAGGCTTGCGTGGAAAATAAAGTCAACAGCTGGATGGTTTCATCGTCGAAGTGATCGATGCGGTCGCTCTGGCAGTCGAGCACGCCCACGACTTCATCGCCCGCGATCAGCGGAATCGCCAGCTCGGAGCGAGTAGATTGCGCGGCGCAGATGTAGCGCGGGTCTTTGGTCACGTCCGGGGCGTATACCGGACGTTTCTTCAGGACGCAAGCTCCCGTGATGCCGTCGTGGTAGCCCAGACAAATCTTGTCTTTGCCGGCGTCCCATCCAATCTGCGAACGAACGCACAACTGCTGAGCCTCCTTGTCGAGCAGAAGGATGGCGACGTTCGGCAGTCGAAAATAATCGCGCGCGATCGCCAGGATTCGCTGCAACACCTCATCCAGGTCGAAGGTGGAGAGCACCGCCTGGCCCGCCTCGTACAGAACCGCGAGTTTCGGCATGATCGAACGAATTGTACGATGGAGGGTAGGGGTTACCGATGTTCCTAAAGTAACCGGTCTGGAAGCGTCTCCGCAGGGCACTTTTCGAGCTATCGCCACCTTCTGGCCGTGCGGATCAACCCATAGGCCACCAGGCAGAGCCAGAAATCCAGAACTATGCCCAGGTCCAGATGGAGCGGTTGGTGCCGCGCGACCGGAGGCAAGGATGGAATCAACAGAAAATACACCACGTTGCCCAGGATGATCGCCAGCAAGGCCTGGAGAAGATTGATGAGCACCGATGGATTAGACACCACAGAGAGCGTCCTCGGATGCCCTCTGTTTACCCGGGTAGCCGTCGGTTTGCAAGCGTTCCCTGGAACCGTGCCGAACCAGGTTGATGACTGCAACGGCGATCGATCAGGAATAGTGCCTGGCCGCCGCAGACGTGCTGTTCCCGTCCTCTACAACAAGCCGCCAGTTTGGATGGCGATATCGTTCAGCGCCATCTCCAGCTTGGTAATCGCCGCGCCGATTTCTGGATGCTTTCCAATCTTCTCCTGCAGCGCCTTCAGAATCTGCTGAGCACTTTTAATGTGCTCCTCGGCTGTGGCCGGAGTTGAATTGGGGTCGTGTTCGCTCTGCGTTTCCATGACCACTTGCTCCCCTGTGTCTTTCAAGATCCTACAGCCCTATCCCTTATTTTACGCGTCCGAGGCTACCGGGAGGGACGGGGGACGGGAACTGCCCAATTCCGCATACCCGGCAGATGAGTGTACCCGCGATTTTTCGCCAACCATCAAACAAATGAACAAATAGTAACTTAAGGCTTGGCGTTCTTGTTGCCATACCCGACCCAATGAGAGCCATCGCACCCTCGCTTTAGAATCTCCGACAATCGACTCTCAGTATCAACATCCTTGTCTTTGAGAAAGATTACACCGTCGATTACGAACCGCCCATTTTCACATATTACGATGGCTGCAACTTCCCAATGCCACGGTCTTTCTCGTGGACCTTCCGTGAGCCTCACGTAGGCGCGAAAAGAGCCATCATCCTCCGATTCCGTTTTGTCAATCTGGAAAGCATACGGATGACCTCGGTCGTCGGGACCCGAGAAGAGTCCGAATTCCGTCCACGTTGACGGTGCCTTTTCGTCATTCTTCGGGTGCAGGCGAAACCAATCATCACGACAGGCACGTGCTTGGTTAATCCAATGAATCAAGGAGCTGCTGAGATAAGGGGATAGTACTTTCATCCCCTTCGGCGTCGGGATGCCTCCGACGGGATCAGATACTAGTTGCTCGTAGAACCTTCGAACAATAACTTCGGCTTGCCTCGACAATCCAACTTGGTCATGCTCCTGCGGAGCTTGGGCATAACCGAACAGTTGGATCGAACACAGGAAAACAACACAGCGAAGGACACTCATTCTCCACCCATAGTGGCGCTATTCTACGGCGAGTTGGCCTAAACAGGCGATCTCGCTCGTTGACCCAGACCAAAAACACCCGCAACCGCAGTTCTGTTGCGAGTCCGACGAAGCTGGTGCTTGAGCTGTGCTCCTAGGGTGCACGAGCGGGCCTTCGCCGGCTCCTGCTAACATTCTCCTTTCACGCCTACGGAACCCTAGCGCATGCTCGAACTCTCCACCCCCGTTCAATATGTGAAGGGCGTTGGTCCGCGCATTGGGGAAGTTCTGGCGGGCAAGGGAATTCACAGCGTCGGCGACCTGCTGCATTATCTGCCGTTTCGCTATGAAGACCGGCTGAACCCGCGCGGGATCTCCGAACTGCGCGCCGGCGAGATGGCCACGGTGGTCGGCGAAGTGCGCAACTCCGGGCTGTTCCGCACCCGGAGCATGCCGATTTTCCAGCTTACGGTGGGGCAGGGGCGCGCGCGCCTGCGCTGCCTGTGGTTTAATGCGACGTACCTGCAGGACAAGTTCAAGCCCGGCCAGATGATCGCGCTCTACGGCAAGGTCGAAGAAGATCAGCGCAGCCACGAACTGCAGATTGTTCAGCCGCAGTTCGAGATGCTGGGGGACCCCACCGATTCCGGCGAGAACGGCGCGGGGAACGCCGCAGAAAAGAAAGCCGCGGAGTCGCTGGAGATTGGCCGCATCGTTCCCATTTACGAGGCAATCGGGCGGCTAACACCGCGCTGGTTTCGAAAGGTGATCCGCACTGCCCTGGACAATCTCACGCCCGACTTGCCCGACCCGATTCCGGCGGCGGTGCGGGCGCACCTGGGACTGATCTCCCCGCGAGCCGCACTGTGGAACGTGCACTGGCCGGAGCCGGGCGAGAGTTTCGACAACCTGCAGTCGTCGCGCACGCCGGCGCACATCCGTATGATCTTCGACGAACTGTTCTTCGTCGAACTGGGCCTGGAGTTGAAGCGCCGCGAGCAAAAGGCACAGACCGGAATCGCATTCCGCCTGGACGAAACGGTACGGGCGGCGATCAAGAAGATTTTGCCGTTTCATCCTACGGCCGCACAAAAGCGGGTGCTGAAAGAAATCGCGGCGGACATGGAGAAGCCTTATCCCATGCGGCGTTTGCTGCAGGGTGACGTGGGATCGGGCAAGACCATCGTCGGCTTCGAGGCGGCCATCATTGCCATCGAGAACGGTTGCCAGGTAGCGCTGATGGCGCCGACCGAGATCCTGGCGCAGCAGCATTATTTTTCCGCGAGACGGATTCTGGAGAACGCCGGATACCGCATCGTGCTGCTGACCGGCTCGCTCGAGGCCGACCGCAAGCGGGAAGTGCGGCGGCACATCTCGCAGGGGAATGCGCAGCTTGTGATCGGCACACATGCGCTGCTGGAAGAGAAAGTTGAGTTCGCCAGGCTGGGGTTGGTGATCGTGGACGAGCAGCATCGGTTTGGAGTGTTGCAGCGTCTGAAGCTGATGAGGAAGTCGGGAGAGGGAGAGGAGAGCGGTCGAGCTGCGCTCGACCGGACGGGCGAAGGCGCCCGTCCCCGCACAGGCCCTCCCCACACGCCTCCCGCTCCGCCTGCAGAGCCGGACGTTTTGGTGATGACCGCGACTCCGATCCCGCGCACCCTGGCGCTCACGCTCTACGGCGATCTCGACCTCAGCGTGCTGGATGAGCTGCCGCCCGGACGCACGCCGATCGTCACGCGCTGCGGCGCCGACGATGAGTCGCCGAAGGTGTGGGAGTTTGTGCGCAAACAAGTCGCGGCGGGACATCAGGCTTACGTAGTCTATCCGGTGATTGCCGAGAATGAAGAGAGCGAGCTCAAGGCCGCGATCAAGATGTATCGCGAGCTTAGCGGCAAGATATTTGCCGATTTGAAAGTTGGACTTCTCCACGGCCGCCTCGACGCTGAGCTGAAAGACCAGGTCATGCGCATGTTTCAGCGCGGCGAGCTGCAGATTCTGGTCGCGACCACCGTCATCGAAGTCGGCGTGGACGTGCCCAACGCAACCGTGATGGTGATCGAGCACGCCGAGCGCTTCGGCCTGGCTCAGCTTCACCAGCTGCGCGGACGCATCGGCCGCGGCGCCGCCAAATCGTATTGCATCCTAATGACCGGGGGGAAAGTCACCGAAGAGGGCCAGCGGCGGCTCGACGCAATGGTGAAAACGAACGACGGCTTTAAGATCGCCGAGCTCGACCTCGAACTGCGCGGTCCGGGAGAATTCTTTGGCACGCGTCAGGCAGGGCTGCCAAGTTTCCGCGTGGCCAACATCATCCGCGACGCGCAGTTGCTGGAGGCGGCGAAGCGCGAGGCGGCCGCCGTGATCGCTGGCCCGAACGACGAAATCTCCTCTGCAGAAATCAGTCGCGCTCTGGTACACATGAGGGCGCGCTGGCAGCACACGTATGGGTTAGTCGAGGTCGGGTAAGGGCTGAGGCCAGCGAAGATCGTCGTGATTCGCGACCAGCGCGATGCGATACGCTATGGCAATGCAACTCGATTGGCTCCCGAGAGCGCTCGTCCCATTGGTGATCGCCTTAGTCCTTAGTCTGTTTCGTAGGATCGTTCCGCCTCGATCCCGACTAGCCAATTCGCGATACGATCAACAGCAGGGACCTGTGCCCCTGCCAACCGGAGTCATTGGCGGGACGATGTGGGCTTTAGGAATTGGATTCGCTCTGACGTTCTTTCTGCTTAGGGATGCGAATCGCCTCTGGGCAAGGGCCGATGGACAGTCGGTTCTGACGTTGTATGCCACTCCTTGGATCTGGTGCTTCCTGCCATTCTTCAGCGCCCTGGCCATCCCCTGGCCCCTGACGGTTTGGTATCTGCGTAGAGTTGGTAGAAAAGACGAGGCGGATAACATTGCTGGCGTTGCCGATCGGAAGGGCGGAATGGATACGTTTCGCGTAATGAAGTGGATGGGCATTGCCTTGGTGGGGCCGATAGCCCTCTTTACCTTGCTTGCGATTCCTGTCCACCTATCGATTAACGACTCGGAAGTGCGACTGGGACACTACGCTTCAATCCGTGCGGAGAGGTTCCCCTTCAGCGAAGCGAGACGCGCGACGCTCATCGACGGATACCGCCTTCGAGATGGGAGCTTTCAACGCGCCAGAGATATCGTCATCGATTTTGCCGATGGGCGCCGCCTTCGTGGCAATGCAGTTGGGGACGGTGGTACAGATGTCGAGGAAAGAGTGGTTCAACTGCTACTCGACAAGACGGGGCTGCGTCCCGCCCATGTCCTAACACTCGAGGACATTCCTTCAAAATAAGGCGCCTCTAGAGGGTATCCCCGAACTGATAGAATCGAAACGATGGCCGGTTCTTCCCAACTGATTCAGATTGAGCTTGGCGCGCCCGTGCGAGTGCCTAAGCCGTCGTGGCTGCGGGCGAAAGCTCCCGTTGGTGACAACTTCCACAATCTAAAGAAGCTGGCCCGCGGCATGGGACTGCACACGGTGTGCGAGTCGGCGCAGTGCCCGAACATTGGCGAGTGCTGGAACCATAAGACTGCGACGTTCATGCTGCTGGGGGATATCTGCACGCGGCGCTGCGGATTCTGCGCGGTGCCCAAGGGACGGCCCGGGCCGATCGACCTCGACGAACCGCGGCGGGTGGCTGAAGCGGTCGCTACGCTGGGACTGAAACATGCGGTCGTGACCAGCGTGAACCGCGACGACGACAACATCGGCAGCGCCAGAATCTTTGCGGAAACCATCCGCGAGATTCGCGAACTCACTCCGGATTGCCGCGTCGAAGTTCTCATCCCTGACTTTCAGGGGCTGGAAGAATCTTTACGAATCGTGCTGGACGCGAAACCGGACGTGCTCAACCACAACACCGAAACCGTGCCACGGTTGTATCGCGCGGTGCGATCCGGGGCGCGCTACGAGCGTACGCTCACGCTGCTCGAGAACGCCAAGAAATTCTCCCCCGGCATGGTGACCAAAAGCGGCGTGATGGTGGGCCTCGGGGAGTCGTCGGAAGAACTGATTGAAGTGTTTCGCGATCTGGGCGCGCGCGGCGTCGACATTCTCACCGTGGGACAATATCTGCGTCCGTCGAAGGATCATCTGCCCATCGCCCGCTTCTACGAGCCGGCAGACTTCACGTATCTGCGGGACCAGGCCCTGCGCTTCGGTTTCCGCCATGTCGAGTCCGGACCGCTGGTGCGGTCAAGCTATCACGCGCACGAGCACGCCGATGCCGCTGCACTGCCGCGGGCGGTGACCTAGCTTGCGGCGGACGCGCCTCCCCGCCAAAATTCTCCTCTCAGCAATCCCGGCGCGCAGCGTTACTATCTCTATCGAAGAAATCGGCAAGAGGCGGCTCCCCGCATGGTGACCGAACTTCTGCTGATCCTTGGATTCTTCGCCGGCATGCTGGGCGCGCTGACCGGCATCGGCGGCGGCGTGCTGCTCACGCCCATTCTCGCGTTGTATTTCGGCATCCCCATTCGCGAGGCGGTTGGAACCAGCCTGGTCGCGGTGATTACCACGTCGGCGGCAAGTTCTTCGGTTCACCTGCAGCGCCACACCACCGACATTCGCCTGGGGATGACCCTCGAGCTGGCTACGGCGCTGGGCGCCGCGGTCATGGCGTATCTGGTGGGATACTTCAATCGGAGTGCCCTCGAAGGACTGTTCGCTTTTTTTCTGCTGTACAGCTCCATCACGATCCTGGCCAAGGGTGGAAAAGTGAAACTGGCGGAGGAGGAACAGTCTTCCGCCGCCGACCAGACCGTGATCCCTCCCTACGAACCGAAGCGTTATCCGCTGGGGATGGCGGCGTCGCTGGTGGCGGGCGCGCTTTCGGGACTGCTGGGGATCGGCGGCGGCCCCATCAAGGTTCCCGTGATGTACATCTTCATGAACGTGCCGCTGATGGTGGCCACGGCCACTTCGAACTTCATGATCGGCGTGACGGCTGCGGCCAGCGCCATCGTTTATTACCGGCGCGGCGACATCCTGGTGCAGTATGCCGCGCCACTGGCGGTGGGCGTGTTTCTGGGATCGCTTCTGGGCGCGCGGCTGGTCCCGCGTATTCAGACCAGGGTCGTGGTGTATCTGCTGGTCGGTGTGATGCTTTACCTCGCGGGGCACCTGACCGTCCATCTGCTGCGGGGGTGGTTATGAGCCAGGTGCGGGAACCGGCGTTCGACCGTGCCGTAGCTCTGGTGCTGCGCATTGGCGCCTTTGGCGGTTTTTTTATCATGCTGGCCGGGCTGATGGCCGGATTATTCGTCAGCGGCCACGTTCCCGTCGACATTGAACGTGCCGGAGTCCTTCTGATGCTGGCCACGCCGGTGGTGCGCGTGGTCGTGGCCTGCTTTCTGTTCTTTTGGGAGAAAGACTGGAAGTATGGGTGGATCTCTCTGGGCGTGCTGGTCATCCTGATGCTGGGATCGGTGTTCGGAATCGGGGAACACTGAGAGGGGCCATGCGGTTTGTGAACGATATCTAAAGGTTTAAGGCATCGAAACCGGCCAGCAGAGCGGCATGGAACAAACGAGTATCGGCGGTTAGAAACTGTCGGCCCTGGGGGACGTCGCTACACCACTCGAGCGCCGCCGCCAACTGGAACGCATCTGCTGCGCGCACATCGTACCGTTCCACAATCTGCTGAGCTTTGTCACGCACTGCACTCGATGGCGCTACGACAGTCCAGGCGCTGGTAAAAACTGACGCTGTGCGGTGTGCCTGCGTCCACTCCCGTGGGCTCAACAGCTTCATGCTCAGCAGGCGAGCCAGGGCGCTGGCAACTTCGACCGGCGTTGCCCACCAGACGACAATCTCGTACTGCTTGTGAAGAGACAAAGCATGTGTGCTCCTCGGCTCCTGGACACAGAGCGGAACCAAGGCACTCGTGTCCCAGAAAGCAGGCGTCGGCGCTACCGGCCCTCGCGCTCTTCCTCCCATATTCGATCCATGACCCCATCAGGAATGTTTCCGGCCGGCTTCGGCCAAGAAGCGGATGGACGCCGCCTCTTTAAGGGTGGCATAAGGACGCCACGCGCGATCAGCCGTTGTTCCTGCTCGGAATAATCCTCCAGCCGGCAAGGGACAATCCGGGCCACCGGTTTGTTCCGGTCACAGACCAGGACTTCCTCGCCCGCTCGCACTCGCCGGATATGGGCGCTGAGGCGAGCCTTCAATTCGGCGATGTTCACGGTCCGCATAATGTGATTCTAGCACGACATGACCATGTTGGTCATGTGTGGGGAAAATCCAGAAATCTCGGGGTTGTACCGCTCGCACTTTAGAAGATGTGCAGCTTGATGCTCAGGTACTTCTTCGGGTTTTCGCGGACCGCCTTCACCAGGTCGCGGGCCTCGGTCAGCATCTGGTTGGCGTTGTTGTAGAGGGACTCGTCCTTGAACAGCTTGCCAACTGTGCCCTGGCCGGCTTCGAGTTGGGTAGTCAGGTCTGAAAGCCTGCTGATCGTGTTGTCGAGTTTCTTCGCCAGTTCCTCATCCTTGCTCAACTTTCCGAGTGTGCCCTTGCCGGCATTGATGTCCTCGGTCAGCTTTTTAACGTTGGTGATGGTGTCGTTGGCGTTGTTGTAGAGCGAAGGATCTTTCAGGAACTTTCCGGCCGTGCCTTTACCCTGCTGGAGATCGTCGACGACGCCGTTCAACTTGTCGAGCGTGGAGATGAATTTATCGTAGGCATCGTTGCGGCTGATCAGCCTTCCCAGGCTGCCCTCGCCGCTGCCCACCTGCTGCACGATCCCCTGGAATTCCGCGACGGTAGCGGAGAAGCGGTTGTAAAGAGTCGGATCGTAGATGAGTTTTCCAAGCGATCCCTTGCCGCTTTCGGCGAAGGCCAAAATGCGGTCGGCGCGCTTCAACAGTGCGTCCATGTTCTCCAGCGTGCTCTGGCTGGCGCGCACTACCTGGTTGAAGTCGGGATGCACTTGCGTGGGCAGCGTATCTCCGTTCTGCACTGGGGGACCAACCGCCTGCGAACTCTCGATGTCGAGAAAGGTTTCTCCCAGCACGCCGGCGGTGTCGAGCGAGGTCACCGAATCGCGGTGCATGGCGTAACTGTACCTGGAGCTGACTTTCATCGTGATTTCGACAGGCGTGAGTTGTTTGTCTTTATCGGGCACGATCCGGATGTTGGTCACGTTGCCGATATCCACGCCGCTCAGACGCACTGGAGCGCCGTCACGCAGTCCCTGGGCGTTATCGAAATATGATTTCAGAGTGAGGCGAGGAGTGAAGAACCCGGAGGTCCCGGACATGAGGAACAGCAGAAAGCCCAGCGTCAGACCGGCAACGAGCACCGTGATCCCAACCCGCAGTTGTGACCACTTGAGCTGCTTCTGGCTAGGCAATTCGTTCCCCCATGATGCCAGTCTGGATCGATTGCGCCGGCCGCGCGAAACACCCCAAGGTCGTAACCGGCGCCTCGGAGCATGATAACAAAAACCGGGGCCCGGTCTACCCGGCTTTCGTCCTGAGGGCGGGCATCAGCAGGAGGGCGAGAAGGTACGCGGCCGCTCCGCAGGCCAAGGTGACGGTCAATCCAAACTGGATGGCGATGACCATGGCCAGCACGGATCCAAGCACACTGGCCGCCGCGTTCATCGCCCATGCCCATTCGACCGCGTTGTCGGAAGCGCCTTGCCCGGAGGGAAATTCGGGAGCAGGCAGGGCAGCGAGCGCCCGCAGGCCCGTGGGAAAGGGCATCCCCATAACAAATCCCAAGGGAACGAGAAGAACTCCGCTCACGAGCAGGCGATTTCCAAAGTCCAGGCCGACCAGCGCCGCCAGACGGTGCGGCAGGAAAAACACGTCGGCGAGAAGCGTCACGATGACGAGCACGAGCGGTACCCAGCCCAGATTCGTGCGCGGCAGCCAGAGCCGCGAAAACAGGCTCCCCGCGCCGCTGGACAGCATCAGCAGGAAAATCACGACCGTCAGGGCATAGGTAGGATGGCCAAGAAACAGCACGAAGCGCTGAATGAAGGCGATCTCGACCATGATGTAGCCCAGGCCCACGGCAATGAAATAAAGCAGCGGAAACGGCGACTGGCGGCCTTTCCGGCTTCTCAACGCCAGGGGCAGAATCAGAAATATCAGCACTGCGACGAAAGAAATTACGAGTACGAGAAGAAGAACCAACACTCCCAGGTTTACTTTCCAGTCAATACCCTCGCGCAAACCCTTTTCGCCGAGGATCTGTCCCGCCTTCAGGGTGAAAAAAAAGAAGGGCGCGTTGTCGGTTACGGGTGCAACGTTATAGGCATAGCCGCGCGCGAACGCGTACGGATCGTTGCTCGCGATTAGCGCGGAAAACGGGTTCTGCCCGGGGTGCGAGGGCATATATAGCGGGTCGAGTTCAAAGTAGTGATCGAAATGCGTGATCACCGCCGTCTCCTCTGCCGGCGTGAACGGAGTTTTTTTGGCCAGCACCACGACCGGGATACCGTCTGCATCGAGCTCGCCCTGAGAGGCGACGATGAAGTTGCGCGCGGGATTCGTAACTCCCATGCGATGCAACGCTTCCATCGCCACCGCAACCACGCGCAAAGCCTCGCGCGGATGGCGAAACTCCCAGCGCGTGATGGCGACCATTCCATCGGGCTTGAGGTGATCGAAATATTCGCGGAACGCCTCGACGGTGTAGAGATTGTTTTCGCTGAGCGCGAACGCCCCGGCGGCGGTCGAGGCCCAGGTGTCGACCAGCGTCATCTGCACCACGTCAAAATGCTGAGGCGTAGAACGCAGAAACGACCGGCCGTCGGTGACGTGAATATGCACGTCCGGCCGATCATAGAGATGCTGCGCGTAGTCGGCATACCGCCCGCGCATGATCGTGGTGGCGATGATGGGATTGATCTCGATCCCGGTCACGCTGGGGCTGCCGTTGGCCACGGCGCGCAACACGTCGACCCCGCCGCCCGGACCGATGATGGCGAATTCCCCGTGGGGGCGCAGAACGTTGGCCAGCGCGGGCGGCGCGGACATCAGGGCGTGTTCCCACGCGGTGCTGTGCCACTGCGCCACATCGGCGTTCATGATGTAGGTGGAAGCGTCGGCGTCAATGACGATGGCCTTGGCCTGGCCCTGGCGGTCGACTTCCACCCGTGAGAGCGCATTCCAGCGGGCAAATTCCACCCACGCCGGATCGCGGAACATGCCCTTGGCGTATACCACGTCGATGAGGCGTCCGGAATAATTCGCGCCGATCAGGGCCAGCAGCGCGAGCGCCAGCAGAGCCGCATTTCTGCGTGTTGAACGAAACTCAGCCCAGATGGTGGCGGCGGCCGCCATGGTGGCTCCGGCAACCACGACGACGTTCGGTCCTCCCACCCAATTGAGCAGAGGGACGACCGCCAGGCAGGCCAGCGCTCCGCCGCACAGGTCGGCGCCGTAGAGTCGCGGGATGCGGCGCGTCTCGCGCGCGAATACGACCGCGAACAAAAGTCCGGTCAGGAAGAAGGGCACGGCCGCGGCCAGGTAGAGCACCGTCAGCCGCGCGAAGTTTCCCCAGGATACTTGTAGTGCGACTCGACCATGCAAGACGACTTCCAACATCACGAGTACGACCACGGAATTCGTCATGCACAGCCGCGCCGCCAGTGTGCGGGTGTCCGTGGCGGCGAGCCTGGCCTTCAGCAGGTATGCGAACACGCCGCCCGCGCCCAGTCCGAGCAGAGCGATTGAAATCGCGAGAAATGCGAAGTGGTAAAAAAGCACGACCGAGAACAGGCGGGTCAGCGCCAGTTCCAGCAGCAGCGCGGCGAAGCTGGTGAGCGCGAGCCCCGCCAGCAGAGTCTTTTCTGGGATTTCAGTGCTGCTCGACGTTGGGGTAGGAGTCGCAGTAATGACGGGCATAATTGGATCGAGGCGACAGTCTAGCAGATGGCGGGCGGCGAATTTGTGCGCGTGGGCGCGCGGGCGCGTCAGCTCTCGAGTTAATTCTCCAATATGACCTGCGCGATCGCCTGCTCTACGGTGTGCGATATGGAAAGAGCAACATTTTTCGCGCCGAGCTTTGCCGCGAACTCTCCCGCAATGCCGTGAAACGTCATGGTCGGGCGGCCTCCGGGCAGGCGCGTCACCTCGCAATCGCGCCAGCGTACGCCATGATTCCACCCGGTGCCCAGAGCCTTCATCGCGGCTTCCTTGGCGGCGAAACGCGCGGCATAGCGCTCGAAGCGATTCGCCTTGGAATCGCAATAACGGATCTCTCCGGGGGTAAAAATGCGTTGCAGAAAACGCTCGCCGAAGCGCTCGATGGACTGTCGGATGCGGGGAACTTCGGCGATGTCGATGCCTGTGCCTACGATCATATTCTGGACGCCCCTTCGCTTTAAATCTTACAGCAAGCGATCTCCGCGATAGATCAAGCGTCCATCGATGATGCGACCTTCTGCGGTGAGCGCATGCGGTTTCACGGGGCCGGCGGCATCGATGTGCAGGACTTCATGTCCGTGGGCGACCAGCCAGTCGGAAACCAACATGCGGTGGCAGCGGAAATACACCCGTTCGGCGCACATGTAGGCGGTGCGGGAGCTCTCGGCGAGCGCAATCAGATCCGCCATCGCACGCTCGAATTCCGGGGTGAGCATGTAGTCCGCATAATTGCGGAAGCTCTGGTTGCGCAGAGCAATGTTCGGAGACTCTTCGAGTATCTTCTTGCGGTAGCCGCCCAGCGCCTTGAACCACGCGTAGCGGATTCCCGCCGCCGGCAACGATTGCTCAAGCGAATCGCGATTGAACTGAGGCAGCCGCTTCGACATGGGGAACGCGCGGATGTCCACGAGCGTCTGAACCTGATGCGCCTGCAGTGCGCCAACCAGTTCCTCATTCGTGCGGGTGGAATGTCCGATGGTGTAGAGAACGGCCAACAAGGTTTGGATGCTGAATCGCTATTGCGCGATTCGAGCGAGAGCGGCGGCAACCATCGAATCCTGATCGGCAAATACCGTGCGCAAATCAAAGAGCACCCGTCCTTGTTCGACGCGAGCGATGATGGGCGGATCGGATGCGCGCAACTGGGCGGCCAGTGCGTCGGCGCTCAGGCCGTCGCAACTCAACGCGAGAAGGCAAGTCGGCAAAACCGAAGACGGAGCCGCGCCGCCGCCAATGACAGATTCCCCGTCGATGATTTCGATATTTAGTTTCGATGACCTGATCTGTGCGGCCAGCGTTTCGGCGCGCTTACCAATTTCCTCTTTCGTTCGGCGCATCATCTGCAGCGTGGGAATGGAATCGTGGTCACGCTTCACGTACGCCAGCAAAGTCGCTTCGAGCGCGGCGTAGGTGAGCTTGTCGACGCGGAGGGCGCGGAACAGAGAGTTGCTGCGCATGCGAGCCACCAGATCGGCGCGGCCGCTGATCAATCCAGCTTGCGGACCTCCCAGCAATTTGTCGCCGCTGTAGGTCACAACGTCGACGCCGGCGCGCAGGCTGTCGAGCACGCTGGGTTCGCCGGTGATGCCGAAATTCTGCAAGTCCACGAGCGCGCCGCTGCCCAGGTCTTCCATTAAGGGCAGGCCGCGATCGCGCGCGAGCGCAACCATTTCGGCCGTAGACGCCTGCTCGGTAAAGCCGGTGATCTCAAAATTCGATCGGTGGACGCGCAACAGGAGTCGCGTGCGCTCGGTGATGGCATTTTCGTAGTCGGTGACGCGCGTGCGGTTGGTGGTGCCGACCTCACGGAGGGTTGCGCCCGACTTCGCCATCACATCTGGAATGCGGAAGGAGCCGCCGATCTCGACCAGTTCGCCGCGGGAGACGATCACCTCACCGCCCTCGGCCAGCGTATTGAGGGCCAGCAGCACGGCCGCGGCATTGTTGTTGACGACGATGGTGGAAACACAGTTGGGTTCCGCCGGGCTTCGCCCCTTCGGCTCGCTGCGCTCGCTCAGGGTAGGCTCAGGCGGGACGGCCGAGGCGGCCGTCCCCACATGGGTTGATGTAGGGCCATCATTGAGCAGGCTGCGAAACAGGCGATCGACGTGAACGTCGCGCTTGCCGCGCTCGCCCGCCTCGACATCAAACTCGAGATTTGAAAACTGCCCGGCGGTTTCGCACAGATGCGCCAGCGCGGACTCGGCCAAAGGAGCGCGCCCAAGATTAGTGTGCAGAATAACTCCCGTCGCGTTGATCACGGGACGCAGCGAATGTCCGAGCGCTCGACGAAGATGCTCTTCGACGGCGTTGCCCAGTCCGTCCAGGGCAAGTCGCAGTGCGGCGCCATCGAGCAGACCAGAAGCGACTTCTTCCCGCACCCGGGCGAGGACGGCGCGTGCGGCCGCAGTGAGCGCGGCCGTTCCATGACTGGAAGCGAGCGCCGCGATGGAGGGCACGCGAATCAACTCGTCCACCGACGGCAGTTCGCGAAACAACTCCGATTGCGCCGCGCTCTTCATACTCGATACTCGGATTATCCCCCAGATTATCCCATGAAAACGACGGAATGGCTGCCCATTCAGGCAGCGCGGCTACAGTGTGTGCAGGTACGCCAGCAGATCCTGAATGTCCCGCGAGTTCAAAGTCTGGTTGTATCCGGGCATTTCGTTGCGGCCCAGGCGGACGATGTCGGTGACGCGATCATCGTTGGCGGGCAGTCCGCTCAGGGAAAGATATTTGTGCTGGAAGACTCCCTTCAGCCCTGGGCCTTTCTTGCCCCGGGTCGAATACGGCTCGTGGCAGCGGTCGCAGTGCGCGTCGTAGATCCGGCGTCCGGCGGCCTGTTGCGGGTTGAGGCCGAGTTCGGCGTCTGACTTGCGGCGCTCCACGTCGCACGCGGAGACTGAAATCAACGCGAGCAGAGCCACTAGCATTCCAAAGAACAATCCGTTGCGATTCCTCAGTGACTGCACTGTCGGAGCGTTGCCCGTCCCTTGCATGTACCCCCTCGATCGTGCCATGCGCCGTACTGCGCGCCGCTTTACAATAATAGAGCAAGCGCAATTTTGCCTCACTCATGACAGTTGCCATCAAGCGGGTTTACGAGCCGGCATCGCGCACCGACGGAGCGCGGGTGCTGGTCGACCGGCTGTGGCCGCGCGGTCTCACGAAAGCCAGAGCTGCGGTCGACCAATGGCTGCGCGACCTGGCGCCTTCCGACGAACTGCGCCGCTGGTATCACGCCCACTCCGATCAGGCGGCGACAATCAGAGGGCAGAGCGCTCCCTGGCAAAGCTTCCGCAAGAAATATCTGAAGGAACTGTCGCAACCGGAAGCTCAAGACGCGCTGGGCCAGCTCTACCAGCTGTCTCACAAAAGAAAGCGCGTGACCCTGCTGTTTGGCTCGAAGAATGAAACACATAATAACGCAGCCGTCCTCAAGGAACTGCTCGACGGGATGCGCAAGCCTCCAACGGGAACTGGACCGGGGGCGATTCACGTCATGCGGAAACGCGATGCTGCCGTGCGGCGCCGCTAGGGCACGTAGATAGAGGCCTTGAGCACGACGTCCCACCTGCTTGAGTTCATTTAGAATCGTGCGGCATGAGATCTGTTTTTCAATGGAATCTGGGTTCGCGCGCGCTGGAACTGGGCAAACGCACGTTGATCATGGGCATCGTCAACGTCACTCCGGATTCGTTTTCAGATGGCGGCCAGTTTCTGGATCGCGATCAGGCCATCGCCCACGCCGAACGACTGCTCGACGAGGGCGCCGACATCCTCGACATTGGCGGCGAGTCGACGCGTCCCGGAGCGCGCGTCGATGCCGGCGCTGCGAAGCCCGCACAGGCAAAGGCGGCCGCCCCTGCCGTCAGCGCGGAAGAAGAGCTCAAGCGCATCCTTCCGGTGATTGCCGAGCTAAAGAAAAAACATCCCACTGCGGTGCTCTCCGTCGACACCTACAAAGCAACCGTGGCGCGCGCTGCGGTGGGCGCCGGAGCCGAGATCGTAAACGACGTCAGCGGATTTCGGTGGGATCCGCAGATGGCCAAGACCATTGCCGAGCTCAAGTGTGGTGCGGTTCTCATGCACATGCGAGGGCGTCCCGAAGAGTGGCGCACGCTGCCGCCGCCGGGCGACATCGTGCTTTTGGTGAAACGCGAACTCAAGGAGTGGGCGGAGAAGGCGGTGCTGGCGGGCGTGCGGCGCGAGCGCATCGTGCTTGATCCAGGCTTCGGATTCGGCAAGAGTTTCGACGAAAACTATCCGTTGTTGGGACGCTTCAGCGAATTACAGGCGACCGGATTCCCGCTGCTGGCGGGCACTTCACGGAAATCATTTATTGGGCGGACCCTGGGGAGCGAGGGGAAAGATGTTCCGCCTGAGGGCCGGCTTTTTGGGACGCTTGCAACTCAGACTGCACTGATTCTCAAGGGCGCGCACATTCTGCGGACGCATGACGTGAAGGCTGCGGTGGACACCGCGCGCGTGGCGGACGCAATTCTGCAGGCGCGCTAGTCTGGCGCTCCTGTCGGAACAGCGCTCCGGTCAGAACAGTGGTCCAGTCGGAACAAAAGGCGCCCGAAATATCGGACGCCTTTTGCCGTTCTGACCTGCTGAGACACTCGTACTTCCCGCTAATTATGTTTCTCGTCTTGCTTCTTCTTTTCCTCCGGCGTTAGCGGGCGCTGCGGAGGCGGCGCGGGCTTTACTTGCGCGGGAGGTGGAGTGTGTTGCGGCGGGGCGCTCGGCGGAGGACTCGCCGGATGCACCGCTGGTTCGTTGCGCTGAGGTGGCTCCACCGGCCGATTATTCTGCACGGGTGGATTCGGCTGCGGACGACTTGGCTCCGGAGCCGGACGATAGTTCGGCTGGGGCTGAACCGGCTCGGGCCGATTGTTCGGCTGCGCCACCGGTGGACGATTCTGCGGCACCGGTTGAGCCGGTACCGGCTGCGGACGGCTCGCCTCCGGACGGTAGCTCGGCTGAGGCTGAACCGGTTCCGGATGATTGTTCGGTTGCGCTTTGGGTGCAGTCTGCACCGGCGACGGCGCTGGGCGATAGGTTGGAGCCGGTTGATTGTTGAGAACCGGACGGGCGGGTTGCGCCGGAGTTGGTTGTGCGGGAGTTGCGCCCGGTCGCTCGTAAGTAGCAGGCGCAGTGCTGGGCCGGTTCGCCGGTTGGTTCGCAGGTGTAGTCGCCGGTTGAGTCACCGGCTGGTTGACTGGCCGAGCCATGGTGGGAGGTGCCGTCTGAGGTTTTCCCGGAGGCGCCTGCCTCACCAGAGGCTGGGCCACCGGGGCATTCGCCGGGCGCAAACGTTGCATTTCCTGCCGGGCGATGGGCTGTCCGGGATTCGCTGCCAGCGCCTGCTGCCGGGCTGCAAAGGGCACAGGCGGAGGCGGAGCAGCCGCCTTGGCGACGACCGCGCGACTGGCCACAGCTGCCGGAGGCGCGGCCACTCGGATTGTGGTGTTGGCGCGAACTCCCATTACGCTGTTGGAAGTGGGCGCAACCGTCGCCCTTGCGTTCACCGACGCCGAGGCAATATCTCTTGCGTTGACCACGACTGCGGCCCGGGCAACCGGCTGTCCGCTGCTGAAAGCTTGTTGCGGAACCGCCGTGACCGCCCCGGAAACGTTCCGGTTCGCATAAGTGACATTGTTGATGACGGTCGTCTTGTTGATGATGGTCGTGTTATAGACGTTCGTCACCTGCGTGACATTCACCGTGGTGTTGCTCACGTTGACGCGGTTGACGTACCCGGGACTCACCCGGTACGACGGCACATACACTTCGCGGGGGCCTAACGGGAACCAGCCCATGTTGCCGCCGAATCCGCCGCCACCTCCCACAAATACGACCAGAGCGGGCGCGTAAACCGGCCGCACTTCCGGGGGTCCCGGCACCCAACCCCAGCGGCCACGAATCGACACCCAGCGGCCATAGTGGAAGGGAGCGTAGCCCCAGGGTTCTTCATCGACCCAAGTCCAGCCCCAGGGTTCGATCCAGCCCCAGTGGCCCTCGCGATAAGGAGCCCAACCTTCGGCCACGTGCGGGTACCAGACGTTTCCGTAGCCAGGATCGGGGCGCCAGTCGCCGTTATCGTCCAAATCTTCGTACCCGACAACGTCGTGAGACACGTATCTCGCCGACTGCGACTCCTCCGAGCGGTGGTCGCGAAAATTGGCCCAGTTGTCGAAATCGTCGGGATCGCCCAGTTCGTCCACCTGCGCATTCAACCGATCGGTGCCTTCAAAGGTCCAGCGCTGCCCGTGATGCAGAGTGAAGGTTTGTCCGTTGCCGGTCGATTCGCCTTCTCCTTCGCGAATGCTGACCACGGTGTAAGTTCCATCGTCACTGGCTTGCACGCGATAGCGGCCGGGCTCGAAGATGGAGAGCGCCTGGTTGGGCGTGTCAATCTCATACACGTCGTCGCTGTCCATGTGGCGGACGCGGACGCTGATGGATCCCGAGCTCAGTTGGATTTGTACCGTATGGTCGTCAAGGTTGAGAAAGGTGATGCCCGTATTGCTGTTCAGGTCAATCACCGCTGCTCCGAGGGAAAGTTCGGCACGCGAGTCTCGATCCGACCAGATCTGGTCGCCCGTGGTCAGCGGCCGGTTTCGGACAGCCTCTACCCACTCCGACTCGCCCGCCGGCTGGAACGAAACGGAACCTTGCATGTATCCGAGACGCGCTACCCGGCTCGGCGGATCATCCTGATCTCGCTCGTCCTGCGCGACTGCCCGCTGCACCAGCCCGGTGGCTGTCATCGCCACCGCCGATAGGACGATCGTCCACTGCAGTCTCTTCATAAGCTGTTTCATAGGTGATGTCATCCTCACTAGAGCGGAGCTTTAACTCTCGCTCGCGCTTCGCGCGATTGTTCTGGCCCACGGCGGGCGCATTCGTTTAAGCGAGCCTCATCGAGCATAGAAGTGAATCTATGATGTGCAGGAGAAGCACGCCCCTATTCAGAGATAACCCGATGGCCCCAATTCTAGTCTTCTTCGCGACATTTGCAGACACCGAAAGTGCGACCCATGTTGTGTACTTTTGTGCGTGCAAGACGGAGGGGGTGAGGTCTAGAACGCTTTACCAGAATCCAGAAGGATGGTAACCGGCCCGTCATTCACGAGTTCCACCTGCATCATTTCCTGGAAGCGGCCGGTTTCGCAGCGCAGGCCGGCGACTTGGATGCGCTGCACAAAGAACTCATACAGCCGCCGCGCGTGCTCTGGCGGAGCGGCGGCATCGAACGACGGGCGCTTGCCCCGGCGCACATCCCCGTAGAGCGTGAACTGCGAGACCACCAGCACGCTGCCGCCTGCGTCCTGCACGTTGCGGTTCATTTTTCCGTCGTGGTCTTCGAAGATGCGGAGGCCTGCGATCTTTTCGGCGAGATAGGTAGCATCGGCCTCGGTGTCTTCATGTCCCACGCCGAGCAGAACCAGCAATCCCAGGCCAATCTCACCGCTGATCCAATCGGTATTCGTCCGATCGCTAATGGTGACTTTGGCACGGCTCACGCGTTGGACGACGGCACGCATACGTTTTCCTGGCTTCTTTCGTCAACCCATGCTCGAACGCCCCATCATACCGCCGGCCAACGTTTGACCCCGGCAATGCCCTGCCTTTAGGATTCAAGAGTGCAATCCCAACTAAGCCGAGGCTTTGCCGGAAGTTGCGAGGCCCTTCCTTTACACTAATTCGCCCGGACAATTACACTACACACTCGCCTTTTTTCGTACCGCAGTACGTAAGACGTGACCGAGTTGTGGAGGGCCAAAGCCCGAGCCAGCAGAAATCAAGGCTGCAATTGAGACCTGCGATTGCGCAACGAAAGAACCGAATTCAAATCTAATTGAGGCAAGCGAGGAGAAACATGGCAGACGTAGCCGAGAAGGTAAAACAGATTATCGTGGAGCAGTTGGGAGTGGATGAGGGCGAAGTCACAGCGAGCGCGTCGTTTGTGGACGACCTGGGCGCGGACTCGCTCGACACAGTCGAACTGGTCATGGCTTTTGAAGAAGCCTTCGACATCGAGATCCCCGACGAGGACGCGGAAAAGATTCGCACCGTGCAGGACGCGGTGGACTACATCTCTAAGCACGGGAAGGCGAAATAGTTGGGACGCAGGGTCGTGGTAACAGGCCTCGGCCTGATCTGTGGCGCGGGCAATTCCACCGACGTGGTGTGGAAGGCCCTGCTCGCGGGTAAAAGCGGCGTCGGACGCATCACCGGTTTCGACCCCACCGCTTTTGCCTGCCAGATTGCCGCTGAGGTCAAGAACTTCGACCCTCTGAACTACATCGAGAAAAAAGAAGTTAAGAAGATGGGGCGCTTCATTCATCTGGCCATCGCGGCCGCCGATGAAGCGCTGAAAATGTCGGAACTGAAGATTACCCCGGAGAATGACGAGCGGGTCGGCGTTCACATCGGGTCGGGGATCGGAGGTTTCGACATCATCGAACGCGAACACCTTGCGCTGATGGAAGGCGGACCGCGCAAGATCTCCCCGTTCTTCATTCCGGCCGCCATCATCAATCTTGCAGCCGGACAGGTTTCGATGCGCTGCGGGGCCAAGGGACCGAACGAGGCGACCGCTACGGCCTGCACCACCAGCGCCCATTCCATCGGAGATTCGTTCCGCATCATCCAGCACAACGATGCCGATGTCATGATTGCCGGCGGCGCCGAGGCCGCGATCACTCCCATGGGCGTGGGTGGATTCGCCGCCATGCGCGCGCTCTCCACGCGCAACGATGATCCTGAAAAGGCCAGCCGTCCCTGGGATCGGGACCGCGACGGCTTTGTGATCGGCGAAGGCGCGGGCATCATGATTCTTGAAGAACTGGAATTCGCACGCAAGCGCGGCGCCCGTATTCTCGCGGAGATCGTGGGATACGGCATGAGCGGCGATGCCTACCACATGACCCAGCCGGCGCCGGAACACGAGGGCGGATTCCGCGTCATGCGCAACGCGGTGCGCGATGCGGGCGTCACTCCCGACGTCGTGGGATACGTGAATGCCCACGGAACCTCGACGCCGATCGGCGACACGCTCGAGGCGCACGCCATCCGCAACTTTTTTGGCGATCGCAAGATTGCGGTGAGTTCCACGAAGTCGATGACCGGGCATCTGCTCGGCGGCGCTGGAGGACTTGAAGCCGGCATCACCGTGCTGGCATTGCGCGACCAGATTCTGCCTCCGACCATCAACCTGGAGAATCCCGATCCCGATACTGCAGGGATGGATCTGGTGCCCAACCACGCGCGCAAAGCGGAAATCGAATACGCCATGTCGAACTCGTTCGGCTTCGGCGGCACCAACGGCGCGCTGCTGTTCCGGCGCTGGAGCGAATAGAACTCTCCTGGCCGGTTTTTTAGTATCCCCTCCAAACCCCTGATTCGGCGCGGCTTTTGGCTCGTAATGTCCTCTCGCGCGCATCCGCGAAAACAGTAACGACACTTTGGTACTTCGCCCCTTGACCCTTTGTGTCTTTTCAAGAATCGCGACCGACTCCACAATGGTTTTGAAAGTGGAGTCTTCCCCGAGATATGGATAAAGCTTTCGCCACAAACTTCGCCCCCATTCTTCCCACAAGGAAAACAGCCGCCCGCACCGCTCTCGTGGGCTTGAATGAACCGGCCCGCGCACTGCTGTCGGAAGGCTTCCGCCAGTTCGGCATTGAAACCGTAGTCGTAACCGAGAACGCCGCCGAGCGCTTGAAGAAGGAAAAATTCGAAGCTTGCGTGCTCAGCCTGGGCGACGGCGCCGACTCGGTCATGGAAGCGGCTCGCTCGTCCCCGTCAAACAGCCGCTGCGTGATTTACGGCGTAGGCGGGAATGCGCAGGAAGCGATGCGCTACTCGAAGTATGGCATCAACGCCATGTTCAGCGATCCGCTGGAGCGGCCGGCAACTCTTAAGCTGATCCGCGCCACGCGCATGCTGGTTCTGCACGAATTCCGGCGCTACGTGCGCATCCCGGTGATGACCGAGGTCTCGCTGGTCGGCGACGGCCGGCGCATCGCCACCAGCAGCATCGAAATCAGCAGCGGCGGCATGTCCGTCAAGACTGCCGAAGACTTTTCGATCGGAACGAACGTGGAAATTTCCTTTGCCCTGATGACCTTGCCCCGCGTCAATCTGAAGGGAGTGGTGAGCTGGCGCAAACCCAAGTCGGTCGGAGTGCGGTTCGCCTCTGCCGACGAACAGCGCCAGAAGGTCAAGAAGTGGATCGACTCCTACCTCGAAAACTGAGGCTGCCCGGCGCAAGCAAAAACCTTCACCGCGGAGGACACAGAGGACGCGGAGGAAAATGATTGGCACAACCCTCCCCCGACTTCTGTTTCCTAATCTCATAGCAACTCACAGAAGTACCTCACTTCAAAAATCATTTCCCGCACGCATTGACCTGGGGTAGAATGGCTTCCGTTTTCGAAGTCCACAAGGAAGTTTTCCGAGGCGATGTTTGCGCTCGGTACCCTGCTTCTTCCTCGCCGCCCTCCCTGAGGCGGCTCGTTCTAATTGGTTACTGGCGGAGTATCGGCTGTTCTGCCCCAAAACTATTCACACGTCCATACAACCGGAGGATATTTATGAATTTTCTGAAAGTGAGCAGCGTCATGTCGATCTTGGCCGCAATCGTAGCTGGCGGTCCAGCGGCCCTGGCCGCATGCACCGTCGCCAGCGTCAGCGGTATCTATGGCATCACTTCGGTGGGCCTCGACAGTTCCGGGCAGCCTGCCTCGAGCGTCCGCCAGATCACGGCCGACGGAAAAGGAAACATCACGGGATCGTCCACGAAAAGCATCAATGGCTTGATCGTGACCTTGACCTTTACCGGGAAGTACATCGTGGCGGCTAACTGCACCGGCAGCGTCACCTTCACCAACTCGGACCGCAGCACCGAGCATGACAAGTTCGTCCTCGATAACGCCAACCAGGGTGCATTCCTGATCCAAACCGACAACAACTACACCCAATCGAGCATCGCGGTTGCGCAGGGAACCGCTACTTGCACGGACTTGGGGGTGAAGCACACCTATGCCTTCGAAGCGACCGGGACCGTCGTAGGGAGCGGTCAGGCCGCATACGTGGGTCAACTGGTGCTGAACGGAGCGGGAAAGCTCACTGGTACCGCCAACATCAGCCAGGATGGATCGATTGCGTCTGGGGTCGCGCTCACCGGAACCTATCAGATCACCTCGAACTGCACGGGCAGCACGGTAATCACGCCGAAAGGGCTGCCGGCCATGAAGGCGAATCTAGTGGTCGTGAACGGAGGCAAAGAACTCATGGTCATCGAGACCGACGCTACCACCGTCATCACTGGGTCGTTGCAGATGTAAGCGATGCCTCGGCGGTGAATCGCCCGACGTGACCCCTGCCGTTACAATATCTCCGTGCCCGAAGCCAGCACTCGCGACGCGACCGCGCCGGCGCAACCCGTCACTGGCCCCCGCCGCTTCACCCTCCGCCAGCGCATCGTCCTACGCATCATTATCTGGCTGGGATACTGGGTGATCCGCCTGATCGGCCCTACTCTGCGCGTCTGCATTTCCTTCGAAGAAGGCGCGCAGGCAACCCTGGAGCAGCGTCCGCTGATTGCTTCGTTCTGGCATTCCTGCATGATTCCGGCGACCTACATCTGCCGCAACCTGGGCGTGCGGGTGATGAGCAGCAACAGCTATGACGGCGAATACATGGGCCGGATCATCCACAAGTTCGGCTTCGTCGCCGTGAAGGGATCGAGTAGCCGCAATGCCGTGCGAGCCTTGCTCGGCCTGCGCCGCGCACTGCAAGACGGATGGACGGTGGCGTTCACCCTCGACGGCCCGCGCGGCCCGCGGCACAAAGTGAAGCCCGGGCCGGTGGCGCTGGCGCGATCGGCGGGCGTGCCCTTGACCATGTTCCACGCGGCCGTCGATCGGGCTTGGGTGCTCAGTTCCTGGGACCGCATGATGATTCCCATGCCCTTCTCGCGGGTGCTGGTGCGTTTTGGCAAGCTGATTCCGGTTCCTGAGGATGCAGCCGACGAGGATGTCGAGCGCTACACGACTGAGCTGCAGGCTGCGCTGGATCGAGTTTGCGCGTTCAGTGAAGCCCACGTGAATCAGGTCGGGACGAGCGAGTTCCCCTACTCGCGCAACGCAGAGAAGTAAGAGCCGACCTGGGAAATTGCTGATTGATGATTGTTGATTGATGATTTGAAAACCTGGCGTCAATCAGCAATCAGCAATCAGCAATCATCAATGGGAGTCGTCCTACTCCAGAGTTGATCCCAGCAGCTGGTACCGGTATTTCTTGCCGTCCCAGTACACGACGGAAGAAGTGTTTTCGCCCTCGCCTTTTTCTTCCATGTAAATTCCGAGAATGGTTTTCTTTTTGAAGGCGAGGCGCTTTACGGTCAGAGTCTTGAAAGGCAGATTGATCAGCAGGAATTTGGCTTTCGGTTTTTCGGCGCGCCAATCGTCTTTGTCGGCGCCGTGGATGATTAGCAGGCACAGGCCGCGGCGATCGGGCTCGTCAGAGGCGAACGTGGAAGTGACTTTTACGTCGGTATAGCCGAGGAAGCTGTTGTAGGGGTCGGCGACGACGAAGCTGTACTCGTCCTTGTCGGCCATGGGATTCTTGCATTTGGCCGCGACCACCAGATCGTCAATGCCGTCGTCATCCATGTCCGCGACAAACTGCGGCGGTCCGGGCAGCAGCGCACAATTGTCGCCAAACTGCTTGTGAATGAGTTCGTCGGTGACTGCGGGCGACGGATGTGTCGCGTGCGCCGGCGGCGGAGGCGGCTCCTTTTTCTGAGCTACAGCCGCGACCGTTAACAAGAAAGCGAGAGCTGGGAGGAGAAGCAATTTACTGGACGACATGTTCCTACTCTAGTCCGGTTTTGTGGAGGTGGGTAGAGACAGAGTAGTGACGGAGGTAATGGCTCGGCAGGATTTGCCGACGGCAGGCATTCGCACCACCGCGTTGTCATCCTGAGCAAAGCGAAGGATCTGTGTACGTGGCCGCACGATGCCGCTGCTCAAGGAGTGCGCAGATCCCTTCGACTTCGCTCAGGGCAGGCTCTTCGGCCCGCACAAAACGCGGGCCTTCAGGATGACAAGCTGATTACTTGCGAAAGTGCTCCCAGCCCCGCGGCTCAAGTTGGTAGGCCACGCCTTTGAGATTGCGCAAGAGAATGATTCGCGGGCGCGTGATCACCCCGATGTGGGTCAGCGCGAGTCCGGCGATTTGTTTTGGAACGCGGGCGCCGGGTCGAACGGTGAACAGCAGTTCGTAATCCTCGCCGCCGTGCAGAGCGACGTCAAGATCCACCTCGCGGGCGGGCTTGCCGACTCTGGCGCGGGGTATGAGTGCCGATTCCAGTTCGGCCCCCACGCCGCTCTCTTCGCACAGATGCGCCAGGTCGGTCGACAGACCGTCGCTGGTGTCAATCATGGCCGATGCCAAGCCCTTCTCGCGGAGAATGCGGCCGAGTTCGACTCGGGGTTCAGGATAGAAATGGCGAGGATAGTCCCGCGGATTCAGCTTCTTCTTAGGCTCGGCCCGCATTTGTAAAACGGCGGCGGCCGAGCCACCGAGTTCGCCGCTGACGAAGATGCGGTCGCCAGGCTTAGCACCGGAGCGCAGCACAGCTTTGCCTTTGGGCGCGGTCCCGATCACGATGATGTCGGCGAGGATTCCGTTGGGGGACTCCGCCGTGTCGCCTCCGGCGAGCGTGACGCCGAATCTTTCCCCCAGACTGATCAGGCTGCGGACGAAGCGTCCCACCCAGGCTTGTGGCAGGTCCCGAGGCAAGGCGATAGATAAGAAGGCCGCGACCGGCTCTCCTCCCATGGCGGCAATGTCGCTCAGCCCGCGAGCCAGGCAGCGGTGCCCGACCGACTCCGGCGGGTGCCAGTCGCGGCGGAAGTGAATGCCTTCCAGCGTAAAGTCGGTCGTGACCAAAACTTCGCGACCCCGGGATTCTTTTCCCGGAAGCAGGCGCAGCACGGCGCAGTCGTCTCCTATCCCCGTAAAGATGGCATTTCGTGTGGGGCGGACACTTCTGTCCGTCTGCCCTTGTTTGCCAGGCCTCGCCATGCGGCGAATCTGTGCAATCAGCGCTTTTTCGGGAAGCGGCACGACGATACCAATATATAGGGACGCGCAAAATCAGTTTTATAGCCCAAAAACCAGCGGTAACCCGTCCCGGGTGCCCCAAGTTACCCGGTCTTAGGTAACCCCAAAATGTCCCATCGCGTCGTTGACAGGGGGAACCCAGTTTGTTACCGTTAACCAGTCATTCACAATACCTTTGGCCGAGCTAAGTTCTGCAAGCGGTTATGATTGCAGACCAGCACTGATTTCAGGCTCTGGTCGCAGTTCCGGTAGGTGTAGGGCGCGAGATAGTTTCCATTCCCAAGATGGGAGCGTAGCCCGAAAGAGTCAGGTGGTCCGAACAGGCTTTTCAGCAGCTTAAGAAACTTGGCCTGGAGTTCCGGACCTGATGCTTCAAAATTGGTTTTCAGGATTGAGTGTTCAGTAGAGGAGCGATTTGCAGAAACGCTTTTACATCCTTTTTGTGGCCCGCGGGGACGACGGGCAGCTCCGCAAAATCTCCATCCCCGTGCATTACCTCTACGTTTTCGTAGTGGGCGCCGCCATCGGATTCCTCAGCCTGACCGGCATTGCCAGCTCCTATACCCGCATGCTCCTGAAGGTTTCCCGCTACAACGAGTTGCGGACGGAAAAAGATCAACTCAAAGACAATTATTCGCGCTTGGAACAGGTGGCGAAAGAACGCGACGTGCAAGTGGCTTCGCTGGGTTCGATCGCGGGGGAAGTTTCGGCGCTCTACGGGTTGAAGGCGCAGCCCACGATGGTGACCGCGACCGCCGAGCAGATTCATGATGCGGATGTCAGTTCTTCGCTGGACCAGTTACACGCTCTGCGGACTTCGGCCCTGACCGGGGCGACCATGGTCGGCCTGACCATGGGCCTGACCCGTAATGCCACGACCGCGGACTGGTTCAAGGCCAACTCCGCTCCCAACCTATGGCCGGTAGAAGGCCAGGTGACGGGCAGCTTTGGCGAGCGGATCGATCCATTCAACGGGGAAGGCGCGTTCCATAGTGGCGTGGATATTGGCAGCAGCTTTGGCTCTCCGATTATCGCTCCGGCGGACGGCGTGGTGACTTTCAGCGATCTGCTGGGCGGCTACGGCAAGGCGATCATGATTAGTCACGGCAACGGCATCAGCACCCGCTACGGTCACCTTTCCGGCTATGCGGTGACAGCTGGCCAGGCAGTGCATCGCGGCGACGTGATTGGTTTTGTTGGAGAGAGCGGGCGATCGACAGGGCCCCATCTTCACTACGAAGTCCGCATCAATGACACTCCGGTAAATCCCTACAAGTACCTCCGCATCACGGTCGCACACAGCGGCGGCTTTGCCGCGGGGAGCTAGAGCCCAGCTCTTGGCGATCTCCTGATCACGTAATCAGCTCACAGCAACCAGCCCTCCAATCCAGCAGTTTCGCATCCCAACCACCCTCCCTACCGTGGCATTACCGGGGTAATGAGCCGGGCCAAACACTGTGCTGGATCATGGCGCGTGCGGCGATAACATAGTAGGACTCCCCTCCTGGCTGTTGTTGGCAGATCTCTGACGCTGCAAGGACCATCCCATGGAGAATTCCGAGGTCAAACGGTTCGGCCGGTACGAGGTCGTGGCTGAGCTCGGCCGCGGCGCCATGGGTGTGGTCTACAAGGCGCGCGACCCGCAGATCGAACGGATGGTCGCGGTAAAGACCGTCTCACTGTGGGGGCAGCAACCGGACGAGGAAAAAGAGTTTCGCTTGCGGTTTATGCATGAGGCGCAGGCGGCGGGACGTCTCCACCACCCCGGAATTGTCGCCATCTTCGACGTGGGAGAAAATCCCGAGAACCACGACCCCTACATCGTTCTGGAATATGTCGACGGCCAGCCGTTGAACCGGATCCTGGCGCGCGAGAAAAAACTCTCCCCGGCTAAAGCCTTGCAACTGACCGAAGAGATCGCCGAGGCGCTGGACTATGCGCACGCCCAGGGTGTGACTCATCGCGACATCAAGCCCGGAAACATTCTGGTCACGCAGGACGGCCACGCCAAGATTTCCGATTTCGGCATCGCTAAGCTGAATCTGGCGCACTTCACCGTGCCGGGACGAGTGCTGGGAACTCCGGCCTATATGGCGCCCGAACAACTGAACGGCGAAGGCGTGGACGGGCGCTCGGATCTTTTCTCGCTGGGCGTGATTCTCTACGCGATGGTCACAGGGCATTCTCCGTTTCAAGGGGACAGCGCCACCACGGTGTCGTTCAAGGTGGCCAACCGTGAGCCGGTCGCAGCCAGCGCCCTGGACCTCAGCTTGCCCCGCGAACTGGATGAAGTAATCGCGCGCGCCATGGCGAAGGATCGCAAGCAACGCTACCAGCGGGGCTCGGAGTTCGCCGAGGACGTGCGCCAGCTGCAGCCGTTCTTCAAGCCGGGCTCGACCACGACGTCGCTGCGGTTGGCGGCGCTGACGGGAACCGGAACGGGCACGCGCACCGGCAGAACCACGCAGCCCTCTGGCGCGCATTCAGTGGCTGGGATGGCGCTAACGAGAATGTTGGGCAACGCATTTCGGAAGACGCCGACCCGCGATTTGATCCTGGGCGTGGCGACGGTGATCATGCTGGTCATCGCTGGAGTTGAGTCGAAGCTGTTCGTCACTTCTCCCAGAGCCGTGGCGAATGTGGCGGACGCCGCTCCCAGCGGCCCCGGAGTCCCGAGTCCAGACGGCATCCAGCCGAATTCCGCGAAAGATGCCCCCAGCCCGGTAACCCCAGGAACGGGGACAGGGGCAGCGATAGCGCCAGGGATAAAGGTAAAGACGGGGACGGGGACAGGGACAGGGACAAAGACAAACGCAAAGACAGGTAAGCGAACGGTTCTGGCGGCGTCCGTCGCCGCCACGCCAAAGAACAGTCGCGTTCCGGCCCCGCAGGACGCCAAGCAAATCGTGGTGCCGACTTCCACCCTCGATCTCGCAGTTCAGCATCAATTCAAAGATGCCACTCTTTTTGTTTGGGTCGATGACAAGCTGACCCTGACGCGGCCTCTGCACGGAGCCCCGCAGAAGCGGCTGGTCGTGTTTAACGGATTACACGGCGCGGAATCGGAGACCTTGAAGATTCCGGCGGGAAAACATGTGCTGCGCGTAAGAGCGCTGTCGGCCGACCAGACGATCGATCTTTCTCGGACGGTCTCCGCCGAGTTTGTCGGTGGCGGCGACAAATCTCTGCAGGTCACCATCGAGAAGCACAACACCGCCATGCGCCTGACTTGGCAGTAGTGCAGCGACTCAAGAAGAATCGCTACTCGTCCCGCAACGCCACCATCGGATTCACCTTCGTCGCGCGCCTTGCCGGAATGTAACAAGCCAGCAGCGCCACTGCCATCAGCGAAAGCGTCATTCCCGCGAAGGTGACCGGATCGGTTGCCGTCACTCCGAACAGCAGTGTCGACACCGCCCGCGTCAGCGCGAACGAGCCAACGATTCCAATCGCTATGCCGATCAGGATCGTGCGCATTCCTTGTCTTAGAACCATGCGCAGCACGTCACCCGATGTGGCGCCCAGAGCGACCCGCAAGCCGAATTCGCGCGTGCGCCGGCTCACCGAATACGCCATCACGCCAAACACTCCGGCGGCCGCCAGCAGCAGAGCCGTGATTCCGAAGAATCCGATCAAGATCACGTTGAATCTTCGCGAGCCCAGTGACGCGGAATAGACTTGCTGAAACGTCTGGAACTTCGCGGGGACTTCCGGATTGAGCTCCCGCAACATACCCCGTGCCGCCGAGGTGACCAGGCGGGTGTCCGCATCGCTCAGCATGGTGACCGTCATCTCCGCCCGCGGCCGCTGGAATAAATTCACATAGACCATCGGCCGCGCTGGCTCGTCGAGACCGTATTCGTGCGTGTCGCCAACGATTCCAACAATCGTCAACAGACGCACATCGCCGTCCATATTTCCAAATTCAATGGTGTGTCCTATCGGGTCTTGATGAAGCCAGCGATCGTGCGCCAGCGACTCACTGATCACGGCCACATGCGGCGCGCTCGCACCGTCGCGCTCGTCGAACATCCGTCCCCGGATCAGCGGAATTCCCAGCACCCGGAAATATCCATCGGTCGCGACACAAAAATCCGCAGAGCCAAGCCGTGCTTTCTGCTGGAACAAGGCCTCGAACCCGTCCATCGATTTTGGCACTTCATTCTGCGTCATCAGCAGAAACATTCCATCGGGCAGTCCGCCGGTCAATGGCAATGCGCTTGCCGCTCCCACTCCGCGCACGCCGGGGATTTGCTTGAGCCGGTCAATCAAGTTGGAAAAGAAAATTCCCTGGGCTGCCTTCCCTTTGGGATCCTGCACCCACGGCAGCGAGACCTCCATCGCGACAATCTTGTCGACGCGGAATCCTGGATTCACTTCAAGCACTTTCATCAAGCTGCGTCCCAGCAAACCTGCGCCGATCACCAGCACCAGCGTGATGGCGATCTGGGCCGCCACAATTGCTCGCCCCACGCGCTGGCTGCCCTGTGATCCGGCCTGCCCGCGCCCGCCTTCGACAAGACCCTTCCTCAAATCGACTCGCGTCGCCCGCGCAGCGGTGAATGCTCCCAGCCCGGCTGCCACTCCGGTGCACAACAAAAACGCAAAGAGCAGCACCGGCACGCTCACGGAAACGCTGTCGAGCCGCGGCAATTGTTCCGGAGCCAGGGCTACCAATCCGGCGACGCCCCACAGCGCGGCCAGCACTCCCACCACCCCACCGATCAGCGACAGCAGGAGTGCCTCAGTCAAAAATTGGCGCACCAGGCGGCCGCGCGCGGCACCGAGCGCACCGCGAATCGCAAGCTCACGCTCCCGCACCGACGCTTGCGCCATCAGCAGGTTTGCCACGTTGGCACAAGCCACGAGCAATAAGAATCCCACCGCGCCAAGAAGAATGAACAGCGGCGACCGTACCGTACCTGTAATGGAATCCTGCAGTGGAACTACGTTTCCATCGCGGAGCAGATAGTCGGTTTTGTCATTCGTCTGGTAGATCCTGCGCGCAATGGTGCTGATATCGTCACGCGCCTGCTCCACGCTCACGCCATCTTTCAACCGGCCCACGCCAGAATAGTTGTGCGAAGTACGGCTGGGATTCTCGCCCTCGATATCGGCGGCACACCACACGTCCACATCGTCCGGAAACCGAAATCCCACCGGCAGCACGCCAATCACGGAGTAGACCGCGTTGTTAATTTTCAGATGCGCTTGCGAAAGATCCTGCGCCGATCCGAGATTCTGCCTCCAGTAACCGTAGCTCACGAGCGCGACTGGCGCCGCGCCCTTCTGGTTGTCAGACGCCGTAAAATCGCGGCCCATGATCGGCTCCACACCGAATACTGTTAGAAACTCCGGGGTGACCGCGGCCACGGTCGTGCGCGTTGGCTGCGCGGTTCCGGAGATGGAAACCGGGTAGGCCGAGTATTTCGCGATCGATTGAAAGCTGTGGCTCTGCTCGCGGAAGTCGTCAAAATTCGGATCTGCGAGGCGTGAAGGCCTGCCGTCGGAGTTCACCTCGGAGATCGCCATGATGCGGTCCGCGCCGGAATACGGCAGCGGACGCAGCAACACGCCATACACTACGCTGAAGATTGCCGTGGTCGCGCCGATGCCCAGCGCGAGCGTGAATACCATGATGACCGTGACGCCGGGATTTTTGCCGAGCTGTCGCGCCGCGTATCGAAGGTCCTGCCAAAAACTGCCCATGTTGGCCTCGCGGAATATGATCCACCCGCGATGCTTACTGGCGCAACCCCATCCAGTTTTCCGAGACGACCAGGGAATTTCCGGGATTCTGCGGATCGTACTTCACTGAAGTGTGCAGCCCGAGGCGGCAGGAGTGCAGGTTGATCCAGTGCCGCAGGTAAGTGACATCTTGCGAGCATTCGTAGGAGACGCCGGCCACGTCGTATTTATAGATCAGCATGATAGCGGCGTGGTAATTGTTTGTGACCGCCAGTTCCTGCACATCGATCACGGTGCCGTCGGTGATGCGGCCAGTGCCCTCCAGCCATGCCCGGCGCTCGCGCTCGAGTTGGTCGGGCGTCTTGGGCTTGCGCCGCAGGAAGGCGTACGCACCGAGCAATGCCGCGCCGCCTGTCGCAACCAGCCCATAAAGTCGAAGTGAATCCATGCCGTAGGTGGGTCTGAAATCTCTTTCAGCATAAGCTGAAAGCGCGGCGCGTGGAAGTGGTTCGGAAGTTACGGAGGTGCCACGGGCTGTGAAAAACTTCAGCGAGCGGTCCAGAAGTCCAGTCTTGTTCTAGAATCAGCCGGGCTGCAGTAGGTTAGGAGAATCTTCAACACAGAGGACACTGAGGAACACAGGGGAACTCGGGTCGAATTGGGGGGACCGATGAGATGGGCGACGATCAGTGCGTGGGTTCTTGCGGTGAGCGTGACCGCGTCAGCCGGAGGCGGCGGAGCGCCGCCTTCCTCCAAAGCAAAGTCGGAAGACAAACGTTCGCAGAGAGACTGGCCGGTCTATGGCGGGACTTCCGAGAATAATCACTTCTCCCCTTTGCAGCAGATCAATCGCAAGAACGTGAAGCGTCTCGGCGTCGCGTGGACCTTCGACACCGGGGAGTCCGGCGGACTGCAAACCAGCCCGATCGTAGTAGATGGAGTTCTATACGGGCTCACGCCGTCGCAGAAAGTGTTTGCCCTGAATGCCGCGACTGGACAGTTGTTGTGGAAGTTCGATTCCGGTACCAAGGGAACGCAACCCGATCGCGGGCTGGCTTACTGGTCCGATGGAAAAGAAAAAAAGATTCTGGTCGGTGTGATGAACTTCGTCTATGCCCTCGATGCTGCGACCGGCAAGCCAATTCCGAGTTTCGGGAAAGACGGACGCATCGATCTGCGCGAGGATTTAGGGCGCGATCCGTCGGCGCAGTCGATCTATATGACCAGCCCGGCCGTAATTTACAAAGACCTCATGATCGTGGGCGGACGCGAAGCCGAGACCCTGCCCGCGTCTCCCGGTGATGTGCGGGCGTATGAAGTGCGCAGCGGGAAACTGCGGTGGTCGTTTCATACCATTCCGCATCCCGGCGAATTTGGCTACGACACGTGGCCGAAGGAGGCATGGAAGACGAGCGGCGCCGCCAACAACTGGGCGGGGATGACGGTGGACGTCGCGCGCGGGATTGTGTTCGTCCCTACCGGTTCGGCGGCATTCGATTTCTACGGAGCCGACCGCGTCGGCGACGATCTATTCGCGAACTGCCTGATCGCGTTGAACGCCCAGACCGGTGAGCGCATCTGGCATTTTCAGGGCGTGAAGCACGATCTGTGGGACCGCGATTTTCCCGCACCCCCCGTACTCTTAACCGTCGAACGCGACGGCAAGAAGATCGACGCGGTCGCGCAGACCACCAAACAGGGCTTCGTTTTTCTGTTCGATAGGACGAACGGCAAGCCGCTGTTTCCCATCGAGTGCCGCAACTATCCTCCCAGCGATGTGCCGGGAGAAGTGGCTGCTCAACAACAATGCCTGCCCGCGAAGCCCGCGCCCTTTGCGCGGCAACTGCTGACGGAAGATCTTCTCAGCGAGCGCACGCCCGAGGTGCATCAGTGGGCCTTGGAAAAGTTTCGCAGCTTTCGCAGTGAAGGACAGTTCGTTCCATTCAGCGTGGGAGGAAATAAAGATACGGTGATCTTCCCCGGATTCGACGGCGGTGCGGAGTGGGGCGGCGCGGCAGCGGATCCGGAGACGGGAATTCTCTACGTCAACGCCAACGATGTAGCCTGGACGGGGGCTCTCGCCGAGAACACCGGGGAGAACACTCCCAAGGCGCTGTATATGAACCAGTGCGCGGTGTGCCATGGAGAGAAGATGGCCGGCTCGCCGCCGGCGATTCCATCGCTGGTGGGCGTGGGTGGCCGCATGTCCACGGCGGACGTGGCGGCGACCATCAAGAGCGGCAAAGGCCGCATGCCCGGCTTCGCCAACCTGGAGAACGACAGCGATCAGTGGTACGGGTTGCTGTCCTATGTGATGAGCGGGGGCAAAGACGGCGGCGCAAGAGAGACCAGCAGCAAAGAAGTGGCGAGCCCCGAGCCCGCGCCGCCAGCCATGAAATATCACTTCACCGGATACCACAAATTTCTCGATCCCGAGGCATATCCAGCCGTTGCGCCGCCCTGGGGAACGCTGAACGCCATCAATCTCAATACCGGCGATTTCGTGTGGAAGATTCCGCTGGGCGAATATCCCGACCTGGCGGCGAAGGGCCAGAAAAACACGGGCACAGAGAACTACGGCGGTCCAGTGGTAACGGCGGGCGGCCTTCTGTTCATCGGCGCAACGAATTTCGACAAGAAATTCCGCGCCTTCGACAAGACAACCGGAGCGCTGCTCTGGGAAACGACTCTGCCGTTTTCCGGGAACGCGACTCCGGCTACGTATGAAGTCGACGGGAAGCAGTTCGTAGTGATCGCGGCGGGCGGCGGGAAAGATCCGAAGTCAAAGTCGGGTGGGGTGTATTTGGCGTTCGCGCTGAAGAAATGATGGCCCGCTCGGAAGTCGTCTTGGAAATCAGAGTCCGGGCGGCCACCGAGTCAATGAGTGCTAGGGCCTGATTGCGTCCGGGGCGGAAGACCAACAATCTATTTCTCCTGCGTCAATCTGTATTGAGTGATGATCGTCTGCGCGGAGTCGCCTAGTCTGTACAGTGGACTGCGATGGCTGCGCAACTCTTCCTCCGGCACGGTTGCTGTGAGCACTCCAAGACTAGTACGCACATAAAACATGACCTGCCCACGCTGGGGCAACGGGTACGTCGTTGTGGGTTGCATCAGATTTTTCAATTCTCCAGCGATTTCTACTGTTCTAATTGCAGCATTGCGAATGGATTCGTGTGCTTGTCCTCCGCCCAAAAATCCGCCTCCGCTGCTTAGGTAAACGCTAGCGGTGCCATCGGCATAGGCTGCGACGGTGGCTGTCCCGGCTGGAATACCCCAATCCATGAGCACCGCAAATGGCTCGCCCGGTTTGGCCGAGATGGCACTGGGAACCTCTGTGAGGGGACTTTGTAGTGCGAGATTGCGCAGCCCCTGATACGAGGAGGATGCGCTCGCGGATGACTTTGATGCGTCGCGGTTTTGACGAGCGCGAAGGGTCAACCACAACCCGACGACGAACAATGCAACTACTACCCACGCGATAATCGGCTTCATTGTGCGGCATCCTATCAGGTAGGAACGTTGGCGTCCAAATCGCTATTACGCTCGTTGACTTGGAGGGCTGGACCAGCGGTGGTCGAAGGTTCGCCTGTTGATTCTGGCTGACTGCGGCTACTTGGTTTGCCCGCAGACGCTCTTACTGACGAGGTCGACAAATCCGCCTTCGGGATTCTTGCCGAACTGTTCGTCGTGCGTCGCCTTCTTGCTGACCACACAACGTCCGCTATGGTCGCGGGAGTAGAACCACTCCGTGGTGGGGGCGGCTGAGCCGCTGGTGCAATTGAACCGCACACGCGCGCGCATCTCCACGAAAGGCCCGCCCTGCGGGAGTTCTGCCGGATCTTTATATTCGACGCGGACCAGCGCGACCCGCTGATTGTTCTTGAGCACGCGGACGGAACTGACGGACACTTTATCCCCGGCCTCGGTCTGGCCGACCGCGCGCCAGTCTCCCGCGGCCAGAACCACCAGGCTGACCACTAGTACCGGCGCGAGCACAATCGCTGCGAGAACGATAAGGGCTTTTTTCAACGCTCAGCTTTTCCCAAGCACGAATTGCACGTGCAACTTTCCTCGAAAAAGGCGATTCTGTCAACCGGTCGGCCTTTTTGGGCAGCCCTGTCGGCTGACCCCGTGTTATGGTTATTGGCGGAACTGAACTAAGTTTCAAGGCGCTGTCTCATGGAAATGCTTCATTCCACGATGTTTACCTCACCTGTCGGACCGCTCTTTCTGGCTGCTTCCGGCCGGGGCCTGGTTGCGTTGGAGTTTGAGGCACGCTTGCCAGGGCAGCAGACGATTCGTCCGAACCCGCGCGATCTACGGGCCGAGACCAAGGGCGTACGCTTCGAGGAATCTGCGTCGGCGATGCGTTCTTATGTTCGCGAACTCGAAGAATACTTCGCGGGCAAAAGGCGCGAGTTCACCTTCGCGCTCGACCTGCGCGGTACGGATTTTCAGCTGGCGTGCTGGCGCGCGTTGCTCGCGATTCCTTATGGCGAGACACGCTCCTACGGCGACATTGCGCGCGCCGTCGGCAGGCCTCAGGGCTTTCGCGCCGTCGGGATGGCCAATAATCGGAACCCGGTGGCGATCGTCGTCCCCTGCCATCGCGTAATCGCGTCGGACGGCAAGCTCTGCGGTTATGGCGGTGGCCTCGACGTGAAGCGAAAGCTGCTGGAACTGGAAGGCGCGCTGACGGGAAGGCTGGCCGCGTAACTTAAGTATGAGAAGTCTTCAGAGCCCTTCATGGAACAGAAGATCGACGCACCTAGCGAAAAAGAGCAAGCTTGGATCGAAGAACAGCTTCAGAACGCAACTGAGTTTGTCAGCGCCTTTTCTCCCGAGGATTCGGGGGAACCGCTAACTCTTGGCGCGTTGGACCGCGCGTTCGCCCGATGGATGGCTACCGAAGCCACGGACAACGCGGCGGAGGCGAACAGAATCATCAACAGCGTCGGCATTGCCTTCGGGCGACATCTGGTCGAAGGCCTCGGACTCAGGTGGGTAATTGCAACAGACCAGCACGGTTCCGATCTTGCGGTCTTTGGGCTGCCCGGGACCGGGGACGTGCTTGTGTACCCGGCGAATTTTGTGGCAAAGCGTTGGGAGCGGCGAGAGACCAACTTTCTTGAGGGAGCCTTCGGGCGGATCGAACGTCAACTTGACTCATTCCGTTGAAGGCGGTCGAGAGCACCATCACTGTGACCAATCAGAGGCAATCCTCACTCACCCAATCCACTCTCCGCAAGGCTGGCCTCTTCTACCTCGTCTTCGTCATGTTTTCCTACACAACGGGTGGGCCCTTCGGACTCGAGGACATGGTCACCACCTCGGGCCCGGGGATGACGCTGGTCTACCTGCTGATCCTGCCGTTCTTCTGGTGCATCCCGGTATCGCTGGTTTCGGCGGAACTGACTACCGCCATGCCCGTCGAGGGCGGCTTCTATCGCTGGACGCGCGCCGCCTTCGGCGACTTCTGGGGATTCCTTGCCGGCTGGTGGAACTGGACGGCGTCGTTCCTGCTGGGGGGAGCCTATGCCGTCCTGTTCAGCGATTATTTGAAATACCCCTTTCCGAACATGACGTGGTGGCAGCACTACCTCGTCTCGGCGGCGCTGATCGCGGTGCTGACCTGGATCAACGTGCGCGGTATCAAGATGGTGGGGCAGGTCGCGACAGCGCTGGAGATCTTCATTTTCATCCCGGTGATGACTATGGTCGTTATGGGGCTGGCGCACTGGCACCATAATCCGTTCTCGCCGTTGGTGCCCCCGCATCAGGCGACATTCAAAGTATTCGGCGTGGGGCTGGCGCTGGGTCTGTGGCTGTACTCGGGATACGAACAACTCTCCACGGTAGCGGAAGAAGTCGAGAACCCGCAACGAGCCTATCCGCGGGCCTTGGCGCTGGTGGTGCCGCTGTCGATTGCGGCGTATTTTCTGCCAACGCTGGCAGGACTCGCGTCGGCCGGTAACTGGGACCACTGGCATACCGGATTCTTCTCCGACGCAGCCGGAATTATCGGTGGCACATTCCACGGAAGGCCGTGGCTAGGCACATGGATGACGCTGGCCGCCATGGTCGGCAATGTCGCGCTGCTGAACAGCACCGTGCTTACCACCACCCGCATGCCCTTCGCCATGGCCGAAGACGGATATCTCCCGCAAGCACTGACGCGCAAGCACTCGCGTTACGGAACGCCGTGGCTGGCAATTGTCGTGTCGGCCGTGATCTACGGCCTGCTCGCCTGGCAGAGCCTGGCCGAACTGATTTCGGTGTACATCTGGCTGCGCTCGGCGACGACAGTGTTGACGGTGCTCTCGGCGTGGAAGTTGCGCCGCATGCGGCCCGAAATAAAACGTTCGTTTACCGTTCCCGGCGGGCGCGTGGGCTTGCTCTACGTTGTGGCCGCGCCGGTGGTGATGGCGATCGTGGCGCTGGTCGGCGGTGACAAGTTCGCGACCATCGGCGGTGCCGTCGCGATCCTGGTGGGGCCCGTGGTCTATGGAATCGTCCGGCGGAGAAAACCGCCCGATGTTGGTCCGAGTCCCACGGCGGTCAACTAGCCGCTCTGGGAATTGCCTCGTGCGGAGATTCTAAGGCTGGCTCTTGGGCGCAGAGTAGCAGCCGTGACCCTTCTCCCCTGCCCGATTTCGCTGCCCTGTGACGGGAAGTTAAACCGCTTTAACTTGCGGGATTAAGTGGCTTGTTTTGAGGGCGTTACGGGCCTTGTTATTCACAGCGTCCATACTTTGTAAGCTGTTGTTGCGCAAGCTCTTGCAGCAACTCGAACCAATTTTGGTGCAGCATCCCTCCGCTGCGAAAGCTGCTCCGCCGAGCTTGCTGGCGCAAGTGTATAGATATACAATCATAATGTAGATCAACGGAGGGATATTCCATGCAGGTGTCGAAGTGGGGCAACAGCCTGGCCATTCGCTTGCCCGCCGCGGTCGTTGAGGCGCTTGATCTGAAAGAAGGCGACGATATCGAGGTTCAGATCGCTGACGCACGAACGTTTGCAGTGGCCCGCGACCGAAGCCGGCAGCGCGCGATAGCTCGCCTGCGTAAGCTGCGGCGTCCCTTTCCTCCCGGATTCGTTTTTGACCGTGAGGAAGCGAATGAGCGATAGAGTGTTTCTCGATACGAACGTTTTTGTGTATGCGATCGCGCAGGATGATCCGCGCTCCCAGGACGCGGAGGAATTGATTTCCGCAGGCGGAACGGTCAGCGTGCAGGTCCTGAACGAGTTTGCCGCAGTGGTAAGGAAAAAGACTAAGATGCCCTGGAGCGAGGTTCATCTCGCTTTAGGAAGCGTCAAGGTCCTCTGCCCCAAGCCGCTCCCAATCACGATTGATACTCACAAAGAGGCGTTAGCCATCGCAGAAAAATATGGTTATAGGATTTACGATGCTCTCATCGTCGCCTCTGCCTTAGAAGCGAGATGCACGATCCTTTATTCGGAGGATATGCAGGACGGGCAGGTGATCAACGGCAAGTTGACAGTTCGGAATCCGTTCCGGTGACTCCCTCGTAGTCACGGGATTTGTCATCCTCGGGATCTGTCATCCTGAGGTCCGCGTCCTTTGCGGGCCGAAGGATCTATGCAACCCGCTGGATTAGACCAGTTCATGGCTCCCTCAGGTGAAAGGACACGGTGAAGTTACGTTCGCGACTGACTCTTAAGCTGAGGCTTCTTGCGAATCTTGGCCCAATACTCCTCTCGCACATCCTCATCGATCTCAACCGGAATGTTGCTGACGTACAGACGATCCTGACCGTCGCCGCGTGGGCCGGAGATCCAATATTCCTCTCCCGTCTGCACGTTGCGGTAGTTCGTCTTGAAACCGGAACCCTTGAGGCTATGAAATAAATGGCCCTTGTAGTAGATGCTCTTCCCGGTTTTCGAGAATGTTACACGGCTCGATCCGAGCGGGCCCGTTCAGGCTCTCGGCCTTGCACTCGATGTACATGACGCGCGATTTGGTCCCGGATTTCGGCATCGCAGGATCGCTGTTCTTGAAATTCATTCGCCGAATACGAACCGCCCCATCTGGTCGCCCAACTGCTTTACTTCGTGAGGATCGGCGGCGGCTCGAAAGCGTTCCGCGAGAGCGAGGAAGGCTTTCTCTTCTTGCTTCTGACCTTCAACTTCCTTCTGACCTTCAACGTCCATTCAGCTCACCCAATCCAGAAACTTATACCATGCCCCCGCGAACGGCAGAAACCACGGCCTCCCGTTGTACAACCCGAGCGGCGCGCTCGGGAACGGAATTCCCACGAACGGGTTCTCCGGCTTATCCCCGGCCATGAGTTCGGCAATCTTCTGGCCTTGATACGTCGCCATGGCCACGCCGTGTCCGGCATATCCGACAGCGTAGTACATGCCGTCGATTTGCCCTGCGTGGGGCATGATGTCGAACGCGAGGTCGAGCGTGCCTCCCCAGACGTAGTCGATCTTGGCGTCGCTGAGCTGCGGATAGACGTCGATCATCCCGCGGCGCAGGATTTCGGCGCTGCGTCGCACCGTCTGATCGGTCTCGGGGAAGAACGCCGCGCGCCCGCCGAACAACATGCGGCGGTCCGGCGTGAGCCGGTAGTAGTACAGATAGTTTTTCGAATCGTAGATCATGCGGTTGCGCGGGCTCAGCTCGCGGGCCAGCGCTTCGGGCAGCACTTCGGTAGTAATAATGAAAGACCCGATAGGGATAAGTTTCTTCTGCAGCGCGGGCGTGGCCTTGCCGGTATAGCCGCTCGTCCCGACGAAGACTTCACGCGCCCAGAGCGGGCCGCGAGACGTGGCAAGCTTCCATCCCTGTTCTCCCTGGCGCGAGTCACGCTGAATGGTTTCAACGCGAGCATGCTCAAAGATCTCCGCCCCCGCTTTCATGGCAGCGCGGGCGAGTCCTGCCACGTAGCGCGCGGGATTGCATCCCGCGCTGACCTCATCGACCATGCCTCCGTAATAGATCGTCGAGCCGATCTCGGAACTCAGTTCGTGCTTCTGGACAACCCGCAGCGTGTGGTGGAACTCGCGGGCAATGACTTCGGCTTGGCGTGCGTAGTCGTCGAAGTGCTTCTGCTTGCAGGCGACTTCAAGATGTCCGCAGCGCGCGAAGTCGCAGTCAATTCCTTCCTCGCGCACGATCTGTTCCACGCAGTCCATAGACGCGAGCGAGGCGGCGTACATGTGCTGCGTGAGTTCGCGTCCGTACATGGCAATGAGTTGGTTGACCCCCAGCTTCATTCCGGTCAGGACCATGCCGCCGTTGCGGGAACTGGCGCCCCATCCGATGGTTTCGGATTCCAGCACGGCAACTTTCGCGCCGCGTTTCGCGAGTGTTCGGGCGGCAGAGAGTCCGGTGAAACCCGCCCCGATCACGGCTACATCGACCACCTCCGGGATGGAGCGGGCAGCGTCAACCTGGGGAAGTTCTGCCGTCGTGAGCCAGTAGTTATGTTCTTGCAGGGGCATAGGGCGGTGGTCCAAGTATCACATACCAAACCGTTTACCACAGAGGGCACAGAGGAACACAGAGCCAGGGGCGCGCTGGGTCGGTTTGCGACCGAGCATTTTAGCGCAGCCGCGCACCACGGTACATGTACTCGCGGTCCTGCCCCGGCGTGACTTCCGCCCCCACGGTAATCTTGCCCCAGTTACTGGTTGCCCCTAGTCTAAAGGGGCATGGCCCTTCGCTGCCTTTTGTTTTCCTCGGACGGGGGAACGGCTGCGCCTATTCTTCAGGTGCTGGCCGGTCTCGACGTGGAGGGAGAGCTCTGCTCCGAGGCGGTCACCACGGTCGAGAAAGTCACCCACCAGAATTTTCAGATCGTCATCATTGACTGGGACAATCAGCCGGAAGCAGGACTGCTCCTGACGGCAGCCCGCGAACGCAAGGCCGCCGAACGCCCGCTTACTCTGGCGATCGTCAGTAACGACGTCAGCGTTCCGCAGGCGCTGCAAGCCGGGGCGAACTCGATTCTGCGCAAGCCCGTGATGGTCAGCCAGGTCAGAGATACCCTGACCACGGCGCGCGATCTGCTGCGCTCGAAGCAGGAATCGGCCGCGACCGCGGCGCACGCGGCTGCCGCCGGGGCCTCTGCGAGTTCGGCAGCGACGATTCCGGAGTCGGCAAGAGAAAGAACTTTGCGCGCAGGAGAGTTCCTGCAGTCGGCCGGGGCCAGTCCAGGCGGCCAGTTCGAAACCGACTCCGATGTGCATGCATCGCTGCACCCATCAGCAGTCGAGCCGGTCGATCGTCTCAAAGACTTGGAGCCGATGGCTGGCTCGGTAGCAGAGTCGGGGCTGACCCCTGCAGCGCCGACTGAGCCCGCGCATGCGCCGTCACCTCCTGGGCGGGGCGAGACCCGAGGATTGGAGTGGTTTCTAAAAACGCGAGCGGTCAAGTCTGCCCCAATTCCAGAATCTGACCCTCTGCCGCCAGCGCCTGCGAAACTCGAATTGCTGGGCTTCGATGAGGCGCCTGCTGCAGCCCCGGCGCCTCCCAAGAGTTGGGACGACGTCGCGCGAGCAGCCGCGCCCAAACCGAATCCCCCCAGTGTCCAAAGTGTCCAGGAGGAGCGGCACGAGCCGAAGCCAGCGCCGAAGTTAGACGAGAAGCACGAGCAGAAAAAAGAAGCTGAGCTTTTCGCCTATATTTCCGGCGAGCGCGACGAAGCTGAGGAGTCTGCCCGTCCGCCATTCCGGCACAAAGGGGCAATCATCGGAGCGCTGGTCCTGGCGAGCTGCGCGATTCTGGCCGCGCCCCAGGCGCCGTGGCATCCCAGGATGACCATGTTATGGGCACGGGGCAGGCTGACCGTACATGCCTGGCTCAATCCACAGCTTGTCACCACGCAGCAGGCGCCGGCTGCCCACGAAGACTTCGGCCGAGCCGGAGACGAGTATAAGTTGCCGGTCGTGGAGAACATCCCCGACGCCACCACCGACCCTTCGCAGATTCACGTTTTGCCGGTGGTTGATCCGACGGTAAGGAAACCGAATAGCCTAGGCGCCAATGCGGTACAGCCTGCGGGCCCGGACGACCCATCCGGTGCGACTCCCGCCGACCAGACGCCAGCTTCCGGAACGCAGTCCCCCGCATCCACTGATGCGACCCAGCCTGTCAACGAAGCGCCAGCAGGCGGCACTTCTGAATCTCCTGTTTCGACTGCATCTCCGGTTCCGGCGGTAGTCGTTCCCCCTACAACGACTGCGCCACCGCATTCCGATATACCGGCAGCAGTTCCCCAGGTCGCGTCCCCTGTAGTGTCCGTTCCATCCCAACCGGCGCCGCAGAAGAATCCGCAGCCGCACTACGCCACGCCTCCGGGCAATGTTCCCTCGAGCCTGAAGTCGCAAATGGCGTCGATGACTCCCGATGCCAGCGGAAACAAGGCGCCCGAGACGGCGATGCGTTCGATTGAGCCGGTCGCTGTTCCCGAAGCTGAGGAGCGTGCGCTGCTGACCGACCAGCCCGCCCTCGCCTATCCCGCCAGCGCCAAGAGCCAGAAGGGCACAGTAATCCTGCAGGTTCTGATCGGCCGCGACGGCACCGTGCAGGACGCCAAGTTCCTGCAAGGGTCGCTGGCCTTTGCGCGCAACGCCATCGACGGCGTGAAGCAATGGAAGTTCAAACCCTATGTCATGAACGGACGGCAGGTTTCGGTTCAGACTAATCTGACCGTTAGCTTTCAGCCTGCGCCCTGAAATTAAGTCATTTGTTTTGTTGGAGACGGCGAGGACCGCGCAGTCCTCAATTTCACGCCGAGAGGAAGTCGGTTGACCGACCACAGTTTCGCCCGTCTGTCGCATGAGCCCGCTTTGGACCCAGATTACCGAAGAGGCTCAAATCAAGCACCCTGGGGATCGAAACCCGCATCTAGAGAGATATAATAGCCAGAGTTTCACCAGGAAGCAGTTCCTTCCGGAAGAAGATCAAAACAGATGTCCATGAAAACCAAAGCAGCGATTCTCGTCACCTCCTTTGCCGTATTACTGTTCGTCGTCGTGGGTTCGATGGGAGGCGTGCACGCCTCCTCCAACGACGGCTCTTACCGTCAACTGCAGGTTTACAGCGAAGTGCTCTCGCGCGTGCGCAGTGAGTATGTCGAAGAACCGAACATTCCCAAGGTGACGGACGGCGCGCTGCATGGACTTCTGGAGTCGCTCGATTCCAACTCCAGCTATATGTCGGCCGACGCCTACAAGGCATTCAAGACCCACAAGGCAGAATCCAAGGGCGGCATTGGCGCGGTAGTGTCGAAGCGCTTCGGTTACGCGGCGGTGGTTGCCGTGTTGCCGGGATCGCCCGCCGAAAAAGCCGGGATCGAGCAGACCGACATTTTCGAATCGATTGAAGGGCAGAGCACGCGGGAAATGTCGCTGCCCGAAATCCGCAATCTGCTGGCCGGGGCTCCGGGATCCACGCTGAACGTTGCCGTGGTCCGCGCCCGCAAGGCCGAACCCCAGAAAGTTTCGATCACGCGCGACGTGGTCAGCATTCCTCCGGTGACCGACAAGATGATGGACGATGGCATCGGCTATGTAAAAGTCGAAGCCCTGACCAAGGGCAAGACGCAAGAAATCGCCGCGAAGATCAAGGCGCTGGAGAAATCGGGCGCGAAGAAGATTCTGCTCGACGTTCGCAACTGCGCCGAGGGAGACGAGAGTGAGGGCGTAGCCGCTGCGAATTTATTTCTCAATCACGGAACCATCACTTACCTGCAGGGGCAGAAATTTCCCCGCGAGGCCTTCAATGCCGATCCTTCGAAAGCGATCACGTCTCTGCCCGTCGCTGTCCTCGTAAACCGGGGAACGTCGGGCCCGGCCGAGATTGTTGCGGCCGCGCTCCTGGAGAACGCACGCGGTGACGTGGTCGGCGATAAAACTTTCGGCGACGGCTCGGTGCAGAAGACGATTGATCTGCCCGATGGCGGAGCACTGATCCTTTCGGTCGCGAAATACTATTCGCCCGGCGGGAAAGCCATACAGGACACGGCAATCACGCCCAACGTGCTGGTGGCCGACAACGCAGACGAATCAGTGGGTCCGGATGATGAGGACAATGCTGCCACTCCCGATCAGGAAGCCAAACCCAAGCCCACGGTGGATGATCAGTTGAATAAAGCCGTGGAAGTCCTGAAGAGCCGCGCCAGCTAGAAGTGCTTTGTCATTCCGAGGGCGGCCGGAGCGAAAGCGACGGCAACCGAGGAACCTGCTTCTCGCTCCCAAAAGAAATTCATCGCGCGCCCCAGGGCGCGCGATTTCTTTTGTGCCGGGCCAACCGCCCAACGAGGAACGCCCCGCGAAAATGCTATCCTGACCTCGACTCCTGATTCTCGATCCCGATGAAGTCTCTCTACGAAAATCTGCCGGAGGTGCAAATCGGCGGGCGCAAGCTCGTGGGGCGGGTGCTGTTCGGCCTGCTCGTTCTTATTGCGGTTCTAGTGGGCGCGACCTCCGGGCTGCTGCTGGTGTACACCACCGACCTCCCGCAGGTCGACGCTCTCGAAGCCTACCGCCCCAGTTCCATCACCGAACTCTACGACGATCACGGGCGCGTGATTGGCTCCTTCGCGCTGCAACGGCGCGTGGTATCGAGCTATGACGATTTCCCCCCGGTATTGCGCGATGCCCTGATCTCGATCGAAGACAAAGATTTCGAACGGCACTCCGGCATTAATTTCTTTCGCATCATGGGAGCGGCCTACCGCGACATAGAATCGGGAGGCAAGGTGCAGGGCGCCTCGACGCTCACCATGCAGCTCGCGCGCAATCTTTTCCTGTCGCCCGACCGCCGGTGGCAGCGCAAGGTGCAGGAGGCGATGCTGGCCATCCAGATCGAGCGGCGCTTCACCAAGTCGCAGATCTTTACCCTGTATGCGAACCAGATTGCTCTGGGCCACGGTGTGTACGGCTTCGAGGCCGCGTCGGAGTTCTACTTCAGCAAGCCTGCCAAGCAACTCACTCTGGAAGAAGCCACTTTGCTCGCCGGGCTGCCGAAGGGCCCGAGCCTCTACTCGCCCATTAACCATCCCGACCGCGCGCAGAAGCGGCGGAATCTGGTTATCAATGCCATGCTGGAGGACGGCAAGATCACGGCCGCGCAGGCGGCCGATGCGCGATCGGCGCCTCTGGTGCTGCGTCTCGCGCACGATCCCAATTCCTTGGCTCCTTATTTTGTGGAGGAGATTCGCCGCTATCTCGAAAACAAGTACGGCGCGGACCAGGTGCACGAAGGTGGGTTGAAGGTTTACACCACGCTCGATGTCGACCTGCAGAAGGCCGCGAATCAGGCCGTGCTCGACGGCCTGGCCGCCTACGAGCGGCGGCATGGCTGGAAGGGGCATCTCGAAAATGTCGTGGCCGAAGGTGCGGTTCTCGATAAGTTCGTTCACCCCGACTGGGACGACGAACCCGAGGTGAACGGCTACATCCACGCGCTGGTTACCGCCTCAGGAACAGGAATCGCCACCGTAAAATTTGGACGCTACACCGCCGCTCTCGGGCAACCCGACGTCGCCTGGACGCAGCAGAAGCTGGCGAACATTCTCAAGTCCGGAGACATCTGCTACGTCAGGATTCTCGCGCTCGGCGCCAACGGCGCGGCGCACGTCAGTCTGGAGCAGGACTCCGGAGCCCAAGGCGCGCTGCTGTCCATCGACAACGCCACCGGCGGAATTAAGGCCATGGTGGGCGGTCGCGACTTCAACGAATCGAAATTTGACCGTGTCACTCAGGCCATGCGGCAGGTGGGGTCGTCGTTCAAGCCCTATGTCTACACCACGGTCATCGACGGCGGCGCCAGTCCCGACGATACGATTCTGGATGAGCCCATCAGCTTCGAGACTTCCTCGGGGTCGTACACCCCGCACAACTACGACGAAAAATTTGAAGGCATCATCACGCTGCGTCGTGCCCTGGCGCAATCGCGCAACATTCCGGCGCTGAAACTGGCCAACAAAGTCGGCATCAAGAGCGTGATCGACTACGCCGGCCGCTTCGGCATCACATCGAAACTGCCCCCGTACTTGCCGGTGGCGCTGGGGTCGGCGGAGATTGCGCTGATCGAGCAGACGTCGGCCTATAGCGTGTTTCCCAACGACGGCGTGCGCGTGATCCCGCGCTACATCACGCGCGTGACCGACTATGAAGGCCGGGTACTGGAGGAAGACTTTCCCGACGTGAAAGACGTGATCAGCGAGCGCACGGCGCGCATCATGACCTCGATGCTGCGCGAGGTCGTTCTGCACGGCACGGGCGTCGCCGCCGCCAAGCTGCCGTTTCCGGTAGCAGGCAAGACCGGCACGACCAACGATTTCACAGACGCCTGGTTCGTGGGATTCTCTCCCACCATGACCTGCGGAGTCTGGGTCGGCTACGACGAAAAAAAATCATTGGGCGCGAAAGAGACCGGAGCCCACGCAGCCCTGCCCATCTGGATGAACTTCATGACGGTCGCGATGGCAGGAAAAGATCCCGGCGATTTCCAGCCGCCGCCCGCAGCGCCGCATGCCGTAGCCCAGAAAGTGGATACGGCAGACACCGCCCCAGCCACGGAAGAATCGCATTAGCACGCTGCATCCGTAGGGACGTAGCTTACGTCTTGCGGCCAGCATTCGGGGTGATGGGTGACGTTGCCGGCAGCGTCCCTACAAGAAAAAATTATGCGAAAAAAAAGGATTCTCTGCCTCGTCTTACTCCCGTTGTTCGCGGCCAGCACAGCTGCGCAGACGCCTCCGACGAACATGTCTGAGGGAGACAATAAAACTGCGGTCGAGCACGTCCTCATCACCCAGCAGGAAGCGTGGAACCACCACGACCTCGACGCCTTCATGGCCGGCTACTGGAATTCCGCGGACCTGACTTTCTTCTCCGGCGTCAAGCAGACCAGTGGCTGGCAGGCCACGCTCGATCGCTATAAGGCGAAGTACTCCAGCCCCGGCCATGAGATGGGAACGCTGGAATTCTCCGCGCTGCGCATCGAAATGTTGGGGCCGGAAGCGGCATTCGTCCGCGGCGCCTGGCACCTGACCATGCCAGATGGCGAGACTCCGCACGGCCTATTCACGCTGGTGTTCCGCAAATTTCCCGATGGCTGGAAGATCATCCATGACCACACTTCGGCGGCAGAGTAAAACCTTATTCCTGTCATCCTGAGCGAAGCGAAGGACCTATGCAACCTGCGGTGAGTGCATAGATCCTTCGCGGCAAGGAACGCCGCTCAGGATGACAACAAAGAACCTCTATTTCTTCACGCGCAACTGCACGCGCGTTCCTTCCGGAAGAGTGCCGCTCACCAATTCCACCCTGCCGTTGCGCACGATGCCTTCGAATTCCTGCTGTTGCTGGTTTGAAACCCTCGCAGCCGAGGCGGCCGCGGCCACATGAGCCACGCTGCGGCCCATGCCTTTGTCCATCGCCTCATTCGCCAGCCGATCGGCTTCCTGATTCTGTTCGCGGAAAGCATGGCCAATCGAGAACCATTCCAGCTGCGCGATCAATTCCTTGGCGCGGCCGTGCAGGTCTTGCAACGTCGCGTTCTTCACCTTGTAGATGCCCTTGATCTGCCGCACCAACAACTCCGAATCACTGATCAGCTTCAGCGCCTTCGGCCCATGCTCGATCGCATATTCGAGCGCGGCGATCAGTCCCTGATATTCGGCGAAATTGTTGGTCTGGTGTCCGAGATATTCGCTCAGCGCGGCGACCTTGCGTCCGGATTCGTCTTTGATCACCACGCCGAAACCGGCGGGCCCGGGATTGCCCCGCGCGCCGCCGTCGCTGTGCGCGATCAGATAACGTTCGGGAGGATTCTCGCGGGATTCGAAGAGAGGCTTGCTGGCAACGCTGCGGGAGGGGTACATAGTTCGAGTTTACAACGGGAGAGACTTCACCGGGACTGAAGCCCAGATACCGGCGGGCTTCTGATCGCAGCGCTCAAAGCGCTGCGTCACCCAAAACCAGGCTCTGTTGATCAACCGGCTTCAGTTACCAAGCGAGCTTCGGTGGCAACCAGCGGTCTATTGGCAAGCCGCGTCGATTATCAGCTTTTCAGAAATATTTCCTTATCTTAGCGCCTGAATTCAGCGGATATGGTTAGATAGAGGGCGATGAAATATTGCCGATTTCAATTCAATGGCCAGGCCCAGTACGGGCTGGTTGAGTCCGTTGGCGGGCGGGATGCGATTGTACGCGTGCTGCTTACTGCGCCGGAAGAAGCCGACGGGGACATGGAAAGCCTGCGCACGCGGCGGATCGAAGCGATTCCGCTGGAGGAGGCGGCGCTGCTGCCGCCGGTGCGTCCGTCGAAGATTGTGTGCATTGGGCGGAACTATCGCGAGCACGCAGCGGAGTTGGGGCACGACGTGCCGCAGGAGCCGCTGATTTTTCTGAAGGCCACGTCGGCGCTGCTGTCGCCGGGGGGCGTAGTGCGGCGTCCGAAGATTTCGCAGCGCGTCGATCATGAGGGCGAGCTGGGCGTGGTGATTGGCAAGGCTTGTTACCAGCCGGCGGCGGATGCGGACATCCGGCAATACATTTTGGGATACACGTGCGTGAATGACGTCACGGCGCGCGATCTGCAGACTAAAGACGGGCAGTGGAGCCGGGCCAAGGGGTTCGATACGTTTTGTCCGGTGGGGCCGGTGGTGACGGATGAGATCGATCCGTGGGCGGGGGTGGGGGTGCAGACGCGGGTGAATGGGCAGATAAAGCAGGATGGCAACACGCGGGATTTGATCTTTACGCTGGACGTGGTGATTCGGCATATTGCGCAGGCCATGACTTTGTTTCCGGGAGATTTGATTCCGAGCGGGACGCCCGCGGGCGTGGGGCCTCTGGTGGCGGGGGATGTGGTGGAGGTTAGCGTGGAGGGAGTGGGGACGCTTAGGAATTCGGTGGTGGATGAGTAGAGCCGGGAGCATTGTCATCCTGAGCGGAGCAAGACGGGGAGAGAAGCGAGCCGACTTGCGGAGTCGAAGGACCTTGAGTTAGCCGGGGCTTTCGGTGAGTGCGGGAAGGCGTTCTCACAGTGATCTCGATGGACGTGAGGCGGGGAAGAAACTCCCGGATGGGGTTGTGGTAGCGCATAGGAGCACGGGGTCCTTCGACTGCGCGAGCTCATTCGAGCTCGCTTCGCTCAGGATGACAGAGTGGGGTGAGTTCGCTAAGGCTGACTAGGCGTAGCTACTGCAGGCGGAAGCGTTCTTTCATCAGGCGTTGCAGGCGGGGTTTGTAGAGGAGGTCGTAGGCGAGTTCTTTGTCGGGGAACATGGCGAGGGCGGCGCGTTTGGCTCCGGCGGCTAGTTCGGAGGCTTCTTCGACGGTGAGGCTGGGGTCCTGGCTGATGACGGACATGACCATGCTGATCATCAGCTGCAGGCGGCGGATTTTGCGGGCTTCCTCTTCGCGCTCGGGGAGGGATTGCTGGTCTCCGATCGAAAAGCTCGGTCCGTGGCCGGTTTGCTGATGCATGTTCATGGAGTCCCCTTTTTCGTCCCACGTAAATGCGGCCCTCAGCTGACGCGACGCTGTTCGGCGTTGCGCCGATGGCTACTGCCATTCTGCCGCAATTGCTGAGGAAAGCAACTACACGAAGGTGTTGTCGAGGAATGGACCTGCGTTTCTGCGTCCCCAAAATCCCCACTTGTCGCAAAGAACGCGAGAAATGGGGCACCCGGAGAACGCGCGGAGCTTCGCTCCGCGGACAGCCGGGGGCGGCTGTCCCCACATGAGCATTGGAAGAGTAGAATCAGGGGCTGAATGGAATTGGCCACTCCGGGGCCGATTCCAGATTGGAGATGTCATGGCAGAACCTGGCAATTCGGCTGCTGATGCGCAACCTCGTCCTAATCCGAACGAGAAACTGGTGAAGGTGTTTGACTCGGAGGACGAATCGGAGGCGCTGGTGGTGAAGGGATTGCTTGATTCGGCGGGCATCGACAGCGATCTGGCTTCGGCGTCGCTGCTGCAGGACGCGTTCCCGGGGATGGGTGGGATGCTCATTCTGGTCCGCGAAGAGGATGCGGGAGAGGCGCGGCGCGTGATCGCGGAAGGACGCCAATCGGCGCCGGACGATGACGTGACGGCGGATATTCCGGTTATTGAAGAGCCGCCACCGAAGGAGTGATGGAGTGGCCGTCGAGGTAGAAGGTGACGGCTCCATCGAGATCGGTGCGGTAGACGCGGGCTCCGGCGTTGGCCAGGCGTGCGAGAACTTCGGTGCGGGGCAGGCCGAAGGAATTTCCTGATCCTACGGAAATGATGGCGAACTGTGGCTTGGCCGCGGCGATCAGTTCCGACGTTGTGGCGTTGTTGCTTCCGTGGTGGCCGATCTTTATCAAGTTCGCGACCGGGGTCGCGAGCGCGTTCTCGGTGGGATGAAGTTTCGCGGCCAAGCGGCGTTCCACTTGCTTTTCCGCATCACCCTCCAGAAGGACCGACGAATCGCCATAGCTTACGCGCAGCACCATCGAATCATTGTTCTGAGGCTTGGCGCCGACGAACCAGTTGCGCGGGGGGAACAGCACCTGGACTGAGGCTCCGCCGAGATCGAACTCGTCGCCTTCCCAATGGCGTACGACTTTGACGCCGAGCGCTTGCGCCGTGGTGACGACGTTCTCGAGTGCCTGACTTGGCGGCAGTAAGCCTATCCATAATTCCTTTGGCTTGAAATTCTTCAGCACGGCGATCATGCCGCCGATGTGGTCGGAGTGCCCGTGGGTGAGGGCGACAGCGTCGAGGCGCGAGAGGCCGCGCGTCCAGAGATAAGGAGAAACAACATCTTCCCCGAAGTCGAGTTGCGAGCCGCCGGGGCCGATGGGACCTCCGGCATCGATCAGCAGGGTGCGGCCTTGCGGGGTAACGAGCAGGATGGAATCGCCTTCGCCGACGTCGATCGATGTCACCTCCAATACTCCGGGACGGATGCGGGGCGCCGCTGGGACGAATGCAAGAACGAACGAAGCGGCGAGGATGGCCACGAGGCCGGACACGGCGAGGAGCGGGCGGCGGCGCGCCGACCACATGGCCAGAACGAGCGCGGTTGCAGCCAGCGCTATCAGCAAAATGGAAGGCATGGGGACGCGCAGGTCGGCTAGCCGCAGAGCGCCCAGTCCGCGAACGGTTCCGGTGATTCCGTCGAGAGCGAACGTGGTCAGGAGCACCGGAATTCTGGCAAGCCAGGGTGAGATGTAACCCAAGCCGATCGCGGCCACGGCTGCGGGCATCATCAACTGCGTCAACGGCACGACGATCACGTTGGAGGGCAATCCGATAGTGGTGGCGCGATGGAAGTAGTAGGCCATGGGGAGGGCGAGTCCCATCTGCAGGACGGCGGAGACGAAGAGCAGTTCAAACGCAGCCAGGCAGGATGCTGTCGTGCCGCGGACCAAGCGACGCGACCACTTCTCCCCAACAAAACGGGCAGCGCGGGCAGCGATGAACTGCAGATCGACGCGGAACTGCGCCACACGCGGCGGCAGGAGCGCGGCGTAGTCGTTTGAGCCCCAGTTGGCGAGTGCTTGCTTCTGAAGTTGGGACGTGCGCTGCAGGATGGGGATGCCGATGGCGGCCACGATGAGCACGCAGACGAATGTCATCTGAAAGCTGGCGCTGAAAAGCTGGCGCGGGTCGAGGATGAGCAGTCCCAACGCCGCTGCGCCCAGTGCGTTGACCATAGCGCGATCGCGGTAGAGCAGACGCGTGCCCAGATAGATGGCGCACATCAGTGTGGCGCGCCAAACGGGAGCGCCGACCTCGGTGGTGAAGGCATAAGCTACGCAAAATGCCACCGTCAGGAGCGTGGCAGGGATGTCTCCCAAGCGCAGGCGGCGGAGCGTCCAGAAAACTACGAAAGCCAGGATGCTGACGTTCATCCCGGAGACGACGAGGACGTGGTAGGTACCCGAGCGCTGGAAGTCGACGCGGGTGTCGCGGTCGATGAAGGCCTCTTCGCCGATGACCATCGCGTCGATCAAGGCGGCCTCGCGCGGCGGCCAGAGTTGGTGAATCTTGGCGACGACCCCACGGTGCAGGCGGCTGCGCCAGGAGCCGATCCAGCTGCCGGCAGAGCCGGGGAGGCGCTCGACATTTTCTATTTTGGCCGAGCCCAGGGCGGCGATGCCACGGCCGGCGAGATAGGCCTGGTAGTCGAAGGCTCCGGGATTGCGGAAATTGTGCGGCGGCCTGAGCTTGGCGGAAAAGCGGAGGCGGTCGCCGTACTGGAAGACCGGCATGGGAGCGCTGGGGACTGCGTCTGCGGCGTTGTCTTCCTCACTCCCACTCGCATCGTTGGGGCGCGGGCTGTAAATACTCAGGCGGATGCCGGAGTGAACGACTTCGCGCTGGCCGGTCGCGGTTTGGAGTTCTTCGGTTTCGACGTCGATGGTCTGCTTGACTTCGTTGAATCCGCCCGCCTGCAGGCGGCCGTCGTGCGTTACGTGACCGGTGATTTGCAGTTCCTGGCGGTCGGCGTAGGGTTGAATGCTGGTGTCGAGACGGGTGGAGGCTCCGCAGGCTTGAATGTGGAGCGCGCCGGCGAGGAAAAACGATCCCAGGGCAAGCACCCAGCCCAGTCCGGAGCGGCGTTGAGCGAAATAGGCTGCGGCAGCCAGAAAGGCGGTCACCGCGACCACCCACCACAGAACCGGCCGCCATAAGTGGACTCCGGCAACGATGCCGGAGGAGTAGGCTACCGCCGCCCAGAGCATGGGTTGACGGCTTGCTTTGAAGCGAAAAATCGGGGGCGAGGCGGGAGTGGAAGGCGGGATCATACGACTGGACGATTCAACCAAGGATTTAGAACGCGGCTGAAGGCGGAGCCGATCTTGTGCTCTTTCGGCCCGACTGGAAGTCAGGCCCTTCCCAGAACTGCTTGCTAAACTGCGTGCCGAACCAGGTGCACAACGCTTTCCAGGTGGTAGGTTTGCGGAAACAAATCCACCAGGTGCACTTGCTCGACGCGATAACCGGCGGCCAGCAGGGGCACGAGGTCGCGCGCCAGCGTAGCCGGATCGCACGACACATAGGCAACGCGTGGCGCGCCGAGGGTCGCCAACAATCGCGCCACGCGTTCTCCCAGGCCACTTCGAGGCGGGTCCACCACCGCCAGGTCAGGAATCTGAGGAAGGACTCCACCCTTCCCGACTGGCCCCGAATTTCCCGCACGGGCCAGGTACTGCTCCGTTGTGGCCTGAACCGTTTCACCATTCGAGGACTGATTGTAGGCAAGATCGCCTGTGGACGTCTGTGACGTCTCGACAGAAACTACGTGATGAAAGTCACAGGCCAGGGCTGTGGAAAACAGGCCGGCGCCCGCGTAGAGGTCGAGAGCGAGTTTGCCGGATTGCCCGGCGGTGACGATCTTCACCAGTTCGTCGGTGAGGTGGCGGTTGGTTTGAAAGAAAGAGCCGGCGCTGACGCGGTAGGCCGCGCGCTGGGTCTGATAAGTCAGATGCGAAGCACCGACTGCGACGAGGACTTCCTGGGCGCCTGCCTTTCGGTCGCCGGGATTCGGCTCGCGGAAGGCGACGACTCCGGCAATCTCGGGGAGGTCGGCACGGAAGTCCTCCGCCCATGCGCGAACGGCTGCGCGACGAGCCTCACGGGCACAGCCGACATCGAGCAGGAGTTGCGTGTCGTCAGCGTTGGCGAAGAACTCGACTTCGCGGACGCCTGCGGGGACTTTGGCTGCGCGACCGCTCCGCCAAAGGGCGGCGATGCCGCGATTGATCAGCGGCGAACTGATGGGACACTCTTCGACCGCGAGCAGATCGTGGGAGGACAGCTTGAAATATCCTGCGGTGAACGTAGGGGTGACTCGCACCTGAAGGCGCGAGCGGTTGCGGTAGTTCCATGGCGGTGAAGGATGGACCTCGATGTCGAAGGGCAAATCCAGCTTGGCGGTGCGCCGCAAACTCTCGCGCAGGATTTCTTTCTTGATCTCGATCTGGTGTTCGTAGGTGGCGTGCTGGTAGTGGCATCCGCCGCAGCGGGTGAAGTGCGAGCAGGGCGGCGGGACGCGATGCGGCGAGGGGTCGACGATGGAGTTCGCCTGCGCCCGCGCAAAGCCGGGCTTCTGTTCGGTGAGGGAGGCCTCAATTTTTTCTGCGGCGAGGACGAAAGGGACGAAGACGGCTTTGCCGCGTCCGGGAGCTTCATCGTTAGGGGAGCCAGAGGGCGAATCGGCAGGCAGACGGGCCAGGCCGTCGCCGCCGTAGATCAGCTTTTCGATTGTGAGGAGCAAGAATTGATTCTACGGTATGGGGACGGTGAAAGCGTGCATTGCGGATTCGCCCAGCAGGCCCATCTTGCGATGCGCGCGAGATCCCTCGCTCCGCCTGAAAAGCGGCTGCGCTCGGGATGACCGTGGCGGCGGTTCACTTATTTGCGGACTGCCCAGGCTAGTCCGTCGGGCTGCTTGCCGGCGTTGATTTGTCCGACTTCAAGGGTCTTCAGATCGATGACCGCTATTTTGTCGGCACTGCTGACGGCTACGTAGGCTCGGGAACCATCGGGGGCGATCAGAATTCCTGCGGCGCCACCTCCGAGGTTGAGCTGCTTTACCTCTTTGCGAGTGGAGGCGTCGAGAATCACGAGGCTGGTGTCTGCTGCGCGCGCGCCCAGGGCGGAGATCAGGACGCGCTCGCCATCGGGCGTGAACTTCAAGCGGTTGGCGCCTTTCACCGGGATGGGAAGAGTCTGGATGGCCTTCTTGGCGGCGACGTCGACGATGGTCACGGTTGCGTCGTGGGCGTTGGCGGCCCAGAGTTCTTTTCCATCGGGCGAGATGTCGAAGCCTTCGCAGCCCTGGCCGGCTGGCACGTTCGTCACTTCCCAGGTCAGACGCGGCGCACCAGGACCCGGCTGGGACACTTGCTCGATGATGCTGATGGTGGCTGAATTGACGTTTGAGGTGAACATGCGGTCGAGGCTCTTGGCGACGACCACCATGTGGGTTCGATCCTGGCCGGTGCCGAGGATCCAGTCGATGTGTTGCGTGGCGGGATCGTAGCGGCCGATGACTTTGTTAGTCTCCGCCGTGAAATAGAGCTTGCCTCCCGCGAAATCCAAGCCGTGACTTGAGTGCAGCGCGCCGAGGTCGATGGGAGGCAGGGCTTTCCGCGCAACCAGATCGACGACTGAGATGGTGTTTAGCGCGCTGTCCAAACCGGCGTAGTTGGAGATGTAGGCGAGTTTGCCGTCGTCGGATGCGATGATCTCGTGGGGATCGGGGCCCGAGGGGATGCGCGCCAGGACCTGTAACGTGGCTGGGTCGACGATGGCGACGGTGTGTTCATCCTTCGACAGGGCTAGCAGCGTGGCGGAAGGCGCTTGGGCAAACGCAGCAGTGGCGATGAACGTGGTCGCGACTAAGCAATGCATGCTTCGCAGAAATTTTCTGGGTTGCCTCATGGTGTTTCCCTCCGACTTCTGGGCGAATAGTTTACAACGCCCGGCCCGCGGCCGCGCCGGAGGCCCAGGCCCACTGAAAATTGAAGCCACCGAGGTGGCCGGTCACGTCCACGACTTCGCCGATAAAAAACAGGCCGGGGACTTTGCGGGCTTGCATCGTTTTGGCGGAGAGTTCGTCGGTGTCGACGCCACCGCAGGTGACTTCGGCTCTTTCGTAGCCTTCCGTGCCCGCGGGTGTGATTGTCCAGGCATGCGCCTGCTGCTCGAGGTCAGCCAGAGCGGAGTTCGTCCATGACGCTGGCGTGTGGTGATCGAGCCAGCGGTCGGCGAGGCGAGCCGGAAGCGCTTTGCGAAACTCGGATCGTAACGCCGTCATGGCTCGTGGCGTCTTGGGATCGCGGAAGATCGCGGTCAGCTCGCTTTGCGGAGCGAGGTCAATCTTGATCGGCTGCGGTTTGGTCCAGTAGGAGGAAATCTGCAGAATCGCGGGGCCGCTGAGGCCGCGATGGGTGATCAGCATTTTTTCGCGGAACTGCTGGCCGTCGCAGGAGGCGATTATCTCGGTGGAAACTCCGGTGAGGTCGCAGTAACTGGAACGGTCTTCGGCTTCGAGCACCAGAGGGACGAGTCCCGGCCATGGCAGGCGAATCTTCAGTCCGAACTGGCGCGCCAGGTCGTAGCCGAATGAGGTCGCGCCGATCTTTGGGATGGACAGGCCGCCGGTCGCGACCACTAGCGCGGGGGCGTGAAACTCTGCGTTGGCGGTATGGACGACAAACTCTTCGTTCCGGCGCACTTCTCGAATTCTTGCGTTCAGGAAAATGCTGACGCCATGGGCTTGGCATTCTTGTTCGAGCATCCCCAGAATGTCGCGGGCCGAGCGATCACAAAACAATTGTCCTAGAGTTTTCTCGTGATACGGGATGCGGTGCTTTTCGACGAGTGCGATGAAGTCCACGGGCGTGTAGCGAGCGAGGGCGGACTTGGCGAAATGCGGATTCGACGAGAGGAAATTCTCGGGCTGGCAGTGGAGGTTGGTGAAATTGCAGCGGCCGCCGCCGGAGATGAGAATCTTCTTGCCAAGGCGGTCGGCGTGTTCGAGAACCGCGACGCGGCGTTGGCGCTTGCCGGCCTCGATAGCACACATGAGGCCAGCTGCGCCGCCGCCGAGAATGAGTGCGTCGAAATGATGGGTCACGGAGTGAAGAGCTTACCTCAGCGGCTAGAAGCCGCACTGACTTTGCAATTCTTGCGGCGCGGCTGGAAACCGCGCCCTTTCAAAGCTAGAAGCGCAGAATATAAATCGGTTTGTCCCCGCCTACATATAAAACAAACTCAGGCGCGGCAGGTGATACTTTTCCAGCAGGCGCTTGTGAACGTACTGCTTCTGCAGTTGATCGATCTGGGCTCCTGACATTTTTCGGCGGTAGGGAACGAGATCGCGGTCGGCCTCGGCGCGGACGGTGACGATGTCTTCATCCGGAGTTGATGCCAGCAGCACGGCGAAAAGCTTTTCTTCGAGCACGGTGAGGCGGCGCTCCAAGTCTTCCAGGCGCAACGCGTGTTTGCTTTCCATTTGTTCCGCGAGCTGGCGCAGAGTTGTTGCAGCGTCGAGTGCAAGGGATTGCGCGGACACGCCGCTTCCCTGAGGCAACTTCACCGCTTCCAGCAAATCTGCATTGCGGCGCAGGAAAGGCACCACGACCTCCGGCTCAAAGCCTTGCCCGGAGCGGGGTTTCGCGGGCGCTGCACCAACCGCTGCTTCCTTCATGTCTTCCGCCGCGGACAGCACCAGCTGGGAGCAGTAAGCCAGGCCGTTCACTTTCTTGGTTTTTGAGGGGCGCTGGTCGTAGCGGTCAAAGGCTTCGTCGATGCCGCGCAGCACGGCGTCCAGCGGGATCCCGGCATCTTTCCAGGTTTCAATCAGCGCCCAGTCGAGAGTCGAGAGCAGCAGGCCGCCGCCGCGACGGCGCAGGAAGCGGTCTTCAATTTCGGTGAAGTAATTGAAGTAATTTTCCACGGCGGGTCAGCGCGCAGGACGCGTGGGTGAAGGCGTGGGCGCGCCGTCCCCATTCTTGGGCTTCGGTTCCGACTTCGTCTGATCTGACTTAGACTGATGCGACTGCGGCCGTGGCGTTGGCTGTGCTGAGGACGATGGCTTCCCGGCGGCCTTGGGCACTGTGCTGGCCGAGGCGGCATCCTTGCGCGCCGCCCCGTTCCGTTCCCAGATGATGCGCAGGCCTTCAAGCGTCAGGAAGTCGTCTACGTTCTTGATGTATTTGGATCCTGTGCCAATCATGGGGCCGAGGCCGCCGGTCGCGATCACGCGGGTCTCCTGGCCCAACTCGGCGAGCAGAAGTTCGAGGATGCCATCGACCAGGCCGAGATATCCGTAATAAAGACCGGATTGCAGGCTGCCAACCGTGTTCGAGCCGATGATGCGGGCGGGCTTGCGAATCTCGACGCGCGGCAGGCGCGCGGTGCGTTCAAAGAGCGCGTCCGCGGAGATGCCGATGCCGGGGCAGATCACTCCGCCGAGATACTCGCCCTTCGACGAGACGCAATCGAACGTTGTGGCTGTGCCGAAATCGACGATCACGCAGGGGCCACCATACTTTTCGAAGGCGGCGACGGCGTTGACGATGCGGTCGGCGCCGACCTCGGCGGGATTGTCGTAGTGCACCGGCATTCCGGTCTTGATCCCGGGCTCGATGTACAGAGGACGCAGATTGAAATAGCGCTCGCACACCTGGCGCAGGACGGGATCGAGGGGAGGAACGACCGAAGAGATCACGATGCCGTGAATGCCCTTCGACTCGAGGCCGGCCATGGAAAACAGGTTGCGGAACAGCACTCCGTATTCATCGACGGTGCTGGTGCGCGAGGTGGCGACGCGCCAGTTGGCCTCAAGCCGCTCGTAGCGCGGAGTTTCGTCGGAATCGCCAGCGGTGTTTCCTTTGGCCACGCGAGCGAAGACTCCGAGGACCGTGTTTGTGTTGCCGACGTCGATGACGAGAAGCATGTTGGCTGCTAGCTCCTAGCTGCTAGCTTCGGCTAAACCTTGCTGCTGAGCGCCCGCCGCTCAACGCTCTCTTACCGTTCCGCTTAGAACCGTTTGCGTTCCATTCGAAGTTCGCAATCGCAAGAACCCACGTTGATCGAGGCCCTCGGTCGTTCCTTCGAAGCCTGAACCATTGTCTTCGATGCGAACGGCTTTGCCCTGCACCCATGAGGAATTCTCGACGAAGCGCCGCAGAATCGATTCCCGGGCATTGGGATCTTCCAGCAACTGGCGATACTCGCGGTCGAGTGATTTTAGCAAAGCTGCCACCAACTCGACCCGCGACCACTCGCTGCCCGTCAACTGGCGCAGCGAGATCGCGCCCAACTCTTTGGGAAAGTTGGCCTGATTCACATTGATGCCGATTCCCACCACGATGTAGCGGACGCTGGTGGCTTCGGAATTCATCTCGGTGAGAATGCCGCAGACCTTCTTGCCGTCGATCAGGAGATCGTTGGGCCACTTCAGGTCGGGGTTGACCCGCGAGTCGACTTGCTTGATCGCTGACTGCACGGCGAGTCCGGCCGCGAGCGACAGCACCAGCACTTCCGACGGGGGCAACGCGGGACGCACGATCACCGAACAATAGATCCCGGTCGAGCGCTGGGATTCCCAGGAGTTGGCGCCGCGCCCGCGGCCGGCGGTTTGCTCTTCTGCGAGGAAGACGGTGCCTTCGGGAGCGCCATCGGCCGCGGCGGCCATGGCGGCGGTGTTGGTCGATCCAATCTTGTAGAAGTGTTGCAGATGCTCGGCGAAGATGGTGCCGCGCAGAAGCGGCCGGAGGATTTCGGGCAGGAGCAAGTCAGGAACAGAGCGCAGCTGATATCCAGTGGCGGGGTGACCGGCTACGTCTACGCCGAGGCCGCGCAATTGCTGAATCAGGCGCCAGACTTCGGAGCGGTTGGAGGAAATTTCCTGGGCGATCTTGGTACCGCTCACGACGACTGTAGCGTGCTCCATCAGCAGGCGTACGATGCGGCCGAGCCGAAGATCAGTGGGCTGGGGTTGGTGCGCCGCGGGCGCTTTGGCTCGCGAGGTTTGCTTACGAATTGTGCCGGTCTTGGCGATGCGGAGATTATGCGCGAATTGGTGCGAAACGACAATCGCGCACTGGTAACCTTTCAGGCGGGGACAACGCGCATGCTCATGTCGACGGCCTGAGGCGAGTGGGTCAGAAGGCCGACGGAGATAAAATCCACGCCGGTCTCGGCATAGGCGCGAACATTTTCGAGGCGAATTCCGCCGGAGCACTCGACGGGAATGTGGCGGCTGCCCCTCTGACCTCCAGTCTGGGAGCAGAGCTCGACGGCGCACCGAACGTCGTCGACCGACATGTTGTCCAGCAGAATGGCTTCCCCACCGTGTGCCAGGGCCAGTTCCAGTTCCTCGAGCGTGCGCACTTCGACTTCGATGATCTGTGAGCCGCGGCGGTTACGGATGGCGTGCTCCAGCGCGGGAACAATCCCGCCGGCCAGCGCGATGTGATTGTTTTTGATGAGCACGCCGTCGGAGAGGTCGAGGCGATGATTTTGCCCGCCGCCGCAGCGTACAGCATTCTTATCGATCACGCGCAGGCCGGGCGCGGTTTTGCGCGTATCGAGAATGCGCGCCTTGGTGCCCGACACGGCTTCCACGAATTTGCGGGTCAGGGTCGCGATTCCGCTCATGCGCTGCAGGAAATTGAGGATGACGCGTTCACAGGAAAGAATCACGCGCGCGTTGTGACGGATCACCGCGACCGACTGGCCTTTGTGCAGACGCACGCCGTCGAAAATCTCCGGGTGCGTGGTGACTTCGTAGTGGGCGGTCACGGCTCCGTCGAGGGCGGCGTACACATCGAGAATGCGCGCCACGCAACCGATTCCGGCGAGGATGCAATCCTGCTTGGAAATGATGGTCGCGGTCGCGCGCTGGTTGGGATCGATGCAGGCATAGCTGGTGGCGTCGCGCGTCGCCCGGTCTTCGACGAGCGCGTTTTCGAGGATGGCGGTGAGGCGTCTTGAATTCCAGTCCATACAGTTGCCAGTAGCCAGCTGTCAGTTGCCGGTAAGAACCATGTAGGGACGGCCGCCCTCGGCTGTCCGCGGGTCGAAGACCCGCCTGCTTTGTAAGTCGACCTCAAGTCGAGCTTCGCTCGATCCCCGGACGAATGCGTCCGGGGCTACGTTCAACAGCCCAGCTCTTTCTGCTTACTCTTCGTCTTTTCCTGCAGGATGACGAGTTCCTGGCCTCGCTTGCGCAGGCCTTCCACCACTTTCTCGGGAGCCTTGGCCAGAAACTGTTCGTTGCCTAACTGTTTCTGATTGTTGGCCAGCTCATTTTCGATCTTATCCAGTTCTTTTTTCAGGCGGCCGCACTCGGCGGCTACGTCGATTTTTCGTTCGTAGATCACGTGCACGTCGAAGCGCGTCGTGCCGCGGGCGCCGGCTCGATTGGCGAGAGAGCTTTCCACAAACGTGATCTTCTCGACACTGGCCAACCGTTCGACCGATCCGCAATTGTGCTCGATCATCGCCCGAATCCCTGGCTCGTGCGCGAAGACCTCGATGGGCACCTTCACCTTGGGTTCGACTTTCAGTTCGGCGCGCAGGTTGCGCACGCTGACGATCAAGTCCTGGAGGATCGCCATCTCCGTCTCGGCAGCGAGGTCAAACTGCTTTTCATCTCCCTGCGGATATTCTGCCAGAGCAATCGACTTAACCGGTGGCTTGCCGTCGTACATTGCCTGCCAGATTTCTTCCGTGATAAACGGCATGACCGGATGCAGCAGGCGCAGCGATGCATCGAACAAATTCATCAGGTTCGCGCAGGCCGCCTGCGCGGTGCTTTTGTCGACACCCTCTTCGAAATTCAGGCGCGGCTTGATCAGTTCCAGATACCAGTCGCAGAACTCGCCCCAGAAAAAATCATAGATGCGATTGGCGGCCTCGTGAAAGCGGTAGGTCGTGAGCGCATCGTTCACGTCGGCGGCGACGCGGTTGAAGCGGGAGAGTATCCAGCGGTCTTCGAGGGTCAACGCCTGAAAATTCGAGACTCCCGTGGCCGAGACCTTCGCCGGCGAGGGCGCCCGCGTCACGTTCACCCACACAAAACCAAGGCGGTCCACGTTCATGAACATGAAGCGGGCGGCGTTCCAGATTTTGTTAGCGAAGGCGCGGTAGCCTTCGGTGCGGCTTTCGTTGAAGGCGATGTCGGTGCCCGGCGCAGCCATGGCAGCGAGAGTGAAGCGCGTCGCATCGGTGCCGAAGCGGTCGATGATTTCCAGCGGATCGATTACATTGCCCTTGGTCTTCGACATCTTCTGCCGGTCGGCATCGCGCACCAGGGAATGTATGTACACCTGCCGGAAGGGCACGCTGTCGTCCTTCTTGTCGCCCCATCCGCTGGCTCTTTTGATGGCCGGATCCTGATGGTGTCCCTGCATGAAGTGGCAGCCGAACATAATCATGCGGGCCACCCAGAAGAACAGAATTTCGTAGGCGGTGATCAGCAGCGTCGTGGGATAGAACACTTCCTGGTCGCGCGTCTTCTCTGGCCAGCCGAGCGTGGTGAAGGGTAGCAGGCCCGACGAGAACCAGGTGTCGAGCACGTCGGGAACCTGCTCCAGCTTCGCACCGCCGCATTTTGTGCACTTCGTCGGAGCTTCGCGGGCCACGATTACTTCTTTGCATGCGCCGCAGGTCCACGCCGGAATTCGATGCCCCCACCACAACTGCCGCGACACACACCAGTCGTGGATGTTGTTCATCCAGTTCAGATAGATTGTGCGGTGATTGTCGGGAACGATCGAAATCTCGCCGTTCTCGACGGCTTCTTTGGCGCGGTCAGCCAGCGGCTGGATCTTGATAAACCATTGTTCCGAGAGCCGCGGCTCGACGATGGTTCCGCAGCGCTCGCACTTGCCGATGGAGAGCGCGTGATCTTTCTCGCCGACCAGAAATCCCTGCTCCTGCAGATCGGCGAGTACGCGCTTGCGCGCTTCGAAGCGGTCGAGACCAGCATAGACGCCGGCATTCTGGTTCATGTGCGCGTGCTCGTCCATCACGTTGATTTGCGGAAGATTGTGGCGCAGGCCAGCCTGAAAATCGTTCGGATCGTGCGCCGGCGTAACTTTCACAGCGCCGGTGCCAAACTCGGGCTGCGCGAGTTCGTCGGTGATGATCGGGATCTCCCGCATCATCAGCGGGAGCACGACTTTCTTGCCGTGCAGATGGGTGTAGCGCTCGTCTTTCGCGTTCACGGCGACCGCGGTATCGCCAAGCATGGTCTCCGGGCGCGTGGTGGCGACGGTGATGAATTCGTCCGAGCCAACCACCGGATAACGAATCTCCCACAACTTCCCCCGAACCTCTTCGTGCTTCACTTCCAGATCGGAGATCGCGGTCTCGTGCCACGGGCACCAGTTGACGATGTAATTTCCGCGATAGATCAAGCCTTCTTCATATAGGCGGACGAACACCTCGCGCACGGCGTGCGAAAGATTTTCGTCCATGGTGAAGTATTCGCGGTCCCAGTCGACGGAGGCGCCGAGGCGTTTCATCTGGTTGAGAATCGCGCCGCCGTAGAGCTTCTTCCATTCCCAGACGCGCTCAATGAATTTTTCGCGGCCCAGGTCGCGGCGTTTCTTGCCTTCCTTGGCGAGGTCGCGCTCCACCATCATCTGCGTGGCGATGCCGGCGTGGTCGGTGCCGGGCAGCCACAGCGTGATGAAGCCGCGCATGCGGTGCCAGCGCGCGACGATGTCCATTTGCGTCTGGCCGAACATGTGCCCCATGTGCAACTGCCCCGTAACATTCGGCGGAGGCAGCAGCAACGCGAACACGGGCCGCGCTTTTTCGGAAGGCGGGCTTGGCGGCGGCGTGGGGACGGAGAAGAGTTTTTCTTTGATCCAGTAGTCAGCCCAGCGCGTTTCGATCGCGCCCGGCTCGTAGGCTTTGGGCAGTTCGTGCGGCATCTTGGTGTGCGATGACGGGATTCGACACAGGAGAATCCGCCAGCGGAAGAGTAACTCCTGATCTTACAGGCGCGAGAAAAGAAGGGTCAAACGGGTAGCGGGGTATTACGCGCTGAGGGGAAATTGCTACACCCCCCCTACCCCACCCAAGCACAACACTCCGATTTTGACTTTGGCCCAGGGGCCCGCCCGCGCGCGGCGAAGGGAAGGAAGAATGTAAGCGCGAATCGGAGGCTGGTGTAGAATCGCGCTGACATTGGAGCAACCATGCCGCTGACCCGCAAGGAGATCATCCAAAAGAAGGCAGTCGAGATTCTCGACGCCAATCCAAAGGGGATACGGTATTCCGAGTTAGTTGCACGAATCGCCGACGCCCTCCCAGACATTCCGAAGAACACAGTGCACGGCAATGTATGGAAACTTGACGTTCTGCTCCCAGCACAGGTCTACAAGCCTGCTCGCGGTGTATGGAAATCCACGAAGTATCGCGAACCGGCGGACATCACAGAAGAAGTCGTGGTTGCACCGCCGCCACCGGAGGTCACGCTTAAAGAGGAGCAGTTCTACGAACCATTCGCAGATTGGATCACCAGCGAACTTGAGGAGTGCACAAAGGCTATCGCGCTAGGAGGTAATCGTTTCAAAGACAAGTGGGGCACCCCTGATGTCATTGGTATTCGGGAACCGAAAAAGAGCGACATCATCAAACCCGCTACCGAGATCATTTCGGCGGAGCTGAAAATAGATCGGACTGGGCTAATTGTTGCATTTGGTCAGGCCTGCGCGTACAAGCTCTTCTCGCACAAGTCTTATATTGTTGTGCCCTCACAATCCCAGGAGGAGGACATCGCTCGCTTGGATGTCCTATGTCGTACTTTAGGTCTCGGACTGATCCTGTTTGATGCGGACCATCCTGAGAACCCACAGTTCGAGATTCGTGTGCGCGCATCTCGGCAGGAACCCGACATGTTCTATGTCAACAAGTTTATGAGACTACTAGAGGATGAGCTGTTTTCCTGAAAAAGAGACAACGACAATAATGCACGATGCGTGGAATGCAGACGAAGGTTGCGGATGTGATGGCGCAAGAAATCAAGCTTCCGTGTCTAACCAGCGAGCCCCCCGGTGGTAGAATCCGGGCCGAGGGTCGTTTCATGCCCCGCGAAATTACAGTAGGAGAGTTTACCGTCGAAGAGGAGTGTCTGTGATTCAAGTCGAAGCCAACGGCGTAGCTGAGTGGGGCAGAAAGATCATCGAAGTGTACATGGCGTGGTACACGTTTTTCATGACTTCAAATGTCCTATTGCTTGGCTGGTTCGCTAGTAGGGACTCTCGTCACTATGACTCCAAACCTTTGATAGCTGTGTCGAGCCTGTTCATCGTGCTCAATTGTCTTGGATCGGGTTCGACGTGGATGGTAGCGCATTCGGTCGGGCACATTGCTCCCGTCGAGTATCAGACTTTGATTCTCTATGCAGGATACGCGAATATCGCGGGTTTAATGGGAAACGTGTTGATTTGGGCCTACCTGATTTTTCTTCAAAGCAAGCGCAAAGGATAATTGACAAATAACATCTGCCCCTGTGGGCGTACCATCTAATCCTTGGCAAATACAGCGGCTCGCCTTTCCCAGTAGTGTTCTCATCAGGTTCACGCCTGCCGATAGAAGCCCGCATTGACGGCTAACGTTTGGACCGTGCGGAAACTGCTTGCAAGGTAGGAAACGATAGATCACACTGAACCAATGACTATAGAACACGCAACCATAGTTGGCCTTGATGACATTAGAGCCGTGAGTTTTGAATGCGGGCAATGCCATGCTCGCACCACAATTCGAGCTGCCTCTTTGGCGTTGCCTCCGCAGATGTGCAGTTCTTGTCATTCAGTGTGGTGGAGTAACAGAGATATCTCCACGAATACAAGCACCAGTGCACCTGCACCGATAGGATTCATGGAGGCACTCATCACGCTCCGCGCTATTATTCGAGAGAACCCCACAACTGCTTTTCGCATTCTCTTGGAGTTCGACACTTCCAGCGATGAGCCTTCAGCGCAACTTTAGGACACTACTCTTCCAGCACCTTCAGGCACTCTGCAAATTTGATCGCCCGCACTGGTTCCTGCCTGCAGATTTTCTCCAATGTGTGCTGATTGATTCCCCGGCGCATGAATTCCCGCTTGGGAACTTTCGCGATTCGCGCCAGTTGTTCATCGGTCGCAACTGCGTTTCCTTTGCGCTTATATTCAACTGCTTTGAAATCAAGAAGGCTCAGATCTTCGCCCTCTTCCCAATGCTTGTCAGACTCTTTGCCAATGTAAATCGGCGGCCAGTTAGCGACGATATGCGCCCGTTGCAACAAGCCGCGCGTGTCGAATTCGCACGGTTTTCCGTCTGGCCCAAGGCTCTTCGCTTCGGGGTGGTTTTGGTACGAGTCCAGCAGCATGAAGAAATTCTTGACGACTGCCCCGCGACCGTCGTATTCGTCGGTGAGTTCGTAAACGGGGGATTGGGAATCGTGGATATCGACGCACTTCGAATGCATCCACTGCTCGCGCTCGGATGAGAATGGTGTTATCAGCGTGAATTTGTTCGGATCAACACCTTGGGGGTGTCCGAAGCGCGATATTTGCGGAAGCATCATAAAATTGTTCGGACGCGTTAGCGGTCCTTTGGCAAGATTCTTCAACGCGTGATGTGGGGTGCTGAGCGTGAGCTTCATCATCACCGGCAGATCGAACCATGCTGGTTTCTTGCGCTTCAATCCCAAAACGCCACGCACGATCCAATCCCACGCTTCGAATATCCACGCTGGAGCGTCACGTTTCCAGCCTTCCGGCGAGTCCTTCGGCGGATAGAAGTAGCCAAGACCATGAGCTTTCGGTTCCACAATCTTAATGTCATCGCGAGTCTTCGTGTACAGTGCGTATCTTTTCGCTGCAATACTGTATCCGTACAGCTGCGGTCGCCGTTTGTTGGAGTCCCAGTTTAATTTGTGAATCTTCAAAATTGATCCACTCAAGTCGTATGGATTGAGCGACTCGAATCTATCAACGATGCGTTGCACTTCAGCCCTGGATAGCGCCGTAATCGGTTCGGTGCCATTCGGCATCGGGAGTCGTTTTTTGTGCGCTGTGGAAACGATAGCCGCGCTGTCCGTATCGCAAAACAGGAATGTTCCCCCGGCATCTGCTATGCACTTTTCGAGCATTCCTAAGAGTAAGCGACCACCGGACGTGATGAGGGAACCGATGTGTGGCGCAAACCACTTCCCTGGTTCTTCCACCACGTCTGACGTTGTCTCAAATGATTCTTCGCCTGAAAACACTTTCAACTTGGCTGCGTCAGCTTCGTTCGGGTTCAGTTCCACGAACAGGCCGTATGATCCACTGTTGGCAAGAATCTTCAGCCAATAATGGAGCGCTGGGTTCGATTCGTGCGCCGCTCGCTGTTCGATGACATGCTTAAAGAAGCTGTTCTTGTTTGCATCCACTTTAACCATGCCGCGCAAGGATGTTGAAGTCAATCCTTGCTGTTTGCCGTGCGGCTTCACGCGAATTGCCTTTTCGATACACGGTACTCTTCCGGTCAAGAGAATCGACGCAATGATATCCGGGCCCGCAAACCAGATTGGTTCTTTGCTTGTGAGGTAATTAATCCCGATGTTCTGAGTTGTGCCGTTGTAGACGGTGCGCACCGGGAGAATATCGTTGTCCGGGCGAACAAGGGCGAAGAATTTGAATTGGGGCCACAGCTTGCGATCAAAACATCGTTCGAGAGTGATCCGCGAAAGCAGTTTACGCACCGCCTTTGTCGCGTCAGGAAAGGTTACGTTCTTTGCTGTCAGAACACTCCAATTGTCCAGAAGTTCGTTAACGGTAGGATACTGCGACATGAAATCCACGAGACAGACTGGCACTTCCCAACTGCGAATGCGGCACTCCGCGCGTCCGCCGAAGTAGCTTTGCATGAAAACGGCGTACGCGTAATCGGCGTCTTTGACTTTTTCGCTTGGATGCGAGAGGTGCAGTTCTTCCAGATAGCTCTTCGCCACGCTGGCCGGGCTGAACATTCGGTCGGGACCAGGTTCGATGGGATGCAGGTCAAACTCCTGCTTAACGGCATTTAGCAAGCCCACTGTGGCCCGTACGTCCTGTCTGCAATATTCGATTTCTCCAAAATTCGCACGCCCGCTTGGCTTGTGATCCAGTTTGCCTGGGATATCGAATTCCTTGCATCCTGTTCTTAACGAATACGATCTGTTGCGAAGCGCCCACAGCAGTGTGCGCACGTCGAGGAACCTCGCGGCAGGCCACAGTTTCACTCGTTTGTTTTTCTTGCTCGGCTCGGACATCGGTGCACGTGTGGAATGCATGATTGCCGTCTTGCTATTGAGTGCCTTAATGATGATGCGTGGTATGAACTTGTTGGGTGTTAGCTTGCCCGCTTTCGGATTTCGCCATTGCGACAGAATGAGCGACCATCCGCCGTTTTTTGCGTTCTCCCAGTCCACGGCTATTCTGCTGAGATCAAACCCGCAGTTGAAGCACACGATGAATGCTTTTGCCTGAATCGCAACACCCAGAACTTCGCTGATGAATTTCGAACGTGAATAAAGGCGAAGGCGGTCAGAGCCATCTCCGCTCGTGTCGGCTTTCCTTGATCGCACGAATTTTCGGAGAATTCCGATTTCCTTTGCCTTGAGCCCCTCATCGTGGAAAATTCCCTCTTCCAGTGCGACGTATTCACCGTTTCGGAGCTCGCAGAAGCGCCAGAAACCGAACGTCAAAATCTGATCCGCTGTGATGCGCGATTCACAGTCAAACACAAGCGCATAGTCGGACCAATTCGGTTCGCTCTTCTGAGTTTTGTTGGCGCGCGGCTTCGCATCGACGCGCACGGTGTGTGCACGAACATAAATATCGTTATTCATCTTGCCTCTCCAGCAAAGTCGCCCACTTGCGGTAGGATGATGCCAAAAACTCAAAGAGCACAGCCGACCCTCTCAGAACGAGCGCTATAAGCTTGTGAATGTCTCTCTCAGGATGCATGCTGACTCCTTCTCGCGCTAACCCTTCTGTAATCTCCCTATGGCAATTCAGGCAGAGTGTCACCATCAGGTCAGGATCGTGCGCTTCTCCGACTACGTGATGTTTTTCGAGTAAACGATCTAGACGGTCCTTGGTTATTCCTTTCGATTCGAGCCACTTTCGGGATACCTGGGTGAGCGATTCCAGGCAGGCATATCCACAAAAGAGGCAAAACGCATTTTTCCCAATGCGATCTTCTCTCAGGACCTTGCGTCGTGCTGTTTGAATTGGCCGCTGATCTCTCACGCGGCACCCCCGTTAGCCGCGCGGTAAAGCGAGAACTCGGACAGCGCTGGCTCAATCGCAGCAATCGTTCGACCGGCAGTGACGAGTTCGACTCCTGCGATCTTCTTTCCGTGCCACTTTGCGAGCGCGTTTTTCTGGCCGCGTAGATAGCGGCCCAAATCTCTCAGGTACTGGCTGGCCTGCTTGCGTTCTTTGGAGGAACGAGTTGAAACAAGGACATGATTGCCATTCCTATCGGGAAGGTAGATGTTTGCTGAATAGCGGTCACTCTTTCTAACTCGGAAGCTTCCACCGGACTTCCTCAGCTCGGATGGAAAATATTTGCGAATCGTTTCCGCCTTGACACCGTGCAGTCTCGTAGCAGCGCTGAGCCGCAGGTTTGGGTCGCGGCGCATGGCGGCGATGACATGAAGAGCGCGGTCGTAAGCGGACTGGCTCCGCGTCGTGAGCTTCGACAAGGCCGCGCGACGCGGGCCTACTCGCTTTGCGCGATTCCCACTTCCATTGCTCGCGCCTCGGGCCGAACTGTTGCGCTTAGATCGCCCTCTCATGCAGGACCTCAACAGTCTGAACAATAGAGGGAGTACCCGGAAACGTAAATTCCAGTTAAACGAAGGCTATTTGTTGGAGGGCAGAAAAAGCACTCGGAAAAGTTGGGGGGCAGAAATTCAATTGGATTATCTGCCCCTCCGAAATATTCTGATCAATTTTCTGGGGGGTTCTTTTTCGGGGTGCTCTCGATTGGAAATGTTTTCCCCGCTCTCTCAGCGTAGCTTTTCACGCCTTCGCGGATCCGCTTTGTTACTACTTCCCGTTGCTCGAAATTTAGAACATCGTAGGTGCGCCCTCCGAACTCTTCTCGGATATCGTCATTCTCGATCAGACTTTGACGAGCCACCTGACTCCATGACAATCCTGATTGTTTCAATTCGTATTCACGAGAATAGTCTTTCGGCGGCCTTCCAGGCTGACTCAACAAGAGCGGCTTCAAGGGTCGAAGAAGGGTGTGAAGCATGGACAGGGATAGTTCTCTCCCCCTTTTGACAAGCTTGAGCACCGCGAGGAAGGCTTGTCCCAAATCTCGAAGCGCCTTTCCTTTCGTGGCTTGAGGTGCTGAACTGGCCAGTTCGATTAGCTTGAAAATAGATTCTAAGTTGGCGGCCCACTTGTTCAATGTGTCGAGGAGTTCTTGCTCGGTATTGAATGCGACAGCGTCCCCGAAAAAATCGACGAAACGCTCATAGTCACTCCCAAAGATCCGCTGTAGATCCAAAAGCAACGCGAGGCCAAGCCTAGTCTGTGGAATGTCAGCCAGACCCTTTCTTATCTGCTCCTCGTAGCGAGATCGGAGGGCGTCAGCGAAGTCCCGAACCAATTTGCGCGCTGACGCTCTCTTTTCCGGCGGAATCTTCTCCGATTCCTTTGCAACTAGCGGAAGAGCCTTAGCGAAGTCGCTCTCAGACAGGGCCCTTTCAAAAAGTTGCGGAATACGCAGATTACTCTCTAGCTCGTCGGTGACTTTGACAACGCTATACGCCGCTTTCAGGGCGCCCAGAGCTTCTTTCGCTCTCTCGCAGGACTTCCTTAGCTCATCAGACTCTGACCGAATCAATTCGTGGTTTCGCAATAGCTCGAAGTCACGACCAAGGAAATTGATCGATATGCGATTCGTTGCCGAAACCGATGCGAGGTAATCCATTTGCGACGGATTGAGCAAATCGAACGAAAAAAAGGAATAGCGAGGAAGAATGCGGGTCGGAGAAATCTCCAACGCAAGACACAGCGCTGGTCCGGATGGGCACGGTCGATGACTAGTTCTCACGAGAACTGAGGCGGCCAGGGCCTGCTCGCGGGTCAAATCCGTCCAATTGACAAGAATCAATCTCTCACTGGTCTGAAGGGCACAACCGAATCGCTGCAAACTCCGTTGGCTCTCCTCTGTGATTGGCATATCGCTAAGGTATAATTAATTCAACAGCTTAGCGGACTTGCCGACTGTTATCAGCAGCCGACAAGCCCTACCACCACGGAGGACTAGCTCCAATGGCAGCTTCGAAGAAGCTATCGCAATTGCCTGCCCCAGGCAACTACATCAGAAAACGTGGAGTACTCACAATATTTGGTTTCGGGGTCCGTGTACGTATGCAGTCCGGCCATCTTGAGATTGAAGATGGGATTGGCCCAGAACGCCGCACGATCAGACTCGCCCGTATCGGTCACGGCCTCAAACGCCTAGTCTGTATTTCCGAAGATGGCTTCGCGACACTCGGCGCGCTGAAGTGGCTGGCCGACGTGGGGGCTTCGTTTGTGATGCTCAACCGTACTGGCAAGGTCTTGTTCGTGACCGGACCAACCGCCTCCAGCGATGTACGACTTCGCCGCGCTCAGGCCCTTGCCCATTCATCGGGCGCAGCTCTGCGAATTGCGCGAGAACTCATTGACCAGAAGCTTGCAGGACAGGAACAGGTTGCTCGTGACAAGCTCTCGGCTAGTGAATGCGCGGACGCAATTCATCGTTACCGATCTGAGTTAGCGGAGGCTGACACGATCAATAGCGTGCGCTTGGTGGAATCCCGCGCGGCTGCGGCCTATTGGTCGGAGTGGCGAACGTTGCCGGTCATGTTTCCGAGGAAAGATCATTCCCGATTGCCCTCACATTGGCGGGTCTTTGGCACGCGGGTTTCACCGTTAACCGGATCGCCCCGGCTGGCAGTGAACCCGGCAAACGCAATTCTCAACTACCTGTACAGCCTTCTTGAATCGGAATCACGTCTCGCGGCTGTGGCTCTCGGTCTTGATCCAGGTATGGGGGTACTCCACGTTGACACCAAAGCGCGGGATAGTCTCGCCTGCGATCTAATGGAGCCCGTCCGCCCGCAAGTCGATACGTTCTTGCTCGATTGGATCATGAAGGAACCACTCAAACGCGAGTGGCTTTTTGAGCAAAGCGATGGGAACTGTCGCATGATGGCATCCTTCGCCTCTCGGCTGTCCGAAACAATCCCCATGTGGGGGAGGGCAGTCGCACCCTTCGCTGAGTGGGTTACTCGTGCATTTTGGTCAAGTTCAGCCAAACTTGCCCGTGAATCGGGTCCCGCCACGCGGCTAACGCAGCGTGCGAAGCGAGAGGCAAAAGGAGCACCGTCACTGCCGTCATCCATCAGAGCGCCACGCCGCGAGAATCTTTGTCGCGGATGCGGGAAGACGATCCAGGACGGGCGTTCGAACTGCGCTATTTGTGCTGTTGGGGATGCGACCAAGAACATGCTTGATGCCGCGCGGATTGGACGCGAAACGGCGAACGGCCCTGAAGCTCAGGCGAAGCGTGCGCATACTCGGCGCAAGAACGCCCAAGCACAGCATGCTTGGAGACCGTCGGACCAGCCTTCATGGCTGACGGACAAGTTCTATTCGGAGAAAGTTCAGCCACTGCTCCCTGCTATGTCAGCATCGGCTATCGCGCGGCAAATTTCCGTTTCGCGTTGGTACGCTGGGCGCATCCGGGAGGGGTACCGCCCGCATCCGAGGCACTGGCAGGCGCTGGCGACCCTTGTTGGTGTTTCTGCGAATGCCTGTTAGCCCGCCTGCTGTCTTCAGTCTGGGAGAACGCATCATTGCGAACGATGGCGTCCGCCAACTTATCTCTCTTCTCTGCCTACATTTAGCAGCCGAGTACGGTCCATTACGGTCCAATTCGCGAACCGGCTCGCGGGGAGTTGCCTCAAACTTCATCACGCGAGAGAGGGTAGGCTAGAGCACCCGGTAGCAGATGGGCGGTCCCTAGGTGTCCATGTTAGCCTCTGGGGGCCCGCTCTGTTCCCAGTGGTCGGCCTTAAAGCCGAGCGGAAACATGGCATTTACCGCTGGATTCACGTTCCAAGTGAGGCATACCCGAGTCTCTCGTTCCCTATCCAGCGTTCTATATTTGATGAATGCATAGAAGTGAACGAACATCTTCGCTTCATTGATCGCATCAATCAGCAAAAAGGTCAGTGGCCCTTCCCCGTGATAAGCATGGGCCGTATATTCTTGGGTCATTGTAGTGGCCGGGCCTATAACATCAGGAAGGGCAATCTTAAAAATCTCCGCGAGTTCATCATTGATATTCGGGATTTGAGAATTGTTAATGACCGCATATGCGGCGGCATCCGAGATGAAAGCATCTGCGTTCCCGTAAAACTGAACACTGTATTTAATAAAGCTCACGGTTTTGGGCGATTCCACATCGACATTCTTTACAACAATTCTAAGCCGGGCACGCTCTTTGCTAATGAAAACTTCTACGCTATCCCTTGCAGCGTCGGCGCTTTCTTTTGCAGCGGTCGCGCCGTCCTGAGCGGCGTTCGCGGCATCACGGGCAACGGTTACCGAGTCTGTCAATATTCCGCTTTGTACCGACATCTCAGCGAGTTGCGCTGCCATCGTCTTAAGTTGTCCGCCCATGAAAATGCGCTGGCGCTTCATTTCGTGTGTCTGGCGCGAAGCAAAAGTCAGCGTCTTACAGAGCAACCATACTTGGAATCCGCTAGTTACGGCCAAAAGCAAGTTGAAGGTCCACATTCCCCAATCAGCCCAATCCCTTCGGGGGCTGTCTACCGTCACGGAGGGAAGTTTGGTGACTCGTATGGATTGTTCTGTATTCTCGGCTCGTTGCCCGTCGGTACTTTGCTTATCGCTTTGGGGGGCTGCGCATTGATCGTGGGGCTTCGGACTGGTGGACTTTTCCTTATCGTGGGCGGGATTACTTTGGATGCTGTTGCCTGCGCTAGCGGAGCCATCGGATGTCTTCCGTGGAACTGGCGTGGTTGCTTGTGTGATGGCTATCAACGCAGCCAAAACGAAGAGTTTCATAGCGGAGAAAGTGTAACAAGTTAGGACACTACCGAGATGTCAATTGACGAAAAACTTGGGCGACCGGGATCGAACCGGCGACACACAGCTTGGGAAGCTGACGGCATCGTCCCGGCCAACGCAGAATAACGCAATCGGCCTGCTGCGGCGAATTTTGCTGACGACCCGGATACCTCGCTCCAAAATAGTCGAGGCCCAACTCTGTGTCTCTCTCGTTGCCGGTGAACTTGTGGATCTGTGTCTCCCGAAGAGATGGGCAGCCCGTTCACTTTGTCTTAATTGAAATGGCCCAAACGCCCCCATGACGGATAATAAATAGAATTCCGGGGTACATGAGTGCCCGATCCCCTACAGTACCGATGGGCTCATTTTCCCCTTTATTTAAAACCATTTTCCCAGTCTTTGTGGGCTTGCCGTAGGCCTGCAGAACACGTTCTTCCTTATCGCCTGAGGAAACGCCCTTGTCCGTTTTGTATCGCTTATTGCCCACTACTACTATGCTGTCAAGGGTATCGTTTGCGTCAAACGTGAATGTCACGCCTTCATTAGCAAACCGCTTCTCTGTCTCAGCGTCAGGGAGAAAGTCACTGCGTCGCGTCTTCTCAAGGACCAAGTTTCCACAGCCAACACCGCCCACCAGGATACAAGAGACCCCCGCATTTTGGGACTGGCCGATGCTGTTGATGGCGAGAACAAGAATTACGAGTATTTGTTTCATGGATTTTGCGACCTCAAATGCTACTGCCACTGCTGTCGTCGCTACTACCGCTGCTGCCCCCGTCCTTCTTAGGTTGCTGCACAGTTGCTCCTGGTTGTGCCGCCACTTCTTGACCTAATGGGCCAGGACTTTCACCGCCGCCTCCGGGCCAAGTTCCCGTAGCATCTGGGAGCGTAACTCCTGCGATTGCCGCCGTGTCCATCACCCAGTCTGTACAGTTGTTTGTATCCAGGTCGTACTGGAGGTTCGTGTCCCCTTTATCATTGCTGATTGACTGCTGCACAGCGTTGTACTGGTCGTCCGTGATTTTGTATTCTTGTTTAACGTTCCAAGAATGGTTCGAGTCATCCCTCACTTCGCCAGTCGTTGTCGTACTTATTTCTGGGATCACTCCGCTCTTCGGATAGAAACCTGCTTTAGTCTCTGTATGGGCTGTTGTATCCTTTAGGCCGATGAAAGCGTGGCCTGTGATAGTGTCCAATCCTTTCTGCTGATAAGTCTTTGACGTCCCAGGAACCGGCTGCTGCACATAAACCACCAGGATTTTCTCCAAACCCTCCCAATCGGCATACTTAAGTGGATTGTTTGTGACGTAGGCATATCGATTCCACGACTGAGGGTCAAGGAGTTCTGTGCGAACCTTGTCTGGCTTTTTGGCATCGGCCAGGATATCATGAGGGTCCACGGACATGAACCGGCCGAGCGACGAGGCATGAAAGCGCTTTCCGAAGTAATCTAACCCCGATTCCATGTCCCTTTCCTTTCCGGTGAACTTGTAGTTCTGGACAGCGTTCGGGCAGTAGTCGTGCTCAACGCCGCCGTACGGGTAGTAGTCAATGTCTTGCTCACACGTGGTGCCTGTTGCGTTCTCGACTACGCCATGAGAACCCAAGTGGTCAGAGAAGTAATAATGAATCGCTGCCGCGCTGTCGCGACGGGCCACTCGCTGTCCGTTGAAGAAGATGTAGGTGTTCTGGATGTTCCCGGCCAAGTCGGTCTCGGACAGGGCGTCGCTGATCTGGCCCCTCCAATAGAGGGTTCCTGTAGAACCGCTGGCGCAGGTGCCTGGCGTCGTGCCTTCCGTACACTTCTCCACCCGCTGGCCGTTGCCATCGTAGATGTAGGAGGTTCCGGCAGTAGCGATCAGGCGATTCTCTGCGTCATACACATAGGATGCTGAACCATTACTGGTCATGTTTCCTGCCGCATCATAGCCGAAACCGGCAAGCTGATTGTTGGTACCCGCTGAGGTATTGAGCCCTTCGTGGTTCGTCTTGCCCGATATTGGAGTCTCGTTGGTCAGGTTGCTCCAGGCGTCAATGGTGAAGGTCTCTCCCCATTGCGTCCCATTGGATTGGCCGCTGGAAATCCGATTCAGCGAGTCGTACATGAGAGTCTCGGATCGTGTGTTGTCCCGGTTGTTCACGACCTGGTAGGCGTTGCCGTTGTCGCCCAAAGTGCTGGCGGAGAATGAACACGGCGAGGGTGTCGTCACTGCGACAGCTAGATGAAAGTCAAAGCAAAGGCTGAAGACTGGGTTCTGTCCGGCAACTGTGGCGGAGAGGAGAATCGGCTGCAGACGGTCATTGTAAGCGTTATTAGTTACGATTCCGGCAAAACTGGAAGTCGAGCCCAAGGTCATCGCGGTCAATTCACCGGGCGGGGCGTAGGTAGCGCTTTTCACAAAGTTCGTGGTGCCTCCGGTATAGTTCGATGCGGTGATCGGCCGGCCTGCTCCAGTATAGGTGTAAGTCACCTGATAGCCAAGGGTGGTAAAAGTTGCCGGTGAGCCATCAAGATTGTAAGAGTCATTCTCATAATCGCCCAACACCGCGCCAATCGTTCGACGCTCTCGCAAAATCCTGCCCATCTTGTCGTGTGTATAAGACGCAGCACCCGAACCGTCGCACATCGCCGTGCGCCGTCCGACTGGGTAGCTGTCAGGAGCCGAAGGAGGCGTCGTTGTGCAACCAGTGGGCGCTACTGCGTCGTAACCGAACTGGACCGTGGGAGTGTAGGGATCGGTAGTGGTGCCGTCCTTGTAGCTCTTCTGGATCAGGCGGTTGAGCACGTCATAGGTGCTAGTTGTGGTTACCGTCGATGTTCCGGTTTGATTGGGCAGCGGCGCTGTCTTCGTGATGACGTTGCCGTCGGCGTCGTACCCGTAGCTGATCTGCCCCGATTCGGGGTTAGTGGAGCTTGTCAGTTCCGATAGTGAATCGAAGACAAAGCCTCGCGCTCGCGCATTGGCGACATTGCTGCCTTTCTGGTCCACACTTGTCAGATTGCCCAGGGCATCGTAGCCGTAGTCTGTTTCGTAGTTGAGACCTGAAGGATCTTCCCAGACGCCCGTCATGCGGCCCAGCCCATCCACGCACGACTTGCGGGCTTTACCCGCTTCGTCGGTGACTGTTGTGCAAGGGAACGACGCGTAGTTTGTGCTGACAGCAGACGTGTCTTGCTCGACCACGGATGTGACACGGCTGAGCGGATCGTAGTTGGTGGTCGTGTATCCCCAAGTGGTTTCGCCGCAGTTAGTCGTGATTGGCGAGCAGCGAGTCGGGTTGTAGACCTGGGACTTTCTACCTAGTGCGTCGTACGTGGTTAGAGTGTAGGTAGTGCTCGGAGTATCAGAATTGAGTTGCGTCTGCGAAACACGGCCCAAGCCATCGAAGACCACGGTCGATGTTTTGTTTAGTGACGAAGTGATCGCTTTCGTGACGACAACCTGATATGGAGCACCGGACTGCGTGCAGGTCGCGCCGCCCATATCGGTGTAGCAATCGGTGGTCGAGCCTCCGTCAGGGTAGCTAACTGAGGTCGGGCGAGCAAGGATGTCGTAGTTCTTCGTCGTTATCTGCGAGTTTGAGTCCGTGATCGAGGTGACAACACCCGTGTTGAAATCGTAGCCGTAAATCGTGTTTTGGTTCAAAGCGTTCGTAGCCGTTGTGACGAACGCGCCGTAATACGAACTTGAATATTGATACTTCGTCTGATGGCCACATGGATCAGTTGAGGTTGGTACTTCTCCAGTGTCGTAGTAGGCCTTGGTAGAGAGCAGATAACCGTTCGTGACCGCATTACAGAGCGTCGTACCCGTCGTGCTCCCGTTCAGCCAGCGATGAACTGAAGTCTGGTTGCCTGGATACGATTCTCCCGAAATTTTTTGTTCCGCAATTCCAGAGGATTGCAGACTAGTTTCGTCATAGCCGTAATAGGTGTAGGCCCGCTGTGTGCCACCTCCGTCCTGAATTTGGACCGAATAAGGAAGAATCAAGAGATTGTTAGTCAGATAGCTGGAATAGTTCGGGTTCGGGCTCTGCCAGGCATAGCTGGTGTTGGTCGTACGCAAAGCGTTACCGTGGGCACCAATTCCGTAGTCATAGTCGGTCTCGCTGGTTACTTTGCCGTAGAGGCTCGTCCCCTGCCCTAGTCCGGTAGTCCATGCCACGTATGTGAATCCAAGATCATAGCTATTGTTGGTTTGGCTCACTTCGTTGTCCGCAGCCCAAGTGGTCGTATCCTGGATCGGCACTACTCCGGTCAGATCGGGGGTAGAACTGTTTAGGTTGCTGAAGTATTCGTAGTTCGTTGCGACGGTTTTCAACAGGGTGCCACTCGTATGGCTGCCTTGGTAGTACTGTGTGAGTGTTTCGTAGGTGCCAACGCCAAGGCCGAATGTGTGGGCGGTATCGTTTCCCAGCGGGTCAGTGACAATGGTCTGAGCGTATGTTTGCTGTCCCGAGCCAGTATATCCGTAAGCATAGTTCCACGTGTGTGGACCAGTTCCATCGTTGGCATTGACCGTTCGGCTGGAAACCCAACGACTATTCAGATCAGTGACATTGCCATACGAAATATACGTGTATGAGATCGTTCCTCCGGTGGGAAAGGTAATTTGGGTCAAACTGCCATAGCTGGTTGGGTTGCCGTTGTAGGTGCCGCTGGAATCGTTGTACGCAAATGTCCATGACGTGTTATTGGGGAGGACGATGCTCTGCAAAACATTGAGCGATGCAGTTAAGCCGATCGCGGAACCGACCGGTGGAATATTTATCGGCACGCTTGCGTAGCAAAGCAGATATTGCAGAGTAGTGCCGTTGTAACCGGGGGGGGTCCAATAAGCCGCCGAAACGACGGTTGCAGGACCACTGGGGCACAGAGAAGTGCTGGCTGCACCAGCCGCCGCAGGGAGCGGGATCTGTCGGCCCAGGGTATCTGTAATGCTTGTGGGGATTTCGATACAAGAGCCAGAGGGAGGACATCCAAGAGTTATGGTGAGATAGTTGCCGTTCGGGTCCACGCGCAGGGTGTCCTGACCCTCATGTCTCACGCCTGTCGGACTAACAACTGCCGTGGTACCGCTACCGCAGCTAGGGATTAACATCTGCCAGCCCGTCGCATCTAATGTCTCGAAAGTGCCCCAATCGCTGTAGTAATACCCGGTGCTGCCTGTACCACATGAGCCACCCGTACCCGCCACGAGTCCGAGGAGATGACTGGCGTTGTCAGCGGTCATGATCTTAAAAAGGTCGCCATAGTCCGTTGGGTTGGTGTTTGGGATTTTCGCTGCCTCATACGGCACCGTCACCGCGTCCGCGTCAACGATGTTGACCCCGAAGGGTGGGCTGGGGAGATGTCCGCCCCACCCTTGAGAGAAGCCAGACGGTAACCAGAGCCAAGTGCACCTTCCGGCCGCACAGAAATTCTGAACTTGATAGGGCTTGCCGTTGTACATCAAGTCGAGCGCTACCCTAAGTACATTTCCGCGCTGCGGGTAGCTCAAGAATGGGGTATGCACGAACAGATTGCCGTTGGCTAAATTCACGTTATCGATGTCTCCGCCGTGGTATGACACGTAGGGCATGAAACCCATTTGGTCATCTGGTGTTGTGGGAGGCGAAGTCTGCGCGAAACCTCGCGGCGAGAACGCGCAAAGTAGGAGTACTAACAGGGCTGCGGGATAAGGGCAGTGGCTTTGGATGTTGGCTGCAACTACCGAGGTTGTACCGCTGCCAGACGACGGGAACAACTCAGCCACAAAGCGAGTCATAGACCTTCCTCCAGACAGAATGAACAGATTGGACAGTCCGGCTTGTGCCGGACAAACTGATGCGACTACTTGTCCGCACTAATGCGACGCCAGATCACATGGTGGCGCAATCCATTCACACATCAAGGGGAAGCAGCGAGAAGGAATACTGACTGAACAGAAGAACAGTCACCCGTCCAAAGAATCCTGCCCGCTGAATTTTGTGGAGAACGCTACGCTCCCTGGCTTGTGGATGTCAACAACGAAATCGCCGTCGGCGCACGGTTACGTCCTAAGGGTGAGGCGCAATCACACATCCTTCGTGCCCTCCATCTGTCAACTCTCCAGCTCTCGTGCTTCACCCGCGATCCCAGCTCGCGCTCACGCGACGCGAAACGCTACGCACCAGCGCTCTCACGCAACGCAGCCCTGCCCCTCCTGCCGCGCGGGCGGGCGGGCACGGCCAGAGTCAAAGTCAAAACCAGTTCTGTGGTGGGGAGGGGGGGTGTAGCAATTTCCCCTCAGCGCGTAATACCCCGTCAAACGGGTAGCGGGGTAGTGTATAGAGGCGGCAAAAGTGCTACACCCCCTCCCCCAACGGACGTGAATTTTGCTTGACATTCACAGCCTGCTAGCCACAAGATGTGCGCCTCGCCGGAAGATAGTCCCCCCAATCCCCGAGATGCTCGAGTACCGGTCATTTCCCAAAATCTGGCGGAGGTTTGGGCCGGACAGGCAGAGAACACCCAGCCAAACGTTTATCGCAGCTCGCACCTTGGAGGATATCTATGATGCTTCACAAAGGCCCGCAGAGCCGAATCCCTCACCGCGGCTCTAGGTTGGTATTCTGCGCGCTGTTCGCGCTTACTTCGATGGTGTCTCTCTCCCTGCCTGCGTTCGCCGGAGCCGACGACCTCGTGCGCACTCCGGTTGACCCGAGCAATCGCGTTGCGCTCACCGGACATCACCCGGCTTGGGCCAGCGTTGAGAGTGACCAGGGCGCGGTCCCTGCGGACTTGAGACTGGATCACCTCGTCATCATGCTCGCTCGTTCCCCGCAGAGGGAGCAGGCTTACAACAAGTTCCTTGAAGAGCTACAGATTCCCACATCGCCCAACTACCACCACTGGCTGACCCCGGCAGAGCAGGGCAAGCGCTTCGGGCCGTCCTTGCACGATATCCAGGCGGTAACTGCGTGGCTCGAATCCGAGCATCTGCAAGTGGACGCTGTTTCACCCAGCCGTGACCGGATCACATTCAGCGGCGCAGCTTTGACGGTCGGCAATGCCTTCCGCGCTGAGATGCATTACTTCATGGTCAAGGACGAGAAAAGGATCTCCATCACCGCTGAACCGCAGGTCCCTGCCGCATTGAAGGACGCGATCAAGGCCATCAGCGGCCTCTACACGATCAAGTACGATCCACAGCACAAGGTCATCAACGTTGCGCCCCCACCGGGACACAATGTGGCATCTGCGTCTGGAGTCGAGTTGACACCGGAGGGTACTTACTCATGTGGCAATCCGCCCACGCCCTGCTTCGTGGTTTTCCCTGCCGACTTCGCCACCATCTACAACGTGAACACGCCGGGCATCGATGGTACCGGCGAAACCATCGCCATCATCGGCCGCTCCCGTGTGTACGATGCGGACATTCAGAATTTCGAGGCCGCTTCCGGGCTCACAGTGAAGGCCACTCCGGAAACCGTCATTATTCCGACGACCGGCACCGACCCGGGGCCAGCCACGACAAGCGGCCAAGCCTCCGGCGATCAGGGAGAGGCCACCCTCGACGTATCACGCTCGGGCAGCGTTGCGCCTGGCGCCACGATTGATCTGGTGGTAAGCGCGAGCAGCCAGACACAGGACGGGGTCGATATCGCCACGTCTTACGTCGTAGACGCGCCAGTGCCGGCTCAGATTATGAGCATCAGCTTCGGGTCGTGCGAGGCTAACGCCGGGGTGTCGGGGGTCGACTTCTGGGATAGCCTGTTCAAGACGGCAGCCGGGGCTGGGATGTCGATCTTTGTCTCCTCGGGGGACTCTGGGGCCGCCGGTTGCGACCAGTCGTTCAGCCCGCCCCCGGCCAGCCAGACCGCCAGCCCTAATAACATCTGCTCGTCGAGCTTCGCCACCTGCGTGGGCGGAACCGAATTTGCTGACTTTACCAACCCCAGCCAATACTGGAATCCCACTAGTAATCCCACCAACAACGGATCCGCCAAGGGGCCTATTCCAGAGGGAGCCTGGAACGAACCCATGAACGGAGCCAACTTCCAGGTGGCGGGTACCGGTGGCGGGGTGAGCTCGGTGATCGCGACGCCCACTTACCAGACGGGGACCGGTGTCCCTGCTGCCAGGGCGGGCCGCTACACCCCTGATGTGGCCTACACCGCTTCTGGCCACGACGGCTACTTCGCCTGCCTGGCAGGAAACAATCAGTGCTCGGCAAATCCGGCAAATCCGGGTTTTGTCGTTTTCGCCGGGACCTCGGCCGCCGCGCCCGACATGGCGGGTGTCGCGGCCCTTCTCGATCAGAAGGCGGGCGCGGCCCAGGGGTTGCTGAATCCGAATCTCTACCAGTTGGCCTCGAATCCGGCCAACGGCGTGTTCAACGACGTTACCGTGTCCTCAAGCGGTGTCACCAGTTGCAACGTAAATACACCCAGCATGTGCAACAACAGCACGCCCAGTCCAACCGCTCTGACCGGGGGCCAAGCCGGCTTTTTGGTTGGCGCTGGCTTCGATGAGGCGACTGGTCTTGGCTCCATCAATGTAGCGCCCTTGCTGGCCAACTGGCCGAGCAGTTCTGGGAAGACGCCGACGACCACAACGCTTGTGCTGAGTTCAGGTACGGTAGCAATTGGCACGAGCGTGACTGCGACCGCTACCATTTCGCCCGCTCCACAGGATGGGGAAACCGTGACCTTCAATTTGTCTGGTGGGGGCATCACTGGGAGCGCGACGGCTCTTACAACCACCGGCGGCACTGCCACGGTCACAGTTCCGACCGGTACCAGCACCAACCAGATCCCGGGAGGGACCTTTAACGTCACGGCGTCCTATCCCGGCGACACAACTCTAAGTGCGTCAACCTCGACCGCTTCCACGCTCAACGTGGAGGATATCTCCATGACCCCGAACCCGTTGGCCATCACCGTTACCGCCCCCGGCCAAAGCGGTTCCGGCACCATCACCTTCGGCTTGCTCGGCGGATTGACCACGGCTCCCAGCTTTGCGTGTACCGGTCTGCCCTCTGAATCGACCTGCACCTTCACGGCAGCTTCCGCCACAACGGAAACGGTCATGATTGGCACGACTGCGGCGTCGTCTTTGATCGATGGCCCGTTAGGACGCCCCAATCGCATCTTCTACGCGTTTCTGTTTCCTGCTATGGTGGGATTGCTGTTGCCCGTCACTCGCCGCAAATCCAGAGCACGCACCATGATCGGTTTTGTGGCTGTGCTCGTACCACTGGTGCTGTGGCTACCGGCCTGCAGCTCGAGCAGCGGGCCACCCCACAATCCCGGGACGCCTGTCGGTCAAACCAACGTGACCGTCACGGCAACATCGTCGACTATTTCGCACACCATCACCGTCAACCTGAACGTTCAGTGAGAGTTCTTGAGAAGAATCGGCCGCCCCACCTTTCGAGAGTTTCGAAGGGTGGGGCTTTCATCAGTCCGCGCCCTGATTAGTTTTTGAAGTTGTTTGGACGCCCCAACTCATGCCGATTCGCCGCCGGCACCAGGCTGGGACATACGAGATCCAATCCTCCATCGGCGCTGGAGGTTCGGCCGTGACATCTACCCTGTCAAACCGGGACTGGCACTACTGGGAAGAATAAGTCGCGGGGACGCAGCTTGCGGCGTCTTGAACTCCGGGCGCGCGCGTGGATTGCGGAAGCGGTATCCCAGCCAGGGCTCGGTCAGGATGTATTTGGGTCTGGCGGGATCGTCTTCAATTTTCTGGCGCAGAGTTTTGACGAAGGAGCGCAGGTACTCCAGTTCTGTGCCGTATTCGGGGCCCCAAACGGAGCGTAACAGTTTTGTGTGGGTAACTGGGGTTCCTTCGTTCCGCATGAGCAGGGCCAGCAGTTCGAATTCAGTGGGCGTGAGGTGGACGATTTTTCCCTGCCGGTAAAGCAGATGCCGATTGAGATCCAGTTCCAAATCGCCGGCGTGCAGTGAGGCGGAATCGACGGCATCGTCTGTGCGAAGCCTCCGCGATACGGCTCTTAGCCGGGCGACCAGTTCGCGCAGCCGGATGGGCTTGGTGATGTAGTCGTCGGCGCCAGCTTCGAGGGCCCTGACCATTTCACTCTCGCCGTCCTGCACGGTGACCATCACAATGCCGATTTTCGGACTGCGCGCGCGAACCTTCCTGCAGGCCTCCACCCCGCCCATTCCCGGCATATTCACATCGAGCAGCACGAGGTCGAAATTGCAGCGGGCAAGAGTCGCAATGGCCTCTTCACCGCTTCGCGCCTCTTCGATGGCGAACCCGCTGGCGGCCAGCGAGGTTCGCAGCACCCGGCGAAACGAGGCCTCGTCATCGACCACCAATGCGTTCAAACCGTCTGTGATCATGGAAAGCTCTTGGCCTTTTCAGTTTCCAACCTTGTCGTTATCGTTATCCTTCAACCTTTTCGAAAAGAAAATCCCAGCCGAATCGCGGCGCTAACCCGCGCGGGGCAGGGCGAGACGAAACGCCGTATCCTGATGGGTCGGGGTCGCCATCTCCAGATCGAGGCTGCCTCCGTGGGCGTGAACGATCTTCCTTGCCACGTAGAGACCCAGGCCCGAACCCGGCGCTTTATGCCGCGCTTCGGCGCCACGGTAGAACCGATCGAAAATGCGCGACCGCTCGCTGGGCCCAATCCGGCTGCCGCTGTTGGAGGTGCGAATGGCCACCCACTCGTCCTGCGAGTCGATGCTGATCGTAACCGCGGAGCCCGGGACGGAATATTTGCAGGCATTGTCCAGCAGCTGCCGCAATGCGAGCTGGAGTAACTCAGGGTCGGCCATCACCCCGGTGGCCGCTGCCGGTTTCCGGATGGAAACTTTTCGGTCGGTCCATTGTCTGGAGTACTGGTCGGCCACGACCGTAACCAGGTCGGCCATGTTGGTGAATTCCAGTTGCGGCTTCACTTCCTCGCGATCGACCTGCGCAGTGCGAAGCAATCGTGAAGTCAGCAGGCTGAGACGGGAAGCCTCGGTTTCGACAATGTCGGTAAACTCGATTTGTTGAGAAGACAGGGGGCCGAGTTCGCGAAGACCCCCAGCTGCGGTGACGATGGTGGCCAGCGGCGTCTTGAACTCATGTGCGAGCGCGTCCAGGACAGCTCCGCGAAACAATTCCGCCTGAGCGGCCCCGGCGGCATGGCTGGCGCTACGAAAGGTATGCGCGCGTTCCAGCATGGCGGCGGCCAGGGCGGAGAGAGGTCCCGCGGTGAGTTCAGGATCGGGCAGACCCTGGAAGCTGATCGCTCCAGTGGTGTTTCCCCCAGCGCGTAAACATCGCGACAGGATCCCCGAGGCAGCGTCCTCGCGATCTCGGCCGGAGGAATATGCCGCGCGCGTGTGCTCCGCCATGCCACTGGGAGGATTGGCCGTGCAGTGGATTTCCGCCTGGGCCGCATCGTACAGGCAAACAGCCCGAAGGCCGAAGACTTCCCGAAACAGTTCGATCGAGCGGACGTGCAGCGTCTTTTCAGGATCGAGGGCGAGCAGCCCTTGCGCCAGCAGGTAGAGCCGATCCACCTGACGCCGCTGGCGATCCGAAATCGCGGCCTCTTTGCGGACTCGGGTGGTGAGTCGGGTAATGACCAGGCCAGTGGTCAGGAACGAAATCAGCGCCAGAATGTCGAGTGGGTTCGTCACTTCAAAAGAAAACAGAGGAGGAGTGAAGAAAAAATCGAGACACAGAACTGCCACCACAGAGACTACGGCGGAGGAGACGAAATTTCCGACCAGCGACTGCAGTACGATGACAATCAGGAAGGCGAAGCCGGTGACACTGAGATTCAGTTGGAGGCGATAGCAAACGAACGTGATCAGCCCGATCAGAACACAGCCCAGTATTGTCCGAAGAACGGAGGGCCAGATTCTGCGGATTTGTTTGATATGCCCCAAAATTCTTTCCTAACTTGTCCCCTCTTAACTGATCCCTTAACAATCGCCCATGGAATCGGGCTCCAACGATCCGCCGACAGTAAAGGCCGCCGGCAACCGAGTCCAATTCATATTTCTTATTGCGCCGATCAGGCTCGGCAATACTCACGGTCGGGAGTTAAACCAGGGCAACCGCGGGCAGAGGAACGTAACGGGAAACCGGCAGGTGAGGGTGGATGCCTGGGGTCGAGGGCGGGGCTACAGCTGGGAACGCTGCTATTTCTTCTTTCCCATCTTGCGTGTGATCTCTTCGTAGATCTTCGGCCGCAGATCGGCAAGGACGCTGTCGACAATGTCGGAAATGCCTTCGGTATCTCCGGGGGCTTCCGGAGTCTTTTCGGCGCCGGCGGCGACGGCCCGGGCGGCCTCATCCTGAGAACCAACAGCGCTGTCTTCGACTTCCTTGTCGGACTTGGGAGTTCCTGACTCGCGAATGCGCCGCCAACTGGCCCACGCGGCCGCTGTGGTGGCAGCTATATCGGATTCGTCTTTCGGTCCCCTCGTGACCGGAACAGAAGTCGACGCGGAAGCTGAGATTTCTGAAACGTCGCTGGCCGGAGCGGGAATTTGCTGCGCAGGAACTTCGTCGACCACAGCTGCCGAGGTCATCTCAGGGCTGGATTCAGGAGCCTCCGGAATCTGTTCGGGCGCGGCGGCAGCGATAGCGAACTCTGGCGCCGGGGCCGAGTCATTCGACTGCTGGTTGGCTGGTTCTTCGTGCGCGGGTTCCGGAGCTTCCTGATGGGCTGTTTCCAGCTTCGAAGTTTCCGGTTCTGAGGCCGCCATCACCGGACCTTGTTCGGGAATTTGCTCAGCGCTAGCTTCGAACTTGGCTTCGACAGTCTGAGGCGCTTCCAGTGCAGTCTGGACCGCAGCTTCGGTTTTCTCTACCGGCGCAGACTCGAAGGGCTCGGGAGTTGGCGTCTTCTGCGTCTCCTGCTCCACGTACGATGCTGCGACCGCTTCCAATTCTTTCGCTGCTGCGGTAATCGCTTCGGTCGTCGCACTGGCCACTGGAACGACCGGCTCGGATGCCGCTGCAGGAGATGGAGATGAGGTCGCTGCTGCGGCCGCGGAATCAGTTATTGCCGGCTCAGGTGCGGCTGGCTGGATCTCGGGGGGCGCGGTGTCAAAACCCGCATGAGCAGCATCAGCCGCGGCGAAGGCAGCATAGGCCTTCTGCATTTCCTGCTCGAGAGAAATCGCAGCTTCTTCGGGGGCGAGGGCAACGGAAACCGCGGTCCAACGCGAAGGTCCTCCACCGGACGCCGCTCCGGCAGCCATTGCCATAGTTACGGGCTCGTCTGCAGACTGGCCGACTGCGCTGGACGACGACGCCCACGATCCGTTCTCCGCGGCTGTGCCTGGTGACGTCGAGGTGACTGAGTCCAGTTCCAGGCCAGCAATTGCGGCGATCACTTCGGCGGTGCTGGGAGCGGCGGTGCTGGCCGCTTCCTTGGGTGCTTCGAGCTTTTCTGCGGACTTCGGTTCGATCTGCTCGGCGGACTTCTCTTCAATCTTTTCTTCCGGCTTCCGATCTGCGAAAGTCGCCCCTGGCACAGGAGTCGCAGTGGCTGGCGGTGGGACCTCTGCAACCGGCTGAGATAGTTCGGCGGCTTGCTCCTTCTGTTCCTTCTGTTCAATCTGGGCTGCAGCCGGAGTAGGCTCGGCATGCCTGCTGTCTTCAGTCCTAGCTTCGGCGGTTTTGGACTGGACGATTTTGGACTGGACTTGGGCCGCGGCGGCGGCCAACGCGGCGATCTCTTCTGGAGTCACATCCTTGGGCAGACCCTCAGGCGCCAGGGCGCCGAGATCAACCCGAGTTTCTTCTGCCTTGGACTCGTGCGGTTTCTCCGTTGACTTGCGCTCGACTACGGTGCGCAAGTCTTTATTCATGGAGTTGTAAATCTCGGATTCGTCTTCTTCCTCTTTTGCGGGCTTTCCTTTTTTCTTGGAGGGGAAGCCGATCCGGTCTTTCCATCCCGTATCTTCTTCGATGGCGACGGTCTTATCGTAGCGGCCCTCCTCGATCGAGGCGGAGACTCGGGCAAAGCGGCCCGGTTTCGAAGCTTCAGGGCGGGGCACAATCTTGTCTTCGAGCTTGCTGAGGGCGCTCAGTAATTCACTGGCCTCAAACGGTTTAACGATGAAGCCATCGGCGCGCGCGCGCTTGGCTTCTTCCGGCTTGAAGGGCTCCAGTTTGCCCACGGTCAACAGCACCGGAACCCGTGAAGTCTCCTGCGCTTCTTTGAGGCGCTGGCACACTTCGAGCCCGCTATAACCAGGCATGTAAACGTCGAGAACGATTAGGTCGGGTTTCAGCTCGGCAATCTTCTTCAGCGCGGCGGAACCGTTGTTGACGGTAATCACCTCGTACCCCGCATCCGCGAGGATCTTCCGCCCCATGTTCTGAGCGGTTACGCTGTCGTCGGCGAGCAGTATCTTCCGGGCCAAAGGTATCCTCTGATGAGGGGAGATAACGCGAAGGTAACCCGAGAGACAACCTAAGTCAATGATGCAAAAGGGAAGTAACTGGTTACTAGTGGTCAACACCTAGTAGGTGAAGAGCTTGACTTCGGACCTTGGACCTCGGGAGTCGGACCTCAAAACGTGTCTTTTTTTGAGCTGAGGTCCGAGGTCCGCAGCCAGACGTCGGATTTTCAGAATGGAATGATTTTCTTCAGGCCTTTCTTTTTCTTCTTCTTGCTGCTGGAAAGATCCTGGTCGCTGGCTGGGGCGGAATTGTCGGCGCTGGCTGAAGCGGAAGACGACGACTGCCCCTGATGGATTTCATTCACCTGCGGTGGCGGCGGCAAGGCCTGATCGTTGCCGTTGTCGGTGGGTTTCAATTCGTTGGGATCGGCAGGCGCGTTGGGTTTCAGCTCGTTAGGATCCGGAGTGGCTGGCGGTGCGGTGCCAGAAGCCGGCTGTCCAAATGGTGAAGAACCCGGTGTTACATCCGACGGGGGGGCCGACCCGCCCGCGGGCTGGTTGGGGTTTATGATGGTGACTCCTGCGACATCATTGTCTTTCCCGCTGGGCGCGCCGGGTAGAAACTCTTTTTGAATTACTTGGTTTGGTGCTACCGGGTCGGGGTCAACCATGGTTGGTTCGCCCACTTTGGTGGCCAAGGCCACATTCGGCCCTTTCTTTACGAGGTCCATCAACTGCTGCACGGTGGTGGCTTCGCTGCGGCTCTCTAGCTCGGCCCGGTTCCGGGCAACGTCTCCCTTGGTGGGCCGGGGAATGGGCTGGTGCAGAGCGGCCAGGCGCTTCTTGGCGTCGTCGGAACGATCCATCAGCGGATAGCGCGTGACAATCCTCGCATACTGTTCCGAGGCGTGCCTGGTGAGCGTATCGACAAACTCTGCCTTCTTGGCCTCGGTGGTACAGCCCCTCGGCAGGAAGTGCACGTCGCAAGTGGGCGAATTTCGAACCCGCGCCATCTGCCCTTCGTAGTTCTGTCCCATCAGATAAAGCGCTTCATCGGCGCGGCTGTACAGCGGATATTTTTCGATCAGCGATTGCAGGCGCGCCATCGACGCGGCGTAGGAATCACGCAGATAGTAAAAGCGGCCAATTTCAAATTCGCGTTCGGCCAGCACTTCCTGCACTTCCAGCAGACGCTGCTTGGCTTCGGGCACCAGCTTGTTGTCGGGGTATTGCAGAATCAACTTGCGGTAGTCGTCCTCGGCGCGCTTGGCGTTGGTGTAGTCGCGGTCCGGTTTTTCCATCTGCTGGTAATGGATGTTGGCGATTTTCAGCTGCGCTTCGGCGGCTTCCGGCATATTGGGAAAAAAGATCTGGAAATCGCTGTACTCCTGCTCGGCCTGGGCCAAGGCGGCTGTGCCCCCTTCGGCGTACCAGGAGTCACCCACGGCCAGTTTGGCGCGGGCAATGAATTCGGAATCCGGGTAGGTATTGATCAGGGTCTGCAGCGTGAGACGCGCCACGTCGAAGCGGTTGTGCCGCATCGCGTCCATAGCTTTGTCGAACAGGACCTTATCGGGCTGCTTCGAGCCGACACCGGCCAGCGGGTTCACCGACTTCTTGTTGGTGCAGGCGGCCATGAACAGCAGCAGCAGGCCCAACATGGCAATCAACGGAATTCGACGTGACATTTAAACCTCGAAATTGCTTTATGTGGACAGCCGCCCTCGGCTGTCCGCCGAGCGGAGCTCGGCTCTTGCACTTGCTCTGTGAGGCTTGCTCTGTGAAGTTGGGGCCGTTTTACGATTCTGGCCGCAACCCGCAGCCGGGCTTTGCCCGGCCCGACCGGGTCTGAGACCCGGTCCCACAAACCCTAAACCTCAAACTTTCAGCATGGCAGCTTCCGTCGCTACCTTCAGCAACGCCTGCGTATTCTTGCTTGGATCACCATTTCCGAACACGGCGTTGCCCGCCACCAGAATTTCTGCGCCTGCCCGTACCACATCGGCGATGGTGTCGAGCGCCACGCCGCCATCCACTTCGATGCGGTAATGCAGCCCGCGCTGGCTGCGAATCTCCGCTAACTGCCGCATTTTGTGCAGCGTCGACGGGATGAACTTCTGCGCTCCGAACCCCGGATTCACCGACATCACCAGAACATAGTCCACAATGTCGAGCACTTCCGAGAGCGTCTCGACCGGCGTCGCCGGATTGATGACCACGCCAGCCAGGCAATCGTGACTCTTGATCAGATGCAGAGTACGGTTCAGATGCCGGACGGCTTCCTGATGCACAGAAATCCAGTCGGCGCCGGCGTCGGCAAACGCGGGGATGAATTCGTCCGGATCTTCGATCATCAGGTGGCAGTCGAGCGGCAACTCCGTCACCTTGCGCAGCGACTTCACGACCGGCGGACCTATTGTAAGGTTCGGGACAAAGTGGCCGTCCATGATGTCCACATGGATGACGCTCGCGCCGCCCTCGCCTGCGGCGCGCACCTGCTCGCCCAGCCGGGCAAAATCAGCGGAAAGAATCGACGGTGCCAGTTCGATCAAACCTGCACTCTCAGAACCTGATGTCTCAGAATCGTGCTCTCGCAAAGGAAACGGCGTGTGGAAATTCTAACACGTGGAAAAGCAGTACCGGGCACCGAGTTGCGAGAACCGAGCCCGGTGTGAAGAAGGCTGGCGGCTTTTGACAGCCTGATCAGTGGCCGGAGCTCTGGTCTTTTCCTTCGTGGTACGCTCGTCCGGGGTGGCCTCGCTAACCCAATTCGCGCCTGCGGCTTACAGCGTGACTGCAGTATTCCTGTGGGGTGCGGCCGACTTTTCAGGCGGAATCGGATCGCGCCGCGCCAATGCCTTCGTTTTGACGGCGTTTTCGCACCTCTGTGCATTCGGGTTGATGTTTGCGATTGCGCGGGCTCAGCACGGGACCTTTCCCACGGGCGCAAGCATCGTCTGGGCGCTGCTGGCGGGCGCGGTGGGAGGATTCTCGCTGGCGCTCTTCTATGGCGCTCTGGCTTCGGGGCAAATGGGGCTGACGGCGCCCATCGCAGCGTTGCTGGGCGCAGCCATACCGACGATGGTCGATATCGCCCTGGAAGGCGCGCCCAGCCGGTGGACGATCGCGGGCTTCGCTCTGGCCATCTTGGCTATCTGGCTGATCACGCGTCCGGATCCATCAGGGGAGGGGGATTCTTCGGCTCGCCCAGCAGGTCTCGGCATGGCCGCGCTTGCCGGCGTGGGATTCGCGGGCTTCTATCTCTGCATCCACCAGGCAAGCGGGTCTCCGGCCGGGATCGCCGCCGTCTCGCGCATCGGATCGTTCACGGCCACGGCTGTGGCAGTTGTCGTAACGCGCGCACCACTAAGGCTCGATCGTCCCCGCGCCGCGCTGGGCATGCTGGCGGGATTTCTCGACATCACGGCCAGCGCCCTGTTCATCTTCGCCAGCCAGCACGGACGGTTGGATGAAGCCGTCGTGATCACCTCCCTGTACCCTGCCGTGACCGTGTTGCTGGCACGCCTGGTGTTGAAAGAACACTTCAGCCGGTGGAAGTTCGTGGGGCTGCTGGCGGCGCTGGCGGCGGTACCGCTGATCGCGGCGGGGTAGTGGCATTCCATATTCCAGAATATGGAATAGGTGCTGTTAACTGTGCGAAATCCGACTCGGCACTCGCGACCCGGTAGCCGGTGCTGCTAGCATCGCAGTGTGGCGCTGCTTGAAATCCGTAACCTGACGAAGGTCTTTCCGCATGGCGAGTCGCCGTTTGGCGGGAAGTCGCGTGGCGAAGTGCGCGCGGTGGATGATGTTTCGCTCGACATTCACGCCGGCGAAACGCTGGGACTGGTGGGGGAATCCGGTTCGGGCAAGAGCACGCTGGGGCGACTGATTCTTCGATTGATCGAGCCGACGTCGGGGGCCGTACGCTTTGAAGGTCGAGACCTGCTGGCGGCTGGCCGGGGCGAGATGCGCGGGCTGCGGCGCGATCTGCAGATTATTTTTCAGGATCCGTTCGCGTCGCTCGACCCGCGTTTCCGCGTGGAAGACATCATTGGTGAGCCGCTGATAATTCACGGTGGGAGCTTGCGAGTGAAGGTGGATATCCGCGCCCGAGTCGCGGAACTGCTGCGGGCCGTGGGACTCGACGAATCCGCGCGCTTGCGTTACCCGCACGAGTTTTCCGGCGGACAGCGGCAGCGCATTGGGATCGCCCGTGCTCTCGCGCTGCGGCCAAAGTTCATGGTGTGCGACGAACCGGTCTCGGCGCTCGACGTCAGCGTGGGCGCGCAGATCGTTAACCTGCTGGCGCAATTGCAGCGCGACTTCGGCCTGACCTACCTGTTCATTTCGCATTCCATGCCGGTCGTGCGCTATCTAGCGACGCGCATTGCGGTGATGTACAGGGGAAAAATCGTTGAGGTTGGCGACACCGCGCAGATCACGGAGCGTCCCGCTCACGCCTATACGCGCAGCCTGCTCGAAGCCACGCCGGAACTGCTGGCGTAGATCCAAATCATTCACCACGAAGGGCACCCTTCGACTGCGCTCAGGGCAGGCTCCGGTTCAGGAAGGAAAACCTGCTCCTCGCGGCACTTCGTCGGACAGCCGAGGCGGCTGCCGCCACATAAGCAGCCCGTGCCATACTCTCTAGGATGACCCGCCCGCAGCACGGTTTTACGCGCGATCTGACCGAGCTGGTTTTCGGTTACGGGCTGATTCTGTTCGTGCTCTGGATGCCGGAATTTCCGCAGCGCATTCTTTCTCCGGTCGCGCTGTTGGTGACGCTGGCGATGGTGCTGGCACGGCGCCCTAGTCTGGACGATCTTGGCCTCAGCCGGCGCGGTCTTGCACGGTCGCTTTGGATTCTTCCCGCAGCCATCGTCGTCGCGATCGCGAGCCTGGCAGTTGCGAAACACGTCGGAACATTGCATCCGTTGTATAAAGGCGACTTCACGCATATCACCGGCTACGTTCTATGGACGCTGTACCAGCAGTTCCTGATGAACGACTTGTTTATGCCGCGGCTCACGCGTCTTCTCGAGAGCGAAGGCGCTGCGGTGGGCTTGGCGGCGGTGCTGTTCGCGGGGGCGCACCTTCCGAATCTTCCGCTCGCAGCGGGGACGCTGGTCTGGGGAGCGATTTCGTGCGCGCTGTTCCAGCGCTATCGCAACCTTTACGTACTCGGCCTCGCTCAGGGACTGCTGGGACTGTGCTTCGCCGTCTGCGTGCCGGACGCGCTGCATCATCATCTGCGGGTAGGCTTGGGATATTTGCGGTATTCTTCCCCAGCGTCTCGTCCGTAACCAACGATGGGACGAGTTCCGCCACGTATGTACATTTACGTAAATTTGGCCTGACAGACCCCAGCACCTAGAACCACCAGGACCACAACCAGTCCACGCAGGTGTGCGTGATCGTCGAGGCTGGGACGCGGCGGTTCTCACGCCAGGCCCGGCCGTAGAAGATTCCTGCGATCGTGGCCAGCATCACATAGCGCCAGTTGAAGCTCGGGGATCTTTTGTTGAAATGCGACAGGCCGAACAGGACAGAGGCGATCAGCAGCGCCGCACGGCGGCCGACTCGCCGCTCCAGCAGGTTTTGCACCCAGGCGCGGAAGAAGAGCTCTTCGGGCACAGCGACAAAAACAAAGATCACAGCCCAAGTAAGAGCCGCCTTGCCCACCGCGGGTAGGTTGAAATGGGGATGGAGGAAGCCGAGCGCGAGTCCCAGCACGAGCACCACTGGAGCAAAGTACACAAGCTCGCGCAGGCCAGTCTTCCAGTCGCTCCAGCGCAGATGGAAATCGAATCCTGTGCCGTCCAGGCGGCGGATGGCGAGAAAACCGTACAGGCCAGCATCGACGAGCAACAGGTTGTTCAACCCGCGCAAGCCGGAGGGCCAGGCAACGTCGAACCAGCGCAAATCGACTGCGAGACCCAAAGTTATAAGAATCAATGCGTCGCGCCAGTTGCCGCGCTGATCGGGATCGGCCAGCGCGGCCCGCGAGAGCAGCCAAGCCATCACGACGGGCAGAGCCGCGTATAACGCAAACCACTGCCAGCGAAACATATGCTGCGTGGCCGCGATGACAACGTAAGGCGCGACCAACAGCGCGGGAAGCGCGACCCGCACAGCTAACGGCCAGCGTGCGATTACCAGGGCCACGCGCTCGGATGAGAATCCAAAAGCCGCCGCCGGCACAAGCTCGGCCAGCAGCACGGCAATCACCACCGGCGTCACATTCGACATGCGCACTATCTTAATCTGGCAGTACAACCCCTTATCCGGGCTGCGCAACCGCCAGCAAGCGCGGCATGCCGGTGCAACGCCGGCGCCCCCTCAAACCGCAAGAGGCAACTCTACTTCGCAGAGCGCGACTTCTCCGGACGAACTCCTTCCGGTCGGATCACAGCCAGTTGCATCTCGGCGTTACGGGCGGCCAACTCCCGCTCGGCGCGAGAACGGAACAGCTGGCGGCCGGTCGTGGTGCCGGTTACCCACACTTCGGAAAGGAAATAGGTGTCTCCATAGCGATGGAACACTAGCTTGGTGCCGTCGCTGTCAGTTCGCATCGCGCCGTGGGTGGGGACGAAGAGACCGCTGCTTTGGGAGTTGAAGATTCTGATGTTATCGCCCAGGCCCGCGACGATGTAGTGGCCCGCGGGCAGTGATTGTCCGGCTACGCTGAATGCGAACGGCACGTCGGCAACGACGTCACCGACTCTGGTCTGGCCCATCGCAGACGACGCGGCCGCGAGCAGGGCCCCACACACAACGATCCGAAAGAGTCTCATAACTCTTCTCCTTGAAAATGAATTGGAACTGAAGACCCACTTGCCTTAGCTGAGGGGACTTGCCAGGATCGGCGGAGGAGCACGCCTATCGGAGGGAATTTCAGTTCAGCGCCGGACCACGCCGGCCTTGTTTTCTTCCGCCAGCCCCGAGAGCAGCGCTCCAGTTAATCGGATAGTGGGGCGGCGAGAATTTTCGTTACATCCGCTTCTTGGAGATCGAGTGCGGACCGGCCGAGTCGCTTGTACAGGGGCGCGTCTCAAGCTAGAATTCCTCCGAATCTTTGTTCGGACACCGCAGTCGGATACACCACTTAGGAGAAACTCATGGCCGCCGCTCCGGTCTTGCCCGCATCGCCCACACCTTCGCCCGAACCTGCACCGCTTTCCCAGGGTGCGCGCATTATCAACACGTTCATTGCGCCTTCCAAAACATTTACCGATCTGCGCCGCAGCGCGAGCTGGTGGCTGCCGTTTCTGCTGATCACGATCGCGGGCTGGGGCTTGGTGTTCGTTGCCGAGCAGAAGGTTGGCGTGCAGAAGATGGTGGAAAACGACTTGCAATCGCGGCCCAAACAAGAGGCACAATACGAGAAAGCGACTCCCGCACAGCGCGAAGCGCAAATAAAGATCACGGGAGTGATCTATTACATCGCGATTCCCGTGTTCACATTGATCTTTTGGCTGCTCCTGTCAGGATTGCAGTTTGGCACGCTCTCGTTCGTGACCACCACGGATATTACGTTCGGCAAGACGCTCGCGGTGCTCGCCTACGCAGCGTTGCCGCTGATGCTGAAGCATCTGTTGGCCATTGTGTCGGTGCTCGCCGGCGTAAACCCGGATGGATTTACGCTGAACAACCCGGTCGCAACGAATCCTGGATATATCATGAATCCGGCCGACCATCCGTTCTGGTATTTTATCGCGTCGCAAACAGACATCTTCCTGCTTTGGACGCTGGTGCTGACCGCGATCGGGTTTGCGGTGACCTGCAAGGTGAAGATGGGGACGGCGTTCGCCGTCGTGATCGGGTGGTGGGCAGTGATCACGCTGGCGTTAGCGGCGATCTTGTCGTAGACCTCGGACTTGGCGCTTTGCGGCAGCGCGTTCGATCAGCCCGCAATGGATTCCATCGCCCACACCAGTTCCGGCGAAAGCGTCAGGCTGAGGCTGGCGAGATCTTCCTTCATGTGATCGGCATTGGAAGTACCGGTCAGCGGCAACATGCCGACTGCGCGCGCGAAGGCGAACACCAGCTGCGCCGGAGTTGCGTTGAGCTGCGTCGCGAGGGTTGTCAGCGGGGCGTGTTGCAGCACTTCGCGATTCGCGGTGAGCAGAGAGAATCCCTGATAGATAATCTTGCGCTGGTTGCAGAAGGATCGCACTTCGCGGTCCCAGCCCAGACGGGCGAAGCAGCGGTTCTGGACGAACACAGGGAGCTCTGAGTGAGCGGCCTCCATCTGCTCCAGTTGCTGCAACGAGATATTGCTCACACCCAGCATGCGCGTGCGTCCAGCATCGCGCTCTTTCCGCATCGCCTCCCATACTTCAGCGTCGGCGTCGGTCCAGTCATCACCGGAGGAAGGGCCATGCAGCACGAAGCTGTCGACGTGGTCGGTGCCAAGATGCTCGAACGAGCTGGCTAACGACTGAGCGACCTGCGCGGCGAGAGGCGCTTCCGGATCGTAGGGCAGACGATGGTCCTGGCCACGCTGGTAGGTGAATTTGGTCTGCAGAAACAGATCGGCGCGGGTCACTACTCCGTCGCGATAGGCGGCGGCCAGGCCCTCGCCGACTCCGGCTTCGAAGTAATGCTTGCGCTGGTTCGCGGTGTCGATGGCTCGAAAGCCCATGCAGAGTGCGCGTTCGGTGAGGGCCGCGGTGCGGTCTTCTTTCCAGGCTGTGCCATAGAGAAAATCGGGAACGGGCTCGGCGGGCATTCGTTTATTGTGGCATGAAAACCCTTCACCACAGAGGACACTGAGGACACGGAGGAAAGCTCGATCTCGTTCGGTTCTCCCAGCTGAAGTTCTTGTGGGTGGAGATGACCTGGCACCCATTGCCGGTATATGCTGGGAGCCCCAGGAGGTTTCCGTGAAACGTACTTTTGCCGTTGCTTGTCTTGTCGTCTATGCCGCGCTTGCTCTTGCCCAGTCTGCAACTCCAACCGCAAAGGCTGCGGCTTCGCCGGCAGGACCGACCAAGGATCCCGTCGCAACTTCGCTGCGCCTGATGCTGCAGCGCTCGCAAAACAACACCGTGGGGAGCATTGAGGCGATGCCCGCGGATAAGTTCTCCTACAAGCCCACTCCCGATCAAATGTCCTTTGCGCACCTGGCGGTGCATGTCGTCGAGTTCAACAATTCTTTTTGCTCCAAAGCGGCGGACGTTCCGGCACCCAAAGTAGATGAACCGAAAGAGAGCGACTCCAAAGATCAACTGGTGGCCGCGGTGAAAGCGTCGTATAGCTTCTGCACCGATGCCTTGAGCAAAATGGACGACTCGAAACTGGGCGACAGCATCGAGCTGTTTGGTGGCCGGCAGGCCCCGCGAGCCATGGCGGCATTGATCCTGGCCAGCGGATGGGCCGATCACTACAGCGCGGCTGCGATGTATTTGCGCTTGAACGGGATTCTTCCGCCATCGGCGCAGCCGAAGAAGTAAGTCCGACTTCGAACATGATCGCTTTGACCAATCGAGATCGGCGCACAGCAACGGGAAGGAGCCTTGTTGTGTTTATGTGCTTCTTCCTTCCCGTCGCGGTGCTGGGTCCAAATTCAGCCTCGTGCGCCGTCTCCGAACAGCGCATGGAGATTCAGGATCTGTCGGATAAGGGAAGCCCGATTCAGATATCGGGCTACATGGCACTTCGGTATGACCGCGAGAATCGGTTCCCCTTTTCATACGAGCAGAGCACGTCGGTCAAGAATGTTTCTTCCAAAAGCATCCTACTCATGATTGTGCATCTCGAGGCGACAAGTGGCCCGGGACATGATGAGACGTACTCGCAGGACTATTTTTTTGGGGACACTCTCGCGCCGGGGCAAGTTGAGGTTAACCACGACCCCGAGCGGAGGTTCGGCTCAACCCTGGTAAACGGGGAGCCGTTGCCATACAAGAAGGACCCTCATCCTACAGCGCAGGCACATGCCGAATTCGTTCAGTTCGGCGACGGCTCAACGTGGGGTGACGCAGACTCCGCCGCGGACTCGCTCGACGAGCGCCGCAAAACTGTCGAAGAGCTCGATCTGCTAGAGCATCTCTACGAGCAAGCAGGCGAGAGCGCTTTCCTGGACGAGTTTGCACGGGCCGACGACTCCCTCAACGTCATCCGCCAGATGAAAGACAGATGCACGGAGAAAACCGCGGACTCGAAATGCGCCCACAACATCGTCCATCGTACGTTTCTAACTGCGAAGGAGCACGATGCAGCGATCAGTCCGCATACGGCTGTCAAACAGCAATCATGGATCGAAGCTCGAGATAAGCTTATGGCGAACGGTGCCTTCCGGACTACCGGGTTACTTGAGTTGAACTAAATCAGGCGAGGTAGCCGCCGGGGTGGGGTGCTGTGGGGCGCGCCAGGAATCGAAGATGGAAACCTGGTGCACGCAGGAGACCGTGCAGTGCGGGGCGCAGGATTTTTCGGTGAGGTATTCGCGGCGCAAGTCGTCGAGGGTGTAGGTGGCGAAGAAATAGCTTCAGCAGCAAATTGCAACTCGTCATTCGCTCTTGGGATCCCCGGGTGCCACGGTCGCTGTGTGTCTGCGACGAGTACTTTCCGATCGCGCATTAGAAAAAACTTAATTTCGAGTATCTAGACGTTTGAGTAACCTACCCTTCGTTATCTATCCCCCCTGGATGCGACCACCTATATTGAGCAATGGGGAGAACCGTGAATGGCTCTTCCCTACTGAGTTGATGACGACTTATGTCCAACCTGCAGATTTGTTGCTGCAAAAGCGACTGCCCCTCGCGTAAGAGGGATTCCATCCTTTCGGGTGGTTTTAGCCTACTCGAACTGATCATCGTTATCGGGATTTCGATCATCATTGCAGCCATCGCCATTCCCTCGTTCCTCACGGCTTACAGCAACCTTCAGCTGAGATCCGCGGCCAGCGATCTCTCCGGATTCATGCAGCGGGCCAGGATGCAGGCGGCAAAACAGAACGCCACCTATACCATCGGCTACCGGTCGATCACGAACGTGAACGAAGCCTACATCGACCTCAATAACAATGGTCAATGGGATGTCGGTGAACCCCAGCTTACGTTCAGTTCGACGGTTTCGCCGGCCGCGGGCGCTCCCAGCGGTGTGGGCGGGACACCCACTGCCTATGTTCTGGTGGGCGATACCGCAGGCACTACGTACGACAATGCCACGACCTTAGGCTACTCCCCGCGGGGCTTGCCTTGTGCCTATATCCCGGGCGTCTGCGGCACTCCTGCAGCGGGCTATTTTGTTTACTACCTCACGTCCAAACGGTCCGGCGGAAGCACAGGCTGGGCAGCGGTGGTGGTAACTCGGGCGGGCAGGAGCAAAGTTGTGACATGGAGCGGGACGGCATGGCAATGATCTCCTGCAGAAGCCAAAATTTCGCGTCCGGCCAACATTACTCGTGCGGCCAACAAAGGGGGATGACGATCATCGAACTGATGATCGCCATGGTGGTTCTCGCGGTCGGTATCGTGGGCTCGATGGCTCTGGTGGTCCTGGCGATCGGGTACGATTCCGCCAGCAAACAGATGAGCAACTCCACGGCGCTGGCACAAATGGTAACCGAAAGGATCATGGCCGTCCCCGCCAGTACGAACACAGTCGTGACCATTACCGACTGCACCAACACTGCGTACAACGTGAGCACGAGCGCGGGCGGGCCAACGGTCACGTCGTTAGGCGATCTGGACTTCACGGCGGCGACGGTTACGAGTTACTACATGCTCTATACCGACTGCGACACCTCGGGAAGGCAGGCGACCTACGATGTGCGTTGGAATATTCAAGCCATCGCAAATTCTACCAACGCCAAAATCTTGACTGTTTCAGCGCAATTGAAGTCCGCCGGGAATAACCGAATGGTGTTCGCCCCGGTGACCACTATCCGAACCATCGTGGGGCAGGGGACATAAGACATGAAGCACCGGAACCGGCACGAACAGGGCTCTACGCTCATTGAATTGATGATAACGATCTCAATTCTGATCGTAGTTACCGGCGCAATCCTCTCGCAGATGGGAACCGCGTCGCAAAGGATCGCTGCCGAGCAGGTGAAGGTCGATAACTTCGACGAGGCCCGCGACTTCGTGGATCAGTTTTTTCGCGACATCAACCAGATCGGATATCCGAATGGCCACATCGTGAGTTTTTCGCCCAGCATCAATGATTCCCGGGTGGCCGTCGGGTTGGTGAAGATCAGCGCGACCTCGGTCTGGTTCGAGGGCGATATCAACGGCAGCGGAGTCGTGCAGAGCGTTCAGTACATCATCAACGGCTCCGGCAGTTGCACGTTATGTCTGCAGCGTAGCGCCGTTCCGAAGATCACGGCAAACCCACTTACTGGCCAAAGTGCGGCTGACTGGGGAACGGAAGTCAACGATCTCACGACTCCGACAATTTTCACTTACTTCGACACGAACGGTAATCAGGTGAATGCGCTGCCGGCAGACATTGTGAACAACCCGGCAGTGATTGCCTCGGTGAAGACGATTCATATCTCGCTGACGGTCCAGAATAACGCGGTGCTCGATCCGAAAACAGGTCAGCCCATTCAGACCAGTTTTGAGGGCGAGGTTTCGCTAAACAACTGCTCGATGGCTGCCGGCGGAGCCATGACCTGCTAGTCGTGGAGGATACACTTATGGCTCAAACTTTTAAAAAACACGGCCGAAATTCCGGCCGAAATTCCGAAGGTGGAATCGCGCTGTTGGTTGTGATTTTTGTCTTATTGTTGATCACCGCGATTGGCGCAGGGATGATCATGCTGACCAATACCGAAACCAGTACCAGCGCGAATTTCCGGGATGAGCAGACTGCGCTCTTTGGCGCGAAGGCTGGAATGGAGGAGGCTCGTGACCGCGCACGGGCTGGCGCCAGCAACTCCTTGAACGCCAGTCTTCCCACGGCCCTGTTGGGTCAAACCAACGGAGTGGTGTACGTCCTCAATCCCAGAAATGCGGAAGCCGACACGCCCTGGGTCACCAACGGAACCGCCTATCCCGACACGGAAGTTTGCAGCGAAGTTACGAACATGGGTTCTGCCTGCGCCGGTAATCCAGCCGTACCCGGCGGCAGCCCGTGGTATACCACAACCACGGCCAGCGCCTCCTACGCCGCCAGTCCCGTGATGTCCTGGAAGTGGACGCGGATCAATCTGAAGACCAACAAAACCGCTTCCGGGACCTCCTCCACGAGCACAGTCGACGGAGTTACGACCGATAGCAACGCGCGCGTCTGCTGGACCGGCGCGAATGAAATGGCGACGCCTCTGGCGAGTTGCTCTCTGGCGAGTCCGTATTACCTTCCGGTGTATGTGCTGACCACGCTGGCGGTGACGCCGAGTGGTTCCCGCCGCATGATCCAGTCCGAAGCGACCGCGACCACGTTGCCGACTTTACCCGGACCGTTGATTCTCGATGGCCCAAACCCTGTCTACAACGCGCCGTCTTCGAACGCGTTTACCGTGAATGGCCATGATCAAAGCAGCAGTGGGAACTCCTTCGGACCTAAGAACGGGGTGACCTGTCCAAGCCCACAAGACCAAGCTGCGCTGGGAGGTTACAACGCCGCCTCGACGACGACGCTGGCCACTGATGCCAGTGGCCGTCCAAGCAGCTACACCGGGGCCACTGGAACCGGCAGTCCCAGCGTTGCAAATGAAAACACAGCGCTCGGTCCCCTGGCCACGGTCGGCGGTTTAGAGGCACTGGTCGCCCAGGTAACGAGCCTGGCATCTCCAGCGAATACATATAATGGGAACACCTCCAGCATTACGAACCCCGGCACCGACGCCGCGCCCGTCATTAATGTCGTTACGGGGGATGCTACGATCTCGGGCGGATTCACGGGAGCAGGCATTCTGCTGGTCGAAGGCAATTTGACCATCAGCGGGACTCCCGCCTACAGCGGAATGATTCTGGTCATCGGGAAAGGCTCGGTGACCAAGAACGGCGGCGGCAACGGCACGCTCGACGGTTCTCTGCTGGTTGCCAACTTGTACAATTCCAGCGGGCAACTGCTGGCTTCGACGGGTGCTCCCGGCATCCCGACCATCAACTGGAACGGTGGCGGTAATGCGACGATTCAATACGATAGTTGCTGGTCCACGGCGATGAGTTCGTCGCTCGCCTATAGGATTGTCGCGGTGCGGGAAATGATGTACTAAACCTCGCGGGCCAGTCCGACTGTTATTTGATCTGCACCAACTCGTTCGCAGTGGCCGCGGCGGAGATCGTCGGGGCGGGGTATTGCGGGGCGCGCCAGGAATCGAAGATGGAAACCTGGTGCACGCAGGAGACCGTGCAGTGCGGGGCGCAGGATTTTTCGGTGAGGTATTCGCGGCGCAGGTCGTCGCGGGTGTAGGTGGCGAGCGGGACCCCGGGATAGCCGCGCTGCTGCGAGCAGTAATGTACCAGCCCGTCTTCGCAGATGTAGAGATAGCGGCCGCCGGCGCGGCAACGCCAGTCGTTGGGCTGGCCCTTCGCAATGTTGTCCTGAAAAGCGTGGACGCGAGTGAAACTGCTTTTTTCCATTGCCTGCATCTCGTGGTAGATGCGGCGCTCTTCGTCGTTCAGCGGCTGCAATTGGCCGCTGCCGTCGTGAATGATTCCGATGGTCGAGGTGAATCCCAGCTCGATCGCGCGCTTGCCAATCACCAGTGCATCCTGGGGATGGGAGATGCCGCCGCCCACTACGGAATTGATATTCACGTGAAAGTCGGCGTGCTCGGCGAGCAACTGCAGCTTTTTGTCGAGAACTTTCAGGCTCTTCTTCGAGACTTCGTCGGGATTCACGTTGTCGATGGAAATCTGCAGCCACTCGAGTCCAGCGCGGTTGAGGCGCTGAATGCGCTCGGCGACCAGCAGATAGCCGTTGGTGATGAGTCCGGCGATCATGCCATTGGCCCGGATGCGACGGATGACGTCGTCGAGTTCGGGATGCATCAGCGGTTCGCCGCCGGAAATAGTCACGACCGCGGTGCCGAGCGAGCCCAGCTTATCGATGCGGCGATACATTTCCTCGATTGGCACGGGCTTGGAGAAATCGTCGTACTCGTTGCAGTAGGTGCAGGCCAGATTGCAGCGGCGCATGGGAATGATGTGCGCCAGCAGCGGGTGGTCGGTCGAAGCGAGCGCGCGGATGCCCATATTCGCTCCGCGCAGATTGCGGTGCAGGGCTTTGGCGCGGCGGCGCAGGGTTGTAAGAACGGATGGCATGAGGGTTACATCTATTACAGCACAGGCTGGGGCATTAGCGCATGCGCGGCGACAGCGTTTAGTCGTTTCGGCGGGTTGAACGGCAGCGTATGCGGTTGTTCCGGGCGGGCATTTGGTTTTCTCCGCGATCTCCGCGGCTTTCTCTGCGTTCTTCGCGGTTAAGAGCTTTAGAAGCCTTTAACTGCGGAGATCGCAGAGGCGCCGCGGAGGACGCAGAGAAAGGCGCCGCTTACTCGATCAGCTTGCGCCAGGATTCATCTCTGGGCCACAGTTCGTGACCGGCGGCCTGCAGGGCGCTTATCGCCGCTCCGGCCCACTCTTCCTGAATCAGCACGTAGTCCGTGTCGTACGTGGAGATGGCAAAGATGGGGATCTCGTTTTTCGAGAGCGGCTCGATGAAAGAGAGCAGGACTCCGGTTTGCGAAAAGGGGAACGGGCCTTCGAGTTTCAGGCAGATCCAGCGATGCGGCGAGTGGACCTCCGGCGGAAGATTGGCGGTTGGACAGACGATGGAGAGTTCATCAGCCGTGCGCGTGATCGAGGTGAAGTCGCCTTGTGTGGCCCAGGCGAGGACGGGCGCTTCAGGGGCGAGGCGCACAATGGCGTAGGGGCCGGGGAGCCAGCGGAATTTGAGTTGCTGGCTGCCATGGGGGCGTTCGTCTTCCCGATTTGCGGTCGTCATAAATGCAAAAGCTAAAACAGCAGGTTTCTCGACTCGCCGGCGCATTCGCTCCGGCTCGCTCGAAATGACAAAGCTTCTTCTCACACGGCGAACTCCGCTTCGAGGAGCGCTCAACACCGCCGAGCTGCGCTCGGCGGACAGCCGGGGGCGGCTGTCCCTACATAGAACTTCTAGCCTTCCACCGCCTTGCGCAGGGCGGCTCTGGCCAGGATGCGCGTGGAGTCCAGCATGGGGAGCGGGGAGGACTCTGGCGTCATCAGTAGCGGAATTTCGGTGCAGGCCAAGGCTACCGCGTCGCAGCCTTCGTCTTTCAGGCCGCGGATTACCTCTGTGAGATAGGCCTGGGTGCGCGGCAGGAATGTTCCCAGCACCAGTTCATCGAAGATGATGCGGTGGATGCGTTCGCGTTGCTCACCGCCGGGGACGCGGTGTTCGATACCCGCAGCTTTCAGAGTTTCGCGGTAGACCGGGCCGTCCATCAGCGAGCGGGTGCCGAGGACTCCGAGGCGATTGTAGCCGTGCCGCTTGGCTTCGTTGGCGACCTCGACCGCGATGTGCAGCCAGGGACGCGGGGAGCGGTGCGCGATTAGATCGAAAGCCTGATGCACCGTGTTGACGGGAGCGATGAGAAAGTCGGCGCCGGCCCGGGCGAGCTTTTCCGCGGACGACAGCATGAGTTTGGCGATGCCGGCCCAATCGTTGGCGTCGATGCAGTTCTTATACTGAAGAAACGGATGGCCGTGCATCGATACTTCGGGATGATTGTAGGGGCCGAGCAGGTCCGCACCCTCGACGCAGATGGTGCGATAACAGAGCGCGGCGCCCTCCGCGCTGGATGCGACGATGCCGATGTGTAACATCTGCCGGTTGCCAGTTCAGTGATTGATTGTAGCTGGAGTGACCGCATATGGGCTGGCGTCGCGGTAACGTTTTTCGAATTCTTCGCGGGTGCAGATGGTTTTCACGTCGACGACTCGGTCGATGGCGAGGATGCCGTCGAGGTGATCGATTTCGTGCTGCAAGAGTTCAGAGAGGTTGCGGTCGTCTCCGGCTTTGAATTCGTGTGTTTCGCCGTTGAGGTTCTGATAGCGCACGGTGACTTGGCGGTGGCGCTCGACCTGCATGAAGATCGAGAGGAAACTCAGGCAGGCGTCCCAGACAATGATTTTTTCTGCGCTGCGTGCGACGATTTCAGGGTTAATCAGCGGCCAGGGCTCGGCTTCGGGGAGCTTGAGGAAAATGACGCGCTGCAGAACGCCGAGTTGAGGAGCGGCAATGCCGCGTCCGTAGCCGGTTGCGGATCGCCAGTGGGCGAGCGTGTCGGCGAGATCGCGGACCAGGTCGTGGATCTCACTCGCCGTCGGGTCTACCACCGGCGCGGCCTTTTGCCGCAGGAGTGGGTTGCCGAGTTGGAGGACGACGCGGATGGACATTTCAGTTGTCAGTTCTCAGTGCTTATGTGGTTCGGGCCAGGTGAATTGAAGCACGATACAGATCACCAGGGCCAGCAGGAAATCCGCGAGCTGAGGATGGGCAGGCCAGATCCTTTGCGCGAAGCCGAGCCACCACGCCAGCATGGCGGCAATCGTGGCTACTGCGGAAATTTTCAGGGTCTTCATGGGCCGGATGACAGATCAGCCGCGGTGCGTTCGCGATTCTACAACATCCTGACACTGGGGCGGCCGGGCTTCGCCCAGGCCGGACAGCCGAGGCGGCTGTCGCTACATGTTTCATTTTCGCAACCGATCACCGTGCTGCAGCGGCGTCGAACAGGCTCAGGAGTTCTAGCTTCTTTTCGGCCGGCAGAAAAGAGGCTTCGAAGGAGTTGCGGGCTAACTCGCGGAGGTGCTCGTCGGTGAAGCCGAAAGTTTCCTGAGCGAGCTGGTATTCACGCGAGAGCGTAGTGCCGAACAGGGCGGGGTCGTCGGTATTGAGCGTGATCATGATGCCCTGGTCGAAATAACGTTTCGCGGGATGGTCGGCGACGGCCTTGCACACTCCGGTGCGAAGGTTGCTGGTGATGCAGAGCTCGACGGGGATCTGACGCTGGGCGAGCTCTTCGATCAGGTCGGGATCCTGGCCGGCAGTCAGGCCGTGGCCAATGCGCTCGGCGCGGAGGTTGAGCGCTCCCCAGATCGACTCGGGAGGACCAGTCTCGCCGGCGTGCGCCGTCAGGCGCAGACCGTTGTCTTCCGCGTATCCGTATACGCTGCGGAAAAGCTCAGGCGGGGCCTTCAGTTCGTCGCCGCCAATGCCGACGCCGATGACATGGCGGTCACGGTAACGAGCGGCGAGCTCGAAAACCTTTTGCGCTTCTTCGACTCCAAAATGGCGCGTCGCGTCGAAGATCCAGAGCAGCGAAACGCCGAAATCGCGCGCTCCGCGAGCGCGTCCGCGCTCCAGACCTTCGAAGATCGCTGGGAAATCCTGTTTGCGGAAGAGGCAGACGCCGACGGCAACATAGACCTCGGCGTGCAGCACGTTCTCTTCTTTCAGCCGCTGCATCAGGCGGTAGGTGATGAGTTCGTAGTCGTCGGGGCCGCGAAGGTGCGCGCTGACTGCCTTGAAGGCCATCAGAAAACTTTGGAAATCGGTGTAGCCGTAGAGGGCTTCGACTTCGGCGAGAGTGGGGTGTTCGCCGTGAAGCTTGCGCAGTTCGAGGAGCGTCGCGGGCTCGACCGCGCCCTCGAGGTGCAGGTGCAACTCTGCCTTGGGGAGTTGACGGATGAAGGCATTGGGCGGGCGATCTACTGCAGCGGTCATGGATCTGATTGTAGATTCTTGAGGGAAGATTTGCGAGGGAGCGGAAACCTCCGTCCGCAGATTGTTTCCGTTACAATGCGGTGTCTTGAATTCGATCCGATGAGGGAAGCGCATGAACACGAAGGTGGTCCACGGGTCACTCGTCTTATCGGCAATGTTGATCTTGCCGCTGGGTTTGTTCGGGGAATCGTCAGCGCCGCAGGTAAAAACTGCCTCGGGCGTCGTTGAGGGTAAAGACGACGGCAGGGTGCACTCATTTTTAGGAATCCCGTACGTTGCGCCGCCGGTGGGCGATCTGCGCTGGAAGCCGCCCGCAGCCGCGGCCACATGGAGCGGGGTGCGAAAAGCCACGGAGTTTGGCGCGCATTGCATGCAGGGAAGAGTGTTTGGCGACATGAACTTTCGCGACTCCGGCGGCAGCGAGGACTGCCTGACTCTGAACGTTTGGGTTCCAGCGAAACCTTCGAAGGAGAAGCTGCCGGTGATGGTTTGGATTTATGGCGGTGGATTCGTCGCCGGGACCACTTCGGAACAACGGCAGGATGGAACGCATCTGGCGCAGCAGGGTGTGATCGTGGTTAGCATGAATTACCGGCTGGGCGTTTTCGGTTTCCTGGCGCATCCGGAACTCGCGAAAGAATCTGGACGCAATGCAGCCGGCAACTACGGCTTGCTTGATCAGGTGGCGGCGCTGCATTGGGTGCATGACAATATCGCGGCGTTTGGCGGCGATCCGGGGAATGTCACCATCTTCGGCGAAAGCGCCGGATCATTTTCGGTCAGCGCGCAGATGGCCTCGCCTCTGGCCAAAGGCCTCTTCCAGAAGGCGATCGGTGAGAGCGGAGCGGCGTTCTATAGCGGAGGACTATCGTTCGAGCCGCTGTCGGTGCGGGAAGAAAAAGACGTGAAGACGGTCAGCACAAAGCTGGGAGTGAGCACGCTGGCCGAGCTGCGGGCCATTCCGGCGGAGAAACTGCTCGCGGCCTTCGCGCCGCCGCAATCAAGGGGCTTCGATTTCGAGCCGGATGTGGATGGATATTTTCTGCCGGAGGCGGTGCCTGCCATTTTTGCCGCGGGAAAACAGAACGACGTGCCACTGCTGGCGGGATGGAATCACGATGAAGGCAGCTACGAGATTGCGTATTCTCCGCAGAAGCCGACGGCCGACAGTCTGAAAGCTACAGCGCAGAAAGAATTCGGCGATAAGGCGGCGGAGTTCGTGCGGCTCTATCCCTCCGATACGCCGGAGCAGGCGCTGCGTTCTGCGCAGGATTTTGCGGGCGACCGCTTTATTGCCTTCTCGACGTGGGATTGGATGGAATCTCAGGCTAAGACTGGCAAGCAGCCGATCTATCGCTATCGCTTCGACCTTGGCCCGCCGGCAGATCCGAAAGGGCCGCAGTTGGGGGCGTATCACTCGGCGGAGATTGAGTATGTGTTTGGACAACTTGATTCCAAGGCCGAGGTCGCGTGGAAAGCGGAGAACCGCGCACTCAGCGACGAGATGCAGAAATACTGGGCGAACTTTGCGCGCAGCGGCGATCCGAACGGAGCGGGGCTGCCGAAGTGGCCGGTGTACACGGCGGCGGACGGATGGCGGGTGATGTTTCTGGATGCGCCGTGTGCGGCGCACAAGGATGATTTGCGGGATCGGTATTTATTTTTGGCGGGGGCGTGGGCGAAGTAAGGAGCGAGGGATTCTGATTGGCTCGCTTTGAGTTCCTTGCTGGCGAACGGGAGTGCAGAGATCCTTCACTGCGCAGACCGATTCGCTTCGCGCATCGGTCTGCTTCGTTCAGGATGACAGTGCGTGATCTGCCGACGGCTGAGAGCCCGCACTTCACCGCTCGCGGCTGTCGCTACTTTCTTGCGAACTCGCTGCGGTGGCGGCTGTACATGAAGTAAATCGTCAGACCTATTGCCAGCCAGGCAAAGAAACGCAGCCAGGTCAGAATCGGCAGGCCGGACATCAGCAGGACGCAAAACAGGACGCTCAGGACCGGAGCTGCGATGCCGCCGGGGGCGCGGAATCCGCGATGACGGCCGGGATCGCGGTAGCGCAGGATGATCACGCCGATCGAAACCAGAGCAAAAGCAAAAAGCGTGCCGATGTTCGAAAGGTCGGAGAGCGTTCCGATGTCCAAAATTCCGGCGGGGATGCCGACGACGAATCCCGCAATCCACGTCGCGGTCGAAGGTGTGCGGAAGCGTGGATGCACGCGTCCAAAGAGCTTTGGCAGCAGGCCATCGCGCGACATCGAAAACCATACCCGCGCCTGACCGAGCTGAAATACCAGCAGCGACGAAATCATTCCCATCATCGCGCCGAACAGCACGCCCAGCTCCACCCAGCGCAACGTGTTCGAGCCGGTACGGGCGACCAGCAGCTTAAGGCTGTTGGCGACGGGCGCGGCGTCGTCGAGCAGAGACGCCCAGGGCACAATGCCGGTGAGGACGACCGCAACCGATATGTAGAGAACCGTACACACAATCAACGTCGCGATGATCCCGATGGGCAAGTCGCGCTGCGGATTCTTCGCTTCCTCCGCTGCGGTTGAAACCGAATCAAAACCGATGTAGGTGAAGAAAATAATCGATCCGCCTGTCAGAATTCCCGACCACCCCTGCGGCGCAAACGGGTGCCAGTTGCCGGGCGCCACAAAATGCGCGCCCGCGATCACAAACGCCAGGATGGCGGCGATCTTGAGGATCACCATGGTGTTGTTGGCTTCGGTGGATTCGCGAATGCCGCGCACCAGCACCACGGTGAGAATCATCACGATCAGAAAGGCGGGGATGTCGAAGCCGAAATGCAGGCCCGGGGCGTAAAGCATGTTCCCTTTAAGGTCGGTGAGGCCTCCGGGCAGATAAGCGGGCGAGATCCAACGCAAGGCAGGATGCCAGCCAAACCAGTCGAACATGCCCACGAGATGAGCGGCGAAACCAACGCTGACCGCCATGTTGCTGACCGCGTATTCGAGAATCAGGTCCCAGCCGATGATCCAGGCAATCAACTCTCCCATGGTCGCGTAAGTGTAGGTGTAGGCGCTGCCCGCGATGGGGATCATCGACGCCAGCTCCGCGTAGCACAGCGCGGTAAAGCCGCAAACAATCGCCACTAGCACCAGCGACAGCGCTAATGCGGGGCCCGCGCCCGGCCTGCCCTGTGTCGCGTGGTGCCGGATCATGTAATCGAGCAAGGGCGCGTTGAGGATGGAGGAAGTATCGAATTTCTGACCGGCGATGGCGGTGCCGATCACGGTGAAAATGCCCGATCCAATCACCGCGCCAATGCCGAGGGCCGTGAGGGAAACTGGGCCGAGTGTTTTTTTAAGCCGGCGCTCGGGCTCTTCGGAATCGGTGATCAGCTTGTCGATCGACTTGCAGCAGAAAAGCTGGTTGTCGGAGGTACGGATGACGGCGGCGGGTTCCGTGGGTTGTGACAAGCGGTTGTGGGCTCCTGAAAACCGGCTCTAGGCTATTAGCCATTAGCTCTTAGCCATTAGCTCAAAACCTGCGTCGCTTCGCGACGGAGCGGGCGAGTCGCCCGCTCCCACACGAATGCCGCTGCTGCCTTTACCGCTTGGCCTGACCGCGGGCCAGTTTCTTGACCTTGGGCTTTTTCGATCCGCGAGCGTAGTCGCGGGGCTTTAGCGGCTTCTCGGCTTTCCGCTTTTTGCGGGCGGCGCGTTTGGATTTCTTACGTTCTTCTTTGGTCAGCTTTGATGTGTTTGCCATGAGTGCGGTGAACGTCCTCTTCTCTGGTACAGATTATCCGGCGGGTTGCGCTCGGTTTCTTTCGCCCCTTAGGGGCTGAAATCTTTGTGGCCTGATTCCCACGGCTTCCGCCGGGGGCTGTAGTCTTGCGCCGATTCGCGGCTGGTACCCGTCGAAATCGCGCCGTTTATCGCCGGTGCAGGGCGGAGATGCAAATTACGCCCGCTCCAGCTGGGCATACTTCTCTACTAGCTTCTTCAAGCCGAAGCGAGGAAATTGTACCGTAATCTTGGCTTCTTCGCCTTCCCCTTCGCGCAGGTAGACCGTTCCTTCGCCATATTTCGGGTGACGAACCTTCTGGCCGGGGCGGAATCCTCGCTTGCCGGTGGGCTCTTCTACTTTCGTTTTGGGGACGGTGAATTTCTTGCCACGGCTGGCAAAGAACTCGGCGATGTTCTCGATGGAGTTGTAGGGGCGGGCTGGGGCGGTGGGCTTCTGCGCGCGCGAGTTACTTTGGGTGCTGTCTCCGCTGTGCCACGACGCGCTTTGGTCTTCGTCTTCATAAGAGTAATGGGTGCTCTCGACATGGGCGGGGCTTCGCCCCGCTGGACGGGCGAAGGCGCCGGTCCCCACATAGGTCGTGCCTACACCAGCTGCGCGCCGCGTTCCCAATTCTTCCAGCAGCGGGGCGGGGACTTCTTCCAGAAATCTTGAGGGAACGCTGGCTTCGGGCAGGTCGGTACCGTAGCGGCGGCGGTAGACGGCGCGGGTGAGGATAAGCTGGTCCATGGCGCGGGTCATGCCGACGTAGCAGAGGCGGCGCTCTTCTTCGATATCTTCAGGGACGAGCATGGTGCGGGAGTGCGGGAAGAGTCCTTCTTCGAGACCGCTGAGAAAAACCAGGGGGAACTCCAGGCCCTTGGCGGCGTGCAGGCTCATCAGCGTGATCTGGGCGCGGGCGTCATAGTCGTCGGCATCGGCGACGAGTGCGGCGTGGTCGAGAAACTGGTCGAGGGTTTCGGCACGGTCACGCGAGTCCATGGCGGCGTTGACCAGTTCGCGCAGGTTCTCGATGCGGGAAAAAGCCTCGGGCGTGTCCTCGTCTTCGAGCAGTTTGATGTAGCCGGTGCGGTCGATCAGGAATTTCAGGATGTCGGCGGTGCTGACGGTGGGAGCCGGAAAGGAATTGGGAACCGAGCCAATCTCCGGCTCGGGTGGGGCGTCCGTAGCGCCAGCGTCCCGGCTGTCGTGGAGAACCTGCCCTGAGCTTGTTGAAGGGTGTCCCGCCTGCACGGCTGGATCAACCTCAGAGGCCGCAAGTTCGGAATCGGTGGCGCCGAAGTCGAAGGAAAAGTTTCCGAACTGCGTCGGATCGAAGGCCGTGGCGTCGTCAGGCTGCGATTCTTCATCCGGCCGCGGCAGGGCTTCGCCCTGCTGGACAGCCCCTTCGACTCCGCTCAGGGCAGGCTTGGGCGGCTGTCCCCACATGGGCTCTGCCACTTCAGGCAGTTGTGCGGGCGAGGGCGCCCGCGCCACATTTTGATCGAGTTGCTCTTCGAAAGTTCCCGTGAGCATGGCTCTCGCATCTTGGATCAGCTGCTGAAAATTCTTTAGCGACAACAAGGCTCGCTGCGGCAGTAACTGGCGGCGGATGGCTTCTCCGATCGCGCCCCAAAGCGACAGGCCAGTCTCGAGTGCGAGCCGTTCCAGCGTGTCGATTGTGCCTTTGCCGATGCCGCGCGTGGGGGTGTTGATGACGCGCAGCAGCGAGATCGAGTCGTCGGGATTGTGGATGACTTTCAGGTATGAGATCAGGTCTTTGATCTCGGAGCGCTCGTAGAACGAAAATCCGCCGACAACGTGATACTTCAGTCCGTAGCGGCGCATGGCCTCTTCAAACAGGCGCGACTGCGAGTTGGTGCGGTAGAGCACGGCGGCGCGCGGAGGCTCGCCATGCTCGTTTTCTGTTTGAACCGCCGCGCGAAGATATTTCGCGATGTGGTCGGCGGCGAAGAGCGCCTCGTTCTCGCCGTCGGGCGCTTCGTAGTAGCCGATCTTGGTGCCGCCCTGGCGCGAGGTCCATAAATTCTTGCCCTTGCGGCGGATGTTGTTCGCGACCACTGCTGACGCCGCCTGCAGAATGTTTTGCGTGGAACGGTAGTTCTGCTCCAGGCGGATGATCTTGGCCTCGGGAAAATCCTGTTCGAATTCGAGAATGTTGCGGATGTCGGCGCCGCGCCAGGAATAAATCGACTGGTCTTCGTCACCCACGGCGCACACGTTATGGCGATCTCCGGCGAGCATGCGCATGAGTTCGTACTGCGGACGGTTGGTGTCCTGGTATTCGTCGATGAGCAGATATTGGAAGCGGCGGTTGTAGTACTCGCGAACTTGCGCGGCGGACTTCAGCAGGCGCACGGCTTCGAGCAGCAGGTCATCGAAGTCGAGGGCGTTGGCTTTACGCAGTTCCTTGCGGTACTCCTCGTAGAGATGTGCGATCTTCTCCGTCTTGGGATCGGCCGATTGCAGGTAAAGTTCCTGCGGGTTGAGCATGTGATTCTTCGCCCAGGAAATTCGGCCTAGAACTGTACGTGGCGTGAGTTGCTTGTCGTCGAGGCCGAGACGCTTCATCACGCCCTTGACCACGGCTTGCTGGTCGCTTTCGTCATAGATGACGAAGTTTTTCGTGTGGCCAATCGGCGGCTGTCCGGAAACGCTTGAGGGAATGCGCATCACCTCAATGTCACGCCGTAACACCCGCACACAGAACGAATGGAAAGTGGAGATGACGGGTTTGGCGATGCTGAGGCCGCCGACCAGTTTCTCGACGCGCTCGCCCATTTCGGCGGCTGCCTTGTTGGTGAAGGTCATCGCGAGGATGGACTCGGGCATCACGCCTTTGTGTTCGATCAGGTAGGCGATGCGGTAGGTGATGACGCGGGTCTTGCCACTGCCGGCGCCGGCGAGGATCAGCACCGGGCCCTCGGTGGTTTCGACGGCTTCGCGCTGCGGCGGGTTGAGTTGGTCGAGAAAAGACAACGCGGAAGTGGCTCCAGGATCGCTGATCTAATTTTACAGCGAATGAGTGGGGCGGACACTCTTGTCCGCCGCCTTTGACTTGGATTTGCCCACTTCGGCTCAATACCTACAACCAGGATCAACTTCAAGGGCGGCGGACCGGAGTGTCCGCCCCACACTATTTTTCCCGCAAGGCATGAGGGGCTCTTCGTTCTTTCTGTGGAGTCGAGATGGGGCGCGAACGGGAGAAAGCCCCACTTCTCGCAAAGGACGCGAGAAATGGGGCACCCGGAAATGCGCTCGCTCGGGGGGAGCGTCGTATGCATCCGAATTTGAGTCCGAAGATTTTTCTGGTGTTGGCGGTACTGGTGATGGTGTCCGCGCTAGTAGTCGTGAATCAGCGTCCGGTGCAGGCGGGCGAAGTGAGTCCGACACCGGGCTACAAGGTTTTGGAACCTATCCGGCATGGAAACTTGACTGTGTTCCCGGTGGTCGCGGCAAGAAGTTATCCGACTGGGGAGTTTATGACCCTGGATGAAGGGTTGCGGTCTGGCGACGTGATAGTCACCGAAGCGGGCAATGTGCAGGGGCTGATTCGGAGGCATTCCACGCCCATCGTGCGAAACGATGGAGCGCAGGTGAACCGGCTGGTGCTGGTTAATAATTCGAAGCGGCCGCTGCTGTTGCTGGCGGGCGAGATTGTCAGCGGCGGCAAGCAGGATCGCGTAATCGGCAAGGACCGCATCGTTCCGCCGGAGAGCGATCCGGTGGATCTGAGCGTGTTCTGCGTGGAGCCGGGGCGGTGGGTCGCGACCACTAACAATTTCGGAGCTTCAGAGGCACTCTATGGCGGCGCGGTGGGCGGCAAAACGGTGCACGCTCCCATGGCGATAATGGCGCAGCCGTCGGTGCGCGCCAAGGCCATGGCCGACAAGGATCAGGGCCAGGTTTGGGCGGAGGTGCGCAAGCAGCAGGCGGCGATGGAGACGGTCGAGGTTTCGGCGGCGGCTCCCGAGGTGGCAACTGAAATTGCGCAGACATCTTCCTACGCGAAGGTGAATGAAAACGCGGAAGTCAGGAAGCAGGTGGACGCGGTGGCCAAGCCGATCGAGCAGAATTATCAGAGTCTCATCCGGCAACTGCGCGATCGCAACGCGGTGGGTGTGGTGGTGGCGGTGAACGGGCGCGTCATCTGGGCCGACGTGTTTGCCAGCACCGATCTGCTGGAGAAATACTGGCCGAAGCTGGTGCGGTCGTATGCGTCGGAGGCGGTGGTCACGCGGGCGAAAGAAGTTGAGGTAGGCGTGAGCCAGGCGCAGGCTTTCTTGGGAGACATGGAAGGACGCCGGCAGATGATCGAAAGCGAGCCCGGAATCTACCGTCACACGGAAGTCACGGGCGACGGCTTCAAAGCGTTCTCACTGACGTCGCTGCTGCCGAAGACGGGGTTTGACGTGCACGTGGCGAAGATGGCCGACTGAAAGAACAGTGGCTAGTGATTGGTGGTTGGTGGCTAGTATTTGGGCGACGCTTCGTGGCGAGATTTTACCAGCCACTAATCACTAGCCACTAGCCACTTGTTTTCTTGCCGCCGAGTTCGTCGATGGGCGGGAAAGACCGAGGCGGAATCAGAGTGCGGTCTGTAGGCATGGAACCGGCATCGGCTGCTTTCGCCAGGATTTCAAGCGCGGTTCCCGCTGCGGGGGCGGTAATGATCGTGGCCTTCAGCAGCCCGCGGCGCACCCACTCCTGACCGGTCTTGGTGACGCCGTCGCAGCCGGTGAAGGGAATACTTAACCACCGCTCGCGATCCTTCTCTGTCAGGTCGACGAAGGCCTTTCTGGCACCCATAGCCATGGCGTCGTTCTGACAGATGATCCCTCGAATCTGAAGCTCGCGCGACGACCCGAGGGACAGCCAGGACTTCGCCGCGTTGTGCGCGCTGCGTTCGGTCCAGTCGCCTTTCAGCATTTTCAGTTGAACCGCAGACGGTTTGGTCGAGAGCATTCCTTTGGTTCGCAGTTGCGTCGCCGTGCTGTTGAAGGGGCCTTCGATGTAAAGGACGTTCCCCTCGGGAACGAGAGTGGCCATCTGCTTCCCCTGGATGCGGCCGACTTCAGACTGGTCGGTGCTGACGGAGAAGACCGGAACGGCGCCGGCGCGACGAAGTTCGGTAATGTAGTCGGGATCACTGTTAATGATTCCCCAACCGATTCCGGCGGCGACAGCCGCTTTCGCGACCTGGGGCATCCCGGTGCCAACGGGCTCGACGAGAATGGCGGCGGGCCGTTGTGCCGGGTCCTGGATGATCTTGATGAGCTGCTGGGTCTGGTTGACGGCGTCGTTGTCGGCGTAAATGATTTGAATCTTGATGCCGAGTCGTGTGGCCGTTTCGGTGACTGCGACTGCCTGTTCGGCCTGGTAATCGTTTTCTCTTGTGGTAAGAGCAACAACTACATTTAGTTTTTCCATGGGCCTCGTCGCGGAGTTCCCTTCGGTTGCAGGATTGTTTCACAAGACGGTAAGCGCTGACGAAAATATCTTCGACGCGAACCAAACTGATTGATGCTTACGGAAAGTGATTCTGCTGACTTAATCGCCCTTAGTCGAATCGTACCAACTCCGCCAGGCGCTGGAGTCGTGGGGCAAGCGCTGGCCCGTGATGTCGCTCAGCGCCTGGAAGGCCCAGGCTTGCGTCTGGGCATCGAGCGAGGGATCGTCGGTGTAGCTCAACAGTTGCGGCACAGCCATGAGACGCTGCTCACGCGTGAACATGCCAGAGACGGCCAGACTGCAGGCGGCCCTCTCGCGCACCAGGGGTGAAGGATCGTCGTGCATGGTCTTCAGAAGAGGATCGATGGTTTGAGAAGAGCCGGTTAGGGCGAGGCCTTCGACGGCCCAGCGTCGCGAATCGTTGTCGGCATCCTTCAGGTGAGCGGTCAAGACCTCGACGACGCGGTCGGTTTCAACGCCGCGGTTCCCCATGAGACCGAGCGCCCACAACGCCCAAATTTTCCGCGCGTGGTCGGGAGATTCGACGGTTCTCAGCAGGTAATCGAGGCTGGCGGAGTTCTTGCCCATCCCGTAAGCCGCGAGTTCGACTTCGATGCCAGACTCCCGCACCCGCATGTCGCTGGAATTCAGGGCAGCAGTCGTCAAGGTGGCGATCTGCGAGTTCCACTGCACTCTTCCCTGCCAGCGAGCGACGCGGGACGAAATCTGGTCGACAGCTGCGTCACTATGACCCACGGCAAGTTCTAGCAACGCCTCGGCCTGCTTCTGTGGCTTCATCCGATCGAGTTGGCGGGAGTCTTTAGCCGAAGCAGGCGCGCTTTCATGCGGGCTGAAAAGATTGGCGAACCTTGCCCAGACAGAGTGCGCGCTTCCAATGTTCGCAGCCAGGATGGCACACAGCACCCCAATCGCAGCAGCAAAGACCGGAGCGAAGCGCTTGCCGTTCGTGGGCCGAGCGGGGATCGAGATGGGTCCGCTGCCGGTAAGATCGGAGCCGGGTCCGAGAGTGCCGTAGTCGGGCGTCGGCTGCAAGCGTGGATCGTTGACCGGCGCAGGTTTCGCCTGCGGGCCTTGTCCCGAAAAACGTGACTGGGAGACATCCATAAATGAGAAGAGTCAAGAAGAGTCTAGGATGACCATCGAAATAAGGTAAAGTTACTTCGGGTCGGACCTGGCCGGGTTCGCACCCAACGACGCGGACCGACGGACTGGGGACGAAGCCCCCGAACATGAACGCCCGCGATTCCAAGAAATCATAAGGAGGAAGTGATGCGAATGAGATCCAAGTGGTTAGTAGCTATCATCTGTGCGTCGCTGACGGCGGTGGCATTCGCCGCAGCCGGTTCGGGATACCACGTGGTCACGACTTATAAGTTAGGCGGCGACGGCGGCTGGGATTATCTAACGACGGACGCCGACGCACGGCGCATCTACATTTCTCGCGGCACCCATGTCATGGTGGTCGATGCCGATTCCGGCAAGGTTGTCGGGGACATTCCAGACACGCCGGGCGTGCACGGCATCGCTCTTGCACCGGAACTGGGACGCGGATTTACCAGCAACGGGCGCGAGGGCACGGTCAGCATTTTCGACATCAAGACGCTGGCGACGAGCAGCAAAGTAAAGGTGGGCGACAATCCCGACGCCATTCTCTACGATCCGTCGACGAAACGAGTCTTTACTTTCAACGGTCGCAGCCAGGATTCGACGGCGATAGACGCAGCCACGGGAAAAGTGCTGGGCACGATCAAACTGGATGGCAAGCCGGAGTTCGCGGCCAGCGATGCAAAAGGCATGATTTACGTCAATATCGAGGACAAAAGCGAATTGACGGCGATTGATCCCAACAAGCTGGAAGTGAAGGCGAAGTGGCCTCTGGCGCCGTGCACGGAGCCCAGCGGACTTTCAATTGATCGCAAGAACCGCCGCTTGTACGTGGGCTGCGATAACAAGATGATGGCGATCGTGGACGCGGACAGCGGCAAGGTTTTGGCCACGCCCGCCATTGGCGACGGCGTGGATGCGACCGCATTCGACGCCGGAACCGGGCTGGGTTTCGCTTCCTGTGGCGAGGGCGTGCTCACGGTGGTGAAAGAAGATTCGCCGGGAAAATTTAGTTCCGAGAATGTTCCGACACAGAAGCGAGCGCGGACGCTGGCGCTCGACTCCAAGACGCACAAGGTGTTCGTGGTGACCGCGGAGTTCGGGCCTGCGCCCGCGGCGACGACGGACAATCCGCATCCGCGGCCTCCGATTCTTCCGGATAGCTTCGTCCTTCTCGTTGTTGGGAAATAAGGTCGGGAAATAAGGTCGGGAAATGAAGGCCGGGAAAATTAAGCGGCGATCTCGTTCGGGGAGGGCCCTGCTCTGGCTTGCGCTGTTGTTGGTTCTGGCGCCTGGGAGCGGGGCTTATTCTGTGCTTACGCACGAACAGGTCGTGGACCTGCTGTGGATCGATCGCATTCAACCCATGGTGAAAGCGCGTTTCGCGGACCTGACGGACAAGCAGGTTAGGGAAGCACACGCCTACGCGTATGGCGGATCGCTGGTGCAGGATATGGGCTACTACCCGTTCGGCAGCCGCTACTTCAGCGATCTGACGCACTACGTGCGGACCGGAGACTTCGTCACCTGCCTGATTCAGGAATCCAAGACCGCGAATGAATATGCCTTCGCGCTGGGAGCCCTGGCGCACTACGCGGCCGACAACAGCGGCCATCCGATGGTGAATCATGTGGTGGCCCAGGAATTTCCGGCGCTGCAGCGGAAGTTCGGCGACGTGGTCACCTATGCGGACTCGCCCAAGGCCCACATCCGGGCAGAGTTTGGCTTTGACATGACGCAGGTGGCAAAAAATCGCTACACCTCGGACGGCTATCACGACTTTATTGGATTTGAGATTTCACAGGGCTTGCTGGAGCGAGTGTTTCCCAAGGTCTACGGCATCAAGTTTGATGATGTCGTGGATGACGAGGATCTGGCGATTGGAAGTTTTCGGCACGCAGTCAGCAAGATCATCCCAGAGACGACTCGGGTGGCATTGCTGACGCGCCGTGCAGAAATTGTTGCCGATACGCCGGACGCAGCCGAGAAGAGGTATCTCTACTATCTTTCGCGGGCCGATTACGAGAAGGAATGGGGAAACGAGTACCGGCGCCCCGGCTTCGGCACGAAGCTTCTCGCGATTCTGCTGAAGCTGTTTCCGAAGAGAGGTCCTTTCAGCGGTCTCGATTTCAAGATTCCGACGCAGCAGCAGGAAGACCTTTTTGTGAAGAGTCTCGACGAAACCGTCCGCAGCTACCGTCAACTGCTGCAGGAATCACAGAGAGGTACGCTGCATCTGGCCAACCGCGACTGCGACACCGGGAAGGAGACTCGGGCGGGTGAGTACGTGCTGGCGGACCAGACATACGGGCATCTGCTGAACGATTTGGCCGATCGCAACTTCGAAAACGTCCCGCCGGAACTGCGGGAAAATATTCTGGCGTTCTTCAAGAGTCCTGATGCCGTGGTCGTGGCCAAAGGGAAGCCAAAAAACTGGAAGCGGCTGCAGGCAGAACTGCAACAGTTGAAGAGCGCAGTGGCCGTCACGCAGGTGGACATTGGATCTACCTTGGCAAGTTCTGGAAGTAGCGGCACTCTGCGGTGAGAGGGCATCCCGCGTCGCACAGCGGGCGACTGCGTTTGCATAGTTCCTGGGATTGCGACTGGGAATGCCGGGCGTACGATTCGAGACTGGTGTTTAAACGTGTTACGTTCTTGCCGTCGCTGAGACGTTGCAAGATACGTCTCTACACGGAAGCAGGAAGAAGGTTGAGGCCAGGTGATAACTGTACCCGAGGACAAGTTCTATCACGCCGAGATTACCCGGCGCGTCGATTTCGCTCCCGACCTTTGGATGTTCCGCATCCGCAGCGGGGGCGTGTTCCATTTTGTCCCAGGGCAGTATGCGACGCTGGGAGTGGAGGCGAACGGGAAGCGCGTGGAGCGTCCATATTCGATCGCGTCGTCGCCTTTTGAAGATGAGATCGAATTTTTCTTCGAGCTGGTTCCGGAAGGTGCGCTGACGCCGCTGCTGCACAAGTTGCAACCTGGCGACCAGTTACTGATGCGGAAAATTCCCAAGGGAAAATTTTCGCTGGACACGCAGAATGGCAAGACGAATCATCTGCTGATCTCGACGGTGACCGGCGTGGCTCCGTTCGTGAGCTACGTGCGAACGCTCCACAAAGATTGGAAAGAGGGCCGATTCGACGGCACCCACAAACTGTACTTACTGAACGGCGCGAGCCGCCCGTGGGAATTTGGATACCTCGATGAACTGAATCACTTCGACAAAGAATTGCCGTGGTTCAAATATGTGCCGACGGTCAGCCGTCCGTGGGATCACGCCGACTGGCCGGGAGAAATCGGGCGGGCGGACGACATTCTGCGCAAGTATGCGGATCATTGGGAACTGGATCCCAGCAACACCCTGGCTTATTTGTGCGGGCATCCCGACATGATCGAGCACAGCAAGGCGATTCTGAAGCGGCGCGGGTTTACCGACAAGGGAGCTGTCAAGGAAGAGGTTTACTGGGTACCCCCGCACAAGTAGTCGGGAGTATCGGCCGGGCCTAGCTTTCCGCGGGGGCGCGAAGAAAACCAGCACTTTCAGTTCTTCGGTGATGTCGTGGAAGCGGTGCTCAACTCCGGCGGCGACGAACAGCACGCTTCCGGCAGAGATTTCCTGATCTTCGTCTGCAGCTCTGAAGCGCGCTTTCCCGCGGACGACGTAGTACATCTCATCCTCATGATGCGGGTATTGCGGATCGGTACCGCCGGCGGGCAACACGTAGAGTCCCGCGCTCATAGCTGCGACGCGCAGGAACTCGCCATACAATTTGCCGCTCGCGGCCCGCTGCCGGTCGATCTCGCCGACGTTGCCGAACCACGCCTTCAAGCCAGGATTCCTCCAAAAAGTAGTTCGGTGAACTGTGGAATCAATTGGTTCGCCTGCAGTTCCCCTTCCGGCTTGTACCACTGGTAGATCCAGTTGATCATGCCGAGCAGGGCGAAGGCAGCGGCACGCGGGCTGACGGCACTTTTTGCCGCGCGTGTGCGTTGAGCTTCTTTTTGGACGTCGGCGATCAGGTTCTCTACGAAGTGCACATATTCTTTCTTACGCTGGTTGATGCGCTTGCGGAGCGCGGGCGGCAGAGGATGGTTTTCGTGCAGCATGACCGTGATCTCGCGGTCGCGCGGGCTGAGAACGACTTCCATGTGCAAGCGGATCAGGGCGCGCAGCCGGTCCGCGGGATCGACGATGCCGCGCACGGGGGCGAGCACGCGCTCCTGGGTGATCTCCATGGCGTGGTTCATGATCTCGAACAGGATTTCGTCTTTGCTCTGAAAGTGGTGGTACAGGCCGCCCTTGCTGAGTTTGAGCGCGGCGGCGACGTCGTTCATCGAGGTCGCGTCGTATCCGCGCTGCTGGAACAGGCGGGCAGCGGTGCGCAGGATCTCCTGCCGGGAATCAACCAGAGTTTCGCGGGGCATCGGGGGACATGGTAAATAGTTGCGGGCCGGAATGCCACTGGCGCAAAGTCAGGGGTGCATCTGTGCCGGCTTCTAGCAGAACGGCCGTCGAGCTTCGCTCAACGGACGGCCGAGGGCGGCCGTCCCTACATGAGTTTTCCCCGGACAGCCTAAGGCGGTTGTTCCCACATAGATCTTCCGAGTGCCGAGGGTGGCTCCCTACATTACTTGCCGGAGCCGTACTTTTCGGGGACGAAAGTCTGTTCCTGGATCGGCGGCCTCACGTACTTAGTTTTGTCGAGCGGCGGCAGTTTGAGTCGCTCCGGGGTTAGATCCCGGTAGGGAATTAGCGACAGCAAGTGATGAATGAGGTTGAGCCGGGCGCATTTCTTGTTTTCCGCGTTCACCACGTACCACGGAGCCTGCTTGATGTCGGTGACGCTAAACATCTCGTCTTTCGCCCGCGAGTATTCCGCCCAACGCCGCCGGGATTCGAGATCCATGGGACTCAGTTTCCAGCGCTTGGTAGGGTCACGCATACGATCCTGAAAGCGGCGTTCCTGTTCTTCGTCGCTGACGGAGAACCAATACTTGATCAGCGTAATGCCCGCTCGCACCAGCATGCGCTCAAATTCAGGGCAGCTGTGCAGGAACTCCACATACTCGGCCTCGGTGCAGAAGCCCATCACATGCTCGACGCCGGCGCGGTTATACCAGCTCCGGTCGAACAGAACCATCTCACCGGCGGCCGGCAGATGCGCGGCATAGCGCTGGAAATACCACTGAGTCTTCTCTCGCTCCGTCGGCGTGCCCAAGGCGACTACGCGGCAGAAGCGCGGGTTCAGAGTCTGGGAAATCCGCTGGATAGCGCCTCCCTTGCCGGCGGCGTCCCGGCCTTCGAACAGGATCACCAATTTGAGGCCCTGGTGCTTGATCCACTCTTGAAGCTTCACCAACTCGATCTGCAGGCGGCGCAGTTCCTTCTCATACTCGCAATCCTTGCCCAGACGGAAGGCCTTGGACAACTTCGGGGCGAGAAAAACCGCTTCTGTTTTCTTCGGCGACGGCGGCGCGTCGGATTGAACTTGGCCGTTGGTTGGATTGCGCTTGTCAGCCATCGTCACACCTCCGCGAACTGGAGGCTCTTTCTTACTAGGGTACGCGCATCCGCGGATCTGATCGCGAAGTCTTCGGCCGAGACGATACCTAAAGGCTCTATCGATTCCCAAAAACGCACGAAATGTTTCAGCGGCTTTGCCGGCCAGTGCCAAATCAACGGCTGGAGAGGGCTCAGGTTATCGCTTGACACAGAGTCAAGGCGGCAGGTAAGATTTGTAGATATACCGACCGACCGGTCGGTATCGCAGTTTAGGATTCCTTTTCGCCAGATGTCGAGCGAGGAATCCTTCCCCAACAAACAAGGGCTTATTTCCTCCCTTGTGTGACGAGACGAGTTGCAATAAGCAACGAGAGGAGCACCCGGTGGTTACTATTTTCTATGAACGCGACGCCAAGCCCGAGGCGCTGAAGGGCAAGACGATCGCCATCCTGGGCTACGGCAGCCAGGGACACGCGCAGGCGCAGAATCTTCGCGACAGCGGACACAAAGTGATCATCGGACTCGACCCGAACCGGCCAAGCGCAGCCCAGGCGCGGGCCGACGGCATGGTCGTGGTGGCGCCGGATGAGGCCTGCAAGCGCGCCGACTGGATCCACGTGCTCACGCCCGACGAGACCCAGGGTGAGCTCTACGAAAAGCACATCAAGCCCTTTCTGCATCCCGGCAAAGTGCTCGGGGTTTCGCATGGCTTCAGCATTCACTTCAAGACGATCATCCCACCGAACGACGTGGATGTGGTGATGATTGCGCCGAAAAGTCCAGGCCACCTGGTGCGGCGCGTGTACAGCGAAGGGCGCGGAGTGCCGTCGCTGATCGCGATTCACCAGGACGCCAGCGGTCACGCCCACGAATTGGCTCTGGCCTATGCACACGGCATTGGGTCGACGCGGGCGGGAGTGCTGCAGACGACTTTCAAGGAAGAAACCGAGAGCGACTTGTTCGGCGAGCAGGCCGTGCTATGTGGCGGGCTGACCTCGCTGATCAAGAAGGGATTCGAAACGCTGGTCGAGGCCGGCTACGCGCCGGAGATTGCCTACTTCGAGTGCTTGCACGAGGTGAAGCTGATCGTCGACTTGATCTACGAAGGTGGGTTGGGGCGGATGCGCTATTCCATTTCGAACACCGCGGAATATGGCGATCTGACGCGCGGCGAGCAGGTTGTGGGTGATGCCACCCGCGCCGCCATGAAGAAGACGCTGGCCGACATTCAAAGCGGCGAGTTCGCGCGGGAGTGGATTGCCGAGAACAAGAACGGCTGCCCGAATTTCAATAAGCTGCGCGAGAAAGAAAAGCAGCATCCCATCGAGATCGTAGGTGCGCAGCTGCGCGGCATGATGAGCTGGCTGCCGAAAGAAGGTAAGAAGCCTGCGGAAGCGCCTAAAGACGGAACCAAACAGGTGGTGAATGCATAAGGGCGCTGACATCGTCCTGCAGTGCCTGCGCGCCGAAGGGGTGGAGCTGGTGTTTGGCTATCCCGGCGGCGCGATCATGCCGCTGTATGACGCGCTGGAGGGCAGCGGAATACGGCACATCCTGACGCGGCATGAGCAGGGCGCGGTGTTCGCTGCGGAAGGCTACGCGCGGGTCACCGGCGAAGTGGGCGTTGCCATGGCGACCAGCGGGCCGGGCGCGACGAATCTGGTGACGGGCATTGCCGACGCCAAGATGGATTCCGTTCCTCTGGTCTGCATCACCGGGCAGGTGCGCAGCGCGCTCATTGGGACCGATGCGTTTCAGGAGACTGACGTTTTCGGCGTGACCCTGTCGCTGACCAAATGGAGCCGGCTGGTCCGCACGATTGACGAAATTCCTGAGGCGATTGCCGAAGGATTTTATTGGGCTCGTAGCGGGCGTCCGGGGCCGGTGGTGATCGACATCCCCACCGACATGCTGAAGGCGAAGAAAGACTTTTCCGGGCCGGTGAAGTTTACGCCGCACGCGCGGCCCGCCGATGCGAAAGCCGACGGCGGTTTTACCGACACGATCGTCACCCTGCTGCAGCAGGCTTCGAAGCCGGTTGCCCTGGTGGGCGCGGGCGCGAAGTTGTCGGGAGCGATTCCTGAACTGCGGCAACTGCTCGACCAGTTGAATGTTCCCACGTTTGCCACAGTCCATGGATTGGGCGCGGTTCCTCCGCAGGCGCCGTATTACCTGGGCATGGTGGGCATGCACGGAACGCGCGCCGCGAATACGGCGCTCAACGAAACCGATCTGCTGCTGGTATTTGGAGCGCGGCTGGATGATCGGGTGACGGGTGAGCCGACGCGCTTTGCGCCTCATGCGAAGATCGTTCACTTCGAAATTGATCCGGCGCAGCTCGATCGCGTGCGTCCGTGCGACCTGCCGGTCATCGGAAATCTGGCGGACACGATTCCGGCGTTCCAGGCGGAACTGCGGCGGCACTCTCTTCCCGACTTCAGCGGGTGGCGTGCGGTCGCCTGCGGAGCAGAGCGGGCAGAACTCGATCCGCGCGGGCTCGCGCAACCGACGATTCGCTTTCTCGACGAACTCTTCAGCCGGCTGCCACAGGATAGCGTGGTTCTCGCCGACGTGGGTCAGCACCAGATGTGGGCGGCACAGCGCTACCGGTCGTCGTCGCCGCGGGGATTCATTACGTCCGGCGGCTTGGGGGCCATGGGTTTCGCCCTGCCGGCTGCGGTTGGCGTGCAACTCGCCAAGCCCGACACCTGCGTGCTCTGCGTTTCCGGCGACGGCGGATTTCAGATGAACATCCAGGAACTGGCCACGGTTCATCGCCTCGGCCTGCCGGTGAAGATGGTTATCATCGACAACAAATATCTGGGCATGGTGCGGCAGTGGCAGCAGCTGTTTTATCAGCGGAATTATGCCGAGACCGATTTGAGCGACAATCCGGATTTCGTCGAGATCGCCAAAGCCTACAAGATTCACAGCTTCCGGCTGAACGAAGACGCCATGCGGGAGTTTCCGGTGGCGAAGGAAACCGGGGATGAGATCGACCGGTTCCTACGGTCGCCGGAGCCGGAGTTGCTGGTGTTTGATTGTGCTCCGGAGGCCAATGTTTTCCCGATGGTTCCGGCGGGCGCGGCGCTTTCGGAGATGTTGCTGGAAGAGGAACCGACGCAGTAAAGGGGCAAGCATATGCAGACTTTTCACATTCGCTATCGCAACACGCAGGGAACGTTGATGCGGATTCTGAATGCGGCTTCGCGCCGTGCGCTCGACTTGCCCATGGTACAGGCCGAACCGGCCGAGCACGATCATCAGGTCACGCTGGCGCTCGAGGTAAATCACAGGCAGGTCGGACAGTTGTATCGCGAGTGGTATGGCATCGCCGACGTCATCAAGGTCGGTTCCGGCACGGGGCACGCGACGGCGTGGACGGCGGCACATCCTCCAGCGGGCGTGCCGATCGAAGAATCGCGTGCGGCGGCCCGGGCTTAGGTTCAAGTTTGGATTGGCTGGGCAAGCATGACGGCTCCTGGGCAGCGTCATGCGACTGGGGGAGCCTGCTGCTTGGCAGGTTCCCCGTTTTTCGTTGCGGTGGGGAACAAAAAGCATCGACCACGAAGGTTCACGAAGGAAAACGTGAAGACCACGGAGACACGTTTCACATCTTCACTGCGCATCTTGTAATCTTCCACTATGGATCTCAAGCACATTAGCCGCGGAATAACCGAGGGGCGCGACCGGGCGGGAGCGCGCTCCATGTTCAAGGCCATTGGATTCACGGATGCCGATCTAAGCCGCCCTCTCATCGGCGTGGCCAACACATGGATCGAAACCATGCCGTGCAACTTTCACTTGCGCCGGTTGTCGGCCAAGGTGAAAGAAGGGATTCGCGCGGCCGGCGGCACGCCGATGGAGTTCAACACCATCGCGATCTCCGACGGCGAAACGATGGGCACCGAGGGCATGCGGGCGTCGCTGGTGAGCCGCGAACTGATTGCAGACTCGATTGAGCTGGTCTGCCGCGGGCAGATGTTTGATGCGGTGGTGTGCGTGGTCGGCTGCGACAAGACGATTCCGGCGGCGGCCATGGCGCTGGCGCGCATGAACCTGCCGGGGATGGTGCTATATGGCGGGACGATTGCGCCGGGCAGCTATCGCGGGAAGGATGTAACGATTCAGGATGTGTTTGAAGCTGTTGGCGCGAACGCCGCAGGAAAAATGACGGACGCAGACCTTCGCGGACTGGAAGATGCGGCGTGTCCGGGAGCGGGCGCGTGCGGCGGGCAGTACACCGCGAACACCATGTCGACGGTTATGGAGATGATCGGGCTTTCGCCGATGGGGTTCAACAGCGTTCCGGCGATGGATACGCAGAAGGATCAGATCTCGTTTGACTGCGGCAAGATTGTGATGAATGTGCTGCAAAACGGAATTAAGCCTCGCGACATTTTGACGCGTGATGCTTTCGAGAATGCGATCGCTTCGGTCGCAGCTACTGGGGGGTCAACCAACGCGGTGTTGCATCTGTTGGCGATTGCACGCGAGGCGGGCGTTACACTCGAGATTGACGATTTCCAAACCGTGAGCGCGCGGACTCCGCTGTTGGCCGATCTCAAGCCTTCGGGACGTTTTGTAGCTTCGGACATGCACCGCGCGGGCGGAATCCGGCTGCTGGCGAAGCGATTGCTGACTGGCAAGTATCTGCATCCCTCGGCGAAGACCGTGACGGGCCTGACGATTGGGGCTGAGGCCGAGAGCGCGGTAGAGACTGTGGGACAGGAAGTGATTGTTCCGCTCGCGAAGCCGCTGAAGGCGACTGGCGGCCTGGTGATTCTCAAGGGGAATCTTGCGCCGGAAGGCTGCGTCGCGAAAATCAGCGGACACGAACGGCTGGAGCATCGCGGGCCGGCCCGGGTATTTGAATCCGAGGAAGAAGCGATGGCTGCGGTGACCGCGAAGAAGATTCACGCGGGAGATGTCGTCGTGATTCGCAACGAGGGGCCGAAGGGCGGTCCGGGAATGCGCGAAATGCTGGGTGTGACCGCGGCGATTGTGGGCGAAGGACTGGGCGGCTCGGTCGCGCTGTTAACCGACGGGCGCTTCAGCGGTGCGACCCGCGGGCTGATGGCGGGCCACGTCTCTCCCGAAGCGGCGCTGGGAGGTCCCATCGCGGGCGTGCGCGATGGCGACATGATCCGCTTCGACGTTAACCAGCGCGAACTGGCGGTTGAAGTCAGCGACGATGTATTGCGCCAGCGCATGGCCCAGTGGAAGGCGCCGCAGCCGCGCTATCCTACGGGTGTGTTTGCGAAATATGCGGCGCTGGTGTCGTCGGCGTCGCAGGGAGCGATCACAGCGCCGCGATAATTGAGAGCGATTGAGCAGAACTGTAATGTCACAGAAGAAGACGTTATTCGAGAAGATTTGGAACGATCACCTGGTGGCGCAGCCGGCGGGGCGGTCGCCGATTCTGTATATCGACTTGCATCTGGTGCACGAGGTGACGTCGCCGCAGGCGTTCGACGGCTTGCGGGCTGCCGGGAGGAAGGTGCGGCAACCAGTCCGCGCTGTCGCGACCGTCGATCACAACATTCCTACGGAGCCGCGCGGAACTCCGATTACCGATCTGATTGCGGCCAAGCAAATCGCGGCGCTGCAAAGCAACTGCAAGGAGTTCGGTATCCGGCTGTTCGACATCGATTCGCCGGATCAGGGGATCGTGCATGTGATCGGTCCGGAGCTGGGGTTGACACAGCCAGGGATGACGATCGTGTGCGGAGACAGCCATACCAGCACGCATGGAGCGTTTGGAGCGCTGGCGTTTGGGATCGGCACATCGGAAGTCGAGCACGTGCTGGCCACGCAGTGCCTGGCGCAGCAGACGCCGAAGACGATGAAGATCGATGTACGCGGGCGGCTGGCGGATGGCGTCACGGCGAAGGATCTGGCGCTGGGGATCATCGGACAGATCGGCACTGATGGCGCGACGGGACACGTCATCGAATACGCAGGGCCGGCGGTGCGCGCGCTTTCCATGGAAGGGCGCATGACGCTGTGCAACATGAGCATTGAGGCGGGAGCACGCGCGGGGATGGTGGCACCGGACGAGACGACCATCGCGTATGTGAAGGGCAAGCGATTTGCTCCACGCGACACGGAATGGGAGAAGGCCGTCGCCTATTGGCGGAGTCTTCCGACTGATGAGGGCGCGGCTTTCGACAAAGTCGTGGAGATTGATGGGGCGCAGCTTTGTCCGTTCGTCACGTGGGGAACGAATCCGGGCATGGTGGCACCGGTGACCGGACGCGTGCCGGACGTGAAAGGCTTGCAGGAAACGGACCGGCGTTCGACCGAACTCGCGTTGCAATATATGGGGCTGGAGCCGGGGCGACGGATTGAGGATATCGGCATCGATCGCGTGTTCATCGGTTCCTGCACGAATTCGCGAATTGAAGATTTGCGAGCAGCGGCGAGGGTGGCCAAGGGACATCACGTCAACGCAAAGGTGCGGGCGATGGTGGTGCCCGGATCGCAGACCGTGAAGCGGGCCGCCGAGCAGGAAGGGCTGCACCGGATTTTTCAGGATGCCGGGTTTGAGTGGCGCGAGTCGGGATGCTCCATGTGCCTCGGAATGAATCCTGATATCTTGCAGCCCGGGGAACGCTGTGCCTCGACCAGCAATCGAAATTTTGAAGGTCGGCAGGGGCGCGGGGGGCGGACGCACCTGGTGAGTCCGATGATGGCGGCAGCGGCGGCGATTGCGGGACATTTTACGGATATTCGGAATTGGAAGTTCCAGTAGAGGCAGCGATGTTTCACAATTTCGATGTGGTCGCTCTCAAGAAGCCTTTGCCCGGATTTGATGTGCCGGTAGGTGCTGCCGGAACAGTCATTCGCGTGTTTGACTGGACGACCCCTCCGGCTTACCACATACACTTCCACGATTGGAATCAGGAAGAAGCGTTTCTGGTTAGGGGAGACGACGCCTTGGAACTGAAGATTTCGATTTGGGAACAGTTGAAAGGTCGTAAATGAAATCATTCACAGTGCATCGCGGTCGCGTGGCGCCGCTGGACCGGGTGAACGTGGACACGGACCAGATCATCCCCAAGCAGTTTCTGAAAAGGATTGAGCGTACGGGCTTTGGGCAGTTTGTGTTTTATGACTGGCGCTTCAGCGGGGACGGAAAGAGAAATCCTGACTTCGTGCTGCATGAGCCGCGCTACGAGGGCGCGAGCGTTCTGGTCGCAGGGAGGAATTTTGGTTGCGGGTCGTCGCGCGAGCATGCGGTGTGGGCGCTGGCCGACTTTGGCTTCCGCGCGGTGATTTCCTCTTCGTTCGGAGACATTTTCGCCAACAACAGCGCGAAGAATGGATTTCTCGCCGTGCGGCTAAGCGAGGACGAAGTGGCAGCACTGATGCAGCAAGCCGAGGAGATCGACGGCTACCAGGTCACGATTGACCTGGAGAAATGCGAAGTGCGCGACGAGCAAGGGTTCCGCGCTACTTTTCCCATGGACGAGTTCGTTCGCCATTGCCTACTGAATGGGCTGGACGACATTGGGCTCACGCTGCAACACGAGGCGGAAATTGAGGCTTACGAGGCGCGGCATCCCGCGCCGGCAGCGCTACGAGCGCCGTGAGAGTTTGTCGTAAGAATTTGTCGTAAGAATTAGCCCCAGAGTCAACCCAGGTCAATGCGAGTAAAGATTTGTAAAACCTTCGCCCCGGTCTTGACCTGCTAGTAGGCCGCGGTTGATGCTGGATAGGCACGGTTTTACAGTAGCAGCTGCATTCCGGTTCCTGCCTGAGCCACTCTAGGGGAGGCTTCATTTGTTAGAAATTTCCCGCCTCCCAGGGGTAAGTTGCCGCAACCGAGCCTACAATGCTTACGTCTAATACTTGCACCTCGTGCCGGGTCCGGGTCAAATACCAACGGCAACGGATCATCCTGTGAACATGACTCATCTTTCTGAAAGCAAACCTCGCGTGATGACGGTCCGCCCGTCGCGCATCATATCCATCTTTGCCTTGGCAGCGGTTTGCGCCTTTTTCCTCGGCTGCAGCAGCAGCGCCGACTCCAAACAGCAGAAGGCGCAGGCGGCAGCGCCGCGCGCCGTCTCGGTGGCGGTGGCCCAAGTGCAGCGGCAGGACGTGCCGGTTTACCTGTCGGGCCTGGGAGCAGTCACGGCGTTTAATACTGCCAACATTAAGAGCCGCGTTGACGGACAGATCATGAAGGTGAACTTCCGGGAGGGGCAAAACGTCAACCAGGGAGAGCTGCTGATCGAAATCGATTCTCGACCTTTCGAGGTGCAACTGGAGCAGATGCAGGCGCAGTTATTCCGCGACCAGGCGCAGTTGCGCGATGCCAAGCTGAATCTGGACCGTTACACGTCGCTGATTCCCTCGGGCAGTATCGCCCAGCAGCAGGTTGACACGCAGAAGGCTCTGGTCGACCAGCTCGATGGGACGGTGCGCACCGATCAGGCGCAGATCGATAATGCCAAGCTGCAGATCGTCTACTGCCACATTACGGCGCCGTTCACTGGGCGCGTCGGACTTCGGCAAGTCGATCCGGGCAACATCATTCACGCCTCAGACACCAATCCCATGCTGATCTTGACCCAGTTGCAGCCGATTGCGGTGATCTTCACGCTGCCGGAAGATGTGCTGCCGAGCGTCTCGCGGCGCATGCAGCAGGGAACGCTCGAAGTGGATGCGTTCAGCCGCGACGATCAGACCAAGCTGGCCACGGGCAAGTTGCTGACCATCGACAACGAGATCGATCCCACGACCGGCACGGCGAAGCTCAAGGCTGTTTTCGATAACAAAGACAACCAGCTCTGGCCGAATCAGTTCGTAAATGCTGACCTGCTGCTGGAGACGCGAAAAAACAGCACGGTCATTCCGACGGCTGCGATTCTGCGCGGTCCGCAGGGTACGTTCGTGTATGCAGTGAACCCCGACAAGACGGTGCAGGACAAAGTGGTTACTATTTCGCTGACCCAGGGAGACACGACCGTGGTCACCAGCGGAGTGAATCCGGGCGACACGGTGGTGACCGACGGGCAGGACAAACTGCAGAGAGGCAGCCTCATCAATGTGCGCAACACCAGTCCGAGCGGCGGGGCCAGCGGCGGACGGGGCGTTTCGCCGATCAATGGTGGTGCACACGGGACGGCAACGGGAAGCGCAGATTCACGAGCTCCAGGCTCAAATAACCCAAGCTCTGGTAACCCAGAATCCGATAACCCAAACTCTGATAACCCAGACTCAGGAAAGCCGGCTTCAGCAACGCCAGGTTCATGAGCCCTTCACGTTTATTTATTCTTCGGCCGGTCGCGACCACGCTGCTCATGGTTGGCGTGCTTCTCGTGGGCGGGGTTGCGTTTATGCAACTACCGGTGTCGGCGCTGCCCGAGGTCGACTATCCAACGATTCAAGTGGTCACGTTTTATCCGGGGGCCGATCCCGACGTGATGGCTTCGTCGGTGACGTCCCCGCTGGAGCGGCAGTTCGGCCAGGTGCCCGGCCTGAGCCAGATGACGTCGACCAGTTCGTTTGGCAGTTCGGTAATCACGCTGCAGTTCGGCCTTGATCAGAACATTGACGTGGAAGAGCAGCAGGTGCAGGCTGCGATCAACTCGGGCTCGACGTACTTGCCGGTAGACTTACCGAATCCCCCGATCTACAACAAGGTGAATCCGGCCGACGCCCCGATTCTCACCCTGGCGCTGACTTCGGATTCGCTGCCGTTGTCGAAGGTGGAAGATCTTGCGGATACTTCGCTGGCGCAGAAGATTTCGCAGTTGCCCGGGGTCGGGCTGGTTTCGATCAGCGGCGGCCAGAAGCCGGCGGTACGGATTCAGGCCAACCCGACGGCGCTGGCTTCCTACGGACTCAGTCTGGAAGACCTGCGCGCGGCGCTGGCGCAGGCGAACGTGGATCAAGCCAAGGGCGTGATCGATGGGACGCGGCAGTCCTACACCATCGGCGCCAACGATCAGCTTTTCTCCAGCGAGCAGTACAAGCCCATCATCATCGCCTATCACAACGGCGCGCCCGTGCGGATCAGCGATGTCGCGAACGTCATCGATGGGACGGAGAACACTCGGCTCGCGGCGTGGATGAATCTGACGCCGGCGGTGATCGTCAACATCCAGCGCCAGCCCGGAGCCAACATTATCAGCGTGGTGGACCGGATCAAGAAACTGTTACCGCAGTTGCAGGCGTCCCTACCCTCGGCGGTGACGGTGCAGATTCTGACCGACCGGACGACCACGATCCGCGCTTCCGTCAAGGACGTGGAGTTCGAGTTGATGCTGGCCATTGCCCTGGTCGTGCTGGTGGTCTTTCTGTTCCTGCGGAATCTGGCCGCGACGGTGATTCCGAGCGTCGCGGTGCCTCTCTCTCTGATCGGTACTTTCGGCGTGATGTACCTGCTCGGCTACAGTCTGAACAATCTCACACTCATGGCGCTGACCATCTCCACCGGCTTCGTGGTGGACGACGCCATCGTCATGATCGAGAACATCGACCGCTATCTGGAGGCGGGAGACTCCCCGCTGGATGCCGCGCTGAAAGGGTCGGGCCAGATCGGTTTCACGATTGTTTCGCTGACCGTGTCGCTGATTGCAGTGCTGATCCCGCTGCTGTTCATGGGCGACATTGTGGGGCGCCTATTCCGCGAGTTCGCCGTCACTCTGGCGGTGACGATTCTAGTTTCGGCGGGAGTTTCGCTGACCCTGACTCCGATGATGTGCGCCAAGCTTCTGAAGCATCGCAAGGAAGGCGACAAGGGCCGCTTCTACGAAGTGACCGAGAACTATTACAACCGGATCATCGCGTTTTACGGGCGCACGGTGAAGATTGTGCTGAAGCACCAGACCGTGACGCTGATGGTGACGTTCGGAACGCTGGTCCTCACGCTCTTTTTGTACGTGATCGTGCCCAAGGGATTTTTCCCGGTGCAGGATACAGGAGTAATTTTGGGCGTGTCGGAAGCGCCCGATTTCGTTTCGTTCGATGCTTTGGCGCAGCGCCAGCAGGAGCTGGCGAAAGTCATCCTGAAAGACAAGGCGGTAGACAGCCTGTCGTCGTTCATCGGAGTGGACGGCACAAACACCACGCCGAACCAGGGCCGGATCCAGATCAATCTGAAGCCAGTCAATGAGCGCTCCGACGATGCCTCGGCCATCATACGGCGGCTGCAACCCGAACTGGCGAAGGTCGACGGCATAACGCTCTACATGCAGCCGGTGCAGGATCTCACGGTTGAAGACCGCGTGAGCCGTACCCAGTTTCAGTATTCGATAGAAGATGCGGACGCGCAGGAACTGGCACAGTGGACTCCCAAGCTGGTGGCGAAGCTGCAAACCTTGCCCGCGTTGACCGACGTGGCCACCGACCAACTGAACAACGGGCTCAAAACGAATGTCACGATTGACCGGGACACGGCGTCGCGACTGGGAATTTACCCGCAAGCCATCGACAACACCCTGTACGACGCTTTCGGACAGCGGCAGGTTTCGACGATCTTCACGCAGTTGAACCAGTACCACGTGATCCTGGAAGTTCTTCCGAACTTCGCGCTGACTCCCGAGGCTCTGAAAGACATTTACATCCGCCCCAGCACGGTGACGGCGAACACCGGCGCGCCCTCAGCCAACGGCGCAGCCGTGTCGACCAGCGGGGCGCCGGTTCCGATCTCGACCTTCACGAAGATGCAGTCGAGTAACGCCTCGCTGGCCAACAACCATCAGGGACAGTTTCCCGTGGTCACGCTTTCGTTCAATCTGGCGCCGGGAGCGTCGCTGGGAGACGCGACTAAGGCGATCCAGCAGGCGGAGAAGGACATTCAGCTGCCTCCCAGCATCCACGCGGCGTTTCAGGGGACGGCTGCGGCGTTTCAGAACTCGCTGGCGTCTGAGCCGTATTTGATTCTGGCGGCCGTGATCACCGTCTACATTGTGCTCGGTGTTTTGTACGAGAGCTACATTCATCCCGTGACCATTCTTTCCACCCTGCCTTCGGCGGGCGTGGGCGCGATTCTGGCTCTGATGGTTACGGGGAATGATTTAACCGTGGTGGCGCTGATCGGCATCATCCTTCTGATCGGCATTGTGAAAAAGAATGCCATCATGATGATCGACTTCGCGCTGGAGGCGGAACGGGTAGAGCATAAGCCGCCGGAGGAAGCGATTTATCAGGCCTGCCTGCTGCGCTTCCGGCCCATCATGATGACGACGATGGCGGCATTGCTGGGCGGACTGCCACTGGCGCTGGGAACGGGGACTGGAGCGGAACTGCGCCGGCCTCTCGGCATCACCATTGTCGGAGGACTGCTGCTCAGCCAGTTGCTCACGCTGTACACGACGCCCGTGGTTTATTTGTGGTTTGACCGGCTGGCACAGAGGTTCGCGCGCTATCGAATCGGCAATCCGATTCCGCAGGAACCGATGTCGGCGGACTAGTCATACTGGGTAGAACATGCTGGGTAGAACATGAGTATTTCGGCCCCATTTATCCGGCGTCCGATTGGCACGTCACTGCTGGCGGCGGCGCTGCTGCTGTCGGGGATTCTCGCATTCAATTTCCTTCCCGTGGCTTCGCTGCCGAAAATGGATTTCCCGGTGATCAGCGTGGGCGCGAGCTTGCCGGGAGCTGATCCGCAAACCATGGCATCGGCGGTGGCCACGCCGTTGGAGCGGCAGTTTGGTCGCATCGCGGCCGTCAACCAGATGACGTCGTCGAGTCAACTGGGGAGCACCGGGATCTCGCTGCAATTCGATTTGAGCCGCGACATCAACGCTGCCGCTCGCGACGTGCAGGCCTCCATCAATGCGGCTCGAAGCCAGCTCCCGGCGAACCTGCCGAGCAATCCAAGTTATCGCAAGGTGAATCCTTCAGACTCTCCGATTCTGTTGCTGGGGTTGACCTCGGAAACCGTGACCGTGCCGCAGATGTATGACGCCGCCGACTCGATCTTGTCGCAAAAGCTGGCGCAGGTAGAGGGAGTCGGACAGGTTTTCGTGTGGGGCTCATCGCAACCGGCGGTGCGGGTCGAGGTGAACCCGACTTTGCTGAACAAACTGGGGGTTGGGCTGGATGCGGTGCGCAATGCTTTGAATGCGGCCAACGCCAACCGCCCGAAAGGTCAGGTTTCCGACCACACGACGTCGTATACCTTCAGCGATACGGATCAGCTCTTCACCGCGGACCAGTATCGGCCTCTCATCGTGGCATACAACCACGGTGCGGCGGTGCGGTTAGGGGATGTGGCCGAAGTAGTGGACGCGCTGTCGGACGTTCGCAATCTCGGAATGATCAACGGCCAGCCGGGAATCATGATGGCGATCTTCCGGCAGCCGGGCGCCAACATCATCGACACTGTGGATCGGGTGCGGGCGATCCTACCCTATCTGCAGGCATCGATCTCGCCGGCGATCAACCTTTCCATTGTATCGGACCGCACGACTTCGGTGAGGGCGTCGGTAAAAGACATCGAGAGAACCCTGCTGATTTCGATCTTCCTCGTGATCATGGTTGTGTTTCTGTTCCTGCGCACCGTACGCGCGACCATCATTCCCAGCATCGCGGTGCCGCTTTCTCTGGTGGGAACGTTCGGAGGAATGTACCTGCTGGGCTACAGCCTGGACAATCTGTCGCTGATGGCACTGGCGATTTCGACGGGATTTGTCGTCGATGATGCCATCGTGGTGCTGGAGAACATCACCCGCTACATTGAGCACGGCATGGACGTTGTCCAGGCGACGTTTAAAGGAGCGGCGGAAATTGGATTCACCGTTCTGTCGATGAGCGTGTCTCTGGTCGCAGTGTTTATCCCGCTCCTGATGATGGGTGGAATTGTGGGTCGGCTGTTCCGCGAGTTCGCAGTGACGCTGAGCATGGCAATCACAGTGTCGCTGCTGGTTTCGCTTACGACCACACCAACGATGTGCGCCAAGTTCCTGCGGCCGGCGAAGACGGAGAAACACAACATGTTTTACCGGGCCAGTGAATGGTTTTTCGACCGATTGCTGGCAATCTACACCCGCATGCTGAAATGGGTTTTGGCCTATCAGCCGGTGATGCTGACGGTCACCATTCTGGTGGCTGCGCTGAGCATTTTCCTCTATTTCAAGGTACCCACCGGTTTCTTCCCGCAGCAGGATACCGGGCGCATTCAAGGCTCGGTGATCGGAGCGCAGGACATTTCGTTCCAGTCGATGAGCGACAAGATGAAGCGCTACATCAGCATCGTGATGAAGGATCCGGCGGTCGACACCATGGGAGGATTTACGGGTGGAGGTTCAGCTCTGAACTCGGGCCGCTTCTTCGTGATGCTGAAGCCGCTGGAACAGCGTGGCCCTTGCCAGAAACAACACTTCTGGCAGGCTTGCCAGTACGTGACTGCCGACGATGTGATCAACCGTCTGCGCGGCAAACTGGCGGTGGTGCCGGGCGCCACGCTGATTTTGCAGTCGTCGCAGGAACTCACCATCGGCGGGCGGTATGGCAACGCACAGTATCAGTACACGCTGCAGAGCGCGAACCTGAACGATCTGAACATGTGGGCCCCGCGCTTGCTCGACAAGCTAAGGACCCTGCCCGAACTGCGGGACCAGAACTCTGACCAGCAGGATAAGGGATTGCAGGCCAAACTGGTGATCGATCGCGATACCGCCAGCCGCTTGGGGATCACGCCTCAAACTCTGGACAACGCGCTTTATGACGCTTTCGGCCAGCGCCAGGTCTCGACCATGTACCGGGCGTTGAATCAGTATCACGTGGTGATGGAAGTTGCGCCGCAGTTCCAGCAGACTCCGGAAGCGCTGCAAAACATTTACCTGCGGTCGACCGCGGGAACGCCGGTGCCGTTGGCGGCATTCACGCACTTTGAACCGTCAAATACGCCTCTGGCCGTGAATCACCAGGGACAGGTCCCTTCCGTGACGATCTCGTTCAACCTGGCACCGGGAGTTTCGCTAGGCCAAGCCACAGACGCCATTGAGAAAGCCGAGCGTACGATCGGCTTTCCGCCGACGATCCAGGCTAGCTTTCAGGGAACGGCCGCCGCGTTTCAGGATTCGCGGTCGAATATGCTGATCCTGATCCTCACCGCGGTGGGCGCGGTCTACATTGTGCTGGGAATGCTGTATGAGAGCTATATTCATCCCATTACGATTCTCTCCACGATCCCTTCAGCCGGCGTGGGCGCGCTGCTGGCGCTTCTATTGACCCACAACGAGCTCAACGTAATTGGGATGATCGGCATCATCCTGCTGATTGGATTGGTGAAAAAGAACGCGATCATGATGATCGACGTAGCCCTCGACGTCGAACGCACCCAGGGGAAGAAACCGGCGGAAGCGATTTACGAAGCGTGCATCTTGCGCTTCCGGCCGATCATGATGACGACCATGGCGGCGTTGTTGGGCGGGCTGCCGCTGGCTTTAGGCCGAGGAACCGGTTCCGAGTTACATCGGCCACTGGGGATCACCATCGTTGGCGGACTGATCGTGAGCCAGATGTTGACGCTGTTCACGACGCCGGTCGTATACGTTTACCTCGATCGCCTGCGACTGTTTCTGCGGGGAGGCGAGGCGCAAGCGCTGCCGGCAACATCGTCCCCCGGCGCTCCCCGGCCGAGTCCGGCTCACTGAGCAGGTCGGACCAGCCATCTGCCGAGCTTTCATCGGTGCCGGTCCGAGGAGCAGCAAGTGCTTCATTCTCAACGATCCAGTCGGTTACACTAATGACCTTGTGCAACCTGGCTGGAGAAAACCTGCATCGCAGCAGCTAGAGATGCACCGCGTTTGCTGCGCGAGGGACAGCTTGTCCCGTATGATAGGAGTAACAATCGTCCTGCTTGAGAGATACTCTCTTCCCGGTGATTGACGGGAGCCAGCGATTTCCCAATTTTGGTTTCGACAAATTCCTTCAGGAGTCACGGATGGTAAAGAAAGCAGCGGCTCTGTTTCTGGTTTGCGCAAGCATGGTTTTGTGGGTGGGTTGTACTTCAACCAGCAGCCGTTTTTTGTACGCGGCAATTCCTGGGTCGAACCAGATTTCGGTGTACCGCGAAGATCCCAACTCGGGCATTCTCACTCAACTCACGGGAAGTCCCATCACTGCGGGCCCGGGAGTGCAGGCTCTGGCGATGCATCCGTCGGGCAAATTCTTGTACGCGGCAAACTCCGGCGAGGGCGACGTCTCTCTATTTGATATTGCGCCGGCTGGCACTCTCACGGAGGTCACGCCGCGCGCGGTCGTAGGCGTCGCTCCCACGCTGCTTGCCATGGACTCTGCCGGGACCTTTCTTTACGTCGGCAATTCCGGCTCGTTTAACATTTCGGTGTTCTCCATCGACGCGACCAGTGGCGCTTTAACGCCCGTTCCCCAAACTTCCGGTCAGTTCGCTCCAATCGGTATTACTCCCATCAACATGCAGGTGACGCCGTCCGGAGGAATTCTCTACGTCACGGGTCCATCCAACGGTGTGGGCTTATCCGGAGTGATCGAAGCCTTTAGTCTTAACCAGGGAGTTCTCACCGCGCTTGCTCCGAACTCATTTTTCTATACGGGAACGAATCCTTATGGGCTGGCCATCGAGTTCGGTTCCAACGGTGATTTTCTATACACTGCCAACAACATCGACGACTCCATCTCCGAGTTTACGGTTAACGCAGATGGCTCGCTCAGCCAGTTCGCCAATTCTCCGTTGGGAGTGCAATACGCGGGACCGCTTGCGCTTCTGATCGACAAATCGGGCAAATATCTGTTCGTCGCCAACCAAGCTACCTCCTTTGTCACGGGGTACTCGGTCGGTTCAGATGGCACACTTACTCTGCTGACGAGTTCGCCGTTTGCCGTGGGATCGAATCCCACTGTGATTGCCAGTGACCCGGACGGGAGCTATTTGTTTGTGGGAAACCAGAAGACTCCCGTGGTTCAGTCTTTCAATCTTAATACCAGCAGCGGAGCGCTTACCTCAGTTGCCTCTTACCCGCTCCCGGGGAATCCGACTTCGTTTGCCATTACACCCAAGCCTTAGGAGAAGAAGAAGAAATGGACACGCGCTCCAACTTGAGCAGTCGGCCAGGGTGGCAGTCGAGTTCGTCTCCGCAAGCTGCTCTTGATTTAACATGCGGGTGACAACTCAGCACGACGGCATTGGGACAATAAAGGCTGAACGGTCGCCACGCCGGCGCACGCGCGAACGGCGCTGGATCATCTAGGTCTGCGAGCCCGATCTCTGGATCGTGATGGCGCTGGCTCGGGAGGGACCAAGGTCCACACAAATGAAAATCTCCAGTGCCGCGAGCGCCTTCCCCAAGCATTACTATTCTCAGAAATTTCTGCTGGAAAAACTCCAGGAATACTGGGGCGACCGGCTACGGAATCCGCAACTGCTGGCGCGGTTACACCGCAACGTCGCCGTGGAAGGACGCCATCTGGCGATGCCCCCTGAGAAATACTACGAACTCACAACCTGGGGGCAGGCCAATGACGTCTGGATTCAGGTCGCTCAGGAACTGGGCGAACAAGCGCTCTGCCGCGCCCTGCATCATGCGGGGCTTGAACCAAGCGAACTGGGTGCGTTGTTTTTTACTTCGGTCACTGGTATCTCGAGTCCCTCCATCGACGCTTTGCTGATCAACCGCATGGGATTGCCGACCAATATTCGACGGATACCGATTTTTGGTTTAGGGTGTGTTGCCGGCGCGGCGGGAATTGCGCGCGCCGCGGACTATGTGCGCGCCTATCCATCGCAAGCGGCGGCGCTGGTGTCGGTCGAGCTGTGCTCGCTGACCATCCAGCGGGATGATCTTTCTGTTGCCAATCTGATTTCCTCCGGGCTGTTTGCGGATGGCTCGGCAGCGGTCATTGTTACAGGTGACGATGTCACGGGGAACGACCTGCCTTCGACGGGACCCGAGATCGTAGCAACCCGATCCATCTTCTATCCTGACACCGAAGAGATGATGGGATGGAAGGTAACCGAGAAGGGCTTTCGCATCACGCTCTCGCCGGAAGTGCCTGTGCTGATTCGCGAACACCTGGGGCACGATGTCGATGCATTCCTGGCCGACCACGGACACAAACGCAGTGAAATCGGGAGCTGGGTGCTGCATACGGGCGGACCGAAAGTGCTGGAGGCGACTGCGGCGGCGCTCGACCTGCACAACGGGCAGCTCGATGCTTCCTGGGATTGCCTGAAAAAAGTTGGGAACCTTTCGTCCGCGTCTGTCTTAGTAGTTCTGGAAGATGTGATGAAGAACCGGCGGCCGGAACCGGGTACGATGGGCATACTCGCGGCCATGGGTCCCGGATTCTGTTCGGAGCTGCTGCTGCTGCGCTGGTAGGCCAGAAATTGGTAATGTCAGAGAGTGACAAGGGCAGAAACATGAGCCAGAGCGTGCCAGACGCGACCGATGTTTTCGTGATTGGGGGCGGCCCCGCGGGACTGGCAGCGGCGATTGCGGCGCGCCAGCGAGGGTTCCGGGTGCTGGTGGCCGACGGTGCGCAACCGCCCATCGACAAGGCTTGCGGCGAAGGCTTGCTGCCAGATGGACGGGCGGCGCTGGAGCGACTTGGCATTCACGTGCCCAGGACCGACGCTCATCCCTTCCGCGGTATTCGTTTCGTCAGCGCCGCGTTGTCGGCGGATGCTCGATTTCCGGGCGACAGTTGCGGCCTCGCGGTCCGCCGAACTTCTCTGCATCGCCTGATGACGGAACGCGCGGCGCTGCTCGGCGCGGGCCTGTTGTGGCGAACTGCGGTTACCGGCATCTCTCCACAAGGAGTTCATCTCGGCGATCGCGTGGTTCACGCGCGCTGGATTGTTGGCGCGGATGGCTCGAAATCGCGCGTGCGGCGATGGGCTGGTCTCGATCGCGGCCCGCGGCCTCGGCTTCGTTACGCGTTCCGACGGCATTACCGCGTCGCACCCTGGAGCGACCACATGGAAGTCTACTGGGGCGACCACTGCCAGGGGTACGCCACGGCTGTGAGCCGCGAGCAAGTCTGCGTGGCACTGGCTTCACATGATTCCAGTCTGCGGCTGGAGGAAGGGCTGCGGGCCTTGCCCTCACTTGCTGAGAGATTGCGTGGCGCCGAGGCGGTGTCCTCCGAACGAGGATCTCTTACCGGCAATCGCAAGCTCACACATGTGTGGCGAGGCAATGTAGCGCTGATCGGGGATGCCTCAGGTACCGTGGATGCGATCACAGGAGAAGGACTGGGGCTGGCGTTCAGTCAGGCGGTTGCGCTGGCGGAAAGCATGGAATCCGGCGACCTTGAACGCTATCAGGCTGCACATCGTAAGCTGGCCCTGCGTCCGCTCTGCATGGCCCGGCTGATGCTCACTCTCGATCGTCGTCCGTGGCTGCAGCGTCGTACATTGCAGGTCTTCGAGAAGCGGCCGGAAATCTTCCGCCGTTTTCTCGAGCTGCACGTGGGAGTACTGCCACCTCTGCACGTTGTGAGAGACGGGCTGACTCTTGGATGGGGGCTGTTAACCGCATAACATCATGAACGTCGCCAAGCATGCGGCTTACAAGCGTGTTCCCGGATTTGGATTGGTTGTTCTAACTCTGCTGGCCGCTCTTGCTATTTTCGCTGCGGCCGAGGATAGGGCTTTCCAGCTGGACCCCGAGCAAACCTCCGTCAAGTTCACTCTGGGAGACGTTCTTCACACCGTGCATGGAACGTTTCGTCTGAAACGCGGAGCCTTACAGTTTGACCCGGCCTCGGGAAAAATGTCGGGCGAGATTGTGGTCGATGCAAAAAGCGGCGAGAGTGGCAGCGGCACGCGCGACCGCAAGATGCATAAGGAAGTACTGGAGAGCGAGCGCTATCCCGAGATTGTGTTTCATCCCGACAAGATCGAAGGCGCCGTCGCAAGGGAGGGGAAGTCTTCGGTGAAGGTTCACGGCATGTTCAGCATTCACGGGGTGGATCGCGAGATCGCGGTGCCCGCCGAAGTGGAGATGTCTGCAGACCATTGGACCGCCTCGGTTCACTTCACGGTTCCATATACGAAGTGGGGAATGAAGAATCCGAGCACGCTATTCCTGCGGGTGAATGATTCGGTGGAGATTGATCTGATTGCTGCTGGGAGCGTAGCGAGACGCTCTGCCGCAAGTTCCGCTCAGTAGCCGTTTTGCGGGACGATTCCTTTTCCTTCCGTGCACTCATAGCAGCGGCCCGCCGCGAGATTCTTGTATTCTTCCGTGCGTCCGCTAGGCCAGTCGATCACGACGCGTTCGATGCGGTCCTGTTTTTCCAATCCAAAAGTCACCGGGAGTTCGGACTGGGACAAATAGCTCGAACCGCCCTTCACCAGGCGAGACTGCGTCAGCCCGCCAGCGAAGACGCGAACCAGTGCGCCGATCCCGTCGCGGCTTGATTTGGTTCCTACCAAACGAAAACGGATGCTGCGATTTCCGCTGAGTTGATCGTTGCGATACAAATACGCCGGTCCGTTGTTGGTGGTGAGCAGAAGGTCAAGATCGCCGTCGCGATCGAAGTCGGCATAGGCAAGTCCACGGCCGACTTTTGGCAGATCAAAGCCTCCGTCAACTTCTGCCGCAACTTCGCGAAAGCTTCCCTTGCCTCGATTGAGAAATAACTGCGGCGGCTGCGCGTACCCCACGTTGCCGCGAATGTTGCGCACGGTTTCGTCAATGTGTCCGTTGGCCACGGCGAAGTCGAGCCAGCCATCGAGGTTGACGTCAAGAAAGGAGCAGCCAAATCCCAGGCTATTCCTGGAGGCAATGCCCACGCCGGATTGCGGCGCAATGTCTTCGAAACTCTTGCCACTCAGGCGGTAGAGTCCGATCATTTCGTTGTCGAAGTTTGTGATGGCGACCCCCGGCGTGCCCGAGTTGTCGAAATCACCCACGTCGACTCCCATGCCCGCGCGGGCCTTGCCTTCGCTACTGAAAGCGAGGCCGGCCTCCACGGCGGTATCCTTGAAGGTGCCATTGTGCTGGTTGCGATAGAGTTTATTGGGTTGAGTGTCGTTGGCCACGAGCAGATCGGGCCAGCCATCGTGGTTATCGCTGAATAAGGCCACACCCAGCGACTTGGAACTGCTGTCGAAAATTCCGCTGGCCGCGGTTACGTCTTCGAACGTGCCGTCGCCGCGATTATGAAAGAGCCAGCAGGTGGCTCCCCGATAGGCTTCGGGAGTGCAGTACGATTTGTGTTTTCCGTCGAGGCTGCAGAACACATCGTGCTCGGGCGACCACTTCACGTAGTTGCAGACAAAAAGATCGAGCAATCCATCGCGGTCGTAGTCGAACCACAACGCGGAAGTGCTGAATCCCTCGCGCTTGCCCAACCCGCTCACACTGGTCACATCGACAAACGTGCCCTTCCCGGTGTTACGAAACAAACGGTTCTGGCCCACGCAAGTGATCAGAATGTCGGGGAAGCCGTCGTTGTTGTAATCTCCAACCGCCACGCCCATGCCGTACATTTCGACATCGAGCCCGGCGCGTACCGTCACGTCGGTGAACGTGCCGTTGCCGTTGTTGTGATAGAGGCGCAGCGTGGAGCGATTCTTCTTGTGGCCGGGCCAGTCGGCGCCGTTAATCAGAAGAATGTCCTGCCAGCCGTCGCGATCGTAATCCAGAAACGCGCAACCGGAGCCGAGTGTCTCGGGCAGAAACTTGCCGCCGAAGGCTCCGCTGTTGTGTTGGAAATGAATTCCGGCAGAGCCGGTCACGTCTGTAAATCGAAAGCCAGGAGAAACCGCGGCTCCCGTTTGCACCGTCAGCGCCCGCAATTGCGGGCACGACGCCAGTCCTGCCATTCCCATTCCCCGTAGGAAAGACCTGCGATTCACGGAGCATTTCACGGAACGTTCACCAACCCGGAGCGAATCGCATATACCACCAGTTCCGCAGTCTTATGAATTCCCAGCGAATTCATGATGTTGGCGCGATGAACGGCGACCGTGTTGGCACTCAGTTCGAGCACGACCGCGATCTCCTTGTTCGACTTGCCGTCGACGATCATCTGCAGCACTTCCAGTTCCCGCGGCGTGAGCGCCGCGCTGCGCTCTCCCTTCAGCGCGGATCGCTGCTCGACCAGCGGATCGAACACCGTTTCTCCGGCGGCAATCTTGCGGATGGCCGCCCCGAGCTCCAGATCCATGGCGTTCTTCAGAACGTATCCCTTGGCTCCGGCTTCGATCGCTTGGCGCACCCACGTATTCTCCGTGTGCATACTGAGCATGAGAACCGCGGTGTCGGGCGAATCCTCGACAATCTGCCGCGTGGCCTGCAGGCCGTTCATGCCCGGCAGAGCGCAATCCATCACCACCACCTGGGGATGAAGTTGTTTCGCCAGTTTGATGGAATCCTCGCCGGTGCCCGCTTCGCCGACGACCTCCATGTCGGACTCGTCTTCCAGCATGCGGCGGAAACCGCGCCGCACCAGGCTGTGATCATCCACCAGCAACACTGTGATCTTCTTTTCCATAAGACTCTGCCTTCTCCCTGGGGACAGCTAAATGCACGCGGGTTCCACCTTCCGGAGGACGCGAAAAAATAATTTGCCCGCCCATCAACTCGGAGCGTTCGCGCATCGCCACCAATCCAATCCCGTGGTTGCTGGGCCGCTCGGCGAGCCCGACGCCATGATCTTCTACTTCCAATTCCAGAGCATAGGGCAGGAAACGCAAGCGCACCCATGCCGCCTTGGCGCCGGAGTGCCGCGCCACATTGTTCAGCGCTTCCTGTAGGACGCGATACACGTGCACACCGGCGCCGCCATCCACGGGAAACGCCACTCCCTGCTTCTCATAGGATATGGCAATCCCGGTTTGTCTTTCTATGGTAGGAATGTACCAGTCCATCGTGCTCTCAAGTCCAGCCTCGTCCAGCATCACCGGATGCAGCGCCTGCGAAAGACTGCGCACACTCTCCAATGTAGTCTGCACAGTCACGAGCACCTCCTGCAAATCGACTCGCAGCGATGAACCCTCGGGTGCGTGCGTTCCCGCTCGGCGCAGCATTGACCCAACGGCTGTGAGGATTTGGCCGAATTCATCATGTAACTCGCGCGAGATGTAGCGCAGAGTGGATTCCTGCGTGGCAATGAGTTTCTGCGCCAACTCGCTACGACGCTCGGAAACCTCAGCCAGGCGCGCAAACAGACGCCGGTTCCAGCGAATCCCCGAAAGCCCGTTCAGCAGGATCGCCAGCAACGTCGCGGCCAGAAAAACATAGACCTGCCGCTGCACCCGGTCGTAGATCTGAACGATGCGCTGCCCGGCCTGCTCCTCGTTCTCGCTGTTCTGCACCAGCAAACGGGCCACAGCGGTACTCAGCGCCGCCTGCCGCTCCTGGAGCGAAAGCTGAATCTGCTCGCGCGCCTCTTTGTCCTTGCCGTCGTGGGCGAGAGCGAAGACACGGTCCACAGCATCCCAGAACTGGTTGAAATTGCCCGTGAGAAACGTGCTCTGCTCCGGAGTGCGGCTGGCTGCGGCGAATCCCGCCTCCAGGCGCATCGCATCGTCCAGATCGGTTCGAATGCGCTGGAACTGCGCGGACCACGCCGTCAGAGGGTAGGGTTCATCGCTGCTCACCATGTCGCGCATGGCGACGGCGAGCAGGTTGAGGTCGTTCTGGATTCTCAGCAACTGCAGCGAATCCTTGCGGTTGCGGTCCACCAGTTCGGTCTGCAACTTGCGCAGACCGGTCACCTGCCACGTGATGTAGGCCGAATACGCCACGACCGCAGACAGCGTGATCAGCAGGCCCAGCAACAGGCCTAGGGTCGGTGATCGGTCCGGCGGAGACGGGCGGGACACGCCCCGAGCATACAACGTTGGCATAGCGCCTGTCACAGGGCGGCGGGCGGGTGACGGCGCCCGGCGCTTCAACCGCAGATGTGTGACAATGCAGTAATAATGAAGCGAATCTGGCGCCAACGGAGTCAAACAGTAGATTGAGTTCTCCACCCAAAGAAGCCGAGAAGCCTCCGAAGATCCAGCGTCTGAAGGCCGTTTGGCCGGAAGTCTGGAAGTTGATGCGCCCGCGCCGCGGACTGCTCGCGCTGGGCTTCGTGCTGATGGTGATCAACAAGGTCGCCGGATTCGTGCTGCCGTATTCCTCGAAATTTCTGATTGATAACGTCGTGACTAAGGGCCAAACAGGGCTGCTGCGGCCGTTGGTTTTTGGGGTTTTATTTGCGACGCTCATTCAGGGTGTCACTTCTTTCTCTCTAACGCAGTTGTTGTCGAAGGCTGCCCAACGCCTGATTGCCGACCTTCGCCAAAAAGTGCAGATACATATTTCCCGCCTGCCGGTGGCCTTTTACGATGCCAACAAAACCGGAGCGCTGGTGTCCCGGATCATGACCGACGTAGAGGGCGTCCGTAATCTGCTGGGGACCGGCCTGGTGGACTTTGCCGGAGGATTGGTCGCGGCCGGCATTGCGCTCGGGCTGCTGCTGCGCATCAGCGCGCCCCTGACGCTGATTGCCGTCGGCTCCCTCGGATGCTTCGCCTTCGCCTTGAATCGAGCTTTTGCGACGATCCGTCCTATTTTCCGGGAACGCGGCAAGATCAATGCGGAAGTGACCGGGCGTCTCACCGAATCTCTGGGCGGCGTTCGAGTCATCAAGGGATATCACGCGGAAGAGCGCGAGGAAAAGATTTTTGCGGGTGGCGTGCGCCGCTTGCTCGACAATGTGATGCGCACATTGACCGCGACTTCGCTGATGGGGCTTTCCGCGAGTTTGCTGCTCGGCGTGGTCGGAGCTGCGACCATGTACGTCGGCGGACGTCAGATGGCCGCTCACACGCTGACTGCGGGCAGCTATTTTTCTTACAATTTCCTGCTCGTATTCCTGATCGCTCCCGTCATGCAGGTGGTGTCCATCGGCACGCAACTCACCGAGGCGCTGGCTGGTTTGGAGCGCACCCAGGAAATCATGGCGGAGCGGCCGGAGGATCAGGACCCGAAGCGCTCCGTGCAGCTTCGCGACATTGTGGGCACAGTTGAGTTCGAAAATGTAACTTTCAGCTACGACGGAACTCACGATGTTCTGCGCGACATTTCCTTCCGCTCTGAGCCGGGAACCGTGACGGCGCTCGTCGGTTCGTCGGGGTCGGGGAAGTCGACGACCATCGGCTTGATCTCGGCCTTCTATGTTCCGTCAAAGGGAACCATCCGCGTGGACGGAGTGGACTTGAGCACGGTGCGGCTCGACTCCTTCCGCACGCGGTTAGGCGTAGTGCTGCAGGAATCGTTTTTGTTCGACGGAACGATCCGTCAGAACGTCGCCTTCTCTCGTCCGGATGCGACTGAGGAAGAAGTCATGCGGGCCTGCCGCATCGCTCGCGTCGACGAATTCGCCGAGTCGTTTGCCGACAAGTACGACACCGTAGTTGGCGAGCGTGGGGTGAAACTTTCGGGCGGCCAGCGGCAACGGATCTCCATTGCCCGCGCAATTCTCGCAGAGCCCCGCATCCTGATTCTCGACGAAGCAACTTCCAGCCTCGATTCGGAATCGGAACAGATGATCCAGCAGGGGCTGTCCTATCTGATGCAGGGACGCACAACGTTCGTCATCGCGCACCGGCTTTCAACGATTCGCCGAGCCGACCAGATCATGGTGATGGAACAGGGGCAGATCGTGGAACGGGGCACGCACACCCAGCTCTATGCGGCGCGTGGCCGCTATTATGACCTCTACACACGCCAGCACGGAGTCGAAGAAAATCTGTTCCTGGCTCCCGGCGAAGGCGACGCGGTTGCGGTGAATGGCAATGGCGCAGATCCCAAAAGTGGCGACGTGAAGGCAGGCGACGCTCTGCGCGTGCTGCGAGGAGAAATGCGCTAGCGCCTATGACGACTGCTCCCGTAGTTCCCGCCGCGCGGGGCACCGTGGCGATCCGCAGCGAGAATCTTTGCCGTCACTACCGCATGGGTGAGACCGTGATCCGTGCGGTGGATGGCGTCTCGATCGAGGTCCGCGCCGGAGAGTTTGTCGCGCTGCTGGGAACTTCCGGTTCGGGCAAGTCTTCCGTTCTAAATCTAATCGCCGGTCTCGATCGTCCGACGTCGGGAAGCGTTGTCGTGCAGGATCGCGATCTGGCCAAGCTCTCGCGCGAAGAACTGGCCAAGTACCGCCTGCGCGTGGTGGGCATGGTGTTCCAGTCGTTCAATCTGATCGCCAGTATGACGCTTGCCGAGAACGTGGACCTCCCGCTGCGGTTTGCAGAAGTCGATCGGGGCCAGCGCCAGACTCTGGCTCGCCAGGCCTTGGAGCGAGTAGGATTGCTGGCCCGCATGAATCATCGACCGAGCGAGCTGTCCGGCGGCGAGCAGCAGCGGGCGGCTCTGGCGCGGGCCTTGATCAACCGTCCGCAGCTTCTCCTGGCTGACGAGCCCACCGGCAACCTCGACAGCCATACGGGAAAGGAAATCATGGATATGGTCCGCCAGTTCAACCGCGAGTTGGGAATGACAGTCGTGATGGTGACGCACGAGCGCGCCCTGGCCGAACGTTACGCGCAACGCATGATCTTCCTAGCGGACGGAAAGTTGATCGATGATCGCCCGAACGCGCCCACTGTCGACGATGTTCAAATTCGGGGAGGGCAGTCGTGAAGATTCCAGACCTGACCGAACTCGCACTACGGAATCTGCGGGAGTCGTTGCTGCGAAACTCGCTGACCACGATGGGGATTTCCGTGGGGGTAGCCTCTCTGGTCGCCATGCTGTCTCTTGGAATCGGCTTGCAGCAGCTGATTTCGCGACGCCTGGTAAGGTCCGGGCTGTTTGATACGGTTGTGGTCACCTCGCGCCGTGATCCTCGCGGCATGGGGCGCGATGAAGAGCGGAACGGACCCGCTCCTAGCGAAAGCCGCGTTCTGGACGAGACCGCGCGCCAGGAGATCGAGCGCCTATCCAACGTAATCGAAGCCTACCCCGACATTCGCTTCAGAACGGAGCTGCGCTTCGAAGATAAGCCGCATATGACGATGATCTCAGCGCTGCCCTCGTCGGCGAAAGCCAACGATGCTTTCGAGGGCATGCAGGGCGCCTTCTTTTCTTCCGACACCGCGCCCGAGGTGATCCTGCAAAAGACATTTGCCGAGGAATTGTTGGGCAAGGCTCCTGGTCGAGGAGTCGACGAGACCAACGTCGCCGACCTCGCAAAGCCGCTGCTGGGCAAGGAATTGACGATGAACTATGCGCAGCGTGTTTCCGGCGCAGTGCAGCCATCGGCTCCCGTCACCAACGGCGCGATTCCGTTCGACAACTCTCTCGCGGCCGCTTCGTATTCCGTGGTTTCCCGCGAAGAGAAAGTCAAAATTGTCGGCATCGCAGACCTGGATCCGGAAAGCATGCGCGGCCCGATCCGGGCGAAGGTGTTCCTGCCCCTAAAATTTGCGGAAGGACTCCACGTGATGCAGTCCGTCGATCTGAGTGAAGTTTCACGGGCTGCGAGTGGCCAGCCGGTTTATTCCTCGATCGGCGTTCGAGTGAGAAATCCAGCTCAGATACAGGCCGTCGAAGACGCAATCAAGAACATGGGCTTCAATACGTTCTCGATTCTGGACGCCAGCCGTGGTCTTAAGCAAGTATTCGCGGTTCTGTTTGCGTTCCTGGGGATTTTCGGGAGCCTGGCGTTAGTCGTCGCATCGATCGGGATTGTGAATACTCTGGTCATGGCTATCCTGGAACGCCGCCGCGAGATCGGCATCATGAAGGCCATCGGCGCCAGCGACGCGGATGTGATGTGGCTTTTCCTTGCCGAGGCCGGAGCCATGGGGATTTTGGGCGGCGTGGTGGGAGTCGTCCTAGGCTGGACCATCGGTCAAGTGATCAATCTGGGAACCAACGTGTATCTCAAGCGCCAGGGCTTACCGCCTGAGCATTTCTGGGCAGTACCGTGGGGGCTAGTCGGATTTGCCCTTCTGTTTGCATTCGGAGTCAGCTTGGTTTCCGGTTGGTATCCCGCGGGTCGCGCCGCCCGACTCGATCCCGTGCAGGCGCTACGCTACGAGTAAACCGACCCGCATGATCCGCGCCTGCAGACCGGTCTTATTATTCCTAGTGATTGCCGCCGGCTCGGCGGCCGCTCAGAGCCGCATCGACTGCAGCGCGCTCAACAGCCAGATTCTCAAGCAAGTGGTCCACTACTGCGTCTACTTGCCCTCAGGCTACGACGCGAGCGCGGCTTTGCATCCCGCGAAGCGTTATCCGATCCTCTACTTTCTACACGGCCTGGGCGACAACGAGCAAACGCTTTTCAACGGCGGCGGTTGGACGTTGCTCGACGATCTGCGCAACCAGCACAAGATGGGAGATTTTCTAATCGTGTCTCCGGAGGGCAGGCGCAGCTTTTATATCAACTCTGCGGATGGTTCTGTGCGCTACAACGATTTTTTCCTGCAGGAGTTCATTCCCCAGATCGAGGGTAAATACCGGATTCGTCCCGGGCGCGCGGGACGCGCCATCAGCGGAATCTCGATGGGCGGCTATGGCGCGTTGCGCTTCGCCTTCGCGCATCCTGAACTCTTTTCCGCAGCCAGTGCGCAGAGTGCCGCGCTCATCACCGAATCACCCCAAACCCTGGATTCCGCATCACGGACCGGAGCGCCTCTTGCAGGAGTGCTGGCCCCAATATTCGGCAAGCCGATCAACGTGCCCCACTGGAACGAAAATAGTCCGTTTGTGCTGGCGAAAAAAAACGCAGCTGCTTTGCGAAATCTCGCCATCTATTTCAACTGCGGCCAGGATGACAACTATGGCTTCGAAAAAGGAGCGGCGGCCTTGCACGAGGAGCTGCAAAGAGAAGGCGTCAAACACGAATATCACCCGTACCCCGGCGATCACAGCCTGACTTATTTTCTTTCGCACTTCGCCGAGGTCATGGAGTTTCATTCCAAAGCTTTCGGCCTGTTGCCGCAGCGCTGAGATTCATCGCCCATGTTGTAAACTAACCAAGCGTCCAACCGCGTTTAACCGACCTGCGGAACACGGAGAGGTGGCCGAGTGGTTGATGGCTCCGGTCTTGAAAACTCGCCGGTTTGAGTATTTTCAACGAGTTAAGTCTTTTGTTTCGAGAGTGAATTTGGCTGTAGATACGTCGATTGCGGGACAGTGCGGTGTCTTAGTTAGAAGGGTTGTTAGAAGAAAAGTTGAGGGCAACCATGACGAACAAAGTTGAAGAGAGAATAGCAACGCGGCCAGTGTTTCGCGTGCCTATGAAGGGAGCACCACGACCTCAGGGTTTCGCAGTGAGATATGTGTCTGGCATGGAAGGAACAAACGACCTTGAGCCGGGGTACTGGTTAAGTCAGTTTTTCGTGGACCGAGCAGGCGGTATCAACTTCAATTTTGACCGGGAGTTGTTCTTCGGTTTCGATCTTGAGGCCGATGCAAAGAAAGCATCTGATGTTCTGAGAGAGAATGCCGATGTGCAGACTGCGGTTGTTAAGATTGGAGTCTAGGTTAGAGAGTGGGCAGGCCGTGCGACAGGCCCCCATCAGAGGCGAATCATGCACGGCCTACACCCGGCTCTACCAGAGGCCGTTGACTTGTGCTGGTTGCTTAGTGTGATACGGCGCAATCACACCGAGCATCCGAGCCAACGGCTTACCAGATGTCAGTTGTCAGGCCCTTCCACAAGGACACTGAGCGCATTGACTCTTGCAGTCAATACAACCTGTTGGGCAGTTGCCTTGCCTAAGGCTTCGCGGAGTTTGTTGCTTTGCTCGGTGATCGTGGTGAGGTTTGCGTGCGCTTGCCTCAACCGCAACCAACCGATGAACAACCCGAGTGCCAATCCGATGAGCAATCCTGTAATCATGCTGACCTCTTCGTGAGTCTGAGTGAGTTGCTTGCGGTGAGGTTGACCTGACCTTTGTTGACCATCTTGTTGATGTTCTTCACGACTTTGGCAAGGTTGTCAGATGAAATCAACCCATCAATGTGCCAGTGATGGGTTGTTCCACCTTGCTCACCGATGGCCTGACCAATCCTCGCCATGGTCTGTGGGTCTTCAAGAGGCAACACGGCTTCTTGTTTCCTTGCCTCACCGATGAGTGCCAACGTTGGGCCGGTGACAAGGCCCCCTTCAGCGAAGGCTTGAACACCAACCACACTACCGCCCGAGCGGTTGCTCTGCCCTGTGTTGCTGATAGAGTTCTCACTTTGAGCATTGTTGTGTGATCCACTGCCACCACCGGCACCGGCCAACTCATGACCGGCAACACCTGCAACAGCCGCAATTGAAGCCATCTCACCGGCTGCGGTGAAATAACCCGCAGCCGTTGCTTGCAATCCGGGTGTGAAGAGTGCTGCGGTGCCTTCTGCGGTGTAGAAAATCGCTTTGACTGCGGCCTGTGATGCGATTTGAGCCAAGCTTGCGGCTGTTGCTTTCTCAAGTGCCTGAGCAACATTACCTTGACCAAGCACGATGGATGAGAAAGCACTCTGGATGTTCTTGCTGATGTCATCGAACGCCTGCACACCCGATTGCCTGACCAAATCTAAGGCTGTTGCTCCGGTCTTCGTTTCACGTTGGAACTCTGCCCACAAGCCGGAACTCTTCAGCTTGAACTTGTCTTCACTCTGACCGTAAGCATCCAACGCGGCCTTGGCCTTGAGAATGTTGTTAGCAATGGCCGTCTGTGCAACCCCATCCTTAATTCCCGAGGCCATGAAATCATCTTGGGCCTTTTTCGCCGCAACATACGCGGCAACCAAATCCTGCCGAAGAGTGATGCCAAGATCGTGAGCAGTGTTGATACCCTTCAGCATGTTCTGAATAGCAACAGGTGTGATGGGTTCAATGGGTGGTGCATCGTGAACATCCTTCGCCATGTCCTGCAACGTCTTTTGCAGTTCATCCTTGGCCTTCACCAACCGTTCAAGCACAACCGCAGCTTGGTTGTCTGCGGCAACCTTCATCTCACTCAACAGCTTCGCCTGAGCATCCTTGGTGTTGTCATCGTTCTCTTTCAGGATGGCAAGTTGCTTCAGCATCCCATCACGCTTGATGGTGTACAGGGTGTTCTCAAGTTGCTCGGCAATGGCCTTCCGCTTCCCTGCGGTCTGCGAATCCTCGGCAACTTCGGCTTGAGCCTGTGCAGCCTTCAGCTTGGCACCGGCAGAGCCAACACTATCCTGTTGCCGGATGGCCTCAAGCTTTTCCTCAGTCTCAAGTTGCTTCAGAAGCAACGCTTGCTGTGCTTCCAACTTTGTCAGCGTGGATGCAGCATCCGTCACATTCCGTTGGTTAGCGTCATGCACATCCTGCAACACCTCAACCTGTGTCTTCGTGCCGGTTATAATGGCACGTCCCTTGTCATAAATCTTCTCCAACCAATTGTGTTGTTCAACATAAGCGTGGACCGTTCCACGCTCGGCCTGAGCCTTCTGCTCGGCAACAGGCAGAGCGGCCTTCTGTTGTGCAATCTGTTCCTGCAAAGCGATGGCTTGCAACCTGAGAGAGTCAGACCCGGTTGCCCCAAACTTCTCAAGAGCATCCTTGGCCTTGTTGGTAGCCTCAGCGTTAGACAGTAAAAGCTTGTTCTCTTCCACCATCGCAGCATCACGGTCTTTCATAGCCTGCGTGAGAAGAAGATTGTTAGCAACAAAGGCTGTTACCCTCTGGGTAGCCTGTGCCAATGCCTGAGCAACAAAGAGAATGGCCGTTGCAGAGAATGCGGCAGACAGGGCCTCACCCACACCCGGCAACTCTGCAATGAATGTACGCACGTGACGAGGCAGGTGAACACCAAAGGCTTCACCAAGCAACGCGGCCTCACCGCGTGCCTCACCCATGGAAGTTGTCATCCTGCCTGTGCCCTCTTCCACGGCTTCTGCCGCACCACCAAATGCCTTCTCAGCATTTGGTTGCACCTCATCAAACTTGGTGTCAAGGTTGGTTGAATCACCAAGGAATTTAAGAACTGCATCACCAATTTCTATTGCCATAACGTCACCCCATCACATCTGTTGGTACTTCCCCACCGATGGGGAAGGTCACACCCATGTTGCAACTCAGACGGTCACGCAACTTCTGCTCACGCAGCCGGTCACCATCGAAGTATTCCTCTTCCCTGACCCAAATGATTGTCTTGAAGCTTTCACCACAAGCAACCAAACCAACTTGCACAGGTCGCATCATTCGTCACATCCCAATTCTTTTTCAAGAAGCGTGATCTTCTCTATTCTCACGATGGGTAGAGCCTGAATTTCCTCGGCCCTCGCAGGGTTCACGGCAAACAACTTCGTGAACAGTTCACGGTAATAGGCGTGTTGGTCTGTTTCGCGTCTTGGGTTGCTCATTAGACACCTACCTTCAAGTTGCCAACGGCTTCCTTTTCTGTGTGGCCAAAGAAGAGGCCCGCTCTGCCTTCAAAATGTGCAACGAAGACACGGCCATCAAACTTGACCACCGGACGCAGCTTCTTTTTCGAGCGGCCTTGCCTGCTCTTCTTGGGAAGGATGTCAGTGAAGGCCGGTTGATGGGGGAATAATGTTGCTATCGCCATGATTGTTACTCCTTGTTGTTTGAAAAGCGGGAACGTTGCCCGCTGCGCCTGTTGATTCCCATTCCCCGTTCAACGGGTGACGTGTCCAAGTTCTGCCTTGCCGTAAGCGCCGCTCGGCCCGGAAGGTAAACTACGAATGAGGCAGAGAACCCCATTCGCAACGGCAAACTGTTGGGTGGTCACGTCTAATGTTCTCGGTGAACCACCCGGCCTGTTGCTACTTCGGTACGTTGACGCTTTTCGCATCAGGCAAAGGCGCATCAAGGATGGCCTTGAGTTCTTCAATACGTGCGTGACCATCAAACGCTTTCAATGCGTGTGCAGCCTGAGCAGACCAATGCTTGTTTTTGTTGAACTCTTCTTTTGCACCGGCCAACTCAGGTTCCAATCTTTCAATGGCCTGCTCATAGGTACGCTCACCACGAAGGTTGCCTTGGGCAACCGCAGCCTTCTTTAGCTTGAGGGCATTGTTGATGCGTTGCTCAATCAACTCAATCTGACCTTGTGCATCGTTGGTGCGAGTCTCATAGCACTTCGCATCATTCTTGAGGTCAAACAACTTCTGACGCAGTTGGTTGTACTCTTTGCGAAGGTCTGCCTTCGTGGGTGAGTTTTCTTTGTCCTGTTGGGCACGGCGTTTCGCCTGTTGTTGTTCAATGCGTGTGATGTCACCATCGGTGACGGTTAACACGGATGGGTCTTTATCCATCTGTGCCTTCACCGACAATCCAAGATAGTTGTGTTGGCTCATTTTGATTTCCTTTGTGTTGGTTGATACGAAAAACACTGATGGGGGTCTGTTTTGACCCCCATCACCCGCGTGGATTTTCTTGAGGATTTATCAGCGGGAAACTGTCATCTTCGTCAGTGTGAAGGCATCGGCTTCGCTGAGGCCAACGGCACGCGCAAAGTCAAAATCCCTGCGTTGCTGTTCACTCAACTTGTCATAGCCTTCCGGCTTTTTGCCGGTCAGCTTGCTATGCTCGGCCTCGGTGATTGACCCAAGTTTGAGCAACCCATCAAACAACACCTTGTCACCCTTAGCACAGGGGTCTTTCACTTCTTTGACATACCCCGGTGCAAAGTTGTTGGAATCTTCGCGGAACTCTTCAACCTTGGACGTTGATTCATTGGTGGGAACAACACCCGCGTTTTTGAGAACGGCTTCAGCCGCGTTCAACTTCGTTTCGATGGTGGTGGTAGAGGTGAAAGTCTTGCTCGCCTCTTCGTACTGTTTCGTGCGGCCTGCCTTCTTGACTGCGGCAAGGGCCTCATTGAATCGTGTGTACATGCTTTTCATATTTGTTTCTCCTTGGCCTCAGGCCATGTTGCTAATCTTGGTCGCCTAAACTGTGTTCACCAACCGTTTGGGAAATTCAACGCAGAGGGAAACTCACTCTCTTGTTGTCTTCGCTCAATCTCTTGTTGTGTGCGCTCAAGCTTGCGAGTGACCGCAAGAATCAACACCAACTCAAACAACGGATGGGTGCGGGGCACCACCCGCTCAACTTCATCAACCAACAATTCCATTTGTGTTTCAAATCGCTTCTCGGCTTGCTTGCCATGCTTCGCCTTGATGTTGAGCACTCGTTGCGCGTCAACATCAGCCGCGAGGTGCTTCAAGGCTGCGAGAATGTCAGGGTCAACGTTTTTCATCACCGGCCCCCAACGCGAATGGTTCCGTAATCAACTCTGCATCTGCGATGGGTGCTACAGAGCGTCTACCCCCATCGGTGGCGACAATCACAGTCTCAAACTTGATTGGTGCCCGGTGTGTCACCTGCAACTTTTCGTTGACCGGCTTCCTGACCCCGGTCAGTTCAATGACGGCCTTGGTGATGTCAAGCAACCGGTCAACAGCTTGCAGTGAAAGCTTGCCATCTGTCTTACGGTGCTTCTCAACCTCGGCCTCAAGAGCCTCAAGCTTTTTCACCATCTCGGCCCTCAACAACTCGGTTTCGGTCAGGGTGCTCTGTGTCATCTGTTCCACAAGTGCCTTCCTGTCTAATGCGATGGTGTCTCTGTTCACACCAAGGGTCTTTGCCAAATAAATGTTGGTTGCATCGGGGTTCTCACGCAGCAACTTTGCCAACTCCAAGCGTCTGCGTGCAGCCTCTTCACGCAAATCACGCAAGTACTGTGATGGGACAGTCATTGAGCAACCGTCACACTGAGCGGGTGCCGTTCCTCACTCACCGTGAGAATCACAGCACCTTTGTCACCTGTGGTGACCGTGCAACAATCGCTGACTTCCAGCATCTTGACGCACCAATTGAAATCGGCCTCAGTCAGACCAACCCCGATGCGACGATGCAGCACGCTTTTGTAACCTTGCTTCTCGCGTTGCAACCACCTACGCAGCTTGTGAACAACGTTCAACCTCAACATCAGGTTGTCATCCTTGAAGATCGTTTCAATCGGTCCCATCGGTTGCTCCTTGTGCTTCATCAAAATTGAGTTTGAGCCGGTCTTTTACCAACACATCGTAAGACCACTTCTTAGCCACTTCCCGAGACACACCAAGTTGCTTGGCAAGTTCTCTTTCGCTAATCTTGCCCACCCACTCTTTCAGCTTTTGCAATTGCTCTGCGGTTGGTTGCTTGGCTCGCCTGCCGGTGGTTTGCAGTTGTTCATCACCAACCTCACCCCACAGCCAACTACCATCAGCGTCAAGGGTCATGGTGATTCGGCTGTATTCCCGTATCGGCTTGCGGCACTTCTCAAACTTCAACACGCATTTCAGACCTTCTTGGCCTTCGTACCCACTGGCCCAACTCAGACCAATCACCCAATTGAGCGGGTCTTCAGGCTTCGAGTGACCACGTTGTGTGTGTTTGTCTTTACCGTCGTGATGGAGATAGATCACGCTCACACCACGAAGCCGCATCTTCCGTGCCCACGCAGTGAACACAAAGAAAGCTTCCTCTTCGTTGGTTCCGATGTTGGCTAAGGTGCTCCAATTGTCGAAGACCGCAACCTCGGCCTTGCACCGGTTAATCGCTTCCTCGTACCAAGCCAACCCCTGCTCGGTTGCCATGCTTGGCATGATGTTGTCAGGCTGTTCACAGCGGGCAACCATGTGAAAGTTGTCATTCTCTTCCGCTAACAACCTGAGCGATTCCTGCAAGTCACTGCCGTCCATCTCACCATCAAAATCAATCGTCCTGAAGGGCCGTGTTGCCTTGTAACAAAGGAACTCACTGCCGGTTGCCAACGCATTGAGCAGGCCGAGAATGAAGTTGGTTTTGCCAACACCACGGTACGCATGGACCTCACCCATTGATGGGTGGTGAAGCACTGGACTACCTGACTTGGTGACCTCTAACATCACCTCGTTGTCTTTGAACGTCTTCGCCGTGAACTCACGCGAGGTTGAGACAATGGCAGAAGGCAGTTGCAGGCTCGCCACATCACCGTTGGCTTCCTTCCAAAAGCGTGACTCTTCACAATCGCGCACATCGAAGACAACCGGCTTGACCGTCTTAACCAACCGGCCCCGCTCAAACACCGGCACCTCAATCACCCGGTCAAGGTATTTGGGTCTGCCATCGTAAAGACCCTCATTGGCAACCCACACAACCTTGATGGGGTGGTAAAACTTTTCAACCGATGTTGCTACGAAGTTGCGGAAACGCTCGGTGTCTTCCTCTGCCCACAAACTTCTTGCGATGCTTTCCCCATTGTGGTCACGATCTTCAAACCGGAAGAACTTTGGTTGGTGACCAACAACCGAATCAATCACCTCAAGGTCAACCATGACCTTCAGATGTGCAACAAACTCTTCCTCTGTACCAATGAACAACTCTGTGCCGGGGTCATCAGGGTTATCAATCAACTGCCTGACTTGATGCTCGGCAAACATTCGAGCCGCAGACCCATCCACCATGTACAGACCCGAGGCAGTGAATTGCTTCTGCCATTCTTCCTTTTGTTCGGCTGTGTAGAGCCGCGTTGGTGGTTGTTCGATCATTACTTCACACCTCGTACTTACTTGCAAAAACACAAAGGCCCCGGATTTCTCCGAGGCCATCAAGCCGTGCTATGAGTGCTGTGTTGCTTGGTTAAACTTTAACTATGCTCGCTGAGTAAATCCTTCAAACTTTGTGTTTTAACACACCTGCCGAATTATCCGCCTCAACTTCTGTGCTCTAAGCTTCGACATATTAGAAAAAAGACGCAAAGATGTCAAGGGCACTTGCCCAAGAGTAGTAACTAAAATGTACATACAAGTGGCTGGAAATGGTTTTAAACCACTTCCCGACCACCGGACGGTTGATGGGTGACCCTGCCTAGCCGAAGGCAGGTCACACCATCAGGGTGGCTGGCCATAAATGAAAGTATAGGGTTTCCAACCAGCCACACCCATCACCAAGACCCCGCAGCAGAGTACTTTATAATGCAAAGTGACTCAGGTGAGGGTGGAATCCCGAGCCAAGCGCACAGACACGCGAGGTCCGAAAAAGTCATCCCCGGCTGAGGCAGAGCCGGTGTCACCGGTTGTATTGACTTGTTGCGGCTGTAAGTGATTGTGTTGCAGGTACTTAGGAAGGCTTTCTAACAGGTTTCTAACTGTGGCGCGGGATTGGCCGAGGCCGTGTCAGCCGGGTCAATGAAAAGCCGCGTCAGGACGGCCTTTGCGGGCCCTTTCCCGCCTCGCCTTGAAGCCGAAAAGCCGGTGATGCTCCAAGACCTCGGCAAGCCATGTTTGTTCTCTAACCATCGGCTGAGGCCGTGTTGCACCGAGGTTATTCAGCAACGCTCTGATGCGCTCACGCTTACCGGCCTTGACCACTTTACGTGCGATCTTCATAGGCTCGCCAACTCTTGCTGCAACGCTTGTGCCCTGTCCATGCGCGTCTTCATCTCAGGATCACGCTCGATGCGTTCCAACATCTCACCGATGGCTTGGTTTGCGGCCTGTTCCTGCGTCTTCTTGGTCACCAACTGATACAGCGCAAGCTTCTCGCGGTACTCTTTGGCAACTAACATTGCGATTCCTCCGGTTGAAGTGACTGCCCAATCACCGCGATTCTGCCCGGTCTAGCGGTCGTTGTCGATGGCACCGAAGACCGGGGTCAACTTTGCAAACCAAATGAATAACCATTACCGCTCAGTACATGGTCACCGGCAAGACAGGTGTCAATACCCGGCTCACCATTTGCCAAGCATCGTCTATGAAGCTGTCGAGGGTGTTGTGGTCAGCGACCACACTCAACGCGGTCAGTCTGTCGAGTGCTTGTTGTCTTCTACGGAGGTCTGCACGCTCAGTGGTCAGCCGTGCAAACTCGGCCTGTGATGAGATGTTGCGCTGAAGGAGTTTCTGTTGCTCGGATGAAGCGCGGTAACGTGTGCGAGAATTGATGACAGCCATTTGAACACCTCCATGTGTTCGACTGGTTAGAGCCTTGGTGAGTGTGCAACCACCCATCGAGGCTCGGTTATTTTACAAGCGTGTTAACTGAGTTCACGTAGATCGCAAGTGCTATGGCACCTATTGGTATGGCGCACAGCAACGACACGATTAAGCCTGCACCAACTGCTTTGAAACCAAAACGCGCAAGATCAGTCACCGTCACATCAGTCCACTTTTCGTTGCTCATTGTTGTTCACCTCAGTTAGATTCCCACCACGGAATCTGTGTGTTGCTTACTTTCCAACCTTCGCTTCCAACAACCTCAATGGTGCAACCACGCTCTGTTGCAAAACCGCTTCGTAGTGTTCCTGTGTAACAACCTCATCGGTGTGGCCGAGCAGATCACGACCGGCTGTTGAACTGCCGGTGATTTCCTTCATAATGGTGCCCAACCCGCGTCTGCCTGCGTGAAATCCTTTCCACGTGAGGTCCGCTTTGTCGAGTACGGGGATGATCCGCAACCGGGCCGTGTTCTGAAGGTTCTTTTCAAACACCCAACCCCCATCACTCTTTGGACACTTGGCACGCCACAATAACAACAGAACCTTCACCGGCTTAATCAACGGAAAGTCTTTCTCTTTTTTCTTGCCCTTCAGAGTGACAACCACACCGTTGACCTTGTTACGGCGAATGTGCAGCCAATCGGCATCCACGTCACCCCATTGCAAGCCTTGAATCTCGCCGCGTCTGAGGCCAAAGAAATAGGCAAGGGCCATGATGAGTTGACATTCAACGCAATCAACCAACGCAGAGATGATGTTTTCGATTTCCTCAAGCGAGTAGTAACCTGTCACGCCCTTGGGAAGTTGTTTGCCGAGCACCTTGCAATCGTGCCATGGATTCGAGTCAATTTTGCCAACGTTGATGGCGTGGGTGAACAGGGCCGAGGCAAGGTTTTTGATGTTCTTCAGAGTGTACGGCCCGTAGGTTTTGGCAAGATGGGTGAGGAAGATTGAGCCGTGATGGGTGCGGTACTCACGCAATGTCATCTCCCCGAAGTGAGGCTTCAGGTTTTTGTTCCAAACTTGTTTGTAGCCCTGCACAGTGGATGGTTTGAAGTTGATGAAGTTGCCGTTGGCATCCTTCTCTTCGATGAAGGGCAGGAAGGTATCATCCCAAAATTTGACCACGGTGAGGTCTGAGGCAGGTGCCCCATCACTGCCGTTGATCTGGCGCATGTGATCCTCGGCCAACTCGCGCACAGCCGGTGCGCTCCTTGAGCCGTGGCCGGTGGTGCGGTCTTTCTCGCAGAGCAGGTGCCAAACTTGCTTGCGCTCACCATCGACGGTGGTACGATAAACAACATAGAACGCACCTGATTTTTCTTGGATGGAACCACGCTGATGACGCTTGCGAGGGACGTGTTTTTTCGACTCATGGTAGATCGCGGCTGCGTCCATTGCTTCCCCCTAACAACACCTAATCAACTAAGGGTCAGCGTACCAGAGTTAGAGAAAGTTAGAAAGATCACCGAGGTAACGTTGCTAAGTTGTTGATTATAAAGACGGAGAGGTGGCCGAGTGGTTGATGGCTCCGGTCTTGAAAACCGGCGTACCCGAAAGGGTACCGGGGGTTCGAATCCCTCCCTCTCCGCCAGTCCTTTAGTTATCTAGCACTTACGAGTCGGTGATACCTACACTTGATACGGTTTTCAAGGAAGGGGTCACCCGATGTACAACGGTTTAGCAAAAGGATCATTTCTTTCCGCCTCACACTCGTTTTCAACACCTTACAGTCGGACTCAGGGCCTCCAAGTCGGCCTGACGGCCTATCACTCGGCAGTTGTTGTGCTCCACTTTGTGCTCCATTTTCCGCGCAGCGCAGCGCGATCTGTCAGTCTTCCTCAGGGTGTTTCTATTAACACGCTGTCCTGCTGCTCTTAATAATGCTTTCGTGTCTAGCGAAGGTCATCATTCAGAGAGCGTGTCCGGGAACGTTGCGAAGGTCTACCCATTCCTGACACCTTGGCGATTGTGACCGATTGACGGTCAAGACTTACCGAGCTCGCGAACTCGCGCGCTTTCCTAGAGTAGCCGCCCCCGAATCAAATAATTCGCCCGCGGTAGTACACGGCGCGGCGCGGGACGCGAATCAGGTCGTAATCGAAATTGCCGTCCCGGACTACCTCTGGGCTGGAGTTCAGACCGGGATATTTGGCGAGCCAGTACTCCTCCATGTAGAGCGCATTCGGAGGCCAGTCTTCCCAGCGGAGCGGGTTCGGCGAATCGTAGCTAAGGTTCCTGCCGCCGAAATACCGCGACCACTTGTTGACGAAATTGATGACCCCGCGCGTGATGCGCTCGTTGGAAGATTCGTCGTTGGTGGCGGTGGCGTCGTGCACCACTTGCGCCTCGCCGGCCGCTGCGCATCTCCATCCCGCCATCCGGACACGCAGACAGTAATCGGCCTCTTCCTGATGCCCGATTGAGGTATCGAAAGGTCCCACCTCAGCCATGCAAGCGCGCCGCAGAACCCAGCAGAATCCCGCCGCCCACATGACTTCGGTGTAGCTGCCGCGGTCGATCGGGGCTGCGCCTGTGTTCGGAAAAACGATTCCCAGTTCGCTGCCACGGTCGAGATACGAGCAGAGGATGTCGTCCCAGCCGGGGGTGCAGAACATCACGTCATTATCGGAATAGGCGATGCAATCGGTTTCCGCCAACTCGAACAGCCGGGATACGGCGCCCGCGTAGCCGACGTTCGCATCGAGCAAAATCGGCACGAAGCGCCGGTCCATCCGGGAGAATTCCGCGATGACATCGCGGGTCGACGGGTCGGGACCTGGATTATCGATGATGAAGCAGCGCCAATCGGTTTGGGCCGTGTCGCGAAGCGTGGAGAGTGTGCGTGCCAGTTTGAGTGATGCACCGTAGCTGGCGATTCCAATATCGAGTCTGCGACTCATGCGGGTTTCCTCCACCAGTTGGAGCTTTCCTGTTGCATGCCGAGCGAGGTCATCAGCGGCGTCCACTCCTTTTCGTAGCGATCATTGCGTTCGAGATGGCAGGGAATCGAGCCGTCGGGCCCGGAGCCGATGGCGAACGCGTTCTGGGCCATGAAGAAGCCGCCGTGCGCGAGAATGTCCCGGATGACGCGGCTCCATGCCGCCACGTCGGTGACATGCTCGAGAAAATCGAGCGAGACCACGGCGTCGAAGCGTCCCGCGGCGAGCAGGGGGCTCGGATCCCATCCTTGTGTCTCATGGCGGGCCGGGGGATTGGCGTCCAGGTTTTTTCGGAAACGGAAATCGGCGAAGGCCGCGGTCCTGCTACCCGCCAGATCGTGGTACGCAGCCTCCAGGCCGCGGCGGCGGAGGCTGAGCGAGAGGTCGCCGATTCCATCGCCGAGGCATAACACGCGTCGCGCGCCGCCAGCACGCAGCCGCTCCGCGACGCCTTCGCACAGGCCCGCATAATTGAATCCGGCGTCACAGTGGTACGCCGAGAGTTCCCAGATATAGGCTTCCGTCTTGCGATACCAGTCGAGCAGCCTCTCGTCATCCTGGGGATTCGCCGTGCGAAAATCGGCTGCTACGGCGGCGTGCGCGGGATGAAAACCTTGTGCCAACCGGGCGAAACATTCGTCTTCGCGGAGTCCCAGGAATAGCCCGATCTCGCGGGCCCGTTCGGCCTGATCGGGCGACGATTTTCCAGCCCAATCCTCGCGACATTTCTGGACGCCTTCGGGAAGCGTGCTGCGCCAGTGCGAGCCGCAATACGTCGTATCCAGCGGCCTTGGCGCGAGCCCGGGGAACGAATCGTGAGGAACGGGTTCGGCGGTGACTCCGAGCTGGCAGGCCAACTCGTACCGGCTGATCCTCGCGGGATTCCCGAGATGGACGATCTGCCGCGATGGGCGGCGCTCCACGAGATCCCACAGCAGCTCTGCCGCATCGCGGGCGAAAAGCGGCGAGAACCATCGATCCGCAACCTGGCGCGGCTGTCCCCCCGATAGTATCGACTCTACCGGATTCCGCCGGCACAAGTGCGGCAACGGGCGCACGCCGAGGACAAACGTCGGCCGGACTATGGTCCAATTGGCTGCGCTTTGGCTCACGATCCCCTCGGCCTCAAGTTTCTGAAGTCCGTATTGGTTCAGAGGCTTGCATGGCGATTGCGGAGAGTACGGGGGCGCCTCGCCGGAAAATACTCCCTGGCTGCTCACATGGATGTAATGGCCGCCGGATTGCGCGCACCAGGAGGCAATCGCACCGGGCGCATCGACGTTGATGCCGCGGGCGGCGGTGGGGTCGGCCTCAACGGTGTCAGTATTGTTCTGGCCCGCAAGATTGACGATCACCTCGGGACGGTTGGTATCGAGAAGCGCCCTGCGGCTGTCCGCGCTCGTCAGATCGCACCCGAGGTGCAGATCGTCCGCGTATGCCCGGCAATATTGCGGCTCGATTCCATATGGAACGCACAGCCGCATGTGCTGGCCCATGATTCCAGAAGCGCCGAGTATAAGCACCCTCATCGGTCACCAGTTCAGCGAATACGTTCCAAGCGGAGGGGGCCCGCATGCTTCAGCTTGAGGTACGCCGGAACTTCGGGAAGATCGCCCTGCACCATGTGCCGATAACAGTCTTCGCGCTCGTTGTTGGGATCAGTGGTGTTGTACCAGCGATACTTCATGAGGCGGTCGGACCGGCGCATGTATCCCAGGTGAAACAGTCGCGCTTCCGCAGGTGTTGAACACGGCCGAAGCCCGGCGGGGACGCTTCCGCAATGAAATTGTCCGCCGTTGCCGGTAACCGGGAAACGCGCCCCTGTGTGCAGGCGAAAAATGGAAGGCCGACAGAACGATCCGTACACGCCATCGAGCCGCACTGTAAGCGGGGAATTCCACAGAAAGACGATTCGCAGGGAGAAACAGTCTCCCATCCCGTCCTGCAGTTGCGTTCTGATAATGTCAAAACCAGTGCGCTCCAGGATTTCATCGCCATCGATGCACATGCACCAGTCGGCACCCGTGGATTCGACTTCGCCCAGCAGGTAATTCTTGTCGCGGGCTTCGTCCAGTCCACGGAAGGGCGAAGGAATCACTCGAACCCGGTCGCTCACGGAACGGCAGATTTCCGGCGTACCGTCCTCGGAGTGATCGTCGAGGATGAGAACTCGGTCGCAGACGGGGAGGATCGAGGCTACCGCCGCGCGGCACCACGCGCTCTCGTTGCGCACACGCATCATGCCGGTGGCGCGAATCATGTGCCCCCCCATTTCTCGCGGAACAACGCCCAGTTGCGCTCAAAGCTGCGGCCCTGGGTGGGATCGCCACGGAAACTGCTGCGGAGGAAGGCGTGATCGACGAAACAGAAATCGTAGACACCGACCTTCATCCCAGCCAGGTTCACCCGGTGACAGTAGTCGCGGTCTTCGACGCCATAGTCGAGGCAGTACCGCTCATCGAGCAGGCCGATCCCTTGCCGGGCGCCGCGCCGGATCCACACACAGACGAAGGCCACGTGCGGTTCGTGGCGCAGACCCGCACCCGACGGCTGCTGCGCGGGGTTGCCGGCGATGTTGGTCACGGCGGAGATGACCGCATACTCCGCGTTTTCGTCGCCGGTCTTTGCGAGCGCGCTGAATCCGCCACGGGTAAAAAGCAGAGCGTCGTCGTTCAACAGGATGAAATCGCCGGTCGCGGCCTCGATGCCGAGATTTGCGTTTCGCGCAAAGACGAACGGTTTGGCGCCCTCGACCCAGCGGATGCCGGGCAACCGCGCCTCGGCGGCGGCGCGCGCTCCGTCGTCGACTACGATCACTCTCTCGCGTGGCAGATCGGGCTCATTGGCCAGCACGGCGCGCACGCAAGGGACCAGGTTGGCCGCGTCGCGGCTGAGGATCACCACGGAAAAGCCGCTCACTTCACTGCCTCCAGCACAATGGTCAGGCGCTCGCCGTCGATGCTGTCCTGCGCGGACTCGAAGACGACGCGAAACGCGGCCGATATTCCATACCCCTCGGCAAACCGCTCGCGGTAAGGATTTCCCGCTTCAAAATAAAGAAAGGTGCGTCGGTTCCAGAAGCTGACATGAGTCGGGTCCTGAAAAGCACCCGATCCCGCGGTGGTGGGAACGGCAATCTCGATCCGTCCGTAAGGTTGCAGGATGCGCCAGGCTTCGTTCATGGTGTGGACCCGATCGGGTAAGTGCTCGATGATGTCGTGCGCGCGGATGTATTCGACGCTGGAATCTGCCCAAGGCCAGGCAAAGCGCAGGTCGGCAATCTGGTCGGGGTGACCGGCGCGATCCACGTTCCACATGCCGGGGATCAGGGCGTCGGCGCATCCCAGATTCAGCCTCGGCAGCGGCGGCTCGAAACGATAGAAATGGAAATCGGCGCCCATGAGCCATCGGATGTCCGACTCTGGATGGGCCTGCCAGTATTCGTCGCCAATCGTTTTGGGACTTCCGTTCTCAGCGTGCAAAAGCGCGACTTGTAGATTCGTATCCGAGAGCGCCAGCATTTTGCCGCCCGCCGCGTTCCAGATAAAGTGGTTGTCCTCGCCGACATCCACATCCGGAAACCGGTTACGCTCCCAAAACTCGCGTCGATAGCACATAGAGGTGCCGGCCACCCAGAAGCGAACCTCCGGAGGGTGCCGGTAAAGCCACGCCAGGCCCGAGCGCAGATCGTAGAAATAAAGAGGATTCAGGCCGCACAGGTCGGCCTTTTCATCGAGCAGAGCACTCGCCATCGTCCGGATGCGCCCGGACCCCTGCCAGTCGTCATCGTCCCAGTGCAAGAGAATCTCGCCGCGCGCCATCGCGCAGCCCAAGTTGCGTTTTGCCCCGACCGACATCTCGCCGGCCGTGCGAATGTAGCGAAAGCGGTCGTCCTGCGGCACTAGATCCTCGACACGGTCCGTGCCGTCGTCGAGAATGACCATCTCCTTGGGGTCGTAGTCTTGTCGAAGGAACATCTGAATCGCGAGCGGAATGAACCGCCGCCGGTTGTGCGTGGGCATGATGCAGGAAACCAACGGGCGATGGCCGTTCGACTCGACGTGCAAGGGCCGTGGAGCGAGAGTCTGCCGAGCGTCCGCTCGAGGCGGGGGGGCGCTCTTGGATACTCTATCTGCCACCAGCATCGATTTCCCGCCGGAGTACCTCTGCCAATCGTCTCTGAGAATCGCTTTCACTTCTTCCGTGCCGGCAGCTGACCAATATGCACCACCCGGATTAAAGGTTGTGGTGTTGCATTCGTGTAGAACGGCCACGACCAGCGACTCGTCGCTGACCTGCGCCATCCGAACCTGCCCTGCGTTCCAAAGGAACTGGCGGTCTTCCGCCACATCAACATCCGCGAAATAGTTGCGCTCCCAAAAAGTGCGCCGATAACAGAGGGAAGTTCCTACCGCATAAAACGAGCTCTCCGTAATCGGGCAGCGGTAACGCCATGCGCGACCTGCTTGCGCATCCACCACCAGAATTGAACCGAGGCCGCACACATCGGCGTTCTCATGCTCCAGCGTCTCTACCTGAGCCCGGATGCGAGCGGGGGATTGCCAGTCGTCATCATCCCAATGGGCGATGATGTCTCCGCGTGCTTGCTGGCACGCCAGATTGCGTTTGGCTCCGATGGTCAGCCGCTCAGCGAGACGGATGTATCGCAACCGCGGATCCGGCGGCAGCAGGTGGTCAATGGCCTCCGATCCATCATCGATAACCACTAATTCCCGCGCCGGATAGTCCTGCCGCAAGAAGTACTCCACTGCCCAGCGGACAAATTCGGGGCGGTCGCGCGTGGGCATGATGCAGGTAACCAGAGTCGTTGGATCCGGCGGCGGCACTACTTGGGACGTAGAGGAGCGAGCTGCGACAGTTCCTATCTGTTGCTCAACGATGGCGCTCGCTTGGCGAACAACCTCTGAGGCGTCCTCTTGGCGCTTGGGACCGGCTGGCGTGGCTTTGAGGGGGCGCTCTCGCTCAAAGAAGCTCCAGTCGGCACCCACGATTCGGCGGACCTCGTGTAGCGGAAACGGGTGCGCATACGGACTTTCGGGAATTGGAACGAACGTTACGCGCAGACCGGTCTCGGAAACCGCCCGCCGTTTCGCGGTCTCAGCGCGGCGGACGAAACTGAGGTCTTCGCGAAAGTCGGTGTCGGGGAACCGGTGTTGCTCCCAAAGCGATCGGCGATACAGGAGCGAGCGGCCATCGACGTGGAAACCGGCGTGCTGAGGATAGTGCAAGTTCGCTGCTTCGCTGGCGTCCAAGTCGCAGAGCAAGGTGGAGCTTTCGCCACACAAGTCACAAGCCTCCGATAGCAGCGCGGAGACGAGAGCGGGCAGTCGGCGAGGCAAATGCCAGTCGTTTTCCTCCCAGTGCGCGATGAGCTCGCCTGCGCTCTCGGCACAGCCGAGATTGCGTGCCTCCCCCATCGATGTTTCCGGCCCAGTCCCCACGTATCGGTAACGACTGTCGCGCGGGAGCAGGTCCGCCAGGGTTCCGCTTCGGTCGACCAGGATCAACTCTTTCGGTTCGTACTCTTGGGCGCGAAACAGATCCACCGCAATCGCGGCTGCCGCCGAATCGTGAGCCACCAAGATGCAAGACACCAGGGGAGGATCTTTGGTGAGAGCGCGGCTGGATTCCTGGGCCGCCTGAGCAACGGCAGGTGGGTGCGCTTCCGCGAGCCCGTAAGACTTCGCGTCGCGGCCCAGTATCGCGCGCAAATCGTCTGGGTCATAAGCAGTTCGTGCAAGTTCGCGCGGCGGCGGTCGGAAGCAGACAGCCGATACGGGACCGGCTACGCGGGCAATTCGCGCACGGTCGAAAGTGATTACCTCGCTGTCTGGCTCGCTGCCAAAGGGATTTCGCTCCCACCAACTCCGCCGCCAGGCCACACAACCGGCTGGAATGGAACTGCGTTTCGTCCCCTTCCACCGGACTTCCCAAGCGCGCCCCTCGAAATCGCAAAACCGAAGGCTTTCAGGAGCGGCGACCTGCACACCGCTATGGACCAACGGATCGGTGAGCAGGGAGATGTGGTGGGGCGCGTACCACCAGTGCTCGCCGCAGTCCACCATGATGTCGCCCCGCGCTTGGCGGCAGGCAAAATTGCGGAGTTCAGCGGGGGACAGGCGGGACCCGAGTTGCACATAGCGGACGCGTGGATCGGGGGAGACGAAATCTACACTCTGATTGCTGTCGTCGATAAGGATCAGCTCGACAGCCTTGTAATCCTGGCGAAGAAGACTCCCGATCGTCTGCGAAGCAGCCGACGCGGAGAGCCGGCCGCGGAGAATACAGGAGACCAGAAGGTTGCGGGCCATCTTCTTGATGAACCAATCTGCAATTACCGCCTGCGACTGAGCCGGTACAGCCGAGTCTGTGTAGCGAGTAGGAGATCGCCGTCGCCGATCAACGCGGGCGCAGCCGCGAGTTGTTCCCCCGTAAAGCGATACAGGACTCGCCGCTGGCCTTGGGCGTCCCAGGCCGTGAGCGAATCGCCTTCGCTGACCAGGAGCAAGTCGTCGTAGGTCGCGGCCGCTCCAGCAATCTGGCCTTCGGTCGCGCGCATCCAATTCAGCTTGCCGTCGGGCGCGATGCTGAGGATCTGGCGCCCGGCAAGCAGATAAGCGGTATGGTCGTATCCGACCACCACGGGGAGACCGGAAAGCTCAACGCCGGGCGGCAAATCGAAAGAATACACCAACTCTCCCTGAGGAGTCACGAGCCACAGCGACTGGCGGCCGGGCCGAGCCACAGTCAAATAAATGTTGCCCGCCTCGTCCAACGCGATCTCAACGGGACTGAAGTCTCCGGTAAAAGCACGAAGGAGGTCCATGTTCCAGTTCGCGAGGAAAATCCGGTCCCGCGTTGCCAGCATCACCTCCTCATCGGTGAGAGCCGCCTTCAGGCCGCGAGTCGCGGCCTTGAGGTCGTTGACAGGTTGCGGGCCGCCCTCCTGATCCCAGTTCCTGGGGGCGGCAGGATCTCCCAGATTCAGTACTTCGATGCTCGATTCTTCGGGCGGCGGGCCATGCGGATCAACGTCCCGCTTGACTCCGACGGCTAGCAACAGACGATCATGGCGAGCCAGCAGCGGGCGTTCGTACTGGCCTCCATAATTGAGAGAGACATCGAAAACGCGCTTACCGTTGCTGAGGTTGTAACCCGTAATCAGACCGGCGACATTGGCCCCGAAGAACATGGTGTGCGCCGGATCCAGAAAGAGCTCGCTGGCACCCAGTGGGCCGCTGGCTACGGTCCGGCCGTCTGTATCCAGCAGCATCCAGAGGCTTGGGCCATGGACGACGATTCGGTCTCCCGCCGCAAGCACGGCCGAAGGATAAAGACCGTCCCGCAACTCTGCCTTCCAGCGAACGTCCATCACGGCGTTCGGAGAGACATCCAGAGACCCGCCGGCCCTGGAGTTGCGACGATCATTCACATACCGGCGCAGAACCACTGGCGGACCCGGCTGGGCCTTCTGCATGGACAGGGCTTTCCGCACCGGCTGAATCGGCCGCGGCGGTGTTGCAGGCGTCACCGGTGTAGGGTCCCAATAACGGGTGAAGACATCGGTCATCTTGGTTTCCTTCGCTCGCTGACCTGTTTTGCCCGAGCTCTTTTCCTGTGCGGGAAGCGCACACACCAGGACCAACGCCACAGCCAGCGACGCCCACGCGCTAAAAGATGACGGGCGGCGGTACTCCTGCATCCATCACCCCTTGTACTATAGGCGCAAATGAGGCCCCAACAAAAAAGTCTGGCGCTCCCGGGGGTGATGTCTCCGTCAGCCCCAGGAGTTCAATGCATCGAGTCCAGATTCGTGCTGACACTGCCGTCGCTGCACCGGCAAGAGTTCCGGCTGGGACCGGTGCCACCGCGAGCGCAAGCGCTCCCGGAACGCGAATATTCAAAGTCGGGGGGCCAGCCGGAGCCGGACTCCAGCCAGCCGGCGGAGTCCAAGTCTCGAGTGGCCCGGCTGCGGAGAAGGTGACCCGAAGATGCGGCGGGGCGGTGTTGATCAGGTCGGTAGCGCCGGTCGGAGAGTCGTCCCCCGTTCCCGCAGTGTAAAAGCAGGGAATGAAATGTACAAGACAGCGGTCAAACGACGGCACCTCCGCGCGAGCGCCCGCCGAAACCTGAAAGTTGGCCACGCGCCGGAAACAGAGCTGGTTTGTGAAGTAGTTGGTCTCGAGTAGAGTGAAAACCTTAGTGCGAAATGCCTGCCGATCTGCCGCCGTCAATGTCGCCGGTAAATTCGTAAAATCCACCAGGATTTTAAGCAGCACGGACAGCATCCCGTCAATCCTGCCGCCGCCCCCACCCGCTATTTTGCTCGGCAAGACCTGGTTGCTGTATCTGTCATCACCGAATATCCAGAGAACGGCGTCGAACAGCGTGTTTCCCCCGATGTGTGCACGGTAATTCCATGCCACCGGCCAGTTCACAAAGTTGCGGTACCGATAAACGGCTGGCGCGGCGTCGCGAGGATAGTGCGGAATAAAGTAGTTGTTCTCGGGTGGATGCTGGATCTTAAAGTCTACCGTTGCCAGGGCCGGAACCAGCCGCAGCCATTCCGCGGAATGCCACAGGTATCTCGCGCGGATAAACCAGTTGCCGTGCATCAAACCCTTACCATTTGCCTCTTTTTCGTGAATGTAGGGCGTTCCTAACAGGTTCTTGACGCTCGCGTTCGGGCTGTGGGTGCTGTCTTCGATATACTCGTCAGCCAGGCTGCCGCAGTGACCAAATTCGTGGGCTGCAGCCAATCCTCTGCCGGTCGTGCCTACCCCCCAGGCGTCATTGACTGGGGGCGGACCCGAATCCTGGATTACGCAGTTTTGTCGAAGCCCGCCCGTGCCGTCCACTTCTCCCATAGAAGATCTTCCGGCGGACGGCAGGATCGTGATATACCAGTGCGCCCAGGCTTTCTTCAGGTGCTGATAGATGCTGACGATCTGAATCTGTAAAGGAGGCTTCGGCGGAGTTCGCGGCATGATCCAAGCAGGCGCATTGTTCGCCGGCATGGTGCCGTCGTGCCCGTTCCATCGAGCTGAAACATTGTCGCAGAAGAGTTTGATCCAGGCGTCCTGCGGCATCCCCGGGGAAGCCACCGTCGTAAAGTCAAACGAGCAGCGGTGATACCGGATGACGGCCGCAATCTCTTCTTCGGTTGCGCTATCTACATCCGAGCACCGAAGCAACGCCATATCGAATCGGCCAATCTGATCCTTCTGGGAAGCAGCCGGGTAGGATGCCGCCCACTCGTTGTGCTTCAGCGGGCCCGGCACCTGATTGGCATCGTTGTACGAAGTCATGAAGTGTTGCCAGTAAAAAGGCTGGATGGCAAATAGGCCTTTCTTGTCGGGGGTGGGTCGTACAAAGATGCCTGGACGCGGAGCCGCATAGGGTGTGCCGAAGTTCGTGCCTGCCGCTAGCCCGTTGGGAGCGGCAGTGGCGTCGACCCAGCGCACGGCGGCGCGAGCTCCCACCACTGGAGCTGTATCCGGCGTTCGAGCGTCAAAGGCGTCGAACATATTGCCATTGGCCAACACCAGCCGCGTCCAGTCCGGATAATCGTGGATGTAGAACTTCTTGGCCGCGGCTCCGCCGTATTTGTCGGCCGTGATCATGGTGAAATCGGACCAGGGATAGGCCTGATCCACAACTACGCCAGCGCCGCTCTTCCAAACGCCCTCGGGGTCCTTGATGTCGCCGCCGAGATTGGCGAAGCGGTGATGGTAGACGGTCACGCGATCGGCCGCGTTCAGCGGCAGGACAGCCATTGTGTTATCCGTCAGAACGATGTCGTCCAGGCAAAACCTCAGTGCCGCGCCTACGTTGACTGCGGCCGTTATGTTGCCCGTGGTCAGTTCGCCAAAAAACTTATCTCCCCCGCCCGCATTGCGCGTGTAATAGTTTTTCGACTTCCATAGCTTTGGCAGGCGGTAATGCCGCAACCTCTGTGGGCCGGGATCCGGATCCGGATTGACATGGATGATGTTCCGGGTGTTTTCATCGACGGAGTATATGAAGGTCTGCTCGTCGGGGAACTGGAACCGGATACCCAGCTTGGTCCCCAGGAAATCATCCATATTGCTGAGGTTGTCCTTGCGTGCCAGAAACCAGGGGAGGCATTGCACCCGGTTCGTATTGTCCTTGACCGTCCAGTTGCTCTTGACGTAGCCGAAGTCGGGGCTGTTGAGATCGGCCAGAGCGGGATCAGGCGCTCCGGGATCCGGCTTGGTGCGGAAACCCTCCAGAATAAGCGGCGGCACGGTCACCTTGGCGCGATGTCCGCCGGCGCCTCCGGCTCGCGGCGCCGGGCCGAACCGGCGATCGAAGAACTCGTAGCGCAAGAACAGCCACAAGGGCTTCAGCACGATTTTGATGGGGCTGGCTTCGGTGCCGATGTCCTTCCAATCCTTGAGGTCGGCAATGTCCTTGTGACTGATAGTCCCGTCGGCGTCCTTCCACGTACCCTGATCGGCCGGAATGGCCGGTGCCGAATCCAGGTCGATCTGCTTCAGTTTGCATTTCCGCGGGAGACTGAAGAACCGATACTCGGGACCCGGGGGGGAAGGCACCTTGGCGGCGTTGGCGGGATCGGGATTGTCCGTACAAATTTTGGCCACTGCGGGTTTGCTGCGGTCGCAAACGATGTACTGCGTGTACGTCGTCGTGTCAAACCTGAGAGTGAACGTTTTCCATTGCGGCCAGGTTGCGATGGTGACTGTGGCCCGCTCGACCTGCGTCGCCGTAAATCGCAGCAAGCCTTTGTCTTCGGTCTTACCCTCGTATCGTTTAGTCGCATCACCCCCATATTCCACGACGACGTCCACGCCCTTGGGGAAGTCGATGATGTCGTTTTCCGGGTCTTTAAATTGCAGTTGCAAGAATACTTCGGGGACTGCCGGCTTGAGGCGGTTGTGAGTATTGGTATCGTAGCCGGTTTTGAGCGCGCTGTAGGTCAATGGAGGTTCAGCCTTGGTGAGACTCCAAAATAGCGGTTAACAATTCGGGAGTGGTGTCGCCGGTCTCCTCCTGGCCATTATGCCGCTGGAATCGACGAATCGCCGCGCGAGTTTCGTCGTCCAGCGAGCCCGTCGCCTCGCCCTTGTAGTATCCAAGGTTCTTCAGCCGCGCTTGTAAACCACTGGCGAAGTCCCCCGGGTTCATGTATCCCAGGTCGAATTCGTATTCTTCGTTTGTCGAGGGAATCTTCAGGGTCGCCTTTTTGGCCGCAGGAGAGATAACTTCCGCGAGTTCGCCTTCCTCGTCGGTGACTCCTCTCATTTTCGCCCCGTCCACTGTGAGGGTGTACGGCTCGCCGACTCGCGGGGATCCGTCTAAATCACTCAGCCGGAAACGAAGCTTTACGGGCACGCCCTTCATGCGGAAGGTGTGCGCTTGGCCTGTACCTCCGGTGCCCTCCTTCACTCGGATGTCGGGGATGAACACCTGATCTCCCGCCATCAGAACGTTGGGATCTTTGCGGGTCCGCCGCAGAGCTTCGTTCTTGGGATGATCCCAGATCGAATACCAGAAAAAACCGTACTGGTTGGCGATCGTGTTCATGCAATCGCCCTGCTTCACGAGGTGAATCGGCATAGGATCTAACCTTCAGATTCGCTCCCAGGCATCTTCGTCGAGGTCAAGATAAGCGATGGAGGCCGTGCCGTGAGAAATCCCGTCAAAACGTACGCGTCCTGATTTGGGCGTTCTGCCCTCGGACTTGGAGCCGTCGGCCAAAGTGACCCGATACCGCTGGCCGCTTACCGGGTTCCCTTCCATATCTAAAAGACAGAACTCCACCCACGTCTTGTCCTGGGGGCAGGGCTGAACGTCGGGCGGCGGTCCCGGGCCGTCGGACTGCTTATTCACCGCCTGGCGCGCATCGTTCGGGGAGATGCCATCAACAGCTTGGGAGTTCGGTGTCATTGGTCCATCGGGTACCGCCATCTACTTCTCCTTCCCAGCTCCAGCCTTTTCGAGGTGGCGAATGGCGGCATCCTCCAGTGCCCGGAGCCGCGCGCGGGAATTATGATAGTCCCGGCTAGCGAGGATTTTACAAGCCCAGGGAGAATTATCTGCTAAACGCGGGCCGAGCAGGAAAACGACATGCGCGTATTTCCGGATGTCGGTGCCGTCCTGGAGGCCGTGGCCGCGAGCTTCTCGAACGGCACCGGTTACGAGTTCAGTCAGTGTAACCGGTCCCAGCCGATCGGTTGGACCGGGATAAGCCTCTCGCAGATAGTCGCAGATCCATCGGCATAGCTGCGCGTTGTGCAGAGCCCGAATCTGCTCTTCTCTAATGACCAGTTCAGGCATATCACCACCACGGCCCAAAAGTATATACCACTCGGTGCGGTTTGGACGGAGCCATGCTCAGGGAGGGTGGTGCCTCAGTTTGAAATTCCATCGCCTGTAACGGTGGCGCGGCGTGTGGCATACTCAGTTCGTGGCCAAACGTCCGCGCGATCCCGTCCAGCTTCAACTGCGTCTCCATCAGCCGGCCCGGAATGCGATGTTTCAGCGTTATGCCATCCAGAAACTCCTTCGCGATCAACGCTTCGCCGTACTGGTCGTCAATTTCGTAAATCGTGCAGATGTCGGGATCGTTCAGGGCAGAAGCAGCCTTGCCTTCGCGCAGAAAGCGGCTGAGTGCCTGCGGGTCTTTGGCTACCTCGTCAGTCACGAACTTGAGGGCCAAAAAGCGACTGAGTTTAAATATCCTCTCCCTTGTACACCACACCCATGCCGCCATCGCCAAGTTTTTCGATGATGCGGTAGTGCGAGATGGTCTTGCCAATCAATGGAGTGGCCGCTCCGTGAGTGACCATGTTAGTGAGCCAAACTGCGTCAAGTCAATGCAGCGCGGACAAGAGTCATTTCAACCCGCCACTCAATTGACCAGCAGGACGGCAAGCGGATGCGACCGCCAAGGTTCCACCGATGTTCTTCCTTCCTGAAGCCCAGCAGGTAGTTTATGACGACGCCCGTTTCAAGGCGCTCGAAGACCGCTCCCACGTTCTGAACGCCGCCGTGCTGCAAACGCAAGGCAGTGTACCGGGACTGGAGCCGCAGGTTCGGCACGCTCTCGCGCAGGTGAATCCCGATCTTGCGGTGATCGATTTCACGAGCTTCAGCGCGCAAGTGGATGGAAATTTTTCCCAGAACACCATGCTCGCCCGACTCACGTCACTGTTCGGATTACTGGCACTGGTACTTGCGTCGGTAGGACTGTATGGCGTGACCGCGTACTCGGTGGAACGGCGTACCAGCGAGATCGGGATCCGCATGGCGCTCGGTGCAGACCGGATGAATGTTCTCCGACTGGTGCTGCGGGGAGCGCTCGTGCAGATTGGAGTCGGACTGGCGATCGGCATTCCAGCGAGCGTTCTGGCGGGATATGCGATGACAACGCAATTGTTCGGAGTGAAACCCTACGCACCGGGTATTTTGTTGGTGACGACTGGTGTACTGGGCCTGGCAGCTATGGTTGCCACTTTGCTGCCCGGTCGCAAGGCAGCAACCCTGGAACCGATTCGCGCGCTGCGGACGGAGTGATTGGTTCGGCGCTAACCAAACCGGGACGTAAAGCGACCCGAGTATCCAAAGGACCTCGGCCGAGCGAAATCGAGAGATACCACAATTGAGTTCGTACCGCGGTTATCGACTCATTAAGGTGCCATTTCTGTTGAAGCTGGGTTCTCGCGGCTCCGATTACTACCGCATTGCCGACAACACACCCAGAATCGTCGCATCCACAAGCCATTCTTTCTAATCACCTTACATTTTCGATGATCCACTCAGTGCGACTTCACCCCTGAAAGTGACTTTTTGACCGCTGCACCTGTCATCGGCGGCCACTTGGGAGTACACTCCGCTGTAAGAAATAATAGAAGAGTGCAAGTGACAAAAAATGAACAGCCGAAAAGCAAGCGCCGCGGCCGACCGCGAACTCACCCCACCTTACGCCCGCTACCTTGTTCCGCTGATCCGTCCATTTCCGAACTTTGATCTATTTTTCGTAAAATCACTGCGTCAACGAGCTGTTCGGAGGCTACAACTCCATCCAGGAGATCGCGTTATCGACGCTGGGTGCGGACCGGGTGGCAGTTTCCCGTTTCTGGTTGACGCAGTGACACAATCTGGTGTGGTTGTTGGGGTAGAGATCAGCCCCGACATGGGGTTGACCGCAAAAAAGAGAGTCGAAAAGAATGGCTGGACGAATGTCGAAGTGATAGTGGGAGATGCGAAGAAAGTTGAATTGCAAGGCACTTTCGACGCGTTGTTGTTGCTTGGCGCCCCTGATGTCTACGCATCTCCCGCGGCGTTAGCCAATCTTGCCCCATATTTGAAACGCGATGCGCGGATTGTTGCCTTCGGAGCCAAGCTTTCCCATCGCGGCTTGGGAAAGGCGTTCAACTCAATCTTTCGTTTGCTGTTTTCGAAAGCCACCTTCTCCTCGACTCCCCAACTGGACTATGAGCCGTGGAAAACGCTTGAGAGCTGCGTTGGTGCGCTTGCGGTCGAAGAACTCTTCTTTGGCTGGATGTTCATGGCCTGGAGCCTGAGAACACGGGAATGATCGGGTCATACACAGCCGGGCAACAAATCTCCATTACCGACAACTCTTTCAAGTGGCGAGTTACGGGCAACTCTTCCTAATCTTGTAAAGGAAGGGTTGCTGACCACTCATCCAGAACCGCCCCAGGTGTTTCAACACTATCTACCTCATCGCGGATTCGATGTCCTCAGCCGAATAGGGAACTCCCGGGGTCAGCAGCTCTGCGCCATCCCTAGTAATGAGGTACATGTCTTCCAGGAAAAATCCCTGGCCATCGATCGAGGCGATCGGCTCAAAGTTGATCGTCGTTCCCAGCCTGAGTGGCCCCACCGGGCGACCGGCCATCAGGTTCGTCGTATGCACTTGCCAGTACGGAACATTCTTGCGATCTGACCAGGAATCGATCGCGTGCTGCGCAAGCGGAGTCTTTGCGGATGCTCGATGACGAAGCAGTTCTGCACGCCAGGCGTCGAAGACCTGGTCGACAGTGGCCCCGTCGTGCAGCCCGAGGACACCAGCATGATATGCCGCTACGAATATCTGCCAGGTCTCTCTCTGATCTTCGTCATAGTGGCCGGAGACCGGAACTGTCCGCCCCAAATCTCCTATGTAGTGGTCCTGTTCGCATCCCACATCAAGGCGCACCAGGTCGCCGGAGCGCATATTTTGGTTCAGGTGATCGTAACGCGCGAGGGATGTAAAAGGCCGCGGGAAGACCGCATTGTCTCCTGCCATTGCCCACGGCCAGAAAGAGGAACCATGCGCGCCCACGCTCCAGCATGTGTTTTCGACCACCGCTTCGACGCTCCGTTGTGACACGCCTGGTCGAATGGCACGCATTCCGGCCATTACGGCAGCCACAGTCGCCTTCGCAGCCGAGCGCAGAGCAGCAGTCTCCTCCGCACTCTGAACCGCCATAAGGGCCTCGATTCGTTCCCCCGACTCTTTGGCTTCAAAGGCGGGCCATCTTTGCAGGATAATCTGCAGCCAGGTCGGAGCCTCCGGCGACTTCGGGCTGAGAAGGTTGGCTGGCAGTTCAGCGAATGTCGACAGATCGTCGCCATAGTACAGGGGCTCCGCCTCGCCGGCGTGTGAGGCTAGAAACCCTTCCAATTCGGACCAGTCAACGACATGTTCCATCCCCAAGCGTTTTGTCGCTTCCGGTCCGGGCTGAATTTCCGGCTGTAGACCGATTCTCAAAAACGGTGGTTTGGACGGCAAGAAAAGCCAACTTTCGCCCGATCTTCCGTCGATGGCGAGCACGGCCCCCACCGTGTTCCCCAAGCCCGTGAAGTAATAGAAGAAAGGGTCCTGGCGGAAACCATCAGCGGTGAGATCTAGCTCGGAACTGGCGTGAAACAAAAGAATCCCGTCGCGGAACGCAGCGGCGGCTCGCTGCCGGCGCTCGTGTACAACCGTGTTTTGAGATGTCGCCGTGCATGTAAAACCGATGAGAACAATTGTCAGAATCAATCCAGGAAGTCGCATGGCCGAATAACTTAGCACGCAGACCGTGACATTCATAGTCCCCCACAATTGGTCTCTAGGAAGAGTCTCTCTGCCGGCGCGTTTGTGGGCGAGTGACGGGCTACTCTTCCCTAATCTTGTAAGGTAAGTTGCCGACAATACGGATCCAATCTCGCATTGTTGTGCCGGAGCTGCACATTCTGCGCCGGGTGTACACTCAGGAGCGAGTTGGGAGGTCAACTTAACATTTCACGCACTGGCCATCTGAAGTCCTCTCTTCCAGAGAGCTCTAACCTGGGCATGGAGGCAAACATAACGCGGCGCGACTTTCTCGGCTCTGCCCTGTTGGCTTCCGGATCCGCGTTGCTCGGAGGTCTCGCCCCCGCGGAGCTACTGGCTCAGAATGATGACTTCACGGGTTACGGCGGCGTCGGCGACTACAGCACCGCGAATGGCAACACCCTTGATGTTCTCGAAGCAGGTCATGCGATTCGTGACCGCGCGTACGATCCACTTCCCAAGGACATCATCGATACCGGCGAGCTCTACGACTGCATAGTTATTGGTGGCGGAATTAGCGGACTCGCCGCCGCACTGTTCTTCCGGCGTGACGCCGGCGCGGGAATGAAATGCCTGATCATTGAAAACCACCCCATTTTCGGTGGTGAGGCGAAGCAAAATGAGTTCTTGGTCGAAGGCAAGCGGCTGATCGCGCACCAAGGCTCAGCCATCTATCAGGTTCAATATCCGCACAGCTTCCTTGCAGGGTTCTACGAATCGATCGGGTTACGAGCACCGCGGCTGACATATCAAAGTTGGGCTGGACCAGACCCAGAGTTCCCCCTCTCCAATACTCCTTATCAAGCGGTGGGTTTGCAGCATGGGCAATACGGGTTTTGGTTTGGTGCAAAGTTCAATCAGCGACCAGGAATGTGGTTGACGGATCCCCTGGGAAAGAACCTTGACGGCGCTCCCGTTTCGAACGCAACTCGCCTCGAATGGCTGGACTGGCTGAAGGGTAAACCGGCAGCAGGGACGAAGTTCGAACCTCCCAAGGTGGAAGGGGACGCGATTTCCCGATATCTCGATTCGATCACGCTGGAACAGCATTACATGGAACGATTCGGTCTGAGCCGCGAAACGGTTCGCACATTCCTATCGCCAGTGGAGGGAGGTGGCTCGGGCTTAGGGCCGGATGCTTTGTCTGCGTACTCGGATTATGCATTTGAAATGCTACATCCTTTGCCGAAAGAAGACGGTGGTTCTGATCAGATGTTTCCCGGCGGTAACGCGACAATTGCGAGACTGATGTTGAAAAGTTTGATTCCTACCGCAATCAATGGTCCACCCAGCGTGGAAGGAGTTTGCCAGAACCGCGTGAACTTTGCCGCTCTGGATGCCGCCGGAGGCGCAACGAGAATTCGCCTGTCGTCGACTGTCGTTCATGTCCAGCATGACGGGGAAGCCAGCAAAGCCGACTCCGTTTCAATCGCATATTCCAGGGAAGGCAAGTTGTATCGCGTCAAGGCGCGCTCGGTTGTGATGGCCGGCGGATCTTGGACCACGAAACACATTGTGAAAGATCTTCCCCAGGCCCAACGTCAGGCATACCAGCAGTTTTACCGGTCCCCGGCCATGATGGTTAACGTTGCGGTCCGAAATTGGCGGTTTCTATACAAGATGGGAATGAGCGGGTGTCGTTGGTTCGAAGGGTTGGGCAACTACCTGGAGGTTTGCAAGCTGGCGCTGACCGGCATTGAAGATGCAACGATCGGTCCAGACTCGCCGATCGTACTCAGCTTGAAAGTTTTGTACTCATACCCTGGAGCTGCAACCGAAGAGCAAGGGAATCGCGGCCGCGCAGAGATGCTGGGAACATCTTTCAGAGATTATGAACGACAAGTCCGTGAGCAATTTAGCGAGATGTTCGCGCGCGGGGGCTTCGACGCGCGACGCGACATAGCCGGGATTATCTTGAATCGCTGGGGGCATGCCTATCTTAACCCGCAACCCGGGTTCTTCTTTCGGCGCGATGGTCAACCTGCTCCCCGCGAGATTCTGCGCAGTGCACCATTCGGCCGTGTCGCATTTGCGAATACCGATCTAGCCGGAGCCATGGACCATCGTTACTCCATACTCGAAGCAAAGCGAGCTGTGGGTCAGCTGCTTGATGAAGTTTTGGCCTAAGACCAGAACAACTTGCCTTTGCGCTCGCATCATGATGGTCACTGAACAATGCGCCTCTGAGCACTCCGCGACAGCAACAGGCCAAAACGGGATCCGTTGCACTCCGAACATTATCAATCGTGTCTGACGAGTGTGGGACGTTTCAGTTTTTCTCGCTCACGGTCCAGAAGAGTTCCTTCGTCGCCACGAACTCAACCGGTACCTTCTTCACTCGCTAGCGTGGCCCCCCTATGAAATTCGTCGGATTGGGCGAGCGTGGAGCGTAGAATTGGGCCGTGTAAAGGAAGGCGCGAATATGACTCATCCCTGCGAAAGCTGTGGCGGCTTGACGAAGGCCAAGACATCGCCGAGTATGCGGTCATGCTGGCCGTCATTCTGGTGATTGTGGTTGGGACGATTCGCTTGGTCGGAAGCAATGCGAACAACGTATTTTCGCAGGCAGCTAGTTCGATTCAATGACGCCTGTCCAAGTGGGCATTCATAAGGGCTCGCAACCGCGGAAATCCCGATTGGGGACGTCCGACTTCGTCCTCCCCGGCACTCGCTACTGAATTCGAACTGCGGGTCCGGCAACTGCGGCTTACGGCGGAGATGTAAACCTCGTCGGCAGGACCGCGGACCTGATGATAGCAGGGGCAGACGCAGTCAGCGCCCGATGCCCGTGGACTCAGCCCGCATTCGTCCATGCGGATTAGTTCCGAATTGTCCCATCGACGAGGGAGGAACCGGTCGACCGATCCGGACTGACTTCCGATGCTGACTTCTGGCCCGGCATACGCCCCGGTATCTCTCCAATTCCGGCAAGGGTTACCAATTCCTGATTTTGTAAATTTCCACACTGATTAGAAGGCGCAGCCATAAGTCGTGTTAAGGTACCGAGAAATTAGTCGTTCGCCACAGCCAACTGGAACTCAGGCAACTTCACCGAACCTCCACGGCAACCCACTTCGCCATCCGCCCGCATGCTGACATGCGAGGGCACTTCTTTGAGGAGGACAATACCATGATTCGATTCCTTTGTCGCGCACTGCTCTGCGCCTGCGTTTTCGCGTTAGTCTCCACTTACGCTCGGGCTCAGGATTTCAAAAAGCAGGTAATCTATCAGATCGTTACAGACCGCTTCTATGACGGCAATACAGGGAACGACAATTGCAGCCGGGGCGCCGGCCTTTACGATTCCACGAAGGCGAATTGGAATCTCTACTGGGGCGGGGACTTAGCTGGGATCCAGGCTAAACTAAGCTATCTGCAAGGAATGGGTATCACCGCCATCTGGATTTCTCCGCCGGTTGAGAACATTGACGTGAACATTCCGGATAGTAACGGAAAACCCACCGCACCGTATCATGGCTATTCAGCCGACGATTACATGAAGATCGATAACTTTTTCGGCGACTGTTCAGAGACTTGGACCGCCTTTGACAATCTCGTCTCCGCCGCGCATAAGTTGGGGATCAAGATCGTTGTGGATTTTCCGGCCAACGACACGAACCAGCAAGACGCCGGCGAATATGGCTCCCTTTATAACAACGGCACCTTCATGGCAGCCTGCAACAACGATCCAAACGGCTATTTCCATCACAATCCAGGTATCAGCAACTTCGAGGACCGGTACCAACTCCAGTACTACACTCTTGAGGATCTGTGCGATCTGAACCAAGAGAACTCCACCATCGACGGTTATCTCAAGCAATCACTGCAGCAGTTTCAACAGAATGGAACCGACGCATTCCGCATGGATGCGGTGAAACACACCACATGGGGGTGGGAGTACAGCGAGGCGAACTCCATTTTCACCAATGCCTCGAGCTTTGTTTTCGGAGAATGGTACGAAACAACCAGCGATTCGCTGTATGCGGATTCAGTCAAGTTCGCGAACAAGAGCGGCATGCCGCTTTACGATTATCCACTGGGGCTCGCGTTGCGTGATGTCCTGGGCAACGGCAACAGCTTCACTGAAGTCGACAGCACGCTGAGCACTGAAAACAGCAACTTCACGTGGCCAAACGATCTTGTCGACTGGGTCGACAATCAAGATCAACCGCGGCTGCTCAGCATGAATAATGACAACAATCGTCTCAACGAGGCTTTGGCCTTCGTTCTGACGGCTCGCGGCATTCCCACTATCTATTATGGCGACGAACAGTATCTGCACAATGACACCAGCGGCGGCGGCACGCCTTACAACCGCCTCTGGATGAGTTCCTTCAGTACGTCGACAACGGCATACCAGCTGATCAGCAAACTTTCCTCGCTTAGGACGGGTACCAACGACGCTCTAGCTTATGGCACCCAGACACAACGCTGGATGAATAGCGATGTCTACATCTATGAGCGGCAATTCTTCGGCGACGTTGTCCTGGTGGCTATGAACAAAAATACAAGTCAGGGTTATTCGATCACCGGGCTGAATACGGCGCTGCCCGCTGGCAACTACTCCGACTACCTGGGCGGCTTACTTAGCGGGTTCGGCATTACCGTAACATCTGGCAGCGGCGGTAATGATCCCGTACAAAATTTCACTCTGCCAGCCCACACGGTGGCCGTGTGGGTAGCCAGTTCTACTCCGACGGCTCCCGAAGTCGGCTCGATTGGCCCGACTGTGGGTCAGGCGGGAATGCAAGTGACAATTGCCGGCAAGAACTTCGGAAGTTCAAATGGAAGTGTCTTGTTTGGCTCTACGGGCGCGACTATTAATTCCTGGTCCAATGCCTCGGTTACGTTCACCGTGCCCAATGTCTCGAACGGCGTGTACCAAGTCCAACTCAAGAACAGTTCCGGACAAGCCGCCAACTCTATTCAATTCACAGTGCTTACGGCGAAGCTGATTCCCGTGACCTTTACGGTGAATAATGCCAATCCCACCAACACCGGGGACTATATTTATCTGACTGGTAGCACGGTTGAACTAGGAGATTGGGGCACGACGTTTTCCACCGCAGTTGGCCCCATGCTCGATCCCAATTATCCAAACTGGTTCCTGAATGTTTCTGCTCCAGCCTGCCAGAACATTCAGTTCAAGTTCATCGATATTCAAGCAAACGGCAATGTAGTTTGGGAAAACGGCTCGAATCATACGTATACAGTTCCCTGCAGCGGTACGGGGTCTGTAAACGTTAACTGGCAGTACTGAACGATCGCACAATGACCTCCGCTCTGGGCAGTCCAATGCTCAGGCGGAGGCTAGAAATTGGCCCTCGAGAGAAAGTGGATGAACGGGTCACACAGTTGTGACCAAACCGCCGTGGGCCTCATTGCCGGCTTGATCGGCCCCGGCGTCTTGATGGCACCCCCTCTGGAGAGCTCTTTTGAAGCGTAGCCGCCGAGTCCTACATCTTCGCAGCCAGCTGGCCACGGCTTTCGGATCAAATCTGACGCAAGTTCCTACTCGGAACGACGGAATGCGTCCGGCGGCCGCTTGCTTGAAGATCGTGACTCTGGAAACCGCGAGCATCCGCGCGAGTTCACCCGCCTTGATAGCGTGACCGATACGTTCGATCTGATCGGGCAAAGACTGGACCTCGGACATGAATGGACTCCGGGAAGACTAAATTCCCGGAGGACGCCGATGCTTGCCGGCGCCTCAGTGCCCAGGTGGCACGTCGGGAGTTTCTCTGTGGCCGTACTGGCCGGGTAGCCCTTGCCGATGGCCCCTTGTATTTCGTCGCTGCACAGGCCGAGTGGCGCTAACCTGCAGCCCAATCGCTCCACGGCCAGGTCCGCCGCTCGTGCGGCGAACCCAATCTTCGCTTGTTCCCAACCGAGCCCTAATCCAGAAGGCGACTAGGTTCACGGAAGAGTCACTTGAAGTGATCCACGCACGACACACGTTCCAAATTGTGTAGACAGGTCCGGGCAGGATCTGGTACAGCTGGACGTAATATCCGTCCACCTGGGCTCCTCCGGGTACGGGCCTTGCCCCGAACCTCTTGCTTATGTCCTCGATGATGGTCTACGCCCTGGCCGTCAGTCCAACCCTCGGGAGTTCTGGGCCTACATACCTTTTTACGAAGACTGATCGCACCCCTGTGCAAAAGGCGCGCGGCTTGACTATCCTACCGATCTGCGAGAAGCTGTCGCCATTTGGCGGGCTGTCACGCGGTGGCCGTGGCCCCGGGAGGAAGACTTGGGATCGGCGATCTCATCACTCATTCTCGCAGCGGAACAAGGGGACAGGCCCGCTGCGGAAGCATTGTTTGCTGCCCTTTATTCCGAGTTGCATAGGCTCGCCAAGCGTGAACTGGCGCGACGTGGCTCACAGGTGAGCCTCAGCGCCACGACCCTGCTGCACGAAGCGTATCTGGACATGGCGGCGCGCGACGGCCCGTCGTTTCCCGACCGGGCGCGATTCATGGGGTATGCGGCTCGAGTGATGCGAGGACTGATCATAGACCATGCCCGAGAACGGCACGCCCAGAAGCACGGCGGCCTGTTCGAGATTACTTCGCTGGACACCGAAGTGATGCAAAACGCGGTCGATCACCGAGAGCTTGTCCGAATCAGCGCAACCTTAGACGAGCTTGGCAAAGTGGAGCCTGCCCTCGCCGAGATCGTCGACTTGAAGTTTTTTTGCGGCTTCTCGTTCGCGGAAATCGCCGCCATGCGGGACGTATCAGAACGTACGGTGCAGCGGAACTGGGAGAAAGCGCGCATTTATCTCCATCGAACAATTCGCGCGGATTTGTCGCTCTGAGGAATCACGATGTCCACACTCAGCCCCGATCAGTGGCAGGCTTTAAGCCCGTATCTGGATCAGGCGCTCGCTATGACCGACGATGTGCGTGCCGCTTGGCTGTCCTCGCTCGGCAAGCAAGATCCCGTACTGGCTGCGCAGTTGGGAGCACTCCTCGACGAACACCGGGTGCTGGCGCAGGAAGGTTTTCTGGAGAATCGACGATTCGCGTTGCCGAACTCCACAGGACTTGCGGGCCAGACCCTTGGCCCATACACCCTGATCTCCCAGATTGGCCAAGGTGGAATGGGGAGCGTTTGGCTGGCCCAGCGCAGTGACGGCCGGTTCGAGCGGCAAGCTGCGATCAAGTTCGTGAGTCTCGCGCTGGCCGGTCGTGCGACTGAAGAACGGTTCAAGCGCGAAGGCAGCATCCTTGGCCGACTCACTCATCCTCACATTGCCGAACTTCTCGATGCCGGCATTTCCTCCGATCGCCAGCCGTATCTCATCCTGGAATACGTTGACGGCACGACGATCGATCAATATTGCGACCAGCACAAGCTCAACCTGAAGGCGCGCCTTCGCCTGTTTCTGGATGTGCTGGCCGCAGTAGCTCACGCCCACGCAAATCTGATTGTCCATCGCGACATCAAACCTTCGAATGTGCTGGTCACTACCGGCGGCGAAGTCAAGCTGCTGGACTTCGGGATTGCCAAACTTCTGGACGGCGAAGGCCAGACCGGCGCCGCAACCTTGCTCACTCACGAGGGCGGTTCGGCTTTTACTCCCCACTACGCTGCTCCAGAGCAACTTGCCGGCCAGCCAGTGACGACTGCTACCGATGTTTATGCGTTGGGCGTGTTGCTCTACCTACTATTGTGTGGCCGGCATCCCGCGGGCTCCGGTCCGCACTCCCCCGCGGAACTGGTAAAGGCTGTGCTCGACAGTGAACCGCCACAAGCATCGGACACAATTGCTGCTGACAGCAGGCTCATCGCGGAAAGACGGGGCACCACCTCAGATAAACTCCGCCGCGAACTTCGTGGCGATCTGGACACAATTATTGGCAGAGCTCTAAAGAAGAATCCGCAGGAGCGATACTCCTCGGTAACTGGGTTTGGCGACGATCTTCAGCGTTATCTGAAGCACGAACCGATTACTGCTCGACCCGACACGCTCGCCTATCGAACCGCCAAATTTGTACGCCGCAACCGCACCGTGGTAGCACTCACCACCATCGCCATTGCACTTGTGATTGGAAGCCTGTCAACCGGATTGTTGATTGCGAATCGCGAGCGGAAGACTGCCGAACGGCGATTCGCCCAAGTGCGACAACTGGCCAATAAATTCATCGCACTCGATCAAGACATGAGAGGTGTGCCGGGTTCGACGAAGGTCAGAATGCAGATGGTTACCGATTCGCTGGAATATCTGACTTCACTCGGTAGCGATGTTTCCGGCGACAGGGATTTAGCACTCGAAATCGCCTACGCTTACGTGCGCGTGGCGCACGTTCAAGGAGATCCAACTTCTCCAAATCTAGGCCAATTTGCGGAAGCCGAAGCGAGTCTGAACAATGCATCGAGATTCGTGGATCCTGTCCTCTCGAAAGACTCCACAAATCCTCGCGCGTTGTTCATTGCTACCACAATCGCCCACGACCGCATGATCCTGGCTGACAACCGCGGTGACCAGGCAGAAGAATTGAAAGATGCCGCAACTACTGCTTCGCTGATCGAGCGGTTCATGAGTACTCGCCCTGTCGAGTTCAGGGACCTCTATAGCATGAGATATTTCTATGTAAATGTCGCGGGCACCTACACAGACGGTAGGAATTTCGATAGCGCAATACGGTATTGCCAGCGGGCATTGGAGATCGCGGTACCGGGGCCTAGGGCGAATGACCTCCGTGGATCTGCCCTTGAGGTCTTAGGGGTTGCACGTTGGCAGTCTGGGGATCTGGATGGCGCCCTCAAGACTGCGATTGAGTCCATTGAGCTCAAAAAACACGAAGCCGAAGCCGCTGGCGGACACGCCTCGCTTCGCATCAACTTGGCGAACGGATACGACCTCGAAGGCATGATCCTGGGCCGGGCGGATGCAGAATCAAGCCTCGGGCGCAGTCCAGAGGCTCTCGCCGAATTTCAAAAGGCGCTGGATATTGCGGAGGACCTTGCGCAGAAGGACGCGAACGATTATCTCGGCCGCCATCACGTTGCAGTTGCCAGCCTGGAAATTGGCAATATTCTTCGCCACCGTAATCCGCAAGCTGCGCGGGCGGTCTACGACCATGCCCTTGCCCGCATACGCGAGGCAAGGAGCAATGTCAGCACACAACGGGATGAAGCTGAACTCCTGGCGGCTTCATCCTACGCACTGCGCTGGACGGGTCGCGATCAGGAAGCCAAGCAGCGCATCGCCCGAGCCTTCGAACTGCTGAGCCAAGCTGGCCGATACCCCTCAGACAAAGTCGAGCCCATGAGCGATGCCTACGATGCTCTGAGAGCCTCGGCCGACGACTACGCTGAAACGGGCCAAACGGTGAAAGCGGTCGAGGCTTATCAGCAACTGCTAGACAAGCTTAGGGCGTGGAAGCCCGATCCGCAGAATGATCTCCGTGACGCGACCTGTATTTCTCGGACTTGGACGGCGCTTGCTGACCTTCTCCGCCGAACCGGACGGGCGGACGAAGCCGGGCGGCTTGAAGCACAGAGAACCGAACTCTGGACCCACTGGACTGGCAAACTTCCGAATGCTCAATTTCTGCTTCGCCAATCTTTAAACCAAGTCGCTCCCCGCGCAGCCTTCCACTCCACAGCCACGCATTAAAACAGCTTGGGCCGGGGCTATCACCGTTTTGGCCGGCTGCAACCTTGCCGGGGTTCCCTCGCCCCTATTTTTTTTTCGCCCCCGTGTCGTCTTTTGCCCGCCGTTTCCGATCTCCTAAATAGAGGGGCAGGCTGCCCACTTGGGGGGCCAGCCCAAAGGCTCAAGGGGGATCCGGGGGAAGGGCGACGGAAGAGATTCAACTGAGGACGAAGTGGAGCGCTTGGAGGATCAGCCGTCCGCGTCGCAAACCCTATGAACCGGAGGCCTTTGGGCTGGCCTAGACTTCGGAGCGCCATAGTCGGGATGGGAATGCTGTGCGGATCGGGCCAGAACAACGAGCCGGCAAAATCCGAAAGCGGGACACGCTGGAAGGAGTTTCCGGCGGACAGAAAAGGAGGAAGCCAGTCATGCCAATTCATCAATATCCGAAGCCTGACCTTTCCGGCTATGAGATTCGCCAGATCGCGGTGCCTAAGAGCAAGCACCAGCTCGAAGGCGCTCTTGTGCCATGGATCAGCGAAGTGGTGCGCAGGCTCAAACAACCCTCTTCACCGCGCTACACGGCAAAGTTTCTGGTCGAGGCCGCTCCCGGCAAGGAGGAGATCCTGAGCGCGCCACCGGGGCTTTCCCTGGGCCGGGGGAACGTTCAGAAGATCCGCGCGAAGTTCAATCTCATCAACGGTAATCACAACGGGAGCTGGTACTTGAGATCGGTGGAGTTCTCGCCCGAACTTTGCGACGCGCAGAAAGCAAGTCAGGATAAAGATGACGACGACAACGCGAGCGACTTGAGAAAGGACCTGGAAGATGCGGCACGGGCAGAGAATCGGCTTCATCCAAAGGCGCAGGCGTTCAAGGTCGAGCTTCACATGGACAGTTGGAGGAATGATGTTGACGCCGGCAGCGGCATCATCCAACTGGAAATGGACACGGCGCACGATAACGCCAAGAACGCGGCAGCGATCCCGGAGAACTTTTACACTCCCAAAGACATGGTGAAAGATACGATCATGCTGGGAGTGGGAAAGGCCGTGGGACTCGCGGCGAAAAAGGCGACCGCGGTGCGTGAAGAGGCCTCAGGAGCATTGGAACGAGCCAAGGACCTGGCTACGCCAGGAATGCCCGCCACCGGAGATGTTTCTGCCAACTTGCAAAAAGCGGCGTGGGAAGAGGCCGACAAGGTGCCCGGAGCGCTGGAAAAAGCTCACAAGGGCACGGAATATTTTCTGGGAGGAGCGGAGGCGGGCCAGGAGGCCGCCAAACAGTGGCGCGAGACGAACCAAGAGGAGAAGGGAGAACTGGCGCGGAGCCAAGCCGAGGTATATCACAAGACCAAGGGCGACGCGATCGCCCAAGGTGTGGTCAGCGTGCTTTCCATGGTTCCGGGCGGCGGCACGTTTGTAAAAATGTTTGCTGGAATGTTCATGGATATCGGAGCATCGAATTATGCGGGCAAGGTGACCAAGGTTCGAATTCGGGCCTACAGCTGGTTTGTTACTGGCTGCATCCAGGGCTTGACTGGAGTCACGATGGAACCGCGCCCGACCGAAAAATTCGATGACATCTTTTATTCGCTCGCGTACCGCCGAGCCGCGGGCATGTCGGAGGACGCGAGGTTTCAGGCGCAGATCTTTCTTTTGGCGTATTCTTCCGGGCATTACCTGCTGGGAACAACCAGTCCAGGTGAGGCGATCGAACACCCCGATAAGTGGAGCTTCCCCGACGGATATTTGGCGCACTGGAGTCCGGAGCGGTTGGGAAGATCGCTCGCCACCCTGCTCAGGACTTACGATTATTTGGTCAATTAAGCCAGTCACGGACTGTGCGGGTAGGGAACAGACGATTGGGAATGCTGGGTATGAACGTCTGTACGATTCGGCTTGCTTCCCGACGTCCGGTTGGGAGGGCCGAAAAGAAAAACCACTGCGTTGACTGCAAAAGATTTGCGGCTTTCGCGGCGAAGCCCTTTTTGACCACCAACTTCCAAGTTCAAGAAAAACAATGACTGGGGACAGTTCTTGGAGTTTTAAGTGCTTGTTGACGCTGTGGCGTTACCTCCTATCGATTCTGTCGGGCTGCTCGCTGGTGACCAAGCTCGGGTTCAAGAAATTCATGATTGAGTAAGTCGCCGGCGATCAGGCTCGAGATTTTTTTCAGAAGCTTGCTGGCTGCGGCGTTGCAGACCAGCGGCCAGGCTGAGCAGCGACAGCACGTCGCTCCTCAGCATGGATCACGCAATCAAGGCCGCGGATGCGGAGGCCACGGGGGACTCGGTCTGCGGCCTTGGTGCAGTGATCTCTGTCACAAGTCCGGCAGATCACCGCAGGGCGGCAACCACAGACGATCAGCCTGAAATCATGGAGGACATCCCAAGGGGAACATCAAATGAAAGTCACTCTTCAGCCGGGCGAAGTCGAAATCGACACATGGAGCTTGCTCTATTTACCGCCCGGCGGTGGAAAGTATAACGGCAAGTTGACTGTCACCAACCGGCGACTACTGTATGACGCGAAGTTCGATGTCAGCGTTAAAGGAATGCTGGCCGAAGTGCTGACCATCAAATGGGGAAGTGAGGGCTATCTGGAGATTGACAAAGGCAGCATTCAAGCCGTCGAGGTTCAGAAAAAGCTGCTGAGCAAGAAATGTATTCTGACCCTCACAGATGGCAGCAAGCACACGTTCGATTATGGGGCCATGAACATCGATAAGACCGTGGCGGCTATTGAAGCCCGATAGCCGGGATACGGATCATCATTCTTGGCGTGGTGATCACGGACCGCTTTTGCTTGACCACTGCAAAACGAACCGATTTGGCCCTAACAGGATGTGATTGATTTCACCTTTCATCGTCCGCAGGGAAAGCCAACTCGGAGGCTTTGGCAATCTCGATGAATTCTTGTCGTAAATGTGGAAGCTCTCGCCGCTGACAATGTTTCACCATCGTACGCCCGTGCAGATCGCTGAGCTTTTCTGTATGCGGCATGATGAAATATCCCGTCCAGAGCAGATCTACTTCTTTCTTGGGGAATGGGACCGTCATCACGGTGAATGGGCGAAGATCGTCTTTGAACGCGCCGAGTCGTGAAAGCACCTGAGGTGTTGTAATTGGGACCGTCATCACGGCTGGCTGCTTGAACCACACTGGTGGCCGATGTGGAAGGCCGAGTTCCGGCGAGAGGATGAAATGCCACGCCTCATAAACCCATGGCGGCAAGTTCTCTTTCCATTTCCGTCCTGTCCTGCGCTGCCAGTCTGCAATGTGTAGTGCGCCTGTAAGAATCCCAGACCATGGCCGGACGGTTTGCAGACTAGCAGCTTATTTCCCTCCAGATGAAACGGGCAGTATAGCTTTGCCTGAAATGCCATTGGGATCGGTTCGTACATGGCCGACTATCACATGCGACATTTCTACACCGCATTTGATCGTCTCGGCAAGGGCACACCGCCCGGTGATAGAATCCCGGTCACGGCCCGGTGCGGTCAAGAACACAATGTCCCTGCGCAAGACCAAGGAAAAGAAGCGCCTCTCTAACCTGAAGCGGGAGGCTGACGAGCACCCAAGCGTAAACACTGCGAAGAGGTACAAACTGCCAGAGGCAGCCGTAGACATTATCAGCAAGGCGGGCGTCATTCATGGTCAGCAGAGCAGAGCTATTCAGATCGGAGCGGAGCTTCTCTGGCGGAGCGTGGAAGAGTACGTCCCGGACGCGGACATGAGCCGCATCTTGGACTCACCGCTTACAGGCAAGACGTACAAATTGCCGGGGCGGACCATTGACTTAATCGAAGTGCTGACGCGGGAATACGGGACACGTGGGAAAGTGCTGGCGGCGATTGCCTACATAATGTCGAAGCCTGAGCCGAGAAAAGGACTCAGGCCGTCACCGTTCAGTGACTCCAACATCTTCTAAAGCGAGTCCCCAGAGCCATCAATGACTCCCTCACGCCGGAAAATAGACTTGAATCTTGAATAATGTACGTGAGGCTTCTCTCTGGGCACGCTGCGCTTTGAGAAAGACGACTTAACGGCGCACTTGCAGAATATAAACGAGCAGTCCGCTTGAATCCGAACGATGCTCAGGCGCACAAATTCCTCGGCGTCATACTCTTCAACAAAGACGACGCGGACGGTGCCGTCGCCGCGTATAGACAAGCAAGCCTTTTGAGTCCGGACGATGAGATGACCCACAGCTGCCTCGGCGACGCACAAGAAAGATGATGCGGACGGTGCTATCGCAGCGTATCGAGAAGCGATCCGCTTGAATCCGGATAGTGCCTCGACGCACTATCCCTCGTCTCGCTATGGTCTTGCGGCCGCACTTGAGAAGAAGGGCGACGTGAGCAGTGCAATCGCGGAGTATCGCGAACTAATTAGATCGGCTCCAGGCTCGTCCTGGGCAACGCAGGCGGAGGAGGATCTGAAAAGGCTTGTCCCTAAGAAAAGACGGTCGTGGCTTAGCTAAGAGACTTACACTCTGGTCCCAGCCGAAAACGGCGAATCACCGCGAAGGATCGGCCGACATGTCGCACGCCGAGCAAGGCGCTTGGCCGGTCAGAGCAGGCGATCCAACTGCGAAGATTGCGCTTGCGCGCATGACGGCGAAGCCACAATTCCGCGATGACACCTTGGCTGCCCTCCGGAAGAGCAAAGGTCTGCGCATTCGGGCTGGCACCGGCCAGCACCGCTTCATCGGCATCTGGGTTGTGGTGGTGCGAGACCGCGTCTTCGTCAGGTCATGGAGCGTGAAGCCGAACGGTTGGTACCGAACGTTTCTGGACGAACCTCGCGGTACCATCCAAGTGAAAGACCGCAAGATCGCCGTCCGCGCCATACCCATCAAGGGCGAAACTCTCAGAGACGCGATTGATCGTGCCTACCTGGATAAGTACAACACGGCGTGGGAGCTTAAGTATGCGAAGGATCTCGGAGGCGCGAAATCCAGGGATACCACGACTGAGTTCGTGCCGCAGTCATCGACCAATTAGGGTGCCGTTTCTGTTCAGGCGCAGTTCTCGTAGCTCCGATTACTTCCGCATTGCCGACCATCCACGAACTGGCTTGATTTGTGATCACAAGGGCCCTTAGCCGTATGGACTGGCCCCGGACCTAAGTCTAGGGGGCGAGCCGCAACGTTAGTCAATCGGCCTCTGGCTTCTCATATCAGTCAAAAAAATGATGTCGCGACCTTAACGGTGCTACCATTTCGTCCACTGTGGGCTGAGGCTGAGGCGTGCCAATTGCTATTGGTGGGATGGAGGGCTGACCCCAGCTGAAGCGTGTTTCCCGCTAAGTGCAGATTCGGCGCGAGGAGACCAATCGAATCATGTTCTGCCTTGTTCAGTTTAAGCAGGTTCTGAGAAGGCTCGCCAGAGCGCCGGTCTTTGCCGGAGTGACCTTGGTTACCTTGGCCCTTGGCGTGGGCGCCAATACTGCCACATTCAGTGTGCTTGAGGGCGTCGTACTGAAACCTCTCGACTATCCCCGCTCCGACCAGTTGGTTGGCGTATGGCTGAACGCGCCAGGAGTCGGGGTTCAGAAACTAGGGATGGCGCAGTTCATCTACTTCATCGATCGGGAGCAGAGTACGACCCTTCAGGACATAGGAGCGTATGCAAGCGACTCGCTCAGCGTGACCGGCATGGGCAATCCGGAGCATGTGAGGGGCCTCGATGTAAGCGATGGGACGCTCCCTATCCTGGGTGTGCGTCCAGTGTTGGGGCGCCTGTTCACCCGCCACGACGATATGGCAGGCGCGGCGGAAACGGTCTTGCTCTCGTATGCATACTGGCGGCAGAAATTGGGTGGGAGCGCGTCCGCCATTGGTAGGTCGATTACGGTGAGCGGCAAGCCGCGAGAGATCATCGGGGTTCTGCCGAGAGGTTTTCATTTTCTCGACGAGACCGATGCGGCGTTGATCCTCCCGATGCAATGGGATCGGAGCAAGACGAAGCTGGGGGACTTCAGTTACAAAGCAATTGCCCGCTTGAAACCGGGTATGACGCTTGCGCAAGCGAACGCCGATCAGGCCCGCCTGCTTCCGATTGCCATTCGCAGCTTCCCCGCACCGGCGGGATACAGTCCCAACATTTTTGACAAGGCTCAACTTCAGCCCGACCTGCGCCCACTGAAGGAAGATGTAATCGGCAATGTCAGCAATGTGCTCTGGGTGTTAATGGGATCGATAGTCCTGGTTCTAGTCGTAGCCTGTGCAAACGTCGCCAACCTTCTGCTGGTGCGGGTGGAAGCCCGGTGGCAGGAATTGGGCATCCGGTATGCGCTCGGTGCCGGACGGGCACACATTACTGTGGCCATCCTCACCGAGAGCTTCATTCTGGGGTTGGCGGGGAGCATCATCGGGTTGGCCATCGCCTTTGGAGCATTGCGAGTTCTGGTTGCCATGGCGCCAACGGGACTGCCGCGCTTACATGAGATCGCAATTGATATTCCCGTGCTGGTTTTCACGCTAGGTGTCGCCCTATCGGTCAGCCTCGTCATTGGCATGATCCCGGCTATCCGGTGCTCTCGCGGCGGTTTGCGAGCGGTTGTGATGGAGTCCGGACGTGGGGCGAGTCAAAGCCGCGACCGCCAACGTACGCGCAAAGTGCTGGTTACGCTGCAAGTAGCCTTGTCGCTGGTGCTGCTCATCTGCGCCGGCCTCATGATTCGCACGTTCCGCGCGTTAGCTGAAGTGAATCCCGGTTTCGCCCAGCCAGAGGCGGTGCAGACATTCCGCGTTTACTTTCCCGAAACCCAGATCCCGAACACGCAGTATGAGCGCGTGGTCCGCGTGGAAGAAGAAATCTTGGAGAAGCTGGCATCCATCCCCAGCGTCTCGTCCGTTGCTGTGACCAACTCCGTCCCGATGGACGAAAACAAGTACATCGATCCGGTCTTTGCTCGCGACCGAACCTACAAGGAAGATGAGATACCGCCGGTGAGGCGTTTCAAACTGGTTTCACCAGGATTCTTTGTCACGATGAGAATGCCGCTGATGGCGGGCCGAGATCTGACCTGGAGCGACAACTACGAGAGGAGACCGGTTGCCATCGTTTCAGAGAACTTAGCCAGAGAGTACTGGCACGACCCGGCCAGCGCTCTAGGCAAGCAAATCCGCGCAACCGCCGCCGATGACTGGCGAGAGATCATCGGTGTTGTTGGGAACGTTCACGAAGATGGGGTTGATAAGCCCGAACCGAGCGCGGTGTATTGGCCTCTCATTCAGGATCGTTTTGATGGTGAACGGGAATACCTCCAGCGTAACGTCGCGTTTGTCGTTCGTTCTCCGCGAGCCGGATCGGCGTCATTGGTGAAAGAGATTCAGCGCGCGGTGTGGTCGATCGATTCCGAAATGCCCTTATCGGATCCCGCAACGGTGGGTGAGTTCTACACGAAATCGATGGCACGCACTTCGTTCACGCTGGTCATGCTCTGCGTAGCCGGAAGCATGTCCCTGATGCTCGGCATAGTCGGCCTTTACGGTGTCATCTCCTATGGCGTGACTCAACGGAAGCGTGAAATCGGCATTCGGATGGCTCTGGGCGCGCAGCGGAAGGAACTAACGGCGATGTTTGTCAGGCAGGGATTGTGGCTGACCGGCATCGGCATCGCGTGCGGCGTGGTCATCGCATTTTTGGCGATGCGTCTAATGTCGTCACTCCTGTTCGGCGTGAGTTCCAGAGATCCGTGGACCTATGTCGGCACGATCACATGCCTTATTGCTGTGTCGTGGCTCGCATGCTACCTCCCGTCACGCCGTGCGGCCTCTGTTGACCCCGTTAACACGCTGCGGGCTGAATAGCGAGGCACTGCCCTAACGATGAGCATGCTCCGATCTCTGTCCGCTGGGCCGATTCTGTTGCACGAAGCCTTTCATTGGCTGATCTCCGTCCCTGAAGATCACATACTCATCGGCGGATAGATCTGCTTTTTGCGCCTTTACGGTGCTCAGAGCGTCGTTGCCGGCTACGACTAGAACCATGCGGGTGGCATCAAGAGGATTCCCTGCAGCGAGAATCAATCCCTCTCGTTCCGAGGCGTGCACTGTACCATTAATCCTAAAAGCAGCGCCCTGGTAGTCCAATCCGAGTTTCTCGGACCAGCGTGCCAAGGCGGAATTAGACTCAGGGCGGCCGACGAAAACGACGTCGTGATGTCGAAGCAAGTCGTCGGTGACCTCGAAGTCTTTATAGATCGGTACTTGACTCTCATAGCGATCGAGAAAACGATTCTGCAGCTGTTCAGCGGCGTAACGATTCGATCCCGCGTCACGCACAGTGCCGTAAACAATGACGGACCACGCAAGCTTTCTCCAAATGTCGCGAGTAAGGTAGGCAGGGCCGTCGGGCGGATCGATGACATCGATGTTGGCGCCGGCTCGATCGAGAAATGCCTGCGCAATCACGGTCTTGGTGGTATTGACCGCGAAATAGTCACTCATAAGCTTAAGGAATGCGGCATCGCCCATTTTGCGGCGGAGGGAATCGAGAAAAAGAACGCCTTTAGCCGTTTCCCTCCGAAAGTGATTCGCGGGTGTATCCGCGATCAGTTCCAGACCTCGCCAGGTGGCGCGTTGAGCATCCAGAGCCTCTTCCACATTTTTCGACTCAAGCACATTCCTGTAGGCCGCCGAACCAGCAACAAACCACATATCTGAGTCACTAGCAGGCAGCACCCAACCTTTCCAGAGCCGGCCCTCGAAAGAAGGTGGATCTGCAACTGCGGAATCCGAAGACTTGGGCGAGCCCGCCACTGCCAGCCGTGCCTTTTCGTTTTCCTGAAGCGCAGCACGCAGGGCATCAGAAGGTTCTTGCTGAAAAAGATAGTAGCCCGACGGATAGAGCCCGTCGTCCTTGGTAGAGTCCCACTTCTGCGGCAGCCACTCGCGCTGATTAGGCTTGCCGATGGCCGCCCATACCATGAGGTGAGACGCCATGTCTGAAGTTAAGACCTTCGCGTCCATCGTGGAGGCGCTAACCAATGGCGCCGTACGAAACGCGAGAAATCCAAACTGCTCGTCGATCTGGCCACGATACTTGCGATAGAGATCCTGCCAGGCCAGATCGCGAGGCGCGGGCACGTACGGAATGTATTCCCCATTTGCTTCGGGATCAGGATAATCCTCGAGGCGAACCGTCAGATCCTTGGCGTTGTTGTCACCCCAGTAGAAGCCCGGCGTATCGCCAAACCATTCGTTCTTCGAACTGCGCCACAGCCGGGTATGGTTCGTGCCCAGATCGTAGATCGCGATTTCATTCGTCTTGGCATCGCCGATAATCCACTCGTTGGTGTAGAGCCCGTTGTTGCGGGAACCGAGGTGTTGGACCACCTCGTCGATGTTGCCACTGTACTGGATCGCAGAACGGGCACGGAATGCCACGGATGTTCCCCCGACGTTGAATGGGGTCTGATCGATGGTGGTTTCGGTCAATACAATTCCGGCGTCATTCTGGTACCAGTCTGTGCCGCTCTCGATGCCGCCGGGATAACTTTGAATAAGCATGTGATGCCCGGAAGCAGGCTTGATATCGAGTAAGACATTGGTTTGCTCAGCCAGCGTCAGCGGCCACCATGTGACGTGTCCGATGACCATCTTCCCGTCCCGCGTGGCCGGCCCGGTGGCGGCAAAAGCGCTGCAATGGTCCATGACAGAATCATGTTTGCCGTTCGCGTATGGGGGCGCTTCCAAGCTCAAGCCTTCGAGCCCTGTAGGAGTTGTGGAAAGGGCGCCACCTAGTTCGCCCATTTCGATGGTCGTGTTCGCGACGACGATATCGATGAGGTCGATGCGGCGATCCTGCCATCGGGCCCCGGCGTCAGAGGCGCCATCCGCGATGCCGCGCATCTCCTCCAGGAGTTCCTGATCGAAGCCGCGGAGGAAGAGAGAATTCGCCAGCTTGCGGTAGTCGTCCCAATGTTCTTTGGAGCCCAGCAAAGACGCGCAGCGCTCGAGATATTCAGGAATCTCGCGGGCCATCAAATGGCCGTGTTGGTATCCGCGCTCGAAGGGCTTGCCTTCGATGTGCAAATAGATCCAACCGGCTGCAGGATACCGATAGGCGGGCCCAAAGGTCTGAACGGCTTCCCGAACCGGCCACTCGTCGTCGGAGGCGATTGTGTCCAGATGTATGCCCTCGAACCAGGCCTTGCCACTAAACGTTCCACCACTGCCGACCGTAAGCAATATCTCGTCGCGCGCGCGGCTCGCAATAAATCGGAGCGTCAGGTGCGTCCACGGTTGCGTTTCACCTACCGATTCCGAATGGACATCGAAGGGCATCGATGCCATGGTGAGCGCCGCGCCGGAGGCAATCGGCGAGCGGTCGAGGTCGCGTACCTGGAGCGCCTCGGTGCGGACCCAACCACTCAATTCGTAGCGCTTGCCCAGGGTGAGCGTCACAGACCTGAGGCGAACGCACGCATCGTGCGAGACTGCATCCCGTTCGATACGGAGGGAAGTATTCTTGTCGTGCAAGATTCGGGAATCCGGCGTCGCTGTACCACGAATGACTGTCCAGTCGCCATGCCCCTTCTCAAACGACGTTTGAAATAAGGAAGTGCTGGCCTGGGCGACTGACGCGATTAGCAGGCAGACAGTGAGACCAAACAAGTGCCACCTGCGAACTGAACTATATGTATATGCCCAAAACGACGGGTTGCACGGTGTGATGTTGGTTGACATTTCAATGAGACCTCGCGGTGGGCAGAAATTTTATCACCATAACCGCTCACGGTCAGCTATCTGGCAACGGCGAAATCCGGGGTTTCCCCGGCATCAAGAACGGCGCATTATGGATTTATCGGCACTTGAGTGCCAGGGCATGGGGGGAGGAGTGAAGAGTTTGGAACGTCCCGCTTTCTATCTCAGTCCGCTCGCGACATACAGGTCAGAAAGAATCCGGTAGTCGGAATACACATAGGATTTACCGTCGGGTGTAATGTGAACTGTCAACAAGCCCCATAGTCCGGCGAGATCGCTCGGTGCCACCTTGCTTACGAACTGCCGTCGACCTGAGCTGATTTCGGTGCGATAGATCCTGACAGGGATTGCCGCAACCGCTGCAACAAACAGATATTTGCCGTCAATACTCCACCGGATTGGAGCCTCTCCAGGCTCAATGCCAGAAAGCGCTCTCGGCTGGCCGCCCTCCACCGGGTAAAGCCAGAATTTCCGTTCCCGGTCAACCGCCACCAAGAGTTTGCCATCCGGCGAAAAGCCCTGTGCCATCACACCTTCCGGCGTGATTGGCTGCGGTTTTCCGTCGCTACCATCTTGGACCCAGCTCCGTGGCGCATGTCCCGGTTCAATGCCATCGAACAGAAACCTTTTCCCATCCGGAAGGAGTGTTGCAAACCCGTGCTCGATGGAATCGTGAGTCAAGGTCACAGCCTGCCCTGCGCCGGTGGGCAAAAGGACCAACTGCGGTACCGATGCCGGTTTTAAACCCGAGGGATAGGACGTCAGCACCCACTTGCCATCAGGCGAAAACTGAATCGGGATACCTTCGCCCAAGCGGACCGCGGATGATCCGTCTGTCTTGCGAACATACACGTCGTAACCTCGATCGGACGCCTCTCCCTGCACGGAGAGCGCGACCATGGCGCCGTCCGGGCTGAGGTCGGTAGCAAACGAATTGTCGCCCCATCCGAGTTCGCGCTCCGTATTTTCTGGAAAGATACGCCCGAACACCTCACCGCGAATGGTGTCGCGGGTCAGAAGCAGATGGCCGTCTCTCGAGACGTCATGCAGAACCGTGTTGCTGGATTCTTGTCGGACCAGGAGTTGCTGCCCGGTGGTCGTGACTTTGAACAGTGCGCGCGGATAGGATCCTACTTCGCTGCCAGAAAACCAGATGGCCTCGCCGTCAGGGCTCCAAGCCAGTCCTGCAATACTTCCGAACTGCCGCGACACAGTCTTCCGGCGTCCAGCCAGGTCGATCACCGCCAGCCAGCCGGCATCATCATCTCCTCCTGCCAGCGGATGCTCCAAAAAAGCAATCTGGTCCCCGCGGGGAGAAACGCGGGGGTGACTCAGCCACGCCTCGCCGGTCGTCTGATATAAGACCTTGCCCAGCGGAAACTCTAGGGCGCAACCGCCGTTGGCATAGTGGGTAACCGCAAGTTTCGAACCATCCGGGGACCAGTCGGCATCCTGGACGTTGTCGAGCACCTTGCGGGGTGCACTGCTGGTGAGAGACATGAGTGCCAGCGTTCCTCGACGGCTCACCTCGCGAAAACTTGGATTCACCAGGACAGCCATTTCTCCTGAAGGAGAGATAGCGAGAATATCGGCGTCCACGCCGAGTGCACGGGACTCGCTACTGCCGGTCTTCGTCCAGAAAAGTTGGAACGGTTTTCCATTCCAAGCCGCGCCGTAGACGACACTTTGTCCATCAACAGCGAAGCGCGCCGATAGAATCGTCCCCCTGCCGAAGCTGAGCCGCTGAAACACCGGTTCAGGTGACCGCGCAATGCGATGGCGGATCCACAGTCCCGCGGCAAGCAGACATGCCGCCCCCAGCACAACTCCGAGAGGTAGCAGGAATCGACGTGAGGAAAGCAACTTGGCCGCAGGCTGGCCTACAACGGAATCGGCGGTCTTATCCCTGCCGACTATCGGCGACACCAGCGTCCCGTGCTCACTATCGTCGGCGATCTGCACTGGCGCGATGAAGCGATAGCCGCGGCGGGGAACGGTCTCAATGAAAATAGGATTTTCGGCGGAATCGCCCAAAGCATAGCGGAGCTTCTTGATGGCAGTGTTCAGGCCCTCGTCGAAGTCGACATAAGTTCCGTCGGGCCACAGAATGGCGCACAGATCTTCACGACTGACCATTTCCCCAGGATGGTCCAGGAGGGCGGAGAGAATCTGAAACGGCTGGTTCTCCAGGCGAAGCGGGAAGCCTTTTTTGAGAAGCCTCGACTCGGAAAGATCCAACTCGAATTGCCCAAAGCGCAGTCCGGAACTGCGCTTGGAAGACGCTTTCATCTGCACGGTCCCCCACAGGTGCGGAGAAGTGTATCACTGATCGGGCCCCCGATTGCCCCTCGTATTTCTTCAGAAGACTGCGTAAGTGGCTGTAAGCAGGAAGGTTGCAAGTTCAGCTAAACTCCAGCGGAACTCCGGTTGACCTTCCCGAACGAAAGGACCATCATGCCCGCGAACTGGGGGCGGTACTCACCATTTGATGCCCCGGCCAGATCGGTGTGCGGACTGGCCAGCTGACTTCCCTCCTCATTGGGTGAGGTCGTACCGAAAGCAGCGAAAAACGACTGGAGAAAAGCAAAATGAAATCCAAGGGGTACGTGTGTCTTGCCATGGCATTGCTGTCAACTCTAGCCCTAACGGTGGGAACAACTGCGCAGAATGGTCAGTCGGCCGTCGCGAAGCACCATCGCTACAAGGTCGTTGACCTGGGAACATTCGGTGGTCCCGGCAGCACAGTGAACTGCTGCGCGCACCAAATTAACGCTCGTGGGGCCGTCGTGGGCAGCGCTGACACTTCTGCGGCCAACCCGAATCCGGGGTGCTTTAACGGCCCCTTGGGATTTTCCGACTGCAACGTCAATCAAGCGTTCAAGTGGCGGGATGGCACGCTGACAGACCTGGGGGCACTGCCCGGTGGCTACAACAGTTTTTCCCAAGCCATCAATGCGCACGGAACGGTGGTCGGGTCAGCAGAAAATGGCGTCACCGATCCCATCCTGGGGATAGCGGAGTTTGAGGCAGTTCTCTGGCACCACGGCCAGATCACGAACCTCGGAACCTTGGGCGGCAATGAGAGTCTTGCCTTCGATGTCAACGACCGCGGGCAAGTCGTTGGATTTTCGGCCAACGCCGTGCCCGATCCGGCTTCCATGTTTGGCTTTGCAACTCAGACCCGGCCCTTCCTTTGGAAGGACGGCGTCATGCGAGACCTGGACACGCTGGGCGGTACCAACGGCGTGGCGTTCATGATGAACAAGCGCGGGCAAATTATGGGGCAGTTCTACGTACAAGGAACGACGAATATAGATACGATCTTTTGGGACGAGGACGGCAACGCGGTGGACGTCGGTTCGCTCGGTGGAACCAACGCCAACTGCTCCACTTGCGGCCCCTGGTTCATCAACGATCGAGGCCAGATCGCCGGCAATTCTACCCTCGCCGGGGACGCAACCCACCACGCATTCGTTTGGGATCAAGGGGCGCTCACCGACCTCGGCACCTTGGGAGGCGATAACTCGGACGCGAATTGGATTAACGACTCCGGCCTGGTGGTTGGCAGGGCCGACGTGCCCGGCAGCCTGACTCACCACGGGTTTATTTGGAAACACGGAGTGATGACCGATCTGGGTGTGATCGGTGGTGATGCTTGCAGCACCGCGTATGCAGTCAATTCTTCTGGGGTCATCGTGGGTGATGCGGGGATATGTTTCGTAGGGGGCCGCGCCTGGTTATCGGACAACGGCGGACCCATGCTTGACTTGAACGATCTGGCGCTGCCCGGTTCTGGCCTACACCTGCAGGACGCGAGATTGATCAACGACCGGGGAGAGATCGTTTGCACCGGCGTGCTCTCCAACGGCGACATGCATGCCGTACTGCTGATCCCGGTTGACGACGATGACGATGACAACGCCGTCCGCACGGCATCCACACCCAGCCCCGCACCTCGCCATGCTTCCAGCGAAGCGAGGCGCTCGCCACAGTCGCGGTGGAGCTATCGGAATCGCATCCCTGGCGCGCAATCGCCGAGCAGGTAGTCGCGACCGGCAAACGCAGAAGACGGTGGAATCGGTCGAGCATGCACGGCCGACAATCATCGAGCCGATAGGTTGAAGAAACGGTAGAGAGCAACAAAGGACGAGACGATGAAGCTCGCAAAACGTACATCCGGCGCTGGCATGCTGCTGATCACCGTGCTGGCGCTGGCCTCCACTCTGCCGGCGCAGACGCAAACTCTCACCGTCCTCCACACGTTTACCGGAGTACCCGACGGCGAGAGGCCGTATGGGAGGCTGCTGCTCGACCCGGCGGGCATCCTCTATGGCACGACCACCATCGGCGGAACCAACGGCTACGGGTCCGTGTTCAAGGTGGATGCTAGCGGCAACGAATCCGTGTTCCACAGCTTCGCGGGCCCGCCGGACGGAAGCGAACCCCTCAGTGGGGTAATACGGGACGCGGCCGGGAATCTGTATGGGGCAACCGACCTCGGTGGTACCAGCACCCTCTGCTGGAGCGACCAACCAGGCTCGGGTTGTGGCATCGTGTTCAAGCTGGACCCGAGCGGAGGGGAGACAGTGCTGCACCGCTTTGGTTCGAATGGCCCCGATGGCTTTTATCCCGCAGGACCGCTGGCCTTGGACAGCTCTGGCTCTCTTTGGGGCAGCACCCAAGAGGGCGGCAGGCAGGGGTGCAAGATCCCCATGCCACCCAATGGACAGCTGGTCGACGTCGGTTGCGGCACCGTGTTCAAGGTGGACGCGAGTGGCATCGAAAGTGTCGTGCACAACTTCGAAAAAGTGGATGGCGCCTGGCCGCTCGGCGGCGTCGTGCAAGACCAGGCCGGTAATCTATACGGAGCCACCAAAACCGGTGGCCTGATGGACTGTCCATCCGATTGGTTCGGCGAATGTGGCACCGTTTTCAAGGTGGATACGACCGGCCAGGTCAGCACGTTCTACTCGTTCAAGGGTGGAGACGGCGGGCCCGACGGCGACATTCCGGAGTCCAGCCTGATCCTGGATCCGGCAGGCAATCTCTATGGGACCACCAACGCCGGGGGTACTGTCGTGTGTGCCCCGCAAGTCCTCCCGGGAATTACTTGCGGCACATTCTTTCAACTGACCCCTGCCGGGAAAGAAACCGTGATCCACTCTTTCGGTGGAGCTGGTGACGCAGGGTTCCCCATTTCCGGTCTTGTACGGGATGCCGCCGGAAATTTCTATGGCATGGTTACTGGCCTGGTCCTCAAGCTGGATTCCACGGGCAAGGAGTCCGTTTTGTATACCTTCACGGGTCTCGACATCCAAGCGAGCGGAGACCTGGTGCAAGATGCAGCCGGCAACCTGTACGGCACGACCTACTATGGCGCCAACGGCAAAGGCACCGTGTTCAAGCTGACGACACCGCCGGATTTCGCCGTGGGCGCCTTCACGCTGACGCCGGCGAGCATGCCAGCGGGCGGATCGGCATCTGCGTCGGTAGATCTCATTGCGGTCAGCGGATTCAACGACACCGTGAGGTTCGCGTGCGCGGTGTCGCCGACGCCAGCGCAAGCGCCACAATGCTCGGTCAACGCGACACCCGGCACCCCAGCCACGGTCACGGTCACCACCTCGGGTACGAGCGCACGCGCGACTTCCCTTTCAGGTAAGGAGCTCTCTTGTGCCCTGTGGCTGCCGGTCCTGGGGCTGGTGGGCATCGGAAGCCTCGGCTCGAAGCAGCGAAGGATCAAAACGATCTTGCTCGGCTGCGCGCTATACATGGGCGTAGCGTCCCTGGCGGCTTGCGGCGGGGGTAGCACCAGTAGCGGCAACCGAGGCACGCCCGCCGGTGCATACACCATCACGGTAACCGGGACGTCGAGCGCAGCGACGGGTTCGCTCGTGCGTTCCACGAGCGCAACGCTGCAGGTGCAGTGAGGCGCGGAACAAAATATTTACCCCAACGAGCCCCTCCGCTAACCACCGCTCCCCACAAGTGGCGAGATCGCTTGAATCTATGAATCCTGGGCGACCGACGCAGCCAGAGTAAGCTATACAGCCTTAAACGGGTGCGGGGAAGTCATCAAACAATTTCCTCGACGGCCATAGGAAACGCTTATCCAACCCAACCAAATTATGAATGCTCGTCTTCACGGATTCTTCACGCCCTGCCCTGTATCGTTCTCCAACTAGCAGATCGGTCGTTCAGCAACATCAGGTCAGCAACGTCGCATCGAGCGGGCATTGCCTTGCGGAGCTTTATGCACTCTATACGATTGCTTTACGCGATCTTTACGGCTTTCTCGATGTAATTGCCTTTACCCCAGAGGCGAATGCAGTGGGGAACAACGAATGCTATTTCGCGGACTTGAGATCTTCGGTTCTGCGAAATGCAAACAAACTTTAAATCAGCAGGAGATCGGGCGTGATGACTATGAGAATTCATTCGCACAAGACGTTCGCCGCCGCAAGTCTACCTTTCGCTCTGGGGATTGTTTCTGTCTTTGTTCCAGCACCGCGCTGTGACGCTCAGACTCAGCCCCAGCCGCGTCCTCAGACCACGGTGGCCGCGCTGCATGAACTGCCCGCCAGTGGGGCGGCCAGCGACGCCGGCACGACCAGCAAACCAGCGTCCAGCGGGCCAACGGCCGTGCCAGATCCGGAAATGTCTCCTGCGGTTGCGAAGCAACTCGCCGCCATGCAGGCGGAAATCGAAGAACTCAAAGCAGCACTAATGAATCATGTGACACCCGGCGCGGCGCCTGCACCCGCGATAGCACCAGCGGCGAAAGCACCGGAGCCTACACCCGCCATCAGTGCCGCCGCGACTCCGGTCGTCCCGGTGGAGCAGGAAGCGCGTACGGGGCTTCCACACCCACCCGAAAAGCCGGAGCCCTCTGTTCCCTTTGCCTATGCCGACTGGACCTGGCTGAACGGTAATCCGCGCAACAAAGACGCGGTGTGGGACTCGAAGTTCTTCACGCCGGAAATCAGATTTGATACTGACTACATATTCAGCTTCAACCATCCCAAGGATGACACTCTGGGCGGCTCGACCGAAATCTTCCGGTCGAACGAAATCCAGGTCGAGCAGATCAGTTTCGGCGGCGACTTCCACTGGCAGAACGTTCGTGGCCGGGTCTTGACCCTGGGAGGCATGTTTGGAGTCACCACGCCAAGAAACGACGCCAGTCCAGGACGCGGCCAATGGGACCTGCGTGGTGCTTACAAATATTTTGCTGAAGCGTACGGCGGGTATCACTTCAATGTGAATCACGGGCTCAACGTCGATGCGGGAATTTTTGTTTCTTACATTGGACTTTTCAGCTACTACAACTTCGATAACTGGGCCTACCAGCCGTCCTATGTTTCGTCCAACACTCCGTGGTTCTTCAACGGACTGCGCATTCAGTGGTTCCCCACCGACAAACTGAAGATTGAGCCCTGGATCATCAACGGGTGGCAGTCGTACGGCAGATACGGCACGAAGCCTGGGCTCGGAGGGCAGATTCTATGGCGTCCGAAGCCGTGGGTTTCCATGGTCTTCAACAACTACGGCATGGGCGAGGACACGCTGTGGACCGGAAATGTTCCGCTGGGCCGATCCCGCATCCACACCGACGACAGCATCGAGATTAAGTATTACGACAACCCGACCAAGTTCGTGGACAAGATGGCCTTTTCGCTCACCGGCGATCTGGGCTGCGAATATGGCGGCGGTGTGAGTTGCCATAAGAATGAGCCACTCACTACCAACCCGTCTGGTTCGCCAAAGGGCGGGCCAAAGCAGAGCTTCGCGGGGTGGATGTTGTACGACCGAACGTGGTTCAAAAAGGATCTGTACGCAATCACACTCGGTGGTGGTGTGTTGGACAATCCAGGCCGCTACTTGACCCTGCTTCAGCCAATCAATGGAGCGGATGCGATCTCCGGATCAGCCTACTTCCCGGGATCTCCGGGGTTGCCGTTCAAAGCGTGGGATACTTCGGCGACGTTCATGTGGATGCCCAAGCAGTACATCAGTTTCCTCTGGGAGTTCGGTTATCGGACCGCCAAGCAGCCGTATTACACCGGTCGAGGTGGGATCACTCCTCCGGGCGGCAACAATGGAGCTCCACAGTTCTATGCTTGCAACGACGGAAGCTCGACCGGGATCGGGTGGGCGCCAAACCCCAGCAATCCCTTCGACCCAGTAGGCGCAAATCTAGGTGCTGCGCAAGCGGCTTGCAGCGCGACGACCACCACACACGGTGGACTTTGGACCCCGGATCTGCGCAAGGATGAGCCCAGCCTCCGAATGGCCATTATGGTGAAGTTCTAGTCGACGCGACGAAGGAGATGTGACGACGGCCATGCGTGACATGAATCGGAGCAGCGCTCGACAGTTGGGACCAGCTGCGGGACTGCTCCGTTTTTTCTTTGTTCTCGGTTTATCGGGCCTGCTGGCACTGGTGGGTTGTACTGCGAAAGCCGACCCAGCAGCAGAAGCGCCGCCGCCCGCGAACATCGTGCCTGGAGCAGACCCCAGCCTGTTCACGGTGGACCATCCCGAGCAGTTTCCACTCGCGGCCGCAGCAGAGCGTTCCACAACTTCTGAGTTGGTGGTCACGGGGACGGTCACGCCTGATGTCGCGCGCAATGTCCCGGTGGTCTCGCTTGCTTCTGGGCGCGTCGTGGCCATTCACGCGCGACTCGGCGACACCGTGAAAAAAGGTCAGCTGTTGCTTACCATTCGCAGCGACGATGTGGCCGGCGGCTTCGACGCCTATCGCAAAGCCGTCGCCGATGAACTTCTCGCGCGCAAGCAGTTGAATCGAGCTGTGGACCTGTATGCCCACGGCGCAATCGCACAGCAAGACCTTGAGGTCGCGCAAGACGCCGCGGAGGACGCCAAGATCACTCTCGCGACTACGACCGAGCATCTGCGTCTGCTGGGCAACGATCCCGACAAGCCCATGGGCATCGTGGACATCGTTGCGCCCACCTCGGGGGTGATCACCGACCAGGAAGTAACCAACGCCGCGGCCGTGCAGGCCTACTCATCGCCGAGCCCGTTTACGATTTCTGATATCTCGACGGTCTGGATCGTCTGTGACGTCTACGAGAACGACCTGCCGAATGTCCGGCTCGGCGACGCTGCGGAGATCATTCTGAACGCGTATCCCGGCCGGCCGTTCAAGGGGAAGGTCAGCAACATTGGAGCCGTCCTCGACCCAAGCATTCGTACGGCCAAGGTTCGCATTGAAGTGGAGAATCCGGGAATGATGAGGCTCGGCATGTTCGCGAGAGCTACATTCCGCGGTCAAACCACAGAGATGCATACGATTGTCCCAGCGTCTGCGGTGCTGCGCATGCACGACCGCGATTTTGTCTTCGTTCCCGCCCCCGACAAAAAGTTTCGCCGTGTGGAAGTCGTCAGCGGAGACGTGCTGAGCGAAAACACGAACTTGCAGGAAATCAAATCAGGACTCAAACCAGGGCAGCAAGTGGTTACGAACGCGCTGGTTTTGGACCACGTGCTCGCTCAATAAACGGATGAAGCAATCGCATCCGGCCTCGCGAGTACGGCTTACGAGTGACATCCCAGAGCAGCGGCCGTCAGGAGCGGTTGAGCCGGCGCATCGGCAAAGAGGACAGAACAAGGAATGATTCGGGCCCTCGTAGATTTTGCGCTGAACAACAAATTCGTTGTGCTGGCCATTGCGGTCCTGCTGGCCGGTTGGGGCGCGATTTCGTTCCACAATCTCCCGGTCGAAGCCTATCCCGATATTGCCGACAACTATGTCACCGTGATTACGCAGTGGCCGGGGCGCTCCGCCGAGGAGGTCGAACAGCAGGTCACGATCCCGATCGAGATACAAATGTCGGGCATGCCGCACATGACCTTTCTGCGGTCCGAATCGATTTTCGGTCTGTCGTACGTGATCATGATCTTCGACGACACGTCGGTCAACGACTGGAACCGGCAGAAAGTGCTCGAACGGTTAACCCAGGTTAACCTCCCGCCGGGGCAGAACCTGCAGCCGCAAATTGGCACCGACTGGAGCACCACCGGGCAGATTTACTGGTACACGCTGCGCAGCACGAATCCGCGCTATGACTTGATGGAACTCAGGTCGCTCGAAGACTGGGTTCTGCTCAAGCAGTTCAAGTCCGTTCCCAATGTCGTGGATGTGTCCGACTTCGGTGGCACGGTGCGCGAATACCAGGTGCGCGTCGATCCCGGCAAGCTGGTCTCCTACGGATTAAGCATCGGCCAGGTGGAGCAGCAGCTCGCCAACAACAACATCAATGCCGGTGGCAGCTTCGTTGAAGTCGGCATGCAGCAGATGAACGTCCGTGCGCTCGGCCTATTCTCCAGCGTTCGCGACATTCAGGAGACCGTCCTCAAAACTCAAACCGGGACGGCCCTGCGCGTGAAAGACATCGCAGAAGTAACGCAAGGTCCGAAAATCCGGCTGGGCCACATGGCCCGCGCCAATCACATGGAGGACGGGCGCATCATCGACGAGCCCGACGTAATTCAGGGCGCCGTGCTGATGCGTAAGGGCGCAGAGGAACAGCCCACGCTCGATGCGATTCACAACAAAGTGGACGAACTCAACAACGGACTTCTGCCTCCCGGCGTGAAGGTCGTGCCCATGCTCGATCGCAGCGACTTGCTCCATTTCACGCTTCACACGGTGATGCACAACCTGGCCGAGGGCATGATTTTGGTCAGCATCATTCTCTTTCTTTTTTTGTTGAACGTTCGTGCCGCTCTCATCGTCGCGCTTACCATCCCGTTCTCTCTGCTCTTTGCCTCGATCTGGCTTGACTTAAGCCACATTCCCGCGAATCTCCTCTCCCTGGGCGCGCTTGATTTCGGCATGGTGGTGGATGGTGCGGTGGTCATGGTTGAGAACATCGTTCGACATATGAGCCGCTTGAACAACGGGCATGGATCGGGAAGTAAGAAAACACCGGCGGAGGCGATCCGCGAAGCTGCGCATGAGGTACAGCGGCCGGTCTTTTATGCGATCGCCATCATCATCACCGCCTACATGCCGATCTTCACTCTGCAACGTGTGGAGGGCCGGCTCTTCCGGCCCATGGCCTGGACCGTTGCGCTCGCTCTTCTGGGCGCGATGACGTTTTCGGTTCTGGTCGCACCCGTGCTTGCTGGAATATTTTTTCGCAAAGGCGTGCACGAGCGGCGCAACCGGGTAATGGATTATCTGACTGAGCGCTATCGCGAGCGACTGCGCTGGGCGGTTCAGCATCGCAAGGTCGTGGCGGGAATTGGCATCGCCGCCTTGGCCGGAACGCTTTACCTGGGGTTTGGCGGCGTCATTGGCGCGGAGTTCTTGCCTCACCTCGACGAGGGCGCCATCTGGGCGCGCGGCACTCTGGCCAACAGCACAAGTCTTTCGGAAGGCGAAAAGTTCACCACCAACGCGCGCTATGTTTTCGCATCGTTCCCGGAGGTGAAAACAGTCGTGTCGCAGACCGGCCGCCCCGACGACGGAACCGACACTGGCGGATTCGGCAATACCGAATATTTCGTCGACTTGAAGCCGCACGACCAATGGCGCCCTGTATTTCACAAAAACAAAGAGGAGCTGATCGCCGCCATGAACCGCGCGCTGGAAAAATATCCCGGCGCGATCTGGAACTTCTCCCAGCCCATCGAAGACAACGTCGGTGAAACCATGACCGGTACCAAGGGCTCACTCGCGCTCAAGATTTTCGGGGACGACCTGAAACTTCTGGAGCAAAAGGGCGAAGAAGTCACCGCCGTCATGTCCAACATCTCGGGCATGCATGACGTCAAGCTCCTGCGCGATTTCGGCCAGCCCAATCTCGACTTGACGATCGACCGCCGTCTGGCCGCTCGTTTTGGAATCAATGTGGCCGATATACAAGATGCCGTCCAGACCGCCGTTGGAGGTAACGCGGTGAGTCAGGTGCTGATCGGCGAGCAGCGCTACGACGTGGTGGTTCGCTACCAGGCCCCGTACCGCAATACGCAGCAGGCTATTGAGAGGGTTCGTCTGCTCTCTCCCACAGGCGAGCGCGTGTCTCTGGCGCAGCTAACCAGCGTAGAAGTCAAGGACGGCGCGTATGACATCTTCCGCGAAGGCAACACGCGGTACGTTGCGGTGACGTTCAATGTGAGAGGCCGCGACCTGGGCACCACCGTCGAAGACGCGATTAAACAGATCGGCAAAAAAGTGAAGCTGCCGCCGGGCTACAGCCTTGGCTGGTCCGGCGAATACGAGAGCGAGAAACGCGCGGAGGCCCGGCTGGCGCTCATTGTTCCGCTGACGATCCTGGTCATCTTCATCATTCTCTACACCATGTTTCGCTCGTACAAATGGGCGCTGCTCATTCTGTTGAACGTCGGCCTCGCTCGCGTCGGAGGCTTCCTGGCACTGGTGATCACTGGAACTTACCTCAGCGTGTCCTCGGGCGTAGGCATGCTCGCGCTGTTCGGTGTGTCGGTGCAAACCGGCGTCATCATGCTGGAATACATCAACCAGTTGCGCGCCCGGGGTTATTCGATCCCGGATGCCGCAGTCGAAGGCGCAGTCCTGAGGCTTCGGCCCATCATGATGACCATGCTGGTGGCGACTCTTGGACTCCTGCCTGCGGCCCTGTCGCATGACATTGGATCGGATTCGCAACGGCCTTTCGCGATTGTGATTGTGGGCGGACTGATTTCCGACCTTCTACTAAGCATTGTTCTTCTCCCCACGTTTTATGTCTGGATCGCGCGAGACGGCGATCAACTTCCGGAACCGGAGGCCGCCCTTGAATAGTTCTGCCCTGCTCCGGAAGATCGGCGCCCATGTCGTGACCGCAATTCTGGCGTGCGCGCTGACTGGTCCGGCGTTCGCCCAAAGCAACGGGCCGACCATGATCACGCTCGACGAAGCCGTCCAAATGGCGCTCCAGCACAACCACAACATGCTGGCGATGGTAACGACGATCCAGCAGAGCCAAGCCGAAGAAATCACGCAAGGCCTGCGACCCAACCCCTCGCTCTTTGCGGACTGGGAGTATCTGCCTCTCGGTTCGCCTGCCAAGCAAAATCCTGGCATCTACGGCGGACAGTCTACCAACGATTATCTGAAGAACAACACCGAAGGGGACATCGGCCTTAGCTACCTGATCGAACGTGGCGGAAAGCGCCATGCCCGCCTGCAGGCCCAGAGAGACATCACTGCCCAGACGCGTTCGCTGGTGGCCGATAACGGGCGCGGTCTTACCTTTCAGGTTGCGGCCTTGTTTTACAACGTGCAGCTCGCGGAATCGACGCTCGAGCTCGCCCAGAAGGACCTGAAGAGTTTTCAGGAGACGGTCGACATCAGCGAGCACCAATACAAGGCCGGCGGCCTCAGTGAGAACGACTACCTGATGATCAAGCTGCAGTTGCTGCAATTCGAAAGCGACCTCGAGCAGGCGCAGCTGGCCCGGGTCCAGGCGCTGTCGGACCTGCGACAGCTGCTGGGATACGAATCCGTGGCTCAGAATTACGACGTTGCCGGCCCCTTCGAATACCAACCAGTGAAGGGCAATCTTGAGGACTTGCAACTGAAAGCGCTGCAGTATCGCCCAGACCTGCGCGCAGCACAGCAAGGTGTGATCGCTGCGAACAGCCAATTGGTGTTGCAAAAGGCGAATGGCAAACAAGATGTGACCGTTCAAGGTAACTATTCGCACGTCAACGGAATCAACGCCGCCACGCTTTACGGCAGCATTCCGCTGCCGATTTTTAACCGCAACCAGGGCGAAATCGCAAAGGCGCGAATCGCCATCACCCAGGCGCAGGAAATAGAGAAAGCCACAAACGGTCAGGCCCTCACCGACGTTTACGACGCTTATCAGGGCCTTCGCACCAACGACAAAGTGGTGTCGCTGTATATTTCCACGTATCTGGACGTGGCCACGCGGTCACGCGATATCAGCGAATACGCTTACCGCCACGGAGGCCTCAGCCTGCTCAATTTTCTGGACGCCGAGCGCAACTATCGCGCGACTCAGCTTGCCTATCGTCAGGCGCTGGCTGCATACTTGCTCGCTTTGGAGCAGTTGCGCCAGGCGGTGGGTACGAGGGCCCTGCCCTGATTCGAGAGTAAGGTTTGTGCGTTCGCTTTCATTTAAAGTCCAGCGGCGACCATTGCACGGGTTGCCCAAGGAGCCGGATCGTTGAACAAGCAAGACGTACGCAGCCGGATCGAAGAACTCGGGATCATTCCCTCCATCCGCGTGTCGACGACGGAGGACGCGCTTTTCGCAGCAGAGGCGATCGCCCGCGGCGGGATACCCATCCTCGAAGTCACGTTGACTGTGCCTGAGGCGATCAAAGTAATCACGCAAATAGTGCAACACACTCCCGAGGTGATTGTTGGCGCCGGGAGCGTGCACGATGTCGAGACCGCCCGCCGCTGTCTCGATGCCGGGGCTGAGTTCCTTTCCAGTGACGGCCTTGATCCCGAGACCGTGAAGTTCGCCGTGCAGCAGAACGTTGTCGTGATTCCAGGAACACTTACGCCGACGGGCGTCGTCACCGCGTGGAAGCTGGGTCCGGATTTCGTCAAGATTGTGCCGTGCGGGCACATCGGCGGCGACAGTTACATCAAAGATCTCAAGGCGATGTTCCCCAACGTCCCGATGATCGCCGCCGGCGGCGTGAATCAGCGCACCGCTTTCAGCTTCATTGCGGCCGGGGCAGTCGCGCTGGGCGTGGGCGGAGAGTTGATTCCGCGAGAAGCCATCCGGCGGCGGCAGCCTGATCGAATCGCCGAACTCGCACGTAGATTCCTGGAGTCTGTTAGTAACGCTCGCGACCGTTGAGCAGGTGTAAGGAAAGCTGTCGGGAGCATGCGCGCGTTCGGAACGTCATTCTTCCGGTCCGGCTTGCAGCATGGAAAGTTAGAGTCCTTTGTGAATCCATATCTGGCAGTGCTGACTGCGAGCGTCACGACCTTCGCTGCTACGAATATTGACGACGCCTTTCTCCTGACACTGTTCTTTGCCCGGCGGATTCCGGCGCGACGCATTGTGGCGGGTCAATACGTTGGTTTTGCAGCCATCGTTGGCCTCAGCCTGATCGGCGTGTGGGGCGCTTTAGCCATGCCGCATCGGTGGATTCATTTTCTCGGCGTGCTGCCGCTCGCGATCGGAATCAAGCGGCTGTTGCAAGCGCGTCGATCCGATACGAAGGAACGTGACATAAGCACGGAGAGCGTCGCATCAATCGCTCTGCTGACTTTATCGAACGGGGCGGACAACATCAGCGTATACGTGCCGTTCTTTGTCATCGGCCGAGCGCAACTGTGGCTGATTCTGATCGCCTATGCCGCGCTGATTGCACTTTGGTGTTTCGTCGGCCGGTGGCTCGGCAACCACTCGCTTATTCTGCGTTCCGTGGATCGATTGGGTCACTGGGCCGTGCCATTGGTGTTCGTCGGGCTGGGGATTTATGTCCTGGGTTCGTGAAATGTGGGGCGAGCGGCAGTTCCACGACTCAAGGATGAGGATGGCAGAGCGTAAGACACACGCGCGTGTGACTGAGGAGGCTGAGATGAAGCTGGTTCGGTTCGAGGATATAAACGGCCGGGAAACGTTCGTCAACCCGGACCGCGTGAACCACGTTAGCGACTACGGAAGCGGAACAACCGAAATCAACTTTGGCGACAAACAGGCGAGCGTCTTCGTCGCAGTGGAGGTGTCAGCAGTCGCTTCCACACTGCTGAAAGCAGGTAGTTAAACCGCTTTCCGATGGCTTCCGAAGATGCGAGCCCCGGTCTCAGTAGGGACCGCAACCGGGAGGGTTCTTTCCCCCGAACTTGAGGAGCACAATGTTCCCTCGAAAGAGGCTCATGCTCCACCGGCTGTCTTTCTACCGGCATGTTCAAACGTCGCGAGCGCTGCTGACGGCCTCCAAGAACCGGCGCGCGAATTCGGCAATTCGATCTGGCTGGCTCCGCCGGATGGCCTCTCTCGGGATGAACTCTCTGCCAACGCCCAGCGCGACTGCACACACGGCAATGAAGCTGAATGCTGTTCGCTGATTCCCAGGCCAGCCTAGGCTCTGGGGCGGCGGTCATACTCCGCTGTGCAGCACACAAAGTCCCACTTCTGTGCCGGAGCCCCCGGGTCCGTCAGGTTACGAAGCTAGCTCAAACAACGGCTATTGAAAACAAGGCACTTCTTGGCTTTGTTTCGCAAAAAGCCTAGCCCCTCTTACTTAAATTGATGTTAAGAGGAGGTGGCACGCTCTCGCCTCTACGCTGCCTTTGCAGACGCTCTAGCTGGTCCATGGCCCGAAACAGTTGCCTGTCCAGGTGAGCTTCGTAGCGGAGGATTTTGTCGGTTGCATCCGCGGGCGGCAAGCTGAAGCATCGGGCCTCCGCGTCGAATGCGAGATCTTCACGCTCTATCGCTAATCCCTTGAAGTCACTCATCCTTTGAAGTCGGTCGTTGATAAATGCCAACAGGGAAGCACGTCGATCAGCTTCTTCGCCTCCGATATCTGTAGATGGACTACTTTCCACTTTCGTTGTTGGGGGACCGGCGTAGCCACAAGTAAGCGCGAATAAGCAGTCCCAAAAACAGAACGCCGAAACAATCTTCTGACGAATCCTTTCCGAAATGTAACCTTCGCTGGCGATATCGGATTTCGCAGCCGCCAGAAGTGCACTCAGGTATCCCAGACCTGAGTGATGTTCCCGCAAACCGGTCTGGGCGCCTTGCAGGGCAGACCAGCGTTCCCTCGAGGACACTTTGTCGTCAGCGGAGTTTTCGGCCCTGAAGAGACTTAAATTCAATCCCTCAAAACCTACGTTAAGGTTACCCTCATCTGAAATTCGCAGTGCCCGATCCACTGCAAGCAAGTCCAAGCGCTTGCGTATTTCTCCGTTCTCGGCACGAATCACACGCGCTTTCCTCCACAAACAGGTGGCAATGGTTTGTACGAGCGATTCCTCGACGACGCCAACCGGTTTGTATTGTTTGCAGAGTTTTTCGACGATCTTGTGAAACTCGCTCAAATCCTCCTTGCCATCCCCGGCCGTAATCACGACTTCCCGCGCGAGGAAGCCATGTTTAATCGCGTTGCGGGCGACGGTGCGCTTTCCCCGCGCCGTGGTTGGCCCCGTCGACCGACGAGCGTTTCGCCGGTTAGCCTGAATTCTGCGTTCAGAGACCGGCCGCTTGCGACCGGAGCTCTCGGGTGACGGTTGTGTGGAGAAATCTTTCGAGGGTTCCTTTTGAGACATGCGGACGTTCTCCCGATGCTGGAGCGCATCCTGACATCAGGTCTGCGGTACCAGAGCTGTCGCTTCCCCAGATCTAAACCTTAGACACCACCCGCAGCCGGTGATATGCCTTCCACATTTAAGATGCGGAAAATGCCGTTCGAGAAACTCGCGAGGTGTGTTACGAAAGGACAAGGACTGGAGCCTGCAATGACCCTCAAGCAGGTGTTTGACGGATGACCCCCAAGCTAGCGTGGGAATAATGTGCCTGAACAACCTGCTACTCCAGAACTCTCCTCCACCGAAAACAGGCAACCCGGAAGTTAATTCCGGGCCAGTAATCCACGCTCTGGAAGGTTAGAACTCCACTCCCGAACGAGCCGACTTACGTCTTCTTCTTGTTTGTCTTTGCCCAACGGGCACGAATCGCATTCTGGGCGATTTTTCGCCGCTGTTCCGGGGTCAGCTTCTCCTGTCGCGCTTTTGCACCCAGGCGACCCAAGGCTACGGCATTAGGATTCTTCTCTTTCTTGTCGGACATGAGGCAGATTCAAACCTAGCCCTAGTCCTATCAAAAAAGCAAATTCGGCATTGACGTTCATACTCAGCGCTTAGTATACTAAGCGCTGAGTATGAACGGAGAAGCGAACCTTCATGAAGAGAAAAAAAACTACGTGTCAGACAAGCATCCGCGTGGCCCGAAGAATTTGGAACGATCTTTCTCGCGAAGCATTGGTTCGACTCAAAGAGATTACAACCCAACACGACTTTTCAGTAGGTGCCGGTGATTTGATCTACCTGCACAACGGTTGGTACGTTACGCACACCGGTCTGATTGGGCTTGCGCGTCGTAAGAGATGCAGCGGCATCCATGTTGAGGCTGTCGATTCACTCTGTGATTCCGCGGCGAGCCGGTTTGTCCTTCGGGCAACCGTATACCCTTCCAAGGGCTCCTCCGGCTTTGTCGGCTACGGCGACGCCGATCCCTCCAATGTCTCGTTCCTTGTCCACGGCGCAGAAATGCGGGTGGCCGAAACTCGTGCGGTCAACCGCGCCCTGCGCAAGGCCTATGGAATCGGTATCTGCTCGGTCGAAGAGATTGGGTCCGCCGCCGAACCTCGCCAGGCATCTCCGGAGCCGAAGAAACTCCCGCCGCAACCTGCGAACGGAAATGGCCACGGCAGTCCGAAGGTGCGCGATCGCCTTTGCCAGATCATTCGCCAGCATCAACTCGATCCCAACTTGGTCAAGTCCTATGCCACCGACTTCTGCGCTGTGAAGGCCCTTCGCGATGCTACCCGTGAACAGGTCGAAACCTTCGTCACGCACCTGGCCGATTGGGCGGAGAAAGACCGCAATGCCCTGCTCTGCCAGCTCAACAGCTACCTCGGCCAGAAGGAAGGTGCCGCATGAAACGCCAGATCTCCGGCCTCCACGCCGCCGATCGCTGTGCCTCCGACCAGATCCCCGACGGGGTCTTCCTCGTCCGGGTGCAACGAGTCCGGTTTCAGCGGCAAGCACAGAAGCCTTATTACACGCTCAGTCTGGCCGTTCTGGAGCCCAGCCGGTTCTCCGGCCACATCCTTTCGAGCCGGCTCTATTGCAGCCCTAAAGCCCTCTGGAAGCTGAACTGGTTCCTGCGCGACTTTGGCTACGACGTCGAACTTCTCGGACGCGACGAAGTCGATGAGAGGCAGCTCGTCGGTCTGAAGGGCGTGGTCAAGATCAGCCACATCGACTTCAACGGCGCTTCCCTGCTCCGGCTCGACGGCTTTGCTCCCGCCGGCCGTTGGGAAGAACTTTCCCCAGCAAACCTGGACAATCCGCAGGTGGCCTGAATGACCTACAGCTACACCCAGATCAGCCAATACCTCACCTGTCCGCGGCGGTATCGGCATCGCTATCTCGATGGCTGGAAGAAGAAAGATACCCGGGCCGCGATGCTCTTCGGCCGTGCCTTCGAACGCGCCCTAGCAGCGCTGTTTCGCCGAGAAGATCCCGGTGCGGTGCTGTTCTCTGAGTGGTCTGCCTGCCAAAGCCAAGAGCTGCACTACTCCAACCGCGACTCCTGGGACCGTATGCTCCGGCAAGGCCTCATGCTGCTAACCCGGTTCTGCCAGGATGATCGCGTCCGGGTCTGCCAGCCTCAACGCAATCTGCAGATTAAGTTCGCCCGGCCCATCGGCGAGAAGAATGACTTCGTCGCCTATATCGATGCCATTGGGAAACTCGACGGCACCCGCTGCCTGCTGGAGTGGAAAACATCTTCCAGCCGATACCCGGAAGAACCCGACGGACTACTGTCTCTGGATCCGCAGCTGGTCTGTTATTCGTGGATGACGGGCATTGCGGATGTCGCCCAGGTCGTGTTCGTCCGCAAGAGCCTGGTCGAGGTTCAGTACCTGCGCACTACTATTACCGATGAACAACGCCAGGAGTTTGGCCGTCTCGTGGATGGCACGATCCGTCGGATCGAGTCCGCGGACTTTCTGCCGCACAGCGGCATCCGCTTTCCCCAGAACCCATGCAGCACCTGCCCCTACGTGGGCCTCTGTCTTGGCAAGCAGGAAATGATCGACGCCGCGGTGGTGCGGCGTCCAGGAGCCGACAGTCTTGATTGGCTTGACGAGCTTAATTACTGAGTATCCGCCTATGCCCCCGAAGTTCAACCGCCGCCGCGCCGTGTTTGTACTGGGCAAGATCGACGAGATTCTGGCCTGGGAGCAGCGGAAGGAGACCGAGCGCGACACCAAGTTCGTTGAACTGGGGCGTTATCTATGCGAGGTGCGGGCGGGACAGTACTGGAGGCTGGAGAGCTTGAAGTGTTTCGACGAATTTCTGGAGAGACGTTTCCCGGAATCGCGGCGGAAGGCGTACTACCTGATGTCGATTCACGAGCATCTGCCACCGCAGGCGAGAAAACAGCTGAAGGAAGTGGGATGGGCGAAGGGGATCGAGCTGGCTAAGCTGGCCCGGCGGGACAGGCAGCAGTTCGATTGTGCAACCTGGTTGCACAAAGCCCGTCAGATGCCGAAAGAAGAGTTCAAGAAGGAGGTTGAGAAGGAACTGACGGGGCGGGAAACGGAACCGTGGGAGATTATCTACTTCAAGCTGTATCAGAGCCAGATGCCCGTCATAGAGAAAGCGATCGAAACGGCGGCACTGATGCTGGGCAGCGACCGTTCCCGCGGCTACTGTCTGGAAATGATCTGTGCGGACTTCCTTGCCGGAGCCAATTTGGACAACGGAGATCCGGAGACGCTGCTGTTCTCGATGACGAGGTTCTTCAAATTCCTGTCCGGCGAACAAAAGCAGGAATTTCTGCATGGCACTACCACGAAGAGCTCGTGAATCGAGTTTCGACAAAACACGGTCGCCCGCGGCTCGACCGGGAATCGTACGAACAACTTCGTCAACAGGTCCTCCGCCGCGATGGGTGGCGGTGCCAGTCGTGCGGAACCATGTCGAACCTGGAAGTGCATCACAAGGAATTTCGCAGCCACTCGGGGAGCGACTCTGACGAGAATCTGATCACACTTTGCGATACATGTCATTCTGTCATACATCTTGGATGAGAGGTGAACGTCAAGGGCAGTAGACGGTTGTCGAAGTCGGATACGCCACCCCAGCGGTAGATTCCAAACACTGTGTGTTGCTGACCAAGTCTGTTCGGATTGCTCTGCGACGAACTGCGCCCGCATTTTTTTCATGTACACATACATCTGCGTCATAAACGGTTCTTTGGCCTGCTCCTCAGCGGGGGAATGGGATCAACTGGCATTGCGCCGATTAGAATGGGGATTTTCCCATGGGACAGTTCGTACACACTTACTTGAATGCCTAGATAACAGAGAAGTAGCATTGGCTGAAGCCATGGCACAGTTATGCGACCATCGGATTCATGCGTGCCGCGTCCACATGGGACCAGTTTTACCGCTCCATGCAACGTGCATTCCCCAAGCTAAATAGCAACATGGGGTAGTGTCCTAACACTGCGTTGATGCGGACTTCGAGGGGTCATCGCACTCATGGACTTGTTCCAAATGAAGGCGGAAGGCTCCTTCGTAAAACGCTTGATCGTAAGGCTCAACATGAACACTGAAAACGGATTCGGGACATAAAGAACACTCGCCCCTGATTATCCCATCGCGTGCCTTCAGCACCAGCTCTGGCTTCTGCATGGGCCGCAAGGTTAGCAGCGAAGGGCTCCAGCTAGAAGCCCACGCCTGTGCTACACGGATGGGAGTTAAGTGGGGAGCGTTGATGAGCCTCAACGATAAACGAGAAAGTAGAGCAGCGCACCCAAGGCGACAACAATGGCCGCATCTCTTAAAAGCGGCTTTTGTGGGAGGTGGATGTCTGCCCGGCGCATGGGGCACACATTACTCCAACCGCTAGGAATTTCAAGTCCTAAAGAATGCGTTGATGGCTGATGGGCGAGTGATCTGGGCAATGACCGAAAGTTACCTTCTTCGCTATTCCTTCGTGTGGCACAATCGTGGTGCGGAATGCTAGTTGACTCCGGTGATAAAATAAGCGTCCAATTGAACAAGGGCCAAAAGACCTACGCTTCCCCCAAGGAGCGAGGAAATGGCAATACGCTTCAACGTGCGAATTTTTCCCGTAGTGCTACCTGATGGCCGTGTTGACTGCCGCGTCATCGGTGGCAGCACAACAAGCTCCTTCGCCAGAACCGCCAGAACACGTCATCATTAACTTCATTTTGCCCATCAACCCCGATACGACCAATCTCCTGCTTTCCGTCGTAAGTGCGCAGATACGAAATCATGCGAAAAAGATCACCATCGTCCTCGCTTCTCCCGGCGGCGATCCGTCGAGCGCCTTTGCGGCCTACAACATTCTTAGAAGTCTTCCAATCGAGATAACGACGTTCAACGCGGGCAACATAGACTCGGCCGCAATGCTTATTTACTGTGCCGGGAAACATCGCTACTCGCTCCCCTCGCCAGCTCGATTCCTTATTCACAGTGCTGCGCTCAATCCGATTCAGACAAATTACCCGGTTGAGTATGGTTTTTTGGAGTCCTAGTTGGCTCAACTCAAAAGCATAAATCAGGTAATCGCACAGGTCATAACGCAAGTTTAGGACACTACCCAACATGGTCCTCGACTTCCCCGAACCCGAGGAAGGAGTATAATTCGCGGCGCTATGAAACACGCCTACTGGGTCGTGACGTGCAAGACTCCAAACTGCGGCTTAATCGTTGCCCATTACATCGGCGTGCACGATGGCCGACCTATCTATACTCTTCCCGCCGAAGGACCGGGTTGGTGGGACTTTGAGTGGGGAACTGCGGCAAGAATTATCGCTATGCGCGAGGCGATCTTCGAGCAACTGCGCTGGATTCTCCACCACCGCCTGAGTTTCAGAGTTGGTGGTAATCGGTCCACTTCGTAGCAATTCTCCTTCGAACGACTGCTTTTGTCACGGCTCCTCCACTGTGCAAAATATGACTGCCTCAATCTAGGACATCCCGAAAAAGAAAGTCACCCTCTCTGTAGGGACCGGAAGGCGGAGGCTGCAATATCTCAGCTTGAATCGCCCCAGAACTGGATGGCGCAGTCACGTTGAGCGCAAGGTCAGAATCCTCTATTGCTCAGAGATTCCTTGCGTCGGAATATCTCTGAGGAGTATCGGCAATGAAAAACTACGAAAAACGGACGCCCTACCGAGCGGCCACGCATCTCATGGTTTCTTTCAACTCTTTGCTTGACAAGCCTTTCGGATCGCGAGACGATGTCAGCCCGATACCTAGTCTGTGCAGACTAGGCTCCCCCTCTCAGTAATCCAGCACACATTAAAAACACTTCGACCGGAGATCGCCATGAGGACGTTCCGCCTGCTTGCGCTGATGGTCGTTTGTCTCTCTGCACTGTTCGTCGTGGTCCCAGCCGCTCAGGAGGCCGAATCGGAATTCGAGTCACCTGAGTCAATCAAGCAGCGTGACGAGTGGTATCGCCAACAGCGGGCGTATCCATTGAAGCACATCCCAGCCGGCATGCGCGTGAAGGCGCTTCGCAAGCGGCTGTTGATGGAAGCGCAGGCCCTGGCACAGGGGACGATTCAGCCGTCCGTCACGTCTGCCTGGACCCCGATAGGTCCCGAGCCAACTATTCCTCTGCTGGCCGAGCCTTTCACTGGCTCGCCAAACGTTTCTGGAAGAGTGACGGCACTGGCTGTCGATCCGACGAACGCCAACGTCATCTATGCTGGCGGGGCCGATGGCGGCGTGTGGAAGACGACAAACGGCGGTACCAACTGGACTCCACTCACCGATGGAGAGGTTAGCCTTGCCATCGGCGCCATCGCCATTGATCCGTCGAACCACAACATCATCTACGCCGGCACGGGTGAGGACAACAATAATCTGGATGGTTACACCGGGGCTGGAATTCTTAAGTCTACAGACGGTGGCACGACCTGGACCAATCTGCCCGGACCTTTTGTTGGCCCCTTTGACTCCATCACCGGCGGCGGCTCGATCGGGTCCCTGGCCGTTCATCCTACGAGCGGGCAGATTCTGCTAGCGGGAGTAACTCTTTCAGGTAATGACGGAGTGTTCCGCTCCACCGATGGCGGCACGACCTGGACGAATGTCCTCGGCGGCTCCGGATTCCCCGCAACCGGGGTGGTGTTTGATCCGACCAATGGCAACAACGCCTTCGCGGCAATTGGCTACATAGGCGGGAACTCAGCCAACGGGATTTACGGATCGACGGATGGTGGGGTCACATGGACCCCGTTGCTCGTCGCCAACACGGCGCCGGCCGGCCGCTTCACGCTCGCGCTGGCACCTTCAGCCCCAGCCACGCTTTATACCGCCATTGCCAACTCCAATGATGGAAGCCTCTTAGGTCTGTACAAAACCACCAACTCAGGCTCCACCTGGACCCAACTCACCACTGCCCCAAATTACTGCAACCCACAGTGCTGGTACGACATGGCGCTCGCAGTCGCGCCCAACAATGCCAACGTAGTTTTCGGAACAGGAGCATATCAATATTCTACGAACTCTCAGACCACAGTGATCCGGACGACGGATGGTGGCACCACCTGGTCGCTGCTGGGCGCCGGCGCCAATAAAGTGAATGTGCACACGGATGGTCACGCCGTGGCTTTCTCGGCTACTGCTGGAACGGTTTTCGTCGGTACCGACGGGGGCGTTTGGAGTTCGACCAATGTCACTACATCCCCGGTGAACTGGACTAGTCAAAACAGCACGCTGGCGCTGACGCAGTTCTATAACGCACTCGTGGTCGATCCCACGAATGTAAATCGTATGTTCGGCGGAGCGCAGGACAATGGTCCTCAGGCCTCCACTGACTCTTTGACTTGGAACGGCGTGGCTCCTTGTGGTGACGGCGGATTCGCCGCCATCGATCCGCTCAGTACCAACACCGTCTATGTGAGCGGGCATGGCCCCTGCGTTGAGAAATCGACGACGGGCGGCGGCCTCAACACATTCTCGAACGTTGCCCCGACCATCGCTGCAGGCGACCGAATTGGGTTCATTCCACCCGTCGTTCTCGACCCTTCGAATCCTTCTAATGTCTATGTGGGGGCTAATAAGTTGTACCAGTCCACGGACGGGGCAACCACCTGGACCGCAATCTCTCCCGATCTCACCAACGGAGGCACGCTCTCCATCGTGGCGGTGGCGCCCAGCGATTCCAATACCATCTATGCCGGATCGAACGACTCGGTACTTACGTTCACCAACAACGCCCTTTCCGGCACGGCCTCTAACTGGTTCGGCCTTACTCTCACCACCCGAGCCGTCACGGATATTAAGGTTGACGCCACGACCTCCGCTACGGCTTACGCAACCTGCGGCGGTTTTTCCGGCTTTAACTCCGATACCGCCGGCCACGTGTTTAAGACAACCAATGGCGGCAATACGTGGACCGATATCAGCGGAGACCTGCCAAACATTCCAGTTACGAGCATTGCCATCGATCCAGATGTTGCCAACACCTATTATGTCGGTACGGACGTGGGTGCGTTCTATACCAGTAATGGAGGCACGAACTGGTTGGTGCTCGGTACGGGACTGCCCAATGTCGGAGTTATGTCACTGGACTTCCAGCATGCCACCCGCACTTTGGTTGCGGGCACTCATGGTCGCAGCGCCTGGAAACTCAGTCTCGCGAATGGGTTCACTTTGACCGTGACCGAAGCCGGGAGCGGCAGCGGTAGCGTGAGCAGCAGCCCGAGCGGCATCACCTGTCCGAGCACCTGTAGCGCGAACTTCGCCAGTGGCACGCCCGTCACCTTGACCGCGACTGCGACGGCGGGCTCCACCTTCGCCGGCTGGAGCGGAGCTTGCTCTGGCACTGGCACTTGCAGCGTAACCATGAGCGCGGCCAAAGCCGTGACGGCCACATTCAACGCGGTAACGTTCGCGCTGACGGTGACAGAAACCGGAACCGGCTCAGGATCGGTGAGCAGCAGCCCGAGCGGTATCACCTGTCCGAGTACCTGTAGCGCGAACTTCGCCAGTGGCACCCCTGTGACCTTGACCGCGACTGCGACGGCGGGCTCCACCTTCGCCGGCTGGAGCGGAGCTTGCTCTGGGACCGGAACCTGCAGCGTAACCATGAGCGCGGCCAAAGCTGTAACGGCCACATTCAACGCGGTAACGTTCGCGCTGACCGTGACTGATGCCGGAACCGGCTCAGGATCGGTAAGCAGCAGCCCGGCGGGCATCACCTGTCCGAGCACCTGCAGCGCTAACTTCGCGAGCGGCACGCCCGTGACTCTGACCGCGACCGCGGCTGCAGGATCTACCTTCGCCGGCTGGAGCGGAGCTTGCTCTGGAACGGGAACCTGTAGCGTGACCATGACAGCTGCTAAAGCGGTGACGGCCACATTCAACGCGGTGACGTTTGCATTGACGGTGACAGAAGCCGGAACCGGCTCAGGATCAGTGAGCAGCAGCCCGGCGGGCATCAGCTGTCCGGGCACCTGCAGCGCTAACTTCGCAAGCGGCACTCCCGTGACTCTGACCGCGAGCGCGGCGGCGGGATCCACCTTCGCCGGCTGGAGCGGAGCTTGCTCTGGCACCGGCACTTGCAGCGTGACCATGAGCGCAGCGAAAGCTGTCACCGCCACCTTTAACACCTCGGTGACGACCTTCGCGCTTTCGGTAACCTTGTCCGGCACCGGCACGGGTACAGTCAAGAGCAGCCCGAGCGGCATCACTTGTCCGGGCACCTGTAGCGCGAACTTCAACAGCGGTACGGTCGTGACTCTGACCGCAATCGCGGCGGCGGGATCCACTTTCACCGGCTGGAGCGGAGCTTGCACGGGAACGGGCACCTGCAGCGTAACCATGTCTGCGGCCAAGGCCGTCACTGCAACGTTCAACTCGAGCAGCAGTCCCGCGGTGACCCTGACGCCTACCAGCTTGAACTTTGGCGCGGTGGCCACAGGCGTGACCAGCGCGATAAAAACGGTGACCCTGAAGAACTCCGGCAAAGCGACGCTGACGATCACGGCGATTACGATTACCGGGACTAACAGCGGCGACTTCCCGGAAACGAGTACCTGCGGAAGTTCGCTGGCGGCGGGTGCAGCTTGCATCATTAAGGTTCAGTTCAAGCCATCGGCTACGGGAGCGCGCAGCGCGTCGGTGAGCATCACCGATAATGCTGCAGGCAGTCCGCAGCAGGTACCGCTGAGCGGAACCGGAACGACCGCCAAGCTTGTTCCCACACCGCTGGGCTTTGGTACGCTGGCGGTGGGCTTAACCAGTGTGGTTCATAAGGTGACGCTGACCAACGTTGGAACGACGGCACTGACCATCAGCAGCATCGCGGTCACCGGGGCCGAAGCCGCAGATTTTCCGGAGACGGCGACGACCTGTGGAAGTTCTCTGGCTGCGGCCGCGAGTTGCACGGTCAGCCTGACGTTCAAGCCATCGACGACCGGTGCTCGCAGCGCGAACCTCACGGTCACCGACAATGCTGCAGGCAGTCCGCAGCAGGTGCCGCTGAGCGGAACCGGCACCACGGCCGAACTTACTCCGACCAGTCTGAGCTTCGGTTCGGTGAAGGTGGGCACCACCAGCTCCGCCAAGACGGTGACGCTGAAGAACGTAGGCACGACAGCGATCACGATCACCAGCATCACGCTCGCCGGAATCGACCCGGGAGATTATGCGCAGACCAACAGTTGCGGGAGTTCGCTGGCGGCGAGCGCGAGTTGCACGATCAGCGTGACGTTCAAGCCGACCGCGACGGGCGCTCGCAGCGCGATATTAAAGGTCACTGACAGCGCTGCCGGCAGTCCGCAACAGGTCACTTTGTCCGGAACTGGTTCGTAGCAGGGATTGGGATTCGGTCCAAGCTCGAGAGATCCGTCGAAGGCGAGGCGTCGTAAGATCGGCGCCTCGCACTCGATTTCAGAGATTCTGGTAGTGGTGCAGTTTGAAACTAAGGCCCCTTGCGTTTGGCGATAGGCTTGCCTTGCGCCTTCGCTTCTTCCTGATCTAGCCGTTCTTGCAGCCAACGCGGAACAAATTCTTGAACGTCCTCGTCCAGATCCTGCGCGATTTTGTTCAACCGCTTCCGAACGTCTTTCGGAAACTTCCGCAGATGCAGGGAGCAAGTTGGTTCTTTGGTATCCAAGCTCTTGACATGTTACACGAGTATGCTACGTTACTTATGTAACACGCTGAAGGACACGGACCAAGAGCAGGCGACGAACTAGAGCAAAAGGGATCAGACTTTACAGGAAGCACGGGATGACACTAGACTGATCAGCCGTAGGAGACTTGAGGGTATGGACACAGCTATCGGAACCGAAAATCGAGCAGCATCGTCCATGGTCCGCGAGTGGATTCGACACGCATGGGGAACCGCCCTGGAGTTTTTTCATGCGCCCGCAAAGATCAAAGAGTTCGAATACGTTGATCCTTTAACGAACGAAACCGTCTTCCTCGCAACGGGAGCACGATATTCTGTGCTCCACGTTGGAGATAAACGGTTCTTTTTCGAGCGAACGACAGGCAGGTTCGATGGAACCTGCACGTCACTTCAGGAGCGTGTTGCCGACGGGCTGGAACTCTGCGATTAACTGTCTCTCTCGCGTTGTTCTAGCCGCCAAGTTGTCGATGCGTTCTACGAAGAAGTGGGTGATTCCGGCAGTCGGTGGATCGTTCAGGTGGCTCTGAAGTCGTTCCCGCAGATTGCCGGATTGCCCCACATATAGAATCGTGTATTGGTTCGACCCAGGGAAAATCGGTCTGGCCAAACCGTACACTCCTCCAACTTCGTATACCAAACCGACACCGTATACGTTGAAATTGTAAAATGTGGCCTTGGAGTCCGCGTACCGCCGCGCGGAATGAATCTCCAACGCCCTCCGCTTCAGTGACCTTCGGTAGCTTCTTTCACGATCCGCGCAGCGGCTTGGCTGGCATCCTCTTTGCAATTGTGCTCTCTGAATTTCTGGAGCATGTTGGGCTCAGTGAATTGATGCCCACATGCAATACACTCGCCGGGTAGCTTCGGATCGCGGGAAACCCGCAGAAGTCTTTCTTTATTAGCCATACCCGTAGTTTCCCACAGGTCGGATTCCGGCGCTACCCCTGTGGATTTCAGGTACTGGGTCAGTTTGAATATTCACAGCCTCGCTTTAGCATCCCTGCTTATGGCATGATGTTGGCGTGACTATCGGCAAGGGCAAACGTCCGCGTGATCCGAACCAGCTTGCCAAATGGATCGTCGATCAATCTACCGGGGATGCGCCAGAGCCACCGCAAGGCCCACCAGCACCACCCACGGCGATTCCCCCTGATCTATCCGCGTACATGGCTGCAATAGGCCGCAAGGGTGGTCAGGTCGGCGGAAAGCGACGGTTAAAGACCATGACGAAAGACGAGCGCCGCAGAGTCGCAGCAAAGGCTGCTAAGGCGCGATGGAAGAAAAGCTAGGCACTCGACTTCCCGGCCTTCGCATCAAGTTGTTTCGGTAAACTCTGCGTCTTAGGAGTCCCAGAATAGAATTCTTCCTTATCAAACAACGACTGCCGAATCATGCTCTTCGTCAAGTCCTTGGAGAATCCGCTACTCATGGCCATATCGACGGTCACAACAGCTCGTTTTTTAGTCGCGTCTGCCAATCTCTCGTATTGTGCATGAGAGCCGTCCTGCCGCTTGAACTTGAAGCCAAGACCTTCGAGGTTGGCAACAACGTCCTTGGGCTTTAGAACTGGGAACTTTCTGCCCATTCATTGGCAATGCTGTAGGTGGCCCTCTTGCACTTCATAACGACAGGCAATAATGCTGCGCGGATGATTATCGTCGAACATGCCACGAATTCTATCCTTGAGGGATTCAAAATGGTAATGCAGACGATGCGACAGCGGAGCTGGCCGTGGGATCAGCCCATCGGTATCTTGTCCGTCAATAACCGCATTGAAATATCCGTACAGGGCTTCTTGGAGACCGCCAATTGCTTCACGGCGCGTCTTGCCCTCGGCCAGAATATCGAGATCGATACATTCTGCGATGTACCGCTCGCGTTCGGCCTGGTAGGCAAAGCAACGCAACCTCAACTGATGGCCGCATTTGCTACAGGTTAGAACGGGCTCCACAATTAGCGGTCTCCCGCATCCAACACAATTGCGAACTTTGCGGAGATCACGAGTTTCGGCTGGTGCGCTCTGGACGGTCTCGGTAGGCATGATGGGTTTCCTATCGGCCAAAGTATCGAGCGGGGAAGGATTGGACTTTGGAACTAGCCAATTGTACCTCTAATTGTCAAGTGCCTTGGTAGTCACTTGCAACTACTACCAATAGATGGGGTTACGAAAGGGAAAGTTGCAGACATTGAGTAGCGACTATTCGAGCCCGAACTGGTCATTTTAGCTATTGACATCCTAAAGCGGCTATAGTATAAGAGTCAGTATGAATCGTATTGATCCTGAGACCCGCGCCAGAGTGGTTAATTGCCTACTTGAGGGATGTTCGATTCGCGCCACAGTCCGTATGACCGGAGCGGCGAAGAATACAGTCGTTAAACTGCTGGCCGATCTCGGTTGCGCGTGCGCCGCCTACCATAATCGTAATGTGCGCGGCCTCAAGGTGCGCCGCTTGCAGTGTGATGAAATCTGGTCATTCGTGGGAGCGAAAGCGAAGAACGTTAGCGCAGCAAAGAAACAAGAGGGCTGGGGCGATGTTTGGACTTGGGTAGGAATCGACGCGGATACAAAGCTGGTCATGTCCTATTTGGTCGGCGGTCGTGACGGCGGATGGGCGGGCGAGTTTATGGAAGATTGCGCCAGTCGAATCAAGAATCGCGTGCAGATCACGACTGACGGACATCGCGCCTACTTGGACGCAATAGAAAACGCCTTCGGAGCCGATATTGACTATGCGATGCTGCAAAAGATTTACGGCGCTCCGTCAGACGAAGAGACGCGACGCTATTCTCCGGCGAAGTGCATTGGCTGCGATATGAAAGTCGTGAGCGGCGATCCTGACCCTAAGCATGTGAGCACTAGTTTTGTAGAGCGCCAGAATTTAACGATGAGAATGCAGATGCGCCGCTTTACGCGGCTCACGAATGGTCACAGCAAGAAAGTGGATAATCATCGTCACATGGTTGCGCTGCATTATATGCATTACAACTTCGTCCGCGTGCATCAGACATTGCGCTGCACTCCTGCAATGGAAGCTGGTTTAACCGATCACGTTTGGACAGTCGAAGAGTTATGCGCGCTGCTTCCGAAGCCCACCGTCAGAGCGTCGAAGATCGAGTCTGAATTGGTTACAAAAGCACTCAGCCGCTAGATTTCTTGAGGTATTTTTGGCGGGCAGCTTCGGGATCGTCCAACCAATCTTGCAGCAAGTTTGAAAGCAGTTCTTTGTCTTTCTGAGTCTTTTCGACGCCATTTTTGTATTCTTCTCGCAACCGGAGAAGAATCTTCTTAGCATTGTCCCATTCGCGTTCCACTTTAGAATTCGGATACGTGGAGTTGGCTGTCGAAAAAAGAAGCCGACTTAATTCTCTATCCAATCCCTTTAAAAGAGCAGACGTGTAAGCCCCAGTATCTACCATGCCAGCCGTACCATCTTCCGCCAGCCATATTATGCGAATATCGCCACCACAACCGCTAGCATGCGCCACCGCCTGTTCAAGCATGTACAGGGCTAACACAATGCCATCGCTCACATTCATCGCGGGCATACCGACTCTGGTATTGATGTAGTCAGTGATTTCATTTCCCATTCCAGATGCTTTGTACCCGATGCGGAAGGGTGGCAGGGGCTTGAGACCCTTTTTGACCTTGGGATGAAATAGAGTTCCGATCTCTTTCACAATCGGACCTTGCGCGAAAAATAATGCACACCTGTTGCCACACCACAAACCGTATGTAATCTCCGCTGACGGCATGTAGCCAGCGTGATAACAATTGCGATATTCGCGGTATATTTGCTTTGTTCGCTTCTCGATTGCGGCTGCCATTTCCTCGATAGAGGGCCCAGCTGAAGCCACCTCTATCGACATTTCTTCAATGAGTTTGTCGATGAGTTGCGAATCGCCAGAGCCAGTGAAAACTGCCCGGCGGTCTGGGCCTTCATCAGAAACGCTTTCTAACGGAGGGAAGGCGGTTAACTTTGAAACGGAGCGTTTCAGGGTGCTTCCCTCGAAACTCTCTTGGCTGTCAGCGCCTAACACGATGCCATTGGAACAAATGAATCCTACCGTGATCGTCATGCATTTAACCGATGGCAACCGCCTAGGTTTTGGCGCGGGGAGAGAGATCGGCGGCTTGCGGGGGCTAATCATACGTCACCCCTGTGGAAATTGAAACTGACCCAGTACCGGATTTCAAACTGCACCACTACCGAGATTCTTGATCGCGGGAACGCCGGGCTTGAATGTGGTATTCCACTCGAAGGTCCGGGTTTGCGCCCCATCGGTGAGCACTAGCTTCTCTAACGGAAGCGCTCCTTCCAGCAATTGAACGTGCACCGATCGCTTCTCGAGTTCGATAGTCCCAAATCCCGAAGCGGTGGAGAAAAATGTTTTGAACGGCCGAAGACTGAGCTGCGGACTAAACCAGAGTGTCCGCTCGACAGCGGAATAACGGAACCCGGCCAGCGCACCCAGCAATGCATAGCTGGCCATGGCACGAGCGTAATAGTTGCCGCACTCATATTCGTTCCACGGATTACGACTCCGCCCGTCGTAGCGGCTGCGCAGGCCTTTAACTATGGTTAGCCCCTCCCGGACGAAACCCTCCGCGATGAGGTGCGAGGCTACTTGGTACTCAATGCCGGTCCAGACTTCGTCGGAGTAAACAAAAGGCAACGTGGGTTTGCCACCCCGCGGCCAGGAGCACAACAGCAAGCCAGGCTCGTGGCCCATGGCATATCCGGGACGTTGCGCATTGGCATGCTGGCTCAAGTCAGTCTTGAAATTGTGCTGGAAGATTGCTTGCAGCGTCTTGCGCACATGCTCGCGGGCCAGCGGGGTCTCGATTCCGTACATGCGGGCCATCCACGCGCCAATCACCCCATCCGAGAGGCATCCGTTTCCATATTGATACTTGGGGCCTTCGCGCTTCAGAAGCCTCTGCATTTCGCTGCTATGTTCGTCGACCTGGGCCACCATAGACGCAAACGACGTGTTGCGCAGTCCGAGGTATTGCACCTTCTGCTGAAAGTACTCGCCGTTGAACAGCTGCTCTTCCATGAAGCGTGCACAACGATGGGCCAGATCGTCGTAAAACGTGGCATCCCCAGTTTGACCAATCGCTTTGGCCATCTCGGCTAGTGCCGAGAGCGCGCCCAGGTAAATGCTGGTGCACATGCCGTCTGGTCCCCAGAACTCAATGTCATAGGTATTGTGATGAGGCTCAAACAGGCCTCCCTGGTGATCCGGGTCCCACGTGCGAATGCAGTAGTCGAGGCTGCGTTTGGCCAGCGGATACATCTTCCGGAGCCAGTCCGTGTCTCCGGAAATTTGCCAATCGCGAAACACTTTCATGATTCCGCCCAGCTGCCCATCCGACGCAGCGTGGAAGTCGTGCTTAACCGGGCCCTCGGGAAGTGCGGAGCGGAAAGTGACGTGACCGTTTTCATCCATGGAGCGGCCCAACTCCAGTTCGCGTAGAGTCCGCTCCAGTTGCGGGTAAAGGTGAGGAAACGCCTGGGCATAGTTCCACACGTGCGTACACGAACCATGGCAGCACCCAGCGTCGGGAAAGCAACCTTCCCAGCCCCAAAGGTCACCATTCTCCAGACGCAGCACGGTGGGGGACTTGAGGATGGCCAGGTTTGCGGAGACTGCATCCAGCACATGCGCCGGCAGCGTGGAGGAAAACAGCGCTTCCTTAAATGCCAGCGTCCGCGCTCGTAATGACGCGTAATGTTCATCGACATAAAGAGCTACTTCGCGGGCGTCGTTCCAAATCGAAGCGTAGTAGGGACGCCACCGCGGCGGCGTCCCTTCAGGAAAGGAATGACATCCGTCAGCGCCTTGCGCCTCAGCAGGCGCAGCGCCGCCAACTTGCAAATAGCAATTTGGAAAATGCCACGCGATCAGGATCGGGTAGGTTCGAGATAACCCTGGAGCCAGTGCCCCCGCAAACAGAATCGAGCCGCCATTGCGCCCCCTAGTATCGATGTCGTTCGATCCCTCGTTGGCAGTAAACGTCCCCGTGGAAACTTCGCGCCAGAGTGCAGACAGAGAGTCGAACTCCCATCCGGGGCTGCGCAGCCACATTCCCTTGATACGCGGCTGGTTGCCGATAGCGATCAGGCAGGCGCTGCCATAAGCTTCGGCATTGGGCTTTTCCACGCTGTGCAGAAACACGCCCCGCTCTGCAATCACGGTATTGCGGCTTGCCGATCGATCCTCACCGCATCCGGGCGCCAAGTGAGAAAGATGATAGGAGAATTCGTATTCCACGGTTCGGGACGAAGTGTTATGCAGCGTGTACTCGAGGATGGCGCAGGGGATGCCCGAATTTTTGTCATCGAGCGGGATAAAAGGATTCCAGGCAGTGAGTGAGACCTGCAATGGAAACGATGGATTGCTGATCGTAGCTTCTCCGAAAGGATACTCTCCCTGGAAGACGCACTTTTGAAAGCGCGGGAAGCCTTCGAACCCGCCACGAAAATAGCCTTCTCCCTGGAGCCCCTGATCGAAAATCTTGAGAACGGGGAACGGCCCCTCGACCAACTTCGTGACCGGAGATGCGCCCTTAATATGGAGGATTGCGAAAGCCGCCTGGGACGAAGAGTAGCGCTCGGGTAGCGCGGTTGTCGACGGACGATTCCAGATAGAAAAATCCTGCAACCCGCCGTAGCCATTCAGACAAATGCAACCGGCTCCAATCCCTCCCAACGGCATTGCGACTTGAGTGGCGGTTTCTCCGCTGAACGTGCGCTGGGGGCCGCGGTCGAAAAGCTCCTCCGATGAATAAGGAATCTCGTCAGAAACCGGAACCGAAGGAGGATCTGAGACCGCTGCGTCCTCTTGAGCGCCGGCCAAGGGCACGGCTGCACCCAATGCTGCAGAGGAAGTGATCGCCAAAAACTCTCGGCGAGTGGACTTATCGAAGGGCGACATCGAGCCTCCCGTGAAACCTGCGGCGAGCGCCAAAGACTGTTCTGCTGCAACGCCTTGAAGTAACGAACACGATTGTAGACCTTCGACTGAGGGTGCGAATCGGCTACCCCGCACCGATCACGGTGATTACTCTAAGATCGTCCGCCGGAAATCAGCCGCGGACGCGACGGTGTTCGTTTTCTGTAGAAACGGGACTTCACCTGTCCTAGAACGTATTTACGGCTAGAGTTGGAGGCTCCTCTGGATTGCCGCTGACGTAATGAGGATGTGTGGTCAACATCGACTTGACAGTCCACCGCCATATTGATGGAATGATGCGCTACAATACGCTAGTTTTCTTGAGTGAGTGCCGGGCCCTTCCCCCCAGAAGTAGCCACGTTTCCTGGAATTGAGACCGACATTGCTTCCGCTGCCCCAATTCGAATGGTGGTTTTGCCAGGAGCTAATCTGCACCGAACCTGATCGGGTGGACGATCTGCCGGGCCGATTGGGGACTCGACTGTGGCTCCAGCAGTTCAAGGGTGACCCTTATCAAATGCGCGTTCTGCGCGACTTGCTATCGAACCAACTCTTGATGCCGCCTTCGCGAGTGGCCGACGACGCCGTGATTGAGCAGATCGCTGACTTGTTGAATTCCGATCGGTTGCACATTCACGCCAAAGAGATGGAGACCATCGCCGCTGGAGGCGCCGAGACATCCGACCAATCTGTGGCCTTTCCGCTGTCGGAGCGGCAATCCCGTGACACGGCGCCTCCACCCCCAGTGGCCGATGCGCCAACCTTTTCCCCCAAGGGCAACCCTTCCGCGCAGGCGGCCGCTCTGGCTGCCGCGGCGGCCTCAGGAACCCCGTTTTGCCAGGAATGTCAGAAGAGCCAGAAGGCAGCAACTTAACTTTCGCTGAGTATTTTAGATTTAACTGAGTATGACGGATCAACAGCTAGCTCGGATTGAAGAGATCCTGTGGCACGACTGCCCCAGTCGCGACATTTGGATGATCGTCGACGGCGCCCGCACGGTCGAAGTATTCCGCATGCTTCTGGAATGCCACCTCGAATACTCGTGCCTGTATAGCGGATCGCTGACCCCCGAACTGGAAATGGCAGCGCCCTATCTGGTGCAGCTTGAGCCTGACTATCGCGACACCCATCGCCTGATCCGCCAAGCCTGGGGTAACAGCTGGGGAGTTTTTCTCCGAAGCGGTACCTCTCTCAAGAACCTCCGGCGGCATCTGAGGGAGTTCCTGGTAGTACGGGATTCCAGCGGCAATCGTCTGGTTTTCCGGTACTACGATCCGCGCGTATTGCGAGTTTATTTGCCGACCTGCGTTACCGCGGAGTTGCGGACTGTATTCGGCCCAGTCGAAGCCTTCTGGACGGAGTCGGAGAGTCCGGAAGAAATACGAGAGTTCCGCTTTCGCGACCGCGGGCTGGAAGAGCAGACGATCTCGCTCGGTCAAGCGCAGACAACGTCGCAAAGGAAGTGAGCTTATCAGCTGGATCTTCGGGCTTGAGACTCCGCTCCTCACTACGAATTCAAGGCCGCCAGCACGAAAACTAGAGGAGCATTCCAGTTAATCGCGATTTCGTTCATGGAATATGCCGCCTGGTCGTCCTTGTACATCTGCATGGGCGCGCGCTTTGGCAGCAGCCAGCCGACCCGGTCCGCGGGATGGGCATTGGGACCGCCGGAAAGCAGCCCGGGCCAGGGAGCGTCAATGTTGTCAGCTGCGCTTGGCCGATGATGGGGATGTTGAAACGCTCTCGTCCCTAGCTGCGTGACCCAGGACAAGTCCCAGCAATTGCGTCCGATCAGGTAGTGCAGGTTTTCGGCGGCGGCTTGCCGGAATTCGTCACCTTTCTGCAAGCGATCGGTGACGATCAACTGCAGGGATTGATTACCCGCCACTCCATTCGAGCCCCAAACATAGTCTGCGAGCGACAGCGTGTTGCCGTAGCCGTTCTCCCGGCTGTTCTGAACCAGCCGCTCTGCCTCGCGTATGCTCGATTCGCGAATCTGCGCCAACAACTCGCTTGAGCCACCTTTCCTGTCAGCCATTGCGTAGGTCCAGAGCGCAAACGCCGACAGGTCATTCCATCCCGGCGTTTTAACGCGAAGCACGTTGCCGGTCCGCAGATATGCGACGCCGCTTTCGAATGCCTGGCGATATTGTTCTTCGCCGGTGGTGCGCCACAGTTCTGCGGCGGCCCAGAGCATCTCATCGCGGCAGTCGCCGTCTCCATATTCGCCGGTGCGAATGCCGCCGGGATTTCGGAAGGTCACGTCCGGATGTTTGCTCGCCCAGCCGTACGCCCGTTTCGCCGCGTCCATGCAGTTCTTGGCGTAAGCGTCGTCGAACGGTCCATAGCAGCTGGCGGCGATCGCCGCGACCGCCGCGAAGTCCGCAGTCGCGCACGTGCTCTTGTAGGGCGCCGATCCGGTGCCAATCACATAGCTGGTCAAGTGATCGTCCTGGGGCAAGATGAAACTGCAAAAATTCTCGCTCGTCTGCTTGTGCCATACCCCGCCATCGGCGTCCTGCAAACTGAGCATCCAATCCAGATTCCAGCGAATCTCGGCGAGAAAGTCTGGAAGTTTTCCGCCAGATTCAGGAATCTTCAGATCCAGATTGCGCACTGCGCCGTTGAACATTTCCCACGTCCACAGCAGAGTTCCAGTCGATATTCCAGAATTCACGATGTAGCGGCCGTAGTCGCCGGCATCGTGCCATCCGCCACGGTTCTTGTAGGGGCCACTCTTCCCGGATGACTGGTGAAACTCGGCTGTGAGGTGACACGCTGGATGCGAATAGCCGCTTCCTAGATCTACGATGCAGCCGCATCGCTGGCCGTAATATCCGCGCATGGTGAGCCACAGGGCGTGGCGGTAAACATCGTTGCCGATTTCAAAAGGCGCGCTCTTTCTCGCGTCGGTTTCGAGAACGTAGGTGCCAGGCTGGCGCACCGCCGAGAAATCAGAAATTTGAACTCGATCGCCCGAGGCCGCGTCGTCGCGAACTGGGCCGGGCTTGCCTTGCAGAACAACGGCGCCACTGCCCACGGCACGCACCGTGAACGTCGCTGAAGGACCACGCAGGGTTGCAAACTTCGCTGCGTTGGGAAGGTATCCGAGTTGATTGAATACGACGGGGCTGGCGTCAGTCGCTTCTGCCGCGGCCAACCGTGGGCTGAACCACCACGCGGCTGGAACGGCGACCGCGCCGCCGGCCATGGCTGCGACTTTGACGAATCTTCTTCGCTGCATGGTCTTGACTACACGGTTCAAGTTGCATCCCGAAGTCGCAGCGCGTTCGCCTTGACCGACGCTTTCGCGCAAAGCCTTACGAACTGGCCCTCATGTCGCTGGATGTCCCCCCCGCTGCCGGAACGTAGCACTTCAAGGTGTAATCCATCACCATGCGATCCGCGTTGAAGCGCCAGCCGAGGGTGCGGATGGTCCGCTTCATGCGCTTGATCCAGCCTCGCGGAAGCCCATCGCGATCGCGCTGGTAATACAGCGGAATCACTTCTTCGCGCAGCGTTCGCATCAAGTCTTCGCCATCGCGAGTATCGTGGACGCTCATGTTTGAATGAGTTCTGCCGGTTCCAATCGCAAAGCCATTCATGCCGTCGTAGGCTTCCGCCCACCAGCCGTCGAGAACGGAGAGATTCAGGCCACCGTTCAGCACCACTTTCTGACCGCTCGTGCCTGAGGCCTCCAGAGGCCGGCGCGGATTGTTGAGCCACACATCGACGCCCTGCACAAAATGGCGTCCGACGTTGATGTCATAGTCCTCCACAAACACGAACTTGTCGCGGAACTTGGAATCCCGCATCAACTCCGCAATCTGCTGCAACACTCGCTTGCCGGGTTCGTCGAGCGGATGAGCCTTGCCGGCAAACACGAACTGCACCGGGCGGTTCGGGTCATTCACCATCGAAGCCAGCCGCTCAATGTCGGTCAGGATCAGATTGGCCCGCTTATAAGTCGCAAACCGGCGGGCGAATCCGATGGTGAGCGCATCCGGGCTGAGAACGCGCTCCAGGCGCTGCAAGGTTTCCCGTGATTCTCCGCGATGTTCCGCTTGCGCCACTGCGCGCCGGCGCACAAACTCGATGAGCTGCGACTTCAGATTGAGGTGCGTCTCCCACAGCTCACCGTCGTCCACATCCTCAATGCCCAGCCAGATTTTGGCTTCGCTGCTCCTCTGGTGCCAGTCCGTACCCAAGTGGCGATCATAAAGGCGGAACATTTGCGGCGCCAGCCACGTGGGAACGTGCACTCCGTTGGTGATGTGCCCAATGGGAACGTCGTCCTCCAGTTTGTCGCGGAACAGCCCGGTCCACATGGCGCGCGACACTTCGGCATGCAGTGCCGAAACCGCATTAGCGCGCCGTGAGAGCCGCAGCGCCAGCACTGTCATACAAAATAGTTCGTCCGAATTGTTGGCATTTTCGCGCCCCAGCCCCATCAGACTCTCCTTGGAGAGCCCCAGAGCCTCGCGGAGCGGTCCAATGTGCTCCTCAACCAGACCCGCATCGAAACGGTCGTGCCCGGCAGGCACAGGAGTGTGTGTAGTGAACACCACTTCCCGCGAGACGCGCGGAACCGCCGCGTCAAACGCCAAGCCTTCTTCCTGCATCCGCATACGAATCGCTTCCAGCACAGCAAACGCGCTGTGCCCTTCATTCAAGTGAAGAACACCGGGAGAAATCCCCAGCGCTTTGAGAGCGCGCAGTCCGCCCACACCCAGCAGCAACTCCTGACGAATCCGAATACGAAGATCTCCGCCGTACAGGCGCGACGTCAGTTCGCGGTCCTCGGGAGCATTTCCTTCCACATCGGAATCCAGAAGCAGCAGGTCGCGGCGTCCAACGTCCACGCGCCAAACTTTCGCCCGAATCTTCCCGCTGCGCGTCTCGATTTCCACAACAATCGGTCGCCCGTCCTTCCCGATCGCAACTTCCATCGGCATTTGATTGACGTTGGTCTTCAAATATTCTTCCCGCTGCCATCCGCCCACATCGAGCCTCTGCCGGAAATAGCCCTGACCATAGAACAAGCCAATGCCCACCAGAGGAATGTCGAGGTCCGACGCGCTCTTGATGTGATCCCCCGCCAGCACGCCCAAGCCGCCGGAATAAACCGGCAGCGACTCATGCAGACCAAACTCCGCCGAGAAATAGGCCACCGGGTGAGGCCGCAGCACGCCGGCGTGCCTCGTACCCCAGGTTCGATCGGCTTCCAGATACTCCAGCATGCGGCGATACGCGTAATTCACTCGGCTGTGCAGCATGAGCTCTGCGGCGCGAGTTTCCAGTTTGGCCAGAGGCATTTCCCCAAGCAGCGCGATGGGATTGTGGTTGAGTTCGTTCCACCGCGCCGGATCCAGATCGAGAAACAGGCTGGAGGAGTTGTGGTCCCAACTCCACCACAAATTACGCGCCAGGGCCCACAACCGCTCCTGCAGCGGAGCAATGAAACGATCGAGCGTACGAGCTTCGCTCACTACCGGAGCGACCTGGGTGGCAGCCTCGGTCAGCATCCGGATTTCATCCTCGCTGAAAACGCGGGCTTCGATCGTCTGCACCACCAAAACACCCTGCAGCACGCCCCGCTCGATTAAAGGAACTCCCAGGAACGATTGGTAAGCATCCTCGCCGGCGTCACGGAAATACTTGAACCGGGGATGGTTCTTCACCTGTTCCACGGAAACCGGCCGCACCAGTTCGGCCACCAGGCCGGTGAGCCCTTCATTGACCGCCATGCGCAGACTACCGATACATTCGCGGCGCAGTCCCACCGTCGCCGCCAGCACCAGATTGGCGCGGTCCGGCTCCAGCAAGTATGCGGAACACACATCCGTCCGAAATCGCTTGGCGATCAGGGCGACCACGTTCATCAGCGTTTCCGCTGGCTGTCCGCCCTCCGCTGCGAGGTTCGCAATCTCTTCCAGGGTCAGAACGTTCTTGCCCTCATTTGTGTGCACTTCTTGCACCATGTCTTCTGCCACCTTCTCGTGTCCGTCCAATCTAGTTCGCCCGCCTCCGTTGGGGTCGTCTTGGACCTCAATCTGCTGAATTACAGGATGATGTCATCGTCGGCCAAAGGTTTATCTATTGTAAGGGGTGCGGATGAAATCGTGAACGAGGGCTCAGATTTTCAGGCAGAAGATTCTCGCCCGGGAACTCGCGCCGAAGGGTTGCGCCGTAATCGCAGTTTGTTTCTTCCAGCCGCACTGATTTAGGCGGAAAACCTGTTTGCGTTGCGCCCTGAGTAAAGAGTAAAATCAGCGCCAATCCAGCCAACCGACGGGAGGTCTACGTCCGCTTTCCGTTGGCGTTTTCAAGCACGCAAGGTGGGATGAAGTTATCCCGATCGCGGCTTCACCAAAATCAGGGACGGACTTAACGACGAAGGGTTTTGAGGACCGCCCGAAATTCTTTTGCATCTCGCGCGACCCATGGAGTCAGCACAATGAACGGTACCGCCGCACGATTTCTCCGGTTGGGTGTGAGCTTGTCTGGATTAGTGATTTTGGGTTGGGTGTTAACCGGACAAGCGGCAAAACGTGCCAATCCCGGAATCCCTCTGCCCACCGACTGGAGTCACAGTCATCTTATCTTCTCGCGTCCGGGTTCGGCGGAACTGCTCGCTCGGGTTACCGAAGACCCGCGCTACCAGCAGCAGATCGAACGTCGCGAGCAGGCGCTCACGCTGCCCGCGAGCGTTGGCGCAGATGCGTTTACCCCTGCGGTTCTCAAGGCGAACGGCAAGAAGCTTACGGGCGATTGGTCAGAAGATCTAGGCAGCCTTGTGTCGGTAGGTCCGGTACTCGCGGGCGTCTATCCAGCCAAATATTCTTTCAGCAGCGCGGTAGCGAACTGCGGCAGTGCGACCAAGCCGGATTACGTCGTCTACAGCACGGGCTTGTTGGGCACCACCACTCAGGCCAACATTGTGGCGTTCGACAATCTGTATTCCGGATGCGGCGTTGGGGTGCCTACACTTTATTGGGCGTACAACACGGCTGGCCAAGTTCTCACGTCTCCGGTGCCCTCTCTCGATGGCACGCAGGTTGCGTTTGTGCAAACTGACGCCGGCCTGGCTGGGACGCTGGTCCTGTTGAAATGGGCCGCCGCGACTGGGACCATCGGCTCTCCGGCGACTCCGACTCTGGTGCTCCCCGGCGCGTACTCCACTTGTACCGTACCTTGTATGACCACGATTACTCTGCGGGATAGCAGCCACATCGTCACCAACGATACGACCTCATCCGTCTATTATGACTATACAAACGACATAGGCTGGGTGGGTGGTGACAGGGGTTGGCTGCACAAGATTACAGGTATGTTTAATGGTACTCCGACGGAGGTCACCACCGGCGGGTTTCCCGCGCAGGTGGCCAGTACGCTACCTCTCTCGAGCCCGGTTTACGATCGCCTTTCCAATAATGTCTTCGTGGGCGATCAAGGCGGGTTCTTGAATAGCGTGAACGCCACGTCCGGCGCGGTTACACAATCGGCGCAGGTGGACTTCGGCCTCGGACTCTTGGAGAGCCCGGTTGTCGATACCGTAAACGGCTCAGTGTACGTCTTTGCCTCCAGCGACGGAACCGGAAGCTGCACGCTCGGAGCAGATTGCGCTGCCGTCTTTCAATTTCCGGTCACGTTCTCGGCAGGCGTCCTAGGCGCCGAGGTGACTGTAGGGAATAGTACGATTTCAGGGACCAATCCCAACCCGCTTTACATCGGCGGCTTCGACAGCGCCTACTACAAATCTGTGAATGCAACTGGGAGCCTTTACGTTTGTGGCAACACCGGGGGTACCCCGACCCTGTATCAGGTTCCCATTGTGGCTGGGGCTCTTCCCGCGTCAGGAAATAGCTTGTCAATTACGCCGCTCGCCTCGGGGACTTCGACGGCAGCATGCTCGTCGGTAACCGACGTTCCCAACCCCAACACCACGTTCGGCCCGTCGGAGCGGATGTTTGTGAGTGTACAGAGCAACGGTTTGCCGAGCGCCTGCAGCCCCGGCGGATGCGTCATGAACTTCGTTTCCGCTCCCTGGAAGGCCTCTACGACATATGCCGTGGGCCAGCAGATCCTGAGCAGCAAGCTCCATTTCGAAACCGTGATCACGGGGGGAAAGTCAAACGCAACAGCACCGACCTGGACCAGTCAGGCGGGCCTCACGAAAATAGATGGCGCTGTCGTCTGGATCGATCAAGGCGTCACTATGGCTGGCCCGCTCTCAATTCGGCAAGCTAATCACCACTACGCCTTTTCGAACAACCGCATTATCGACTCCAACAACAATGTAGAGGTATCGACCACTCCAGGCACCACGGCAGTGGGTCCACCCCCCCTATGGAAGACAACCCCTGGGCTGACCACATCGGATGGAACTGTCGTCTGGACAAATGCCGGCCCGATCGGCACCTTGGCGCTCGCAAGCGCGGGAGGCACGAGTGGCATCATTTCAGACAATGCGGTCGGTGCCGGCACCCTGACGGGTGCTTCTCAGATATACTTCACCACTCTGGCCGATCAGACTTGCCCAACATCCGGTGGCTCAGGTGGATGCGCTGTGCAAGCATCTCAGCCGGCATTACAATAGAAAGATAGACAGGTTTCCTCTTATGGCTATGAATAACATCTCCTCCGATAGTCCGCGTACTGCCGGCACCAAGAAGCCTTATGAAAAGCCGGCCTTCCGCTACGAGCAGGTATTTGTGACGACCGCCCTTTCGTGCGGGAAAGTCGGGACCAACACGGCCAATTGCATTGCTCACTCTAGTTCGTCATGACGCCTTTGCCCCAGCCATCGGACGAAACACACGCCCTCAAATGTGAGCTGGCGGGCGAGGTATTGCGCTCGTCAGGAACATTGCGCTTGCGTGTGACCGGTTGGAGCATGCTGCCCACGGTGATGCCCGGAGACACGATGGTGATTGAGCACATCCACCGTGACGGAGTTACAGAGGGAGACATCGTGCTGTTCGGCCGCGATCGCCGCCTCTTTGCTCATCGCGTGGTCACAAAGGGCGGCCAGCCCGAAGATTCGCTGGTTGTAACCAGGGGGGATGCCATGCCGGCCGCAGATTCTCCCCTGGCGAAGGATGAACTGCTGGGAAAAGTTTCCCTGATCGTGCGTAACGGAAGATGTATCGCGCCCAGCCGGAGTCTCCGATTTTCGGAACGCGCCGTCGCCGCTTTGGTTCGGAGCTCGGAAATCGCCGCCCGTGTCGTTGTGGGCGTTTACGGAATTCATCAAAGTTCATAGGAATTGGGACATCCCTTGCCGGAATTGGCAGCAGAAGTCGAACGCCTGAATCTGATCATCGCAATCGGGGGAATGCCCGTGCGCGTCAACACGACCGACCCGGCTTTCCTCGACATATTGCAGGACCGCTATTCTGGGTTCTTGGGCTCGGCAGAGCGAGCCGAGATTGAGTTTGACGTCGACGTCACTGTGCCCGTCTACCCAGTTCCCGACATCGGCGTTCGTGTCACCCAGCGCCTCGGCCGTTGGTCCCTGCAGGCTGGAGATTTTCTCGCCGAGTGGGAACCCGCGTCGCGCACTGGCCGGATTCGCCAGACAGCCAATCCTTATTCCATCGATGCCGTGCTTCGCATCGTGCACACGCTCGTGCTGGCGCAGCAGGGAGGCTTCCTGGCGCATTCCGCCAGCGCCATCCGCAATGGCAAGGCTTTCCTGTTCGCGGGAGTTTCTGGCGCGGGCAAGACGACCATTTCCCGGCTGGCTCCTCCCGACGTCACTCTGTTGACCGACGAGATTTCATACGTGCGCAAGCAGGATTCCGGCTACATCGCCTACGGCACTCCGTTTACCGGAGAACTGGCCAAGCTGGGCGAAAATGTTTCGGCGCCTCTCGCCGCGCTCTACCTCCTCGCCCAGGGTTCGGAGAATCGCATCGATCCGATCCCGCCCGGCGAAGCGGCGCGATCTCTTCTTGCCAATCTTCTCTTTTTCGCGGAGGATGAGGAACTGGTGCAATCGATGTTTCATTCCGCCTTTGAATTCGTCAGCCGTGTGCCCGTTTCCCGGCTGACCTTTGTGCCCGATTCCCGGGTCTGGGAGCTGATTGGATGAGCAGGCTTTACGTTGCACGCAATCCGCGGGTCGCGGCGCGCAGTCTCGACGGCGAAATGATGATCATGTCCGGCCGCGACTCCACCCTCTTTACCCTCAATAAGACGGCGACAATCCTGTGGCAGTCAGCGGACGGCACCACTCCCCTCGACGAAATCGTTGAGCATCGCATCTGCCAGGAGTTCGAAGTTGAGCCGGCCGAGGCCTTGCACGACGCTGAAACCCTGGCCCGTGAACTGGCTAGCCACGAAATCATCCAAATCTCGGAAGAGCCGATTCCCCAGCCCAATCCAGCGGCGGGAGAATCCCGATGAACGGCCTGCTGGAGCAGATGACCGAGAAGGCGCTGAAGTTGAATGTTCCGCTCAGCGTCCAACTTGACCTGACCTATCGCTGCAACGAGCGCTGTGTACACTGTTATCTCGATCATGACGACCACGGCGAGATGACCACGGCGGAAATCAAGCACTTGCTCAAAGAGATGGCGGACGCCGGTGTCTTCATTCTGACTCTCAGCGGCGGCGAGATTTTTCTGCGCAAGGATTTCTTCGAGCTCCTGGAATATGCCCGCCGCACGTTGATGTTTTGCGTAAAGCTCAAAACCAATGCCATGTTGATTCGCGAACGCGAGGCCGCCCGCATCCGCGATCTCGGCGTTGAGTCGGTCCAGATCAGCATTTATTCGCATCGACCGGAGGTGCACGACGCCATCACTCTCGTGCCCGGCTCGCTCAAGCGCTCGCTCGATGCGGTTCGTTTTCTCAAGTCCCAGGGTTTGAGGGTCGTCATCGCCAACGTTCTGATGACCCAGAACATGCAGGACTATCCTGCCGTGCGCGCTCTCGCGGCGGAACTGGGTGTCGACTGCACGCTCGATCCGACCATTACGCCCATGATGGACGGCGACCGGTCGGTGTTGAGCCTGGGCGTCGATCAGACTGCCCTGCAGCAGGTCTTCCGCGACGCGTCGCTGGTTGGCGATGTCGAGGAATTCTGTGCGATCTCAACCAACCCCGACGAGGACGCACTGGAAAATCTTCCTTGCAGCGCGGGCCACACCAGCTGCTATGTTTCGCCGTATGGCGACGTCTTTCCCTGCGTCCAGTTTCCTCTGCCGACAGGAAACGTGAGGAAGCAGCGCTTCATCGACATCTGGCGGCATTCCGATGCGATGAACGATGTGCGCTCGATCCGTGTGAAGGACCTGACGACCTGCACTTCGTGCAGCCACGTTTCAAGCTGCTCCCGCTGTCCCGGCCTTGCGTTTCTGGAAGGGAATATGCGCGGGCCGTCGTCGCAGGATTGCGAGCGGTCGTACGCTCGAACCGGAGTTCCATCGGCCAATATGCTGGCGAAGAAACGCGCCGGGGCGGGACAGAATCTGGGTCAGACAAATCTGGGTCGAGCGGATCTGGTGCAGATTCGAGTACTCCCGGCCAACGTGGAAACTTCTGCGACCAGCGCTACTGCGTGATCTGGACGCGCTTCTACCGGCCCATCGTAAGACTTACCGACCGAAGACATGCCCGGGACTAGCACCACACTCGATGCCGAGTGGTCCTTTGTACTAACTGCGTGTTCGGAGCGTTCCCGCGAGGAAAAGACCGCCCGTCTTCACGCGTTGTCACGCGCACCGGTCCGGTGGAAGCTTCTCTTCGACCTCGCCGACCATCACCGCACACAGCCCCTTCTCTACCAGGCTCTGGTTGGAATTGCGGATGCCGTTCCTCCCGCTGAGATGTCGGCGCTGAAGCACCTGTATCAGACCAACCTGCACAAAGCCTTATTTCTTTCACGCGAATTGATTCGAATCGCGGATCGCTTGTCCGTTCTCGGCATTGAGGTCATGCCCTACAAAGGCCTGGCTCTGGCGGAGCTGGCTTACGGAGACATCGCGCTGCGGCAAGTCGGCGATATTGACATGCTGATCCGCCCCCAGGATTTGCCGCGTGCCCGCGCTGCCGTACGCGAACTCGGCTACACGCCCCACCTGGTCTTTTCCAAGATGGAGGAACGGGCCTATCTGAAATCGGGATACGAATGTGCCTTCGATGGCGCGGCCGGCCCGAACCTTCTTGAACTGCAGTGGGCGATTCAGCCTCGCTTTTATGCCATGGACTTCGAGATGGGCGGCCTGTTCCAGCGGGCAGCCACGATCACTGTCGCCGGTCACGCCGTGAAGACGCCTTCGTCGGAGGACTTGCTGCTGGTCCTGTCGGCGCATGCCGCCAAACACGTCTGGGGACGCCTGATCTGGCTCTGCGACATCGCGCGAATCATGAGCCTCGCGAGTCTGGACTGGGACTGGATCGGTTCTCAGGCGGGGGAGCTAGGCATTGTGCGCATCCTGCGCGTCACCATGCTGCTGGCGAACCGGCTCTTAGACGTCGCGATCCCGCCAGCGGCGCAGGCGAATCTCTCCGAAGATGCCGCGACGCTCTCGTTAGTGGAAGAGATTCAAATGCAAATCGCGAGCGGGGCCGAATACAACGTGGAGTCGCTGGCCTACTTTCGCCTCATGATGCGTCTGCGCGAGCGGCCATCGGATCGCCTGCGATTCCTCCGACGCCTGGTCTTCACTCCCGGCCCCGGCGAATGGCAAGCCGTGCGTCTCCCCGCACAACTGTTCCCCTTGTACCGGCTAATCCGGCTCTCCCGCCTGGCAGCAAGATTTGTCCGCTCCTAATTCGCTGATTCGGATATCGAGAACAAGCGAACGTTCAGCCGCGAAGCGGCGGCATGTGAAAGCCAGGCACGGAAGTGCCGGGTGAACTCCGTGCAAGATGTGAGTCCCGAAGGGACGGCACCAGCTCAGCCCGCCAATTCCGGTTCCGCCGCCTTCCACTCTCGCAGATACAGCCCATACATCGCCGCACATCCAATCAATGGCACCGCCAGTCCGGCCTTGAGCGTGCCGAAATGATTCGACGAAACTCCGACCATCCACGGCATCAGTCCTCCTCCGATGTTCGACAGAAAGAACATGACCGACCCGATCCGCGATGACGCCGGCCCAAATTCCCGCGACAGCAGCGAGATCGTTATGGGATAAACGCAAGAAAGTCCCAGCCCCGCCAGACAAGCGCTCAACACCACACCCCGCAGCCCATGCGATAAAACCAGCCCGGCCATCCCCGTGCACGCAACCAGTAACGCCGCTTGCGCCAGTCGAATTTCGTCGATCGCTCGCAGCAGCAAGGGCGCCAGCCATCTCCCCAGCATGAGCGCGGCATGAAAGAACGAAGGAGTCATCAACGCCAGAGCGGGTGGCAGTTCGAGGCTCTTGGCAAACGATGCGACCCATCCCCCGAAGCCGTTTTCGACTCCGACATACAGAAAAAACAGCGCTCCCAAAATCCACATAACCCCGTGCTTCCATGGAATCGCTGGCGCCCGGCCTCCATCCCGGGTCGCCGTGGGCTCGACAATGGAGGAAGGCATGACCGCGATCCCAATCGCCACCAGCAGCGCGAACCCCGCCACCGCCGCCAGGAAGAGCGGGAACTTGTGGCTCTTCGCCGCCGCTGCCACAAGAATGGGGCATGCCACCGCACCCGCGCTCCAGCAGAAGTTCAGCAGATTCAGCTTTGAACTGCGACCCTCCGGATTCACCTCCGCCACCAGCAAATTCGCTGCTGGAACTGCCAGGCCCAAGCCGGCTCCGTATGCTCCGATGCAAACGATCCCCAGCACCTTCGGACCAGCCAGCAGCAGACCCACCCCCGCACTCATTAGCACGAGTCCAGCCTTGATCGCGAACCGAAATCCCCAGCGGGAAACAACCACCCCCGAGAGAGCGACGGCCAAGGTCGAAGCCACATACTGGACCGGAAACAGACGACCTGCCTGGGAATAGTTCATCGACCATCGCGCCGACAGTATCGGCAGCATCGGACCGAGAAGCACGGTCGCGATCCCGATCGGCACGAACGAAGCATACGCAGCGAAGGTAAGCGCTTTGGCGGATATTGAAGTAAAGGCGTTTGGTGAGTCAGCGGGGGGCATCAATGGCGAGACACGCTCTGCCGCTACTATATCGGAACCGCGATGCTAAGAGGCCCCCGAAGCCTTCGCCGTCGATTCTCGCACGACCAACTCAGGCTCAATCGCGATGTCTGTGGGATATTCTTTCTTCCCCTCAATCCGTTCCAGCAGGACCTGGGCCGCCACCTCTCCCATGCGATTCAACGGCTGTTGCACCGTGGTCAGACTCGGAGTGTAAAACGCCGCGCCCGGAATATCATCGAAGCCCATCACCGAAATATCCTGCGGAACCCGCAGTCCTTGCTCCTGTATGGCTCGAATCGCTCCGATCGCAGAAATGTCGTTATAGGCAAAAAGCGCGGTAAACGGTTTCTTGCCGGCCAGCAGTTGCTTGGCGAAGGGATAACCCAACATCGGCGTCGGATCGTCGGTGTCAATCTGCACCGTCAACTCGGGATCGATCTTCATCCCAATCTCCCCAGCCACCTGGCAGATCGCGTCCCAGCGGTCCTTCGCATCCGAGCTCAAAGGATTCCCTTTCATGAAGGCAACCCGTTCGTGCGATAGATCCTTGAAGTGGTTCAGAGCCAAAACCGCCGCCCGTACGTGATCCAGAGTAATGTTGGTAACCCCCTTCAGCTTCTTGTGGCCGGCGATGGCAACCGTCGGCAGCGCGGGCGCCTCCTGTACGGTCGTATCCACGGTGATGATGCCCTCGACTCCGCGCTCAGACAACAATTGCGAATATCGAGTCAGCAACACCGGATCGTGCCGGTGCACCACCGTCAGAAAGAAATACTCGCGCTTCCTCAAGTACTGCTCAATGCCGCTGATGATGGGCGAACTGTAGGAGTCGCCAATCTCTTCCGCAATCACTCCGATGGTATAGGTACGCTTATTGCGCAACGTGCGCGCAAAAAAATTGGGCCGGTAGTTGAGTTCCTTGGCCGCCGCATGGATCCTGTTCTTGGTCTCCTGCGGAATGGATCGAGCCGACGGTGAATCGTTGAGAACTGCCGAGACCGTGCCGGGAGTCAGTCCAATATGCTGGGCGACGGCTTTGAGGGTAATGACCTCTGGTTTTTGGCCAGGCTTCTTAATTTGCCCCATGATCTTTTAAGTCGTCTCAATTAGTGACGTCGCAAACTCCGGGCCAAATATCCTAACAAATCCCAGTACCCAGTCAGCGATTCCACATACACAAGCTGTCCATTCCGAGCGAAGCTAAGAGCCGATCCTGCTCTTCGCACCGGTTACGCTTTTGCATAGCGTTGGCTATTCGGCTTCGATCCGCTCAAAGCAAAGAAGAGGATATACAGGTAACACACGACGGGCAGGAAGAACGCGTGATGAATGCCGATCCGATCGGCAATCGCGCCTTGCGCATACGGAATGATTGCTCCGCCAACGATCGCCATGATCATGAATCCCGAACCGTCGCCGGTGAGCGGGCCGAGCTCGGCCACACCCAGAGTAAAGATGCTGGGGAACATGATTGAATTAAAGAATCCAACCAGGATGATGCTGTACATCGCAAGGTGTCCCGTAGCCAGCATAGAAATTCCGACGAGGGCAGCGGCGCTCACCGCGCAAATGCCGAGCAATTGTCCGGTTTTCATCTCTTGCAGGAGTCCGGAGCCAATAAAACGGCCTACCATCGCGCCTCCCCAATAGAAGGCGACGAGGTTGGCGGCAGCTTTTTCCGTCAATCCCCCGATATCGGGTTGGCTGAAGTAGTTCACCAGGAAGCTACCGATGGAGACCTCGGCACCGACATACACAAAGATCGCGATGGCACCGAAGATTAGACTTGGATGCTTCCAGATCGAATCGTTCACTTTCTCCCCGACTTTATGCTGCGCATGTTCGATCTTTGGCAACTTGAAACTGCCGATCGCAGCCGCCAGCACGACTAGAGCAATTCCAAGACCGACATACGGCGTCTTGACCGTCGCAGCTTCGTGCAGGCGGTAAGCCTGGAGGACGTCTGGCGCCATCGCTCGTATGTCACCCATCGTCTTAGGGGCGGCGCTCAGAATCAGCAGGCCGCCGAAAAACGGCGCCAGGAACGTTCCGAGGGAATTAAACGCCTGAGTCAAATTCAGCCGGCTCGATGCGGTCTCTGGCTTCCCCAGCACGGAAACGTACGGATTAGCTGCGACCTGCAGGCAGGTAATCCCAGCTGCTAAAACGATGAGTGCACCCAAGAACAACCGGTACGAAGCAGCGCTGGCCGCGGGCACGAACAGGAACGCACCGACACCCATGGTGAGAAGGCCGACCACCATGGACCGTTGATAGCCGATCCAGTCAATAACCTTCGCCGACGGGATGGAAAAGACGGCATATGCGCCAAAAAATGCGAGCTGAATCAGCTGGGACTGCCGGTAATTCAGGTCGAAAATCGATTTCAGATGTGGAACCAGAATGTCATTCAGGCAGGTAAGAAATCCCCACATGAAGAATAGCGTTGTCACTGTCGCCAGCGGAGCGCCGTAGCTCTGCCCCGCCCCCGGCGCCGTGGTCGTAGTAGAAGTGTTGGGGGCTGCGATTGCCATGAGTGCTGTATCCACCCTTCCAAATTTTGCGCAAATCAAATTGCGCGAATCAGCTGCACAAATCGAAGAACGCGGCCATCATAGCATCGCCAGAGCTTGCTTTTACGCATTTTTCTTAACTCGATATCGAATTGATACTCTAGAAAATCGTTTCTCTAGCTTGACAATCCAAGCCCCATACCGGAGACTGCAATCGTCTCCGCCTGTCGAATTCTCCTCATCAGGCCACACTCATGCGCGAACCTGTGCTCTTCGCTGTCGCCGCCTTCTCTTTTCTAGTCTGCCAATCCGCACTCTTTGCCCAAGCCGGCACATCCACCGTGGTCGTGTTCAGCGAACCCGGATTTCCGGCAGCCGACTCCGCCGCCCCGTTCCCGGAGCAACTGGCCGCAATGCCGCCGGGGGCAGAGCAGACCGACGCAAACCACCTTCGCGACGCTCTGGCCACACCGTCAACCCGCCTCTTGGTTCTCCCCTACGGCTCGTCCTTTCCTGAGGAAGCTTGGCCGGCGATCAAGCAGTTTCTCGACCGCGGAGGCAATCTTCTGGTGCTCGGTGGAATGCCCTTCACTCGCGCCGCCTACCGCGATTCCGGCGGCTGGCATCTGCGCGATTACAGCGTCCGTTTCATTCGCCCGCTCATGATCGACCAGTACCAGGAAACCCCCGGCTCCGACGGTCTGCAGTTCCAGCCCAATCCCGAACTGCCCTGGCAGCTTCCCGCGTTCGCATGGAAGCGCGCTTTCAGCCCAGTGATTCGTCTGAGCGCGGTCGATCTTTACCAGCGCGGCGGCGCCGCCGGCTCCATCGACGCCCGCCTCGACACAATCGCCTGGGGCGTCAAGCAGGGCCGCAAATTATCCGCGCCGGTCCTCCAGGTCGATCACTACCGAAACGGTTTCGACGGCGGACGCTGGATTTTCGTCAATGCGGAACTTTCGCGCGAGTTCTTCGATAACGCCACGCTCCTGCAATCCCTTGCGGAGCGGGCATTGCAGGGCGCCGAGGAGTTCACCGTCCGCCCAGCGTTGCCGCTCTACCTGCAAGGCGAGTCCGTCGAACTGCGAGTGCAATGGCATGCGGCAGCACCACCCAAGGCTCCCGTCTCCCTGAAGATTACTTCCTTCCCCGAAGCCCAGCCTTCGAATCGCTCCACCGTCACTGCTGCGCTTCCATCCAACGATCCCGTCGTGATGCCTGCGCCGTCAGGCAAGGGCCTCTACATCATCAATGCGCAGCTGGTGGAAGGAACACGGATTCGCGCCATCTATCATTCCGCCTTCTGGATCCGCGACGAATCCTTCCTCCGCTCCGGCCCGCATCTCGGCGTCAATCACGATTACTTCGAACTCGATGGCCATCCTCTCGCCATCGTCGGTACCACGTATATGTCGAGCGAAGTGCAGCGCCTCTTCTTCGAGCATCCCAACGTGTATGTCTGGAACCAGGATCTCGGCCAGATTCACGATGCCGGGCTCAACATGATCCGCACCGGATGGTGGACCGGCTGGGACAAATTCTGCGACGAAAACGGCCAACCTTACGAACGCACTCTGCGCACGCTCGAAGCTTACTTAATGACTGCCCGCAAGTACGGCCTGCCGGTGCAGTTCAATTTCTTTGCCTTCCTCCCCGACGTTCTCGGAGGCGTTAACGCCTTCCTCGACCCTGAGGCCGTCCGCCGTCAGCAGACTCTGATTTCGTCTGTTGTCGCGCGCTTCCGCGACGTGCCCTTCCTCGCGTGGGATCTCATCAACGAGCCGAGTTTTTCTCAGCATCTGTGGAAGACGCGCCCTAACGGCGATGCCATCGAGCTCGCGGCCTGGAACAACTGGCTGAGCCAACGGTATCCCAATCGCGCAAAACTCGCCGCGCTATGGAATGCTCCTCCCGACTCCGTTGCGGGAATGATCTCTCTACCGCGCGAAGACGAGTTCTCCCCGCGCGGCATGTACACCGGAACGAACTCGTTGCGCCTGCATGACTATTTTCTGTTCGCTCAGGAATCATTCGCCCACTGGGCAAGCACCATGCGCGACACGATCCGGTCCACGGGCTCTCAACAACTCGTAACCGTTGGCCAGGATGAAGGCGGTATTCAAGATCGTCTCTCACCCGCTTTCTGGGGCCAGTCCGTCGACTTGACCACCAATCATTCCTGGTGGCTCAATGACCACATCCTGTGGGATTCGCTCGCAGCCAAGCAGCCCGGTAAAGCGATGCTGATTCAGGAAACAGGACTGCAGCGCGAATTAAACATCGACGAGATCGCCCGCCGCACGCCGGAGAGCGAGGCCGCTCTTCTCGAACGAAAAATTGCCGCGTCGTTCATTCAAGGTTCCGGCGCCATCGAATGGCTCTGGAACACAAATTCCGCTATGACGGAGAGCAACGAGACCCCGATCGGCGCCGTCCGGACCGACTACACCGAGAAGCCGGAGGCCACGCTGTTGCGCGCCTTCGCCGAATTCGCCCCGTCGTTGCACGAGCACCTTCGTGACCCGCAGCTGCCTTCCATCGCAATCGTCACATCGCAGGCCGCACAGTTCTCCGTCCTCGCCGATTTCCAAGTGGCAGCCCAACAGAACGCGGTTCGTGCCCTCGCTTATGACGCCCACCTGCCCGCTTATGTGATCGCGGAAAATCAGATCGAGAAACTCGGCTCACCCAAGCTCGCCATTCTGCCCTCCCCGCAAGCGTTGACCGAAACCGCATGGCGGGCTCTGCTGAATTATGTGGACGCCGGCGGCAACCTCCTGGTCTCGGGTCCAGTCGATCGCGACGAGCACTGGCAGATCGTCCATCGAGCCGCCGAACTTGGACTCGCAGCGCACGTCGAACCCCTGACCTATCACAACGCCACAGTGCGCATCGCGGACCGTTCGCTAGCCCTGGCTTTTGGTCAGCCCCAACAAAACTGGCTGGATTCCCTGCGCTTCGACGATGGATCGAACTTCAAAGAACTCTCTCGCGGCAAAGGCCGGATCTTCTGGACATCCTACCCGGTCGAACTCGCCGAGGACCTGCACGGGGCATCCGAACTCTATGCCTATGTCGCAACCAGGCTGAACATCACGCCGATGTTCAGCCAGCAAACGCCTCTGCCGCCCGGGGTGCTGATATTTCCCACCGTCCTGGCGGACTCCGTGCTCTACGTCCTTGTTTCAGACTCTGCGAACGACACCAATATCAGCCTGCACGACCAGTCCACCGGCGTGCCGATTGCGTTCACATTGCCCGCGGAACACGCCGCAATTGTCGTGATTGGAAAAAAAGAAAAGAAGATCGTAGCCAAGTACGGCTTCTAGTAGCGCCGGCGACTCGCCGGCTGTCCCGTGGGCGTCTCGCCCACGGCGCAAGCAGCGCATTGCCCTTGTCGTGAAATGGCTTGCTCTACGTCTTTACCACCGCTCTCTGCTCTGCCAGTGGCTGCGAATGGAAGTTCAATACTCCTCCATCCCCTCACTTCGAAAGCTGGCCGATGAAAACTCCGTAAGGCTCCAGCGTCACGACAGTTCCGGTAGCCGAAGATTTTCCGGTCGCCACCAGACTCTTCGCTGACGAGAACCCGTCCTTACTCAATTCAAAATTCACCTTCCGCTCCGCTCCTGACATATTCAGGGCCACCAGAACCGCCTGGCCCTTGTACGTACGCATATACGACAGGACGTTTTGATCGTTATCATTCAGCGCAGTATAGGTTCCATCCAGCAGGGCCTTATTCGTATGGCGCAGCTTGAGCACCTTCTTGTAGAAATTGAGCACCGACTCCGGATCTTTAGACTCGTCGGCGACGTTGTGGGTCTTGGCCGTCGGAGGCACGGGAAGCCACGGTATAGCCTTGGAAAACCCGGCGTTCTCTCTGTTATCCCACTGCATGGGTGTACGCTCACCGTCCCGCCCCTTCTCCCTGGGCCAGCCCGTGCGGCCGATCGGATCTTTGACATCTTCCTTACGCGTGGGCGGTGTGGTCTTCATCCCAATCTCTTCACCGTAATACATGATGGGAGTTCCGCGCAGAGTCAGATACAGCCCGGCCATAAGCTTCGCGATCTGATCGTTATGCTCGCCGTCACCATAGCGGTCATAGGAGCGGACGATATCGTGGTTGCTGATAACGAATGTTGGCCAGCCGGAAGCGGCATCGACGGCAGCAATCTGCTTGCGGAAGTCGGCGGGCGAAAGCTTGTTCACCGTGGTGAAAAGAAAATCCATGGGCAGCTGCAGCTCGTTGTTGCCCTCGCCGTAATACTTGTTGAGTTCCGCGATGTCGGCAGTCCAGGTCTCTCCGATCAGCACTGCATTGTGTTCGTCCGCCACTTTGCGCAATCCGCGCAGCACGTCATGCACCTCGGGCAATTTGGTGTTGTACTTATTCTCTTCGATGGGATCGCCAAAGGCATTTGTGCCTGGCTTCACTGGATTGTCATGCAGCTTGGGATCTTCAAACAGCGTATCCACCGCATCGAGACGAAAGCCAGACACACCCCGCTGGTACCACCAGCGCGTCACATCGAACATCGCGTCCTTCACCGCTGGATTCCGCCAGTTCAGGTCGGGTTGCTCGGGGTAAAAGAAGTGGTAGTAATACTGACCGGTCGTTGGATCAAGCTTCCACGCCGAGCCGCCAAAAGTAGAAGTCCAATTGTTGGGCGGTTGCCCCGGCCCTTTTCCGTCGCGCCAGATGTACCAGTCGCGATGCTCCGAGGTTCGAGACGACTTCGAATCCAGGAACCACTTGTGCTGATCGGAAGTGTGATTCACAACAAAATCGAGGATGATGTGGATGCCGCGCTTCTTCGCCTCGCTGGCCAGCGTATCGAAGTCCGCCAAAGTCCCGTACATGGGATCGATGTTTTCGTAGTCCGAGACGTCGTAGCCGAAATCTACCTGCGGCGAAGGAAAGCACGGCGTGATCCAGATCGCGTCCACGCCCAGGTCCTTCAAGTAGTCCAGCTTGGAGGTAATGCCCTTCAGATCGCCGATTCCATCGTCGTTGCTGTCGGCAAAGCTGCGCGGATAGATCTCGTAAAACACGGCATGCTGCCACCACTGGTGACCTTCTGCGTCCAGGCCTTTGGCGGCGGTGGCTTTGCCTGCGGTCTGCGCGGCCGTGAGCAGCGACAAACATAAGAACGAAACTGCCAATATCCAGTAGAACATACGACGCACAAGATGACTCATCGGGGTCCTTTCGAAAGATTGCATCGACCCTCGACCCACCGCGAGGTGTCGAACTCGACAAAGGTGGCAATTTGCTGAGTGTAATCCTTTTCTGTCTCTGGTTGCGCGAGCGGAAAGCGTGGGCGCAAGATTTCTTCGGGAACGGCCGAAATTATCCAGCACGAGCCGGGTCAAGCGAATCCGCTTCAATGAATGATCGGGAACTCCGCCACACCCACGTAGGTGTCAGCGCCCCCGTAGTAGAGCAGATATCGATCCCGCTGCTGCACCAAGCCCTCTACGAAAACTACATTGGGTACCTGACCGACGGTCTCCCATTTCTTCTTGGGGAAGAACAGCGGCTCATCGGTCCGCGACAACAATTTGCGCGGGTCGGTGCGGTCAAAGACGGCAATTCCTGTCCGATACACCAGCTTGTCGTCCGCGCCGTTGTATATCAGGACAATTCCCTTCGATGTGAGAATCGGCGACGGCCCCGGCTCCGCGACGCGCGAATCAAACTTCCCCGGCCGCACCGGCAGCACGGGAGTCTGCGTGGCTTCGGTCCAATGCAACAGGTCCGGCGAATTCGCCAGCCCTGCCTGATCCTTGTTATCCGCATTCGTACCCAGAAAATACATCCAGTATTTTCCCTCGATTTTTTCCGGCACAATGGCGCCCGACTTCGTCCACTTTACATTCCAGTTTCCTTGGTTGGCCGGAATGATCACCCCCTTGCGGTCCCAATGAATCAGATCTCGCGATGTCGCTAGGCAGAGTTGCGCGTCTTTCTTGTTGTAGCCCGTGTACGTCAGGTAGTAGGTATCGCCGAATTGGACGAGCCGTGGATCCTCCACCCCGCCGTCCTTCTCGTATTCTTCCGTAGGGCTTAGAACAGGTTCATCCCGATGAGTGAAATGGATCCCGTCAGTGCTCTCCGCATATCCCAGTCGCGAAGTGCCTTGCTTGTCCTGGGCGCGATAGAGCATCACGATCTTCTCCCCACGGATAACGACTGCGGGATTGAATGTCCCCGCCGCTTCCCAACCGCTGCCCTGTGGTGCGATCACAGGCGTTTCAGACACACGGCGCCAAACGCCGTACGGCAACGGCCCGCTGCTTTGCGCGGCCAGCGCCGTCAGTAACCCCAGCACAATCCAGATTCTGGAGCGAACCAAACGAGGCATCTGCATCACTCCTGTTGCGTCGGGCATTCTCGCTGGGCAGTAAAAAACGGCAGGGCCGACCCCCTGCCGTTTTGCGATCTTGCGTGCTTGCTCCGACTACTTCTTGTTGACGGATTTCTTGAGTTCGGCTCCCGGGCTAAACTTCGCGACTTTGCGGGCAGCGATTTTGATGGTAGCGCCGGTTTGCGGGTTGCGCCCGTTCCGCGCTTTTCTCTGCGACACCGAGAAGGTGCCGAAGCCTATCAACGCCACCCGATCTCCTTTGCGGAGGGCACCTGTAATACTGTCGACAGCGGTATCAATTGCAGTCGTGGCCTGCGCCTTGCTGATTTCACATGCGCCTGCGATCTTGTCAACCAGATCGGCCTTGTTCATAGTCTCTCCTCGCAGGTCTCTTTCGTGCTCAGCCAACAACGGCGGCAAAACAAGCCCGGGCTGAGTTGGGAAACCTGACGGCTTGTATTCTCCTCCCTCTGCGGCGAAAGTCAACTGTGAAAATCCGCGCCGGAAGCCCGTTTCGCACTCTTTAGGCCCGAATTGGGGCTACCCGGGCGGCTTTCCGGTTCCGTGGGGAGGGTTTTCCTCCGTCCTCCACAGGCCTCGCCCTTCCTTCACAGGATGTACACAGGCAGCCACGGTTTCCGGCTTGCGCGGAACCGGCCCTCGGGTGCAAAGTCAAGAGAGAGGAAATCCGTTTGAAGATGATGGGCTCGAAGATGGGTGAGACGAAGTTGGATGGGTCGAGGATGAAAGTCGCGCAGACGGATGGGACGAAGCTGGACGCGGTGAAGATGGATCGGGCCCAGGCGATCAAAGCTCCCGCAGAGGTTTGCCCGCTCTGCGAGGGTACCGGATGGAAGACCGCGAAGGCCAAGGCCAGCGGCAGCACCAACGACCGCCGCGTCACGCGCTGCGACTGCCAGTTGCGGACTCGAAGAGAGGCTCTGCTGGCCGCAGCTCGCATCCCGAAGAGACACGAGCATTGCGAATTGTCGAACTTCGAGTTTGAGGGATCGTTCTCCCGCCTTGCACCGGCGCGGATGGCGGCGTGCCGGTTTGTGGAAGAGTACCCGCTGAATAAAACTGGTCTATTGCTGGTGGGCAAGGCTGGGAGGGGGAAAACGCACCTGTCAGTCGGTATCGCAAAGGCATTGATCCGCGAAAAAGGGGTTGAGTGCCTTTTCTATGACTATGCGGATCTGCTGAAGCAGATCCAAGACTCTTACAATCCCGCGGTGCAAACCACCGAGCTCGATTTGCTCCGGCCGGTGTTTAAGGCGGAAGTACTGGTACTGGACGATCTCGGCTCAGTAAGGCCGACGGAGTGGCGATGGGACACAGTGCGCCTGATTCTAAACGCGCGCTACAACGATAGCCTCACCACAATCATCACCACCAATTTTGCGGACGAGCCAGCCGCGGGAGTTATTGAGCCGGATGCGCCGAGGGTCTCTGAGTCCTTTGCGACCGCGCGTGCAGCAGTCCGGGATGACACTCTCGGTGACCGGATCGGCGAGCGTATGCGCTCCCGGCTGCACGAAATGTGCCGCATCGTGCGATTGGACGGCGAAAATGATTTCCGGAAGACGTTCCGCAGCGCCAGCTTTGGATGAAACTCTCGCTCCCCCTTCAAAATTTCCATCATTTGAGCTATCCGCGTGAATCCGCGTAAATCCGCGGCGAAAGAAGTTCTCCATAGTGCGCTCGGCATGATCGCAATCTAGAATGATTCCGTGCTGACCGAGCGCCTGGAATTCGCGCCTGAGCGGGATGCGGAGGTTTTCGCCGCCGTCCCCGCAGCCCCGGCCGCGTTTCTTTTGCGCGCGGCGGACACCCACGCTGAACCCTACGTCAGCAAGACTGCAAATCTGCGGCGCCGTCTGCAGCGGCTGCTCGGACCGGTCGAAGAGCGCACGAAGAAACTCAACCTCCGCGACCGCGTGCGCATAATCGAGTACGCGCCCACCGGTTCCGACTTTGAGTCGGGATTCCTGCTCTACAGCGTTCTGCGAGTTGCATTCCCCAGGACCTACGCGAACCGCATGCGCTTCCGCTTCGCCCCGCTGGTAAAGCTGCATCTTGAAAACGAGTATCCCCGGGCCTCCATCACGACGCGACTCGGCCGTCTCGGCGGACGTTCTCTCTACTATGGCCCGTTCGTTTCGCGCTTGGTCGCCGAGAAGTTTATGAACGATTCGCTCGACTTTTTCAAAATGCGGCGCTGCGTGGACGATCTCCATCCCGACCCCAAGTTTCCCGGCTGCATCTATTCCGAGATGAAAATGTGCCTGGCTCCCTGTTTCAAAGGATGCAGCGACGAGGAATATGTGTCTGAGGTAAACCGGGTGCAGGCCTATTTCGATTCCGCGGGAGATTCCCTGGCCCGTGAACTCTCGGCCGAGCGCGAAGCCGCGTCAGCCAGGCTTGCGTTCGAGGACGCCGCCGCGATTCACGCGCGAGTAGAAAAACTGAAACCCATCCTGAGCCAACTCCCCGAGATCGTGCAGCGCCTCGACCGGCTTTCGGCGCTCATGATTCAGCCCAGTTCGCTCGCGGGCTCGGTTGCATTCTTCCGCGTGGAATGCGGGCGAATCTCCGGACCGATCGCATTCAGCATTCAGCCAACGGATCACGCCAAGTCGCAGTCGATGGAGGGGCGGGTGCAGGAGATTCTGCAATCCTTTCCGCCGCCCAAACCAAAGTCCGCGCTCGAAAACATGGAGCACCTGGCCCTGCTCAAGCGCTGGTACTACCGCGGCAGCCGGACCGGCGAAATCTTTTTCGCGGATGCGAAAGGCGAACTGCCCATGCGCCGCATCGTTCGCGGCATCTCGCGCGTGTTCCGCGGCGAGAAGCCGGAGTCGGAAACCAGCAAGCTTCCGGAGACATCCTGAGGGTTACGCCGGCGGAGCAGCCTTTACCACAGAGGACACGGAGGAACACGGAGGAAAGCGCCCCGTCGTCCCTACAGTGTCGCTTCAGTCCAGCCAAACCACCGCCGCCCCACCCAGCGCACGGTCTTCCATCCAATCGCAGCTCCTATCACAATCGTTCCCACCCACAACAGCGTGGCGGGAAGATAAAACAGAATCGTGGTCATCGCCGTGGCGTACGTCGCCAGGCTCTCCAAGCCGTCGCGGACCGCAAGCTTCAGCTGATAGCCCGGTCGCCAGTTCAGGCCGAAGACTTGCGCCTCCGCCTCAGTCCGGAGCGAGATGGTCAAGGCGACCGTCTCGATCTGCCGCGACAGTGCGTTGAACTCCGCCTGCTGCTGTTCAATTTGTCCACGCACTGCGCTCAGCCTCTCACTCACCGCGAGCATGTCCTTCACCGTGTGCGCCTGTTTCAGAATCTCCAGATATCCCGCCTCCTCGGCTCTCAGATTGCGAAGGTTCGCATCCTGATCCACATACTGGCGGGAAACATCCTGCGCATCGATCTTCTCGCTCTCCACTCGCAACCCCAACTTGCGAATTGCGGCGCGTGCTTCTTCAAAGCGCGAAGCCGGCACGCGAATCGTGACCATTCCAGCAGTTGCATTTTGCCCGCCGCCATCGGCGCTCACCAGGTATCCGCCCAGGCTCTCAGCAAGTGAGGTGATTTTCTGGGCTGCTTCCGCGGGATGCTGCACCACCATTTCCATGGAACTTGTGCGAATGATCTTCCGCGCGGCCGTCACAGCGTCGGGCAATGCCGGTGCCGCAACCTGCCCAACCGTCATCATCGTGTCGCTGTCCTGTGACCGGGCCACAGGCTCAGCCCTTGACGGAGCGGGTGAATGAAGTTCCGCCATAGGCTTCAGCAGGGTTACTTGCTGCGGCGCCGGCGCATAGTTGTATCGGGGAAATGCGATGGCGCCCCAAACCGCCAGGATCGCTCCACCAACCGCAATCCATAGCCAAGGTTTCTTGATCTCTCCCAGTGATTGCACCGAAGTCGACATGTTTCTATCCCCTAGAAAGAACGCCGAGCCGGGCGGGCCTTGCAAGCGATTTCATTGGCTCGTACCCTGCGGGGACCACGCAGATGGTTATTCGTCGATGCCGTACAGAACGCTCGCGTGCCCCGGCAAGTGGACGTGCATCCCATCGGCTCTTCCCAGATCCTTGTGCGCCCATAGATCGCGGAGCCCGGCAGTTCGCGCTGCGAGGCCGACATCGTTCCACTGCAGATCAACCTTCTGAGCAGAATCTCCGAGATTGAACACCGCGACGTAATGCTCGCCTGGCTTCGCGCCCTCTGCAACCCACGCGCGCACGTTGCCCCTTTCCAGCGCCTGATGCCCGCCGTGGCTGTGCTGATTGACGTCGAGGACTTCCTCATTCGTAATGAGAGCGGTTGTTGCCGCGTCGTTGCTGGGCAGGTCGCCGCCGAAAATCAGCGGAGAGCGGAAGATACTCCACAGCGTCATCACGGTCTGCTGCTCAGCCGGCGTAAATTTGGTTGGCGCCCCGCCGCCTTCCTTGTCGGTGACCTTCAATCTGCCCAGCGGAAGCATATCTGCGTCGGGCCAGGTTCCGTTCTTGCCCACGAACGGCGCCCAGTCCCGCGCGAAATCGAATTGCTGCCGCAGCAGTTTCCACTCGTCCCAGAAATCGTCGGAGATGCGCCACATCTGCGCATACTTCTCGAAGAACTCCGCTTCCGAAACCGGCGCCGGCCCCGGCGAAATACTCAACACCATGGGCCGCCCGGTTTTGCGGATCGCGAGACTTAAAGCCTTCATCTCAGCCGGCTGATAAAGATGGCTTCCCATATCGTCGGCTTTGATAAAGTCCACGCCCCACGAGGCATACAGTTCCGCGATCGAATCGTAGTAGGCCTGAGCTCCGGCCTTGGTCGTGTCTACGCCCCACATGTCGGGATTCCAGCGGCACGCGTTTTCTTTGTCCGCAATCTCCGACGCATGAAAAGCCGTGCCCTTGATCGGAAGATTTTTCTCGACGGCCTGCCTCGGAATGCCGCGCATGATGTGAATGCCGAACTTCAATCCCTTGCTGTGAACATAATCCGCCAGCGGCTTGAACCCCGCGCCGTTGGCGGACGACGGAAAGCGGTTGACCGCAGGCAGCAGGCGCCCGTACTCATCCATGGTCAGCGGAGCGCCGGGCTTGTAGTCGTGTCCCTGCGCGTTCGGCTCATACCACTGGATATCGACCACAATGTACTTCCATCCATATTTTGCGAGATGTTCCGCCATCCAGTCGGCATTTGCTTTGACCTGAGCCTCCCGCACCGTGGTCCCGTAGGAATCCCAGCTGTTCCAGCCCATCGGTGGAGTCGGAGCGGTGGAAGGGTCAACGGCACGCAGCGAGGCCGTGAGAATCGTGAGTGACAGGAAACAGAAGAACACGCGGTGGCGGATCATGACGGCACATTGTAAGCCGTTAAGGCCTGACTGGGGCGCAAACAAATGGGCGACCCGAAGGCCGCCCAAAACATTCCTATTGGTATATCCGCGTAAATCCGCGTAGATCCGCGGCGAAAAGTTCTAGATGTCCAAATTCTTCACATCCAGCGCGTTCTCTTCGATGAACTTGCGCCGCGCTTCCACGTCCTCGCCCATCAGCGTGGTAAAGATGGTCTCGCACTCGGCAATATCTTCGAGCCTAACCGATAGTAAAGTCCGCCGCTCGGGATCCATCGTGGTCTCCCACAACTGCGGTGCGGTCATTTCGCCGAGCCCCTTGTAGCGCTGGATGGTGAAGTCCTTGCGCCCTTCGTTGATGACGTAATCGCGAAGCTCGCGGACGTTCTTCTTCTCCACGACTTCGATCTCAGTCTTCCGCTTGGCAGGCTTGGCCGACTTCTTGTCGCCGTCCTCGGACGCAGCCTCGCCATCGGCCCCGTCCCCATTCCCGCCCGCGGGCGCGGCCTTCGCCAGCGTCTCGACCACGAACGGCGGTTCCATGTAGGGCTCGATCTGCTTGTACTTCGAAATCAGCTGCCGGCATTCCGCGCTGGAGGCCAGCACCCAGTTGATGACGTGTTCCGCGCCATGCTTGTTGACGAAGTTCACTTCCCACAGGTTGTGTTCTTCGTCGAAGCGCGTCCCCACACTCTTGAAGCCTTCTTCCTTCTGCAGTTTCTTCAGTTCCTTTTCCAGGCGCTCGATCTTTTTGGGCGGCGCGCTCTTGTCGCCTTCAAAATCGGCGCGCTTGGCCAAATCGAGCTTCGGAATAAGCTCGGTAACGTGCTCGTTGCGCACCCGCTTGTCGAGCTTCTCGAAGAAACCCAGATACTCGTCAAGCACGGTCATGAACCGTGCCAGATCCTTACCTTCGATCTTGGCTGCGCCCTCGCCGTAGCGCACGCTCAACCCGTCGGCCGCGCGCTTGACCATCACTTTTACGAATTCGCGCTCGTCCTTGATGTACTGCTGCGACTTGCCTTTCTTCAGCGAAAACAGCGGCGGTTGCGCGATGAACACGTTGCCGCGCTTGATCAGTTCCTGCATGTGGCGGAAGAAGAACGTCAGCAGCAGCGTGCGGATGTGGCTTCCGTCGACGTCGGCGTCGGTCATCAGGATGATCTTGCCGTAGCGAACCTTCGTCGGATCGAAATCTTCCTTCGAGATGCCGGTGCCCAGCGCCGTGATCATGGCGCGAATTTCTTCGTGGGCCAGCATCTTGTCGTAGCGCGCTTTCTCCACATTGAGGATCTTGCCCTTCAGCGGAAGAATCGCCTGAAAGCGACGGTCGCGGCCCTGCTTTGCCGTCCCACCGGCGGATTCGCCCTCGACCAGAAACAACTCGCAGCGGTTGGGGTCGCGCTCCGAACAATCCGCCAGCTTGCCCGGCAGTCCGCCGGAATCGAGCGCACCTTTGCGGCGCGTCAGATCGCGCGCTTTGCGGGCCGCTTCGCGCGCGCGCGCAGCGTCAACCGCCTTGTTGATGATCTTCCGTCCCACGGTCGCGTTCTGCTCGAAGAATGCGCCCAGCCGTTCGTTGACGAACTGCGTGACCGTGCCCGCGATATCGGAGTTCAGCTTGCCCTTGGTCTGGCCTTCGAACTGCGGCTGCGGCAGTTTCACGCTGATCACCGCGACCAGGCCTTCGCGCACATCGTCGCCCGTCAGATTTTCCTTAACGTCTTTGAACAGCCCCATCTGTTGCCCGGCATAGTTGATCGTACGGGTCAGGGCCGTGCGGAATCCGGAAAGGTGCGTGCCGCCGTCGACGGTGTTGATGTTGTTGGCGAAGCTGAACACTGACTCCGAATACGCGTCGTTGTACTGGATTCCAATCTCCATGTGCACGCCGTTGCGGTCGTCTTCCATGTAGATGGGCTTGTCGTGCAGCACCTGTTTGCCGCGATTGAGATGCTTGATGAACTCCGCAATGCCGCCGTTGTACTTAAAGTCGGTGTGCTTAGCTTCGCCCGTTTTCGAATCGGTGTTGCGCTCATCCGTCAGGGTGATCAGCAATCCCTTGTTCAGGAATGCAAGTTCTCGTAAGCGCTGCGCCAGCGTGTCGTAGTTATATTGCGTCTCGGTGAAAATCGAGCGGTCGGGCAGGAAATGAACCTTCGTCCCACGCTTCTTGGTCGCGCCTGTCTTGGTCAGCTTGTTGGTGGGGTCACCCTTGGAATAATTCTGCTGCCACGTGGCCCCATCGCGCCAGATTTCCAGATCAAGATCTTCGCTCAGCGCGTTGACGCACGACACGCCCACACCGTGCAATCCTCCGGAAACTTTATAGGTCGACGAGTCAAATTTCCCGCCGGCGTGCAGCGTCGTCATCACCACTTGCGCAGCGGAAACTTTCTCGCCGTCGATCACCATGTCGTCGCAAGGAATGCCGCGGCCGTCGTCGATGACCGTGATCGAATTGTCGAGATGGATCGTGACTTCAATCTTGGTGGCAAATCCGGCGAGCGCTTCGTCCACCGAGTTGTCGACCACTTCGTACACCAGGTGATGCAGGCCCAGTTCGCCGGTCGAACCGATGTACATCGCGGGACGCTTGCGCACCGCCTCCATGCCGCCCAGCACTTTGATGGAGTCGGCGTTATAGTTGCCCTCGCCGTTCGTGGCTGCGCCGTTCGATGTGTTGATCGGAGTCACTTTTCCGTTTTTTGTCTTGGTGTCGACGATGGGAGGATTGATCTCTTTAGTGGCCATTCCGCTCCGCGAAAATGTCCCGATTTTTCTGTAAACTTCGATCTTGCAAATCCCTGGAATTCGGCTGGAATCGGTGCCCCGGCTCGACCGCCCTGAAGCCCCCTACAAAAGACTTCAAGTTATTGAAATTCTTAATACTTAGGGTCGTTTTGTGACTGTTCAAATTATACCACAAATCGCCATTTTTCGGGCCCGCAGAAAAGCGCCGAATCGAGGGAGTAACAGCCCCCCTGTGGGGCGGACACTCTTGTCCGCCGCCGTTGCTGTTGATCGTGACTTTAGATGTCGATGTTGGTCGGTCTGACCAGAGGCATAGCACGGGAGCGAACTGCAACGTCAACAGCGACGGACAGGAGTGTCCGTCCCACAAATAAAATGGGCGGCCGCAAAGGCCGCCCTGATACCGATCCCACAACTGCCTTACGCCGTGGCCGGCCGTTCCCCGCCCTTGGCGCGTCCCGGCTGCAGTTCCGGCTTGATGACGTGCTGCACGCCGTCGTCCTTGGAGGACGGCGGTGGCTGCACCGGCGGCAGTTCCTGGCCCTCGACCAACATCTTGATTTCGTTCGCGTCGAGAACCTCGCGCTCAATCAGTGCCCGAGCAATCCGCTCGAGCACATCGCGATTATCGGAAATGACTTGCTTTGCCGTGGCGTAACCGGCGTTCACCAATTTGCGGACTTCCTGATCGATCTTAATCGCCGTGTCTTCGCTGTAATCGCGATGCTGCGCAATCTCGCGGCCCAGGAAAATCTGCTCTTCCTTTTTCCCGAACGTCATGGGGCCAAGATCGCTCATGCCCCACTCACAAACCATTTTGCGCGCCATTTCCGTGGCCCGCTCAATGTCGTTGCCGGCGCCCGTGCTCAGCACGTTCAGGAACAACTCTTCCGCGATGCGCCCGCCCATCAGGATCGCGATCTCGGTCTCCAGGTAGTTCTTGTAGTAGTTGTGGCGATCGTCCGTCGGCAACTGCATGGTGACGCCCAGCGCCATGCCGCGCGGAATAATCGTAACCTTGTGCAACGGATCGGAGTTCGGCATCTTCGCCGCCACCAGCGCGTGTCCCGCCTCATGATATGCCGTGTTCTTTTTCTCGGCATCGGTGAGCAGCAGCGATTTCCGCTCAACGCCCATCAGCACTTTGTCTTTGGCGAGTTCGAAGTCATACTGCAGAACTGCTTTGCGATTCTGCCGGGCTGCGGCCAGGGCCGCCTCGTTGACCATGTTGGCCAGGTCCGCGCCCGAGAATCCCGGCGTACCGCGCGCCAATACGGAGAGATCGACATCTTCCGCAAGAGGAATCTTGCGGGTGTGTACGCGAAGGATTTCTTCACGTCCACGTACATCCGGGCGGCTCACCACGACCCGCCGGTCAAAGCGCCCGGGGCGCAGCAACGCAGGATCGAGCACGTCAGGACGGTTGGTCGCCGCCATCAGAATGACGCCCTCGTTCGATTCGAAGCCGTCCATCTCAACCAGAAGTTGATTCAAAGTCTGTTCGCGCTCGTCGTGTCCACCGCCCAGGCCGGCGCCGCGATGACGTCCCACGGCGTCGATCTCGTCGATGAAGATTATGCACGGAGCATTCTTCTTGCCCTGCTCAAACAGGTCGCGTACCCGGCTGGCGCCGACGCCGACAAACATCTCGACAAAGTCCGAACCCGAAATCGAGAAGAAGGGAACATTCGCCTCGCCCGCAACCGCTCGCGCCAGCAGCGTCTTGCCAGTTCCTGGAGGCCCTACCAGCAGCACGCCTTTCGGAATGCGTCCGCCGAGCTTCTGGAACTTCTGCGCTTCGCGCAGGAACTCAATAATCTCGCGCAGCTCTTCTTTGGCCTCTTCCACGCCCGCCACGTCTTTGAACGTGACTTTCTTCTGCTGCATCGAGAGCAGCCGCGCCCGGCTCTTGCCGAAGGACAGCGCTTTATTCCCGCCGGTCTGCATCTGGCGCAGCATGAAGAACCACAGCGCGCCGATCAGGATCAGCGGAGCGTAGGTGCCGATCAATTGCCAGGTCAGGTTTCCGCCGTTAACGTCACGGAAGATGACTGTGACATGCTTGTCATTCAGGCTCTTCAACATTTCCGGGCTGAAATAGTTGGCGGGGATGGTGGCGTGGAACAGGGAACTATTGGTGCGGAGTTTGCCCCGCACTTCCATCCCGTTCACCGTCATTTCCTGAATGTTGTTCTGGTCCACGTTAGTCATGAACTGGCTGACGTTTAATTCGGTATCCTTCTGGCCGTCGCGGGCGCTCTTGACCACGGTCCACAACAACAGCGCCGAGACTCCAATCAGCAACCAGAACAGCACGGTTTTTACAGTTGAGTTCACCTAGAAGACTCCTGAATTTCAAACGGGTGGCTGTCTGCGCCAACTCCCCGAGGTTCCTAATGCGATTAGATGCCCGTCCCTGACTTTCGATTGGGAAAAATCCTAATATGGCCTTATTCTACCTTTTCCCCGCTAAAAAGGCGCGTATGACTTAAGTCACGGAGGCTCTTGGATTTGCCGCCGCCAGGTAGGGCAGATTCCGGTTGGTCTGTTCGACCGCTCCCAAGCCGTAGCCCACCAGGAAAGTCTCATCGACCAGGAATCCGAAATAATCCGGCTGCAACGGCACGCGGCGCGCCGACTGCCGGTCCAGCAGCGTCACCAGCTTTACCGAAGCTGCCCCGCGAGCCCGCAGATCACTCATGAGAAATTCGCTGGTCACCCCGGAATGGACCAGCCCTTCCACCAGCAGAATATGTTGTCCGCGAATGTCGGGCTCATGGCTGAAAAAGATTTCCATTACTTCGTGAGAGGAACTGCTTGGTGGCCGCGTGTACCTGGGCTTGATGAACTGGCAAACCACCGGTACCTCTAGAGCCCGTACCAGGTCGGCCTGAAACATGAACGCGTTTTCCAGCACCGCCAGCATCTGGACGGTCTGCCCCTTGTAGTCGTCGGAGATTTGCCGGGCCAGTTCCTTCACTCGCTTCTGGATCTGATCGGTCGTGATGACCGGGCGAAGAGGCTCGACTCGGGGACCGTCCATGAAATTTGCGTGCCTCCCGGCACATCCCTACTTAATCTTCCGGCGTGGACGAGCAGCTCAAGCTTCGTTCAAAGGCTCGTCCACAATCCTGATCGCCGCCCGCCCCGACTGCGCCCGGTATTTCGTTGGCGACGGAAACCCACGCATCCACACAATCTCATCGCCGCTCTCGTTGCTGCTCACGATCACCGGCCACGCTTTGCGCTCCGGCTGGGCCACATGACGTTGCTGCAGCAGTTCCTTGATCTTCTTGGGGGACTTCGTATGGGCCGGCCAGAATCGGTCGCCGGGACGCCAGTTCCGCACCCTTAAAAGTCCGGGCAAGGATTCTGCATCCAGAAGGTGATCAGGATTATACCCCGCATCCGCGCCCGCTGGAATGGCCCGCGCTTCGATCGCGGAGCCAGCTTCGTAAACCACGATTCGCCCAGGGACCGGGAGTTCATACTCGTATTCCTGCGGAGGCACCGACTCTCGCAAATCGGGAGTCAGGAATCTCAACTCCTCGGGTTCGAGCGCGAGCTTCCAGCCCAGCGGCAGCGACAACCCCTTGCCAGCGCCATCCTCGGCCGCGACCCGCAGGATCTCTTCCACGTGCTTGAACTCCAGCGGAATCCCAGCATTCTCGCCAATCGCCTTGATCAGCCGGCGCTGCACGGCGATGGACTCGCCAAGAAACCACATCCGCGACACCGACGCGTTCATCACCAACCAGGGAGCGTTGTCGATTCGCAAGCGCAAATCGTTCATTCCTGGGTGCCCCATTTCTTGCGCGTCCTTTGCGCGAGAAAGCCTGCCCTGAGCCTGTCGAAGGGTGGGGGTGTTGGCGGAAATTGACAGGCTGCGCGAATTCTCGAGCCCCGCGATCTGAACGAGTCCCTCCGCATTAGACCCCGCCCGCGCCCATTCCGGCTGCGACCACTGCACTATGGTTCCCAGCCAGCCCGAGACTTCGTTCTCCCAGTAATCTTCTTCGCCGCGCGCAATCTCCGCCAGTTCGGCAAGATTCTCCGCCACCGCGGGATTAAACTCCCGCTCCAGCAGCGGAACGACGAGCTTGCGGATCCGGTTGCGTGTGAACCGTTCGTCAGCATTGCTCGAATCCTCGCGCCAGCCCTGCCCGATGTCCTTGAGATACCGCTCCAATTCGCGACGACGAACCGCGAGCAGCGGCCGCACGATCTCACCAGAAATTTCTCCGTCGTCGTCCTCCACCAGAATCCGCGGATGAATCCCGCCCAGCCCCCGCAGCCCCGCCCCGCGAATGATCCGCATAAGCACAGTTTCGGCCTGGTCGTCGAGCGTGTGCCCGGTCACGATCTTGTTCAGATGAGAGGTCCTCGGCTGGTGCGAGGCCGAGCGAAGCGAAGGCGGTTCGTGGAAGGGCACGGCTTTAGCCGTGCCGTTAAGCGCCTCAGAGGAATCGGGCTTTAGCCCCTGAGGGCCGCTGTTGGATGCCTGGCTTTTGGGTGGCGCAGCGCTTTCAGCGCTGCGATTCTCGGATCCCCGATGAACTGGGGCTTCAGCCCCCGAGGAATTCCCCTCGCCCTCCACGCCCAAAAGATACCGAAAGAATCCATACCGCAACTCGCGCGCTGCCGTCTCGACGCTCACACCTTCCTCGCGCGCCCGCTCCGCCACATTGTCGCTATCGGTGTGAAGTTGCAAATCGAACTCGCGAGCCAGCCACGCCACGAATTCCTGATCCCCGTCCGATTCGTCCCCCCGCAGCCTGTGATTGAAATGAACAACCGAAAGAACAATCCCGAGTTCGTGGCGCAACTCCAAAAGCACCCGCAAGAGCGCCACCGAATCAATCCCGCCAGAAATAGCCACGCCCACGCGGTCCCCGGCCGCAAGCAGTTCCTGCCGCCGAATATGGCCAAGCACGTGCTGTGCCAGAGAATGCACGGAAACATGTTAGCGCAAGGACTGTGCGGGGACGCCGCCTCGGTTCCGGCGGAGCGAAGCCCTGCTGCGGATAGGCGGCCCATTCAAGCCATCCTTTGGCTTGAGTGGGGCCCGTGTTGGCGGTGTAGCTCGCCGCGAAGAGCATCGCCGAGGGTCAAACTCCGATCCTGCGCTATCATGCTGACGCGTGGTGCCCCCGCTTCAAACTTCGCGCCTTTTGCTGCGGCCTCTGGAGCTTGCAGATGCGCCGCAAACGCAACTTCTGTTTCCGCATTGGGAGATCGTCCGCTATCTCGCGAAGACTGTGCCTTGGCCCTATCCGCCGGATGGAGCGCATTCCTACTATCGCGACGTCGCTCTCCCAGCGATGGAACGCGAAGAACAATGGCACTGGACGCTGCGGCTGAAGACCGACCCCGAGCGGCTGATCGGCAGCATTTCGCTGATCAAGAACGGACCCATCAATCGCGGATTCTGGTTGGGACTGCCCTGGCACCGTCAAGGCCTGATGACGGAGGCCTGCGAAGCCGTCACTGATTTCTGGTTCAATACTCTCAAGTTCCCGGTACTGCGCGCTCCCAAGGCGGTTGCCAACATTGCATCGCGCCGCATCTCAGAACGAAGCGGTATGCGCCTGGTGGCAACCGAAGAACACGAGTACGTGTCCGGCCGACTGCCCGCTGAAATGTGGGAGATCAACGCGGAAGAATGGAACGCCCGCAAACAGCGCAAGCCAGGGCCAGTGTGACAAACTGAGAAGCGTCGCTTACGCGCCGGCGCTCTTCTCCGCAATCAGCTTCCCAATATTCGCCACAAATTCCGTCGCCGGCATGTCCTCCGTCTTCTCTTTCCCCCGCGAGCGCACATTCACCTTCCCCGCCTCGGCCTCTTTATCCCCGACGACGAGCAGGAACGGCACCTTCTGCATGGCGTGCTCGCGGATCTTGGCATTCATCTTTTCATTGCGCGCATCCACTTCGACGCGCACGCCAATCGCTTTCAGTTGCGCCGCGACTTTGTTCGCATACTCCGCATGCCGCTCGCTGATTGGAATCATCACCGCCTGCACCGGCGACAGCCACACCGGAAACGCCCCCGCATAGTGCTCGATCAGCACGCCGAAGAAGCGCTCGATCGATCCGAACAGCGCGCGATGCACCATCACTGGCTGTTTCCGCGAACCATCTTCCGCCACATATTCCAAGCCAAAGCGCTGCGGCAGGTTGAAGTCGACCTGGATCGTCGAAAGTTGCCACAAGCGTCCAATGGCGTCCACCAGCTTGATATCAATCTTCGGCCCGTAAAACGCCGCTTCACCCGGGATGGTCTTGTATTCGACATTCTTGCGTTTCAGCACATTTTCCAGCGATTGGATGGCGTGGAGCCACTGCTCTTCGCTGCCCACAAAATTCTTGCGGTCGTCCGGATCCCAGGTGGAAAGCTCGACCTGGTACTTGTCGAAGCCAAAATCCTTCAGCACATCCAGGGCAAAATCGAGACAACCGGTAATCTCGCCTTCGACCTGCTCCGGCGTGCAAAAGATATGCGAGTCATCCTGCGTAAACCCACGCACCCGTAGCAGCCCGTGCATCACGCCAGAACGTTCATACCTATACACGGTGCCCAACTCGCCCAGCCGCACCGGCAGGTCGCGATACGACTTCAGCGAATCCTTGTAAATCAGAATGTGCCCCGGGCAATTCATCGGCTTCAGCCGATATTCGGCGTCGTCGAGCTCCATCGCATCGAACATATTCTGCGAGTAGTAGCCCTCATGTCCGGAAGTGAAGAACAGCTGTCGCCGCGCCACATGCGGCGTGTACACCAGCGAATATCCGCGCTTGAGGTACTCCGAGCGCATCCAATCTTCCATCTCTTTGCGGATGATGCCGCCCTTGGGGTGCCAGAAGATCAACCCCGGCCCGGCCAGCTCCTGAATCGAAAACAGATCCAGCTGCTGGCCGATCACGCGATGGTCACGCTTCTTGGTCTCTTCGATCTGCTTCAGATGATCGTCGAGATCTTTTTTTGAGAAAAATGAGGTCCCGTAAATCCGCTGCAGCTGCGGATTCTTCTCGTCCCCCAGCCAGTAGGCGCCGGCAATGTTGAACAGCTTGAACGCCTTGATCCTCCCCGTCGACGGAATGTGCGGCCCGCGGCAGAAATCCACGAACTTGCCGGTGCGGTAAATCGAAATTTTTTCGTCGGGCTTGGTGAACTGCTCGATGAAATGGCACTTCATGAAATCGCCTTCTTTTTTGAACTCGGCCAGCCCCTGATCGCGTGGCAGAAACTCGCGTGCATACGGCAGGTTCTGCTGCACCAGTTCCTGCATCTTCTTCTCGATCTTTTCCAGATCTTCAGGAGTGAACGGCGTCGGCCGGTAGAAATCGTAGAAAAATCCGCTCTCGGTCGCGGGCCCGTGGCCAAGCTTGGTCTCAGGGAAAAGCTCCAGCACCGCCGCCGCCAGCAGGTGCGCGGAAGAATGCCGGAACACCTCCAGCGACTCAGGATCTTTTTCCTTGAGCAGGCGCAAATCGGTGTCTTGCTCGAGTGGACGAGTCAGATCGATCAAATCGCCGTTGGCCTTGGCGACGAGGGCGGCGTCCGCCAGCCCCGGACTGATCGACTTCGCAATCTCCAGCGCCGTCGTGCCTTTGGGAACTTCCTTCACACTCCCATCCGGGAGCTTTACATGAATGCTGTCAGCCATAAGTTAGAAACCTGCGAGTCTACTGAATCTTTCAGTTTATGGGAGGGATGGGGGAGGGTCAAACCGACCTGGGAGTGAAAGAAAGAGACGGAAAAGGTTGCCCACTCCTGAGGGCGGGTCAGTGCGTGATATCGCGATTTTTCACCAATCATCGCAGCCGCAACAGGCTGAGACTCACATACTCGCCAAGTAGAGCGGCGAACGGCAGGAACAACAATGGCCCAATGTACAAACCCCGCAGGCACCACCTTTGCGCTGGCTCCGGCCAACGATTTTTGCGGTCATCAAAAGCATCAGCAAACTTGTGTGCCGCCCACTCGTAAACCACAGCGAAAATTAGTCCAACAGCGACTACCAGTGCAAAGCCTCCAGGCCCAGTATTCGCGTGCCGGGCCGATTGCACCGCAGAGACAAAGAACATGACCGACCCGATTGCGACGAGCAGTTCCCACAACATGCTGGAAATTCCCCGATCCAATTATGCGGCACTGGCCGTTTTAACAGATGGTCAGCGAAATCGATATGTTTCGCCAGTTGTCTATCTTTTCGCTAGTCGCAACGAAGAGTTCTAGTGCTGCCGGTGGTGCCAGAGGTGGCATCGATGTCTACGATTCCAGGCGCCCTGATGTCTTCGGAGCATTCGATGATCCATGTGTCTTTTCGTCCGCTAGCCGGGTCTGTTGGCACCTCCCGGAGGTATCCGGCCACAACAAGGTCGTCAAGAGAGTGGGGTCGCTTTTGTTTGTCAAGTGTGTATTGGCCGATGACGGCACGCATCGTAAGCAAATCCTGATGGATGATACGTTCCCGCGCTTGGCGGGGACTGGTCACGTAGGAGGGTAACAATAGCTTGGCGCCAGAGCAACGAACGCAGTCTTCTTCAACACGGAATCACCCCAAACGCCGCCTGTCTAGGAACGCTGAGCTACACGGAGCTTGCAGTCTTTCAAAGTGTCGTTGCTTATCCAAATTGTTGCGAACAGGCCAAGCGCTCATCTAGAATTGGCCGATTTCAGTCACAAAATGCGCAATAGTGGAGGACCGATGAAACAAACGCCCACGCGCATCACAGTCTTCTTCGCCATCGTTCTGTCGGTCTGCTGCTGCATGCAGGCGCAGACGATCAACTGGAAGGGCCATCCATGGCGCGTCACCCACGGCGGCATGGCCGGCGTTGCCGCTGGGAACCCGGCCAACGTCGAGATTGACGCGAACGGATACTTGCATCTCAAGATCGTCAAACGCGAGGGAAAGTGGCGTGCGGCGGAAATGTTCACCACCGATAACCTCGGCTTCGGCACATATCAGTGGGTGATCAAGGGAAACATTTACGACATGGACAAGTCGACGGTGCTTGGATTATTTACCTATGGCCCGGTGGCGCATCTCGGGGCTGATGCGGAGAACGAAATTGATATCGAGTTCTCGAAGTGGAATGACACCTGCCACGGGTGCAATGCCGACTTCACCGTCTATCCCGCAACGGGGAACCGCAAGAAGGACGGCACCTCCAGTTGGGAAGACAACTTTCACGTCGACTTTCACGCCACCACCGATGAAACCCTGACCACGGCCAGAATGGAATGGGCCGCTGATCACATCGTTTTCACCATCATGAAGGGTATTCAGCCCATCGGGACGGTCGCTGACGTACTGAAAACTGAAACCTACCGGTCCAAAGCCACCGACATTCCGCAGGTGGCTTCGCCGGTAGGCATCAATCTGTGGTGCTTCAAGGAAACACCTTCAACCGATCAATCCGTTGTGATTCGAGACTTCCAGTTCGTGCCTCAACCCAAGGAAGAGCCCCAAGGAAGACCCAAGGAATAGCCCTACATCGTCACGTCCTTGACATGGGTGGCGATGTACCACTTGTTCCCGAACGCATCCTTCACCCCGGCGTTGCGGTCGCCGTAAGGCTGGTCGGTCGGTTCCTGGAACGAGGTCGCACCCGCCGCCAGGGCCTGCCGATACACCGCCTCCATGTCCGGGACATACAGGTAGAACATAGCCTCCATCGTCTCGTACTTGCCATGGGCCTCACCCATCTCCACGACTGAATCGCCGACGCGAACCACGGCATGGTGCACCACGCCGTCGGGTGAGGCATACTTCACCACCTCCTCCGCCTCGAACGCACGCTTCAGGAAGCTGATCAAAGGCTCAGCGCGCCGCGGATGCAGATACGGATTCACGCTGAACAGCCCCTTGGGGACATGGCTCTCTCCCTGGGCCGTGGCAATATACCAGTAGTTGCCGGCCTTGTCGCGCACCGTGCTGGAGCGCTCGCCGTACTCCTGATCGCGCACTGGATCAATCAACGTCGCTCCCGCCGCGACAGCCTTCTCGGTCACCGCATCCGCGTCCTCGACGTAGATGTGCAGCGCATTCGGCTGCAGCGTGCCGGGGAATTTCTTTCCGGCGAGGCCCCCGCCCATCATCAGCGTGGTATCTCCGATGCGCACTTCGGCGTGCACGCCGGTAGGCATCACCGCCCGCATGAGTTCTTCCGCGCCCAGACCCTGTTTGGCGAACTCCAACAGCTCCAGACCATCGGCGGCGACCAGATACGGAGTGACCATGCGGAAGCCGCGTGGAACCGGGCTTACGCCCTTCTTCGGTTCGGCCGTCTTCCCGCCTTCGGGGCCGGTCGTCGTCATCCCCTGCATGCGGCGGTGCATTTCCTCGACCGACATCTGTTCTTTTACCGTGAACACGCCCCACGAATATCCAAACGGATCCTCGAGCGTCGCATCGCGATGCCCGTAGAACTGGTCCTTGGGCGCGCGCACAAGTTTCATCCCCGCCGCCACGGCATGTTTCGCAAATGCATCTACATCCGGGACCTGGACGGAAATTGAAATCGGCGAACCGCCCAGCGTTTCGGCGCTGAAGCGGCCACCCTCGGGCCATTCGCCGGTTATGTCGATTGGGGACTCGCCGATCATCAGCTCGGCGTGCGGGATTGTCCCTCCAACCTCGAAACGGAACGCTTCTTTCGCTCCCAAAGCGCGCTTGTAGAATTCAATCGCTTTGGCAGGATCTCGGAACGCCAACCTGGGTGCAGCACTCACGCGAGCGGCGGCAACGGGTTTGGTAACAAGTTCGGCAACGGGTTCGGCAACAGTAGACATACGCTTCTTTCCTCCTAATTCGGATTTCAATCGTGCCTTGAAAGTCGCACTCGGCAGATTGCGCAAGTCCGCCGCGATGCGCACCAGTGGCTCGATCTCCGTCCCCACTTTGCGAACTCGCCCGTCATTCCGCGCCAGCATTTTGTCGAGAGCCTGGTTCAGCTGCTCGATCTTTTTCTGCTCGGCGTTGTTCTTGCCGCCATTCCCCGGATTCAGAGAGCGCTTAGGCATCGGCACCCTCCATGCGCGCCCGCAGACTGCTGAGTGCCCGGAACTGCAGTTGTTTCACCGCGCCCTCAGTCTTGCGAATCTCCCGCGCCACTTCCTTGATACTTTTCTGTTCCACAAACCGCAGCACCACCACCCTACGCTGCTCGACCGGCAACGTATCCACCAAGCGAAACAAGGTAGCCCGCCGCTCCACGTCTTCAATGTCCGCAGGACTCACTTGCGCCGATTCGATTGCGGCATCATCCGCCACTTCCCGCCCCGAGCGCTGCCAGCGGTCCGAAATCAGGTTCGCCGCGATCCGGAACAGCCACGCCGCAAACGGGATCCCGCGCCACTCAAACCGTTTCAGGTTCGCCAGCGCCTGATGGAAGACTTCTGAGGTGACGTCTTCGGTCTCAGTCCGGTTTCCCACCCGCTTCACAACATAGGCATACACGCGCTCGAAGTTGATTTCGTAAAGGTCGGCAAAGCAGGCGGGGTCCTTCTGCGCAGCCTCGATCAGAAGCCGCTCGTCCGCTTCTTTCTTCAGAGCCTTCAACGAATTCTCCGCGGTTTTGCCTTACATAAGAGTAAACGCTGGGCGGGGCAAAAAGGTTACGGGCGGCAGAAAATTGATCTTTACAATTCTCAATGGAGCCGCGCTGATAAACTTAGCATCTCATCCCTATCGCGAGTAAGGAGGACAACCATGGAACCTATCAGCGGAGTTTTCAAAACACAGACGCAGGCGGAAAACGCGGTGAAGGAAGCACTCAAGTCCGGCATTTCCCCCGACCGAGTCACGCTTCTCACTCCCGGCACCGTCGATCACGTCAACCAGGAAATGCTGGCGGTCCCCACCGAGGCAGCCGAGCCACCGGGAATGGGCGAGGCCCTGGGCGCGCTGGCCGGCGGAGGGGTCGGCTTGGCAGGCGGTTCACTCCTGATGGCCCTGGTGCCCGGAGTCGGCCCTATAACCGCGATCGGGTTGCTGGGAGCGGCAATCCTGGCGGCAGCCGGAGCCACGATTGGCGCGACCGTAGGAAATGAAATGGAGAGCTACACCACCGAAGGGCTCCCGGAGGACGCAATCTTCGTTTATGAAGACGCGCTGCGCCGGGGCCGGAGTGTGGTCCTCGTCCTCGCAGACGATAAACAACAGGCGTCCCTCCTCCGCGAACTGATGAAGATGCAGGGGGCGGAGTCGATCGACGCGGCCCGCGAGCAATGGTGGATCGGCCTGCGTAGCGCTGAAGAGAGCCACTATGCAAAGTCTGGCAAGAGTTTCGCCCAGGATGAAGAATACTTCCGCCGCGGCTTCGAGGCCGCACTGCATGCCCGCACCCGCTGCATGGAATTCGATCAGGTCTCGGCCGCGATGGGTGCCGCCCTCGAAGACGTTCAACGCGAGCACCCCGGTGAGGAAGTCGAAGAAGCCTTTACCCGCGGCTACCAGCGCGGCCGGGAATACTACCAGCGGCTCTGCGATGAAACCAGAAAGGCCGCCTAGCGGAGTGTCGCGCCGATTGTTGAAGGCAAGCGTTTGTGCACGGAAATGTTCACAGCGGGATTAGGGCGTGAGATAGAATCTTTGCGCCATGCCCTTGCTGCGGAAATTTGCCGGAGTTATTCTGCTCGGCTGCGCTCCTTTGTGCGCGCAAGACGGATCATCGACATCTAAGCAAAGCCACTCGTTTTTCGAGCTAAACCAGTCTCCACAGACAACCTCCGAGCCTGCCAAGAAGGCTCCGTTTGAGCCGGCTCCCGCGCCAGGTTCTGGAGACTCTACAGCGCTGGAGGCGATCAAGATTGTAAAAGCGCCATATCCGTACGGAGCGCGAGAGAAACAACTGCAGGGTCAGGTTTGGGTAAAGATTCTTGTCTCCGAGACCGGTGACGTCGAAAGCGCCGGGGTAATCAGCGGCGACCCGGTTCTCGCAGATGCCGCATTGCAGGCGGTGAAAAAATGGAAGTTCAAGCCGTTCTTAAAGAACGGGAAGCCGATTAAAGTCAGCACGAAGCTGCCATTCGATTTTGCATACGCCGACAAAGTATCGGACCAGACACCACCCGCCAATCAGATCGCTGTTCCGGATCCATCGAAGCAAGCCGCTTCCGGTACCCATACGCAGGGCGATGCACGTGTGCCCATCAAGGTGGTCCCGGCCATGGCAGGCTTTCTGGTGCATAAAGTTGCTCCCATCTATCCAGAAGTGGCTCGACGTGAACACATTCAAGGCGTTGTCTTGCTGCAGGCCACGATCAGCAAGGAGGGCAGAATCACGAACTTGACCCTGATCTCGGGTCCCAAGGAACTGACCGAGTCGGCCATCGGCGCGGTTCAGCAGTGGAGATATAAGCCCTACATGGTCAACGGGGAAGCGATGGAAGTGAAGACGCAAGTCGCTGTGAATTTTCAGCTTCCGTGAGGACCGGAAGCGAAATCTACGCTCGGTAGTACAGATCCTCCACCGCCTTCCGCACCTTCGCCGACAGCGCTTCCAAATCCTTCATCGTCAGCCCGCTCGTCGAGATCGGTTCTCCCACCCGCATCTCCAGCGGACGGCACTTGATGTGGTAGGTATTCATCGGCAGCAACTCGTAAGTGCCAACCAAAGCCACCGGAACAATATCCACCTGCGCCTTGATGGCCAGAAAGAACGCTCCCGGCAGAAACGGCTTGATCTCACCGTCAGGCGTCCGCCCGCCTTCGGGATAAATCACCAGAGGCAGCCCGGCCCTCAGTCCCTTTAACGCCGCCCGGATGCTGCTGATCGAGTGTGCCGGGTTCTGCTGGTCGATGCAGACCTGCCCCGAGCGCCTCAACTGCCAGCCCACCACGGGATACGACAACAACTCTTTCTTGAACGCGATGCGGAACTGAAACGGGAGATACGTATACAAGACAGGAATGTCGAGCGCCGACGCATGATTGACCGCGTAGACATGCGGCTTCGACGTGTCGATCTGGTCAAGCCCGGTCACCTTCACGGGCGACGAGATCGTCTTCATGATCAGCCATGACCATGTGTAGGAAAACCAGTGCAGGCGCCGCCCCGTCCGGTCGAACGCGCCGCCCGGGATCGCGATCACCCCCATCACCAGCGTGTAAAACCAGATCAGCGGATCGAAGATGAAGTACGAGCGCATCCGGCTCAGCCAGCCGTGTTTCAGCGCCGGACTGGCATGGGGAATACGCCGCGGCGAGGCTGACGGGGAAACGACCGTCACGGTCTGGGGCGCGGCTATTTCCAGCGGGCGGCTTTCAACCGCGCCGCTCTCTACTTGATCGACAGATGACTTCACTTCCTGCACACTTCCATTCTAGGCGAACTACCCGCAAAATGCGCCGCCACGCTTCCCCGCAAGAGTCGTGATTCGTATCGTCGTGATTCGTATCGTCGCGATCCGTTCGTCGTGATTCGTATCAGGGTATGCCTTCAGGCATACCACAGGGGATCACGATTGATCGCAGCCTTCGGGCGCTGCTCGACCCAAACTTTTCCCCCTCAGCGCCTAAAGGCGCCCGACCATCACAGCTCTTAGGCATCGCTAAAGCGATGCCCTGATACGAACCCGCAGGCGTCCTTCAGCAAACTGCTCAAGCTGCTATTCCGAGAAGACGCATCGCTTCCCCAACCAGATAAATCGATCCCGTCACCACAATAACAGTCTCAGGTCCGGCGCCAGCGCGCGCTAGTTCCAAAGCCGCCCCGATCTCGGCAACCGGCTGAATCTCAGTTCCGGTGCGGCTCCCGGCCTGCCGGATCCCTTCCGGCGACGCCGACCTGGGATTCTCCGGCCGCGTGGCGATCACCCGCTCGGCCAGCGGGAACAAGATCTCCGTCATCTCTGAGATTGCCTTGTCGCGCATCGCTCCGAAAACGAAAATCAGCGGACGGTTGTCATAGCGCTCCGAAAGGGCGGAGCGGAGGGCCCACGCTCCCGCCGGATTATGCGCCACGTCGAGCACCATCTCCGGCCAGCCAGCCCGCGCAGGCAAAACCTGGAATCGTCCCGGCCAGCGCGTCTCCCGAATCCCGCGCTCGATCGATTCCGGCGTAATCCCGGCAACTCCCAGCTTCGACAACTCTTCCGCCGTAGCCACAGCCAGCGCCACATTGCGAAGCTGATGCCGCCCCACCAACGGCGACTCGACGAGAATCTGCTCTCCCATAACCCGCAGCGGATAACGATAAACAAACTGGGGCGTGCCCTTCTCCGCGTGCTCTGCGGCTTTCTCAGCGTCCTCCGCGGTTAAAGGCTTTTCTGCGCTCCTCGTGACCAGGTAGTCGCCACTCCCCGGCGAGACGGGCGGCACGTACTGCACCGCGCTAACTCCCCACGCCCCCAGCTCAAGAATCGTATTCCCGATGACGTCGTTCGCCTCCGGTTGCTGCGGCAGAGTCACAACTACGCCCCCGGGCCGGATGATTCCAACTTTCTCCCGCGCGATCTCACCCACCGTGTTGCCCAGAAACTTCTGATGGTCAAGCGAGATGTCGGCAATCACGCTGACCAGCGGCTCCACAACATTAGTCGCATCCAGCCGCCCGCCCATACCGACTTCGAGCACCGCAATCTCCACCCGCTCGCGCGCGAAGTAGACGAATGCAATCGCCGTCATCATCTCGAAAAAGCTGGGATGCCACGGCAACTCTCTCTGCTCCACCAGTTTCTCTGCGATGCGATCCACCTCGCCATGCAGTTCCGCAAACTCATCGTCGCCGATTTCTTCTCCATTCACGCGGATGCGTTCGTTGATTCGAATGAGATGCGGCGAGGTATAGAGCCCAGTCTTCAAGCCTGACGCCCGCAGAATCGACGCTAACGTCGCGGCAGTCGAGCCTTTCCCGTTCGTCCCCGCGATCAGCACGCTGGGAAATGCCCGCTCCGGATGATCCATCTCCCTCAGCAGCACACGCATATGCGCCAGGTCGAACTTGTTCGACGGCGTCTGGGCCAATTCGTGCCCCAGCGCAAACATGCTCGCCACTGCGGTTTCGTAGGACATGAAGAAGCTCTTGGCTTTTGGCCTTTGGCTCTTGGCTTCTAGCTTACCAAGTCCGATTAGGATTCGAGTCTGCAGGTGTGAGGGAAAGGCAAAGGGCAGCGCTGATTCAAGCCAACAGCCAAGAGCTAAGAGCCAAAAGCGTCTTCACGCCACCATAAAATCCAGCGCCCGCGCAATATAAGGCTTGAGCTCTTTACGCGGAACCACCGCGTCCAGCATGCCGTGTTGCAGCAGGAATTCGCTGCGCTGGAAGCCCGGCGGCAGCTTCTGCCGGATCGTCTGCTCAATCACGCGCGGCCCCGCGAACCCAATCAGCGCACCCGGTTCCGCGATATTCAAATCGCCCAGCATGGCGAACGACGCAGTGACGCCACCAGTGGTTGGATCGGTGAGCAGCGAAATGTACGGGACCTTGGCCTTATCCAGCCGCGCCAGCGCCGCGGAAATCTTCGCCAGCTGCATCAGGCTGATCACGCCTTCCATCATGCGTGCGCCCCCCGAAGCGGACACGATAATCAGAGGCGTACGCGTGTCGACTGCGCGCTCCACGGCCCGCGTAATAGCTTCGCCCACCACCGCGCCCATGCTGCCGCCAATGAAAGCATATTCCATCACACTGGCCACCACCTGCCGTCCCTGCAGCTTGCCGTGAGCGTTAATAATGGCGTCGTTCAGGCCCGTATCGGCCTGCGCCTGCTTCAATCGCGACGAATACGGCTTCAAATCCACGAACTTCAGCGGGTCGGTCGACGCAATATCCCCGTCGAAAGTCTCGTACTGGTTGTCGTCGAGCAACAGGGACAGCCGGGTGCGGGCGTCGATCCGGAAGTGCTTGTCGCACTTCGGACAGACGTTCATGTTGTCTTCCAGATCCTTCTTCCAGATAATCTGCCGGCAACCATCACACTTCACCCACAACCCTTCGGTCTTGACGCGCTTCTCCCCCGAAGTGTCCAGCTCGCCGGATTCGCGCTTAAACCAAGCCATAAGAAGAATTTGGTAATCGGGAAATTTGGTAATTGAGTAATTGAAAACCCGGCGCGATGCCGGGCCTTTCAATTACTAAATTACCAATTTCCTCAATTACTCAATCGTTCAGTACTCGATTCCCCTCTGCGCCATAACGCCCTTTTCATACGCGTGCTTCACCTGGCGCATTTCCGTCACCGTATCCGCAGCCTCGATAATTGTGGGGTGCGCATTCCTGCCCGTCAAGATGACGTGCACCATCTCCGGCTTCTTCCTTAGGCTCTCGACCACCTTCGCCGCGTCCAGCATGCCATAACTGATGGCATAGTTAATCTCGTCGAGGACCACCAGATCCCATGTCCCCGACTGAATCGCGCTCTCGGCCTCGGCCCAGGCCTCTTCCACCATGCGAACGTCTTCCGGGTCCGGCTTCTCCGCGCCGACCTTCACGAAGCCCCGGCCCATCTGCTTCATCACAAACTTGTCGCCGAAGGCCTTCACGGCGTCGAGCTCGCCATAGTGCCACGATCCCTTCAGGAATTGCAGCATCAGCACCCGCATCCCCTGACCCACGGCTCGTAAAGCGGTTCCCATGGCGGCGGTGGTCTTGCCTTTACCCGGCCCGGTGTTCACGATAATCAGACCACGACGGATGTCAGCCATGCAGGAACGTTTGATTCTACTAGATGCTGCCCTCCTCCCGTACACCGGTCATCCCGCAAAACTCCTGTCCAATACTGGACAGTCCAGTCCCGGAGTGGACAACCGAATCGCATCTCGGAAGCGGTTGTCTCCCTCTTTCAAGGATTTGGAGGGTGCCCTGCATGGAAGCGGAGTTGCTGTAACCAGTGGCAGTGGGATGTGGGGGTGCGCTCGGGGCGAGAGCGACATTGGCTCGGCTCAGAATTTCCCAGAAACAATACAGGCCCCAGCACCGTCTTTACTCTTAGGAAAAGACTCTCCGCCATGACTTGTGAACACTCGCCCATCATTGATGTTTGCAGGAATGATGTTGGCAGGAATGAGACCGCAGCTAACTTTTCCACGGAACTCAAGCATCCAAGGTTGCGTAGCTCGGTCAGGCGGATCTCTGTCCCCTCGCAAACCGCGGAGGTCTCATCGTGATCAACAAGTGTGCGGTGTTATTGTGGTCTCTGCTCGTGGCGCTGCCGGTCTTTGCAGGTTCGGGCCAGCATGTAGCGGTACATCCACGGGCGGTCGACTCGGGCGAACAGGCGACCATCCGCGAGATCGTGGAAATGGAGCGGCAAGCCAAGGAAGCGAGCCTCCACCGCGATCCCGATTTCTCCCAGCGAACCCTCGCCGAGGACTACGTCGCCATCTCACCCTTGGGCCAGGTCACGACCAAGCAGGACACGGTTTCCGCCCGCAAGAGTAACCAGCTGCGCTATGAAGCCATCAATGTGAGTGACATGGTGGTGCGCGTCTACGGCGACACGGCCGTCGTCACCGCTCGGGCGGACGTGAAAGGTCACCAGTTTGGCGAGGACTTCAGCGGTCCTTATCGCTATACCCGGGTCTGGGTGCGCCGCATCGGCCACTGGCAGGCCGTGAGCTACCAGGCCACCGTTACCCAATGACATGCCAGTGTGAAAGAGTGGCCCTTCAGGGCCGCGTTTGGAACACTCCAATCAGCGTTGGGTTCAGCCCCCGTCATCGGAGCGCGTTTTCTACCCTCACTTCTTGGGACTTGAAACGCTTAACGGGAACAATGCAACCAGATACTTGCCTTGGTCGCTGTCAATCGGTTCAAGCTCTAACAACTCCACGCTGCGCGACATAACGATCCGCGTGCGGTAGTAATAAGTCTTCCCCGCCTCGGCTGTGAAATGCGCGAGTTCCACGCGCTGCGCCAGCAGTGAGGACTGCAGCATCACGCACACATGATGCTCTCCCGGCTCGACCGAGAGCGAGAAATAGGAATTGAGCCGGTTCGCTCCTACCCACTGTCCGTCCATCCCCATCTTCACTGTCGGATAGGCCAACCCGATCGTGGTCCCGGCATCCTGAACGAAGTAAACCCGCGCCTTCCCCGGCTCCGGGTCCGTCAGCGTGTGTTGAGACTGGTCGGTTTTCACCTTGAAGCTGACCGTGTCGTGGCCGCAGGGTGCGGTAGACGCAGTGGGCACGACCTGCGCAAATGCGGCGGCTGTAACCAGCAAGAGGACAACAGCGATTTTCATAACTTCCTTCTTCTGTCTTGACTCAAGGGTTGGCCGGGGCTTCCTTGGGAGCCTTCGGCGTCAACTTGCGGATGAGGAATTCCTGAAACAGATTGGAAATGGCCGATGATCCAATCCCTACGGCCGCGTTTTCGAACGTCAATGCCGCTCCACGATCTTGGTCGGGATAGTAGAGATTCGAAATGCCGCCCGCCGCAAGGCTCCCCAGCATATTCGAGTAATTCGGCTGCCAGCGTCGATTATCGCCCTTGCAGATCACTGCATTGGCGACGGCATACAGAAACCGCGACGCCTTACTCCCCGTTCCCTTGTAGAAATAACGCGGATCTTGTTTCAGAAGCGAGGGCAGGATGGCGCTTCCAATAAATGTACCCGAGACTTGATCGGCGTAGCCGGCGCCGAAGCGTTTGCCATAACCTTGCGCGCCTTGCCCATATCCCCGGAAATGATTTTGCGCCTGCTCCACTCCCGCCGCGCCTCCCACGAATACGAAGGTGAAAGGATCCACCACCGTCCTCGCAGCCAGCTCGAACTTCTGCCTGGAGTTGAGCGGAGCCGCGTCGGGAATGTAGCTGACATAAAAATTTGGCAGGACGCCGAACACACGCTGCTGTTCTTCAATCTTGATCTGTTCCTCTGCCACTTCGACTTGCGAGACTCCGACCTCCACATCCGTGACTGTGGTCGCCACTGCCAATGCGGCCCCCGAGACAATGTAGTTCTCGCCCGAATGCAGGATTCCAAAGGATGTTTGCGTCGAGAATCCTGCTGCCGTAATGGTGAGCTGAAACGTCCCAGGCGCTATGTTGGAAAACAGGAATTGCCCTCCGGCCCCGGTTTGCATCTCTTGCTTTGGAGATTGATCTCCAAGGCTAAGAATCACGCGGGCGCCGGCCACGACCGCTCCACTCTGATCAAGGACCGTTCCGCTGATGCTTCCCGACAACCGCTGAACGGGAAGCTGCACGCCAGATGAAGCTGTCCTCGGGATTTCCGGACCACTGGCGGGACCAGCCACCGGTGCTTGCGCAGGGAGTTGTCCCAGACAGGACGCACAGCCCAGAACGATCAATGCAAGCGCTATGAGTCCAGAGTTGAATCGGAGGGACATGAATGATCCAACTTTATCCCCTCCCGCAGTTCCTATCCAAGTCACCAAAAGACGATCCGATCTCACGCCCTGTGGAAAAAAGCGGAACAACGCCCCACGGCCCGAGCGACCAATTGCGCCCTCTCGCTTCAAATTCCGCTCTTCGAACTTCGATGCCTGACGGAACGCGGGGGTCGCCCGCTCGCCTCATCCAACGCCCACTAAGAACGGGTGTACAATAGCAGGCGCTCTGCAACCGGAAAGCCGGTTCCCCCCGAGCTGGGTCCCGATCGACCTCAAGTGTCTTGAAGCGAATCCCCGATGTGGAGGTGTTTGTATGGGTTGGCTGACAGATCCAAAGCTGCTGACTTTGCACAACGACGTGTGGGACGCGATCTATAACTCTGGGACGTCGTATCCCGACTGGCAGAAGTGTTGTGGAATTCTGAACGGCATGTCGATGCCGGACATGCTCGACGAAATCTGGCGGATCAAGATGACGTCGCGGCTGGACAATCTGGCGCTCTTTGTGCCGCGGTCGACCGGCGTCAACATTCCGCGATTGCGCGCGGCCATCGGGGCGGTTCAGGATCGGCCGCCGGGCGACATGGATGCGCTGCTGCACTTGCTGCCGGATGATCAGCAGTTCGCCATCACGAGCGTGCGAGCGGTGACGCAGGCACCCGATTCTCTCTCGCCCTCTCTGTGGTCGAACTATTATTGGTCAACGCGGTCGCTGGCCCCGCCGGATTTCAATATCACACGCACCGTTGGTGCAGGCGGAGGCGCTGACAATGACTCCGCTCATGCCGGACTCGACGCCGCCGCGGGTATCACGGCCAACGCTCCCCTCACGCGGAATCCCATGACCATGCAGGTTTCTGTGGTGTTTCGAAATCTGGATGCGTTGAAGCTGGGTGAGGGAGACACGGAATTGGCGCTGTTGCACGAACCCAATGTGAGCGTGCAACTCTCTCCCGACCCCAACAACCCCGTGGCGTACCAGGGAGCCATCTCACTGGTCAACTTGCATTTGAAACGCAACTGGGGCCTGATCAAGCCAGACGTGGAACTCAGTCTGTCCGGGCAAGCCGGATTTTCTGGTGGCGCACCGAACGCCGGGTTGCAGGCACAATTGGAAGTGCACGTGAGCACGCAGATTTCCGTCACGGCGTCTTCGAGTGTGGGATTCGGGCCGCTCTCGCCCGGTCCGCCGGATCGAGGCTCGATTCCTTTGGGGAACGGCATGGCGTTTACGCCGTTCATGATCGGCATTGTCGGGCATTGGGATCCGCCGCCGGCCCACTGAGATTCGGAGCAAAAGAAGAACCGCGCCCTTGCGGGCGCGGTGTAATTCTTGACGTATGTACAGAACCAGCCCGGTTCAGTGCCCAGAATGATACGGGTGTCCCTTGAGAATCGTGAACGCCCGGTAAACCTGCTCCAGCAGAACCACTCGGGCCAACTCATGCGCCAGCGTCATCTTCCCGAGAGAGATCGCGTGCTGGGCCGCGGCTCGTACCGCATCGCTGAAACCGTCGGCACCACCGATAGCCAGGATCAACGGCAGAGGATTGCGATCCTGATAGTCGCCCAGAAACTTGGCGAACTGCTCGGACGAGAACTCTTTGCCTCGTGAATCCATCAGCACCAGCGTCGATTTCGCGGCCGCTTTCGACCCGGCCCCTCGCCCGCTCAGATCGAGCAACGCGCCTTCATTTTTGAGCGTAAGCCCTTCCACCGGCACATAGCGTGAAATCCGCCTGAGATACTCTTCCGTCAGCGATGCAACCGCCGGCTCTTTCGTCTTCCCGATCCATGCAATTTTGATCTTCACAGACAAGATCCGCTCTCACTTCTTCCCCGAGGCCATCACGACCGAGACTCGGAACGCTACCTTCTCGCCGTCCCAGAACTGTCGCACCGCCGCATGCACCTCACCGTGAATCTGCGGCCACTGCTCTGCAGGCACGCGCTCCAACATCGGACGAAACGGAACCGCAACCGATTGCGCATACTCCCACAATTCTTCAACCGGACCGGGCCACATCCAGGGCAACGTTCTTATCTCTTCCTCAATCGCATCGAATCCAGCGCTGCGCAACACCGCCGACAGGCTGCCGGGCGCAGCAAACTTGAAGGGGTCCGGTCCATCGGGCGGCCGCAGAGGCCCGCCGACATGCCGGTGCACCACGCCCATCATGCTCTGCCAATAAGGCTGATCGAATGAGCCCCATGCCAGAAAGCACGCCCGCGCTCCGGGCCGCAGAACGCGGCGCAATTCCGCCAAAGCCCGAACCGGATCGCTGAAGAACATCACGCCGAAGCGCGACGTTGCCAGATCGAAGCTGTCTGCTGGATAAGGCAGGCTGTGCGCATCCGCCTGCTGAGTCGTGAAGTTCTTGAGCCCCCGCGCCTGCGCACGCTGGTCGGCGATCTCCAGCAGCCCGGGGCTAAGATCAGTAGCCGTGACGTGCCCGTGTTCTCCCACGCGCGACGCCAAACTAATCGCCGGCTCGCCGGTCCCGCTGGCCAGGTCGATCACCCGCATTCCCGGCGCGGGCTGCGCGTACTCCACCAGCGCATCGGTCACAGCCCGGCCCATAGCTGCCGACTTGGCCTTCCACTTCTCCGATGCAACCAGCCGGTACTGGTTTCCCCAATCCGGCGCGGATTCTGAGCGCGAAGTCATTTAGATTTGGGAGGGCATTGCTCTGAAAAAGCGCGGCTTCCAGCCGCGCCAAAAACTGCTTCCAAAATGAACACCGGCTTCACAGTTTGCTGAAAAACTCGGGTTTGTCGGTGCTATCGTGGAAGAGCGGCCCTTTAGGGCCGCGTAAGCCGTTGAAAATTAATCTGGGCTTCAGCCCTCGTCGTCGTTTTTCTTCGACCAACTGAGCTTTTCAGCATACCGTTCAGCCGCCGCGTCGGTTTTGGGTGGCGCAGCGCTTTCAGTGCTGCGATAAAGTCTTGCCCTCGATGAGGGCTTTACAGTCTGCTGAAAAACTCGGATTTGTCGGTGCTACCGTGGAAGAGCGGCCCTTTAGGGCCGCGTAAGCCGTCGAAAATTAATCTGGGCTTCAGCCCTCGTCGTCGTTCTTCTTCGACCAACTGAGCTTTTCAGCATACTCTTTAGCCCCCGAGGTTAGACTTTCGCCTTCTTCTTCTTTTTCGGCGCGACCGCCTTGGTCACTTTCGGCTTAGGCGCTGCCGCTTTTTTCTTCTTCGGCGCGGCCTGCAAATCGCCGACTTCCAGCCGCTTGGCCGTCTTCCACAGCCGTTCCAGATCGTAGAACTTGCGCGCCTTTTCCGAGAATACGTGGACCACGAAGTCCACATAATCGATCAGCACCCATTCCGCCTGTTTGTAGCCTTCGACATGCGCCGGACGCAAGTCCGCGGCCTTCAGACGCAGTTCCACTTCGTCGGCAATGGCCTGCACCTGCCGCGGATTGGTCCCGCTACACAGCACAAAGTAGTCGGTAAACGCTCCCGACCCTTTTTCCATTTCCAGGATGCTGAGTTCTTCGGCCTTCTTCTCAAGACAGGCTTGAATGGCTGCGGAAATCTGCTGTTTGAGTTCGCTCTTCTTCATTCAGTCGTCGGATGCTCTCTCTTTAACTTGAAGTGAGTCCCAATTGTAACCGACCCTTGACCCCACAAATCCGCGCGCACGCATGATCACTTGCCCGCGCGCTTCGCCTCCGCCGCTGCCAGCTCGCGCAGCTTTGCCATCGTCGCCTGGGATGAGTCTTTACGCTTCTTGCTCTTCTGACGCCGCTTTGTTTTGGTAGTGTAGTGATTCTGAGCCACGTGCCTCCTGCTTCCTCGGCGGTTCGGGACGCCTGCCCTGATTCGTTCTAAGAATTCTCTGGTTTCCTTCGTGCACCGGGCCCTGCCCTGAGTGCGCATGGGCCGTTGGCCCCCCGGAGGCGATGAAAATCCGGGTGCCCCATTTCTCGCGCGTCCTTTGCGCGAGAAAGCCTGCCCTGAGCGAAGCCGAAGGGTGGGGATTCTCTACAGAGCGCAATCGAAGGGTGCCCTTAGTGGTTAAAGATCTTGAAGTCGATCCACCACCGAATCTCTCCATCATATCCGGCCACTGAGATTTTCGCGAAACTCGTCCCCCTATTTGTACAACCCCATCTTCTTGATGTAGTCCGCCACCGGAGCATCCACAAAACGGCCCAGCGGTTTGCCCGCGGCCGCAGCCTGCCGAATCGCCGTCGCCGACGCCGCTTGATGCAGATCCGCCATTAGGTGAACGGTCGCTCCCTTCAGCACCAGATCACCGGTAGCCGGCTGCTTGTGAAACGGCCGAGTCACCTCCGGCCGCGGACGCAGACTCTCAGGCAGCGCGTTCGCCACATCGGCCAGCGAATACCCGGGACGGCTGGCCACGACAAATTCACACTCGCGGAACAGCGCCTCGGCCTGGTGCCATTTGGCGATGTCCGCAAAAGCATCCATCCCGATGAGCAAGAAAAGCTGGTCACTGGCTTTGAACGTCTGCTTCAGTCGGCGGATCGTGTCGATCGTAAAGTTCGGCTTCTCCGGCCGGTCTTTTTCTGGGCGGTCTCTCCGAATCGGCGTCACGCCCTCCTCCGGCGCCTCCAGCAACGACGGCACAAACGCCTTCTCCGCGGCCGTGGCCAGCGCCAGCATGGCAAATCGGTGGACGAAAGGCGAAAGCGGCTGCCGCTGTTTGTGCGGAGGAATGTTCGCCGCCACGAAGTGAATCCGGTGCAATTTGTACTGCTCCAGCGCCGTCCGCGCCAGCGCCAGATGTCCGCGATGCACCGGATCGAAGGTCCCGCCAAAAAGTCCGATATTCATGAGTGAATGAACCCCGCCTAGTGTCCAGATTCCCGGCCTAAGATGCAAGCGGGATCACCTCCAATTGTCCACCTGGCCCTCCGATCACCGTGCGATGGGACATGCCGATCCGCCCCGTTCGCAAAACCGAAATGAACTCCTGTAATGTTCCCTGTTTCCTATTTTGGAACTAGGATGGGTTACATGCGAGTAACCCTCCCCCTACTCCGCATTCCTGCGGCGCGTGCTCCCATTCTGAGATATGGGGTAGCTGTGCTCAGCACAGCCCTGGCCTTGATTCCCACGGTTCTGCTGACCGATGTCTCCGAGAGCCGCCTGGCCCTGTTCGGCGTGGCCGTCATGGTCAGCGCCTGGTACGGAGGCTGGAAGCCCGGAGTGGTGGCCACGGCCTTCGCCCTGACCGTGAGCGCCTACTTCTCGCTCGCCGGAGAACACAGCCCGGCGCAGTTGCGCACCGCCATCGTCCGCCTTTCTCTGTTCTTCTTCGTCGCCATGCTGATCTGCTGGCTCAACGCTGCCTTGCGTTCCGCGCAGGAAAACCTGCGCCACTCGGAGCTGAACTTCCGTTCGCTGGTAACCAACGCTCCCTACGGCGTTTGCCGCTGCGACTCCACCGGCAAGATTCTCGATGCCAACCCCGCGTTCCTCGAACTGCTGGGCCACACTTCCGCCAACGAGTTGATCGGACAGCACATCTTCGGCCTCTATGCCGACAACGACGAGTGGTTCGCCCTCGCCGATTTCCTGCGCTCGGCGGACCCCTTCAAGGGGCTCACCGCGGAATGGAAACGCAAGGACAACACGACCACCGTGGTTCGCATTTCCGGCCGCTCGGTCGCCAATGGCCGCGAAGGACTGGTCTTCGAGCTCTTCGCCGAAGACGTGACCGAGCGCCGCGCCCTCGAGCAGCAACTGCGCCAGTCCCAGAAGATGGAAGCCGTGGGCCGCCTCGCGGGCGGCATCGCCCATGACTTCAACAACCTCCTGATGGTGATTTCGGGATATTCGGAATTCCTCCTCGAACGGCTGGGGGCAGAGCCTCACCTGCGCGGTCCGGCCCAGGAAATCGCCAGCGCTGCCGAACGGGCCTCATCGTTGACCCGCCAGCTCCTTGCATTCAGCCGTAAGCAGATGCTCACTCCCCGGATTGTGAATCTGAACGACGTCGCAACGGAAAACCTCAAGATGCTGACCCGCATGATCGGCGAGGACATCGACCTGGTGATGGTTCCCGGCCCGAACCTGTGGCCGATCCGCGCCGATGCCGGACAGATCGACCAGGTCATCGTGAACCTCGCCGTCAACGCGCGCGACGCCATGCCATCGGGAGGCAAGCTGACCATCGAGACCTCGAACGTCACACTCGACGATGACTACGCCCGCTTTCATGCGCCACTGCGGCCCGGCGACTACGTCATGATCGCCATCAGCGATACCGGCGCCGGCATGGATAGCGAGACGCAGCAGCACATCTTTGAACCCTTCTTCACCACCAAGGGAACCAGAGGAACCGGCCTGGGACTGTCGACCGTCTACGGCATCGTCAAGCAGAGTGGGGGATACATCTGGGTCTACAGTGAGGTGGGCAAGGGCACGACGTTCAAGATCTATCTGCCGCGCGTGGCCTCCGCCGGTGAAACCGCCACTCAAGTCGCGGCACCCGTGGAATACCGCAAAGTCGAACCCGGCACGGAGACTATTCTGCTGGTCGAGGACGAAGCCAACCTGCGCTACCTCGCCCGCCAGTATCTCGAGAAGCAGGGCTACAAGGTGATCGAGGCCGCCGACGGCGCGGTCGCGATGCAGATCGCGGTGGCGCATGAGGCGGTCATCCACCTGCTGCTGACCGACGTCATCATGCCCGGCATGAACGGACGCGAGTTGGCGCAGCGTATTTCCGAGATTCGCCCTAACGTGAAAATCCTCTACATGTCCGGCTACACCGAAAACGTGATCGGACACAACGGCATGCTGGACGCCGGTGTACGCCTGCTCCAGAAGCCCTTTAACCTTCGCGACCTGAAAAGCAAGGTGCGCGAAGTGCTCGACGCAACCCCTACTCCCCCGGAGGTCGCTATGTCCATGCAGTCCTTTGAACCACTCCGAGCCACGCGGGCCAAGGAAGCTCCGCCCTCGCGCGCTCAAAGATTCCAACTTCATTTGCCTCTGCGCTACCGCCGTCTCGGCGAGAAAGACTGGCACGTAGGCACCACCGAAAACATCAGCCGGTCCGGGATGCTCTTCCAGGCCGATGAAGTCCTGCAGCCCAGCGCGCAACTGGAAATCAATCTCGTGCTCCCGCAGGAAATTGCGGGACTGTCTTCGACGGAAGTCGTCTGCCGCGGAGAAGTCGTACGCACGGTGGAGCACAACGGAGCAACCCTGACCCCCGCGCTGGCCGCGCGGATTCTGCAATATCACTTCCAGCACGGCCCGTTGCCGAGGGCGTGAGAGGCAAGTCTGGGGTTTTGTGGGGTTTTGAACACGGAGAAAGGCGGCCTACCTCTCGGGCCGCCTTTTTGATTTGGCAGCCTGCATCACCCCTGACGATGGTGCCCCATCCTAGCCGCGCCTTGTGCGCTAGGGAGGGTAGTGCCTTGCCTCCCCCTTTGCGGGGGAGGAGGGCTGCATTATCAATAGCTTAGGATGGCCATCATTCTTACTTGTTGTACTTATAGCGTTTAGCATGTATATTTGTGTCATATGTAGCGTTTGTAGTGTTTAAGCAGTGTGCAACGGTTCTGTAGATGGGGCGACCAGCGAAAACAAGCGCCAGCCGTAAAGGAGGAGCACCGTGACCGCGACCAAGGAGATGAGTCCAACTACGCCAACACAGACACACATCCCCATTTCACAACGCGACCAACAAGATATAGACGGCATTTACCGGAGGTTGCAAAAGGCGTCAGCAAAATTGGTTGGGCCTGACGGGAAAACTCAGGTTCTTCCAAATAACGTTTACTCATTTCTCTGCCAACTGCTTGCCGACTTGACGGCGGGGTCATCGGTAACCATTTTGCAGAACAACGCGTTACTAACGACAATGGAAGCGAGCAAAATGCTGGGTATGTCGCGCCAGTTTTTTGTGAACTTGCTAACGAAAGGCGAGATCCCATTCATCAAGGTCGGAACGCATCGCAGGATTTATGCCCGCGACGTTTTGGCCTACAAAGCCAAGCGAGATGCCGCACGCCGAAAAGTGTTAGACGATCTGGCACGTGCGGAGTATGACGAAGGGATTTACGACATGATGCCGAATGATCCTAACGCCGGACAATGAATATACCGTTTTGCTTGATGCCTGTGTGTTAGTTCCGATGCCACTTTGCGAAACTCTTTTGCGGTTAGCTGAGGAACCTGCTTTATACCGGCCTCTTTGGAGCGATTCCATTCTCCAAGAGGTCGGTACCGCTTTAGAACGAATGAAATACAACTCCGAACAGGTCAAGCGACGTTTGGACGCAATGCGGAGTACATTTCCGGAAGCGTTCGTCCCGATCCCCGATGACCTCATTCAAGCTTTGACATGTATTCCCGATCCCAAAGACCGTCATGTCTTAGCTGCCGCCATCAGGGGAAAGGCTGATGCGATTTTGACACTAAATGACAGGGACTTTCCAGCCGAATGCTTAGCACAATATGAGATTGATCGAATGTCTCCTGATGAGTTCCTAATTCATCAGTACCACCTGAACCCAGGAGCTGTACTCGACAAGCTGGATGCGCAAGCGGTTGCCATACGCGAAACGCGAGAAGCTGTCACGCGCCGTTTTCGTGAGCGCTTCCAAGCACCAAGGTTTGCCGATCTCGTGGAAGGAATAGAACCGCAAGAAAATAACACCTGATCTCTATTCACCGTTCATCAACGGACTCTTAAGACGCCATGAGGGTTTTCCACAGCCTTCCACAGAAAGAATTACGGGTTTTGTGACGGACAACCTTTACTGAGGATACAGAAAGCTCACAATGGTCTAGTGCGCGAGAACCCCCTCAACTCGGTGAGCCCATCGGAAGCAGCGCCGCGCGGCCAGAAATCTGTGAATAACTCCTTATTCCGCAATATTTTACAAATAAGTCCTTCCGCCTCAGGATTTTGCCGGGAATGCCGCATATCGATCGGCCGTAACGTCAAGAAAGGAAGGATTTTACAAGACCAGGAAGAAAAAAATGTGAAGCGATATCCCCTACGGTTTCTCGACCGCTTCGCTCAACTCCCGCTCCCGGAACTTCTGCACTTCCTCGGCCATCGCGTACTTCAGTTCCTCGATCCCTTTGCCAGTGACCGCGGAGATCTCGTAGAGCTTCAGCTTGTGTTTCTTGCAGTAGCGCTTGAGGGCGGCGAGTTTGTCTTTGTTGACGGCATCGATCTTCGACGCGGCCATGATCATCGGCTTCTCGTCGAGATGAGCGCCGAAGCTGCCCAGTTCGCCGAGAATCACTTCGACGTCCTTGGTCACGTCGGGACGGCCGCTGGAATCGGACACGTCGACCAGGTGAACCAGCAGGCGCGTCCGCTCGATGTGGCGCAGGAACTGCGTGCCGAGTCCGGCGCCGGTGTGCGCGCCTTCGATCAGGCCGGGAATGTCGGCGACCACAAAACTGACTTCGCTTTTAGCGTCGCCGACAGCGACCACGCCCAGGTTGGGCTCGAGCGTGGTGAAGGGATAGTCCGCAATCTTCGGTCGCGCCGCCGAGATGCGCGAGATCAGCGTCGACTTGCCAACGTTCGGATATCCCACCAGCCCCACGTCGGCGAGCAGCTTCAGTTCGAGCCGGTAGACGTGCTCCTCGCCGGGTCGCCCCTCTTCATGCTCGCGCGGGGCTTGATGTACGGATGTGGCAAAGCGCGCGTTGCCGCGTCCACCGCGCCCGCCGCGGGCGATCACGAAACTCTGATCGGGCTGCGTAAACTCGAAAAGCTTGTCGCCGGTCTCGTCGTCGAACACAATCGTGCCGACCGGAACTTTCAGGACAATGCCGTCGCCGTCGCGTCCAGTCTTGTTCGAACCTTCGCCGTGGCGTCCGCGCTGGGCGGTGTGCTCGGGATTGAAACGGAAATGCACCAGCGTGTTGTGGCGCTCGCTGGATTCCATGACGATGTCGCCGCCCTTGCCGCCGTCGCCGCCGGAGGGTCCGCCGCGCGGAACAAACTTCTCCCGCCGAAAGGCCATGCAGCCATTGCCGCCGTCGCCGGCCTTGACCCGAATTTTTGCCTCATCGATGAACATGGCGGTCCTTGGTCGTTAGTCGTTGGTCGTTAATCGTTGATCTTTGGTTGTGGAAGTCGGCCTTTGTTTGTCAGCTCCGGTCGCTTAGGGTTCTTGTCGAACCGCGAACGACCAACGACTAGCGACCAACGACTGCATTAAAAAAGCCTCGTCCCGAAGGCGAGGCTTGTGTGACGCGGGCGTTCCCGCGCCGCGAACCTTCCAACAGCGGAGACGCTAGTTGATTTCGATCGGCTCGACCATCACGAACTTGCCCATCGATCCCTTGTTCAGGAACTTGATGCGTCCCGTGATCTTGGCGAATAGCGTGTCGTCCTTGCCGCGGCCGACGTTCAGCCCCGGCTTCACGCGGGTCCCCCGCTGGCGCACGATGATGGTGCCGCCGGGCACAACCTGCCCGCCGAATGCTTTGAAGCCAAGCCGCTGCGCGTTTGAGTCGCGGCCGTTTCGTGATGTGCCTTGCCCTTTTTTATGTGCCATATGACTGTTCTCAGTTCTCGGTGATCAGTTCTCAGTTAAAACCTGGACGGACGAATGCGTCCGTCCCTACGTGGTTATTTCTTCTTCGCTGGCGACTTCTTTGCCGCCTTCTTCGGCGCAGCTTTCTTCTTGGCTGAAGCTTTCTCGACTGTCGGTTCCGCCGCCGGCTCTTCAGCTTCAATCGCCTTCACCTTTTTCGGCTTCGCTTCTTTCTTGGGCAGTTCGGGGGCCTTGAAACTCTGCCCGCCGAAAGCGATCTCAGAAATGCGCACAGCAGTGTAAGCCTGCCGGTGTCCGCGCAGTTTCTTGTACTGCTTCTTGCGCTTGTAGTGGAACACCAGGATCTTCGCGCCACGGCCTTCTTCGACGACTTGGCCAACTACGCGTGCATCCGACTGCTGGCCTGCTTCAATCTGGCCGGCTTCGCCGGAAACCGCAAGCACAGGGAACTCCACCTGTCCGTCGGTGCCGGTGCCCACTTTTTCCACTCGAATTACATCGCCGGGCGCCACCCGGTACTGCTTGCCACCGGCGCGGATGACCGCGTACATACGTCTGCCTCCGTCAAATGTCGTTGAAATCAGCCCGCAAATGGAACTCGTAACCGGAAACCCCAGGGCGCACACGGGCGCAACCAAGGGGCCTGCTGATTTTCCTGTGCTTGCTGTGTTTTCCGCCGCGGCGCTTCTACAGCCGAGACAGGCGTCCCCAGAACGGGTCGGCCAGTACAGGCAAACTCAACCATTCTAACGTGCGCTGTGGAAATCGGTCAAACTCAATCGCTCAGGCGCCTCAACTCTACGACCTTCACCGCCAAGGATACGAAGTCACACGGAGGAAGCGCCTATTGTTTTTCCTGCGGTTGTGCGAGAATTTCGGCGAATCCGCGGAGGAATCCCATCATGAAGCGCTTTTTAACCGTATCGCTATGTCTGCTCGCTCTGACCCTGTCGAGTTTCGCGCAAACCAAGAAGTCTCCCATGAAGAAGGCTGCGGGCCCGGCTCCCGACAAAGCTTATCTACAGAAAATCTGGGACGGGTGGACGACCCTCGACCCCGCCAACGTTGCCCAGTATTATGCGACTGGGCCGCACACGTATTTTGATATTGCTCCTCTGAAGTATGGCAGTTGGGACGAATACGAGAAGGGCGTCAAGGGCGTTCTCGCCGGTTACAAGAGTGCGAAGTTTACGGTGAATGATGATGCCGTGGTGCATCCGCACGGAGACCTGGTCTGGGCCACTGCGACTCTAAAAGAGGAGATGACGACCAAGGCAGGAAAAGTCGAAATGGGCAATTTCCGCTGGACGGTGATCTTTGAGAACGAAGACGGCAAGTGGGTCATCGTGCACGAACACGTCTCGGCGCCGCTACAGTAAGAAAGTTCGGCCACGGATTGCACGGATTTTCACGGATTAAAATCTAAGGCCGTGATTTGAATTGATCCGTGAGATCCGCGAAATCCGTGGCCGATTTTGTTTTTCAGTACGACTTCCAGAAGAAGTACATCGTCATTCCGGCGCCGACCAAAACGACGAATATACGGATCCAGGGCTGCGGCATCTTCTGAGCATAGTGCGCGCCTAAGTATCCGCCGGCAATTCCACCGACGATCATCACGATCGCGTGCTTCCAGTACACCGCGCCTGCGACCACGAACGTGACCACCGCGACGCCGTTGATCACAAACCCCAGCACGCTCTTCAGCGCATTCATGGCATGAATGTCGGTCATGCCGAGAGCGGCCAGCATGGCGAGCATCACGATTCCCATTCCACCACCGAAGTAGCCTCCGTACACCGCGACGCACAACTGAAACAGCGTCGTCCCGGCGAGAGCCGCAGTCGAAGCCTCGTGCTCAATCACCGACTGGCGCCCGCCGGCCAGTTTCTTGCCGAAGGCAAACAGCAACGTCGCGCCCAGAGTCAGCCAGGGCAGGACGCGCATGAAGGTGTGGGCGGGAGTCTTCAAGAGCAGGAACGCACCCACCAAGCCGCCGGCCAGACTCGCGGCCAGTAGCGGGATCATCACGCGGCGTGGGACATCTAACCGCTTGCGATACGCGCCTCCACTGGCCGCGGCGGCGGTCCAGAGCGCGATCGTATTCGTGGCATTGGCTGGAATCGGAGGCACGCCGGTGAACAGCAGCGCAGGAAACGCGATGAAGCTGCCGCCTCCCGCGACGGAATTGAGAGCTCCGCCCAGCGCTCCGGCGAAGAAAAGGAAGATTGCGAATTCGAGGGTCAAGGAATCAGGTTGTATCAGAAACTGGGGCGGGCCGCCAAATGCGAGCCCGAGACGCCTCTTCAGCAAGCTCCGTCGAAAATCCCCGCTTCTCGCGCAAAGAACGCGCGAGAAATGGGGCACCCGGCGTGGCGCCGACTGCGAGGGCGAGACGCCCACGCGACAGCCGGCAGAGCCTGCCCTGAGCGAAGTCGAAGGGATGCCTGCGCTACGATTGGTGCGCAAATTTAGATCGGCTGATTACCTCCGTCATCGCGGGTAACCCGCGATCACTTGCAGAAACATTCGCAGTGCGGCAGGGTTATAACAACTGAGATTGTGGGGAGGACGTTTTATGCTTGATCGTATCGTGGTCTTGGTTGCGGTTCTGATGTGCAGCATCGCCTGGGGGCAAACAATGAACGCTCCGTCGAGCGGCACGTCGTCGGCCGGCCAACAGTCGATGCCTGGCATGGATATGTCGGGACATGATATGTCGAAGATGAAGGACATGCCGATGGACGGAGATAAGGATGCCGACAGCGACGCCAGCGCTCACGTCATGAAATCGATGGAAGGGCACATGGACATGGGCCCGCACATGAAGATGACTTCGTTGCGCCAGGCCAAGGCGGGCGACGCGGCACGCGCCCAGCAAGTCACCGCGGAAGCGCGTAAGGCGTCAGAAAAATATTCCGACTATCACACCGCGCTGAGCGAGGGTTACGAAATCTTCCATCCCGAAATCCCGCAGAAAATGTATCACTTCACCAATCGCGGCTACGCCCGGGAAGCTTTCTTTCATTTCAATCCCGAGCACCCCACCTCGCTGCTTTATGAGAAACACGGCGACGACTACAAGCTGATCGGCGTGATGTACACCGCGCCCAAACGCTTCACGGAGGAGCAGCTCGACGAGCGCATCCCGCTCAGCGTGGCCCAGTGGCACGAGCACGTGAATTTCTGCGCGCCTCCCGCGGGCCAGAGGAAAGAAATGCTGGCGCCGCATCCACAGTTTGGGTTGCGAGGATCCATCACCACGCAGGAAGCCTGCGACGCGGCGGGCGGAACATTTCGCCCGGTGATCTTCAACTGGATGGTGCACGTCTATCCGTTCGAGAAAGATCAGGCGAACGTCTGGTCAGTCGAACGCCAGCACGGCGACGCAGATTAATTCGTGCGAACATCTCATGACGCGGCCAGTGCCTTTCTTAGCATCCTCCGCGAGTCTTCTCCGCGAGCTTTGCAGCTAAGATGTTTCAAAGCGTTTAACCGCTGAGATCGCCGAGGGTTCGCGGAGAACGCAGAGAAATTCCAAAGCCCGCACCGCAGAAACTGTTTTTTTTGCCACGCTGCTCCGTTTTACCCATCTCCACAAAACATTCGCTTAATGTTCCCTTTCCCTCAGAATGAATTCGGGTGAGTTGCTTGCTACCGGAAGGGCGCGCCCAGCGTCCAAAGAGTGCGCGACGAGATCACAATCCAAGGGAACTTCGACGGCGGCGAATGCGTAGTTTGTCGGAGTGGGTAAAGAGACGGCGCAGAGGTGATGCCGGTCCGATTTGATTCGATATTTTTGCGGGGTCTGGGGATTCTCTCACACTCGGTTTGGCGGCCCAGATGAGAAAACCCCCATCACAGCACACAAGCTTTGCGAATTGTCTGCCCAGCTTGTTTGCTCAACCCCGGAGGCAGCATTGTAGGCGATTCGTGGGGAAACACAAGTGTTTTCTCGCGCTGTCGCGAGCCGGGCCGCCCTAACCGTTTCCCGACGTTTTTTCGGGAAAGAAAAAGGAGCAGCTATGAAGTTCGCGACAGTTTCGAAAAGCCTGGTGATGGGGTTGGCTCTGCTGCTGGCATCCAGCGCGTTTGCAGCTACGAAGGCCAGCTTGACGTTGCAAAGTCCCACGACCATCAACGGGACCAAACTCAAACCCGGCGAATATAAACTACAGTGGGACGGCAGCGGTCCTGACGTGGAAGTCAGCATCCTGCAAGGCAAAGCTGTGGTCGCCAAAGTGCCCGCGAAAGTAGTAGACCTGAACAAGCCATCGGACAACAATGCGGCCGTCTTGAAGCACAACGATGACGGAACCAGCACTCTGGCCGGCGCTCGCTTCGAAGGCAAGAAATTCGCCCTCGAGATTGGCGACTCCAGCGGCGGCATGCAGGCCGGATCGAGCAAGTAATCCGGCATGGTGAATCAACAAGAATAAAGGGGAGCACATGAGTGCTCCCCTTTTTACGTGCTATGGCAACTCTAGTTCAGTGACGCCAGGGTTAAGGCGCGCTCGAGCGGGAACCACAGGCCTAATTCTTTTCCAGCGTCGCCTTTAGACCCACCTCGGAACCCGCGAGCACGGAAACTTCTTTGGCCCAGTCCTTGTAGCCCTCTTGCGCAACCCTGACGATGTGCTTGCCGGAGGAAAGTTGCAGGGTCGCGGGCGCATTTCCGACGAAGGCATCGTCGACGTACACTTCGGCTCCGTCTGGCGTTGAACTGACCAGAATTTTGCCCTTCTCTTCCGCCAAGGCCGGCGGCGCGGGAGCGGGGGCGGCGACCGGCGGCGGATCTGCAATTTTACTGGCGACGGCTGTTGTCGCTGCCGTCCGCATGGCGGAGCTGTGCGCGGCCCAATCCCGGTCGATCGCCTCACACGCCTCTTGCACCGAGCCGCCCAGCGACAAGGTTGACTTGCTGACTACCGAATCGCCGCTGACTCTCGCGAAGACCGCCACTTTATTCTTGTGCCGCAGAACGCCCTTTCCACCCTCGTGATCGAGGAGGACGATGTAGTCGGTCTTTTCCTGGATGTTGTTCACCAGCACTTCCGGGCACCGCTGGCCGAAAGTTTTGATGATCTCGGCAGTCTGGGGACGCGCCCCTCCATGCGAGACCGAACCCCCGCCTCCGGACGTACCTGCGCTGTAACCGCCGACTTCCCAAGACTGACTGTCGGTGATGAAGACGCGCGGCCTCGAAGAATCCTGTGCGAGCGCCGAAAGGCACAGAATTGGGAATAGCCAGGCGAGTTGCCAACGCGGAATTCCCTGCATAAACCCCTCCATCGTTCAAGTCTTATGGGATGTCCTTCGGGCCGACGTGCAGAACACTGGTATTATCCGCACGGCTGCGGCGATGTCAACGCAAAAACGAAGCTAACCGAAACTTGGTACGAGGCAGAAAAAGGGAGCGCTTTCGCGCTCCCCTCTCAAAACTGACAACTGGCCGCTGGCAACTGACTCTCAGTACTTCGGCACCTTGGGATCCACGCGGTCGGACCAGGCCGTGATGCCGCCCGCCAGGTTATGCACCTTGGTGAATCCCGACTGCTGCAGGAATGCGACCGCCTTCGCGCTACGTCCGCCCATTTTGCAGTGGACAACAATTTCGCGGCTCGAATCCAGCTCATTCACGCGCTTGGGCAGATCGTTCAACGGAATCAGATATCCGCCGATATTGCAGATTTGATATTCGTGCGGCTCGCGCACGTCGAGCACGAATACGTCGTCCTTGGCATCAAGACGCCGCTTCAATTCTTCCACCTGAATTTCAGGCACTCCGCTGCTCACAGGCTTTTCCTCCCCACGAATGCCGCAAAACTCGTTGTAGTCTATCAGCTTCGTGACCGTGGGATGGGTGCCGCACACCGGGCAGTCGGGATTCTTGCGCAGCTTCAGTTCGCGAAACTTCATGCCCAGCGCGTCGATCAGCAGCAGGCGCCCGATCAGCGGATCGCCGATACCGAGAATCAGCTTGATGACTTCGGTGGCCTGCATCACGCCGACGAGGCCGGGAAGAATGCCGAGCACGCCGCCCTCCGCGCACGAAGGAACCAGGCCGGGCGGTGGCGGTTCGGGATACAGGCAGCGATAGCACGGTCCATCTTTCGTGGCGAACACGCTGGCCTGGCCCTCGAATCTAAAGATCGATCCGTAGACATTCGGCTTGCCAGTCAGGACGCACGCGTCGTTCACCAGATAGCGGGTCGGAAAGTTGTCGGTGCCGTCGGCGATGATGTCGAAGTCGCGAAACAATTCCAGCGCGTTCGCACTGCTCAGCCTAGTATCGAAGGTCCGCAGGTTGAGAAATGGATTGATCCCCTTCAGCTTATCCGCGGCGGAATCGAGCTTTTTGCGCCCCACGTCAGCGGTCGAGTGAATAATCTGGCGCTGCAGGTTGGTGTAATCCACCACATCGAAGTCGACCAGGCCCAACGTCCCCACGCCCGCGGCCGCCAAGTAGAGCGCCAGCGGCGATCCCAGGCCGCCCGTGCCGATGCACAACACGCGCGCCGCTTTCAGCTTCTGCTGCCCCTCCATGCCGACTTCGGGCATGATGAGATGGCGCGAGTAGCGCAGGATTTCGTCTTTGCTGAGGGTTACCGGAATTTCGATAGTGGTAGCCATAAGTCCTCTGAGTTTTCCTTCGTGTACCATCGTGCCCTTCGTGGTTCAAAGGTTATTCTTCGTCGCTGGAATTGATTCGACGACCGCGCGAACGCGCGCTACCGACAGGAAGGGCGACAACAACAACAGCGCATTGTAGCGACAGAATTCAAATCGGAAATCCTCGTCAGGCTGCGCCTCCGGCGATGGAAGGCACAATGGAAATGTTATCACCTTCCTTCAGCGCGGTCGCTTCTTTCTGCATGTAGCGGATGTCCTCGTCGTTGACGTAGAGATTGACGAAAGCGCGCAGTTTGCCGTCTTCGGTGTAGAGATGCTTCCGCAGATCGGGATGCTGCGCCACCAGCGCATTCATCGCCTCGCCGACGGTAGCTCCCCCTACCTCGACTGACGATTGTTTGCCCACGTATTGCCGCAAAGGTGTAGGAATGTGAATCTTGCTCATAGATGTACTGTAAGAGATGCACCACGGGAAGAGCAAGATTCAGCAGCGTCGCAAATTGGACTGAAGGGGATCAAAGCCTCCAGTTGCTATATGTGTCGCTTCGAGTGCGATGCAGCAACCCCCACGAAAAAGCTACAATTGTCGCGCTTCAGCCGGACGTTAGCGTTCGTCGGGCCGCGAGGCTGAAAATGGTTCCAGATCATCCCCACAATGATCCCTACAATCTGCAGCGCTTCGTGAATGCGCAGCTCGACGACTATGAAGATGTGTGTGCAGAACTGCGGGCCGGACTGAAGACCTCGCACTGGATGTGGTTCATCTTTCCCCAGATGAAAGGTTTGGGCATGAGTGCCACCTCAGACCGGTTTTCGATTTCTTCTCTGGATGAGGCTCAGGCATATTTGCTGCACCCGGTTCTCGGTCAAAGGCTCAGAGACTGCACGCAGCTGGTAAACCTGGTTGAGGGGCGTTCCCTCGGACAAATCTTCGGTTCTCCTGATCACCTAAAGTTCCGGTCTTGCATGACGCTGTTCGCCCAAGCGACGCCGGAGAATCAAGTTTTTCTGGATGCGTTGAAGAAATATTGTGTTGGTGAATTTGATCCCGCAACGCTACGGCTCTTGAAAAACACTCGGCCCTGACATCCCCTTCCAGAACCCTGATCCAGAGAAGCCACTTATCTCACTCGCCTGCCCGACCCTAGAATCCTACAGGGAGAATTCCGATGACAATTTTTGATCCAGCTCGCGGCAGAGTTATTGATGGTGGCGGCAGCCACGGCGGAGGCTTTCTTCGCCTGATCGGCCTGGGAATCGCTGCATTCCTGCTCGTAATCCTGCTACTCAGTTCCATTACCCGTGTGGGCACTGGCCATGTGGGGGTGCTCACTCTTTTCGGCAAAGTGCAATCCGGAGAAATATTGGGTGAAGGCATCCATCTCATTAACCCGCTGAAAACGAATAACGAGCTGTCGATCCAGACTCAAACCCTCAAGGAATCGGCTAACGTTCCGTCGAGCGAGGGCCTGATGATGAGCCTGGATACTTCGCTCATCTATCACCTCAACCCCGACCGCGCCGCGGAAGTCTTTCAGAAGATTGGGGCAGATTATGAGACAGTCGTAGTGGAGCCGACGCTGCGTTCGGCCATCCGCGAGGCCACCGCTTCACACACCGCGAACGCCCTTTACACCGGCGAGCGCGAAATGGTGGCCAAGCAGATTCTGGACCAGATCACCACGGAACTCAACGCACGCGGTATCACGGTGGAAAATGTTCTGCTGCGTGACATTCAACTGCCGGCTACGCTGAAGGCCGCGATCGAAGCCAAGCAGCAGGCCGAACAGGAATCGCTGGCTATGAACTTCCGCCTGCAGAAAGAAACGCAGGAAGCCCAGCGCAAGCGCATCGAGGCCGCCGGCGTGCGCGACTTCCAGCAGATTGTCGCGCAGGGCATTACCCCGTCGCTGCTGGAATGGAAGGGAATCGAAGCCACGGAAAACCTGGCTAAGAGTCCGAACTCCAAGGTGGTGGTGATCGGCAATAACAAGAACGGCCTGCCGCTGATTTTGGGGCAGTAGCCAGGCGCGGTGATGCAGTAGCCAGGCGCGGTGATTAAGAGTAATGAGGATATAGCTAAAAAACTTGTCATTCCGACCGGAGCCGGAGCGAAAGCGACGGCGCAGTGGAGGAACCTGCCGTTCGCTGTAGCCGCGGTAATGCATGTAGGGACAGCCCCCCGAGCCTGCCCTGAGCGAAGCCGAAGGGGCTGTCCGCCGCCCAAGGGCGACGGTTTTTGCGTGCGCTGCTACCATGAAGCCGTGCAGCCGCTGCTCGAAGTCCGCCATCTGAACATTTCATTTCCAGCGCAGGCCCCAAACCTCGCTGCCCTGCGGGCAGCGGGACAGCCCCTTCGGCTTCGCTCAGGGCAGGCTCGCGCGGCTGTCCCCACACAAACAAAATCCTTGCTCGCCGTCCGCGATCTGAGTTTCTCCATCGTCCCCGGCGAAGTCCTTGGCCTGGTCGGCGAATCCGGCTCGGGCAAGTCGATTACATCTCTGGCCATCATGCGCCTGCTGCCGCCGCAGGCCCGAGTCTCCGGAGCGATCCTCTTTGCAGAAAACGGGACGGCGCCGCGCAGCCTTCCCGCGTTGAATGACGACGCCATGCGCCAGTTGCGTGGCTCGCGCATGGCGATGATCTTTCAGGAACCGATGACCGCGCTCAACCCGGTCATGCGTGTCGGAGATCAGATCGCGGAAGCAGTCGTCGCACATAACTCCATTTCGAAACACGACGCCTGGCAGCGCGCGGTCGACGCCATGAACGACGTTGCCATCCCCGATGCCACGCGCCGCGCCCGCGATTATCCTCACCAACTCTCTGGCGGAATGCGCCAGCGCATCATGATCGCCATGGCCATCGTCAACCGCCCGCAGTTGCTGATTGCCGACGAGCCGACCACGGCGCTCGACGTCACCATCCAGGCGCAGATTCTCGAGCTGCTGGCGGAACTGCGCACCAAGTTCGGACTGGCCATGCTTTTCATTTCTCACGACCTGGCGGTAGTTTCGCAGATCGCCGACGGCGTTGCCGTGATGTACTCCGGCAGCCTGGTGGAGCTGGGCGCGAGGCAAGACATCTTCAAGGCTCCTGCGCATCCCTACACGCGGGGCTTGCTGCACGCGGTGCCTGATCTGAGGACGGATCGTGCGCGTCCGCTGCAGACAATTGAGGGAACGGTGCCGGCGCTGCATGCTATGCCGCCGGGGTGCGCTTTCGAGCCGCGCTGCGAATTCCGCGTGCCCGAGTGCGCCCGCGACTTTCCGCCACTGGTCGAGGTTGCGGCGGGTCACTGGGCAAGGTGCCCGGTCGTCAACTCTTAGAGGACGCGTTCGACCTCATCGCAGGAAGCTCAAGCCTCCCGATGCGCGGGAATGTTCTGTTCAGTCTATAATCGGCAGTTTGTCCGGTGATTCGTGCGCATACTGCTGCTAAGCGACATCCACGCCAATCTCGAGGCTCTCGATGCGACCCTGGCAGGTGCTCCGCCATTTGACGAGGTGGTGAACCTCGGCGACATCGTGGGCTACGGCGCCAGTCCGAACGAGGTGGCCGAGCGCTCTCGAAAGCTGGGGAAGATTTTCGTGCGCGGCAATCATGACAAGGCCGCCACCGGCGTGATGGAGCTCGACGAGTTCAACGCCATGGCTGCCGCGGCCGCCATCTGGACGCGCAACGAATTGACCCCCGAAAATCTCGACTGGCTGCGCGCCCTGCCGCAGGGGCCGATTTCGTTGCCGGACTTTCCCCACGTGCAACTGGTCCACGGCTCGCCCAACGATGAGGATGAGTACGTGGTTTCCCTGGGAGACGCGCTCGCGCCGCTGATCACCCTGACGACTCCCTTGACTTTCTTTGGACACACTCACCTGCAGGGTGGATTCTTTGCCAACGGGTCCTCGGCCGACGGTTTCCGGCCGGAGTATCGCACCGTCGGTCAAGCCGAATCGGTTCCGCTGCAACTGAAACCGGCCACGCGGTATTTGATTAATCCCGGCTCCGTCGGCCAGCCCCGCGATGGCGACTGGCGCGCTGCATTCGCGCTGTTCGACACGGATGCGCAGGTAGTCCACTTCCACCGCACGCCCTACAATCTGAAGGAAGCACAGGACCGCATCTTCGCCGCGAAACTTCCTCCGCGCCTGGCCACGCGGCTGGCCGCGGGACGCTGATCGTTTCTGAGTCCCCGAGGCTCATGGCACCGTCTCGCCCGCTTCCTCCGACCGCGCACTCTCGTTCGCGCGAGTGTCCACCGCCGACACCGAATAAAAATAACTCTTCCCCGAAGCCACGTTCGCGTCCCGGTAAGCCGGGGCCTTCACCAACTCCGCATTTACCTTCACCGGAGCCGCACCCTCTTCATGACGATAAACGTTGTATCCGTCGAGATCGACGTCGGCCACTGGTGCCCACACCAGATCGACAAACGTCGCCTGCCCCGGACCAGAAGCAACCGCCTGCAGCCCGGAAGGAACCGCCGGCGGGAAAACATCGTTCGCGAAAACTTTGATTTCGGGCGTGTCGTCCCCTTCAACTTGCACTTCAGGCTTGTTCTCCTGGGCAATCACCGTAACCGTCTCCGCCTGATACTCGTACGTTTTTTCCCACTCGATGCTCGAATCTGTCAGACCAAGACTGCGCTCGTTGCCCGCCGGAACTTCGCCCGCCAGGATCCGTTCCTTGCTGCCTTCCATCTGCCGGTACACCCGATAGACATAGCGCACCGATTGCGGCGAGGCGGTCGGCGGAAGGTCGCTCGTCCAGCTCAGTACGACTCCCTGACTCGTTACCCTCGCGGCGAAGTCCCGCGGCGGCGGAAGCGTTTGCACCAGCGGAACCCGCACCTGATTCGATAGCCCAGCGCCGCGGCCACCCGCATTGAGCACCTCAATCGCGTAGGTAATGAAGCTTGATGGATCGTCGCTGCGCAGTTGCCCGATGAGCGAGTCGGTGTACGATCCTGGGATATGTTGCTTCGAAGGGCGCGCGGCGCCGGAGATCGGCTGCGCAGCGGCCTCTCCTGCCGGAGTTCCACACTGCGTCAACACCGGTTCGAGTCCGCGGCAGACCCGCGTTGGACCCACACTCCGCATCGACTGCCGATCGGTCGTAACGCTCGGAACCGTCCAGGTGAGGATCACGCGCTCGCCTTTGCGCGTCGCCCGCAAATCCTTAGGGGGCTTCGGCAACTCCAGCGACGGAGGCTGCGGCGGCCCAATTGTCGCGCACGCCGTCACCATCAACAGCGCACCCAGAGCCAGAAAGAGCCTCGACGTGAAGCGTTTCATGCCAAAGAAAACAGTACCAGAACGCCTCCCTGCCCACTAGCCACTATCCACTAACCACTGATTTGCTTCACCGCTTCGCGAAACACTTTCGTATGCCGGTCCACATCTGCCGCTTCCGTCTGCGGCGACATCAGCGCCATATTGTGAAACGGCGTCAGCAGGATTCCCCGGTTCATCGCATAAAGATGCATGAACCGTTCCAATTCAAAATCCATCGCATCGTGGGCCTCGCTGCCATTCTTCGGCTTCGCTGCGCCAAACAGATATTCCGCCCTGCACCCCAGGCGCGTCACGTGCCACGGCAGCTCCGCGTCCGCAATTGCCTTCGCTACGCCCGCCGTCCAGCGCTCGGCCATCGGAATCATCCGGTCGAACGCCTCTTTCGTTAGAACTTTTGTCAGCGTCGCTCGCATGGCCGCGAGCGACAACGCGTTCCCCGCCAGCGTCCCGCCAATCCCACCCACGTCACAGTTCTCCAATTCGTGCTTGGCCGCAATGCGATCGGCCACTTCCTGAGAAAACCCATAGGCCGCGCCCGGAATCCCTCCCCCAATGGCCTTGCCGAAAACAAGAATGTCCGGCTCAAGATTCTCCGCCTGCGTGTACCCGCACGGCCCCGCGCAAATCGTGTGTGTCTCGTCGATGATGAGCAACGTCCCGTACTCGCGCGTGAGTTCCCGCAGCGCCTTGTGATATCCCGACTCCGGATGCACGATGCCCACGTTCGTCATCGCTGGCTCGGCCAGCACACAAGCCACATCGCTCGAGACCAGCGCTGCTTCCAGCGCATCCACATCATTGAACTCGACGACTTTAGTCGTCACCGCCGGATTCACCGGAGGCCCAATATTCCCCGGCCGCGGTCCCACAGCTCCGTCGGCTCCAAGAGTGATGAACGTCTCATCCACCGTGCCGTGATAACACCAGTTGAAAACCAGAATCTTCGGCCGCCCCGTGATCTGCCGCGCCAGCCGAATCGAAAACCGGTTCGCATCGGTGGCCGTGAGCGCAAACTGCCAGTACTGCAAGCCGAACCGCTTCTGCAGTTCCTCCGCCACAAAAATGGAATCTTCCCCCGGCAGCATCAGCGTGATGCCGCGCCGCGCCTGCTCTTCGACCGCTTTGACGGTGGCGAACGGAGAATGTCCCGTCATCGCTCCGGTATCGCCCAAACAAAAATCGATGTAGCGATGCCCATCCACATCGAAGAAGTGCGCCCCCTGCGCCTCCCGCACAAACGGAGGAAACGCCCCCGCCCACTTCACCATCCAGTTCATTGGGACGCCCGCCAGCAGCGATTTCCGCGCCCGCCCAAACAGCGCCTTCGACTTCGGACGCTCATCCACAAACTTCTTCTGTTCGCGAGCCATCAGGGAGGCGAGCCGCCCCCGGTCAATAGTGCTCATGTTGGTAATTGATGCGATCGAGGCAGCATATCAGAGTCACTCGGCCTGCCCAAAATGGGAAGCTACGACCAAACGATGGCGGTTTGTTTAAGAGGAATCCTTGTGTTTCACCGCTGGAAAATATTAGTTTGCAAGACAGAGCCCATGTAATCGCGGCAGGAGAGAAGCCGTGAGTAAGTGGGGATATAGGTCATGCGTAGATACAACAATTCCATGATTGCCCAGCTCTTGGTTGACATGAGCAATTGTGCGCAGACTCCAATACGGCTGGTTAGGCTTCTCAACTGCAATGCTATTTGATTCCTAAGTGCCGCTGCAATGAAGTCAGAAGGAAAGAAGGATTACGGTCATGCGTAGATACAACAATCCCAGGATCTGGTTCCCAGTATTCGTATTGCTTATTGTCGCCACCGGATGCAGCGATGCGGACAAAGCCACCAATCTTGGCTTAGTCCCGCCTACAGTGATTTCCGTAGCCCCTCCCAGCGGTGTGGGCGGCGCTTGTCCGAATACGGTCGTGACCGCCACCTTCAGCGTGGCCATGAATCCTGCCACCATCGATAGCACAACCTTCACTTTGACCACGGGCACTCCAGCCGTGGCTGTGGATGGAGTCGTCACCTACGCAGCCTCAAGCAACACTGCGACCTTTGCGCCATCCATCGCCCTTGCTCTGAATACCACCTATACCGCCACTATTACGACTGGAGCCACGGACGCGCGGGGCATTGTGCTGGCGAGTAACTTTGTGTGGAGCTTCACAACCGGTGCCACGACCTGTCTGTCCGGTCCACCCACTGTGATTTCCGTGACTCCCCCGAATGGCGTTAACGGTATTTGTCCCAATACCGTAGTCGTTGCCACCTTCAGCGAGCCGATGAATCCTTCCACCATCAATACCACAACCTTTACGCTGACAGCGCCGGGCACTCCACCCGTGGCCGTGGCAGGAGCAGTTACTTATGATGTGCCCAGCCACGTCGCGACCTTCACCCCAACCACTGCTCTCACACTGAACACCACCTATACCGCCACCATTACCACGGGGGCCCAGGACCTCAATGGCAATCCGTTAGCCAGCGACTATGTATGGACCTTCACCACATCTTTGACGCCGTGTTCATCGACCGTACCGCTGGGAACGGCTTGCACGTTCGGAATTCTGGGCGGCTCCACGGTCACCAATAGCGGCGCGTCCACGTTCGTTACTGGGGATATTGGCGTGTGGCCAGGGACTGCGATTACTGGATTTACGCCGCTGAATTATAGCGGCACGGAACACGCGGGCGATGCCGTTGCCATGACCGCCCAGGGTGACTTAACCACGGCGTATGACTACGCCGCGGGAGCAGCAGGAGGGGCCGTCCTCCCCGCTGATATCGGAGGGGAAACACTCGTCCCGGGCGTTTATAAGACGACCAGCGCCCAGCCCTCGCTGGGAATAACCGGGAATCTTACCCTCAGCGGCAAAGGTATCTACATCTTCCAGGTTGTCTCCACACTGACGACGGCAACCAACAACAGCGACATCATCCTGAGCGGTGGTGCCAGGGCTCAAGACGTGTTCTGGCAGGTCGGCAGTTCGGCAACCCTTGGAACCAGTACGACATTTGCCGGAACCATTATGGCTCAGGCGTCCATCTCGCTTGGCACCAACGCAACCCTGAATGGCAGAGCGCTGGCTCGGACGGGCGCAGTCAGTTTGTTGAACAATCAGGTGAATGTACCTCCTTGTGGTCCATGAGGGTTCGGAAATGAAATCAGCTTGGGGCTGCTCCCGCTACTGAGCAGGGTTGGAAAAGCATGAATTCGCGTTTGAATTTCGGAGGAACTGGCACATGTCATCTCACTCTCATAATCTTTATGGCCGGGTCGCTATAAGCTCGGCGGTAGTTGCTGTCCTCTGTAGCCTTGCCACGCTCGCAGCCGCACAGGACCGGCCTGCTCCCAAATGGGAACTTTACGGCGGATATTCCTTCCTCTATCCCAACACTGATCTGCATGGCCTGCTTCCCGGAGGAATCCTGCCAGTAAGCAGCCCCCTGGAATCCAATCCCCGGGGTGCGGGTGCCAGCATTACCTATGACTTCAATCGCTGGTTCGGCCTCACCCTCGATACCAGCACTCATTGGGGCAGCCGCGAGTCCGGGCTGAACAACCGAATTGACGACGCCGCTTTCTCCAACCTTTCCTTCGGGCCGAAGGTTACCTTCCGCGGATCCCATCTCTCTCCATTTCTGGAGGTCTTGGTAGGCGATCACCGTCTCATGCCGGATGCCTTCCACGCTATCGACAAATTAGGGTTCATGATCGGCGGCGGCCTTGATTTCAAGGTGAGCAAGCACGTCGCTTTGCGCCTGCCCAGAGTGGACTACGTAATGTCCAGCTATCGCTATGGTCCTTCTGCCACGACGAGGAGCACCGATCTCCAGGGCATTCGGGCCCAGGCTGGCCTGGTGTTCTCCTGGGGCGGTGAGCGCGCCGCAACGCCACCCACGGCAGCTTGCTCGGTGCAGACCGCCGAGGTCTTTGCCGGCGAGCCGGTCACCGCGACCGCCGCAGGTTCGGGTTTCAATCCCAAGCGCACCGTCCAGTACACCTGGAGTGGCTCCGGGCTGACACTTGGAGGCACCGCTGCTTCCACGCAGATTGACACCTCCGGCTTGCCCTCCGGCTCTTATCAGGTGACTGCCCACTTGAGCGATGGCAGCAAGCATGGCGTTGCCTCCTGTAGTGCCAGTTTCGGCGTGAAAGCACCACGCCCACCCACCATTTCATGTGCGTCGGATCCGGCGAACGTGCCCCTGCGCGGAACCTCAACGATCAGTGCAAACGCCACCAGCCCTGATGGCCGCAGCTTGACTTACAGCTATACCACCACCGCCGGAAACATCACCGGCAACACCGCCACCGCTACCCTGGACACCGGGGGCGCACAGCCGGGGACAATCACCGTGACTTGCAACGTGGGCGATGACCGCAATCCGCCGCTCACTGCTTCTTCCCTGACTACGGTGACCCTGCTCGCCCCACCGCCACCGCCGCCAGCGATCGATGTCGCCGTCATCGCCGCCATCGAGAAGAGACTTGCCCTGCACAGCGTTTATTTTGCGACGGCGAAGCCTTCACTCGAGAGTCCCGACTCCGGCCTGCTTGCCAGCCAGGAGAAAACTCTCACCGCCCTCGCCGGCGACTTCCTGATCTATCTCCAAGCCAAGCCCGACGCCCGCCTGACTCTGGAAGGCCATGCCGATCCGCGCGGCTCCCTGGAATACAATCAGGGACTCTCCGAACGGCGGGTCGACCGCGTCAAGCGCTTCCTGATCGCCCAGGGTGTTCCTGAAGCTAACATCCAGACCAAGGCCTTCGGCAAACAGGAAAACCTCACCGACCGGCAAGTAAGAGATGCAGTGGAACGGAATCCCGAGTTGAGCCCCGAAGACCGCAAGAGAGTGCTCAATAATATGAGAACGATTATCCTGGCCAGCAATCGCCGGGCAGACATCACTCTGAGTAACGCCGGCCAGGCGTCACAGGAATCCGTCCGCCAGTACCCCTTCAACGCCGCGGATTCCTTGACGCTGCTAAAAGAGGAACGGACCGGGAAAACGGCTGGGACGCCTGTCAGGAAGAAGGCACAGCCGAAGGCTCACTAAGCCGGGTGCCCCATTTCTCGCTCTCTTTGCGGGAAATGGGGCAGTGGCGGGAACTACAGGATATATCTCGACAAATCCTGATCCTTCACGATGTCGGTGAGCATCTTGCGGACATACTCGGCGTCAATCGTGACGTGCTCACCCTTCTTCTCAGGCGCTTCGAAGCTCAACTCGTCCAGCACTCGTTCCATGATGGTATGCAGCCGCCGCGCCCCAATGTTCTCCGTGCTCTCGTTCACGCGGAAGGCGAAGTGGGCAATCTCGTCCAGCGCTTCTTTCGTAAAGTCCAGCTTCACGCCCTCAGTGTCCAGCAGCGCCGTGTACTGCTTCACCAGCGATGATTTCGGCTCCGTAAGAATCCGCACGAAATCTTCCATGGTGAGCGATTGCAATTCGACGCGGATCGGAAACCGCCCCTGCAACTCCGGGATCAAATCGCTCGGTTTCGATACATGAAACGCACCCGCGGCAATAAAAAGAATGTGGTCCGTCCGAACCATCCCGTACCGCGTGTTGACAGTCGTTCCTTCGACGATCGGCAGAATGTCGCGCTGCACGCCTTCCCGTGAAACGTCCGGCCCGTGGCCGCCTTCGCGCCCCGCAATCTTGTCGATCTCGTCCAGAAACACGATCCCGGAATTCTCCACACGGTCAATCGCCATCCGCGTGACCTGGTCCATATCAATCAGCCGCTGCTCTTCTTCCTGAATCAGATATTCGAAAGCCTCGTTGACCTTCATCTTCCGCTTCTTGGTGCGTTGCCCGAAGATGTTCGGCAACATGTCTTTAATGTTGACGTCCATCTCCTCCACGCCCTGGTTGGTCAGAATCTCAAATGACGGAAAATTGCGTTCGCGCACGTCGATCTCCACCGTGCGGTCATCCAGTTTTCCTTCGCGCAGTTGCTGCCGCAATTTTTCGCGCGTCCGACTCGAAGACTCCGTCAAGGCCGTGCTGCCATCAATCACCACCCCGCCCGCGCTCGACGTCGCCTCAGGCCGTGGCGCAGGCGACGGCGGCAGCAGAATATCCAGCAACCGTTCTTCCGCGTTCAACTCAGCCTTGTCGGCCACGTCTTCCAGCTTCTCTTCCCGCACATTGTCGATCGCAATCTCCACCAGATCGCGCACCATGGATTCCACATCCCGCCCCACATACCCAACTTCAGTAAACTTCGAAGCCTCAACCTTCAGGAACGGCGAATTCGCCAGCTTAGCCAGCCGCCGCGCAATCTCCGTCTTGCCCACGCCAGTAGGCCCGATCATGATGATGTTCTTGGGAATGATTTCTTCGGCGAGCTCAGGCGAAAGTTTCTGCCGCCGCATGCGGTTGCGCAACGCGATAGCCACGGCGCGCTTGGCGTCCTTTTGCCCAATCACGTGTTTGTCGAGCTCAACCACAATCTCGCGCGGAGTCAATTCATCCAGCGCAAGCTGTTCTTCTTCAGCGGTGGACGGGAGATATATAGCCATAAATCAGTCGTTGGTCATTAGTCGTTGGTCGTTAGCACAGTAGGTCGAGGGTTTGGATTCAAGCCAACGAAACCAACGACTATCGACCAACGACCGTCACAGTTCTTCAATCGTTACCTTGTCATTCGTATAAATACACATCTTGCCCGCAATCTTCATGGCTTCCTCGGCAATCTGCCGCGCCGAGAGTTCCGTATGCTCCGCCAGCGCCTGTGCCGCGGCCTGTGCATAAGGCCCGCCGCTGCCGATCGCCGCCACCGCGCCGTCGGGCTCAATCACGTCACCCTGCCCGCTGAGAAGAAACGTCTGCTCCTTGTCGCACACCAGCAGCAACGCCTCCAGATGCCGCAAGAACTTGTCGGTGCGCCAATCGCGCGCCAGTTCCACAGCGCCTCGGCCCAGGTTTCCGTGATACTGCTCCAGTTTGGCCTCGAACCGGCTGAACAGCGTAAACGCATCCGCCGTCGACCCGGCAAATCCCGCGACAATCTTGTCGTTGTAGAGCCGCCGGATCTTCTTGGCCGTGTGCTTGATCACCGACTCGCCCAAGGTGACCTGGCCATCGCCAGCAAGCACAACCTTCCCGCCGCGGCGAACCGACAAAACTGTGGTCGATCGAATCAGTCGCTTCGTAGTCATGAGCGCAATTTTCGATTATAGCAGCGCGTATAACAGCGCGTGGAAGAGCGGCGCTTTAGCGCCGCGTCAAGGGCGCCCGGGATTCGCGGGCTTTAGCCCCCGAGGTCCGCTCCTGTCCGACCGTTGCGGATATATGATATGCCTCCTAGCCTTTCCTGGCATTTATAGAGCCCTTCAGTAACCACTCCACCGATTACCGCTGTGACATTTACCCGCCCCTCCCCAGCCCGTACTTTGTAATTCATGCGCCAGTCTGCTGCGGTCTTATGTCACGACAAGCGGTCCCTTCAAACGCTGGAAGCCGCCCTCGAAGTGCTTGAAATCGAGCTGGTAAACTGCCCGTCAGGACAGGCCGCGCTGGAACTGGTCATGACGGGCCGCTGCTCCACGCTGATTGTGGATTTCGACTTGCCCGGCGCCGATGAAGTCATCCGCATGGCGGCGCTGTTGCCGCCCGCGCAGAAGCCGGATCTGCTGGCAGTCGCCAGCCGGGCGTGGCCCGGCACGGGCCAGGCATTTCAGTCCGGCGCCAGCCGCATCCTCTACCGGCCGCTCGAAGCCGAGCAGGTCCTGCACGCCTTAAGGCTCGGCAGCAAAAACAACAAAAGCAATCGCCGCAAATCCGCGCGCTACGAAGTCAAAACTCTGGTCTATCTCGACCTTGAAACCGGGCCTCTTTCCGGTGTCAGCATCGATATTGGCGAGCACGGCCTCGCGCTCCAGGCCACCGAACCCGTCCCCATGAGCTCAAACCTGGCGTTTCGCTGCGTGCTGCCCGGCACGAAAGTGACGCTGCACGGCCACGCCGACGTGATGTGGGCCAGCGATCAGGGCCGCGCCGGACTTTTCTTCTCCAAGCTCAGCCCCGTAGCCCGCAAACATCTCAAGCAGTGGCTCCACAAGCGCAGTGCCCACAGCAAGCAGAAAGACAAGCACGACATGCGCGACCTGCTGCCGCCCGAGGACGCCCACGTCTCCTTCGCCGCCTCCGAATAAAAGCACGAAATCTTGCAGACTTCAGCCGCGAGGCGGCGCAAGAATGCAGCCCACAGCGTGAGCCGTGGGATAGGTAGAAGACAAAGAGCGAGCCCCAGGGGGCGGAAGAAGTCTTCTCCTGAACAGACCTGAAGCTAGAACCGCTAAACAAAGCCTTCCCACTCTCACCCCGCTTCTCGTTTGCGCCTGCGGTGCCTTAAAATCTTCCCATCGCTCAGATTCCCTCAGGAGGCACACTCTGCCCACATCCACCCAACCCGGCTTGGCATCCAACGGGCACTCCATGGTCGGACCGCTCCAGCGCGTCCTGGTGTGCTCCCCTCGAACCGCGGGATGGAACCAGCCCGAAAGAGCCGCGCGTTGGCGCGATCTCGGCTTTCATCATGCCCCCGACTTCGCCACGGCTCAGTCGCAGCATGACGCTCTTTGCCGCGAACTGGAAACTGCAGGCACGGAAGTGATCGAGGCGCCTCCCGCTCCCGACGTTTCTCTCGATGCCGTCTACGCTCACGACGCCTCACTCGCCACCGACTTCGGCCTGATCGTCATGCGTCCCGGCAAAGCCAACCGAGTCGCCGAAGGCCGGACCCACGGCTCATTCTGCACGCACCTCGGCATTCCCACGCTGGCCAAGATCGTCGCGCCCGGCACTACCGAAGCTGGAGACATCCTCTGGCTCGATTCGAAGACGCTGCTCATCGGTCATGGCTACCGCACCAACGCGGCCGGCATCGAACAGATGCGCGCCCTTCTCGCGCCCAAGGGCATAGGCGTTCTTTCCGCGCCGCTCCCGTACGGCCCCGGACCGTCAGCCTGCCTGCACCTGATGTCGCTGATCAGCCTGCTCGACGAGCGAACCGCGTTGGTCGATCTCCCCTGGCTCGCGGTCGAAACCGTCGAACTGCTCAAGTCGCGCGGCTACCAGTTCATCTCCATCGACGATTCCGAGCGCGACACCCTGGCCTGCAACGTCCTCGCGCTGGGCGGAAAGCGCCTGCTCGCCATCGAAGAGAACCGCAACACGAACGCTCGCCTCCGCCACGTCGGATTCGACGTGCGCACCTTCCCCGGGAGCGAAATCTGCATCAACGGCAGCGGCGGTCCCACCTGCCTAACCCGGCCCCTGTTGCGGGGTTAAGCGCGGTCCATGTAGGGACGGGCGTCCGGCCACAAACCCGTCTACCGATGTACGCATGAGCCAGATCACTTTTCTCATCTGTCGCGCTCTCCCTTAATGACGTCCAGTAATCACGTCCAGCAGATCGCCGAGACGATCCAGACTCTGGGTCCATCCCGCTTCCATCCCCTTGAGATACTGTGGAGCCTGCGCGGTGGCTTTGATCACTCGAAGCTGCAGCGTCAGCGCAGTTTTCCCGCGCTGCTCGGCAAAAATCACAGTGCTCCGCACATCGAACATGGAGTTGCCCTTGTCATCCAGCGCGCTGCTCACAAAAACCAGCCGCTCCGGCTCGATGATTTCTTCAAACACCCCGCTCATCGGATACACCACGCCATTGGGAGCGCGCATATGAATGCGAATCGCTCCTCCGGCCCGCACGTCCAGCTCACACACCGGATTCGTGAAACCCTTCGGCCCCCACCATTGCGCCATGTGTTTGGTCTCGGTCCACGCCTTGAATACCAGTTCTCTGGGCGCGTCGAACACTCGCGTGATCACCAGATCCCACTCCGAAGATTGCTTTGCATTGCTAATTCCGGCCGCGCTAACCTTTGCGTTGTTTGCGGACATGTTTCTTCTCCTTATCTTTCGAATCCTTTTTCTTCAGTTCCCGCAGATAATCGTCCAATCGATCGAAGCTCTGCTCCCAGAATCGCCGGTAGTGTTCCACCCACCCGGCCACGTCGTGCAGCGGACCAGCCTGCAACCGGCACGGCCTCCATTGCGCCTCGCGCCCGCGCGCAATCAACCCCGCTCGCTCCAACACCTTCAGATGCTTGGAAATTGCCGGCATGCTCATGGCGAACGGCGACGCCAGTTCGGTGACTGAGGCCTCCCCCGACGTCAGCCGCGCCAGAATCGCCCTCCGCGTAGGGTCCGCCAGCGCCCCGAAAGTTTCGCTCAGTCGATCTGCCATATCTGTAATCAACCACTCAGTTAAATAACTAGTAGGTTAAATACACCGCGCAGGATTCCTTGTCAACTGATTTTTATTTAGGGACACCCGGGTGCCCCATTTCTCGCGTTCTTTGCGAGAAGTGGGGATTTTGATCCTCTCTTGGAACCCTCCCACTCCCGAAACCCACTCTCCCCAATCCTGCTAAAATCAAAAAGCATGCTGCTTCCCTTCGTTCGCGAACTCTTCGCGGACGTAGAAATGCTTCCCGCCTTCACGCGTGTTGCCTCCCACCTCCGGGAGGGCACGGGGCGCATTCGTGTCTCCGGACTCTCACCTACGGCAAAAGCCTTGCTCCTCGTGCTTTTGCGCCGCAGTGCCGACCGCCCCCTCATTGTCGTCGTCAATGACAATCGCGCCGTCGAAGATTTCGTCCCCGTGCTGCGCGGATTCTGCGAACTGACCAGCGCCTGCGATCCCGAGTCCGTCGTCGCCCTTCCGGCTCGCGACGTGCTGCCGTTCCAGAATCTTTCCCCCCATCCCGAGTTACAAGAGGAGCGCGCCACCGCCCTGTGGAAGATCGCCACCGGCAAGGCGTCGATTGTCGTCTCCCCGATCGCGGCCACCGCCATTCTTCAGCGCTCCGCCGACTACTACACCGACCTGGCCCGCATTCTGCGCCGCGGCGAATCCTTCGACGTCGAGAACCTGCTCGCTCACCTGAACACCGTCGGCTACGAATCCGCCGATGTCGTCGAAATGCCCGGACAGTACGCCCTGCGCGGTGGCATCCTCGATGTTTATTCTCCCGAGGCCGAGCGCCCGGTCCGCATCGAGTTCTTCGGCGACGAAGTCGAATCCATCCGTCGCTTCGACCCCGCGTCGCAGCGTTCGTCCAATCCCATGGACGAAGCGCTTCTCTTGCCGCTCACCGAAACCCCGGTCAGCGATCATCTTCTCGGCGCAATTCATACGCGCCTCTCCGGTAAGCGCATCACCGGTACTGAAGAAATCGTCGAAGCTGCCGTGCGCTCCGGCGGCGTCACCGTTTTCCCCGGCTGGGAGTTTTATGCCCCGGTCGCCGGAGCCGATCGCACGGTCTTCGACTTGCTCCCTGGCGCCGCCGTGTTGCTCGACGAACCCGATCTGCTGCGCACCGAATTCGACCGCTTCTGGGCCCGCGTCGAAGAAGCCCACGAGCGCAGCGGAGTCGGCAATCTCGTGCGCCCTGTGGATCTGTATCTTCCTCCAGACGGCTGGTGGAAAAAAGTCGCGTCCCAAACCGGAGCCGACGTAGAGCATCTCGGCATCACCCGCACCGCTGAAGACGAAGCCGTAACTTTCCTGACTCAGCCCACTCCCCGCTTCCACGGCGCGGTTCCCACCATGCTCGATGAAGTCCAGAAGCTCACCGGCCAGGGCAATCAAGTTCTGTTCTCTGTCCCCAACACTGGCGAAGTCGAGCGCCTGGCCGACATTTTCACCGAGTACAACGTGAGCTTCCGCCTGGGCAGCCGCACTCGCGGCGGCGAAAGTTACGCCGACGAGACCAGTTACTTCGCCGGCGAAGTCCTCACCACCACGCTCGCCAAAGCCTACGTCCCAGACGGCGTGATGTTCCCCGACGCCCACCTCGCCATTTTCGGCGCCCGCGATCTGTTCGACGAATCCGACACCGTCGCGTCGCGCCCGCAGCGCCAGAAGTCGAAAGTCTCCGCCTTCCTTTCCGATTTCCGCGACCTGCAAGTCGGCGACTACGTCGTCCACGTCGAGCACGGCATCGGACAGTATCAGGGCCTGAAAGAAATCAATCAGGGCGACGGCAACGCCGAGTTCATGTTGCTCGAGTACGCCGAAGGCGCGCGCCTCTACGTCCCCCTCACGCGCCTCGACCTGATTCAGAAATACCGCTCGTCCGAAGGCGCCAAGCCCGCCCTGAGTCACCTTGGCACCCAGGCGTGGTCCAAAACCAAAGCCCGCGTACGCAAGGCCATGAAAGACATGGCCGACGAACTCCTGAAGCTCTACGCCGAACGCAAAATGGCGGTAGGCCATTCCTTCCCCGCGGGCAATGAATTCGTCCGCGAGTTTGAAGACGCCTTCGAGTTCAACGAGACCGAAGACCAAGCCCAGGCCATCAAAGACGTAACCCGCGACATGGAATCCACGCAGCCCATGGACCGACTGCTCTGCGGCGACGTCGGCTACGGCAAGACAGAAGTCGCCATGCGCGCCGCATTCAAAGCCGTCGGCGACAACAAACAGGTCGCCGTGCTCGCGCCGACGACGGTTCTCGCGTTCCAGCATTTCGAAACTTTCAAACAGCGCTTCGGCCCATTCCCCGTCACCATCGAAATGATCAGCCGTTTCCGTAATCCCAAGCAGCAAAAAGAAATTCTGCAAAAAGCGGAGACCGGCAAAATCGACATCCTCATCGGCACCCACCGCATCCTTTCGAAAGACCTGAAATTCGCCGACCTCGGCCTGCTCATCGTCGACGAAGAACAGCGCTTCGGCGTGCGCCACAAAGAGCGCATCAAGCAGATGCGCAAGCAAGTCGACGTCCTCACCATGTCGGCCACGCCCATCCCGCGCACGCTGCACATGTCGCTGGTCGGACTGCGCGACATGAGCGTAATCGAAACTCCGCCCAAAGATCGCATGGCGATCCAAACCGTCGTCGCCAGCTGGGACGACAAATTAATTCAGTCCGCGTTGGAACAAGAATTGGAACGCGGCGGCCAGGTCTACTTCGTCCACAACCGCGTCGACAGCATCTGGGAAATTGCGGCGAAACTGCAGGAGCTCGTTCCGAAAGCCAAGATCATCGTCGGCCACGGCCAGATGGGTGAAGCCGAACTCGAAAAAGTAATGCTCGGCTTCATGCATCACGAAGCCGACATTCTGGTCGCCACCACGATCATCGAAAACGGCCTCGACATCCCGCTCTGCAACACGATCTTGATTAATCGCGCCGATCGCCTCGGCCTCTCCGAGCTCTACCAGCTCCGCGGACGCGTCGGCCGCTCCAACCGCCGCGCCTACGCGTATTTACTGATTCCGAAAGAAGTGGAACTGACGCCGATCGCCCGCCGTCGTCTCGCCGCCTTGAAAGAGTTTTCCGACCTCGGCGCCGGATTCAAGATCGCCGCTTTAGATTTGGAGTTGCGCGGCGCAGGAAATCTCTTAGGCGGCGAGCAAAGCGGACACATCGAAGCCATCGGCTTCGAACTCTACACGCAGATGCTCGAACGCGCCGTCCGCGAAATGAAAGGCGAATCCGCCCCCGACGAAGCCGAGACCCAACTCAACCTCGGTCTGAACATCCGCATTAACTCGGACTACATCCCGGAAGAAAATCAGCGCCTGCAAATGTACAAGCGCGTAGCCCGCGTCGAAACCGAATCGCAACTCGCAGATGTAGCTGCAGAACTAACAGACCGCTACGGCCCGCCGCCCGCACCCGTTCGCAACCTCCTCGACTACGCGAGCCTAAAGCTGCTGTGCATGCGTGTAGGCGTCAACGCCATCGAACGCAAGCGCGACTTCGTCACGTTCAAGTTCCGCCAAAACGCCGCCGTCGATCCCGAACAGCTCGCCAGATTCGTCTCCGCCCAGCGCGGCGCGCAATTCACCCCAGACGGCATGCTGAAATTCGCCCTGAAGGCGACAGCCGCGGACGAAGTTCTCCGCGCCCTCCGCACGGTGTTAGAGCAACTGGCGACCATCGATGTGGCATCTTTATTGGACTCAAGTTTGAGTGGGAACAACCCTCAGTGAAGGTGGGATGGCCGCCCTAGTTCGCGGCACGGAACACGACCAGTTACAATTATTCCCGCGCCGATCTCAGATAACGACCAACGACTAACGACCAGCGACCAACGACCGCCATGATGAAAGTCCGCAAAGCCGTTTTCCCCGCCGCCGGTCTGGGCACCCGCTTTCTGCCCGCCACCAAAGCCCAGCCCAAGGAAATGCTTCCCATCGTCGACAAGCCCATCATTCAATACGGCGTCGAGGAAGCTATGGCCTCGGGCTGCGACCAGATCCTCATCATCACCGGCCGCGGCAAGCAGGCCATTGAAGATCACTTCGACGTCAGCTACGAACTCGAAAAAATGCTCGAGGAGCGCCGCAAGACCGACCTGCTCAAAATCGTCCGCAACATTTCCGACATGATGCACGTCGCCTACGTCCGCCAGAAAGAAGCGCTGGGCCTCGGCCACGCCGTGCTCATGGCGCGCGAACTCGTCGGCAACGAACCCTTCGCCGTGCTGCTGGCCGATGACGTCATCGATGCCCAGGTCCCCGCCCTCAAGCAGATGGTGAATGTCTTCGACCAGAAACAGTGCTCAGTGATCGCCGCGCAAGTCGTCGAAGGCAAAATGATTTCCTCCTACGGTGTCTTCGATGCCCAGCCCGCCGACGGATTCAACGGCCGCCTCTTCGAGATTCGCAACATGGTGGAAAAGCCCAAGCCCGAGGACGCGCCGTCGAACCTGGCCATCATCGGCCGCTACATCCTGACCCCGGCAATTTTCGATTGTCTGGCTAAGACCCAGGCCGGCGCCGGTGGCGAACTCCAACTCACCGACGGCATGCGCATGTTGCTCAAGCAGGAAAAAATGTACGCCTACGTCTACGAAGGCCGCCGCTACGACACGGGTGACAAGCTGGGGTTCCTGAAGGCGACAGTAGAATTCGCCCTGAAGCGCACCGACCTCGGCGGCCCGTTCCGCGAATATCTGAAGGGATTGAAACTGTAGGTCTAAGCTCGGCGAAACAATCTGTCATTCTGAGCGCTGTCGCGAGCGAAGGCGAGCGCAAGTCGAAGAATCCCTTTCACCAAAAAACCACCAAAGGCCTATAGAGGAATTTCTACAAGGAAGTTGTCCTTCAAGACTTGTCATTCCGAGGAGCGAAACTCTCCCGCAGCTTCCTCGACTTCTCCTCCACCCCGCGCGCCAACTTTTCTTTGTGCGAAACAAGCTTCTTCGCCACCGCCTCATCCCCCAACCCAATCATCTGCGCCGCCAAAATCCCCGCATTCGTCGCTCCCGGCTTTCCGATCGCAACCGTAGCCACCGGAATCCCCGCCGGCATCTGCACCGTTGCCAGCAGCGAATCCATCCCTTGCAGAGAAGTCGAAGGAATCGGCACCCCAATCACCGGCAAAGTCGTGTGCGCCGCGATCACCCCCGCTAGATGCGCCGCCCCACCCGCCCCCGCAATGATCACCTGAATCCCGCGCCCCGCGGCCTTCCGTGCGAAGTCCGCCGTCCGATCCGGTGACCGGTGCGCCGAAGTCACGTCCATCTCATACCCGATCCCAAACTCGTCGAGCGCCTTCCCCGCCTCGCGCATCATCTCCAGATCCGAATCACTCCCCATCACAATCGAAACCAAAGTCTTACTCATTCATGCTCCTCTTGAACATGTTCCTTGTGAAACCCACTCTATGAAAATGTCATCCTGAGCGAAGAAAGTGATTCACGAAGTGAATCGCTTTCGCAGTCGAAGGACCTCGTGTTCGCCTGCACCACCTGCGCCCCAGGAAGGATTTTCTGCGACGAATCACCTCTTCAACGCCCGCCCCGCAATATCCTTCCGGTAATGCGCCCCATCAAAACTAATCTTCCCGCAAGCCTCATAAGCGTGTGCCACGGCCGTCTCCAGATCCCCCGCCCGCGCCGTCACTCCCAACACTCGCCCGCCCGCGGTGTAATAAACTCCATCGCGCTTCGAAGTCCCCGCATGAAAAACTTCCACGCCTGAAACCGCCCCCGCTTCTTCGAGACCATCAATTCTTTTCCCCACTTCGTACGTCCCCGGATATCCTCCCGACGACATCACCACGCACACCGCCGCATCCCGAGACCACTTGAAATCGCCTTCGCTGACACGCCCTTTAATCGAAGCTTCCAGCGCCTCGGTCAAATCGCTCTCCAGCCGCATCAGGATCGGCTGCGTCTCCGGATCGCCAAAGCGGCAGTTGAACTCCAGCACCATCGGCCCGCGCGCCGTCATCATCAGCCCGCAGTACAGCACGCCCTTAAATTCCGCGTCCTCGGCCTTCATGCCCGCTACCACCGGCTGCGCAACATGGTGCACCAGCCAGTCGCGCATCCGATCGTCGACAAGGTCCGCCGTCGAATACGCGCCCATCCCACCCGTATTCGGGCCGCTGTCGCCGTCGCCCACACGCTTATGATCCTGAGCTGCCACCAGCGGGACCACACGCTCGCCGTCGCTGAACACCAGAAAGGAAAGCTCGTCCCCCTTCAAACATTCTTCCAGCACCACCCGCGCTCCCGCTTCGCCCAGCATCTTCCCGCTCAGCATTTCGGCCGCCACGCTGGCCGCCTCTTCCTTGCTCTTGGCGATCACCACACCCTTGCCCGCGGCCAGTCCATCGGCCTTCACAACCACCGGCATGTGAAAATGACCCAGCGCCGACCGCACCTGCTCGATCGAATCGCAAATGGCAAAGGGAGCCGTTGGGATGCGGTGCCGCTTTAGAAATTCTTTGGCAAAACTCTTGCTCCATTCCAGCTGCGCCGCGGCCCGCGTCGGACCAAACGCAGGCCACCCGCGCCGGGTAAACTCATCGACGACGCCAAGAGTAAGAGGCAGCTCCGGCCCCACCACCGTGAGATCCGGCTGCAGACGCGTAGCCAGCGCCGTGATCGACTCCAGACTCTTCAGGTCCGCAGCCACACACTCAGCGTCGTCCGCGATCCCGCCGTTCCCTGGCGCGCAGTAAAGTTGCGAGACGCGCGGCGACTGCCGCAGCTTCCATACCAGCGCATGCTCGCGCCCGCCGCTTCCTAGGACCAGAACTTTCATAAGCCAGAGAAAATCAAGGTTAGGGGTTCAGAAGGAATGCTGTCAAACCTGCAAAAACTACATGTAGGGACAGCCGCCCTCGGCTGTCCGTTGAGCGTCAGCTCGACAATCCTGGGTCCGCGTGCAAGTCCCTCACTTCAAATACGCCCGCACCAGCGAAATCAAATCCTCCGTCAACTCCTCGGGCGACTCCGGCCCGCGTTCCGGATGCGTAATGTGCAGCCGGATGTGGTCTTCCAGAATCTCCGCCATCAGGCTGTTTACTCCGCCGCGAATCGCCGCCAGCAGCATCAGGATGTCCGCGCATTCATCGCCCTCTGACACCGCACGCTCCACGGCGCCGATCTGTCCGCCCAGACGCTTGATGCGCGAAAACAGTTTCTGCTTTTCCTTAGAAATTTCCGGCAGCTTATCTTTCATAAGATTTTTGCCATAAAATTCTTGCTCTTCCATGCACTTTTTTCTTGACAGGTACCCTAGGGGGGTATGATATAAAAATCTTAGGCGGAGTCATTCCGCCGAGCAACTAAGGACGTATGAATACTAGCAGTGGGGGCCAGCCTCCGGAAACCTTCCGCGGCCTGCCCGTGTAGAAGCAGTGGATGTGACCCGATAGCAGTTGCAGCTCTCCCCTATCGCCTCACCTCTGTTTCTTCTACCCCCAACAACTTAAATCAGGAAGGCCAAAGCGGATTCCATTCGCTCGAGGTTTTCTTCCGCACGCCCACGTCTGCCGCTGCCGGCGCTTGGGCAAACGGCGCAGCGGCACTTGCGTCCAGTCGCAAGTTTGCTTGGAGAGGGGAGGTGGATCATGGCAAACGAAATCCTTTCAATCTCAACCGCAGGTGCCGAGGCCACGCTGCCGCCGGTTCGGGGCCGCGTGGTCCGCAGCCGCTGGCTCTTTGGTGTCCTCACCTTCCTCACGGTCTTTGGTCCCGGCCTCATCGTCATGGAAGCCGATAACGACGCGGGCGCAGTCTCCACCTATGTGCAGGCCGGCGCCCAGTACGGCACCCGGCTGCTCTGGATTCTGTTGCTCCTGCTGCCCGTGACCTACTTCATTCAGGAAATGGTGGTTCGCCTCGGCATCGCCACCGGCAAAGGACACGCCACCATGATCTACCAGCGCTTCGGCCGCTGGTGGGGCATGTTCTCGCTGGTCGACTTGCAGTTGGTGAATTTCCTCACTCTGGTGACGGAGTTCGCGGCGATCTCGTTGGCTCTGAGTCACATGAATATCTCTCCGACAGTGGGCGTACCTCTCGCCGCAGTCGTGCTCATCACGATGGTCCTCAGCGGCAGCTACCGCCGCTGGGAGCGCGTCACGGTATTTCTCTGTCTGCTCGATCTGGGCTGGATCGCGATTGCCCTGAAGGTGCGCCCTTCGTTCGGCGAAGTCTTTCACAACACGATCGTGCCCGGGATTCCCCAAGGTGGTCTCACTGCAAGTCTGACCTTCCTGGTGATCGCCATCGTGGGCACGACCATCGCACCCTGGCAGCTGTTCTTTCAGCAGAGCTGCATCGCCGACAAGCGCCTGCGCTTCTCCGACCTGAAATGGGCCCGCCTCGATACGTTTCTGGGAGCGGTCTTCACGATTGTCGTCGCCGGCTGCATGATGCTCGCCGGCAATGCGGCCAAAATACATGGCGTGAGTTTTTTCGATCCCGCTCAAATGGCCAACGATCTCCACATTTTTTCCGGAGGGTTCGTGCGCAGCGCGATGCTGCTGCTCATGATCAACGCCGCCGTACTGGGCACCACAGCCATCTCGCTCTCAAGCGCCTGGGCCTACGGAGAGGTGAAAGGCTGGCCGCACAGCCTGGAAATGCCAATCCGCAAGGCTCCCGGCTTTTATCTCACGTATGTGCTTTGTGTGGGCCTGGCGGCAGCAATCGTTCTGATTCCGGGAGCGCCATTGCAGTTGATCATTCTGGGAGTGCAAGTTCTGGCCGGCATCATGCTGCCCTCGGCCATCATCTTCCTGCAACTCCTGTTGAACGACAAAGAAGTCCTCGGCCAACAGTTCGTCAACCGGCCCTGGAATAACTGGGTGAACTGGACCATCATCATCGTCCTCTTCATTCTTTCTCTCATCCTGGCGGCACAAGTGGCCGCCCCGAATCTGTTCCCCGCCAGCTAGCGGGAGAAAGTGAGAGGTGCAACATGAGCGTAATAAACTTGCTTCGACCGGTCACCGTCACCGAAATTCCCGAGAACCATTTTGTGGTGGTGCACCCGCTCGACGACGTTCCCGAGCAGAAAGTGAACTCCTCCGGCCTCGGCGCAATGCGCATGACCACCAGCGTCAAACTGTCTCTGATGTCGTTGCGTGGCTACCTGATCCTGATGATGCTGCTTGTGCTGTACCACGTCATGGATCTCGCCGGCGTGTTCGGCTCGCACGCGCACTGAACGTCGCGAAGTTTTTCGCGGTCTTTATCAACTCTTTACGGCGTTTGTGAGCATGATGACATCAGATGTGGTAGTTGGAAATCCAAAGAAAGGAGGGAACCGACAATGGCCTGCATCACCCTATTCGCGCTACCCTTGGCGATGGCGACGACGCAGCTCGCGCGCGCAATCCACCACGAAGACGCACTTACCTCTCCATGGATAAGCAATGTGGAGCGCAAGTCTCTAAGCATGAGCTGGGTCGTGGTCACCGACAACAATGGCAACCGGCAACTGCAAATTCAGTGGACGCCGTCAGAGGATATCCTCTGACGGCGCTGCACCGGCCACCGTTCGTAACATTCCTTTAACCCGTCAAGCGTAGGGTGGAGGCGTTCGGGCCGGCAGCCCTAAGTCGGCACACCACACGAATCCGGTTCTGGAATGTAGTTAACTATAGTTAATATCTTGTGGTATAGTCTTGTTAATCTTGTTGGACATTGGGGCAAGATAAACGTCGGGGATAGTCTGCCGCGAACCTTGGGGCAGGCCCGCAATCAGTAATCGGCACGAGACGCATGAGAGCTCAGAACAAATTCGCATACCTTCGCGCTCGCTGGTTGCTGCTCGCACTGTTCACCGCACTCGCGCTCGTTCCGGCACCTCTGTTCGCGCAGCAGTCCGTTCCACAGCCTCCCGCCCAGTCGCCCGCTGCTCCTCAGGGTGAAGCCGCTGCCGCCTTCGATCCGCCGGATCCTCCGCCAGCCGACGACAGCACCCAGGCCATGTTCCCGCATTTCAAGGACACACGCTTCTGGCTCTCCGGCCAAGCCAACTTCATTTTCCAAACTCATCCCGAGTTCCCTGCGCCGTACAGCGGGACGCACAGCCTCAACCCGCACTACGAAAAAGCCACGTCCCGCCTGATGACGCTCTACACCGGCGTCCGTCTCAACAACTCCACCGAGATCCTGGTCGACATTGAAGAAGCCGGCGGCAACGCTCTGACCCAGGGTTTCGGCCTGGCCGGCAACACCGACCTAGATATCGTGCGCAACCCCGCGCTGAGCAAAGCTCCCTACCTCGGTCGTGGAATGATCCACAAGGTTTTCGCGCTCAGCAAAGACAAAATCGAGAATCAGCGGAGTTGGCTTTCGCTCTTCGACGAACTGCCGCGCCGCCGCCTCGAACTGCGTGTCGGCAAGTTCAGCCTGCCGGATTTCTTCGACATCAATTCCGTCGGCTCCGACACCCACTTCCAGTTCCTCAACTGGACCACCGACAACAACGGCGCCTACGATTACGCCGCCGACACTCGCGGTTACACCGTTGGATTCACCGCCGACTACGAAGACCGCAACTGGGGATTCCGTTTCGCCGAGGGTCTCATGCCGAAAGTTGCCAACGGCATCGATCTGGTCTGGAAGCCCTGGCAGGTCCATGCTGAGAATTTCGAATACGAACTCCGCCGCGGCTTCATCCCGAAAAAAGCGGGCGTGGTTCGCCTGCTCGCCTTCACCAACTACGCGAACATGGGCATCTACCGCGATCAGGTCGCCAAGGCCGCCGAAGCCGGCACCACTCCCGACATCACCGACCACCCCTGGCAAATCACGCGCAAGTACGGCTTCGGCATTAACGTGGAGCAGAATCTCACTCACTACCTCACCGCCTTCGCCCGCTTCGGATGGGACAACGGCAAGACCGAATCCTTCGCCTACACCGAAGTCGATCAAACTTTCGCCGAGGGCGTGGGAGCGAATGGCGCGTGGTGGCATCGCAAGCAGGATCGCGCCGGCATCGCCTTCATCAGCAACGCCATCATGAAGGATCACCAGAACTATCTCGCCGCCGGCGGCCTGGGATTCCTCCTCGGCGACGGCCACCTCAACTACGGCCGAGAGAACATCCTCGAGTCTTATTACACCGTGCACGTGTGGCGCGGCATTTATCTCGCGCCCGGCCTGCAGCACATCAACAATCCCGGCTACAACCGCGACCGCGGCCCCGTCCTCGTCCCCTCCTTCCGCGCCCACATCGAGTTCTAGTGCGAATCTCGGAATAAATTGTCGGAATGATTTTGTGGAAGAGCGGCGCTTCAGCGCCGCGTACAATCGCCAAGACGGATGGGCTTTAGCCCCTGAGGCTCACCGAACCTGGATTCCGCCGAAAACCACGTTTCCCCCCATTTCTTGTCAATAGGCAAAAACTACACGATCGCACCCAACACCATGAAAGCGTTCACAATATAAAGTCACCAACCATGTCCACTTTGCTCCCACCAATTTAGTAAAATAGATATATAGAGTAATTATCCAGCAAGGCGCGGCCCACCGGTCGCGCCTTTTGTGTTTTCGGGACGAGTCAGGGCGGGGATGAGGCATTGGCAGCGTTTCAAGACTTTCAAACTCCGGGGCGAGTGGGTCGAACTCCTATTCATGGCGGCCGCCGCCGCGCACGGTTATCACATCCTCAAACCCTGGGGAGACTCCTTCGCCTACGACGTGGGCATCGAACAGCGCGGCAGCCTGCTGCGAGTGCAGGTTAAATCCAGCGCAGTTCGCAGCGGCGCAGGGTACATGTGTGAATTCCGGCCTTGCCACCACAACAAAAAGGACTATTCTCTCGGCGGGGTCGACCTCTTCGTCGGTTATGTCATTCCTGAAAACGTCTGGTACCTAATTCCCGCCGCTGTACTCTTGGGGCCCAAGCGCAAGGGAGGCCTCACGCTATGTCCTGTGACCGGGGGGAGGGATGACTGCAAGTACGAACACTACCGCGAAGCCTGGGGATTACTCAGCAAAACCAGCCGCGAGCTAGCCCGTTCTGGCAAGCGCCGCTAACCCAGCCGCGGAGCGGCGGCATATGTTAGCCTAGGACGTAAGTCCTGGGTAAGTCGGGTGCAATGGAACTAAGTCCCGGGGGGACGACAGAAGATTTGAATGCGGGATTGGGCTCGCGGCCGATGTACGGTAAAAAACACTTGGACTTACTTGAATATAATGCAGTGAGCGTCGTACGTTTGTGAGCCCCGTTCCGGTGTCGACTTCGTATCTTTGGGCGGATCATCCCATTGAAACTCCTCCGACGCCCTCATAGTGGAACGACGGACCTGAAGCGTGTACGTTGTCTTGCCTCCTTTCAGGTTTTCGAACTCGTCCAAAAGGGTAATTGCAGATTCACTCGCGGAGAGACTCGGATTCGCTTTTGGTAGCGTTTGGAAAAATGGGCTAGAACCGGGTTCGAGTTTGGTCCATTTACCTATGAGAAAATCAGACTTGTCATCTTGTCCATTTTTGAACCGGAGATGGATGACCCAAGAGCTTGGTCCCGCATCATAGAAAGCCCCTTTGGGGACTTTTTTGAATTCTGATGGTTGTGGCGTCGCGAGGGAAATGACGCTGAACACGTCCTCATTCTCTCGAAAGCAAACATAGGTATCGCGCATCTTAAGGACATCGAGAAGGTCCTTGTCCCGTGATGTAACGAGTTCGTTATACGACTTGCACGCCGCCTCGGTCGAAGGCAAGGAACAGATAGCGGAGTAATCCCGTGACGGCGGAGCTTGTTGTGCCGTCTTTGGTATCGGGCCGGGCGGCGGTAGAACGATATCTTGGCCGATTGCAGTGCCGATCAGAAGAAATAGCACGATGGTCGATTTCACAGGACAAAATTCTGTGCTTTTCGTGAGTGAATTACAAGTGGCCCATTGGTGCCATTCAAATCAGCAATGGCAGGCAACTAGGACCTTCTGAAGTCTTCCGTCTTGAATTTGCTCATCAGTGGTCACGTCAATCGTTAGCGGTTTTCGCCGGATGCGAGCAGGGACTGGCCTTTGGCACGTGTCCAACACACTAGTTGTGGTACCCTTTTGCCGTGATCTGCCCGAAGTGTTCGTCCAATGTCCCAGAGGATCAAGCATTCTGCGGTAAGTGTGGCTACAAACTCGCGTCAGATACTATCGCATCATTAGGTGAACGCCTTACTTCCGTTGAGGCTGTTCTTGCAGGTGATTCTCGCTCCAAGGGCACGGAGCAGAAGTATCTTGAACTCGAAACCTCAGAAAAGATCGTCTCCAGGGTAATGACATGGACGAAGATGTTTTTGTACTGGTGTGCCATTCCCTGCGCTGCTTTGGTCATTTTGCTGGGCGTAATTGTTGGCAAAGATGAACTATCAGTGCGCTCTGTCATGCAACAGGCACGCTCAGAGGCTTCAAGGGCGAAGGAAACAGCTAGTGACGCCCTAAACACTTCCAAGCAGGTGAACGCAGACACTGTCGAGACAAAGCGACGGGTAGCAGAATTGAAGAGCCAGGTTGAAGGTGGGTTTGCACAGGCCCAGAAGCTAACCGAACAGATTAGGCTTGCGCAGGAGAAAATCGAGTCTCAGACTCAACAAGTCCAGCACCTAAACCAACAGGTGCAAGCCGTCACAACTGCAAAGAACGTTACAGACATCTACAGAGCGTATCCGTTATACGGGCAGACGAAGGTAGCTCGGTTGCAATCCGGCGAGTGGTTAGACCCAACCACAAAGCCTGCAGGTGTGAGATACGTTTCTCTGAACATCACCATAGGGGGCTCCACAGGTACCACCACTAGCACCCCGAGCTTGAGCGCCGAAAGCATTGCAAAAGCAACAGCTGCATTAAGCGACCGAAAGTACCATGTGCTCGTTGGGCCCGTTTACACCAACGTAACGACAAGTGTTAGCGCCCAACCGATAGGAATGGGGCTTGACGCGGGTAGCTGTGGATATTGGCCCGAGCCTCCCTCAGAACCGCCATGCATCATGTATTTCAACGAGTCACTAAAGGGAGCGGCGATTGAAGTTCGGGATTTGCTCAAACATGTTCAAGCAGTTCCGGATGATCGCGTACTATATCTGGACCCCAAGCGACTCAACGCACAAAAAAGAGAGCTTTTAACGCTCTCGGCTGTGGATGTTGTCGTTGTGCTTAGTGATGTACTGCATTAAACAGCGTACGACTCATCTCAGGGCTGAAGCCCATGGATCTATCTCAGACGGTTTACGCGGCGCTGAAGCGTCGCTCTTCCACTTTGCCTTTGATTGCTAAGGACCTTGGGCCGCTCGCATCAAGAAACAAACACCAGGTCCCTCCACTCCGCCGTCGCTGGCGCCCCGGCTCCAGTCGGGATGACAGGGCTGTTTTGTTGCACGCGGGCTCGACGGGACCTACACGCCCACCGGCTGCGCCTTCGTCGCCAGCAACTGCCGCAACACATACTGCAGAATCCCGCCGTTGGCGTAGTACAGGGCTTCCTGCGGCGTGTCGATGCGGACCAGAGCGTCGAACTCGACCGGGTCCTTGCCCTTGTCTTTGTCCTTGTCCTTTCCCGAGCTCGTGGCCTTCACTTTCACCGTGCTGCCGGCGGCGAAGTGGTCGACCAGGTCGCGGATGCCGGTGATCTCGAACACTTCTTCGCCCGTCAGCTTGAGCGATTCCGCGTTCTGGCCCGCGAGGAACTGCAGGGGCAGCACTCCCATGCCCACCAGGTTCGAGCGGTGAATGCGTTCGTAGCTTTCGGCGATCACGGCGCGCACGCCCAGCAGGGCCGGGCCTTTGGCCGCCCAGTCGCGCGACGAGCCCGATCCGTATTCCTTGCCCGCGAGAACGACCAGCGGCGTGCCCGCGGCGCGATATTTTTCGCTGGCGTCGAAGATCGACATTTCGGTGTTCGTCGGAAGATGCCGCGTGAATCCGCCTTCGGTCGAGACCAGCTTGTTGCGCAGGCGGACGTTGGCGAACGTGCCGCGCACCATGACTTCATGATTGCCGCGCCGCGATCCGTAGGAGTTGAAGTCCGCCGGCTTCACGCCATGCTCTTGCAGATATTTTCCCGCCGGACCGTCTTTCTTGATCGACCCTGCCGGGGAGATGTGGTCGGTGGTGACGCTGTCGCCGAGAACCGCCAGCACGCGCGCTTTCTTGATCTCCTTCACGGCTGCAGGCTTCACCGACATGTCGTCAAAATACGGAGCCTGCCGGATGTAGGTCGAGTCCTTGTCCCACGCATAGGTCTGTCCCTTGGGCACAACCAGACCGCGCCACCGCTCGTCGCCCGCGAAAACGTCGGCGTACGACTTCGAAAACATTTCCGAAGTAATCGACTGCTGCATGGTCTCGTCGATCTCGCGCTGCGACGGCCAGATGTCGGCCATGTAGACCGGCTGGCCATCGCGGCCTTTGCCGATAGGATCTTTGCGCAGGTCGATGTCGATGCGCCCCGCCAGCGCGAACGCCACCACCAGCGGCGGCGACATCAGATAGTTGGCGCGCACTTCGGAATTGATGCGGCCCTCAAAGTTGCGGTTCCCAGAAAGCACCGACGCGACCACCAACTCTTTCTCGTCGATGGCCTTCGAAACCTCTTCAGGCAGTGGTCCCGAGTTGCCGATGCAGGTGGTGCAGCCGTAGCCGACGAGATGAAACTTCAGCTTCTCGAGATACGGTGTCAACCCGGCCTTGGCGAGATAGTCGGTCACGGTTTTCGATCCCGGAGCGAGCGAGGTCTTGACCCACGGCGGAACGGTCAAGCCTTTTTCGACGGCCTTCTTTGCCAGCAGTCCCGCGCCGATCAGCACCGATGGATTCGAAGTGTTGGTGCACGAAGTGATCGCGGCAATGACGACGCTGCCGTGCTTCAGCGAATCTTTCACCGAAGCGGACACGTGCTCATGAACGTTCGGGTCTTCAACACCGATTGCAGTAGGACTTCCGCCTTCCTGCTCCCAGCGAGCTTTGTTTGCGATTGCGGAGGCAGGAGGCGCAGTCTTCGTGGCACCAGCTTTCGGTTTGATCAGCGAAGGCAGAGCTTTGTTGAACGACTCTCCGGCCTGCGAAAGTACGACACGGTCCTGCGGCCGCTTGGGTCCCGCCAGACTGGGTTCGACGGTCGCGAGATCAAGCGTGAGCAACTCGGAGTATTCCGCTTCTGGAGTCTTCTCGTCGTGAAACAATCCTTGTTCGCGGCTGTACGCCTCGACCAGCGCGATCTGCTCTTCAGTGCGTCCCGTGAGCCGCAAGTACCGCAGCGTTTCTTTATCGATCGGAAAAATTCCGCAGGTTGCCCCATATTCAGGACTCATGTTGGCCACCGTCGCGCGATCGGCAAGCGACAAGTCGCGCAGGCCCGGGCCAAAGTACTCCACGAACTTTCCGACGACGCCGTGCTTGCGGAGCATTTCGGTCACCGTGAGAACGAAATCCGTAGCAGTCGCGCCTTCGCGCAAGCGGCCCGTAAGCTTCACGCCCACCACCAGCGGAATCAGCATGGAGACCGGCTGCCCCAGCATTGCAGCCTCGGCTTCGATCCCACCCACGCCCCATCCCAACACTCCCAAAGCGTTGATCATGGTCGTGTGGCTGTCGGTGCCAACTAACGTGTCGGGGTAGGCCACGCGCTTGCCGGGGGACTCGTGGACGAAGACTACGCGGGCGAGGTATTCGAGATTGACTTGATGCACGATGCCGGTGTCGGGGGGGACGATGGCGAGGTTGCGGAATCCGGTTTGGCCCCAGCGGAGGAAGGAGTAGCGCTCTTTGTTGCGCTGGAATTCGAGGAGGGCATTCATGTCGAAAGCGTTGGAGGTGCCGAATTCGTCGACCTGGACGGAGTGGTCGATGACCAACTCGACTGGCTGAAGGGGGTTGATCAGGGTGGGGTCGCCCCCGAGAGTTTGCATGGCGTCGCGCATGGCAGCCAGGTCGACGACGCAGGGGACGCCGGTGAAATCCTGCAGGAGGACGCGGCTGGGGGTGAAGGCGATTTCTTTTTCGGGCTTCGACTTGCTGTTCCAATTCGCGAGCGCGCGTACTTCTTCTTTGGTGACGTTGCGTCCGTCTTCGGTGCGCAGCAGGTTTTCAAGCAGAATGCGCAGGGAAAAAGGCAGGTGTTTGGTGGAGATGCTCTGCTGGTCGAGAGCGTCGAGGCGGTAGATTTCGTATTCTTTAGTGCCGACTTTGAGGGTGGATTTGCTGTTGAAACTATTTACAGACATGATGGCCTTCCTCGGTATGAATTGCGGCGGGTGCAGCGGAGCTTCGCTCCCCACTTACGGATCGAACCTATTAGTTTAGTGTAATGCGTTGGGACAGGGTTTGCGTAGTGGTCGGATTTCGGAGCCTTGAACCACGAAGGGCACGAAGGTGCACTAAGGAAAGCCTTAACGCTTTGCCGATATCGATCTTAAGTGCTTAGTGCGCTCCCGACCAGACTTGGTAAATCACGACTCCGAACATGAAGACGAGATAGAAGCGCAGGGCCCAGAAGAGGATCATTTCGGTGCGGGTCAGTTGGCGGCGGGGGCAATGATGTTTCGCTTTGGTGGAGATGAGTTGGTCGGGTTCGAGAGAGGCGACGACGGAGGCGAGGTCTGCGCCGCTGACTTCGGCGCTGGGAGCGGATTTGAAGTGTGGGTCCATTTTAGAGTTCTCCCCCGCGACCACTGGGGCTGAAGCCCGGTTGGATTGGGGTCGCTTGACGCGGCGCTGAAAGCGCCGCTCTTCCACGGCGCTGCATTCGCTCGCGGTGTTTCCGGCGAACGGCCGAGGCGGCGGTCTTTCTACACTCGATTCCGGCGGCTGGAGCCGTGCCCTTCCCAAGTCTGGACTTGGCGGCAGTCGTGTTCTTCCCACGATTGATTCTGACTGTCATCTAATGGCCTCCAAATAATGCCAGGGCGTGCGGGGCGACTACGCTGACGCCGAACAGGATTCCGGCGGCGACCAGGATTACGACTACTCCCAGGGCCAGGATGTTGGCCCACAGGGGACTGACGAGGTCTCCCATGATTTCGCGGTCGTTCACCAGCATGTAGAGGAAGAGCAGGGCAGGTGGCATGGCGAGGACTGCGATCACGTTCACGATCAGCACGATGTAGACCAGAGGGATGCCGGGGATCAGGACCAATCCGGCGGCGGCGGCGGCTTCGAGAATCAGGACTAGATAGAAGGATTTTCCCTGCTGGAAGGGAAGATTCAGGCTGTGGGGGCGGTGGGCGACTTCTCCGAACGCATATGCCGAGGAAGTTGAAATAGTAACGGCCGCGACCATGCCCGCTTCAAACATGCCAAGAGCGAAAAGCGCAGAGCCCCAATGGCCGACGAAGGGTTGAAGGGCCTGAGCGAACTGGGCGCCTTCGAAGTTGCCGACGGACATGCCGTGGGCGAACAGCGGGGCGGTGGCGACGATCGTGGCCAGCGCGGCGAGCGCGGCTAAAGCTGCGCCCAGCATGGTGTCGATGCGGCCAAAGCGGATGTCGTGGGTGGTGAGTCCCTTGTCGGCGATGGCGCTCTGCTGGAAGAAGAGCATCCAGGGCGTGACGGTGGCTCCGATGTTGGAAAGCAGGATGAGGACGGTTTCCTGTGTGAGTCCGCCGGGGAGCGGCTTAAAGGTGATGAGTGATCTGCCGATGGCTCCCCAGTGCGGGTGGGTGAGTAGGGCGACTGGGATGAACACCAGGTTGAACATGGCGGCGACGAGGGTGATGCGCTCCCAGGTCCAGTAGCGGTGGGCCATCAGAGCGACGAAGAGGACGATCCATGCGCCGACCACCGAGACTGCGGGAGGAACGCCGAAATATCCCAGGCCGGCGCGGATAGCGATGAACTCGGTGACTAGGGTGAGGAAGTTGCCGACCATGAGGTCGATCATGGAGAACCATCCCCAGAAGGGGCCGAAGCGGTCGAAGATGAGTTCGGCGTGACCCCGATGGGTGGCTGCGCCCAGGCGCACGGTCATTTCCTGGACAATGCAGGCCATGACGAAGGTGAGCACGACGAAAGGGAGGAAAAAGCCGATGCCGAAGCGGGCTCCGGTGGCGGCGTAGGAGAGCATGCTGGGGCCGTCGTTTTCTCCGAGCATGACGAGGATACCGGGGCCGACGAGCAGCCAGAGCAACCGGGCGCGCGACCAGGGGCCGCGCTGGGTGCGGGTGGTGAGGACGCGTTCGCGGTCGTGGGCGCGGTCGATGTCTTCGTGCGTGATGACGACGGCGTCGGTTAGCGGCGGGGCGGGCGACGGCAACTCCCTCGGCGATTTCGAAGTTGTTGTCGTCTTGTTCATGCAGAACGTGCAGTTGCCGAGGGACTTTACTTCGACCCAAACTATTAGCGTAAGTATATAGCAGAATATAAACTATGGTTAACTAATATTTCAGACACACAAATCGGGTTGGGAACTTCCCCACCCTGCGACTCCGCTATCGAAAATCCCCACCCTTCGACTTCGCTCAGGGCAGGCCTTTTCGCGCAAAGTGCGCGCGAGAAATGGGGCACCCGGCCATTTCCTGCGGCGTTCAGCGCTTGGGGCGGGCGGCGGGGGCGAGCCAGACTCGTTCGGAAGCGGCGGGGCCCAGCGATACCGTGCCGGCGGGAGTGGAGAGGGTCAGGGTTTGGTCGTAGTTGCGTTCCAGGAGGCGCAGCTTGGCTCCTGGGCGGACGCCGCGGTGCTCGAGAAATTCGAGGAGGCGGCGGTCGCGTTCGTAGATTCCGCTCACGGTGTAGGTGGTGTCGAGCTCGGCGTCGGCGAGCAGGACCAGCCCGCGGCGGCGGCGGCTGGCGGGGCCTTCGAGTTCACTCAAGTTGCCGTGCGGGCAGGCGCCGCCGGAGCCTAGCTTGGCCAGGAGCTTGGCCTCGAAGTCGGGGGAGACGGCGTGTTCGAGGCGTTCGGCCTCGTCGTGAACCTTCCACCACTCCATGCCGAAAAGTTCGGAGAGCATGCGTTCGATCAGGTGGTGGCGGAGGGTGAGCTTGCGAGCGATCTTGCGGCCGGCGGGGGTGAGACTCACTTCGCCGCTGGATTCGACGCGGACCAGACCGTCCTTTTTCAGGCGGCGCAAGGCCATGGTCACCGCGGGCGGGGAGACCTTGAGCAGGTCCGCGAGGCGCGCGGAGATGACGGCTTCGCCTTCGCTCTCCGCTTCGAGGATCGACTTGAGGTAGTCCTCCTTGGAGACGGTGATCATTGGGGATGATTATACGATGGCGGGTTAAGTGTGGTTAACGGCGGTGGTGGGGCGGACACTCTTGTCCGCCGCGGTTGGCTTTGATCTTGTTTTTGCCGTCAGGAACAAAAGCAAGTGCAAAGACGTCGGACAGGAGTGTCCGACCCACAAAGGCTGACCCACAAGGGCTGACTCACAAGGGCTGACTCACAAGGGCTGACTCACAAAGGCGCACCAAAGAACAAAAAGGACAGTCCGGAGCCCCCGAGACTGTCCCTCAAAACCCTCCCGGTTAGAAGGGTAACTTGATGAGGTAAGGGTACTGTCGGGATGTTGCAATGGGATTGCAGAACGATGAATATCTGATGAATTCCAGTTGGCGGGCGCTGCTATAGTAATCGGTTGCCATGGGTTCGACGCGCTGACATCTTTTTTCTCTTTTAAGTTTTCTATTCCTGGTCGAGAGGACTCGATGCCGTCCACTACATCGCGCAAGACGGAGCAGTCGCGGCGCCTGCAGCAGCGGGCGGAGAGCATGATTCCGGGAGGCGTGAACTCTCCGGTGCGGGCGTTTCGATCGGTGGGTGGGGATCCGCTGTTTATTGTGCGCGGCAAAGGGTCGCACATCTGGGATGCCGACGAAAACGAATACATCGACTACATCGGATCGTGGGGTCCGCTGATTCTGGGGCACGCCGAAGCGAATGTGCTCGACGCGATTGTGGGTGCGGCCTGCAATGGCACCAGCTTCGGAGCGTCGACACCTTCGGAGGCGGACCTGGCGGAACTGGTCCTGGGAGCGTTTCCGCACATGCAGAAAGTGCGCTTTGTCAGTTCCGGGACCGAGGCGACGATGTCGGCGATTCGGCTGGCGCGGGCCTACACGAAGCGCAAATATATTGTGAAGTTCGAAGGATGCTATCACGGGCATGCGGACGCGCTGCTGGTGAAGGCGGGGTCGGGAGTCGCGACGCTGGGGATTCCAGGATCGGCGGGCGTGCCGGAGGAGTTCACGCAGTTCACGCTGGCGCTGCCGTTCAATAATCTGTCGGTGGTCGAGCACGCGTTTCAAAAGTTCAAGCACCAGATTGCGTGCGTGATCGTGGAGCCGGTGGTGGGGAACATGGGATGTGTTCCGGCGGCGGACGATTATCTGGTGGGGCTGCGGCTGCTGACCGAGCGCGAACGTTCGGTGCTGATTTTTGACGAAGTGATGACGGGATTCCGCGTGGCGTTTGGCGGAGCGCAGGAACTGTACAACATTAAGGCGGACCTGACGACGATGGGGAAGATCATTGGCGGAGGATTGCCGGTGGGCGCGTACGGCGGGCCGAAGGAGATTATGGATCTGGTGGCGCCGCTTGGGCCGATGTATCAGGCGGGGACGCTGTCGGGGAATCCGCTGGCCATGGCGGCGGGCTGCGCGATGTTGAAACAGTTGCGGGATCGCAGGGGCGAGATTTATCCGCGGCTGGAGAAGTTAAGTGGAGAGTTGGTTGAGGGCGTGGCGGCGGCGGCGAAGGACGCGGGAGTTGCGCTGTGCCATAACCGCGTGGGTTCGATGTTTACCTGGTTCTTTACGCCGGGGCCGGTGACGGATTGGGATTCGGCGTCGAAGTCGAAGACGGAGGCGTTCGGGAAATTCTTTCGCGGCATGCTTGATGCTGGCGTGTATTTGCCGCCTTCGCAGTATGAGGCGGCGTTTCTGGGGGCGGCGCACACGGAGGACGATGTGGCCCGGACGATTGCGGCGGCGAAGGCGGCGTTTGCGGCGGTGCGGGGATAGCGGCGGGAAAAGTTTCGCTGCGCAGTGGCAGAGGACAGCAGGTCCCTCCACTCCGCTCGCGTTCGCTCGCTCCGGTCGGGATGACAGATTAGTGGTTCTACTCCATCATCTGGGGGATCGTTTTGAATTCGTAGGCTTCTGATTTGTACTTCGTGATCAAGCGATCTGTGGCCAGGACGGTTTGGGAGCGGTCGGCGCCCATTTGTTTGTGGCCGCCGTCGTGTAAGAGGATTACGTCGCCGCCGCGAATCTGCTGGCTGACCTTCTGTTCGATCTCGGAGCACGGGGGTGCGGTCCAGTCATAGCCGGTCACGTTCCACATAATTGGCTCAAGGCCCAGTTCACGGGCGATGCGCAGGACTGCGGGGCGGCGTCCGCCGAACGGGGGGCGGAAGAGATTGGAGTGCTCGCCGATGGCGTCTTTTAAGGCCGAGCGGCAGTCGGTGAGTTCCTGGCGGATCTCGGACGCGCTCTTGAAGGTCAGCAGGGGATGGGTGAAGGTGTGGTTGCCGACTACATGGCCGGCTTTGACGATGTCGCGGGCGATGTCGGGATGCTGCTTGGTATAGCGTCCGATCAGGAAGAACGTCGCTTGCACATTGTGCTTCGCGAGGACTTCCAGCAGTCGCAGCGTGTGCGGGTCGTTGGGGCCATCGTCGTAGGTGAGGGCGAGCTGCTTTGTGCCGCGTGACAGGCCTGTGAAGGTTCGGCCGTACCACTGACCGGTGGGCGCCATGGACTGGTAGCTGGCGGCGGTCAGCGCGGCTGCGGCGGCTGTTCCCGCGAGCACGGTTCCGAGCATGGGGAGGATTGTAATGCATTGAGTAATTGGGGAATTTGGTAATTGGGGAATTGAAAGGAGAGGGGGCGTGAGGATTTTGAATTACTCAATTACTCAATTACCCGATTACTCAATCGTTCCTGTTAACTCATCCCGCAATTGCCAGTGAGCGCCATCCGAGCTATCCTCTGAATTCCGAAAGATCGCACGAAGTCATCGCACGAAAACATGGCCAATCTTTTCGAACTGCCCCGGTACATTGCTGTGGAAGGGCCCATCCGAGTGGGCAAGAGCACGCTGGCGCGCATTCTGGCGGAGCGTTTGAATGCACAGCGAGTGATGGAGCCGGAGGCGAACCCGTTCCTGGATTCCTTTTATGAAGGCGACCGTGGGGCGGCGTTTCAGGCGCAGTTTACGTTTTTGGTGCGTCGGTTCGAGCAGTTGCAGGCGCTCGACCTGGGGCCGCGGTCGCAGAAGATCGTGGTCTCGGACTTTATCTTCGAGAAAGACAAGCTGTTTGCCTGCCTCAACCTGACCGACCACGAACTCGATACCTATAACCGGTACTACAACCATTTCCGCGATTTGCTGCCTACGCCCGACCTGGTGATTTATCTGCAGGCCACGCCGGAGGTGTTGAAGAAGCGGCTCAAGAAAAAAAATGTTCCCAGCGAACGGGCGGTGAGCGACGAGTATCTGGCGGAAGTGGTGAAGGCTTACGAGCACTTCTTTTTTCATTACACTTCTTCGGACCTGCTGATCGTGAATACGTCGGAGATTGATTTCGTCGACCGCAATGAAGACCTGCAGGAACTTCTGCGGAAGGTGACGGAGCCTATCAAGGGGACGCAATACTTTTTGCCGCTGGGCGGGCAGGAGGCGGCGGGGGCCTGAGAGCGGTCGTTAGTCGTTGATCGTCAGTCGTTGGCCGGTATTCGTCGATCCCTCAAAAAATGTGGCTTGCGCTTGTTCTACGGTGTTATTACAATTGTAATAACACTGGGAGAGCGCCAATGGTTCAACTCAAGATCCGCAAATTCGGCAACTCGCTGGGCGTGGTGTTGCCCAAAGAAGTCATTCAACGCCTGCGCACCGGCGACGGGGAGCGAGTTTTTCTGGTGGAAGCTGGAGATGGCGACTACCGGCTGACTCCGTACGATCCCGCCTTCGAGCAGAAAATGAACAAGGCCGAAGAAATCATGGGGCGCTATCGCAACACGCTGCGCGCCCTGGCGAAGTAAGGCTTGGCTGCGAAAAAGAGAGAACCGCTGTGGATCGAGACACGCGGTGTGGTCGCGATCCACGACCGCCAACTGGCGCTGCACGGGGGCGGCGTAGGAGTTCGCGAACAAGGACTGCTGGAGTCGGCCCTGGCGCGGCCACGACAGCACTATACCTATGCCAACTCCCCCGACGTTGTTGAAATGGCGGCCCTCTACACGGCGGGCATAGTTCGCAACCATCCCTTCATCGATGGCAACAAGAGAACTGGTTTCGTGGTCGGGGTTCTCTTCCTGGAACTCAACGGCTTCGACTTCAAGGCCAGCGAAGAGGATGCCACGCAGGCTGTATTCGGGCTTGCGGCAGGATCGCTCGATGAGTCTGGCTATGTTGCCTGGCTGAGGGAGAACAGCGGGCGTCATCGAGAAAAGTAAGAAGAACGACAATCACTTCTTGCGGTGTTTCGCCCGGCGGGGACCTCCGCGGAACATGCGTGGATCGTAGCGAAGAGGTTCGGCGGCGTTCTGCGTGATCTCCTTGAATTCAGGATGCCGCGGATTGATCAGCCAATTATTCTCGTGCGGAGCCAGCGCGGAAGGCACGAGGAGCACGCAATACTCAGCCTTCTTCACGAAGTCATCGCCAATCTGGGTGATGTCAGGAGGTGCGGGAATTGCTCTCCAATTCGCCGGCAGGTCTGCCACTTTCACGCGCCCGCGAGATACCTTGTCGGGGACATCTGCAGTGGCGAGGATCAGATCGTCGGGCGCATCCTCCGGGTCCAGATGAACAAAGTATTCCAGCATGGCGAGAGACTGGTGTTCAGAAGCGTAGACCACGCGCACGCCAGCGCTTGACCAGCGTCCGCCGAACCGATAAGAGCCTTCTCCATCGAAGGGGGTGCGGCCATAGGCGGCGCGCAGCACTCGAAACACTCGCATCAACTAATGCCGCCGTAGGCAATGCGACCGAGAATGTTTTCCACCTGGCGGGCGCCGAGTTCGGTATCGATGGCGGCGAGCGGCGCTACCCCTCCCAACGCGCGATTGGCGCGCTTGAGCCAGCGCATGGCGCGTCCGCCTTCTCCCAGAGTTTCGCGGGCCAGAGCCATCAGCCGCGCCATGCGGTACAGGCGGTCGGACTCGAACCGGGCCAGGCGGCCGCGGCGGCGGCGCTGCAGGCTGCGGGATGATAGGTCCAGGGCGCTGGCCAATTCTTCCAGCGTCAATCCAGAGGCGCGCATTACGTTCTGCAGCACCGCGTGTGGAAATCCTTCGCGGATGGCCTCTCGAAGGTCGCTGTCTGTTCCCAGCGGACGTCCCAGGGTGCGCGCTCCGCCCAATTCCTTCACCACCGCTCGAAGATCGTTTGCCATTTGTCGGATAGTATAGCGCCAAATGGCGGATGACGCAAGAAGCGGGGAATCTTCCGGATCGCCCTCAACATCTGAAAATATCGTCGCTAGGTCATTGAGAACAAGGACGATACAGGGTATCGACTCGCGTCCTTGTTGGGGCTACAATAATCAAAGCGTCATCCAAAGCTGTAGACGCCACGATGCGTGCACAGGCTCTATCCGCCAGAGGCGGAGGGGCACTGGAGGACATCATGAGCATTACCCCGATTGGCCGTCCCGGCTTTTCTCAAGGAGACGGCTCCGGCCACAAGGTAACTACCGCGACTCTGCGGGAACAGAAACTCCGTCACGAACCTATTACTTGTCTTACCGCTTACGACTACTCCGCCGCGCGTCTGGTGGACGAGGCGGGCATCGACATGGTGCTGGTGGGCGATTCTCTGGCGCAAACCATGCTGGGCTACGAGAACACGCTCTCGGTCACGATGGACGAGATGCTGCACCACGTGAAGGCGGTGCGGCGCGGGGTGAAGAACGCGCTGCTGGTCGCCGACATGCCGTACGGGTCTTATCAGATTGACTCGAAGACTGCGGTCAGCAACGCTGCGCGTTTTGTGAAAGAAGGCGGCGCTGAAGTGGTGAAGATTGAAGGCGGGGAGAAGCGAGCAGACTTGATCCGGCAGATTATTGACGCTGAGATTCCGGTGGCGGGACACATTGGGCTGACGCCACAGTCGGTGAACGTGATGGGCGGGTACAAGGTCCAGGGGAAGAGCCTCGCGGGAATTGAGCAGCTCATCCGCGACGCGGTGGCGCTGGATCGCGCGGGCGTCGCGTGTCTTTATGTCGAGGGCATTCCGCGGGAAGTGGCGGCGATGATTACGGCGGAAGTGAGCGCGCCGACCATCGGAATTGGAGCCGGGCCGGACTGCGACGGGCAGGTGCTGGTGTTTCATGACATTTTGAATCTGACGTTTGGACCTCCGGCAAAATTTGTGCGGCGGTATGGCGATGCGGCGGCGCTGATCACGAACGCGGTGCAGGCGTTTCGCGCGGACGTGCGGGCGCATCAGTATCCGTCGGATGAGGAGTCGTATCATCTGCCGAAGGAGACGGGAGCGGGACTGGATGAGGTGCTGTCGCGGAAGCGGGCGATGCGGCGGTAGGGCAAACCCTTTGCCGCGGATTTGCGCGGATTAACACGGATAGGGCTGGGAGGGGGAACAAAGCCAGCTTTGACTGCGTATCTTGATACAGTGACGGTTGTGCCTGGCCGCGGCTTAATGCCGCATTGCACCCGATGGTGCTAGGCTTATGGAAAGGGAGGGGGCTCCATGGTTCTCTCAACGTTCCTTTTTCACTTCTTTTTCTTCTTCGGCTGGCCGTTCGTGATGTATTTCCTGCCGTCGATCATTGCGTTGGCGCGCAGCAAGCGCGACCTGCTGGCGATCTTCCTGCTCAACCTTTTCCTGGGATGGACGGTGATCGGATGGGTCGTCTCGCTGATCTGGGCGGCGAAGCACGACGTTCCGGCGGTGGTGAGGTAGCATCTTTCCTGTGATCTGCACGGTTCGACGGATGCGGGCGGCGGCTCTGTTGTTTAGTCTCGCTTTGGCGGCTTGCTCGTCGCAGCCGAGGCCGGCGCCGGCACCCGATCCCAGCGCCGTGTTGCAGGCCATTCCTGCGGCCGATCCCGCTCAGTATGAACGCATTCAGGACATGAAGAAGTGGCGTAATCCCTACCTGATCATCCGTGAGGATGGGGTGGCGTTGTTTGACTCTGCCGACAGCGCGGAGATTATTCTGAAAACGGACGAGGTGCTGCCGGCGCTGGCGCGGCTCCCCGCGACGAACTGGCCTTATGGGCGCGTGGTAGCGGCGGCGGGGGAAAGCGCGCGGGCCTCCGAGCAGGATGGCGTGGCCATTCGCCGCAACAAAGGCATTGTGGGCGGGATGCTGGAGGGCGCGCATGTGACGGTGAAGTGGGTGCCAGCGGGGTGAGGAATTGGCGGGCCTCTGTCGTGAGTGAGTGCGGAGCACAGTTGACCTCGCCTCCTTGCCGGTGCATTCCTTGAAATCCCCACTTCTCGCGCAGACGGCGCGCGAGAAATGGGGCACCCGGATTTCTTCTCAACTCGATCTGTCTTGAAAATCTTCACCACCATTCACGAAATGCGCAGCGCTTCTCGCGCGGCTCGGCACGCGGGCAAGCGGCTGGGATTTGTTCCGACTATGGGAGCGCTGCATGCGGGGCATTTGTCGCTGGTGCGGGAGGCGCGGGCTTCCAGCGATATCGTGGCGGCGTCGATCTTTGTGAATCCTACACAATTTGGACCGAACGAGGACCTGGCGAAGTATCCGCGATCGTTCGATCGCGATTGCGAATTGCTGGAGCGCGAAGGAGTGGAACTGCTGTTTGCGCCGGCGGTGGAAGAGATGTATCCCACGGCGGTGGATGGGAGTGCCGGCCCCACACAAGATCAAAATCTGGCGGACAGGAGTGTCCGCCCCACAGCAGGGACCTGGGTCACGGTGGAGGGGCTGAGCGATAAGCTGGACGGGCGGTCGCGGCCGGGACATTTTCGCGGGGTGACGACCGTGGTGGCGAAATTGTTTCACGCGGTGGAGCCGGACGCGGCGTTTTTCGGGCAGAAAGATGCGGCGCAGGTGGCGGTGATCCGGCGCATGGTGCGCGATCTGAATCTGGCGGTGGAGATTGTGGTGTGCCCGATCGTGCGCGAAGCTGACGGGCTAGCCATGAGTTCGCGGAATGCGTATCTGGATGCCGAGCACCGGAAGCAGGCGCTGGTGCTGCATCGTTCACTGATGCGTGTGCAGGAGTTGGCCGGAGCGGGAGAGCGGAACGCGGCGAAGCTGCTGGCCGAGGGGCGCGAGGTCGTTGCTCGGGAAAGTTCGGTGCGCCTCGACTACTTCGAGATTGTGGATCCGGATACGCTGGATCCGGTGGCAGATATTTCTAGCGGCGCGTTGGTTGCGGTCGCGGCTTTTGTAGGGAACACGCGGCTGATCGACAACATTCTTCTGGCTTCAGCTTAAGTTCTGCGGCCGCCTGTCGCGTCAGTTACGCTTTAAGGGTAGATGTAGTAGCTGGGCGGATAGCCGTAGTCCCACCATGGACTCGAATAGTACGGTGGCCAATACCAGAAAGGACTCCAGCCGAGGCTCCATCCCCAGCCCCAGCCGCATCCCCAGCATCCTCCCCATCCCCAGCCGCCCCAACCCCAACCACCCCAACCCCCGCCCCAACCGTAACGACCACCGCGCCAGCCGCCGCCGCGCCAGGCGGAATTGCCAAATCCTGAGAAGCCAGCGCGGTTGACTGTCGTGCCGGCTGCTGATCCGGCCCTGAGTGCGGATCCTGTTCCGCCGCGAGCGCCTGCGAAGGAGTGCCAGTTCCCGTCGGCAATGCCCGCTCCGCGAGATCCGGCCATGCCTCCGGCGTTGCCGCGGCCTTCAAAGGCCCAGGTCCTGCCTCCGCTGAAACCGCGCGACGAGCCATATCCGCCCATCCTTCCGGAGCGGCCTCCTCCTCCATACATTCCGCCACGGTACCCGCCGCCATAGCCGCCACGGTACCCGCCGCCATAGCCGCCATGATAGCCACCGCCATAGCCGCCACCACCGTGGAAGCCACCACCACCGCCGCCGTGGAAGCCGCCACCACCGCCGCCGTGGAAGCCGCCACCACCACCACCACCGTGGAACCCGCCTCCACCGCCACCACCGTGGAAACCTCCACCGCCTCCGCCACCGTGACCGCCGCCGTGTTGGGCAAGGGCGGGCATGGGGGCGCCAATGAGTGTAAGAGAAGCGAAACCTGCGAGAAGAGTCTTCAGCAAGGTGGATTTCCGCATGTTAAAAACCTCCACCGAACGGCGGTTCTTTTGCCCAGGGAGGGCAAACCGCCTCTTACTAATCGTACCTCTAATTGGAGTCTCGTTCCAAGCCGGAAGTTGCCAAATGGGGAGAGAAATCAGGGCGTGTAGGCGCACACTTTCGCCTTATCGTGTCGCGCTCGCGGTGCGGGCCGGGATGGGCTTGGAGCCGGGGCGTAGCCACCAGATGAATCCGCCGGCCAGCACCAGGCCGATGGCGATCAACTGGGTGCCGGTCATGGCGCCGCCGAAGACCGAGCCGCGGCCGGGATCGTCGCGCAGATACTCGAGGAAGAATCTGGCGACACCGTAAATGAACATGAACGCGCCAATGATCTGGCCGTCGAAGGTTCGGCGCTTGAGCAGCCACATGAGGAAGAAGAAATTCGCCAGCTCGACTGCGGACTCGAATAGTTGAGTGGGCTCCAGCGGTTTGCCTAGAGGTGTTCCCGTGATGGATGCAGCGAGGGGGTTAGTGAACGTCACGCCCCACCAGTGATGCGTTTCTTTGCCGTAGCAGCATCCGGCGGCGAAGCAGCCGATGCGGCCGATGGAGTGTCCCAGGGCGAGGCCGGGGGCGAAGGCGTCGCAAGTTCCCAGGGGCGGCATGTGATGTTTCCAGACATACCAGGCCGCGGCAACGAACGCAGCCAGCAGGCCTCCGGAAAAAACTCCTCCGGCTTGCAGGGTGCTGATGCTGAGAATCTCGCTGGGATGAGCCGCGTAGTAACTCCACTCGTTGACGACGTACAGGATCTTCGCGCCGACAATGCCGCAGAGCACGACCAGAATCCCGAGGTTCCACGCCTTGTCGCCGTCAATGCCGAGGCGCTCGGAATTGCGGACGCTGATCCAGAGGCCGATCAGGACGCCCAGGGAGACGAGGAATCCGTAGGTTGGAAGGAAAAACTTTCCTAGATGGAAGAGTTGTGGGAACACTGGTTAAGTTAGATGCGCGGAGTAAGGCTTGCGCTACTTCACCAGTCTAGCAGGAAGTCCTGCCGTTGAAGCGTTGCCGGGTGCGGTGGAGGGGTAGTCGAGCTTTGCTCGAGTGGACTGCCGAGGGCGGGCGTCGCCACATAAAAGCAGGGACAAAAGTAAAGGCAAGAGCAAGAGCAACGGCGGCGGACAGGAGTGTCCGCCCCACACAACAGAAAGCAAGCCGACCCACTAAGCCGTGTGACGGGCCGAGAATGAACCCGTCGGTAGACGTTGGGAACCCGCCGAGACCCTTTAGGCATCTCCGCATGACGGAGCGTCGCACACCGGATCCTAGTTCGAGTCGAGTCCCCGTTCATTCTGCATTGGTTCAAAAATCGGTTACCGCCATCACCAACCCGGCAGGCCGGCTTTCAATCTGGATGCTAGGCAAATCCTGAGCGCTTGGCAAGTGGAAGAGCGCAAATAGTTGGCAGATGATTTGCAACCAAAGTAATGTCCGGTTCACAAATGGGCTTGCCAATCGAAGAGGCGAAGCGCGGCGTCCAGCGAAGAATGAAGGAGGTCGGGAGCATGCAAGAGCGGCGCGAGACAGCCTTGGACCACGGAAGGACTTGATTCTGCTGAGCAATTGTGAGTTTATACTCAGGACTAAGATTCTCGGGGCCCCAAGGCGAAGCTGCGGCGCGTCGGCGGCACGCCGGAGAAGTCTGAGTGATGTCAAGAATTCGCACCTCCGCACTTGCGGCGGCGGCTGCCCTTCTGCTGGTGCACGGTGCGGTATTGGTGCTGCGCTACGGCACCGAGACGGCATCCCTGTGGGGCGACTGGATTGACACCGTTGCACCGCTGGTGGCGGCGGTGGTCTGCTGGATGGTTTCGCGCCAGGCGGGCCCTTTTGGGAAGCGGGTGTGGCGTCTGGTCGCTTTCTCCAGTCTGATTGCCACTATCGGCCAGGCTCTCTACACCGACTACTACGACTATCTGCATGCGCCGCTCGGGACGCTGTGGCCGAGCGATGTGCTGGTCTTCTTCTGGGTTGTGCCGGCCGTGATGGCGCTGTTTCTGAGCCCACGGGACGCAGGCAGCGGATATGCTTGGTTGCGAGTGTGCGATTTTGTGCAGGTGTGCACGCTCGCGCTGGCGGTTGAGCTGTCGCAGATTTATGTGCCCTCGCGCTGGCAGGCCGCGGGCCAAGCCATGCAGATCCGGACGCTGTACGCGGGGATTTTTTTCTTTGGCCTGATTGCCCTGAGTTTCCTGGTGAGAGGCCTGCTGAGTTTCCATCGAACGGAGAGAGCGTTTTTCCTGCGCATGGGCGGGTTTCTGGCTGTTCATGGGATCGTTCTCAATTCCACGCTGGCCTATCAAGCGTCCGGACACTATCAGCAGGGGACATGGACCGACCTTCCCTGGACTGTCAGCTTCTGTTTGCTGATCGTAATTGCGGGGACGTGGAGTGATGACGAGCAGTGTCCCGAGCATGCGCCGGATTCCCGCGGGCTGCAACTGCTCGCCCAATTCTCTCCGTTGCTGATTCCTGCCATCGTTTTTCCGCTGGTACTGCGCATCGCCCAGGAGCAGTTTCTGTGGTCCGTGGTTCTGGTGATGGTGTCGTTTGCCGCAGCGGGCGGGCGCATGTTTTTTGTGCAGAACCAGTTGCTCATCAGTTCCCGCGAGTTACAGAAAAATCTGAGTCTGCTGCAGGGCATCACCGAGGGTACGACCGACTCGGTGTTCGTGAAAGATCTGCAGGGCCGCTACCTGATGATCAACTCGGCGGGCGCGGGTTTTCTTGGCCGGGACGCTGGGGATGTCCTGGGGAAGGACGACACCGAAGTGTTCGATCCGGGAGTGGGCCGCGCGATTATGGAGGGCGACCGCGCAGTGATCGAGTCTGGCGAGGCGCAAACCTACGAAGAAACCGCGGCTGCGGCGGGCGTGACCCGCACCTATCTCGCGAGCAAGGCGCCTTATCGCGACCCCAACGGCGCGGTGATCGGACTGCTTGGCATCTGCCGGGACATCAGTGATCGCAAACGTGCCGAGGAAGAGTTTCGCCGGTCGCAGCAGAAACTTCAAACTCACTTTGAACACACTCCGCTGGCGGTGGTGGAATGGGATCTGGAATTCCGCGTGGTCGCCTGGAATCCCTCGGCTGAGCGCATCTTCGGATATTCCCGCGAGGAAGCCCTGGGGCAGCATGCCAGCTTTATCGTTCCTCAACAGTTTCGTCAACATGTTGAACAGGTGTGGCGCGATCTGGCCAGCCAGAAGGGCGGGATTCGCAGCGCGAACGACAACGTGACCAAAGACGGGCGCATCATTTCTTGTGAGTGGTACAACACTCCGCTGGTGGACGAGTCGGGGCGAGTGCTCGGCGTGGCGTCGCTGGCGCAGGATGTTACCGAGCGTGTGGCGCTGGAGGAAAGGCTGCGCCAGTCGCAGAAGATGGAGGCAGTTGGACGTCTGGCGGGCGGTGTGGCTCACGACTTCAACAATCTGCTCACGGTGATACTGGGATACTCCCAGATACTGGCCGAAGGCGCTCCTGCCGGCAGCCGTCTGGCCGACAGCACGGCGCAGATCAAGTCGGCCGCCGATCGCGCCTCGGGCATCACGCGCCAGTTGCTGGCCTTCAGCCGCAAGCAAGTGCTTTCGCCGCGCGTCATAAACCTCAACGACAGCATCCTGAATCTCGATTCGTTATTGCGCCGACTGATCGGCGAAGACATCGAAGTGCTGACCGTCCCCGCGAACGACCTGGGATCGGTGAAGGCGGATCCGGGCCAGATCGAGCAGATCATCATGAACCTGGCGCTCAATTCCCGCGACGCCATGCCCCAGGGCGGAAAGCTCACGCTGGAAACGACGAATGTCGAACTGGACGAGGCCTACGCCCGCGACCACCAGCCCGCGGAGGCCGGACGCTACGTCATGCTGGCGGTGAGCGATACCGGGCACGGAATGACTCCCGAGACGCAAGCTCGCATCTTCGAACCCTTCTTCACCACAAAAGAAGTGGGCAAAGGCACCGGCCTCGGCCTCTCCATGGTGTACGGAATCGTCAAGCAGAGCGGAGGCTACATCTGGGTTTACAGCGAACCGGACCGGGGCACGACCTTCAAAATTTATCTTCCCCGGGTAGACCAGCCGGTGGAGGCGAAGGACGCCGAGAGCCGTCCCAAGAGCATGCAGCGCGGCAGCGAGACCATCCTGTTGGTCGAAGATGACCCGCAACTCCGCCAGCTGAGTTCCTCAGTGCTGGCGCATTGCGGATATAAAGTGTTGGCCGCGAGCGGGCCGGAAGAAGGACTGGCCATCTGCAAGGAGAACCATCGCGACATCCGCCTGCTGGTTACCGACGTGGTCATGCCCAAGATGAACGGACGCCAGCTGGCGGAACAGATCCTGCTGGTTTCTCCGAACATCAAGGTGCTCTACATCTCCGGCTACACCAGCAATGCCATTGTTCACTATGGAGTACTGGACGCGGGTCTCTGGTTTCTGCCCAAACCGTTTACGTTATCGGCCTTGATCGCAAAGGTCCGCGAGGTGCTGGACTCGCCCGCGAGATGAGCTTGTGGCTTACGTGTCGTCCTGAGCGTAGGGGCTGGTTCGCGAAAGCGGACCGGTCCCGGAGTCGAAGGATCCCTACATGGACTGGATTGGGGCTGAGAGAGTTTTCACCGCGCTGCGTCGGAAGAACTCCTTGAATCGTCGTCACCCGCTTGGGTAGTAGGGATCCTTCGACTGCGTTTTCGTCCGCTTTCGCGGACGAAAACTTCGCTCAGGATGACAGGACAGCGAAACTACTGTGTCGTCCCCTCAGCCCAATAACTGGTTCGCGCCAGCACTGCTCCGACCGCCGCATCTTTTAGGCGCACTCGAATCTGGTGCAGGCCGGGATGCGGACTTTTGGGCGCGAAACTCAATAGATACCGGCTGTGCAGATGATTGGTGAAGTCGTTCATCCGCACTTCGAATTTCTTGCGCGTGGCGAAGAGTTCGTATTCGCCGCCCGTCATGGCAGCGACCGTGCTGGGTACGTTTTTCCGCATGGCCTGCGCCGTCCGGTAGGCGAGATCGAGGAAGTCGATGGTGGGGTGCTCTTCATTCTTGTTGGTGCCGCGCCCGGTGTCGAGGATGTTGGAGAGTGCAGGTGAAAACGCCAGCGCGTACATGACGGCATTGCTCTGACCGATGGCCGCCACAGTGTCGTCAATCTTGGCGTGGCTGCCGTGGTCGCGGGTCTCGCTGATCAGCAGCAGCACGCGCAGCCGGTCTTCCGGTTCTTTCTTGAGCAGGCCTACCGCGTAGTTCACCGCGTCCAGGATCACGGCTCCGTCATCTCCGGATTGCAGATCTCTCAGGTCATCTTCGACCAGGCTTGCGTCCTGGGTAAAGTTCCTGATGAGGTCAACCTTGCTGTCGAACTCCACGACGGCCACGCGGGCGGTGCGCAGGCTGAACAGCGGGTCGAGCATCGACTTCAACCCTAGCATGCGAGGGAACTCGGCGTAGGCCCGGCGGCCGCGCTGAATCGCCACGACCAGCGAGATGGGCTGCCCCTCGGGAGTCTCGTCGAGGCGCACCGGTTGCTGTACGCCATCGTCTTCCACGATGAAGTCCTTGGCCAGCAGTCCGTATACGATTCCGCCTTGCGCGTCTTTGACCAGCGCGGGAACCAGCACAACGTTGGATTGGGAACGGAGAGTGGGTTCTTGGGTGGAGTCTTGAGAATGCGCGATGGCGCCGAGCAGCGCCAGAATCAGCAAGCGTGTTGCGGCGTGGGGCAGGCTAGCCCGCCTTGCGATTTTCGCCCAGCACTTCATCCAGCGCATCTGCTAATAGATGCGCGCGCTTCTGATAGTCGGTTGCCCCGCCATCCTGCTTTTTCTTGAGCAGATGATATTCGTCCGCAATATTCAGCGCGGCCAGTACGGCCAGCCGCACCGTATCAATCGTATTGGTGGCCTCGGCCACGGCGCGCATTTTGGAGTCGACGTACTCAGCGAGCTTCAGAATGTATTCCGGATCGGACCCGCGCAGGTTGTACGCCTGGTCGAAAATCTCCACCCGCACGCTGGCGTTCTGCGCGTCTTTTACGATCTGGTCCTTGGTCGCCGTTGCCATAAACTGTTCTCCGTGGGGACGTGATTTTCTGCTTGCTGCTTCTCCTGGCCGCGCAAAGCGCAGCTTAGCCGTGCGCTAACTAGCCTCGGCAATCGACTCGATCTGTTGCAGCATCTTCTCGACGCGGCCGCGAATCTCCTCGCGTTCTTTTTTCAACTGCACCGCTTCCCGCCGCAGCCGGACCAGTTCCTCTTCGCGGTCCTGCATTTGCTGCCGCAGGCGCTGGGCATCGCGTTCGGCCACAGCCTGGGCCTGCCGCGCCGACTTGTACATCTCTATGGTGCGATAAATCTTGTCTTCGAGCGCCTGAAAATCGTCCGCCGGAACCTGCTCAGCCACCTGTTCAACTGCATTCAAAGCCATGATTGCACTCTTCCCCTACGAGGATTTCTGGAAGACCGATTTCCTGGAACTTCCTCGCAGTATACTCCACATCATTGTGAACAAGTCAGTCCGATCGTTTGGCCCCATCGTGACACACAGGCGTGGTCGGATTGGCTATAATTCCCAGTCGCCAGGAGGATCTAAATTATGAAGCGGCTTGCTTATCTCACACTCGGATTGTTTCTCGTGCTGGTTGCGGTGCCGTCCAGGAGCGCGGCCAAGACCAAAGTTGAAGTGAAAGATGGCCAGGGAAAAGCCGTCGGCGATATCGTCATCTGGGATGAAGGACCGGGCGTCGCACTCGAACTCAAACTTCACGACCTGACGCCTGGAGAACATGCCATCCACTTTCATCAGGTTCCCAAGTGCGAAGGACCAGACTTCAAATCGGCGGGCGGACATTTCAATCCCGAGGGGAAGAAGCACGGATTCGATAGCCCTGACGGCCACCATGCCGGCGACATGAAGAATTTCACGGTCGGCGCCGATGGCAAGGCCTCGGTGCGGCTCGAAGACAGAGATGTCACGCTCAAGGACGGACCGCACTCGCTCTTGAGCAGCGGCGCCGCAGTTGTGGTGCATGCCAAGGCGGACGACTACAAAACGGATCCGTCAGGGAATTCGGGAGATCGTGTTGCCTGCGGGGTGATTACGAAGTAGAAAATCAGACAAATTTTTGTCATTCCGAACGAAGTGAGGAATCTGCTGTCCGCTGGCAGCATCTGTACTGCCTGCCGCGTGCAGCGGCGAAATCACCGGGCCAGCTTCGCCAGCCGGCGGGCTGCTTCGTCCAGCGTTTCCGGCTTCTTGCAGAACGCAAAACGCACCTGCTTTGCCCCATCGCGCGGGTCGCGATAGAAACTCGATCCGGGCACGCACGCCACGCCAATTTCCTGGACCAGATATTTCGCGAACGAGACATCGTCTTTGAATCCGAACGCGGAAATGTCGGTCATCACGTAGTAGGCCCCGCGCGGACGGAAACATTGGAAGCCAGCCGCGGTCAGGGCCGGCATGAGATGATCGCGCCGCACGCGGTAGCCCTCGGCCAGCTTCGCGTAATATTCGGTGGGCATGCTCAACGCCGCGGCCCCGGCCTCCTGCAGCGGAGCGGGCGCACCCACCGTCAGAAAATCGTGCACTTTGCGGATCGCGTTCGTAATCTTCTCGGGCGCAACCGCCCATCCCACGCGCCATCCCGTGACGCTGTAGGTCTTCGACATGCCGTTGATGGTTACCGTGCGCTCGCGCATTCCGTCTAGCGACACCATGGAAATGTGTTCTGTCCCCTCGTAGAGAATGTGCTCGTAGATTTCGTCGGTGATGGCGAGCACATCGAACTCGACGCACAAGTCGCGAATCAGTTCGAGTTCGCTGCGGGTGAAAACCTTGCCGGTCGGGTTGTTGGGCGTGTTGAGGACGATCGCCTTGGTGTTCTTATCAAAGGCGCGGCGTAATTCTTTTTCGTCGAACGTCCACTCGCCGCCGTCGGCCGCTGGCGGACGGATTTTTACGAACTTCGGTTTCGCTCCGCTCAACACCGAGTCGGGCCCGTAGTTTTCGTAGAACGGCTCGAAGATGACGACTTCGTCTCCGGCGTTGCAGACCGCGAGCAGTGTGGAGATCATGGCCTCGGTCGATCCGCAGCATACCGTGATTTCTTTTTCGGGATCGACCGTAATCCGCTGCCAAACGCCCACCTGCCGCGCGATTGCATTGCGTAGATTTTTTGCGCCCCAGGTGATGGCGTACTGATTGACGTCGGCTGCAACGGCCTGCTGCGCGGCCTGTTTGATTTCGGCTGGAGCGGGGAAGTCGGGGAAGCCCTGCGCCAGATTCACGGCGTTGTGCAGCAGCGCCTGCCGCGTCATTTCGCGAATGACGGACTCGGTGAAGTGCCCGACTTTGTCGCTGAGAAAATGCTTTCCGTGCGGGGCCGGCACGGGTGCCCCATTTTCCGCGTTCCTGGCGAGAAGTGGGGATTTGGGACTCTGGCGGGACTTCTTGGTTTTTTTGCGGTTGGTCGAAGGGACTGGCATAGCAGGCAGACTAGCAGTGCGGCCGAGGAAGTTTCAAATCAAAGCGCCTCATCCATTGGCTGTTTCTAGGCTTTGGGTGGCGCAGCGCTTGGCGCTGTGAAAGGGTGACAAGAGAAGATGCAGCTTACGCCGCTGAGGTACCTCAGTGGTTCCGCCTGAACTACGGCTTGAATCCGACGCTCTGCCACAGTTCCGCGGCGTGGAACATGGTTCCGTTGGTGATCACGTATTCGACGTTGCGGATGTTGTGAATGTTTTCCAGAGGATTGCCGTTGACCAGAATCAGGTCGCCGCGCTTTCCTTTCTCGACCGTGCCGGATTCCTTCTCGAGTCCCATCGCCCTGGCGGACACAATCGTCGCGGCCTGGATCGCTTCCATGGGAGTGAATCCAGCCTGCACGTACAACTCGATTTCGCGATGAAGGCTGTGCCCGGGCACGGTCTGGTCGGTGCCTGCGACCACCGGAATGCCTGCGCGATGCAGGGCTCCGATGATGGCCAATTCTTTTTCGAATACTTTCTCGCCAATCTCGGAACGATCATTGGGAGGAGCAACATCGGTGAGTTGTTCGGCGAGCTCGGGAGCGACTTTGTTGACGCCGGGTTCAAAGCTGGCAGGCGGTTTGGCGGTGGTCGCGGTGAAGAACTCCATCAACGCGATGGTTGGATCGACCACAGTGTGATGATCCTTCAGGAACGCCAGCGCCTTCTGTGCCTCCGGGGATTGCAAATCAATGTTTGCTCCAGCTTTGAAGCGGTCAAGGCGGCTGGCATTTTCGGGGAGCGGAGCTTTCATGATGTCGGCGATGTAGCCGATGTGGTTGATCTGGTCCTGTCCGGCTTCGATGGCTTGATAGGCGGTCAGTCCTTCCGGGATGTGACCGGTCACAGTCATGCCTAGACGATGGGCTTCGTCGGCGACGGCTTTCAGTTCTTCGAGCTTGACGGAGCTGTAAATCTTCATCTGCTGGAAGCCGGCCGCGTGATAGCGGTCGGTCCACATGCGCGCCTGGTCGGGCGTGTCGACGCGTTCCACGCCGATGGTGTAGGTGCCCGTTCCGTCGACGATGCCCGCCAGCAGCAGCCGCGGGCCGAGACCGCGTCCCTGTGCGATGGCGTCGCGTACCGCCGTGATGAATTCGAATTCGTTGCCGCAATCGCGCACGGTGGTTACGCCCGCCGCCAGATAGATTGGTCCCCACTCGACCTGCTCGAAATGCGCGTGCATGTCCCAGAGGCCGGGCAGGATTGTTTTGCCGTGTGCGTCCACGACGTTCGCGTCCTTGGGAATCTTAACTTTCGATCGCGGTCCGGCGGCGACGATGCGTCCGTCGTGAATCACGACTGCGGCGTCCAAGACCGGGGCTGCTCCCGTGCCGTCAATCAACGTGCCGCCCACAATGGCCAGCGTCGGCGCGCGGCTGCCTGAGATTCCTTTGGAAATTTCGGACAACGCGCTCATGCCGTCGGCCCCGGCGCGTCCCACAAAATCGCCAAGCGCGCTCTCATAGCCGTCGCGAATGGCTTCGAAGTGGTCGAATTCGGCGTCGGTTGAGATGGCGGCCACCAGATTCCGATTCTCATCGAACCAGAGAGTCTCGCGTCCCCAGATCAGGCCTTCGATGGTGTAGCGGTCGAGCTTCTCGTCTTTGGCGCCGTCTTTTCCGGTAAGGTGAATTGTGTCCTGGCCGCGCGGTTCGATTTTTACCGTGCCGCTGGGAAGGGTCGCCAGTTGCGCCGGCGAACCGTGCGTGGCCCAGTAGCGCACCATCAGCATCTGCATGGTCGCGGGAGCGTAACCCGCGATGGTGAAGAACGGGCCGGAGGGCGAAGCGAGATCGCTCTGCTTGTCGCGGGTGCGGAAGTGGACTTTGCCGGCTTCGATGGTGAGGGCCTCGTCGATTGAAACCGGGCGCGCGGTTTGCCCTTTGATTTCGAAAGCCTGCGGCGTCAGGTCCGCAGCGCAGCGAAACGTGGCCGAGAGAGGAACCGGGGTGCCGCGGTCGGTGAACTTAAAATCCATTTTCACCGCGAGGGAGTCGCCGTCGCGCCGGATCTCGTAAGTCTCCTGGCCGATCGGCTGTTCGAATTTGTGCAGGGTGAACTTGCCCTGCTCGACGATGGCGGGTGCGTCGGATTGCTGAGGAGCGGCAATGGCAGGTAGGACTGCTGTTGAAACAAGACAGGCAGATATAGTCAGCAGCAAGAAAGTCAGAATAGGTTTTCGCATGTTTGTAGATGACTGTATCCGCAGATGGCCGCGGCCAGTGCGCAGCAGGCAGACTAGTATAACTGAGAGCAAAGCCGTTTCAAATTGGGGCGTCATCTGGCAAAAACATTCGCCGCGTTTTTCAGGCAGCCCGCCCTACTTTTTTACAGCAATCCCTAACTCGCGCAATTGGCGGTCGCTGACTGGCGTTGGCGCGTCGCACATCAGATCTACCGCACGTGCGGTCTTGGGGAACGGAATCACTTCGCGCAGACTCTCGGCTCCCGCCAGGATCATTACGATGCGATCGAGGCCCAAGGCAATTCCGCCGTGCGGAGGCGTGCCGTACTCGAGTGCTTCGAGAAAGAATCCAAAGCGCGATTTCGCTTCTTCTTCCGTCATGCCGAGCGCGCGGAAGATTTTGCTTTGAATATCCTGGCGGTGAATACGAATCGAGCCCGAGCCTAGTTCAGTGCCGTTGAGCACGACGTCATAAGCCAGCGCCCGCACCGCGCTCACCGTCGACTGCGGATCGGTGACCGAGTCCACGCCGGTTTCCAGCAACGTCATGTCCTGTTCGTGCGGCGAGGTGAAGGGATGATGCGCCGCCATCCACTGCTTCTCGCCTTCATCCCACTCGAACATGGGGAAATTCGTGACCCACAGGAAGCGAAAATCGTTCGCCGGGTCGCCCGTCTTTTTGAAAATTCCGTGCCGGTCGGCGTATTTCTGTGCCAGCGCCAGCCGCAGCAGTCCGGCTGACGCGTAAATCGCCAGCTCGGCAGGCGTGACCTTGCGGTGAGTGGGCATCGCGGTCTGCGGTCCGGCCTGGGCTGAACCGGCCACCAGCACGATCAGATCACCGTCGCCGTCCTGCATCGCGGTCTTTTTGGCGATCGCCGCCGCAGCGTCGGGATACTTATTTCCGATCCGTTTGAAATCCTCGAAAATCTTCGCTCCACCTTTGGAGTGGAACATCGGCTTGATGTCGTCGCGCTCTTTACGCGAGAGCTCGCCGACTTTGGGCGTGCGGATCGCGATGACCGGCAGGTTCGCGTTGATCGCCAGTTCTTGCAGATTCTCGGCGGTGAAGCACTCGCGCACGTCGGTGAAAGCCGGCAGACGCAAGTCCGGCTTGTCGATGCCGTACAGGCGAATGGCCTCGTCATAATCCATGCGTGGAAACGGCGTCTTGATCGCACTGCCGGCAGCCTGGAACGCCGCAGTCAGAAATCCTTCGACCACTCCCCAAACGCTTTCGGGCTGCGGATAGGACATCTCCAGATCGATTTGGGTAAACTCCGGCTGGCGGTCGGCGCGGAGGTCTTCGTCGCGGAAGCAGCGCACGATTTGAAAATATTTGTCGAAGCCCGAGATCATCAGGATCTGTTTGAACATCTGCGGCGATTGCGGCAAGGCGTAGAAGGTTCCCGGCTGCACGCGGCTGGGGACGAGATAATCGCGAGCGCCCTCGGGCGTCGAGCGCGTCATGAAGGGCGTCTCGATCTCGAAGAATCCCTGGTCCGAAAGATAATCGCGGATCGCCTTGGCCACCTTGTGCCGCGTCTCGATGTTGAACTGCATCGCGTCGCGCCGCAGATCGATGTAGCGATATTTCAAGCGCGTCTCTTCATTGGTCAGTGCGGTGTCCGACGGCAGGAACGGCGGCAGTTTCGACTCGTTCAGAATGCGCAGCTCTTCCGCGACCAATTCCACTTCGCCCGTTGGCATGTTCGGGTTGATGGTGCTGGCATCGCGCAGCCTCACTGTGCCGGTCACCGCGATGACGTATTCGTTGCGCAGAGTTCCAGCTTTTTCGTGGATCGCCGCATCGCGATCGGCATTCACCACAACCTGGGTCACGCCCGTGCGGTCGCGCAGATCGATGAAGAGCAGGCTGCCGTGGTCACGCCGCTTGTTGACCCATCCCATGAGCACGGCTTTTTTGCCGGCGTCGGACGCGCGCAGCGTCCCACACATATGAGTTCGTCGTAAGTCTCCTAAGAAATCGAGCAAGGTGTGTCCTTAGCAGTGAGAATGCGGCAGAGTGCCGAAACACAAGATTATAAACGGTCTGGTAAGGACACACCCGTGAATGGGACTTGCGCGGAACACGCCCGGCACAGAGTGCGAGTGCCGACAGTGCAAAAGCGGACTTCAATTTGCCGGCCCGATGTCCTCCCGGATATCTCAAGTCCTTGTCCTGCATCTACTATGGATAGAATGACGGCAGCCCGCCCCCACGGCGATATCCCGCAGCCTGAGCCGGATCTGCGGCTTCTGGTCGAGTTGCCGGCGAGGCCTAGGGTCTTCTTCGGGAACCTGCTCGATCTCGTCTTTCCGCGGCGGCTTCCACCGCTTGAACTTCGCTCCGCCCCGGCGCCGTTCTGGCATGACGTATTTGTTACGGGGAGACTTCCGTGGAACCGATTCCTGCAATCCGGCGCTTGCCACGTCATCGCATTCGCGCTGGTGATTGGATTCACCCGCTTCTTCGCGCTCCAGCCGCAGGTAGTGGCGCGGCCGACGTTCGAGCACGCTCAAGTCATCTATTACCAGCCGGCGGAATATCTTCCTCCGCTCGATACTCGCGACGCGAAGGCTGAGCGGCCCCGGAAGGCCGATCCAGAATTTTCACGGCAACCCATCATTTCTCTTCCGCGCGAAGCCGATAACCGTTCGCAGACCATCGTCACGGCGCCTGCGGTCAAGCTGCAGGGCGAGGTTGCGATGCCCAACATTGTGGCGTGGTCGGAGAAGATATCTGACAATATGCAGAAGCCGCGGCTGGCGATCCCCCCGGTGCCGCTCACGCCCGCCGCCGACATTACACGGATCGCTCCGCAGATGGAGAACTCGGTGGTGGCTCCCCCGCCTGACATCAGCGCTCCGAATGCGGGTGCGTTTCAGGCTTTGCAGCCTGCCGTGGTCGCGCCGCCACCGAGTGTCGAGATGGCATCCACTCGTCCGTTGGGCGATCTGAACATTGGGCGGAGCGCCGTGATTGCCCCTGCGCCGCAACTCTCGGTGGCCGAACAACGCGCGGTCGCCGGGTCTCGATCCTCCGGTGTCGGAGGCGCTGGTCCGCGGGTCGTCACTGCGCAAGTCGTGCCGCCGCCCCCGTCGGTTTCTGGGTCGGGATCCAACGGAGCGTCTTTTGGAGCGCGCGGGCGCGTCATCGCGTTGAATCTGCATCCTGCAGTGAGTGCGCCCCCTGATCCACCGGCGGGAAACCGTCGCGGAGCATTCGCCGCCAAGCCCGAGGGCCACGCCGGGGCGTCTGGTTCGCCCGGTGCGAGCGGCAACGGCGGCAGTAAAGAAAACGGGAGCGGATCATCGCGGAAGGGAGTCAGTGATTTACCTGCTGGACTTTATGTTGGGAACACAGCGGCGAAGACCTCGCCCGTGGCGGGCGATCCCGGCAAGGCTTCAACCAACTCCGTAAATCCGAACCTCGTGGCGAGCGTGCGCCCGCCGCGCGTTACCAGCGCACCGGCGCGTCCCGTGCAGCCGGAAAACGCGGCCAAGCTTTCCGACGCGGAACGCACGGTCTTCGGCGATCGCAAGTTCTATTCTGTCACGCTCAACATGCCGAACTTGAATTCCGCGGGCGGCAGTTGGGTGATCCGCTTCGCCGAACTCAGCCATGGTGTAGATAATCACGACTCCGGCAATCATCACGACACGCCTGTGTCTGCGGAAGATCTATCCCAGCCCATGGCCACGCGCAAGGTCGATCCCAAGTATCCGCTGCAGCTGATGCGCGAGAACGTGGCCGGTACGGTGATTCTCTATGCGATCATCCACGCGGATGGCACAGTTGGAAGTGTGCGGGTGTTGCGCGGCGTCGACGACCGCATTGACCAGTTCGCCAGCCAGGCGGTGGCGCAATGGCAATTTCAGCCTGCCATGAAAAACGGATCACCGGTCGATGTGGAGGCGACGTTCCAGATTCCGTTTCGGCCGGCGCGGGTAGGGACGAACTTCTAGGCGTGCAATGCGTTTCTCAGTGCGCAGCGCCTTTGCGCTTTTCGAGTGCGGCGTAGATCACGGGATCGGTACAGACTTCGTAATACTTGCGCTCGGTCCAGCCCTTGACAGAAAAGTCGGCGGAATCGATGCGCGGGATGCGGCTTTCGCGCACGACGATCTTGCGGAAGATGTCGCGGTCGACGGGCACCGTGGCGCTGAAGAGGCGGTACTCCCCTTTATCCGACGACGCCAGCGACGCGGGCAGCCGCACCTTCAAGGGCTCGAGCGTAATTTCTTTTTCCAGCTTGCGGAAAGCGGTTTCATTCATGCGAATGCCGCCGAGGTTGAAGCTTAGAATCACGTCCTCGGGGTTGCCGTTCTCGTCGAGTTCCGCGGCCTGAAACGCGTATACGTGGAACGGCCCGGCCTGGGGCTCCATTACTTTGCGAGCGCGCTTGTTGCACGACGACAAGCGGTCGCTCTCGTTCAGCGCTTCGGAAATCATGATCTGATGTTCGCCGTCCATCAGGTAGAGCGGCGCGGACTCCTGCGCCGTGATGCCCAGCCCCAGTTCCAGCTGCGGCATGCCAGAGCGCTGCATCAGTTCGTTGTAACCGCGGACGATTTCGATGATCTCGCGGGCCAGCACGCACATGCGGCTCACAGCCAGTCCGGGCTCGCCTTCGCGCTCCAGAATCGCCAGAATGATGGCGTCGCCCTCGAGAAACACTTTCCGCGCGCCATATTTTTCCAGCAGTTTGTTCACCGGGTCGTAAAAATTCAGACTGAAGTACGACGCCGGATTCAGGCCTTTCTCCATCATGGTCCGCGTGAGCCGCGTCGAGTCGCGCACGTCGGCTTTGAGCACCACGTGGCTCAGAACTCGTTCAGAATCGGTCTGGCCCTGTTCCTCTGGAAGCAGAAATTCGTAAAGAGTTCCGTTCACGCGCGACAGTTCCTGGATACGTTCGTTGCCCACCAGGTTCACAGAATCGAGAGCGGCGTTCAAAATCTCCAGGCGCCGCAAGTCGCGATGGTAGTGAAAGAAATCTCCCAGGAAGCGCGCCGCAACTTTGGCCCGCTCGGCGCCGCGGCAAGTCGCGACCTTGGCCACCGCCGCATACAGGCTGTTGGGCGAGAGTCGGCCCTCCTGAATCATGCGCTCCACCCGGTCGCACTCCGTGCGGTCAATGAGCGCATTTTTCAGCTGCTGCGCATTAATGCGGGGCGCATATTCACTGAGCAGCGGCACCACGTTGTACGAGGCGATCACGTTTTCCATGACTCGCTCGTCTTCCAGCAGTCGGACCCACTCGGCGAGGCGCTCCTGCTGAGCCAGGCCTTCTTCGGATTCTTCCGGGGTTCCGGTTCCGACCAGTACTCGCGCGTTCTCCGGAACATTCATCCACGAGTCGAGGGTCTCGGCGCTCAGGTCCGCGCCATAGAGCGTGTGCAGAAAAGTTAGAACCACTTCCCGCATGCGGCCGTAACGGTCGGGATCGCGGTCCCAGTTTCCGAGCATCACGTAGTGCTCGGCGCACAGGTAGTCATCGCGCCCGTCTTCGGAAAACAGCAGCCGGTTTAGAAACAGCGGATAGGTGAAATAGCTGCCGCCAGCGGTTTCCTCGCCGAACAGCGACCGTCGCGTGCGGGCCAGCGTGCTCTTCTCTACCTCGCGGAGGGTCTCAAAGATTTCCTGTCCGGTCTTGCGCAGGATGATCCGCTTGCGCACCTGAAAGATTGCCAGGCGCTCGCGGTACTCATGCGCCTTGCCCTGCCGCATATTGTCGTAGCTCTTCAGCAGGACGCGGCAGCGCTCCAGCACTTGCGAGAACTGCAGGTTCATTTCCGTGCGGAGGAATTTGGTGACCGCCAGCCGCGCCAACAGGTCGACCGACAGCTTGAATTCTTTTTTGGCGCGATTGAGCGAGGCTACCTGCAACTCGGCCAACGCCGATTTCCACGCTCCGGGATCGTTCTTTGGCCGCGACGCCCGGCCCGCCTGATTCCTCATCCACGAAGGCCCCTGCGTCGACTGCGGAGCTTCCGCCGAGAGCAATCCCTCCAAGTCGCCGTGACGCGCGATCAGCCGCGCAATCTGCGCCCGAGCCAACTCCACAAACTTCGGACTCAGCAGCACATCGTGGCGCAGGTTATCGACGCCGACCGAGAGTCCCTCGAGCGAGACAAAGGGCGTGGACGCGGCAAGATTCGGCGCCGCCGGTTTCTCCGGCGCTCCGCCTAGACGAAAAATAGGAATTCTCGGCATCCTGAATCAGGAGTCTCTTCGGAAGTTGCTGATTTCAAACGGGCATGTCGAGGTTAGCATGCGGAGGGAAGCGGCTAAAGTTACCTAGGTTACCGGCTCAAACCACTGATTCTGTTTGGCGTAACGATGGAGCGCCGGTGACGGAGGAAGCGGACTCAATACTAAGCGGACTAACTCGGCACTACTGGCTCTTCGCCCGCACCGCCTCGAACTCGTCACCCTTCTGCCATCCGATCAGCTTGGGGAGACTCGCGGCTTCCCATCCCAGTGCAAATCCGAAGCGCGCCATCGCAGAGTCGCCCACGAAATCCATCTCGGGATGGTACTCATCACTGGGCTGGTGATAGTGCTTTTCCACGTACTCGCGCTCCTGCTCGAGTCCCCACGCTTCGGGGTGGCCCTTGTACTTCATTCCTTCGTTGATGGAGAAGGATGGAATGCCCACTCGCGCCAGGCTGAAGTGATCGGAGCGATAGAAGTGTCCTGCTTCGGGCTGCGCATCGGGACGGATCGCGAGCCGAAATTCTTTGGCTGTCGCCTCTACTGACGAATAGAACGTGGTCCGCTCAGCCCCGGAAACTTCCACTTCTTCCGGTGCGCCCAACGGCTTCACGTCGTCGTAATTCAAGTCGAGGGTGATTTTTCCCGCCGGGACCGGCGGATGCTTCCCGAGATACTCCGAGCCCAGCAGTCCCTGCTCTTCAGCCGTGACCGCCGCGAATAGAATGGACCGGTGCGGCCGCTGGGCCGCGGTTCCGAAGGCCCGCGCCACCTCGAGAAGAATGCCGCATCCCGTGGCGTTATCGTCGGCGCCGTTGAAAATGTTGTCCCCCGGCATGTCGGGACGAATGCCGAAATGATCGTAGTGCGCGGTGTAGATCACGGCCTCGTCGGCCATCTTGCGATCGGAGCCCGGCAGAATCGCCAACACATTGTTCGATTCGAAATTCCGTACCTTGCTCACCATGTGCGCCTTGAGCCGCGCTCCCAGACTCACCGGATGAAAATCCCGCGTCTGCGCGTCCTTCAGCATTTTGTCCAGATTCATGCCGGAGGCCGAAGCGAGTCTCGTCGCCACGTCGAGATGCACCCACGACGCCACTTTCAGCGCCGGGCCTTCCAGCTTCAGAAACGACTTCTCGCCGGAGTTCGAATTTCGCACCACTTCCCAGGGATAGCTGGCCATCTGCGCCTGGTGGATTAGAAGCACTCCCACGGCGCCCTTGCGCGCGGCCTCTTCATACTTGTAAGTCCAGCGCCCGTAGTAGGTGAGAGCCTTGCCCTTAAAGAATTTGGGATCGTCGGAAGGCGGTTCGTTCACCAGCATCAGCAGAACTTTTCCGTGCACGTCGAGGCCCTTGTAGTCGTCCCAGCCATACTCCGGCGCCTCGATTCCATAGCCGACAAAAACGATGTCCGCATCCACGTCGGATTGCGCCTGCTGGGTCTGGTCATAGGCGACATACTCGTCGAGCGGCTTCAGATTCATGGTTTCGCCTTTTTTCGGGACCAGGGAAAACTGCGTCTCGGGCAGAGTCGTGATCCCGACAAGGGGCACCTTCTGCATGAATGTCCCGTGGTCGCCGGCCGGCTTCAGGCCGTATTCGGCAAACTGCGTGGCGATGTATTCGGCGGCAATGTCGCCCCCGCGCTGCCCCGTGCCGCGGCCCTCGAGCAGATCGTGTGACAGGTAGCGAACGTGCCAGCGAATGTGGTCCGGCGTGATGGTCTCTAGCGCGACGAACGCGGGCCCCGGCAACTTCACCGACAGCGTGCTCTTTGATCCAGCGCCCTTCGCGCCACCGGCGCCAGCACCACCATCGGCCCACACCAGCAGGCTGGCGCACACCACCAGACAGGCCGAACTGATTCTCAGCATTCCTTGCATAGACAGGGCTCCCCCAACCAAGCGGCGCTCGATGGAAGTCTATTTTTCGTGAAAGTCTGCAAGAATTGTAAAGGACGGCCTCGCCGCCGCCGTATGAGAAGTGTGGAATCTATTGCACGAGAGTGCACCCACTACCGGGATACGACCCGCCCGGACGTGTCCGTATGCGCGGTTTGCTTGTAGGGGGGCGGGTTAATGTGGAGACGGGCGCCCTCGCAAGCCTGCCCTGAGCAACGCCGAAGGGTCCGCCGAGCGAAGCTCGGCTCTGTCTTTTGTTCATCCGCCGAACCGGCGGCTAGTTTTTCGACCCTCAACCGGCGCGGAAGTCCCGCACGTCTTCTCCCGGCTTGAACACCGCCGCCGGCGCAATCCTCCCCAACTCGGCCATCCGGCGATTGATCTCTTCAAAGTCCGCCTTCACCCAGCCCACGCTGGAAACTTCAACCTTCCCATCCTGCTCGATCCAGAAGATGGTCGGAACGTTGGTCAGCCCGTAGGCGTTTGAGACAGGGTAAGAGCGCGTGTCATCGAGCAGCGCGGGGAATGTGACGCCAAATTCCTTGTTGAATGCAGCCGTGTCCTTAGCATCGTTTTGCGAAACTCCAACCAGGGTGACGCCCTTGGGTCTGTAGGCCTTATGCAGCCGCTCGAAAAACGGAAGCGCATACTGGCACGTCGGACACGACACCTTGAAAAACACCAGCACCACCGGCCCGCGGGCCAGTTCGGCCTGCAGGGAGAACGGTTTCCCATCTAAAGTCTTCAGCTCAAAATCCGGTGCCTTTGTGCCCGTAGCTAGTGCCGCCATTGAATCTTGCTCCAGTGCCTACTCTCATCTAGACGAAACAAGACGGACATCGGATGCAGGGAATGTTCTTGCCACACCCCGACCTCGGATTATCCGGTGTAAGAAGTCGCCCCAAACCGCGAAGCTCCGGCAGGACGCAGCCACCGAGCAAGCCGTGGCTCGAAGTGCACATCATGGCACGAGGGCAACCGTCAGATTCGTGGGGAAGATGGGGACGTTGTTTACGCTGAGCGCATATCCCGGGAGAGCCGTCACGGCACCGGTGGTTCCGTCAATGCTCATTGGCAAGATGTAGCTAGCGCCGCCGCCTGCAATGTACAGAAACTTGCCCGATAGCTCCACTACGAGACCGCCTGATATACCGGACGGCTCCGCGAAAAATGGAGAACCATTGACAGGTGCCAATGCGCCGCTGCTGGAATCGATTGTGAACACGGAAACCACGCTGCTGAAACCAGAGCTGCTCAGCGCGTAGAAAAACTTCCCCGAAGGATCGATGGTGATGGAGTCAAGGAACCAACCTGGGCCTGACCCCGCCCCGGTCGGAAAAGGCGAACCGGGCACGCTGGTTAAGGCACCGGAAGTACTGTCAATGGTGAATGCGGCAATGCTGTAGCCTGCCGAGAGAGAAGCGTAAAGGAACTTACCCGAGGGGTCAGTCACAAGACCCAGGGGCTCTGCTGCGGGGAGCGTCGGGAAAGGTGACCCTGCGATCGAAGTAAGAACTCCGGTGGAGGGATTTATGCCAAATGCGTAAATTCCGCCTTGAGGGTCGAGATAGTCGGTCACATACAGGAACTTGCCTGACCGATCGACCACCGGCTGAAACGGAGCGACACCTGCGGGAAAAGGTGAACCTGCCATGGCGGTTAATGCCCCCGTTGCGGCGCTAACGGTAAATCCCGCGACATAACCTGGGGGGCCCGCGGCGTTGGCGGCATAGACGAACTTTCCGGCTGGGTCTATTGACAGCGCACCGCCGTAGTAATTCCCTGGCCCTGGCCACGGAGAACCATTGATCGGGGACAGGGTTCCATTCTGTCCAATAGTGAAGCCGTCTATTCCATTCCCCTTGTCGGAGGCGTACAAGAAGCTAGCAGAAGGTGTTGCAACAATGCCAACCGTGTTATTGGGTTCCGCTTCGGCTGCGACCGGGCTCAAAGCTCCCGTGTTGGTGTTGATGCTGAGCGCTGTTATCTGGCTCCAACCGCTGGCATAGAGAATCTCGGCCGGCGGAGGGGGCTGCGTGCCCCCGCCAGAAGAGCTTCCTCCACCGCAACCGGCCAAGATCGCTGACAGCACTAGGAGAATTGATAGTCGACTAAGAAGCCGGACAGAGCCTAGCATCGTTAGATTCGCTCCTGTGGCAAATTGAGGGTTCCAGCGGCGGAATAAAACATATGGGCCCCTTCATGATTCCGATCAACATTACAGCCCGCGAGCAGGAAAGATCGCCTCGTACGCAAAGAGTTTAGACCGACATGTCCAAGTCGGCAATGATTTGCGCCCTGCGCAGGATCTTCCGCGCCAGCCCTGTCAGCGCCAGCCGCGCCACCTTTTCAATCGGAATCCATTTTCCGCTAAGGCGCGATGGTGCAGGCAGGTGCCATACCCGAACCGTATAGTCCGTCACCGTGATCGAGTGTTTCAACATGAAGCAGGCCGGCAAGTTGTCACCGCGTTTTGCTTTTGGGTGGCGCAGCGCTTTCAGCGCTGCGATTTCATCTGCCCCGTTGAAAGGGGCTTTAGCCCCCGAGGGACCATCTATCTCCGGCAACTCCCACATCCCAGCCATCAGCCTAGCATCCCGCGCCCGCCGTACTAGAAACACTGTGCGCCCGCGCCTGGCGTCGATTCGGTAATCCAGCGCGTAATGAATCTCCCGCTTCTTCTGTGGGGGCGTTTTCGACGCGCCCGCCATTTCCCCGCGCGTCGCGCACAACTCCACCACGGGACAAGCCAGGCAACTGGGCGCCCTCGGCGTACACACCATCGCCCCCAATTCCATCATCGCCTGGTTGAAATCGCCCGGGCGCCCATGATCAAGCAGTCGCTCAGCCGCCTCCCAGAAATCTTCCCCTGCGAGGTGCCGACCTGAAACCCGCTGCAGCACGCGTTCGACGTTGCCATCGACTACCGCGACCGGCTCGCCAAAGGCAATGCTGGCGATGGCCGTCGCCGTATACCGTCCTACGCCGGGCAACTCGCGCCATCCCGCCGCCGTCTCCGGAAAACTCCCGCTCCGCTTTCGCACCACAACTTTCGCCGCGGCGTGCAGCATGCGCGCCCGGCGGTAATATCCGAGGCCGCTCCACGCCGCCAGAACCGAAGCTTCGCGCGCGCGTGCCAGTTTCTGGACCGTCGGAAACCGGCGCAGAAATTCGTGATAATGCGCAATCACCGCCGCGACCCGGGTCTGCTGCAGCATGATCTCCGACAGCCACACGCGGTACGGATCGCCGGCCGTTGCTGCCCGCGGTCGCTGGCGCCACGGCAGATCGCGCGCATGCGCGTCATACCAGGCAAGCAGCTGGGCGCGAAATATCTGGTTCCGCGAATTGCTGTGCGATCTGGCTTCAGAATTCATCGCCGGAGCCTGCATTTTACAGCAGTGAAGGAATCAACTCGTGCGTCGGGTAAATCCGCCTGAACCACGGAATTCATTCAAACTCCATTGACCCCGCCCTCCGGGCGCGAAATAATAGTCGAGCCTGGCATCCGCAACACCGCGTGAATCCATTCACGCCGAGTTATCGCGAGGAGCAACATGAACGACTTCAACCGCAAGGTGGAAGACGCGTCGGCGCGTGTCGGTCAAACCATCAACGAAGCCGCCGAGCGTCTGGAAAAAGAGATTCCGGAATTCATCAAGTATCTCAACGAAGAAGTGGTCCCGGCGGTGCGCACCCACTCCACCAAGGCGCTGCGCACAGCCTCGCAAAAGCTTACGGAATTCGCCGACTACATGGAGCAGCACCACCACCCGCCCAAGTAGAGCCCTCGGACACCCGGTCCGCAGGCGCGCCACGCCACCGCGCACGCTTCGCCAGCATCGGTATGCTTGTGATCGTACTGATCGCGATCCTTTTTCTGAGCGGCTGCGGCCATCCCAAGCAGGCGCGCGTGAACGTCGCACCGCCTCCGCCCCCAGCTTCAACGACTGAACCGCCTGCGCCCCAGCCGGCTGCAAATGTTCCGGCCGCAAAAGAAAACACCGCGCCCAAGCCCAAGGAAAAGGAAAAGGAAAAAGAAGAAAAGGAAGAAGCTGACACCGACGCCGGTCTCGCCGAGCCCACGATCCCCGCCAGCGCCAAGCCCCTCGCTACTGAGACCGGGCTTGCCAGCTGGTACGGCCCTCCCTACCACAACCGTCGCGGATCGAATGGCGAAGTCTACAACATGCACGCTATGACGGCCGCGCACCGCACTTATCCTCTGGGTTCCATCGTGCGCGTCACCAACGTGAAGACGGGACAGCATGCGCTGGTCCGCATCACTGACCGGGGCCCGTTCATTCCCGGACGCGTCCTGGATCTCTCGCTCGCCGCCGCCCGCAAGGTCGACGTGTGGCAGCCCGGGGTGGCGGAGGTGAAGGTGGAGTTGATGCAGTCGGCGTCTCCTGATTCGCCTGGCAAGTGGGCGGTCCAAATCGGCGGATTCCCCCACGGACCCGCCGCCAACAAACTCGCCGATCATCTCAAGCGCCGCTATCAGACGGCGAAAGTTCTGTGCTTCGCGAGCCCGGCCGGAGACTGGTGGATCCGCGTCCGCGTGCTCGACGACGAGCACGACCGCGCCCAGAAGCTCGCCGCCGAAACCGAAACCCCCGAAGGCGCAGTCTTCCTGGTGCGCCTGGACTGAAGAAATGTGGGGCGGACACTCCCTTCCGCCGTCTTTGACTCTGTACTCAGACCGCCGCGGCCGGGGAGGGGTTCGAACTCAGTCGTTCCGAAAGACCAATATCGGTTGTCGGCAACAGCTGCGACGTCAGGAAGCTCGCGCCTGTGCTATCGTTTCCCCGGGGAGCCGCCCATGACCGATCCCGATTGCCTTTTCTGCCGCATCATCCGCGGCGAGATTCCCGCCAAGAAAGTGCACGAGGACGCCCACGTGTTCGCCTTCGAAGACATCAATCCCAAGGCGCCCACGCACGTGCTCATCATTCCGAAGAAACATTTTGCGGGATTGAAAGAGGCGGAGGCCGGCGACGCGGAGATCATTGGCCGCTGCCATCTGGCTGCCGCCGAGATCGCACGCCAGCGCAACATTGAGCAGGGATATCGCACCGTGCTGAACGTCGGCCCCGGCGCCGGACAGTCCGTCTTCCACCTGCACGTTCACCTGCTCGGTGGACGCCCGCTCGCCTGGCCCCCGGGATAGGGAATCTCTGGCTCCCCGCAGTTTACCCTCCTGAGGCCGATTGAGATTACAATTGCTGCCATTTTCGTTGCGAAGAAGGAAATTTGTGACTACCGCACTTTGGAAACTGACTCAGATCGTCCTGGCATGCATCGCGTGTACCGCCATAACAAGATCCGTGGCGCAGACAGCACCGGATGTCAGCCGACAGGTCGATGATTGGCCATATTACGGTCACGACGCTGGCGGCATGCGGTATTCACCGCTGGCGCAGATCGATCGCAACAACGTCGCGACCCTGAAGGTCGCCTGGACTTTTCACGTCGGCGACATCTCTGACGGCAGCGGCCACAAGAAGCGCAGCGGCCTGGAAACTACGCCCATCCTGGTGGATGGCACGTTGTACCTGACCACGGCGTTCAATCGTGTGTTCGCACTCGATCCGGAAACGGGGAAGCAGCGTTGGGTTTACGACCCCATGATTGAAGTCGCGGGAGACTACGGCGACGGCCTGATCAATCGTGGCGTTGCGGCCTGGCTTGATTCCGCGCGAGGTAAAGGGAAGCCATGCCGCAGGCGAATTTTCGAAACCACTCTTGATGCGCGACTAATCGCGCTCGATGGCGTCACGGGTGAGCCGTGTCGCGACTTCGGCAATCGGGGACAAGTCAGCCTCCGCGATGTCGCGCGCTATGTTCCGGGGCAGTATCACATGACCTCTCCCCCAGGGGTCGTCGACGACCTTGTCGTGGTCGGGTCGGCCATTGACGACAATTCGCGTGTCGACATGCCGAGTGGTGTGGTGCGCGCTTTCGATGCGCGCACCGGCGTGCTCCGCTGGAAATGGGAGCCGCTTCCGCCGAACGATTCCGGGTCAACGCCGCAGGCGGCCGGCAAGACGTGGCGCACCGGCGCAGGAAACGCATGGTCCGTGATGGCGATCGATCCAGAGCGCGATCTCGTGTTCGTCCCTACCGGCAGCGCCAGTCCGGACTATTACGGCGGCCTGCGTCCCGGCGACGACAAGTGGGCAGATTCCGTGGTGGCGTTGCGGGGAAAGACCGGAGAGTTCGTCTGGGGATTCCAGCTCGTGCATCACGATCTTTGGGATTACGACTCGGCTTCGCCGCCGTTACTCGCCACTCTGCGGCACGACGGCAAAACGGTGTCCGTCGTGATTCAGGGCAACAAGACAGGTTTTCTTTTTGTGCTGAATCGTGATACCGGCGCGTCGGTATTTCCGGTGGAAGAACGGCCGGTGCCGCAGACAGACGTCCCCGGCGAAGTGACCTCCCCAACGCAGCCTTTTCCGTTGGCGCCGCCAGCGGTCGCGCCTCAGAAGTTGTCCGCCGACGATGCCTGGGGCATCACTCCGGAAGATCGTGAATTTTGCCGCGACCTTCTTGAGAGTCTCCGGAACGACGGCCTTTTCACGCCACCAAGTCTGCGAGGCACGCTCTCAGTTCCCGGAAATGTCGGCGGGATGAACTGGAGCGGGTATGCCTTCGACTCGCAGCACAGCTTGCTGGTCGTCAATACAAACAACTTGCCGGCCAAAATGGGACTGATTCCGGCGGAAAAATACTGGGACGCGGCGGATAACAACACAAAAGACGCAGAGTATACCCAGCAGTCCGGTGGACCTTACGGATTGTTTCGCACCTTGATTTTTGCGAAAGCGCATCATCTGCCGTGTGCGCCGCCGCCTTGGGGAACACTGACGGCGGTGGATCTGACAGCCGGGACGATTCGTTGGCAAGTGCCGCTTGGCTCGCTCGCGCCCGGCAAACCCGCAGTCCCCGTGGGCGCACCCAGCCTCGGTGGTCCAATCGTCACAGCCGGGGGATTGGTGTTTATCGCCGGAACGATGATTGATCCTTCGCTGCGCGCCTTCGACATCGAGACCGGTAAGGAAATCTGGAAGGCTGAACTTCCTACCAGCGGCGGGGCTACTCCGATGACGTATCAGACCCGCAAAGATGGCAAGCAGTTTCTCGTAATCGCTGCGGGAGGACACCGCGGTGTTACGGAGGAACCTCAGAACGACTCGATTGTTGCGTTCACACTGCCCTAGGCCAGACCGGGAAGCAGCGCCCCAACTACTGGACCGTCGGCTCCACATCCTCGGGCGCGCCGTGCCGGCGCAACAGCTGCGGCAGGTTCTGCGAGAATGCCGAGCGCGGCAGCACCATGTCGCAACCTACTTCGTGCGCTTTCTGCTTCAAGTCTCCCTGCACGTGCGACAGGAATCCTATGATCGAAGTCCCCTTCTTGAGCTTGCTCTTCAATTTAGGAATGAGGGTCAGGGGTTTCACGCTGGCGTGGTTCAGATCGAAAATAATCAGCGACGGTTTCTCATCGCCATTTTGCTCCATCTTGTCCATCAGATCTTTGTCCGACTTCACAAACTCAACTTTCACGTTGAGCTTGCGCGCGGTCTCCTGGATCTTGGCCATGAAGAACAGATCTTCAATGAAGGCAAAGATGCGCGAGTTTGTATCTTCGGTGATCGCCGGCAACGGTTCCGGTTCCGGCTGCGGATATTGCGTCGCGAAACCCGGCCTCTGCCGCCCGCCGCCCTTGTGCCCGTTGTTATTGTTTCCCGCCATGGCGGCGCGGTAACTGTGATCCATGGGCGCGGTGTAGATGCCGTCTTTGTTCTCGCGGCTCAGGCCCGGTCCGGGCCGTTGTCCGCGCTGGTTGTGGGGACGGCGTCCGCGCCGCCTTCTTCTTCCGCCGCCTCCACCACCGGAGGGTCTTCCTGGTCCTGCGTTCATAGTCCTCTCAAGCTGTTTCAAACTGATTACAGAATTTTACGGAATCCCAAAGGCCCCGCCAGTCGCGGAGTCTCACCCTCGCGGGCGAAGCTCCGCCGGGCACCCAGAATCGAATCGACGCAGTTGCGGGTAGCGACTGGACACACTATGGAACAAACCCCAACTCTTTAAACGAACTGCTATTCGAGAATGAAATCTTAAATTTTTAACTCAGTATCGATTTTCCGTTTATCGGATCCGTAAGGCGCCGCCTCGGATCGGCTGGCGCGGAAGGCCTGCGCGGGAACGAGGCCTAAATGAGAACAACTTTATGGTACTCGTCCTGGCTCAACCGCGCAAGGCCCCAGCGAGCCATCTTTTGCACAGGAGGTCATGACTAGGAGTTTCTGCCGCGGGCGTCGCTCGCGTCCCTCGGGCTGTTCGAACATGTCGGCGCAGAAGCCGAGCGCAGAAAACCGGAAGCCGATTGTCACTCGCCGCTCGAAACTGCCCGCGCCCATTGTTGCGCCTGCCAGTAGAATCCGGCAACCTCCTCCGTGTCTAGCTGCAGGCTCGCGCTCAACTCGGCCGCCGCTTGCCACTCCCCGTTCTCGTGGGCCAGCATCAACTGAAACACCGGACGCAGAACGCTCGGCTGCCCTAACAGCACGGCCTTGGTCGGATTATCCAGCGGAATTTTCTCCAGCACTTCCGCCATCGGCATTTCCAGCATGGCATCGATCAATGACAACAGGCCCAGCAGAAACAAATCCGACTCCCCGTGGGGCACGTGCGGCGCCAGGAACTCGCCAAATTGGCCGCGTACCAGCGCCGACAGCACCAGGTCGCTCGTTCTTTCCTGCCCCGCACCCACCGCCGCCACCAGCCGCACCCAGCGCCGAACGTCGCGCTCCCCCAGAATCGACAGGGCATGGCGCACCGAATGGATTTCGTTCTGGAACGCGAACATGGAAGAATTCAGATACCGCAGCAAGCGGTAGCATACAGAAGCTTCTGCCTTGACCAACTTTTCCAGCGCGCGCACGTCGAGCTCCGGGCGCGATACTTCCTGCAACATGCGCAGATAATTCATCCGGTTGGCCGGCATGTCGTGAGTGTTCATCATCTCTGGACGGCGGAAAAAGTAGCCCTGGAAATACACAAACCCCTGATCCCGCGCCCGCACAAATTCGGCCTGGGTTTCGATTTTCTCCGCCAGCATCCGACAGTTCCCGCGCCCGAAGCGCTTGATCATGGCCGCCTGCTGCTCTTCGGTGGTCAACTGCATTTCCACCTTGATGATGTCCGCCATTTCCGCCAGCGCCTCGCGCGGATCGTTAGCTATATAGTCGTCGAGCGCGAGCGTGTAGCCCGCGTCTTGCAAACTCTGGCAGGCCGCCACCACATCCCGATCCGCCGGAACCGATTCCAGAACCTCGACCACCGTCGTCGTCGCGGGCAGCAGCGTGACCAGGCCCTTCATCAGCGTATCCCGTGTGCAATTCACAAACGCCCGCCGCCCATCGCACAACACCTCCAGCCCCATCAGCAGCGACCGGTCGAGCGTCGCCCGCGACGCCTCATCAACGTCTCCGTGGAAGGCATTTTCCAGGCCGTCCCGAAACAGCAGCTCGTAGCCGAATACTTTCTCATCCCGGTCAACAATCGGTTGTCGCGCCACATAGCGCAACGGCTTTGCGTCCTTCACCGGGGTCTTGGCCGCAGCTTCTCCAGCAGACATGTTTCCCACGTTCTTTACTATCGGCAGCAGATCGGAAAACCTGAAGCGCCGGCGAGAAAACGATTAATCCCGAAAAAGAAAACAAGGCGGCCTGGTTTTCCTCTGTGCTCCTCAGTGCCCTCTGTGGTTGCGTTTCTTTGAATTGCGGAACTGCTGCAAATGCTAGTGATCTCGAAGCGCTGGAGCAATATAGAATGATCCCCGCTCCCAAGCCTGACTTCGAGGAAGCCGATGCCCGATTCACCCCACTCCGTTCCCAGCCCGAACGCCCCCAGCCCCGGCATGCAGCGCCAGTTAGAAATCTACCAACTCGGCCTGGCAGGGAAAAAACTCTCGGTTCCGATTCCGCTCTATCACCTCGAAAAAAAGGCCGCCGAAATTCTTTCTCCTCAGGCGTACGATTACGTTGCCGGAAGCGCCTCCGGCGAACGCACCGCGCGCGCCAATCTCGCGGCTTTTGATCGCTGGCGCATCGTTCCTCGCGTGCTGCGCGATGTCTCCCAGCGCGACCTCAGCGTTGAACTCCTCGGCCAGACTCTGCCCGCGCCTGTTCTGCTCGGCCCGGTCGGCGTGCAGAATATTATTCATGCCGAAGGCGAACTCGCCGCCGCCCGCGCCGCCGCGTCGCTCGGCCTGCCCTTCGTTCTCAGCACCGTTTCTTCGCGCCCCATCGAAGAAGTTGGCCAAGCCATGGGCGCCGCTACCCGCTGGTTCCAGCTTTACTGGGGCAAAGATCACGAACTCACGACCAGCCTGCTACAGCGCGCGGAAAAATCCGGCTACTCAGCGATCGTCGTTGCTCTCGATACCGCGATGCTGGGATGGCGCGAGCGCGATCTGCAGCATCCCTACCTTCCATTTCTTTTCGGCCATGGACTCGCCAACTACTTCACCGACCCTGTCTTTTGCGGGCGACTTCAGCAACCTCCGCTCGCCGATCCCGCGTCTGCCATTCGCCAGTGGGCGGTGACGTTCTCGAACGCCGCGCTGGCTTGGAGCGATCTCGCGTGGCTCCGCCAGCAGACGAAGTTACCCATTTTGTTGAAAGGCATTCTGCATCCCGAGGATGCCAAGTTGGCCGTCGATCACGGAGCCGACGCCATCATCGTCTCGAACCATGGAGGCCGTCAGGTTGACGGAGCCATCGCCGCGCTCGACGCCCTGCCCGCCGTCGCCGCCGCCATCGAGAATAAAATTCCCATTCTGTTCGACAGCGGCATCCGCTACGGCGCCGACGCCGTCAAAGCCTTAGCTCTCGGGGCGCGCGCCGTGCTGCTGGCGCGCCTCTATATCTGGGGTCTCGCCATCGCCGGCGAGCAAGGGGTGCGCGATGTAGTGCAGAATTTCCTGGCTGACCTGGACCTGACGATGGGCCTCAGCGGTTTCCGCTCGGTGAAAGATCTGGACGCGTCGATTCTGACTAAGGAAAGCTGAGGCCCTGCGGATTGTCGTCCGACGTGGGCGGATACACTACGGGTGCCCCATTTCTCGCGTCCTTTGCGAGAAGTGGGGACTTGCTTAGACTCTCTGCGTTCCGCCAAGCCCGGTGAGCGCCGCCACAATCTTTCCCGACCATTGCGCCACTTCATCCTCGCGCAGGGTCCGCTCCGCCGACTGAAACCGAACTCGCAACAACACTGAGTATTTTGCCGCGGCGATCGACCCGCCGCGGAAAATCTCCACTGGACGGAAATCCTTCACCTCGCGAATGTCCAATTCAGCCACAGTTTTCCGCATTTCGATGAAAGGAATATCGTCGGGGAATACAAACGAAAAATCTCGCTCTACCGCCGGATACTTGCCCAACGCCCGAAACCGCACTGGCCGCAGGCCAATATCGGACAGTTGCTCCAAATCAAATTCCGCCACGTACACGTCCTGCCGCAGCTTCCGCGCCGCAGCCACTTCCGGATGAATCTGCCCAAACTGCGCCACCACCACGGCATCGATCATCGCCCGCGCAGATCGTCCCGGATGAAAATACTCGGCAGTATCCCGGTCCAGTCGTAGATATGAAGCAAACGGCCGAAGCAGATTCTCCACATCACCTTTGAATCCGCGGAACGTTTCCGCTGCCAGCGCGTGCTCACCCTTGCTCACATCAAGCGCCTGGCCCACTGGCAAGGCGCTCCGCACCGCTGCGGCCGTCGCGCCCAGACACGCGCGCTTCGGTTCTACGCGCGAGCCGTCCGAAGCTTCATACACGCTGCCCATTTCAAACAGGCGCGCCTCCGCCACATCTCGATTCAAATTCCACGCCAGCATATCGAGCATGCCCGGAGCCAGCGACGTCCGCATCACCGACGCTTCTTCGCTCAGTGGATTTTCCAGTTCCAGCACCTTCGCACCGGCAGAAAACTTCTCTGCGTCGGCGTGCGAGATAAACGTCAGCGACAGCGCTTCGTTGTAGCCCAGCGCCAGCGCCCGCTTGCGCAAAGTCGCGTCCATTGCGGCGTGCGGCAACTCGACTACGGCGCCACTATAGGCCGGTAGCGTGTTCTCAAACTTGTCATAGCCATGCAGCCGCGCGATCTCTTCGATCACGTCGATCTCGCGCTCCACGTCGAGCCGCCAGCTGGGGATATGGACGCGGAACTGCGCGTCGCCCTGACCTTCGGGGATCAACGTGAATCCCAGCCGCTTGAGCAGACGGAAGATGTCGCCCCGGTCGAGGCTTCCACCCAGAATGCGATGCACTTCAGCCACGTGCAGCACGACCGGAGCCTGGTCCATCGGCTTCGACATCACGTCGACCACGTCGCCGACCAGTTCACCGCCGCCCGATTCCAGAATCATCTGCGCCACGAGATCGCACGAGACCACGGTCGATTCGAAATCTGCGCCGCGCTCGAAGCGGTGTGACGCGTCGGTGTGCAGCCCATGGCGCCGCGACATTTTTCGCACAATCCCCGGATCCCACCAGGCAGATTCAATCAAAACATTCCTGGTTTTTTCGGTGATCATCGTGTCGTACCCGCCCATGACCCCGGCTAGCCCGACAGGCCTTTTCGCATCGCAGACAACGAGATCTTCGGAAGTCAGCTTGCGCTCCACGCCGTCGAGCGTCTTGAGCTTCTCGCCGTCCCGCGCCTTGCGCACAATGATCTTCCCGCCTTCGAGCAGGTCCATGTCGAAGACGTGGGTCGGCTTGCCGATCTCCCACAGAACATAGTTCGTAGCATC